>Ga0265297_10000183_pt1 | contig 209006 bp, 211 predicted proteins | sample Munlanlwell13791_FD_192502 | JGI IMG/M metagenome (GOLD analysis project Ga0265297, IMG submission 192502) | Leachate microbial communities from a municipal landfill in Southern Ontario, Canada - Leachate well 137-91 | ecosystem: Engineered > Solid waste > Landfill > Unclassified | place... | reverse complement strand
TCAATACACAGGAACTCTCCCTTCCTCAGTAAAGTCTTTTGCTCTTGTTGTCTACGACAAAGACCAAAGGATTGCTCAGACAAAAATTTTTAGACTTGGTGCCAATGACCAATATCGGCAGTCAATTTTATTATCGCCAACTATTGAATTGGTACAAAATATCGTTACCCGGGGGACATTTATGGGTGTAAGAGGTTCAGCTATGCCTGGTTATAAAGTTGAATTAATGGTAGACGGAGAAAAAGCCCCCGAATCAGTCGTGGCTGGTTCTGATGGTACTTATGATTTAATCTTCAACACTTATCGTCTTGGTTTGGGACAACATACTCTTAAGGTTAGACAGATCGATAGTCGGGGGAAAGCGTCGGATTATTCTATTGAGAAGACTTTTCTCTTGACCAAGACATTTTCTCCAAAAGCGGATCTTAATAGCGATGGTGTGGTTGACATAAGAGATTGGAGTATCTTTGTTATTCGCTATGCGACGATTGATAATCAAGAAAGAGACACGATTGACCTCAATGGTGATGGCGAGATTGATACGGAAGATCTAAGTCTGTTTATGGAAGCGCTTACTAATTAAATATTATTAAATTAAATGTAATTATGTCTTCATTTTTTAAAATCAAAACAATCATCTTTCTTTTGGCCGTTTTTTTACTCGCACCGTTTTTTCTGGAAGCAGCAACTTTAGAATTAGCCCTAGAGAAAGATATTGCCTCGGCTCAAGATGACGTAACTGTCTTGATAACAATAAATAGTGAAGACCAGGAAGTGAATACTGCTCAGGCGACAATTTCCTTCCCTGCTAATTTGCTGGAGATAACTGAGGTTGACAGAGCCGGTTCTATTTTCTCTTTTTGGTTAGAAGAACCGGTTTATGATAATAGTCAGGGAACAATTCGTTTTGTCGGAGGGTCAACTAGTGGTTTTTCTGGATCGAGCCTTAGATTGATGAAAGTATCTTTCCGAGTAAAAGGGAGTGGTAGTGGTCGTTTAAGTGTCACCGACGGAGCAATTACTGCCAGTGATGGGACGGGCAGTAATGTTTACACTACAGCGAAGGGGCTAGATATTAATATCCCCACTACATCTGAATTCCAAGCTGTTAAGCTCGAGAGAATAGACAGAGAGGCTACTATCGCTAAAGAATTACCTTCTCGCTTAGGTATTGATATTCCTTTTTATCCAGATTCTGAGGAGTGGAATAATCGCTCAGCCAGCTTCCAAGCGAAGTGGAAGATAAGCTCTGACACCAGCCAAGCGGCTGTCGCTGTTGATGATAAACCAAATACTGTGCCTAAAGCTAGCGCTGAGGCTCTGACGGGAAGTAAGATCTTCCCAGCTTTGGCTGATGGTGTCTGGTACCTTCATTTGCGCTTAGCTAATAATATTGGTTGGAGTCCAACTTTGCATTATCGTATCGCTGTTGATACTACTCCACCAACTCCTTTTGAAATAATATCTGACGAAGGTTTTGAGACTGGTAATCCTACTCCGACAATTAACTTTTTAAGTAGCGACCTAACTTCGGGGATGGATAATTATATTATTCGTCTTGATGGAGAAGTGGCTACGACTACAAGTTTAACGAGCTATCAGTTCGAACCTATTTTGCCAGGAACTCACCAATTAATAGTGGCGGCGGTCGATAAGGCTGGCAATGCCACTTCGCAAAAGGTAGATTTAAAGATTCTTCCAATTGACTCACCTAAAATTTCTTATGTCAACAATCTTGTTATTGTTAATGAGGGGGCGATAACCGCCGGTGGGACAGCTATCCCCGAAGCCGAAGTGATTGTCCAAGTTCAGAATTCTCAAGAACAAGTTGTCGCTGAACAAATTGCCCCGGTAGATATTAACGGCAATTGGAGTATCACTATTACCAAGGCCCTTAACACTGGAGACTATCATCTTCTGATTACTGCTCGAGATAAGACTTTGGCCTCTAGTTTTCCCGTTCGGTCTGAGTTAATAAAAATTAGACCAAGGCCTGTGTTGATTCTGGGCGGGATAGCTATTACTCAGACTTGGTTCTTTGTTGGTTTGATTGTTCTTTTGTTGGGGAGCTTTGGAACTGGCTGGTTTGCTTATTATCGTTGGCGTGGGCAGTTGGGCCGTCGGGTTGTTATTGCTCAACGAGATGTGGTGAATATTCTTAATAATATTGAGAAAGATCTAAACAAATTGATTAAGAATTCTGCTGGGGGAGAGCTGACCACGAGTGAGATAACTGAGATGAAGTATACCCTCAAGGAGATGTCCAAGTATATAGAGAAGTCTCGTCGCTATGTTGTCGACAATATTAGAGAAATTGGTGATTAGTAATTAATAAATAATAAGATGATTAAATTAGGCAAGAAAATTTTAATTTTGGTTGTGGAGGATGAAGAAATTCAGTCTCGAGTTTTGACGGAGAAATTGGCCGGTGAGGGCTTCGATGTTCTTCAGGCTTTCGATGGAGAAGAAGGCTTGCGCTTATCTTTAGCTGAGCACCCCGATCTAATTCTCCTTGATTTGGTTATGCCGAAGATTGATGGTTTAACCATGTTAAAGAAATTACGGGGAGACTCTTGGGGGGCTAAGGCCACAGTCATGATTTTGTCTAATATTAGTGACCCGGCTACAGTGTCCGAAGGGATGTCGGCTGATTTAGGTGGGACTTATGAATACTTAGTAAAGACCAATTGGTCGTTAGACGATGTCATCGCTCGGATTAAACAAAAGCTTGAAATAAATAACTAGCTACGATAATATAAAGTATATGAAAATACTATTAGTTGAAGACGAAGAAGTTTTGGCCAAGGTTCTCCAAGAGAAGTTAGAAGGCGAGAAGTTTAATGTTTCTGTCGTTAACGATGGCGAGGCAGTTTTGTCTTTAGCTAAAAAGTTTAAACCGGATCTTATTTTGCTCGACATTATGTTGCCCAAGCTAGACGGTTTGGAGGTTTTGTCTGCTCTTAAGGCTGATAATGATTTGAATAAGATCCCGGTTATTATGCTCTCTAACTTAGACGAAGATGGTAAAATTAAAGAGGCTCTAAGTATGGGTGCGGTAGATTACCTTATTAAGGCACAACATCCAATCAACGAAGTTGTCGAGAAGGTCAATGAGTATATTCTCAAATCTAAGTAGTCTCTACTTTTATTTTAGCATTCTCAATCTTGTTTAGAACTTTTTTAATTGGTTCTAGACTTTTGTCGTCGATAATAGAGATTGCGAAGACTATCGGGTTGAGTTTTTTAGCCTTGAGAAGAATTTTCTTTAGCTCTTTTTCTTCTACCGTGTCGCTTTTGGTGAGAATAAGGTATTCAGTTTTCCCCGCTAGTTCAGGGTTGTGAGCAATGAGCTCGGCACGAATTGTTTTGTAATCACTTTCTAAGTCCTCACTCTCAAGAGAAATTAGATGGAAGATGGTCTGTGTTCGTTCAATATGTCGCAAGAACTTGTGACCCAGACCGCGGCCTTCGGAGGCTCCTTCGATCAAGCCAGGGATATCGGCTAAGACTAGGTTGTAGTAAACACCCAGATTTGGTTCAAGAGTGGTGAAGGGGTAGTTCGCTACCTTACTCTTGGCGTTGGTGAGAAGATTAAGTAAGGTTGATTTGCCTGCATTGGGTAGACCAACCAGACCGACATCGGCAATCATCTTTAGTTCTAACAATATATCGTAGTCTTCGCCAGGTAATCCGGGTTGGAATTCTTTTGGGGTGGTGTTCGTTGAGGAACGGAATTTAAAATTACCTTTGCCCCCATTGCCACCCTTAGCAATTAAAATTTTTTCTCCAAGCGCTAGCATTTCTTGGTTTTTCCCTGTTGTTAGATTATGAATAACCGTACCTAGTGGTATCTTGAATATTAAATCTTTGCCATCTGATCCATCAACAAAATTACCGTGACCTCGGCCTCCATCGGGCGCAATTAGGTCTTTCTGGTATCTAAATTGAGAGAGAGCTCCTAAGTCAGAGACCCCTTCGAAAATAACACTCCCACCACGGCCTCCATTGCCACCGTTAGGGCCTTGGGCCATCTTGAGCTTATTGAAAGCTACCGCCCCCCGGCCACCATGGCCAGCTTTAACTTTAATTTGTACTTCGTCTAATAACATAATAACTACTATAGCACTTTTTCTAATTTTTGGTATTATTAGAGGTAATGGAAAAGTCTAAACCACGTCTCTATTTTTTGTTTATCCTTTTGTTGGGGGTCTCGATTTTAGCCTTCTTTATTCTTCAGCCATTCTTATATGCCTTGATTTTGGCCGTAGTTTTTGCAGTTGTTTGCCAGCCCCTCTATTTGTTTATTCTAAAGAAGTTTAAAGGGCGGGCCACTTTAGCTTCTTTGGCTACAATTCTCCTCCTTCTTGTTTTTATCTTTGCACCTCTCTTTATCCTCAGTTGGCAGATTTTTCAAGAGGGGCAACTTCTTTATTCTTTCTTCTTCGATAATTTTAGTGATACTAGTTTGGCTAGTTGGTCCAGTTTTCTAGAGCAGAAGTTGGCAGATTTCCTGCCGGCGCTTAGTAATGTCCCCGTTGATCTTAGCCTTTACTTTGAGAAAAGTCTAAATTTCTTTCTTGGTAATTTGGCCACAATCTTTCTTAACTCAACGAAATTTATTACCAATCTCTTTGTGTTTTTATTTGCTCTCTACTACCTTCTTAGAGATGGAGAAAAACTTAAGTCAGCTTTAATAAAGATTAGCCCCTTGACCAAAGAAGATGATGAAGTGATCCTAACTAAGATCACCTTAGCGGTGAATTCTGTAATTAAGGGGAGTCTATTGCTGGCAGTTATTCAGGGTTTAATCTCGGCTCTTGGTTTTGTTCTGTTTGGGGTTCCTAATCCTGTCTTGTGGGGAATGGCAGCAGCGGTTGGTTCTCTTGTCCCAGCCGTTGGGACAGCTCTTGTTATTGTCCCGGCTATTATTTTTCTCTTTTTGAAGGGACAAGTTCTGGCTTCTCTTGGGTTGTTTTTATGGGGAGGTGTCCTTGTTGGTCTTAGTGACAATTTCCTCCGTCCTTACCTGGTAGGGAAGGGTTCTAATCTCCATCCTCTTATCGTTCTCTTGTCTGTCCTTGGTGGTTTAAGTTTCCTCGGGCCAACCGGCTTTATTCTCGGCCCCCTTGTCGCTACCCTTTTCCTTGTTTTACTTGATATATCCTCAACTTTTATCTCTAAAAGTACCTGTGGATAACTTTTCTTGACACTTTTGCCTGTTGAGAATATTATCTTAGGAAGGTTAAGAATATTGACGGTTTGATCGTAAGTGATAACTCCTCAATTGTAATAGTATTGATAGATATTCTTAGCCTTATGAAGAACTTCACTAGCAATAGTGGGGTTTTTCATTTACCCCACTCCCGTCAGACCTCAAAGGAGTCCTGCTTGCCGGCAAGGCAGACCGAGGTCTGGCGGGACTTTTAGTTTTAGTGGTATAATTAAATTAGTAAATTATTAGTTTAATTATTTTAATTTAAATATGTCTGGTTACATTATAAATATCGAAGAGAAAACATTAGCTAATGAATATTTTAGGGAAGTCTTGTTTACCGCTCCTCATTCTCAACTAGTCGTTATGAGTATTGCTCCTGGTGAAGATATCGGGGAAGAAGTTCATACTAATGTCGATCAATTTTTACGCATTGAGGCGGGAGAAGGGAAGACGGTTCTAGATGGCGAAGAGACTGTTATTCGTGATGGTTCGGCTATCGTCGTGCCAGCCGGGGTTCGGCATAATGTTATTAACACTTCATCTAGTGAAGCTCTTAAACTTTATACTGTTTATTCTCCCGCTGAGCATCGTGATGGCACTGTCCATAAGACAAAAGAAGAAGCTATCACTGACGAAGAAGATCATGTCTAAACAATGAAGATCAGGACCAAGATAATTTTAGTCATTGCAATTATGGCCACTTTAAGTTTGGTGGCGGGTTTTGTTTCTACTAATTATTTTATCCGTAATATTTTTATGGAGATAACTAGAGATTACAATATTCTGGTCGTTGATAATCAGATGGGTGCTGTTGATCGAATTATTTACCGACGCCTTGAGTGTTGGAAGTCGTATGTTAACCAAAATAATCCCGTTTTGATTTCTTCTTTGGTTAGTTCTAATCAGGAGTTTGGTAGACTTGATAATATCGAAGATTACATTAGTCGGCAAGATAAGAGTTGGCAATCGTCAGGAAAAGATGAAGTAACTCCCTTTATGTCGTCCTTGTTATCTTCTCCTCTAGCGTTAGAACTAAAGGATAGGATTGATTTCTATAACAAGGAGTATGGGTACGATATTTTTCCAGAGGCTTTTGTCACTAATAAATATGGGGCTATTGTCTCAGCTTCTGGGAAAACTACAGATTATAACCAAGCCGATGAAGATTGGTGGCAGAGGTCTGTCCAAAAGGGGCTCTATGTCAGTGATATCATTTTTGATGAGAGTACCAATTCTAACTCTCTAATTATAAGTTTGAGAATTGATGATGGGGCTGGTAATTTCGTTGGAGTGTTTAGGACGACTTACGACTCTCGAGATATTTTTGATGTTGTTAAAGAAATTAAGACTGAAAGCAAGGCGAAGAGTCTTGACGCCTATTTGGTAACTTCTGATGGGCGACTTATATATTCTGTCTCTGACGGTTTCGGCAATTTAGAGATAGCTCCAGAAGTTCTCAAATCTTTTTTTGAAGGAGAACCTCACATTAAAGATAAAATTGCGGTTTTAGATGGCGCAAAGAAGTTCTTCGTCCAGGGACATTCTCAGGGCTACAAGTATTTTTCTGGTTTGGGCTGGTCTCTTATTGTTAGCTATGATACAGACGAGGTATTCTCATTGCTTCGAGTTCTGAATAATAATAATTTCTTAACCGTTGGACTAATAGGTATCTTTATAATTATCTTGTTTTTTCTGATTTCTATTTACGTACTTAAACCCCTTGGAGAATTAAATGAAGATGTCCTAATTATTGAGAGAGGGAATCTGAATCATCATTCTAAGATTAAGTCTAAAGATGAGATTGGGGATTTAGCTAGAGCTTTTAATTCGTTGGTTGATTCGGTTAAGAAGTCTCGTTCTAGTATAGAAAAACAGGTAGAGGAACAGACAAAAGATATAAGACTAAAGTCTCAAGAGTTGAGAGATCAGAAAGACGCCATGCTAAATATCCTTGAAGATGTCGAGAGGCAGAAGAGCCAATTGGTAGCCTTGGCTGAAGATCTTCAGAAGTTCCGCCTCGCTGTAGCTGAAGCCTCTGATCATATTGTCATCACTGACGCTGAAGGCATTATCTTATATGCCAACAAGGCAGTAGAAGAAATTACTGGCTTTAGCCCGTCAGAAGTTATTGGTAAGAAAGTAGGGAACAAAGAACTTTGGGGTGGTTTGATGGATAAGGAGTTTTACGTTCAATTGTGGAAGACAATTAAATTTGATAAAAAACCCCTAAAGGCGGAAATTAATAATAAACGTAGAAACGGGGAACTCTACACTGTTTCAGCTTCGATTACTCCGATTGTCGATGAAGTAACCGACGAAGTAAAATTCTTTGTTGGCATTGAACGAGATATTACGAAAGAGAAAGCAATTGATAAAGCTAAGACAGAATTTGTTTCTCTTGCTTCGCATCAATTAAGGACACCTCTCTCTACTATTCGTTGGTATACGGAGATGGTTTTGGCTGGTGATATGGGGGAGATTAATGAGAAACAAAGAAAATATATCGAGGAGATTGATAATGCGAACGGGAGAATGATTGATCTTGTTAACGCTCTCCTTAATACTTCTCGGATAGAATTAGGAACTTTTATGATCGCGCCAGAGCCAGTTGATCTTAAGCAGGTCGCCCAACAAGCTCTAGAGGAAATACAGGAAAAGGTCCAAAAGAAGGGACTGATAATTAAAGAGGACTCTGATCCTGATATCCCGATCACTTCTCTTGATCCACGTCTAACACATATTATCCTTCAGAATTTATTGTCTAATGCGGCTAAGTACACTTTACCCGGGGGAACAATTACTTGGGCGATAAAAATGTCTGACCCAGCAATGGCCAAATTACCAAAAGATAAAAAGTATGTATTAATTAAGGTGTCTGATACTGGGGTCGGTATTCCTCCTGAGGCTGTCGATAAAATCTATAGCAAGCTCTATCGAGCAGATAATGCTCGTAGTATGGATCCAGATGGTACTGGATTGGGCTTGTATTTGACTAAATCAATAGTTGATAATGCTAAGGGGCGGATCTGGTTTGAGACCGAAATCAATAAAGGAACAACTTTTTATGTCGCTCTACCGTTGTCTGGGATGGAAGAGAGAAAGGGCACGAAAGCGCTTAGTGTTTGATAGAATTATTTCTTTAATTTTTACCAATTTGTATTATGACTAATAAAAAAACACTTCTGATTGTCGAAGATGAACCGGCTTTACGGGAGGCAATTAGAGACAAATTCATCAGAGAAGGTTTTGCTGTTATTGAAGCGAGGGATGGTCAAGAAGGACTGGACGAATCTCGATCTAAGCATCCTGACATTGTCATAATGGATCTCGTTATGCCGGTCCTTGATGGCTTATCTGTTGCGGAAAAGCTTCGCCAAGAACCAGCGAGGGCGAATGTTCCTATTGTTATCTTAACTAATTTGAGCGAAAATGAACAAGTCGATAAAGCCCTATCTCTTGGAATTAACGATTTCCTTGTTAAGAGTGATACTAGTTTGGAGAAATTGGTTAAGATTGTTAAACAAAAATTAAACTTAGCATAATGAAGGGAGTTAAAAAGAAAATAAAGAATTTTTTCTCCTCCCTTGGCCCCGGTTTTATCTCTGGGGCAGCTGATGATGATCCGAGTGGTATTGCGACTTATACTCAAGCAGGGGCGCAGTTTGGCTATGGTCAATTGTGGACGGCCTTGTTTACTTTTCCCTTTATGGTTGTTGTCCAAGAGATGAGTGGTCGTATTGGGATGGTTACCGGTAAGGGCTTGGCCGGTGTTATTCGGAAGCACTACTCAAGTTGGTTTCTGTCCGGGGCGGTTTTTCTTTTACTTGTCGCTAACACTATTAATATTGGTGCCGACCTCGGCGCGATGGCTGCGGCCGCTGGCCTTATCTTGCCCATACCATTTATCTTTTGGTTGATTGGTTTTACTGTTCTTATCTTGGTGCTTGAAGTTTTTTTGACTTATCGTTCTTACGCTCGTCATCTCAAGTATCTTACGCTCTCACTGTTATCATATTTTGCGGTGGCGATATTAGTTCATCAAGATTGGAGCGAGGTTATTAAGAATACCCTTATCCCGCATTTTATATTTTCCGAAGCTTTTTTCTTAAGTCTGATGGCTATTTTGGGAACAAACATCTCGCCTTATTTATTTTTCTGGCAAGCCGGGGAGGAAGTGGAAGAAGCGGTGGCCGACGGTAAAATGCGGATGATGGGACGAGGAACGCCAAAGGTTACTAAAAAAGACATCTTTGCTCTTAAGAAAGATACTGTTATTGGGATGCTTTTCTCTAATGTTATGGTCTTTTTTATCTGTTTGGCCGTCGCTGGGACTTTGGGACGGAGTGGTTTAACCTCGGTTACTACCTCAGAGGAAGCGGCTCAAGCTCTACGACCTCTTGTTGGTTCTTGGGCGACAATTCTTTTTGCTATTGGTATTATCGGTAGCGGTCTCTTGGCTGTGCCAGTACTCTCTGGTTCGGCCTCGTATGCTATTAGTGAGAGCTTTGGCTGGAGAGAGGGTCTCTATCTTAAGTTCAGTAAGGCTCATGGTTTCTATGGTGTGATAACTATTGCAACTTTGGTGGGTTTACTAGTCAACTTCTTGTCTATCCCGCCTTTCCAAATGTTGGTTTATTCCGCTGTCATTAATGGTCTCTTAGCGCCACCTCTACTTATTTTTATTCTTCTGATAGCCAACAACAAGAAGATTATGGGCAAATATACTAATACTTGGCGGTCCAATTTGCTTGGATCTTTAATCGTTATTCTTATGTTGATAGCGGCTAGCTTTTTCTTATTTACTCTTCTTTTCTAAATATCTTCTAGACAATAAAAATGTGGTTTAAAGATAAAAAAAATAACTATTTTTTACTCCTTGATATTTGTTTAGCCGTTTTACTTTTGACGACGGTTCTTTGTACTTGGTTTGGTTTCTTTGTCGGGCAAGGAGAATTTATTTTAATTGGTGTTGGGTTAATTGGTACTTTGTTCGTTATTGTTAGCGCTGTTCAGATGATTCTTGTCCGTCGTATTTCGGTTGAGCTCTTAGCTAGTATTGCGCTTACGGTCTCGATCATCCAAGGTGAATGGGTTTCAGTTGCTCTTATTAACTTAATGATTACCTTCGCTCGCATTTTTTCTCGTCTTGTCGCTATTCGTTCTCATTCGGCCATTGCTTCACTTCTTAAGATTAGGCCACTAACTGCAAAAATAGATAGGGCCGGCCAGCTGAGCGAAGTTCCGATTGAGCAGATTAATATCGGAGACTTAGTTGTTGTTGAGCTAGGGGATAAGATTCCCGTTGACGGTGTAATTACCCAAGGTTCTGGATCTGTCGACCAAGCTTCACTAACAGGGGAATCTTTACCTGTTGAGAAAAAAGAAGGAGATGAAGTTTATAGTTCCACTTTACTTGCTAGTGGCAGTCTTGTTGTTCGAGCGGAGAAGATTGGGGCGGACACGACTTTCGAAAAAATTATAAAATTAGTTACCGAGTCGCAAGGGAACAAAGCTCGTATTCATGCCTTGGGTGATATCTTTGCCCAGTGGTATCTAATAGGAACTCTTGTTGTTGTTCTTGTTGTTTATTTTTTTACACGAGAAATGAGTTTAGTTCTTGCCCTGCTTCTTGTTAGCTGTGCCGATGACATTGCCGTGGCTACACCTCTGGCTCTTTCTTCGGCTATTACTCATTCGGCCAAGCATGGGGCGGTTATTAAAGGTAGTGATTACTTAGAGGGTTTAGCTAAGGTTCGGACTATTATTTTTGATAAGACGGGGACTCTTACTCGTGGCGAGCTCAAGGTTGTCGAAGTCCATTCTTTCCTTCAGGGTGGAGAGAAAAATGTTTTGGAGATGGCCCTTGGGGGAGCAACTATGTCCAATCATCCTGTCTCTCGGGCTATCAATCGTCACGCTATTGCTCAGGGCTTAATTGAACCCAACCCAGAAGAGTTTAAGGAGTATGGTGGTGAGGGTGTTATTGCTAAAGATGGGGGTAATCGAATTATTGTTGGCCGACCAAGTTTCTTAGAGAAGCAAGGGGTCAAGATGAGAACCTTTGATTTAGAAGAAGTAGAAAAAACTCGAGCTAAGGGTCAGAGCATTGTAATGATTAGTCTTAATAGCCGAGTTATCGGTTTTATCGCTCTGGCCGACGAACTTCGCCCTGGTCTAGTAGGTGTCATGGCCAAACTTAAGAAGATGGGGATTAAACATCTAGTGATGTTGACCGGAGATAACGAAAAGATTGCGGGTGAAGTAGCCAAGCAGATTGGTATTACTGATTACCAAGCGAATCTTCTACCAGCCGATAAATTGACTTACCTTAAGAAATATTTGAATAAAAAAACTAAAGTGGCCATGGTTGGTGATGGAGTCAATGATGCCCCCGCTCTAACCTTAGTTGATATTGGAATAGCGATGGGCACCATTGGTGCGCCAGCGGCGATTGAGTCAGCCGACATTGCCTTAATGAAAGACGATCTCTCACAATTGCCCGAACTGGTGAATATTAGTCATCATACTTTGCGAGTTATCTACCAGAACATTATAATCTGGGGCGTGGTCAATGTTATCGGCCTTATCCTTGTCTTTACTCAGACTATTGGCCCAACCGGCGCCGCCACTTACAATTTCCTCACCGACTTTATTCCGATCTTCAACTCCCTCCGCCTCTTCCGAGATTAGCCAAGCGAAAGGTTGAACCTTTCCTCGGTATAAGGAGGAGTAAGAAGGAGGGGAACCCTCCGGAAGGTTGTAGGTGTGTTATAATGATGAAAGGAAAGGGGGTTTTGCCCGAACGGCTCAACGACTTGAGCCGTTCAGGTTTTGGCTGTTGGGACAACTTGTTGTTTGTTGGGGGGATGTGTGTTATACTCTTTCTGCTAGTGTTCTAAATCGCTTTCATCTTTTTATAGCTTAGAGTCTGGGCGTCCAGCACAATAAGAGGTGAGATGACCAAGTGATCGTGGGCCACGGTCGTCAAGCTAATTATTTCTTTAGGAAAAAAGTTAATGAATAACAAATTGTTTGTCGGTAGTCTTCCTTTCCGTCTTACGGAGCAGGAATTTGCCGATCACTTTGCCCAAGCTGGACAAGTGCTTTCTGCTAAAATCATCCTTGATCGTGCCACTGGCCGTTCTAAGGGTTTTGGTTTCGTAGAGATGGGTACCCCAGAAGAGGCTGAGAAGGCTATTTCAATGTTGAATGGTAGCGACCTTGGTGGTCGTGCTGTCAGTGTTGATTTTGCTAAGCCAATGGAGCCTCGTGCTCCTCGCCAAGACGGCGCTTACTAAAAAATAAAAAAAGACAATCGGCGCCGGTTGTCTTTTTTTATTTTCTGGCTATACTAAGAAATATGGATGAAACAAGGCGTTTATTTATAGCAATCCCGGCTAAGGGTAAGTTACGAGAAGATGCTCTTGCTTGGCAAGCTAATCATGTGGGTTGGCCAGTTAATTGGCTCGAGGGTGATAATTTCCATATTACTGTTGTTTCGCCTTGGTTGGAGTCTGATGTGCCGGCTTTGGTTGCCAAATTGGACAATTTTGCCCAATCTGTCTCTCGAGGAGAACACGATATTAAGCCTTTTGGCATTAATTTTTTTAAAGTAGTTTTTGGCCCTAACCGTTTTTCCCCACGTCTTATTTGGGCTGAGGGTCAGCCGCCTGTTCCTCTTTTGGAATTAAAAAATCGTCTTGAGCAAGCTCTCTCCAAGCCTGATAGTCGTTTTTACCGTTTGCATTTAACCCTGGCTCGTTTTTTGCTGAGCGACTTTGGCCCGGCTGGTCTACCCGATCTCTTCGATCGTGTCGAGTGGGAGTCAGAGATAAATAGTTTTATCTTGTTTGAATCAGTTATAAAACCGGAGGGAATAGAGTATAATAAGATCAAAGAATTTTCTTTTAGTCCTTCTTCTGTTTAGTTTAAAACATGATTTTATATTTAATTGGTACACCCATCGGTAACCTTGGTGACATGACGCCAAGGGCGGTGGCGGTGATGAAGGAGGTGCCGGTTTTGGCCGTGGAGAAATGGACGGATACAGTGAAGCTTCTTAAACATTTTGAAATTGGCGAAAAAAAAATTATCAATTATGATGACAAAAATAGCCGCCGAGTGGCACCCAAAATTTTAGAAATTCTTAAGGAGCAGGATGTGGCGCTAGTAACTTCGGCCGGGATGCCTGGGGTCTCTGATCCGGGTGCTTACTTAGTCGCTCAAGCTCGTGAGGCGGGTCATGACATTGTCCCGATCCCAGGGCCATCGGCTCTCTCGACGGCAATTGCTTGCTCCGGTTTCTCGGGACATTTTTGGTTTGTGGAATTTTTGCCAAGGACGAGAGGTAAGATTGTAAAATTACTTAAACAAGCCGAGGAGTTAGAGACTAACCTTGTTTGTTTCGAATCAACTTATCGTTTGGCCAAAACTTTGGATTTAATCAATGAACTTTATCCAGAAAATGAAGTTTTTATTGGCAAAGAAATGACCAAGAAATTTGAACAATATCTTGTCGGGTTGGCGAATGATTTCTTGGCGAGGATAAAAATTGATAAAGATTTCTCTCGAGGGGAGTTCGCTTTAGTTATCCACTTTGGAAAAAAATGTAAGTCTTGTTAAAATGTATTTATAATTGTTGTTTATTAACTAATAAAAGTAAAAATATGAGAAAAAAGATTGAAGAAAAAATAAAAGCTGAACCAAAGGCTGATTCTAAATCTGCTCCAATCGAGGACATTGTTTGTAGTACAGAGACGAGGAAGCGTTGTTGTGGAGGACTTTTAGGTAAGACAATCGTGTTGGCTGTCGTTATTCTTATTGCAGTTGCCGGTTACTATGCTTGGTCTATTTACCAGGGTCAGCTTGATCCCCAAGTCCAAGCAGAGAAGGCTGAGAAAGCTGCCGAGAAAGAAATTCTTGCCATTGTTGCTAAAGTTCAGAATCTTATGGTCTTGCCCGATGATGAGCTACCACAGATCGCTGAGATTAAGGATGCCGCTTTAGCTGCTCAAGAACAACCCTTCTTAAGTGGCTCTGAAAATGGAGATATTCTCCTTGTCTATGCCAACGCTGGTAAGGCTATTGTCTATAGTCCTTCTCGTAATATTATTGTTAATGTTGGCCCTGTTCAGATGGGAGCGCCAGAACCAACCGAGCAATCAGCTGATATTAGCGAGACTCCAGATAGTACAGACGAAGAAGAATAGCCCTCTTGGTATTTTTAAGGACAGCATGAGGCAGAATCGTTTTTACCTAGAAGGGAAGTTTGAGGGAGATATTTTAGAATTGACAGATTTGCCTATCATCAATCAAATTAAGAATGTTCTACGTCTTAAAGAGGGAGATTTTTTCTCCCTCTTTAATGGTTCGGGAGTAGAGCTTAAAGTTAAGATAAAAAGCATTAGGTCTCGTGCTGTTGAAGTCTCTATTGTTGGTCGGGAGAAGAGAGAAGAATCTTCTCCAGAAGTTTGTCTATATTTGGCAATTCTTAAAAAGGAAAATTTCGAATTAGCCGTTCAGAAAGCGGTAGAGGCTGGTGTCACCCAAATAATTCCCATTATCACAGAGAGAACGATTAAATTAGGCCTTAAGATTGGACGTCTAAAGATAATTATTAAAGAGGCATCTGAGCAGTCTGGTCGTTTTTTTATTCCTAGTTTGAAGGAAGCCATTACTTTTTCTGAAGCGATTTCTCAAGCTGATTGCTCAGATTGTCTCAGTATCTTCTGTGACTTCCAAGAAAAAAATAAAAATATTGACGCTAAAGCTAAGAAAAAAATAAATATTTTTGTTGGTCCAGAGGGGGGCTGGAGCACTAATGAACAAGAGTTGGCTCAGTTGAAGGGTCTCTTGCCATATTCTCTTGGTGAGTATGTTTTGCGAGCTGAGACGGCAGCGATAGTTACAACTTGGTTGGCCGTTAACAAAAAGCTTTAGTTTGTGTTACAATCATATTAATGAAAAACTGGCATTTTGTCGCCATTCTTATACTTCTTTTGTCTGTCGGGTCATTTATTTCTACTCCAGAGGTCTTCGTTTCTGGGCGTTATTTTCTAGCTTCTGTTTTACCTTCAACGGTTGTTGACTATGCTAATAATGACAGACAAGGGATTCATCGCCATGAGCTTAGAGAAAATATTTTACTATCTCAAGCGGCGAGTCTTAAGGCTCATGACATGGCGAGTCGTGGTTATTTTTCTCATGTTGGCCCGGCAGGGGAGACACCATGGACTTGGCTCGATAAGGTTGGCTATAAGTATGTCTATGCTGGAGAAAATTTAGCAGTGAATTACTTCGATTCAGAGGATGTTCATCGAGCCTGGATGAATTCGCCAATCCACCGCGACAACTTACTCGATGAGAGGTTCACAGAAATTGGAGTAGGTGTTGCTCAAGGGAAGTTTAATGGGCGAGATAGTTTGTACATTGTAGAATTTTTAGGTACAACCGAAGAACCCCTTAGCCCCAATACAGACTTAGCTAGAGAGAATAAAAACTTAATGGCCACTCTTTCTGTTGTCGCTAATAGTATAATTAGTCTTAATCGCCATTTTGTCTCTCCTCTGTTAGAATTGTCTGGTTATCAGACAGATGGTAAGGTTATTTAAAATATCTATGTTTCTAAAAATTTTACGCCAGCTCGGCTGGTTACTAATCTATCTTTTTGCCTTAATCGGCTTTGTCTTAGTTGGTGGTTTTTTTGCCCTGCGCTTTGGTTGGACAAATACCTCTGGGGTTGTAGATATTAATGACCGTTATTTCTCTGAAGTGGTTAACAAAGTTCGACAGACAAAAGAGGCTGATTCGGCTCAAGCTATTTTTAATTACAATTGTCAGAGTCTGGGTAAAATATCTTATGCTTGGATGGCACCACCAGATTGGCCTGTCCTTAAAGAAGCAATTATTAAAGATCAGTCCCAGATCACGCGAGTAAGTGATGAGACCGGTGTCTCGGCTCGTCTTTTAGTCTCAATGTTGGTCGGGGAGCAGTTGCGACTCTTTACCTCAGACCGTGAGGTTTTTAAGCAAATTTTTCAGCCACTTAAGATTCTCGGAGTTCAAAGTAAGTTCTCTTGGGGAGTAATGGGGATGAAGGAAGAGACGGCTGAACAGATAGAAATTAATCTCCAAGACAAAAATTCTCCTTTTTATCTCGGGCCAGAATTTGAGAGACTTCTCGTTTTCAAGACAGAGAATCCTTCAGCCGAGCGTTTTGCGAGACTAACAGATAGCCATGATCATTATTACTCTTATCTCTATACTTCTCTGTATATAAAACAGATCATGAAGCAGTGGGAATTAGCCGGATACGATATCAGTGATCGGCCCGAGATTTTGGCCACCCTCTTTAATTTAGGTTTTGCCAAGTCTGTACCTAAGGCCGAACCTCAAGTTGGGGGAGCGGAGATAGAAGTAGGTGGTCAGAAATATAGTTTTGGTGGGCTAGCTTTTCAATTTTACTATTCGGGCGAATTAATAGATTATTTTAATTGGTAAAAACATGGTTCTAACTCCTCATGCCGTAGTTGGCGCAACAATCGCATCCTTTTTTAAGCTTAATCCTTTTACCGCTTTTTTTTCTGGTTTTCTTAGTCATTTCTTTATGGACATTATTCCTCATTGGGATTACAAATTAAGATCGGCTCGTCTTGATGAAGTGAATCCTCTAAACAATGACTTAGTTATAAATCTCGACTCTACTATTGATTTTATAAAAATCGGCCTTGATGCTTGTTTGGGAATAGTAATTTCTCTTATCTTTTTTACCCTTGGGGCGAATATCTCACCAGTTGTTATTCTTGCCGGGGCTTTGGGCGCAATCTTGCCAGATCCTCTACAGCTTGTTTATATGAAATATCGTAAGGAACCGTTCCTTACCCTTCAGAAGACTCATATGCTCTTTCATTCGCCCAAAAGAATCACCAATCCGGTGGTTGGTGTTCTTTTGTACTGTCTAATTATCACTGTCTGTCTATTTTTAGGGGGTGCCGGTTTTTTTACTTGGTGAGTAGATCATTAACTTGGCCAACTAGCCCTGTAACATCACCTTCGATCCCTGTTACTTCTCCTTCTAGTCCTGAGGCATCACCAGAGAGGTTTGTGACATTCCCTCGTAGTCGAGAGGCATCACCAGAGAGGTTTGTGACATTCCCAGAGATATTTGTTATCTCACCCTGGAGACTAGAAATGTCACCGATTAAATCACTGACGTTACCTTGAATTTTAGATACGTCTCCTCGGATATTTGTCACATCCCCTCGGACGTTGCTTGTGTCACCATAGAGGCCTGAGACATCACCAGAGACATTTGTTGCATCACCAGTTAGATGGGTGACATTGCCTCGGATATTAGAAACGTCACCGCTTATATTAGAGACGGTGCCAAAAATTCCGGCGATATTGCCACTAATTTTGCTGGTGTTGCCGTTAATACGATGGAGAGTAACGTCACCATATATTTTGGAGACATCACCTCGGAGATTTGAGAAATCGCCCCAGATAGCATCATGGATGTTCTCAACGTTGTCAGTGTTGTCGTGGATCTTCGGATTAATTCTTTGGATACTCATAATTATTTATGTTAAGCTAGTAAAGTTATGACTATTATAACATCAATTGTCCTTGGAGTGGTAGAGGGCTTGACCGAATTTCTCCCAATTTCTTCGACTGGACACTTAATCTTAGTTTCGACTTTGCTAAAATTAGAAACCACAGAGTTTCTTAAGAGCTTCGAAATTATTATCCAACTAGGGGCAATTGGAGCGGTCGTCGCTCTTTACTGGCGACAATTGTTGGTCAATAGGGAGGTGTTGAAGCGGGTGATCGTCGCTTTTATCCCTACGGCGATTATCGGTCTACTTCTCTACAAAATAATTAAAACTTATTTGTTGGGCAATCTTTGGGTGGTCGTCATTAGTCTTTTTGTCGGCGGTTTAATTTTAATCGCTTTTGAGCTCTGGCTCGCAAAAAGGGAGAAGAATCAGTCACTTGGAGGTGAAACCTCCAAGTTGGATAATTTAGAAGGAATTTCTTATCGACAGTCTATTATCATCGGTTTGTGTCAGTCGTTGGCGGTTGTCCCCGGCGTTTCGCGCTCGGCTTCGACAATTGTTGGGGGCTTGGCTTTAGGTCTGAAGAGGGAGACGATTGTAGAATTTTCTTTCTTTCTGGCTGTGCCGACAATGCTCGCGGCGACGGGTCTGGATGTTCTTAAGTCTTCGGCAAGTTTTTCTCTTGATGAGATTGGTTTGTTGTTGGTCGGCTTTATGGTTTCTTTTTTGGTTGCTCTTTTAGCTATTAAGACTTTCTTGGCTTATATCCGCAATAATAATTTTATTGCTTTTGGCGTTTACCGTATTGTTGTCGCTGTCGCTTTTATTATTTTTGTTCTTATTTAGAAAAGTGTTAATATTTAATCTATGTATAAGATTGTTTTAATTCGTCATGGGGAGAGTGTCTGGAATAAGGAAAATCGTTTTACCGGTTGGGTTGATGTCGACCTGACTGATAGAGGCGTAGAAGAAGCGCATAAAGCGGGAGAGAAATTAAAGGAGGCTGGCTTTATCTTTGACTTAGCTTTTACTTCAGTTCTTAAGCGTGCTGTCCGTACTTTAGATATTATTCTTAAAGAAATGGGTGAGGAGGGGATAGAAATCAGAAAATCTTGGAAGCTTAACGAACGCCATTACGGTGCTCTACAGGGTCTTAGTAAATCTGAGACAGCGACTAAATATGGCGAAGAACAGGTCAAGCTTTGGCGTCGAGGTTATGATGTGGCTATCCCACCTCTAACAAAGGAGAGTGAGATGTACCCAGGCAAAGATCCTCTTTATGTCGACTTAACCGAACAAGAGATTCCTTTGTCAGAGAATTTAAAAGATGTCGTGGTGCGAGTTGTTCCTTATTGGGAAGGTGAGATTATCCCAGAAATAAAAAATAACAAAAAGATAATTCTTTCAGCTTCTGGCAATAGCTTGCGAGCGTTAATCAAATATTTGGATAATATCTCTGATGAGGATATCGTCGATCTTAATATCCCAACGGGTATTCCTTTGGTTTATGAGTTGGACGAAAATCTTAAACCTCTTAAGCATTATTACTTCGCTGACGAATCAACTCTTAATTCCGCTTTGGCTAGAGTCACTAATCAAGGTAAGAAAGCCTAAGCTTTAAGTTCTTTTTCGATCTTCAAGAGGCGATTGTACTTAGCTAGACGCTCGGAACGAGCGGGGGCGCCAGACTTGATAAACTCAGCTCCTACACCAACCGCGAGGTCGGCAATGGTGGTATCTTCGGTCTCGCCAGAGCGGTGAGAGACGATTATTTTGTAACCGGCTGATTGAGCAATTTTTATAACAGTCAGGGTCTCTGTTAGTGTGCCGATTTGGTTAGGTTTGATAATAATAGAGTTGGCCACTTCTTTATCAATTCCTTCATGGAGACGGTCGGGATTGGTGACAAACAAATCATCACCAACGATATTGATTTTGGATCCGAGACGTTTTGTCATCTCTTGCCAGCCTAACCAATCGTCTTCGCTTAGACCATCTTCAATTGAGATGATTGGATATTTGGTTATTAACTCTTCATAACTATCTATCAATTGACCTCTCGTTAGAATTTGTTTGGTCTCGTTGTCGTTAGGTAGACCTTTTTTAAATTCATAATTATTCTCGTCTTTTTTCAATTCATTCGCTGCCACATCGAGAGCTATTCCTACCTGTTGCCCTGGAATGTAACCAGCTTTTTCTATTGCTTCGACAATTAAGTCGAGAGCATCAGTATTTTTTGTTACGGCCGGAGCGAAACCTCCCTCGTCACCAACATTAGTCCCCAACCCTTTTTCCTTAAGGATCTCCTTTAGGGCTTGATAGACTTCGTCTCCCCAGCGCAGGGCTTCGGCAAAGGTTGGTGCGCCAATTGGCACCACCATGAATTCTTGGATATCGGTCGAGCCAAGGGCATGCTGGCCACCGTTTAGGATATTGAACATGGGGAGGGGGAACGAAGATGATGTGGGAAGTCCAACTTCCGGGCTCCTCGAAGTTGGACTTCCCACGTCACCAATGATTTCGAATAATTCTTTACCCTCACTTCTAGCGGTGGCATGAGCGAAGGCTAGAGATACTCCCAGGAGAGCGTTGGCCCCCAAATGACTTTTATTAGGTGTCCCATCTAAGGCAATTATCTCTGCATCAAGAGATGTTTGGTCATAAACTCTGTCGACTAAGCGTCGAGCGATCTCACCTTCGACATTTGCAACGGCGAGCAAGACGCCTTTGCCATTGTAACGAGTCTTGTCTCCGTCACGTAGCTCAACGGCTTCATGCGAACCAGTTGAGGCCCCAGAGGGGACAGCGGCCTGACCGAGAAAAGTCTCGCCTTTGTCATTTTCAATTGTTAAAGTAACCTCAACCGTCGGATTTCCCCGAGAGTCAAGGATCTCCCGAGCCGAAATATTTTTTATAGTAATCATGGTTTTATTCTATCTTATTTGCTCTCGAGAAACAAACCAGCTATAATTAACTTTCGGTTACTTGGCGAGTGGTTAGATTATTTAAAAAATCTAGGGAATTTTCTCTGGATTTTATTATCTTTATGATGCAATATTTATTGACCCTTCAATTTAGAGATTTTTTCGACATTTTCCTATCAGCTTTGCTGATCTATTTTATTCTTGTTTTTATTAGACAATCACGGTCTTTTGTTATTGCTTATGGGGCGGGTATTTATTTACTTGTTATATATTTGGCTCATACTTTATCCCTAACGCTTACTAGAGAAATCTTCCAAATTCTTTCTACTGTCTTCCTTCTTGTCTTTATTGTCATCTTTCAACGAGAATTTCGACGTTTCTTTGATTGGGTCTTTGCTACTAGTTGGCGCTTCCTTCACCCGCGAGAGAAAAAAGTTTCCAACGATACAACTCTGGTTATCATTAAGGCCATACAAGAAATGATTCGTAAGAAGAATGGGGCGATAATTGTTTTGCCTGGAGAATTACCTATTGATGGAGCGATTGAGGGGGGCTTTGTTTTGGATGGTTTAGTTTCTTTACCTCTTCTTTTGTCGATTTTTGATCCTTCTAGTCCTGGGCATGACGGCGCCGTTATCCTTGAGGGTGACCGTCTTAGGAAGTTTGGTGTTCACCTGCCTTTAGCCGAAAATTACTCTGGTTATCGTAAATCTGGGACAAGGCACCGAGCGGCCGCCGGTATTACCGAACAAACTGATGCCTTAGCTATTGTCGTCTCTGAAGAAAGGGGAACTGTTTCGCTCGCCTTCCACGGGGATCTTAAAAAAATATCCAAGCTCTCTCTTCTTGAAGAGCGTTTAAACAAATTTATTCTCAAGACTCAGGAGCTAGAGGCTACCTCTTTTTGGGATATTTTCTTAATTAATAATGGTTGGCTTAAGCTGGTGGCTCTTTTGCTTGCCCTGGCGTTACGTGTTATTCTGTAAGTATTAATTATTAGCTTAATTCCCCAAGTGGGGTAAAAATATTATGACTCAAGATAAAATAAAGAACCTATTATCAGGTGCCCTAATAATTACTTTGCTCATAGTTTCTTATTCTGCCTATTCTTATTCGCAAACTTATGCTGATTCGATGATGATTCGTAGTTTTAGTGTTACTGGCGAGGCGAAGATCAATGCTGTCCCAGATGTGGCGGAGTTCGATTTTGGCGTTGTTACTGAGGGGGATACTGATGTGGCCAAACTTCAAGAACAGAATACTAGCAAAATGAATAAGATTCTTGATTATCTCAAGAGTCAGAAGATCGAGACCAAAGATATTAAGACGACTGGTTATAATCTTAACCCTCGTTATCAACATTCGAATTGCCGAAATGACAGTGTTTGTCCTCCACCAACAATAGTCGGTTATACTATTAGCCAGAATGCTACCGTAAAGATTCGTGACTTTAAGATAATTGGCGGAGTCTTACAAGGAGCGGTTACTAATGGTGCCAATAATGTCTCTCAGCTTCGTTTTACCTTCGACGATAAAGATAGTCTCCTTGGCCAAGTTAAGGGGGAAGCAGTGAATAAAGCTCAGCTTAAGGCTGAAGCTTTAGCTAAGACAGCGGGGTTCCGTCTCGGGAAACTTCTCTCGATTGAAGATAATGGTAATTATCAACCAATGCCTTATGGTGTTGGAGGAGCAATGGATGTGTCTTTTGCTAAAGCTGAACTTGCCCCCGCTCCAGCGATCGAGCCAGGGTCAGAGGACCTAACTGCTTCGGTAACTCTTCGTTATGGTATTAAGTAAATTTAACTAAAAAATAAATTACTATGAAAATAAATATAAAAGCTTCAGGTATGGACTTAACGCCGGCTATTACTGCCTACGTTGATAACAAGGTTGCAATGCTCGATAAACTGTTCGCTCATGATCCAGCCGTTTATGCTGATGTGGAAGTGGGGAAGAGGACCAATCATCATAAGACTGGTGAATTATTCTTTGGCGAAATTAACATCCACTCTATGGGTAAGATTATTCGCCATGTTGCTGAGGAGTATGATCTCTATGCTGCCATTGAGAAAATGAAGGATGGCGCCGCCGAAGAGGTTCGTAATTTAGATAAGAAAAAAGAAGACCTCTTCCGCCGGGGTGGTAGAGCTATCAAGAATCTATTTCGTCGCGTGTAACCCGTTGAGGAAAGAATTCCAATCCATCTCCTTTCGTCCTTCGGGGGTGACACGGTCATAGACAAGCTTATCTCCCTCGAGGTGAGCTTGTTTTATTATTAGTCGGATTTTACCTTCAGGGCCAGGGTAATCTAAGTAAGTTCCGGGCCAAGGGTTAAGAGCCATGATCTTGCGGTAACGATTGAGAGCTGGGGATTGAGGATCTAGATGCCCATCTTCTTTGGTAAATTTTTTGGTTACCGTGGCTTGATCGTGATCTTGGTCTTGGGGAGTGGTTTTCCCTGCAAGATAGTCAGGCAGAATTTTAATCAGGAGTTCTGCTCCCATCTCTGCCAATTTATCCCTTAATTGCTCAAAATTGTATAAAGGGATCGCTTGCCCCGAGCTTTTGTCGAGGTGGTTAAGTTCTATTTTCTCTACAGCAATAATTGGTCCGTGATCCATCTGAACATCGACAAGCATTATTGTTACACCAGTCTCTTCATCGCCATTAAGGATGGAAGTTTCTAGTGGGCTGGCTCCGCGATACTTCGGCAGGAGTGAGGGGTGTATATTTAGTGTGTCGTGGGTTGGTAGATCCAAGATATCCTGTGGAATAATTTTCCCGTAAGAGGCGACAAGAAAGAAATCCCAATTCTTGCCCCCTAAGGACTTTCCTTGAGAGGCCGCCCAAAGGAGAGTCCTTGATTTTTCTTCTAAATCTTTCAAATTCGCTGGTTGAATATATTTGATATTATTTTCTTCTGCCCAGACCTTCGCTAGTGGGGGAGTTAATAACATTTTTCTTCCTTTGGGCTGATCGGGTACGGTAATAATTAACGCCGGCAAGAGCCCTGCCTTTTTTAGGGTATCTAAAACTCGGACACTAAATTCGTCAGTTCCAAAAAAGGCAAATCTAAAATTATTTGTTTTTATTGTCATTTTTATTTTTCCGGAGAGTACTCGCGGAGGTTTTTGGCTTTCTCGATAAAGAGATGGCCATTGAGATGATCTATTTCGTGTTGGAAGATTTGGGCGACGAGGCCGGTACCAGAGCGGGAGAACTTCTTGCCGTTAATGTCGTAAGCCTCAACAGTTGCCTTATCAGACCGCTTTACTTGGCCGAAGTACCATCGCACTGAGAGGCATCCCTCATCCATTTCTTGTTTGGTCTTAGATAGCTTAGTAATTTTGGGGTTAATAAAGACGAGGTCAGGTTTTGGTTTCTTCTCCCCGTCAGGGGTGAAGATTTTACCAGCGATAATAAATATGCGGAGAGGCAGGGCAATCTGGGGCGCAGCCAAGGCCACCCCATCATCCTCTTTGGCGAGAGCTCCACTCATATCAGCGATAATTTTCTTCAATTTGGCGGTACCAAAAAGTTCCTTTCCGACTTCCTCAGCCGGCTCGTGTAAGACTTTATTTTCCTTTTGGACGATTTTAACCATATTTATATTATAACACACTTTCGGGATCGACTCTAATGAGGAAGGAGGGGGGGAGAGATTTTAGAATTTCGAGTAATTCGGGATCGGGCCAAGCGGTGGCGGGCAGACGGAGGAGAATATTGAGGACGGGGAGACCTTTGTCGTTTTTTGATAGACTAGGATAGATAAGGGGTTGCCATTTAGTGAGTTTGTCTTCTAGATTTTTAATTTCTTTTCTTATCTCCGCAGTTTTGCCGGCCAGTGATATTTTTATAAGTACGGTGAAAGGCGGGTAGCCTAGTTCTTGGCGCTCGGCAATTTCGTCACGATAGAAGTCTATTAGGTTACCAGTAAGGATATAGGAAAAAATTTTCTCATCGGGTTGTCTGGTCTGGACGATAAAATGTTTTCGCGCTAGTTGTTTGAGACGAAGTAGGGTACTAAATAATTTCTCGCCTGCTCGCCAATCTGGCATGGTTAGGAGAGCATCAAGACCGACGACAATTACATTATCTATCTTATCGTCAAGATAGTTGAGAGCCAGTTCTGTTCCAACGAGGATACTGTTAGGCGTCTTTCTAAATTGTTTTATTAGTTCTAAGACTTTTTTACTTGTTTTGACACTATCACTATCTAGTCGGAAGATCTCAGCTTGGGGGAAATGTTTTTCTAATTCTTCAATAATTTTTTCTACTCCGAATCCAATCAAGGCCAGACGTTGCCCCTTGCAACGAGGACATTCATCTTCGACATCGATAACTTGGCTACATTTATGACAAATAAATATTTTTTCTTTTGAGCGCGAGGCCTGATGGATAGCAAGGGGGGAGTGGCAAATATCGCAGGCCATAACTGTCCCGCAGTCGCGACAAATGGTTAACGGGGTGAGACCTCTTCGCCCGGAATAGATAAAAATTTTTTCCTTAGTGTCTAGGGCGTTTTCGATTCTTTCTTGGAGCCTTTCGTTTATAGCTTCGAGGATTCGGGTTTTATCGTCGTTGCCTAAGAAGGGGATAACTTGACTAGAAGCATTTCCTGTTAAGCGATATTTGATTGAGCCAAGAGGGCTTACTTCACCCTTGCCGAGACGATAGATAGTTTCGCTGCGGAGAGAGCTGTCACCAAGAATCAATCTTATCCCTCTTTGTCTAGTTAATTGCTCTATGAAGAAACGCCAATCGATAAATGGTCTTACTATTGTCCGGTAAGCGGGCGAACTCTCTCGATCGATAATAATGGTGCTTATGTCTTTGCGAGGAAGAGCTAAGAAAAGAGGTGTTCCAACAATAAGGATTGGGTGTTTTGTTGTTAGGGCTTTCTTCCAAAATTCTAATTGTTCTTTTTTGCTCAAGGTGCTATGGCCAATTAAGACATAATCCTTTATCCCTTTTCTAAGAGGTTCTATTATCCGGTGAATGTCGGCATTGGTGGGGAGACAGAGATAAACCGACTGTTTTTTGGCAAAAGATTCTCGTATCAAACTTTTGTAACGAGCCAATCTCTCTTCGTCTGGCTCTTGAATGGCATTAACCTCGCTAATTATTTTTTCAGTAGGGTTGTCTTCGGCAATTTTTATTTCTGGTGGTTCGTCAAGGATTGTTTGCGGTATTGTCGCTTTGATAATTGGTCCTGTCTGTGAGGCAAAGTAGTCGGCGGTTAAGTTGGCGGCAATGATAAAATCTTTGTCAAAGTAGTTTAACTTCTTTATTTTTGTTACTTTACGAAGTTTCCAGTCAGCTGTTTTTAGTTCACTTTTTAGGTCGCTAGCTTCACAGCTTTCGACGACAAGGGCGACGGTCTGCTTTTTCCTAATAGGGATAGTTACTAGGGAGCCAAGAGGGGCCTCTTGAGCGGTAAAATAGCTTAGATTATCTCGCCAGACACCTTTTTTTAGAGGGATAACAGTAACTATTTTCATAAGTTTTATATATACTTAGAGTATAACGATTTTATTACTTATCCACAACTAGATTTTTCCTTCTCAAAATAGGTCACCTGTTGTATTATGTAAGAGATGAAAGTTGGTTATTTTAAAGTTAATCCGCCCACTCTCCCTCCCAGGAGGAGTTTGATTATTTCTGGGCACAAGGCAAGATCTCTAATCGTCACACCTCTGACAGGTTTAATTATTGGAGTCGTCCTTTTGGGGAGTGTTCAGTTTGGTTTAAGGATTAACGATTTCAATTTACCTAAAGACCGTTATCGATCCGTTGCAAGTGTTAGTTTGCCAGCCAATGTTTCTTTCATTGTTCCAGCTTATGATTTTTTGGGTAGGGTCCTGGACTGGTCACAGGATACTTGGGAGAGCTTTATTGCTAATTGGAGGACTTTCCTTGGTTTAGAATCTGCCCCGCTAGAGATTCCTAATTTTCAAACGACAGCCGATATCCCAACAGAATTAAGAGAGCAATTAAGGCAAGAGATCTTGGCCGAGCTTAGAGCTGGTCAGACTGTCAATAACGATGAGATCTTTGGAGGTGAAATTGCACCCAACCGCCCAATCTATGCTCTTACGGCTGTACCAGCTAGTGGTTCGACCACCATCGATAGAAATATTAAACAGACATTAGACGAAGTATTTGCTGACCCCTTCGATCTTACCTTTGACGAGAGCGGTTCGTCTGGTTTTATTACTCCAATTTTTCAAGATGGTCGAAGAGGGAGTCCTTACGTTTTTGTTCTAACCCCAACTCGTTAAATTTAGGTTATGAAAAAAATATCTTTTCTCCTCATTAGTATTAGTTTGTTTTTGGGTTTGGCTTCTGGCGCTTCGGCTTATGTGGCAGCGAGTACTAATTATCGCTTAGAGAAAGATAGCATCAATACCGGTGGTACCGAGCTCTCTTCCTCTGCTTCATATCTTGTCAGTGATACTGTTGGAGAAGTGTCTTCTGGCGTCGGTGATGGCTCTACTAATGATACCGGTCTTGGTTATCGTTTTATGGAGTTTATTGCTTCTATTGTGACCCCCGTCTCTGGTTGTACCGATAGCACTGCTACTAATTATAATTCTTCAGCGACTGTTGATGATGGTAGTTGTACTTATTCAACAGGGTCAACGGGGACGACAGTTATTCCTCCACCAACTCCACCTCTTCCACCCGTTCCTGTTGTTGAGCCTATTTTTACTCCAACTCCTCCACCTGGGGTAACTCCTGAGGTTGGGGAGGCCCCTTTTGTTTATCTTCCTGTCTCCACCACCACTCCTGACCTAGAGTGGAAGCTGTTCTTTGTTCAACCTAAAGAGAACGCTAAGACTTTTGATTGGCGGGGAACAGTGAGATTGTCTGGGGAGAAGCCTTTAACCATTGTATTCAATACCAATCTTTCAGCAGATTTCCTTAAGACTATCGGTGTGACTCTCACTGACCCCGAAGACGAAAGTAGAACTTTCTCTTTCTTAATGCATCGTTCAGCTAAGGGATCTTATGAGGCAACCCTTAGTCCGCTCGTTCGAGCGGGTACTTATCCTATTGATATCTATGTTATAAATTACAAGAATCAAACTATCCAACATCTAACTGGTGAGTTGGTTGTGCCGAGTATCAATGTTTCCCGGTTTGAGACCATTGTTAATCGACTGGCACCAATTGCTGTTACGGGAGGTTTGCTAGTGGGTTTTTTCCCAACTCTTTACGATCTCCTCTTTAGCCTTTTCCGTTTTCTTGGTTACTTCTTTGGGCGACGTCGCCATGATAAACCTTGGGGGACGGTTTATGATTCTGTCACTAAGCGACCACTTGATCCTGTCTATATTATTGCCGAACAAGTTGGCCCCGATGGAGCGAGGAAGGAAGTTGCAAGTGCTATTTCTGATATCGACGGTCGCTTTAGTTTCTTCTTGCCAGCCGGTACTTATTATATTAAGGCGGCCAAGAGTCATTACCAATTTCCTTCGACAAAATTGCAAGATCGGACTGAAGATGAGCTCTATAATGATCTCTACTTTGGAACACCAATCGTTGTTACCGGGCAAGAGGTTATTAATCTCAATATACCAATGGATCCAATTGAATTCGATTGGAATGAGTTTGCCAAGACTAAGACTGATTTCTTCCTCTTCTATGATCGTCGCCAAGTCTGGATCAAGAGATTGTATAATTTCTTCTTTTGGTTTGGTTTTACTTTATCTGCTTATCTTTTCCTTCTTTATCCTTCGGCGATTAATCTGGCTGTTGTCTTGCTTTATGTCGGTGTTGTTTTTCTCAACAGAATTTGGTTAGTCAAGCGCAAGCCTCTCCTGGTTTATAAGGATAGCACTCATGAACCTCTACCTTTCTCTATCATCCGTGTCTTTATTCCCGATGTTGACCAGCAAGTCAAGACGGTTGTCGCCGATAAATTGGGTCGTTTCTATCTTCTTATTCGTCCTGGTGTCTACTATTATACTGTAGAAGAGAAACAGCCTGATGGCTCTTACGTTAAGGTTTATCGGTCTGATCCTATCAATTTCCGTAAAGGAATTTTGACAGAAGATATTTCTGTGAAATAATAGGCTTACTTATGGCAAAAGATGACAGATTTATCATCACCGGTTTGGGTGGTGCCAAGACTCTCCGAGGGGAGCTTGTTATCGGTGGAGCCAAGAATGAAGTCCTTAAGGTTTTGGCCGCAAGTGCTTTGTTTAAAGATGGTTTTACTCTTGCTAATGTCCCAAACATAGAAGACGTAGAGCGGATGCTTGAGTTACTCGAGGACCTAGGAGTAAAAGTAGAAAAGCGGGGAGAAAACAAATATCATTTAGATACTAAGCTTATCGAAGGTTTCGCTTTGTCTGAAGATATCTCTACGAAGTTGAGAGCCTCCATTGTTCTTACTGGGCCGCTTCTTGCGCGTTTTAGCAAGGTAATTTTCCCTTATCCTGGGGGTTGCGTCATTGGCAAGCGACCCATCGATCTCTTTTTGTCTGGCTTTGAGAAAATGGGCGCGACAGTGGCCGAGAAGGAAGAAGGCTTTGTTATTGAGGCCCCCCTTGGCAAATTACAGGGAGCAGAAATATTTTTCAAAAGTCAGAGCGTTACCGCGACCGAAACATTTATTATGGCCGGTGTCTTGGCCGAGGGGAAGACTGTTCTTAAGAATTGTGCCTTAGAGCCAGAAATTATAAGCTTCGGTGAATGGCTCAATGAGTGTGGGGCGAAGATCGAGGGTCTTGGTACTTCGACCATTACTGTTGAGGGTGGTGATCTTCTGAGCGGAGAGGGTAAGACCCATGAGACTTTGCCAGATAGAATTGAAGCTGGGAGTTTCCTTATCCTTGGGGCCTTAGCCTCTTCGGAGTTAACAATAAAAAAATGTCGTCCCGGTCATCTTGATGCTCTTATTGCGTATCTCGTTGAGGCGGGAGTAAAAATAGAGACAGGCCCCGATTGGATTAAGGTCGTTAATAAAGGTGACGAGGAGTTTACCGCTCTTGATGTGAAGACTCACGAGTATCCTGGTTTCCCCACAGACTTGCAAGCGCCTTTTGCTATCTTCTTGACGCAAGCCGAGGGGCAGAGTTATATTTTCGAAACTATTTTTGAGGGTCGCTTGAATTATTTCGAAGCTCTTAATCGTATGGGGGCGAAGGTAAAAGTTCTGGATTCTCATCGCGCGATTATTGATGGCCCTACACCTCTCTCGGGGCGAGAGATTGAGAGTCCGGATTTACGAGCAGGCTTAGCCTATGTTCTTGCCGCTGTCGTTGCTTCTGGCGAGTCAGTGGTCCATAATGTCGAATACATCGATCGTGGCTATGAGGAGATAGAAAAACGCCTAGCAAGCCTGGGGCTTGATATTAAGAGAATTTCTGGTAATTGTAGTTAGATAGTACTTATGTCAATATTTACGACCAAATTGGGGATAGATTTAGGGACAGCCAATACTTTGGTCTATTTGCCAGGGAAGGGAATTGTCTTGAATGAGCCCTCCGTGGTTGCTGTTAACCTTATGGATAATAAGGTAGTAGCCGTGGGGACAGAGGCCAAAGATATGGTAGGCAAAGCACCCGATACTATTATGGTCTACAAGCCAATGAAGGATGGAGTAATTGCGGATTATCGTATTACCGAAGCTATGTTGCGTTACTATATTGGCAAATCTATTAGTCGTTTTAACCTTTTCAAACCTGATGTCATGGTCTCTGTGCCGGCCGGTGTTACCTCGACTGAGCGTCGCGCCGTGATTGAGGCTACGATTAAGGCAGGGGCCAAGAACGCTTATGTGGTAAAAGAGCCAATCTTGGCCGCGATTGGGGCTGGTATTCCTATTTATGAGGCTTGTGGTCATATGGTGGTAGATATTGGTGGAGGAACTACTGACGTAGCGATAATTTCTCTTGGCGGTATTGTCTCTTCGACCTCGGTCAAGCATGCTGGCAATAAGATTGACCAGTCGATTGCCGATTATATTAAAAAAACTTTCAACTTAGCTATTGGCGATAAGACAGCCGAAGAGGTAAAGATATCTGTTGGCTCAGCTGTCCCAGTAGAGGATGAAATGTCCTACACTATTAAGGGGCGCGACTTTATGACAGGGCTACCTCGTTCGGCGGAGGTTCGAACTAACGAAATAGTGCGGGCGATTGATAACGAGTTAAAAGAGATTGTACGAGCCATCAAGACTGTCTTCCAAGATACTCCACCCGAATTGTCGGCCGATGTTATTGACCAAGGTATTACTCTGACGGGCGGTTCATCGCAATTGCGTAATTTAGCGGAATTGATTTATCGCAAGACAGGGGTCAAGGCCTATCTGGCCGAGGATACTCTCTATTGTGTGGCGAAGGGTACAGGGATTGCTCTCGATCATCTCGATGTCTACAAGCGAAGTATCATCTCTAAACGCTAAAAGTGGCAAGTAGTAAGTGATGAGTGATAATAAAATTTTAAATTTTCAAAAATTGCACCATGCTTGTCTCTTAGTGGGGGACCCTCGTTATTGGGGAGAGCTACTAGAGACAGAGTTGAAGATTTTTTTCAAAACGGAGAATCTCTCAGCTTGTCCTGATGTTTGGTGGTTGGCCTATGATTCTTTTGGGATTAAGGATAGTCATAATTTAATTGAGAAGGAGGCAAACAGGTCTTTTTCTGGGCGAGGCCGTTTTTTTGTTTTAGAGATTTCTTCTATCACCCCCGAAGCTCAGAACTCACTACTCAAGACCTTGGAAGAACCTGTGGCCGGTACCCACTTTTTTATCATCACCAGGAATTCTGAAACTTTTCTCCCTACCGTCCGTTCTCGTATGCAGATTTTTTTGCCTGAGACGAGTACTCAGGCAAAGAGAGTAAGCGCAGGGGTTGAGTTCTTAAAATTAGATTTGCCCGAGCGCTTAGAATTTATCCAAAAAGAGTTTCTCCCTGCTCGCGCTGGTGGTAAGAAGTCCACTTCAATCAATAAGAAAGATAGGACAAAGAGTGATATTATCGACTTCATTATTGATTTAGAGAGAAGTCTGCACGACAAGATTGATCTTAGGAAAATTACCAAAGACGAGGAAATCTCTCTTCGTGAGTTAGAAAAAGCCCAGCGTTATCTTCAGAATCCACGTTCTTCCAACCGTCTGATCCTAGAACATTTGGCGCTTATCCTGCCTCCCGTCACCTCCCCGCCAGACCTCAAGTTACACGTCGGTCTGGCGGGTGGTGCGAGTTTTTTATTTTTGTAGTAGAATAACCTTATGTATAATTTCACAACTTTTAAAACAAAATTAAAAGAGATCGAAGAGTGGCTTGGTCGTGAGTATTTTGGTATCCGCACCGGCAAGGCAACCCCTCAGGTTTTAGACAGTGTTATGGTAGATTCTTATGGAGTCAAGACCCCACTTAAGCAGGTTGCCGCTATTAGTATTGAAGATGCTCGCACTGTGCGTATTACCCCTTGGGACAGGAGTCAGATTGGTGCCATCCAGACAGCGATCGAGGCCTCTAATATTGGTCTCTCTTTATCGCCTGATTCTACTGGCCTGCGCGCTATCTTCCCCATGTTAACCGAAGAGCGACGCAAGATGCTTATTAAACTTACCAATGAGAAACTAGAAGATGCTCGTATCTCAGTACGCAAGGAACGAGAGAAGATTTGGGAAGATATCCAAGAAAAGGAAAAAGCTGGAGATATGAGCGAAGACGACAAGTACCAAAGCAAAGATGAGCTACAAAAAATTGTTGACGAGGTTAATAATAAACTTGAAGAATCTGCCAAGAGAAAAGAAGTTGAGGTAATGGGTTAATTGCAATTCACCATTCTGTGCTTCTAGAAAGTCCTCGGATTTTAGAACTTACTACTTATTAGCTTACTAACTTATTACTTATCCCATGACCATAATCCTATTCATAATAGTTCTCGCAATTTTAATCTTAACTCATGAGCTAGGACATTTCTTCATGGCTAAGTGGGGTGGTATTCGGGTAGACGAATTTGGTCTCGGTTTGCCACCTCGTGTTTTTGGAGTGAAGTATGGCGAGACTACCTACACTCTCAATTGGCTACCCTTCGGTGGTTTCGTGAAGATTTTTGGCGAAGACCCTAATGACGAGAATATTAACGGTCCCGACAAAGAGCGTTCTTTTGTCCATCGACCGAAGTGGATCCAAGCTCTAGTTTTGGTGGCCGGAGTTACCTTGAATGCTGTCTTTGCTTGGATATTAATTTCTATTAATTTGATGATTGGTATGCCAGTAGCGACCGAGGGGATACCGGCGAGCATGTCTCTCCGTAATGAGAAACTGGCAATTGTGAATGTACTTAAGGATTCGCCCGCCGAACTTGGTGGTCTTAAATCTGGCGATGAGCTTGTCTCCTTAAGTGTGGGCGAAGAGAAGGTGACAGATTTATCTTCTGAGGCAGTGAGTGAGTTTATTCAGAAGTTTCCTGATCAAGAAGTACAGGTAGAATATTCTCGGGTTGATGAGGAGGGGAGTGCTGTCGCTCTTGTCACTCCTAAGGCCGAGGACGCTGAGAGTAACGCGATGATCGGTATCGCCATGCAGAAGATTGGGCTCGTCTCGGTCTCTTGGTGGCAGGCGCCGGCTTATGGCTTATACTTCACTTACCACTTGGCGGTGAATACCCTTCTGTCTTTCAAAGATTTCTTTGGTACTATCTTCACCGATGGGCGAGGAGCACTCACCGCGGTGGCTGGGCCCATTGGTATCTATAGCCTCATGAATGATGCGACACACATGGGGCTTGTCTACTTACTTAATTTTGTCGCCATTATCTCTCTTAACTTAGCCATACTTAATCTCTTGCCCTTCCCAGCCTTAGATGGGGGACGCCTACTCTTCGTTGCAATCGAGGCCATAATTCGCAAGCCAATAAAACCCGTTGTTGCTAATACCTTAAACATGATCGGCTTTGTCTTGCTTATTCTTCTTATGCTCGTCATCGCCGGCAGCGATATCGTAAAACTCTTATAAATTGAGGTTATTTGTTAACCTCGGGGCTTGCTTTGACCCGTTGGGGTTTTTAGGCTAAGATAAGGGCATATGCGACAATCTCAATTGTTCACTAAGACGAGGCGTGAGGCTCCTAAGGATGAGGTAGCCAAGAATGCCAAACTCTTAATTAGGGCTGGTTTTATTAATAAAGAAATGGCCGGGGTTTATTCTTATTTACCTCTGGGCTTAAGAGTCCTCGAGAAAATAAAAAATATTATTCGCGAAGAGATGAATGCTCTTGGTGGTCAAGAAGTCCAGATGACTGTTTTGCAAAATCCTGCTTTGTACGAGAAGACGAATCGTTGGAGTGATGACGTCGTCGACAATTGGTTCAAGACCGAATTAAAATCGGGCGGGAAGCTGGGGTTAGGTTTAACTCACGAAGAAGAATTTGTCGAGATGTTGCTCGACCACATTAGCTCTTACAAAGACTTACCAATTTATCTCTATCAAATCCAAAAGAAGTTTCGTAATGAAGCGCGGGCCAAGAGCGGTATTATGCGGGGCCGAGAATTCACGATGAAGGATATGTATTCTTTCCACTTCAACGAAGATGATTTTAGAGATTTTTATGATAAGGCGAAGGGTGCCTATGAGAAAATTTTTGAACGCGCCGGCTTGGGCGATAAGACCTTTATAACTTTTGCTAGCGGAGGAATTTTTAGTAAATATAGTCATGAGTACCAGACTCTAAGTGATGTGGGAGAGGATACTATCTATCTGTCCGAAGAGAAGGGTATGGCTGTCAATAAAGAGGTCTTAGACGAAGAGACTCTGTCGCTACTTGGTCTCAAGCGCGAGGATCTGGTTGAAAAGAAGGCGATTGAGGTTGGCAATATCTTCGAACTCGGTACCAAATATTCTTCTTCTTTGGGTCTAGAATTTATCACTTCGTCTGGAGAGAAGGCCAATCCAATTATGGGTTGTTATGGGATAGGTATCGATCGTCTTATGGGTACCGTTGTCGAGGTGTTGTCTGATGACAAGGGAATTGTCTGGCCTAAGAGTATCGCGCCATTTACTGTGCACTTAGTTTGGGTCTCAGGTTCAGAGGCTTCGGCTGAAGAGGCGGACAAACTTTATACTGATTTAGAAGAAGCTGGGGTTGAAGTTTTCTATGATGATCGCGATGTCCCGGCTGGTGAGAAGTTTGCCGATGTCGATTTACTTGGTATGCCTTACCGTGTTGTGGTTAGCGACAAGACACTGAAGGGGGGCAAATTTGAATTGAAGGAGAGGACTAGTGACGAGGTCCGAATGGTAGACTTGTCCGAATTAGTAGCGTTAGTAAAATAATTAACCGAGAGAAAGATTGATATGTGGTGGCAATTTTCTAAAATGTTTTCTAATGATGTCGGGATTGATCTCGGTACTTCGAACACCCTAGTCTATGTTAAGGGTCACGGTATTATTATTGCCGAACCTTCTATTGTTGCGATCAATCAGAAGACTGGACGTGTGGTAGCGGTCGGTGAGGATGCTAGTCAGATGATCGGCCGCACCCCAGCCCATATCCAAGCTATCAAGCCACTTGTGGGCGGAGTTATATCTAATTACGAAGTGGCCGAGGAGATGCTAGCTTACTTCCTTAAGAAGACAGCGACTCTTGTGGGTAGTAACATCTTTCGTCCTCGCGTTGTAATTGGTGTTCCTTCTGGTATTACCAATGTCGAACGTCGAGCTGTACGTGACGCAGCTCTCGCCGCTGGCGCACGAGCGGTGCATATTGTCGAGCAGCCAGTAGCGGCAGCTATTGGTGTAGAGATGCCTATTTTTGATCCGGTTGGCAACATGATTGTGGATATTGGTGGTGGGACGACAGATATTGCCGTGATCTCTCTTGGCGGTTTGGTTAAGGTCAAGAATCTTCTTATTGCCGGCGAACGTTTCAATCAAGATATAATCAATTATATTCGTGACGAGTTCAAGATTCTTTTGGGTGAGCGGACAGCCGAAGAGGTTAAGACCAAGATTGGGGCAGTAATTAAGCAGGATGGTGATAATGAGATTATGGTTCGCGGGCGAGATCTTGTCACTGGTTTGCCACGCGAAGTTGCTATTACTGATTCTGATGTGCGTGAAGCAATTTTCAATTCTCTTAATATTTTTGTCGATGCCGTCAAGGAAGTTCTCGAGTCCACTCCACCAGAGGTTGTCTCCGACATTATGCGTCGTGGCCTTGTTATTACCGGTGGTGGGTCTCTTATCCGTGGTCTTGGTGAATTGTTGAGTAAAGAACTAGAGATCCCCGTGCACCTTGTCGAGGATCCTCTAACCGCTGTTGTCCGTGGTACGGGTATTATTCTTGACGATCTTGAGGCTTACCGAGATATTTTAATCGATAACGAAGAAGAGCTAACTCCACGCTAAATGATTAGACGGCACCATTATCAAGTTTCTCGTAATAAGTTAATTGGGAAGGTTGCTAGTTTTGTTTTTGTTTTTTTGGCAATCTACTTTTTGGGTGGTTTTTTGCTTCGGCCGGTGGCGGGTCCGCTTAGTTATATTTTTCGCCCGCTTTGGTGGGGGAGCGAAGCCCTCTTTACTAGCGGGCAGTCAGTCTTCGATTTTTTTAGAGACAAAAACAGCTTAGCTATTGATAACCGTCTGTTGCAAGAAGAGAATAATAAACTGAAGATAAAGCTCTTGGCCATGAGCCAAGAGGAGAGTGACAACAATTACCTACGAAGTCTGCTTGGGCGTATAGAAGATAGTGAGACCCCGATTGTGGGTGAAGTTATTTTTCTTCCTAATTTTGTCCCTAATCAGACATTATTGCTTGACGTTGGCGAGGAAAATCTCTCTAAGGTCCTGCGAGTTGGGGACATAGCTGTCGCTGATGATTCTGTCCTTATTGGGCGAGTGGCCGAGGTGGGGCCATGGTTTTCTAAGGTTCGTCTTTCTTCTGCTGAGGACAGCCTCTCTGTTGTTATCGGATCTAACAATATTCCGGCTTTAGCTCTTGGGTCTGGAGCTGGGAACTTCTCCATATCTTTGCCTAAAGATACAGAAGTTTTTGTCGGTGATAAAGTTGTTACTCCTTTGTATAACAACTTGCTTGTCGGTACCGTTCGTCATATAGACAAGAATCCTAGTCAACCCAACCAATCTATCTTAGTTAAAACACCAGTAAACCTCTGGCAACTCAGGTGGCTGGAGATTTATCATGCCAAGATTTAGTCTTACTGTTATGTTGTTGATATCCGTTGTTACCTTGCCTTGGTGGGTAAGTCTCATTTTTTTGGTTTCGTTGATTCTTGCTTCCCCATGGTATTATGAGGGGGTCTTGGCTGTCTTGCTTTACGAGTTACTATATAGTTTAGAGGGGTCAGTCTTGTATCTAACTTTGGCAACTTTATTGTTAATTCCCATTATAGAGTGGCTTAAGAAGAGACTTTATGTTTTTCACTAGACGACGAAGATCAGTCCGAAATTTAGACTTGTCTCCCGATGAGATTTTTATTGATGCCAGTAACTTACCTGGTCACGACGAGCAACAATTCGACGGCCACTTAGAGAGGGCTATTAGTCGTTCGGCGTTTTGGGGCCTAGCTCTTTTTTGTCTCATTGTTTTTTCTGTCTTTATTGGCCGGACGTTTTGGTTGTCTGTCGTCGAGGGTGGGTATTATGCCGACAGAAGTAAGAACAATAGTTTAGATTTTACCACTATTTTTGCTGAGCGGGGCAATATTTATGATCGGACGGGGCAAGAGCTGGCTTGGACAGATAACGGAACGTCAACCGAGGACGTAGCTAGCTTCAAGCGGGTCTATTTAGATACACCCGGGCTTGGACATGTCGTTGGTTATGTTAGTTTCCCCAATGCCGAAGAATTCGAGACTGGTCGCTATCATCCAGAGGAGTTTCTTGGTCGTGCTGGAGTAGAACGTTACTATAACGAAGAGCTTCTCGGAGAGAGAGGCAAGCAAGTTGTCGAGGTCAATGTCCAGGGTCAGCAGATCTCCGATCACATCGTTGACAAAGCTGTTCCCGGGCGAGAGCTTAAACTCTCTATTGATTATCGAGTTCAGACTAAGCTTTATCAATTTATGGATCAGATAGCAAGAGAGCGAGGTTTCGCTGGTGGGGCGGCGGCAATTATGGATATTGAGACAGGAGAACTTCTATCCTTGGTTAGCTACCCTGATTATAACCCCAATATCTTGGCCAAGGGGCAAGATAGTGAGATGATCACGCGCTACTTTACTGATGATCACAAGTATATGCTAAATCGGGCAATTGGCGGTCTCTACACACCGGGCTCTACCTTTAAGCCCTTTGTAGCAATCGGCGCCCTGGCCGAAGGAATTATTGATCCGCTTAAGAAGTTTGTTACCAATGGCCAGTTGGTTGTTCCTAACCCCTACGATGACACCCAAAAGACGATATTTAGAGACTGGAGGGATAATGGTATCGTCGATATGAGGCGAGCAATTGCCGTCTCTTGTAATGTCTATTTTTATATTATTGGTGGCGGTTTTGATTCTCAGTCTGGGTTGGGGATTGCCAAGATCGAGGAGTACGCCAGACTTTTTGGTTTGAGTTCTAAGACCGGAGTTGATTTGTTGGGAGAAGAAGGGGGTTCTATTCCTAATCCCGAATGGAAGGCCGCCAACTTCGATGGTGAGCCTTGGCGTCTTGGTGACACTTACCACACTTCTATTGGTCAATATGGCGTGCAGATTACTCCCATACAATTGGTTCGAGCTTATGCTGCTATTGCCAACAATGGCAAGATGCTCAGGCCAACTATCCTCAAGATTAATCCAAGTCAGGCTGTCGTCGAAAAAAATATTTCTCTAGATCCATCTATTTGGCAAGTTATCCATGAGGGGATGCGCCAGACTGTTACCGAAGGCTCGACCAAGTCTCTCAATACTCCCGGAGTCGAGGTCGCGGCCAAGTCTGGTAGTGCCGAGCTCGGAGTTAGCAAGGCCAATGTCAATTCTTGGATTGCTGGCTACTGGCCTTATGGTAATCCTCGTTATTCATTTGTTGTCGTCATGGAGAGAGGGCCACGAGATAATATTATTGGTGGGGCTGCAGTTATGCGCCAACTCTTAGATTGGATGACAGAAGAGACTCCAGAGTATCTCTCTCCTTATCCCGCCATACCTTAAGGGAGCCCAAGGTCTGGCGGGAAAGAAAGTAATCTGCTATAATACTCTCCGATATGTCAGCCAATACTCATTACTTAAGTCAAGACAAATTCGACGAGTTGAAGGAAGAACTCCAGCGTCTAAAGACTATTGAGCGTAAGAAAATTGCCGAGAACTTAGAGTATGCCAAGTCTCTTGGGGACCTCTCCGAGAATGCCGAGTACCACGAAGCTCGTGAAAAGCAAGCTGATCTCGAAGACCGCATTTTAGAGTTAGAAGAGACTTTTAAATATGGTGAGATCATCACTTCTCATCATGGCGACAAGGCCGAAGTCGGTTCGACTGTCGTTACTAAGCGTGAAGATTCTGGCGCCGAAGAAAAATTTATTATTGTTGGGGCTGAGGATGCAGACCTTTTGGTTGGCAAAATTTCTCACGAGTCACCCCTCGGATCAGAGCTCTTGGGTCACAAGAAGGGTGATATTATCTCAGTTACTACACCCAAAAAGGAGATTAAATATAAAATTATCGATATCAAATAAATGGTCCCGTTAGAAATTTAATTTTGAAGTAATAGTATGATATATAAAATGAAAAATACTGATAAAAGGTCTGGAGAGATTTTAAGAACTATAAATTTCTAACGGGATGGCTTCACTTGAAGAATTACGCAACGAACGTTTAAAAAAACTCGAGATCCTAAGGAGTGGTGGTTATAATCCTTATCCCTCACAGACAGAAATAAGTCATTCTATTGAGGAAGTAGTTTCTAATTTTGATAAATTAAGCGAGACAGACAAAGAGATCACCACTGGTGGTCGGATTATGGCTTTGCGTCAGCAGGGCGGTTTAATTTTTGTCGACCTCTCTGACAATGGGCAGAGGCTCCAAGCTCTTTTGAAAGAAGACGAACTTGGCCAATCCTTTGATCTCTTAACCAAGACGATTGATATTGGCGATTTTCTTCAAGTGGCTGGCAAGTTGATTGTGACTAAGCGAGGAGAGAAAACTGTTCAGGTTGAGGGTTGGAAGATTCTCGCTAAGAGTTTGCGCCCCTTGCCCGATCAGTGGTCAGGTTTGCAAGATGTCGAAGAGCGCTTTCGCAAACGTTATCTAGACATCCTTCTCAATGATGATGTTCGAGAGATGGTAGTGAAGAGAGGTAAATTCTGGCAGTCTGTTCGCAATTTTCTTTTAAGCAAAAACTTTCTCGAAGTTGAGACTCCGGTCTTGGAGAACACTGCCGGTGGAGCCGATGCTCGACCCTTTGTCACTCATCACAATGCGCTTGACCTTGATGTCTATCTTCGTATCTCCACCGGCGAATTATGGCAGAAGAAGTTGATGGTGGCTGGTTTCCCGAGGACTTTCGAAATTGGCCGTCAGTTTCGTAACGAGGGTATGGATCCTGAGCATGTGCAGGATTACACCCAGATGGAGTTCTATCTGGCTTATGCTGATTATGAGAAAGGCATGCAACTTGTTGAGGAATTATACAAGCAAGTAGCGCAAGAGACCTTTGGTACACTTAAGTTTAAAATTGGTGAGTTCGACGTAGACCTGGGACAGAAATGGGAGCGCTATGATTTCCAAGAAACTGTCAAGAAAGTGACTGGTGTTGATGTCATGACCGCGAAGTTAGAAGAGATCGAAGCGAAGTTAAGTGAGCTAGGGATTGCTTATGATAAAAAGGGTTTCAATATTACTCGGGCGATAGATAACCTCTGGAAGTATTGTCGCAAGCAAATTGCCGGTCCGGGGTTCTTGGTGGGTGTGCCAATTGAGATTTCGCCTTTGGCGAAGCGAGATGAGAATGATCCGCGCAAGACTCAACGCTTCCAACCGATTATTGCTGGCTCGGAACTCGGTAATGGTTATAGCGAGCTCAATGATCCGATTGATCAGCTCGAGCGATTCAATCAGCAGGCCAAATTGCGCGAAGCGGGGGATGAAGAAGCTCAGATGAAGGACGAAGAATTCGTAGAGGCTCTCGAGTATGGTATGCCTCCTACTTGTGGCTTCGGTATGAGCGAGCGCGTTTTCGCTTTCCTCTCCAACAAGTCCACGCGCGAAGCCCAAATTTTCCCTCTGATGCGTCCTAAAGATATCAAAGAAATCAGGGCTAAAGATCTTGCTAATTATACTGCCGTCATTGTGCTTAACAAGGACGATAAATTGGAGAAGTGGCAGGAGATGAACGCTATTGCGCATCTTAGTGCTTCTTTCGCTTCTCGTCTTGGGCGACCTTTGCTTTATCAAGATAAAATTAAGACCAAAGATGATAAGGAAATTTATCTTAATATCCAGAATGCCATTTTGGTAAAAGAGGCTAGAAACAATAATGATCTGATTAATCTCCTTACTGAAGCTGAGGCTAAAGGTTTGGAGTCTTTCGAGTTTCTCCGTCCGATGATTGAGACATCTGATGATAAAAAAATTATTGCTTATGCCAAAGATCGCGACTGGGCCAATATCGATTTTCTTGGAATCTTAATTTTTGGGAAACGATCAGTTGTCGAGAAAATTACAGAAGATTTTCCTTTTGCCACATAAAATAATGTTAAGTAAAATTAGAAAGTATCTTTATCTGATAAGAACAGACCTCCTTGGCTTTTATCATAATCTTGTTGAGAAAATAGAATTACCTGAGGAGAAAGCCGGAGAGGATATTTTTTATCTTAAAATTGGCGACGGGGGGCATAAAATAATATTTGTTTCTGCTATTCATGGGAATGAACTCGGGACTGTTAAATTAGCCAATCGTCTAATTGAATATTTAGATGCTAATAAGAATAAATTCCAAGAGTTTACTTTTTTTATTGTTCCTTGCTTAAACTATGATGGTTGTCGCTTAGCTATGTCCCACTTAGATTATCTTCATGGCGGGAGAATTGGACGGTTTAATAATAACAAAGTCGATCTTAATCGTAATTTCCCAACAAAAAGTTGGAAAAATATATCGAAATGGTCATTTGGTAAAAATTATGAGGAGAAAAAAGATGTTAACTGCGGATCTTCTCCTGGTTCTGAAAAAGAGGTTAATGCTTTATGTGATTTAATAAAGAGAGAGGGAATTTCGGTTTTCTTTTCTTTTCATAATGTTGGGCGTGATGTCATGCCTAACGATTTGGACTTAGCGGTTGATTTGGCTGATATCTACCGCCAGAAGACTGGTTTTTGTTTACAAACTTATGACGATTGGAAAAAACTTTCCCAAACGGGGACAGCTAGAGAGTGGTGTAATGAAAACAATATTTCTTATCTCGAAATCGAATGTCCTTATCGCTGGGGTAGTGATTGGCTAAGGCAAAAAGAAGCTATTCTCAGTTGTTTAGCTTTTTTCCAAAATAAAAATAATGATTAAGAAAACTTTATTAATATTGTTTATTTTATTAGCCCCTGTTATTTCTCAAGCTAAAACCTTGGAATTTTCGGTATGGGTACCGTATTGGAAGAAGACGGTGGCGACGGCTGAAACTGCCTCTCATCTTAGTCAACTTTCGAGTATTCTCCCTTTTTCTTATGAGGTAAAAGGGGATGGGACAATTTGGGACCCGATGAAAATTAGCCAAGAGCCGTGGAGCAAATTGCTGGTTGAGGTAAAAACTAAGAAAATAAAAATTATTCCATCTATACTCTGGTCTGACCGCGAAGCGATAAAGAAACTTATGTCGACCAAGAAATCGCGTGATAGTCACATCAAGCAGATTGTTGTGTTGGTGACTGAAGGGGGATTCGCTGGTATTGATATCGATTATGAGAATAAGCCGGCTGAAGTTTATTATACTTTTGGTGCCTTCATTCGTGACCTCTCGACAGAGCTACATAAAAACAAAAAGATCCTTTCTTGTACTATCGAACCCCGCTTGCCACCAAGCTCTCGCTTCTTAGTCATTCCCGAGAAAATTTATTATGCCAATAATTATGAGATGATAAATAAATATTGTGACGAAGTGCGGATCATGGCTTATGACCAGATGACAGCCGACATCCTTCTCAATCGACGCAAGAAAACTCTCGGCCTATACACTCCTATCGCTGATCTAGATTTTGTTAAGAAAGTTCTGGCCTATACGAGTCACGATATCGCACCAAGCAAGACAGTCTTGGGCGTTGCTAATTATGGTTATGCTTATCAAGTGATCGATAAGGGAACCTTTTATGATTACAAGAAACTGAGCGCTTTGTCTTATAAAACTTTTTGGGATCTAGCCAAGAGCACTGGCTCGACACCAGTTCGTAACATGGCCGGGGAATTGTCTTTTGCTTATTATAAAGATGGCCAAAATCGTTACGCTGTTCTCTCTGATAGTGTTGCTATTGCTTCCAAAATTACTCTCGCTAAGAATCTTAATCTTAAAGGCGTCTCACTTTTTAAAATCGATGGCGAGAGCGACCCGAAACTTTGGGAAGTTTTGAAGTAGTAAAGTAACAAAAAAGCGAGTCAGGATCGGAAGGTCCTGGCTTGCTGTCGAGACAAAGAAAGGGGAGGAATTATTGGGGGAGTTTTTCGATTTTTTCGGTTATTACTGCCCAAACCATTTCACAATCGGTTTTGAGGCCGATTCTCAACAGTTGATCAACGGTTAAGTTGATTTTTTCTGCTACCTCGACGATAGCAATCCAAACCTTCCAGTTTTTATTTAGATCTCCAATTACCATGAGGTCGTCGTAGCTAAACTGGCTGAAGTCAATTTTGGAGATTATGATTTTCCAGATATCTCTGTCGTTAGCCTCCCGACCAATATGAAGAAGTTGGTAAGGAGTAAAAGCCCATTCCTCTGCGATTTGTTTCCAGACTGAGACACATTTGGCACTACTTTCGATATCGATTAGTTCACTGCTGTCATCGAATTCACCGAAATCGATTTCCTTGAGGAGCTCCTCCCAGACTTCTTTGTCGCCTGCTTGGTGCCCGATTTTCAGCAACTGTCTGGAACTGAGTTTTCCTGTCGCCACTAAGTTTAACGCATTTTTTGTATCCATTCTAATACCCTTTCTTTGTTTTTAGAGAACCAACCTTAACCATTTCTATCTTTATTACTGCCACAATTCTACAATCTCGTCAATTTTACTTGAACGGGAGCTACCGAGTTTGGTTTATCCACAGTTTTAGGTGGAGTACACTTGTTGTTAGTTGGGAGGTAGTGGGATATAATGTACACATTGTGGGATGAAGTGGGATACACCATAACTCACCGAATCCCTAAAGAAGACAATGTTAATCGGGGAATTTAGACATACTATTGACGATAAGAAGCGTATTTCTATGCCGGCCTCTTTCCGACGGGAGGTGGGCAAGAAGATCGTCATAACTAAAGGCCTCGATTCTTGTCTTTTTGCTTATACCATTGATGGTTGGAAGAAAGTGAGCGTCGAGATTGAGAAATTACCAATGACACAGAGTGCCGCCCGTAGCTTCTCCCGTTTTATCCTTGGTAGTGCCTTCGAAGTTGACCTTGATAGCATGGGACGAGTTTTGATCCCTGATCATCTAAAAGTTTTTGCGGAGCTTAAGAGTAAGGTGGTAGTGGTTGGCTTGAATGACCGTATTGAGATTTGGGATGACCGCAAGTGGAAGGATAATATCGACAAGGTCGAGAAGCAGGCCGATGTGCTGGCCGAGCGTCTCAGTGAAGTGGGAATGTTTTAAGTATGCACGTACCAGTTCTTTTACAATCGACAATTGAGTTACTAGAGGTTAAAGAGGGCGATAATTTTGTAGATGCCACTCTTGGTCTCGGAGGACACTCTAGCGAAATAGCCAAGTCTCTAGGTAAGTCAGGCTTACTCGTTGGCCTCGATGCGGATACCAACTTACTCGCTAAGGCCAAGGACAATCTAAAGAGCTTGCCATGTCAGACTATTTTTATAAACACGAATTTTCGTCATCTGGCAGAAGCTTTAGATAAGGAGGGTATAGCTAAGGTAGATGCAATTCTCTTCGATCTTGGTCTCAACTCCGAACACTTCGACTTGTCTGGTAGGGGATTCACTTTCCAAAAAGATGAACCGCTTCTCATGACCCTGAGCCCAGAGATCACCGAGGAGACCTTGACCGCCCGAGAAATTGTGAACACTTGGGCCGAGGAGAGTCTGGCCGATATCATCTACGGTTACGGCGAAGAACGTTTATCGAGAAGGATAGCCAAGGTTATAGTTGAGGCGAGAGCCAAGAAACCAATTGAGACCACCTTCGATCTGGTTGAAGTGATCAAGACCGCCATGCCGGCCAGCCGTCTACACGGTAAGACTAATTTTGCCACTAAGACTTTCCAAGCTCTCCGTATCACGGTGAATGACGAGATTGGGGCGCTGAAAGAGGGGCTAGCTGGGGCTTGGGAGAAATTGGATTCCGATGGTCGCTTAGCTGTTATTTCCTTCCATAGTTTAGAAGCGAGAACTGTTAAGAATTTTTTTAAAGAAAAAGTGGCGATAGGAGAGGGAAGCCTCGTCAACAAGAAGGCCATCGCTCCTAACCGAGAAGAAGAATTAAGCAACCCCCGTTCGCGAAGTGCTCAATTGCGTGTAATTAAAAAACAATAATAATGAATAATTGGAGAAACAAAACTAAATGGGTACTAATCGCAAGCCTTGTTTTAATGGTGGGCGCTTATATTTATCTTCTGAGTGATTCTGTTTCTTCGGTGGCTATTCGTCGCGACAACGAGGAGAAGATTGTTCAGCTTGATGCTGAGGTTTCGGCTCTAGAGGCGGATTATCTTGGGAAGATGAGTGGTATCAATTTGGAGTTAGCTCGTGAGTTGGGTTATATTGATGCTATGGGTAGTGCTAGTTTTGCTACCCGCAAGCAACCAGCTGGCTTGTTGGCTTCTAATAATGAAATCTAAAAATCTTCGGTCGCGAATAAGTTTTTTGGCGTTAGCTTTCTTGCTAATCGCTATTTTGTGTTTGGTTCGTCTTTTCTTCATCCAAGTGGTTAAGGCTGAGTATTATCGTGACAAGGGAGACAGGCAATATCTTCGTCCTAGCACCAACATCTTCGATCGGGGTAGTATCTTCGCCAAGAAGAAGGATGGGGCAATTTTTGCTCTAGCCGGTATGAAGACGGCCTATCTCGTTACTATCAACCCCCGCATCTTAGAGAACGCTAGTAGTACCTATACTAAATTGAGTCAGATCATCGAGCTCGACGAAGATGATTTTATCAAGCACACTAGTGACAAGACAGACCCCTACGAAGAGATTGCTAGTAAGGTTGAGCAAGGCAAGGCCGAAGCTATTAGGAAACTGGGGATCAAAGGGGTCACAATTTATAAGCAGAAATTGCGTTCTTACCCTTTTGGTAATTCAGCCTCTCATGTTGTTGGCTTGCTTGGTTATAAGGGTGACGATTATCTCGGCCGTTATGGCTTAGAGCGTCAGTATGAGAAAGTTCTCTCGCGCAAGGAAGATGTCTCCTTTGCTAATTTCTTCGTTGAGATTTTTTCTGGTATTGGTAGCTCTCTTTCGGGTGATATTGCTGAGAACGAGGGTGATATTATTACTACAATTGAGCCCGTGGTGCAAAAATTTTTCGAAGGCGAATTGACGAAGGTTAAAGCTGAGTGGCAAGCCGACCAGGTCTCGGGCTTAGTTATGGATCCTAAGACGGGGGAGATCATTGCGATGAGTGCTTGGCCCAATTTCGATCCTGGTGGCCGGCAGACAGATCTCTCGGCCCTGACCAATCCTCTCGTCGAGGGTGTCTATGAGCTTGGCTCTATCTTTAAGCCGTTAACTATGGCTGCTGGTCTTGATAGTGGAGTAGTTACAGCGAAGACTACTTACAACGACAAGGGTTGTATCACTTTGAACAAAAAAGAAATTTGTAATTATGATGAGAGGGCGCGTGGAGTTATCCCCATGCAAGAAGTTCTCAGTCAATCTCTCAACTGTGGCTCAGCCTTCGTCACCGAGCAACTTGGCCAAGATCGCTTCCGTCAATATTTCGAGGCCTATGGCTTCAACGAACCGACTGGTATTGATTTGCCTAATGAGGCGACGAACTTAATGAAGAACTTAGACAGTCCGCGAATTGTCGATTATGCCACCGCTTCTTTTGGCCAGGGGATTGCCGTGACACCCATTAGCTTAGTTCGAGCCATGGCCTCGCTCAGTAATGGAGGCTACTTGGTTACTCCACATATTGTGTCAGAGATAGATTACCAGAATAAATTAACTCAGAAGGTTGAGTCGAAGTCTGGCAAGCAAATTCTCAAGCCAGAGACAAGTGAGGAGATCTCTCGCATGCTCTCGTTGGTTGTCGACACCAAGATGCCTAAGGTTAAGATGGAGAATTACACGATTGCCGCCAAGACTGGTACCGCTCAGATGGTAGATTCGGCCAGTGGTAAGTATTATGAGGATCGTTATCTCCATTCCTTCTTTGGTTATTTCCCTGCTTATGATCCGAAATTTATTGTTTTTATGTTTATTATCAATCCTAAAGGAGTTCGCTACTCTTCGGAGACCCTGACGACCCCATTTGTGAATACCTCCCGTTTTCTGCTAAACTATTACCAAGTGCCCCCAGATCGCTAGCCCTAATTATGAAGAATTTAATTAAAACTGTAATAGTGAGGATTCTCCAATGGGAGGCCAAATTGATTTTGGATAAATATCATCCCAAGATTATTGGGGTAACGGGGAGTGTGGGCAAGACCTCGACCAAGGACGCTATTTATCGAGTTCTGGCTAGTGGCGGTTTCTCTGTGCGTAAGAGTGAGAAAAGTTATAATAGCGAGATCGGTTTGCCCCTAACTATTCTTGGGTGCCAGTCAGCTTGGAATGATCCCTTCGGTTGGTTGGAAATTATTATCTATGGCTTGCGTCAATTATTTAGCAAGAAGGATTATCCGAAGTGGTTGGTCTTAGAGGTTGGTTTAGAATATCCGGGTGATATTAAGAATACTCTTAAGTGGGTCAAGTTCGATGCGGTTGTTACCACTCTTCTGCCCGAAGTCCCCGTTCATATGGAACTTTTTGCTTCGAAAGAGGATGTTATCAATGAGAAAATGTTATTACCGAAGTCGGTGACGGCTGAAGGAATTGTTTTGCTTAATGCCGATGATCCCAATGCTCTTAAGTTTGTCCCCGAAATTCAGGCCGAAATCTTCACCTATGGCCAGAGCGACGAGGCCGATTACCGGGCCGGTTTGGGTCAGACTTATTACGAAGAGCGGGAGGGGTACAAGTTGCCGACAGGTCTTGAATTTAGTCTCTACAACAATGAGAAAGAGTTAAGAGTGAGAATCCCCGGTGTCGTGGGCAATCATCAGATTTATCCTGTTCTCTCTGCTCTGGCCTTAGGTGAGAAACTTGGTCTCAATATGGTAGAGATGGCTGATTCTTTCTCTGGCTATTTGCCACCGGCCGGGCGCTTGAGTTTGCTTGAGGGAATTAAGGAAACTATTATCCTTGACGATACTTACAACGCTTCACCAGCGGCGATGAGTGCTGGCCTGACTGCCCTAGAGAGTTTCCAGACCACCGGACGCAAGATTGCGGTGATGGGCGATATGCTTCAGTTGGGCAATATGACGGTAGAGACGCACAAGCAGATTGGCTATCAAGCGTCCGAATTCTGTGATTTGGTTATTACTGTTGGTTTGCGTTCTAAGTTTATTGACGACGCTTTGGTTGAGAAAAAATTCCACAAAAAACGAATAAAACATTTCGATGATTCGGTCGAGGCGGGTAAGTTCTTGCAGAGCAAACTCCAGCCGGGCGATGTAATTTTTGTTAAAGGGTCGCAAGCGATGCGGATGGAGAAAGTTGTCGAGGAGGTAATGCTCCACCCCGAGCTTAAGGATAAGCTCTTGGTCCGGCAAGATAAAGAGTGGGCTCGGCGCTAAAAAATTTCTAAATCAAATAATCCCCGACGTTGCTTGCGCAATGTCGGGGACTTGCTGTCTACTCGATGTCGAAGGTGTTAACCTTCTTTTTCTTGGTACCTCCCAGAGCTTTTATCCCAGCACAAAGGTTCTTTTCCCTTTGTTCCAGAATCTTTTTCTTCCTTAGTTCTTCTCTGGTGAGGCTCAGCGCCTCTCTAAGGTTTTCGCTGTACTCTGGGTGTCGGACGGCCACCCCGTTGATGAATGTTTTAGCAAAAAAATTACTAGCCTCGGCCAACTCTCTGGCTAGAAAGCGAATTCGGTAGTCGAAGTCATCAATACCCCAAGCCGTTATGCCTGGTATTCCTTCTCTCGTGGATATTGACACGCTAGGCACTTTACCAGCTTTAAGAAGCGAACCATAGGTTTTGCCGACAAAATATGGTTGAATTTCTCGCAAGCGTCGGAAACTGCTAGAATCAAATTTGATGCCAGCTGTTTCGCAAGCTTCCACAACTTCTTCAAGGCGGCAACCATCGAAGCTTCGCAGCATTTTTTCTACTCTGCTTTTTTTGATTGTTCGCATTGTAAATTTTGCAGCTAGCAATCCTACAACAGAGACGAACAAAAAAACGACGAACAATGACAAAGTACCCATAACACGATCTCCTTGCACCACTGGGGTGCCTTGTGATCTGCTTGACCTCGGACGGACCGAGCAGTAGGGGACGGACCCCTTACAGATCGTTTGTTTGTCAATTTCCTTCGCCACATTGGCTTAGGAATCTGTCTATAAGTGTAGCACAATAGGGGCTATTTGTCAAGCATAAAAATAAGCCCCTACGTTGCTTGCGCAACGTCGGGGCTTTGTCTTTCCAAGGTTTTTAGGCTTCTTGTAAGACCTGTTCCGAGGCCTCTTCCCTGAGAATTCTCCCCAGTTCTTTTTCTGGTTGCTCCGCTTCCTCAGGGTATTGGCTTGCCATTCCGGAAAGGAAAGATTCTCGAGATTTACTCTTCCCATTCAAGAGTAGAAGCTCCCTAGCAAGAAACGAGAGATTGCCGTACTTAAACATCAATCTCCCGTTGCAATACTTGCGGTGCTTAAGTATCGCCCCGTAGGCGATGCCTAAGGTCTTGGGGTCGAAGAAGGAATAGAATTTATAAAATTTCTCGCCTGAGAAACCAATACGATTCCTCCAGCAGAAATCCGCGATTTCTTCTGCTGTTGCTTCGGTCGAGATAAGGCTGGTTAACCCTTTCTCTGTCCGGGCGAGTAAGAAATGGGAGACCGTTATTTTGAATATTAAGATAAAGAATCCTCCCAAAATGATCGCTCCTAAGATAATCCCCAACACATTCACTGTTACATCTTCCATAACTCTTTCCTTCCTTTTTGTCTTTTCAATTTTCCTCACCCATCTTTAGGTTCGGTATCTCCCTTCAGTATAGCATAATTAGAGTAAATAGTCAAATATTAGAAAACAAAAAAAGGGGCCTCGTCGCAAGGGGCAGTACGACGAGACCCGAGGCAGGCATCAGGGGAAGGGACCTGACACCCATAGTTGTTCATGCCTACCCACATTATTAACAATTTTTCTAATTTTGTCAAATATAAAAAGTAGTTTTAGTAAATTAAACCTAGATATTTTATCTGACCTTAAAATAGTGTATGATGTAATTTAATTATTAAATAATTTTGATTAAAAATGAAAAATAAAATTGTTATTGGAGTGGTAGGGGTTTTAGTACTTTTGGGAGCAGTTTATATGTTGATTGGGAGTAAGGGCTCTTCTTTGACCAATTCGGCCATTGAGAGTCTAAATATAAATAAGGGGGTTAAGTGTGTTCAGATTCTTGACTTGGGTGAGGTTAACAATAGTATTACTAGCACCTTGTATTTCTATAAAAACAAAATGCGTTATGACACGGTCATGGCTAACGAGGTCCAAGGGCAAAAGGATCTGCACTCAATAACTGATGATCAATTTACTTATGTCTGGGGTGAGGGGACTATTGGGTCAGCCTTCGGTGGAGCGAATAGTGGCATTAAGATTGCTAATGATGGTAAAGAAAATGATTATGATCCCGATTTTGACATTGAGGAGCTGAAAGAGAACAATTTTAATGTCCCCGGTCTTAAGTGTGAGAAATGGTTTCCTGATGAGAAAGTTTTTGAGTTGCCAGCAGGGATAGATTTTGTCAGCCTGGAAGAGATGACAAGTTCTGCCAACTTGATGCAAAATTTTGAGACGACAGGTTCTGAGCTAGGTGGGGCGGTAGATGTGTGTGCGATGTGTGACATTATCCCCGACGAGACCGCTCGAGCCGAGTGCAAAAAATCTTGCGAGGAATAGTTTCTGATTGTGACCCTACAGGGAATCGAACCCTGATTACCGCCTTGAGAAGGCGACGTCCTAACCGTTAGACGATAGGGCCTTATTAACAGCAAAATAATAACATCTAACCCCGATTTGAGCAACCTGTTTTAAGGTCTAGGCAGAAGAAAAAGAAAAAACCCACCAAGTGGTGGGCTTGTTTTTTTGGGAAAGGACCTCGTGAGCTTCTCAAGACGACCTAAGGGGGGCGGGGGATCAGGGAGGCTGGTTGTCTTGTGCTTTTGTTGACGATTGTTGTTGTACGCAACCGTTGTGAAGTCACGAGGTCCGTTTTGCCGAATAAAATAATAAGAGCGTTCTGTTAGGATATTAGTAAATTTTAATCAACCTGTCAAGTCTTTGGTCATGTCCCGTCTTTTGCTATAATTTACCCTGTGGAGTAATAATATCTTCAGTATTATAAATTATATATAATTTTACTCTACAGGGTTAATATATGAATACTATAATTTTTGTTCTTATCGCTTTGGTCGTCGGTTTTGGCTTAGCTCTGTTTGCTTTTAAATTTCTCTTGGGAAAAAAAGATGAGACCAAGCCCGAGGATAATGGCGCCATGATGCTCCTCCAGAATCAGATCGAGAATCTCACCAAGACTATCGACAGCCGTTTGCTCGAGACCAATAAGATGTCGGCCGATAGTGTGCGCTCGCAATTCAACGAATTCTCCCGCTTGTCGCGCGAAGTCACCGAGAAGCTGGTGCGCCTCGAAGAAACAAACAAACAAGTCGTGAATTTTACCGACCAACTTCAATCCCTCCAAGACATCTTGAAGAATCCCAAACAGCGGGGGATAGTGGGCGAATATTATCTCGAGACTCTGCTCAAGAACATTATGCCCCCCGGTTCTTATCAGATGCAGTACCCCTTCCCCGATGGCACTATTGTCGACGCGGTCGTGTTTGTTAAGGATAAAATAATCCCGATTGATTCTAAATTTTCTCTTGAAAACTACAACCGGATAGTGGGGGAAAGAAACGAAACTGAGAAAGAGAAGTATGAGAAAATTTTTATCAATGATCTTAAGAATCGCATCACCGAGACGGCCAAGTATGTCCAACCCGACAAGGGCACCATGGAGTTCGCCTTCATGTTCATCCCGCACGAGGCTATTTATTATGACTTATTGATCAATAAAATTGGGGCCCTCCAAGACGAGAATACCGAGAATCTCATCCAGCGCGCCGCCTCCAAATACCATGTAATTATCGTCTCGCCAACCTCCTTCTTGGCCTATCTCCAGACCGTCCTACAGGGCCTAAAAGCCCTCCAGATCGAAGAATCGGCCAAGGAGATACGTAAGCGGGTCGAGGAGCTTGGCAAGCATATTGGGGCTTATGAGGGCTATATGGCTAAACTGGGAAATGCCCTCGGAACCTCGGTCAATCACTATAATACGGCCTACAAGGAGCTTAAGAAGGTCGATAAGGACGTCTTACGGGTCACCGGCACTAATGCCGGTTTTGAACCCCAAGCCCTCGAGAAGCCCACTCTGGAGGACTAGTTTTTCCCTAAGGACTTTCCTTGAATGGTGGCCCAAAGGAGAGTCCTTGATGAAGCCCTTGATTCCTTTGGGCTTTTATGTATAATTAACCCTGTTAAGTAATGATGCTTTAGCATCATAAAATTATAAATAATTTTTACTAAACAGGGTAAACCATGTTCGCAATTATCGAAACAGGAGGAAAGCAGTATAAAGTCGCCGAGGGCGATCTTTTGCAGGTAGAGAAACTAGCCGAGGCCAAGGCCAAAGGTGAGGTTGTTTTCGATAAAGTGCTTCTCGTCGTCGATGGTGACAATGTCCAGCTCGGTACTCCATATCTAGACGGTGCCACTGTTACCGCCAAGTTCGAGTCTGAAGGTCGCGCCAAGAAAATTGTTGTCGTTAAATACAAGGCCAAGGTCCGTCACCACAAGAAGGCCGGCCACCGCCAACCCTTCACCAAAGTTTCCATCTCCAAAATCGGGTAGAAGTACCCGATTTTTTGTTGTAAAGTACCGAAAGGTTGAACCTTTCCTCGGGGTTCAAATGTGTCATAAGGATTTTAAAAAGGGAAGTTAGAAGTCGGATCTGGCTACGCGAGATACGACTTCGGTAAACGAAAGGGTAGGGGGCTTGCTTGATAAAATATCGAGCCACTGTATTATGAGTAGTAATTAGTAGCTAGCTTATATAAAAAAATATGGTTGACCCCAAACAAGTAGATTTTAATCAATTACCCAAGAAGTTCTGTGATGGGGCCCTTGGTGCACATGGGAAGGATCTTTTTTCTTTTGCTCTGACTTCTGGCAACAGCATTGACTCTTATGCGACGACTCCGCAAATTATGAAGAGTATTGCCCTCTGGATAAATGGACAGATCCAAAGTTACGAGAAGCAATTCGGAGAAATTAACATGACGGCCCTTAAGGTCCAGAGTCCTATCCAAATTGCCGATTTGAAAAAATCTGACGACGACAAAAAATCCGAGTAAGTTTAATTGAAGTCGAACTTCAATCAAGAAAGTGATTTATTTATAAATTTTATCTTAAATGTCATGACTACTAAAAACTTAAATGTTGAATATGAAGCAACCTTTTGCGATATTAACGTTGATGAAATTAGAGAGAAAGTTAAAAATTTAAATGGAAAATTACTTAAACCGATGTTCAGTCAAAAGAGGACAGTTTTTAATTTTCCCAAAGGACATGAGATTAAAGGTGGCTGGTTGAGAGTAAGGGATGAGGCTGATAAAATTACAATGACTTTAAAAATCATGGAGTCGAATGGCTTTATTGAGGGACAGAAAGAAATAGAGCTGATTGTAAATAGTTATGAGAATGCTGTAAATTTATTAAAAACAATGGGGGCAGAAGAAAAAGCGGTTCAAGAAACAAAGAGAGAGCTTTGGGAGTTGGACGGGGTGGAGCTGATGATTGACTGGTGGCCTTTTCTAAAACCGGTTATCGAGATAGAAGGCAAAAATGAGATTGAAGTAAAAAAAGTAGCTGAAAAATTAGGATTTGATTGGAATAAAGCAATATTTGACTCTATTGATTATGTCTATAGTAGGAAATATAATATTTCAACTGATAGAATAAATAATAATACACCGATAATCATGTTTAATATGGAAAATCCATTTGTTGATTAGTAAGGAATTTTGAAAAAAAATTAAACACTTCATATTAGATTGAAGTACTAAGATAAAATAAATGAAAATAGCTTTAGGTACAAAATCGCAACATAAAATAATGTACTTAGGGATGGTTTGCAAAGATCTTGGTTTTGATTGCGAACTTGCTACTTTTAATGTTGCTAGTGGAGTTTCTGAACAGCCGGTAACCTCAGCAGAGACAAAGCGGGGGTCAATCAATCGAGCCAAAGCGGCGCTTGAGCTTGCTGAGGATGCCAATGTTGGTCTTGGTATCGAGGCTGGTTATGAGAAAATTGATGGTAAGTATAATATTTTGTGCTGGGCGATCGCAATTTCTGATGGCGGAGTGATTAGTTGTTGCTCGACACCTTTCCCGATGCCGGACTTTCATCATGAGGTTGTCGAGAAGGGGTTAAACTTGGGTGATCATGCTCGGACTTTTAGAGACTTAAGTGATGACCCCGTCCACTTACGCTTAGCCGAGGATTTGATTCATCGCGAACCATACTTGATGGATGTTATGAGGCAGATTATTAAAAAATTATCTTAATGAACCCTGGAAAAAAACGAGGTCGAACCTCGTCTTGGGGGCAAGGTGTGTCATAATGATTAAAGAAAAGTAAAACGACTTCGGTCTGCCCGCAATGCTTCGCTTAGCGATGTTGGCGTGGGAAAAGGGGATTTTTTGGTATGATTAAGGAGAAATGTTTCAATTTTTTATTAGGCGGAGTCGGCCGAAGGTGAGGCGGAAAAAATCAATTCTGACAGGCTTTGGTCGGCGCAATTATTTGGAATATAAAGAATCGGCCAGGGAACTCGTCTTAAGGCGGGTGGAACATTTTAATAATATTTATAATTTTCCCTATGGGCGGATAAGTATCCGAAACCAGAGAACAAGGTGGGGAAGTTGCTCGAAGAAGGGGAATCTTAATTTCAATTACAAAATTGTTCTAATCCCCGAGAAATTGGCCGACTACATCATCGTGCATGAGTTGTGCCACTTGAAGGAATTCAATCACTCCCAGAGGTTTTGGGATCTGGTCGCTAAGACCTTCCCCGATTATCGAAAGATTAGACAAGACCTCCGCAATCCCGAGATCCTGACTAAGAGCTCTCTTTGAGGATCTCAAGGTGACACCTTGACGGCTCATTTTTATGTTATAATCTAAAGAAGTAAATTACTAAAATAAATAATATGAATAACACTTACAATTGGTATTCAACAATTATTAAACCAACTTGGTCGCCACCGGCGTGGGTCTTCAGTCCAGTGTGGAGCGTACTCTATGTCCTTATTGCGATCTCTTTTGGCCGAGTTTTCTGGCTGGCGTGGCAGGGGAGGATCGGTTTGCTTGTTGCCTTGCCTTTCTTGCTTAACCTCGTTTTTAATTTTGCTTTTACCCCTTTGCAATTTGGGCTGAAGAATAATCTCTTGGCCTCGATTGATATCTTGCTTGTCCTTGGTACGCTTATCTGGGCGATGATCGTAATTTTCCCGCACGCCCGTTGGGTCACTTATATTAATATTCCGTATCTGCTCTGGGTCTCTTTCGCCACCGTTTTGCAATTGACGATCACTTATCTTAATCGTTAATATTATTAGATTATTATTAGAAATTAAAAGTACAAAAAAATGTCACAAAAAAATATTTTAATTATTGTTGCGGTTATTATTGTTCTTGGGTTACTTTTTCTCGGTTTTAAAAGTATGTCGACAGACACGGTTGTTCCCACTGATGAAGAAGTTGCCTCTACCTCAGTATCTATTATGGGAGGAGAAACTCCTACTTCCGGTAATGATTGTGAGGCGGCTTGTGCAAATTATGCTAATAAGTGTCTAAGCCTTGTACCTAACGCTGACCAGAATCTTATTAATCAGGGTTTAGTCTCTTGTATGCAAGAGTGTCAGGCTTGGCCAGCTGATAAGACTGGTTGTATGGTTCAAGCTATCGATTGCCCGGCGATGACCGAGAGTTGCGGTCTCTAAATAAGTTAAAGGAGGACTCCCCTCCGTAAGGGGCGAGGTGTGTTGTAATAATAAAAAAAGGCCCCGCTTCAGGGTCTCAAGTTAAACATGGGGTTTTAACTTGCTGAAGCGGGGCGGGGAGGAAGAAGGCTGTCTGGTTAGTCTTCTCCGGACGCGTGGATACCGGGGAAGGGAAGGATATTGCTAAGCTCAGCCTCAACAGGGGGAGCTTCTTCTTGGATCACCGCCGTGAAGCCCTTGCGAAAAGAGATCCCACAACCGCCTCCATCGAGCTCCGTTTCGGTTTTTTCTCTCTTGACTTCACACCAGAAGATACCCCAAGCGATCCGAGACATGAGATAGAACTCTCTGTCTTCTTGAGAGATGATTTGGCCCCTCCGTCCTTTTTCAATAATTCCGTCGTACTTATATACGAGAAAGGTATAGAATTTCTGGAGGTTGTCGCTGATCGGCCCTAAGTTTTTCTCTCCTGGTTGGAGATTAAGGAATTGGTCAATACTCATCAAGACGCGAACATCATGGGCGGTAACTTTAGGCAAGCCTTCTCGTATTTCTTGAATCACCTGGCTTGCTAGTTCTAGCTCTAGGATTGTTTCTTTCATATGAGAATCCTTTCTTCTTTTTGTTGGAATGATCAACTTTCTCCTTATATTACTTCAACATTTAGGCTGTTTTGTCAAGAGGGCTCTTTTGTCGGATAGCTTCGATCAGAAATTTTTGTTATATTTACTATATGGACAAAGATAATAAAACAAAATATCAGGGGGCAGTGGTAGAGGAGAGTCTCGCTGATAATCGGATTATTAATAGCTTAGAAATTACTAAGGTTACCGTGACGGAGGAGGACAATCCAGCTGAGCGTTGGCATATCTATAAAGTTCTCGTGACGAAGGATGATATCGAGCGTCTGTCTCAAGATATTAAACCTGGTTGGTATATGCACTTCTGGCAGGGGCGAGAGGTGATCGCTATTTTCTCTGGTATTCAATTCGAATTTAATTATGACGATAAGGCCTCGTGGCAACCGGCTATCGACCATGGCCTCTCTGTCGGTATACCCTTAGAACAACTAGACTTTATTATTGAGTAAATAAATATGAGGATGTCAAGGTGACACTTTGACAGTTTTTGACAGTTTCGTTGATCAGCCTAAAGAAGCTTAAGAAAATTTAAACAAAAAATCGCGCAAAGATTAATTTCTTTGCGCGATTTTTTAGGATTTTTAGTTTCTTGAGAAATAGCCTTTTAGTTTACTCCAAAGAGATTGCTCTCTCGTCTCTAATGGTGTGTATGTTTTTCGGTCTGGAATAATTCCCGCATCAGGATACATTCCTTTATATTCATTTGGTATTCTTTCTTCGCCAATTGTCTCATTGTATTCATCGTCATCTATGTGTTGTGTAGGGCTTAGTATGTCTTGAGCATTGTTATATAATTTGTCGTCTACTGTTTGCATAAATCCTTTTATAACTCTCCCGTCTTTGTCCTTGAATCCTTCGCCCCCATTTTCTTCATCTTGATAGACAGAAAGGATGACAATTGCGAGTTCTCGAGCTCTTGCTTTATCTTCATCTCTTTCCCAATTATAGTTGGGGCTATTTTTTATCATCTTTCTGAGTTCGTCTGGTGCATGAAAAAGACCGGCCGAATCGTAATCTCTGATAAAACTCTCTGTTACGTCTCGAGCGTCCATCATTTGAGCTGGTGGATTTTGTGTTGTGAAGTTTTCCATGCTTGTATAATACACTCTGCTTCTTAGATTCGTCAAGGTTGGGGGAGGGGATTAATTTCTGGTAAAAAGTTGTAATGTTCGTTATTTTATGATATAATAGAGAGATGAAGGAAAACTATAAGAAGGAACAAGAAGTTAACTTCGATGAGCTATCTTTAGAGGAATTTATTCTTTATTACAACCAAAACATTCCAGCTTCTTTCCCCAAAGCGACAAAAGAAGCTTTAGAAGAATTCCAAGAGACTCATGATTCTCTATTCGAAGATAATAAGGCTTGGACGATAGACAAGCACCGTCGCCGAGTTATCGACTGGTTACCTTCTTACAATAAAGTGGTATAATTAATTTATTATTAAAAAAATAAAAAGATTAACATGCCTAAAGGAAGTGACAAACCAAGACGTGAGGCTAAGAAGCCTAAGAAGGTCAAGGTTAAATAAATAAAAAAAACGGGGAGCCTCGCTTCCCGTTTTTTTATTGTCTATTGGCTAAAGCATTTTTTATTGTCTCTGAGTCGGCGTACTCGAGTTCGCTACCGGTGGAGAGACCTCGGCCTGGGAAAGATATCTTTAGCTGAGCTTGGCCTGTCTGCGTAGGCAGATCGACTAACGGGTGGAGCTTAGTCGCGAGCCAGTGAGCCGTGTGGTCACCCTCAGTGGTTACGGGGAGCGCAATAATTATTTCGCTTAGACCTTCTTTTATCTTCGCTTCTAATTTGGAGAGGAGGAGAGGGAAGCGAATATGGGTCTCGGGGTTGGGATCTAAGATGGGGACAGCTCCGCCTAAGACAAAATAATAACCTCGGTAAGAACCAGACTTCTCGACGGCTTCGAGGTCAACATCTTTCTCTACTATCAGGAGGCTAGACTTGTCTCGGAGGGTATCAGAGCAAATCTTACATAGAGAATTCTGGGGATTATAATTGTTGCTGAAATATCGCTGACACTCAGTACATTGCCTTATATCTTTCTTAAGACTTCTTATTTTGTCACTCATTTGATCTAAGAAGTTTTGGTCGGCGGAGAGTAGGTAATAAACAAAACGCCGAGCTTGGCGGGGGCCAATGCCAGGGAGTTTTTTAAATAAATCTGCTAATTGGTTAATTGAATCCATAAATGATTGGTGCTCGGCCAGACATTTTTAAATAGCCTCAGCTCAGTCCTCGACTTCAAATCTTATCCTGTTTTAAAAAGTTCCAAAATCGCTCTTCTCAACATCAGAGAAGCTGGTGCGAGCCGAATCGAAGTAGAGCTCAGCCTTACCGGTAGGGCCGTTACGGTGTTTCTCAATGAGGATCTCGGCGAGGCTATTTTTCTCATTACTCTCCTCATCTTTCTCACGATGGATGAACATTACCACATCTGCGTCCTGCTCAATAGAGCCAGAGTCACGCAAGTCGGAGAGACGAGGACGGCCACCGCGTTGCTCGACAGCACGGTTGAGCTGGGAGAGGGCAAGCACTGGCACATCAATCTCGCGAGCTAGGGCCTTAAGCGAACGAGAGACCTCGGTGATTTGTTGGACGAGAGAATCGGACTCCCGGCGGGGGACCATAAGTTGCAAGTAATCAACAATAATCAGACCAAGACCATGTTCTGACTTAAGTTTGCGAGCTTCTGATTTCATACGAAGAATGTTGTTAGAAGGTTCGTCGTCGATAAAGATAGGTGCTTGAGCGAGTGAGTCTAGGGCGTCACGCAGGCGGACAAAGTCTTCATCAGCTTTTACTGCTCCGGTGCGTAGCTTCCATGAATCAACGAAGCTCTCGGCGGCGAGTAAACGATCGGTAAGTTGTTGGGTGCTCATCTCAAGAGAGAAGATACAAGTGGGGACCTTGTTGCGGCAAGCGGCATGACGGGCGATGTCGAGCGCAAGTGAGGTCTTACCCATAGAAGGGCGAGCAGCGAGAATTATGAGGTCAGAATTCTGCAAGCCGGCCAACTTGGCATCAATATCCTTGAAGCCAGTCGAAACTCCGCGGATAGTGCCTTCTGTCTTACTTAAGCGGTCGAAGCGTTCCCAGGCTTCAGACAAGGCGTCTTTAATATTTACCACTTTCTTGGTGGCATAAGAACCAAGGTTGAAGATAATTTTCTGAGCGCGGTCGAGAACGTCAGTGACATCTTCGTTCTCGTGGTAGCCAAGTTCGGAGATTTGGTCGGCTGAGCTAATGAGATTGCGCAGAGCCGATTTTTTATAAACTAATTCGGCGTAATGTTTTATATTAGAAGCAGAGGGAACCTTGCCAGCAAGCTCAGCAATATAGCTAGAGCCACCAGTGCTCTCGGCAAGACCTTTGTCTTTGAGCTGAGAGGATACAGAAACAATGTCTATTGGTTGGCCGGCGTCTGAGAGGTCGAGCATGGCACCGTAGATCTTGTGGTGACGAAGAGAATAGAAATCTTCTGAACGCAAGAAGTCAGCAATCTCACCAATGCTTTTGGGGCTGATCATAATTGAGCCAAGCAGGGCCTGTTCGGCTTCTTGGTCGTTGGGTGGGATCCTTAATTTTGTTCCCGCGAAGGGTTGCTTGTTTACAGCCATGTTCCTATTCTACCATAATGACGAAACTAAATGCCAAGCCCAAAAATACCCCCAAAATTACAATTTTGGGGACAAAAGGTGCACAACTTGTGTCTGATTAGACTAATTTTAGGCCTAAGACCTCGTCGAATTTTTTGACGAGTTTTAGTTTCTCGGCGGGGGTGAGATCTTTGGCACCAAGGACACCCTGAAGAGAGGCGAGGGCTGAGGCGGTGTTGAGGGCTGTGATTTTTGTGGAGAAATCGTTTAAATAACTTCCCCGAGGAGAGACCTCGGGCTCACTAGAGGACTCACCTCTGGGAAGTTCTCCCTGAGAAAATTTGGCGAGTAACAAATTAAACCACCCAATAGATTTCTTTAATTTAGCAATTTTGTTTTTTAAATTTTGATAACCTTTAGATGAAGCCTCAAGTGATTCCCAGGTGAAGTTAACTTTTTGCTTATAGCTTGTCTGGAGGAGGAGGAAGCGGTAGGCGAGGGGATCGTAGCCTCCCTCTTCTAAATCCTTAAGTGTATAAAAATTGCCGGCCGACTTCGCCATTTTTTTACCATCAATGAGAAGATGTTCGGAGTGGAACCAGTCTCTAACGAAAGTATGGCCACTATAAGCCTCACTTTGGGCAATCTCGTTGGTGTGATGGGGGAAGATGAGGTCAACTCCGCCGGTATGGATATCTGTGGGTGTATCACCGAAGGCCACCTGATTAATAACTGAGCACTCTATATGCCAACCGGGACGACCCTCGCCCAGATCGGGATGGAACCAGAAAATATTGGCGTCATTTTCTTCTCGTGCTTTCCACAAGGCGAAGTCACTTAGGTTATCTTTCTCATATTCATCAACTTTTACTCGGGCGCCGATCTTCTTGCCTTCGAGGAATTTCTCTCCAACCAACTCGCCATAATTACCAAAATCTTCTTGGTACTTTTGGATGTTGAAGTAGGTACTACCATCACTCGCACGATAAGCGTAACCCTTGGTGATGAGTTTGAGAATGAATTTTTGGATAGCAGGGATAACGTCGCTAACTCTGATAAAGCGAATTTCTCGTCGGGAGACATTGAGTTTGTCTAGGTCGGAGAAAAAAAGTTTGGAATATTTGTCAGTATATTTCTTGAGATCTCTAACATTAGCTTTTTCTCCGAAAGTTTCAATAGTATTTTTAATAGTTTTGTCATCGACATCGGTGAGGTTCATAACCCATCGAACATCTTTCCCTAAGGACTTGTGAGTTCGATAAATAAGATCGGCAAAAATATAGGAGCGCAAATTACCAATATGGGCGTAATTATAGACAGTTGGCCCGCAGGTATACAGGTTTATTTTTTCTGGTTTGTTAGAATTTAGATCCATTTTTTATACTTAGCAATACTGGCCGCGGTAAAGGCGACGATGATTTGCAAGAGAATAACTCCGTGCCAGCCAAGATATTGCTCGACAATGGGAGCAGAGCCACTCATGCTAAAGATAAAAGCAATAAGAGTTACCGGCAAGAAAATGAAGGCGAGAGCCGTAAGGACTCTCATGGTAATCCCGTTTTTAATTGTGATGAGAGATTCGTTGGTAGTGTGAAGCTCGGCAAAAATTTCGCGGTTACTCTTTACTAGTTCGTCAATGTGCTCGTACTCACTGATCACTGCGCGCATATAATGATCGAATTTCCCACCGTAGAAATCTTTGGCCACAGTAGCGAGAGATTTAAGAACTTCGCGGTGGAACTTGAGTGACCATTTAATATCGAGGAGTTGTTGGTTGGCGTGAGAAAGGGAACGAACCATCTCAGCTTCTTGTCCCGCAAATATTTTCTCTTCAATTTTTTTCAATCTATTATTGATATTGTCCAACTCCACCTCGAGAGGGTCGTAGAGTTCGCGGATCATATAATAGAAGAGATGCCCCGCATGGAAGCCTTGATCCTTTTTGTTGTCTGCCCCACCATCGAGAATCTGAGCAAATTCGGCTAGGGGTTGGATAGTTTCGGTGTGAGTAGTAATAATGAAATCTTGACCGAGGATAAAGTCGATCTCGGTGACATCGTATTTGTCTATAGGGAAGTGGAGGGCTAGATAAATATTGCTCTCGTACCAGTCTACTTTGGAGCGGGTGGAGGAACTTAGGATCTCTTCGGCCTCAACATCGTGGAGCTTATATTTCTTAGCCAAATTCTCGACCTCTTCGCGGGTCGGCTTGGTAATATCGATCCAAGTGACATTTTTATATTTAAGTTGTTTGATCATTATTCACCCCGTTGAGTAAAAATTATTTATAATTTTATGATGTTTGAACATCATACTCTACAGGGTAAATTATAACTTTTCTCCGATTTGACCACAAGGGGGCAATTTGCGATAATTGAGTTAATGACTAAATTAACAAGGGCCAAGTGGCTTGTCTGGTTGGTGGTGGTGGGGGCCTTGGCCGCTACTTTTTCTCTTGGTTTTTATTTTGGAGCAGAGCGGAATGCTGAAGAAGATAAGGTTATAACTTTAGTAGGTAAGGAAGCTGGACGCCCAAGTTCTGTCGATTTCTCGCCCTTCTGGCAAGCCTGGAATATTCTTGATGAGCGATATGTTGCCGATAATGGCAATAGCTCGACGACCAAAGAAACCACAGATCAGGAGCGAGTCTGGGGAGCGATTGCTGGTCTAACGGGTTCTCTTGATGATCCTTATACCATCTTCCTCCCTCCTGAGGAAAAGAAAAAATTCGAAGAAGAAATTAGTGGTAACTTTAGCGGAGTGGGGATGGAGATTGGCATTAAGGACGACATCTTAACTGTTGTTGCACCTCTACCCAACTCACCGGCGAAGCGGGCTGGTGTGCAAGCCGGAGATAAGATTCTTAAAATTGATGATAAGTTGTCGAGTAATTTAAGCACCGATGAGGCCGTTAATTTAATCCGTGGGCCAGAGGGGACAGTGGTTAAATTGACCTTGTTTCGAGATGTAGAAACTTCGGTCGAGAAAAAAGAGCCTTTTGAAGTTTCTATTACGAGAGACGTAATCACCATTCCTACAATTGATGTGAAGGAAACACCAGAGGGTGTCTATGTCATTCGTCTCTATAATTTCTCGGCGGTCTCGGCGAACCTCTTCCGTGATGCTCTGCGAGGTTTTGTCGAGAGCAAGAAGGATAAATTAATTATTGATTTGCGAGGTAACCCGGGGGGATTCCTTGAATCTTCTGTCGATATGGCGAGCTGGTTCTTGCCTGTTGGTAAGCCGGTGGTAGTAGAGAAGCACGGAGGTGATACTGAAGACCGTGTTTATCGTAGTCGAGGCTATGATATCTTCACCGATAACTTGAAGATGGTAATACTCATTGATCGTGGTAGTGCCTCGGCCTCAGAAATTTTGGCTGGCGCTCTGTCGGAGTACGGTAAGGCGACCTTGGTAGGGGAGAAGACCTTCGGCAAGGGCTCAGTGCAAGAACTTATACCGCTCGAAGGCGGGAGCTCACTTAAGGTGACAATTGCTAAGTGGTACACTCCTAAGGATCACTCTATCTCTCTCCACGGTCTTGAGCCAGATGTCGAAGTCGCCTTCACCGAAGAAGACTTCAAGGCTGGCCGCGATCCTCAACTCGACAAAGCTATCGAAATTTTATTAAAGAAGTAAATTTATAAATTAACCAGATAAAATAATTTTTTAACTATGTCTAAACAAAAGGGGAGTGTTGTCGTCATCATTTTGTCATTAATCATTGTCGCCTCGGTAGCTGTCCTTGGTGGAGCGATGTTTATTAATTATCGAGCGAGTCAAAAGACGGCTGATGTTGCGATAGGCGAACCTGTAGATTCTATTGATAATACTCAGACTCTGTCTCAGGACGAGACCCAAAACATTCCGGCTGATAATCCTGGCGAAAGTCTATCCTCAGATGTAGCAAAGGAGACCCTCTCTGTCGCACCTAAGAGTGTCGATAGTTCTGTCCCAACAGACGAACAGCTATGGGCAGTTTTTGATAATTTAGTAGAAGTAGCGAAAAGTGGAGATATTGCTAAATATGTTGACCTTACCAATGATCGATCTGTCTTATCTTGGGAGGAGTCACAATTTAAAGAATATATTACTTGGTTTTACGAAGAAAACAAAGATTTCGTTAAGTCCGATTTTGACATTAGATGGAAGGACAATAAACAAGCAATATTCTCTACTGGTCCAGTGAAAGATCTAATAACTGATCCCAATGGTGATCAATATGTTGAAAGACAAATTATTTTTGCCAAGATTGATTCTTCGTGGGAATTTTTAGGCTCGTCTTATGATAGCTTTGGATTTTCTCCTTCAGTTTCTCTTTCTGCTCAAGAAAAACAAAAGGAAGTACAAGATAGATTCTTGGATTCTGATAAAGATGGGGTCAGAGACCAAGAAGAAGTTTGCGGCGGATCCCTACAGTACAAATCAAGTTGTGTTAAGACTGACCCTACCAAAAGAGACACAGATGGTGATGGTTGGTGGGATGGAGTAGATAAAACAATTTCAAGGTTTTTGTCACCCTAGCCTTTCTCGTTCTGTTTATTATTTTACTCTTGCTCGTATCTGTGCTAATTTAATAGTATGAAAATTATTTTACTTCAAGATGTAGCGAAAGTTGGTAGAAAGCACGAAGTCAAGGATGTGAATGACGGCTTCGCGCGGAATTTTTTGTTGGGGAAGAATAAGGCGGTACTGGCAACGCCAGATAATTTGTCTCGTGTCCTCGGGATTAAGCAAGGACAATTAGAACAGACAAAAAAAACTCTAACTCTTGTTGAACAATTTTTGCTGAAAGTAGGGGAGAGTCCTCTGGTGATTAAAGCTAAAGCTAATGAGATGGGGCATTTGTTCGCTTCACTCCACGAGAAGGAGATTACTAGCGAGATTAAGAAGCAATTTGGTCTTGAGTTACCAGTAGGCCTTATTGCACTAGATAAACCAATTAAGCAAACAGGAGAAAGCAAAATCGCCCTGAAGTTGGGCGATAAGCGTGAATCTATTTCTATTTTTATCGAAGCTGTTTAATTGGACTCTACAGACACAGTCTTCATAACCTTCATTCGGCCGTTGAAGCCAAGCTTGCGCTTGTTCCCAAACTTAACAACACCTTCGGTCTTGGCGAAGATAGTGTGGTCCTTGCCAACCGCGGTATTCTTACCAGCCATGATTTTGGTGCCACGTTGACGGACGATAATATTGCCGGCGCGAGCGGACTCGCCATCGGCTAATTTGGTTCCTAGGTACTTAGGATTAGAATCTCTTAAGTTTTTGGCAGTACCACCAGCTTTTCTATGTGCCATATTTGTATATTTGGTATAATATTAACCCAGTGGAGTAATGATACCTTTAGTATCATAAATTATAAATAAATTTACTCCATAGGGTTAACTCTATGAGTATAAATGAAAAAGAGGAAAAAGTAAAGGTTTACCTCGCCAAGGCGGGGGCCCATGAGAAAGAGCTCTTCGTCTCGCTACTAATTATCCTAGTAGCCTTACTGGCTTTTGGTCTCGGGCGCTTGTCTCGCTTGGAGTCTGAACGTGAGCCGGTAACTATCGAAAATGCCGAAGTAAAAAATTAAACCCCGCACCAATTGGTGGGGGGTTTGAATATCTTGTTGCCGCTTTACTCCTCAGAGTAGGCCACGGCCGGAGTGACTAGGGCACTCCCTTGCCCTCGTTTTTGCCATCTCTGGCGTTTCTTCGCCTTTTTTCGCTCTAGTTCTCGCGCAATTTGAGCGAGGGACTTCTCACATGGGGGAGGAGTGCCCTGGGTCAAGGCGTGGGCGGCTTCGATTGTCGGGTTTCCTTCTGGCATATTGGACTTTCTCCTAAAGTTCTAAGACTAACCCCAACGGTTAATCTTGGTCCGGAAAGTATATTAGCAAAAAGAAAACGAATTGTCAAATGTGTAAAGGGGGAGGGATAAAAAGGTGCCTGTGGATAACTATGGTATATGTCGCACAACATAGATTTTGCGACATAGCTATCATAAATAAAGCTATAACAAAACCTTTAAATAAAACAATAAGAAAGCCGGGGCTCTAGTCCCCGGCTTTCTTTATTTGCAATTAAGCATTTTTAACTTTACCATCTTCACCCCAACAAGGTTTGCTCCACTTCCAGTGCTTGTTGCCCTCTTTTTTCATCAACCACATGGCATATTCAATATTGCCGTCTGTAGTATGAATGTCGAAGCCCAACTTCTGACTCTGGCTAAGGTGCCACTTCTCATTGATTTGGAAGATCCCAGCATCGGCTGGATTCTGCTTACCGTGGAGGACGTTACCTTCAGCATTATACTGATTGAGACGACTCTCACAATAAGCGATACGGAGGGCAGTGTCAGTATGGATACCATACTTAGTACTAGCCTCAACGATCTTGTCGTAGATCTTTCCGCTAGCAACGCTCTCGGGACGATCTACACTGTAACTTTCGGTCACGGCGATTGGGTCATTAGTCTTATCGGTGAAGATTGGACTAACGGCCAAGGACGGACCAGTAGACGTAGCTGTAATAATAAGACCAGCTAGGCCTAATTGTAAGGTTTGTAAAATAAGTCAATTTAAAACTACTGATTACCTGCTAGCCTTCTTAAGACTGGCTTTGATAATTAGTAGCTAATAAAACGAGCTTTTTTTGTTAATTCCGACGATATCCTACTTAAACTTTTAAACTTTTCTCTTACTCTTGACACCTGTAGGATATATGTAGTCTAGCATAAGTGGTACCAAAAGTCAAGCCAAAAAGGCCTTTTTCGACTCCCCTTTTGTCTAAAAAGCCTTATTTTACAAGGTCTATTGGCAAATACTTAAGGACGGGGTTTAGGTACCCAGCTAAGTACTTTTGGTACAGATCAAGGAACCAGTCTCCTATCTTCTGGCAGATTTGCCAAACATAGGCAAAATTAGCTCGACCAGCTTCAGACTCAGCTATTTTTTGGATATTGATACCAAAATAGCTAAGAACAAGAACCGCCGCGATGATTAAAATGATTAATTTTACAAGCCCAGCTTGTTGATTGTCTTTTTTCATAACTCTTTTTTAATTATATCATTTAGTTAGATAATTTAAAGGATTAAGATAAGCGCTATAAGAAGCAATTGGCAGGCGGTAGACACCACAACCAGGGACTTTACTCTGAAGAGAACTAACTTTAACACCTTCAGAGGCGTAAGTGCTGAAGTGTAAGTGAGGACCAGTAGAATAGCCCGTACTCCCCATATAGCCAACAGTTTCGCTAACCGTTACTGTCTGACCCTCAGATACCTTAATAACAGATAAGTGGGCATACAGTGTGGTAAGACCGTTATTGTGCCGTATAAGGACCCATTTGCCATAAGAGGCACCCTTGCAAGTAACATCTGTATCACCAACGCCAATAACCTGACCACTCTCGGCTGAGTAAATTTTGTCACCGGTGGCCCCGCCTAGGTCGATACCATTGTGCCCTTTGCCGTTATAGACTGACTGCCCTTGGGAGCTCTTAGAGAAGGCCGTCTCTCCGAAACCTTGGGTAACAATTATTTTGCCCACCGGCCAAGACAGAGCCCCTTTAGCTGTCTTAGGGAGACTGCTAGGGTCTAAGATATATTTTAATTCAGCTTCGGTTTTGGCAATTTCGGCTTCGATCTGCTGTTTTTTCTTAAGACGATCAGCTAACAATTGTTGGTAAGCGGATTCTTTGCTTTTGGTCTTAGTGAGAAGGTCATCTTTTGTCTGCTTGTTTTGTTCTGTGATCTGGCGCTGGTCATTAAGTTGCTCTTCGAGAGAGCTTAGGTTCTTCTTCTCAATTTCTTTTTGTGACTTGTTTGTTTCTAATTCTTTTTTGTCATTTGTTAGTTCCCCGATAAGATCCATTACCTGCTGATTGAGACTCTGATATCGCGCCAGGTTATCCCAAACTTCGGTAGTGCTCCGACTGCCGGTCAAGACCTCTACGAGACTATCCTTCTCTTCATTATTCATTAGTCGGAGAGCTGTGGCGAGAACCTTCTTGTTGTCGACAATCTTCTCAGCCGTGCTACGGATGTCTTGACTAAGGTCTTGGATATTATCATCCGTGATTGATATCTTTTTTCTTGTGACAGAGATATCAGCTTGGAGTTTTTTGCGAGCTAGTTCTAAGGTCTCCAACTCTTTGCTTAGAGAGGCTTTTTCGCTCCCTGTTTTGCTTAATTGGAGACGATAGCTCGCTATTTCTTTATCGAGTTTGTCGATTTCGTATTGTTGGCTAGATATTCGGCTTTGGAGTTCGGCTGTTGTTGCCGCTGATAAATATAAAGTACCACCAAGAAGAGAGACACTTAATGTTACTGATAAAATTATTAATTTAAGATAAGATTTGTTTTGCATAAGTGAGCCTTCTTATAGTTTCTTCTTTTCCTAGAAGTGAGGCGACAGTAAACGGGTCTGGAGATTTTTCTTTTCCTGTTAGAGCTGTTCGCATGGGCCACAATACCTTAGCCCTCCCCTGTTCGGTGGCAAAATCCCAGAGAACTTTTTTTATCTCTTCGGGGTCAGAAAAATTCTCTGTTGGAATATTTTTTATTAACTCTATTGTCTGATTAAGATAAGCTCCTTCACGTAATAACTCCTTCGTTGGCTTAGGGCTAGCAAAGAAAAAGTCGAAGTCTCCCCTCTCAAGCATCTCGGTGAGTTCTCCGTAGTTATTAATTCTTTCGATTAGAACTGGAGAGAGTTCGGCTATTTTCTCGGGAGAGTAGAGAGGGAGTTCTTTTATTCGGTCGGGGCAGATCTCTATTATTTGTTTAGTTTGTTCTGATTTAGGTTGGCGCTTTAGAAACTCACGATTAAACCAATCCAACTTAATTTGGTCAAAGATTGCTCCACCCTTCTGAACCTTCGAGAGATCAAAGCTTTTTATTAATTCTTCTTTAGAGAAGACTTCTTGCTCGGTCCCCGGATTCCATCCTAAGAAAGCCATATAATTTAGAATTGCTTCAGGCAGATATCCACGATCACGGTATTCAGAAATAGCTAAGGCTCCACGACGTTTCGATAGCTTCGATCGATCGGTAGATAGGACAAGTGGTAAGTGGGCATATTCGGGCGTTGGTGCCCCGATTGCTTCTTGGATTAAGATCTGTCGAGGGGTGTTGGAGATATGGTCTTCGCCACGTATTATTTGTGTCACTCCCATTTCGAAATCATCGACTACTACCGCTAAGTGGAAAACGGGCTCGTCTAAACTTTTGGCAATGACAAAATCACCAAGATCGCTGGTATCCATTATCACTTCGCCTCGAATTAGATCACGAAAGCTAACTTTCTTGCCGGGATTGCGAAAACGGATTACTTCTGCCCTATCCCCTTCTTTCTTTATTTCTTCTTTAGAAATGTAAGCTTTGTCTTCGGCAATTAGCTTTTCTAAATATTTTCTGTGGGTGGCAACTTGCTTTGACTGGTAGAAACATTCGTCATAATCTAGACCGAGCCAAGCGAGACTCTCGATAATATTATCGGCGTATTCTTTCTTTGAGCGTTCTTTGTCTGTGTCTTCTATCCGCAGAATAAATTTACCACCATTTTGTTTGGCCTGGAGGTAGCTAAAGACGGCTGTGCGATAATTGCCAGCATGTAGAAGTCCTGTTGGGCTTGGGGCAAATCGGGTAGTAATATTAGTCATGGCTTAATGATATTCTTAAAATTTCTTGGGCAATAGTGGTGGCGGCTTCAGGGCGAGCAAATTGTTTGGCTCCTTTTATCATATCTTCACGCATCTTCTCATCGGTCATTATTTTGTTTATTTCGAAGAGTAACACCGAGGCCGTTAGATTTTTCTCTTCGATAACTACCGCTCCGCCACTCCTGGCATAGGTGAAGGCGTTGGTCCTCTGGTCGTGACTTATTTCTTCGGGGATAGGGATAACAATTGAGGGTATACCCCAATTTGCTATTTCGAAGAGAGATGACCCAGCTCGAGTAATTACTAGAGATGCGACTCCGGCGGTCATACGCATAGCCGTAGCATCAAGATAATCAAAAATTTTATAATGATCGGCAAAAGGATTACCCTTGAGAATAAACTTGGCGCGTTGTGATAAGTCGGCAAAATTGTTCTTGCCTACTTGGTGAATGAGTTGATATTTTTCGATAATTTTAGGTAGGATGTCTACAATAATTTCGTTAATTTTGCTGGCTCCTTGCGAACCGCCAATGATAAAGATAACTGGTAAATTCTTGTCTAAACGAAGATATTCGTGAGCCCCACTTTTTGTGGGAGTGAGTATCTCTTGGCGCAAAGGATTGCCTGTGACTGCTACTTTGTCGACTGGAAAATATTTAACAGCTTCTGGGTAAGATAAAGCGACTCTGACGGCAAATTTCCCCGCCCAACGAGTAACAAGACCGGGGTGAGAATCAGATTCGTGAATAATGACCGGGATGCGTAAAATTCGTGAAGCGAGTAAGGCCGGGAAACTAGCATAACCACCTTTTCCTACAACGATATCGGGATAAAGACTAAAAACTTTAAAGAGGGCTTGGATTGAGCCCCATAATGTTTTGAACAGGTCCAAAAAGTTTTTTATTAAACTTACCGGTGAGGAATCTCGGCGGAGTTTGCCTGCGCTCACCTTGATAAATTTTATCTCATTCTCGAAGAGGACCCGTTCGTTGTAAGGTCCATCAGACATATAGTAGAGGTTTGGTTGAACCAATTTCTCTTCTGTTGCCAGGCGTCGTATTTCTTGAGCGATGGCAATAATTGGGTAGAAATGTCCCCCGCTACCGCCACCAGTAAATAAAATCTTCATAAACTATAAATTTGTTTTAAACGTTAAACTTTCGCGCTGTGATGGCGCGATATACTAAGTATAATACCGACTTCGATTAAAGCAAAGAGTAAGGCTGTCCCCCCGTGACTGACAAAAGGTAGAGGAACACCTGTTAGAGGGAGTAACCCTAGCATTGCTCCAATATTAATAAAGGCTTGAGAGGAAATGAGTGTAATTAAACCAACGATAAGAAGACGGCCAAAAACATCTTTCTCTTTGTTGGCAAGGAGGTATCCATAAAGGGCAAAGGCGAGAAAAAGTAAGATTAATATACTTGAGCCAATCAGGCCAAATTCTTCACTCGCGACAGCAAAGATGGAGTCCCCGATTGGCTCAGGGAGAAAATTAAATTTTTGGATACTTTGGCCGAAACCTCGACCCACGATACCGCCTGAGCCAATAGCTATAAGTGATTGGTTGATCTGATATGAAGAGCCTTGTTCGTCGTGACTAGGGTTAAAGAAGGTGACAAGGCGGTCTCTTACATGAGGTCGGACGATAATTAGGCCACCAAAAGCAATCATTCCCACTAGACCAAGAATAAAGAGATGGGCAATTCGCCCACCCGCGGCAATAAAGATACCAATGGCTCCAGACACCATTACCATAAGTGTTCCGGTGTCTTTTTGGAAGAACATAATAATAATGACCAGACTGAGAAAAAGAATAAAAGGCGCTAACCCTTCGGGAAGGTTTTTTATTTTTTCTTTGCGGGCACTTGCCCAAGCGGCGAGGAAAATAATAAAAGTTAATTTTAGGATTTCTGCTGGTTGGATAGTTAAGAAACCGAGATTAAGCCAGCGAGTCGCTCCGTTATACATGAAGCCTAAACCGGGGATAAAAACCGCCGCTGTTAAAATTAATCCTCCCGCAAAAAGGAACGGAGACCATTTCTTAAGTGGTTTGTAGGGCAGATTGGCGATGCCCAACATTATCATTAAACCTCCAAGAAGAATCGCTAACTGCTTCAAGGCAATGGTGGCAAAACTGGCACTATCTTTACCCACCTGTCCGAGAGCGGCTGAAGCAAAAATAGCAAAGCCAACAATAACCAAAACAAGGGTTAGAATAAAAAGGATATGATCTGGTTTCTTTTTTTTCACTCCTCTGATTTACTTTAATACTCCAACGAGAGTAATAATTAATCCAATAATGGCAAAGATTATACCGATGACCCAGTAACGCATAACCACCTTGTGAGCTGGCCAGCCAATAGCTTCGAAATGGTGATGGAGAGGGGCAACTTTAAAAACTTTTTTGCCATGTCGGAATTTTTTTGAAGCGAGTTGAATGATGACAGATAAAACAGTAATAACAAGAGGTAGGGCAATAATTGGCAAAGTAGCGACTGAGTCTGTCAGGAAGACAACTACCGTTAGGGCTGTCGTTAAGCCAAGGATGCCTGTCTCTGACATGTAGAAACGGGCCGGTGGTATATTGAACCAGAGGAAAGCGAGAAGACCTCCAGTTACGGCTCCACAGAAGGCGGCGAGGTCGAACTGACTTTGGAAAAAGGCTATCCCCGTATAAGAGGCAAAAATAATAGCCATGATCCCACCAGAGAGCCCGTCAAGCCCGTCGATTACTCCACTCGAAAAGAGGGCGATCATCACTAAGATAAAGAGCGGGATAATTAATGGTCCGATAGTAAGACTCCCTAAGAATGGTATGGCGATGGCGACCATCCCTAGCTTGAAGTAGAACCAATAACCACCAATTAGCCCGAGAATTATAACAACGATCAAGCGACGAGAGAAAGGGAGGCCGGCATTCTTAACATCAGTCTCAGCCTTTATCTGCATCCAGTCGTCGATAAGACCAACCAATGAACCAACTAATAAGGTAAAGAGCGGCAGCCAAGTTTGGTTGCGACTAATAAAATTAAATTTGCCAGAATCTGGCCAAACCAAGCTAATAATCCAGAAAAGCAGAGCGGTAAGAAAAACACTTCCCCAGATTACTACTCCTCCCATGCGTGGTGTCCCTACCTCCTTGTCTTTATGCAGTTCGTTGAATATGGGTGTCTCTCCTCCGTCAGGGGCTATCTTGCCGGATTTCTTTTTCCACATCTTATTCTTATAGAGCCAGTTGGTGAGAACAGGAGTTATGGCTATACCAATAAAGAAGGCACTAGTGGAAATCAGGAAAACTTTTATCAGGCTTAGGTATAGCATAATAGTAAAAATTATTTATTAATATAAGCGTAATAATTGAGGCTAGCTTCGGTCAGCTTTTTGGTATCAGAAAAACGCCCTTCTTTGCTTGAGCCAAGGACGACAAATATGAGTGGTCGGCGTAAGCCGATATTCGCTGCAATTGCTAAGTTGCCACCAGCAAGATCAGTGAAGCCTGTTTTAGAAGCGATTAAGCCGGGAATTTGGTTTACTATAGTGTTCGTATTGAAAACTGTATGGTCTAGACCATCAGTGCTTCTCTCGACAACCATTGCCTCTCTTGTGGGTTCAAGGATCTCAGGCTTATTGTCTAAAACATAAGCAAAGAGCTTGGCGACTTCAATTGCTGAGCCTTGCCCACCCAGTTGTGGTCCGTCATCAAGTCCTGTTGGATTACTAAACTTGAGAGAAGTCAGATTCAGGTCTTGAGCTTTTTTGTTCATTAGTAAGACCAAGTTCTCAGATTCGGTTGCTGCCTCAGCCAGAGCGGTAGCTCCTTCGTTAGAGGAACTTACCAGAGTTAAGGCTGAGAGGTTGGCCATTTGCCATCTTTCTCCACCAAAGAAACCACTACTATTCTCTCCAATATCTTCTCTGATATCGATATTTGCTTCTGGTCCAAGCCGTTCGCTTGCCACTAAGACGGTCATAACTTTTGTTAGTGATGCAAGAGAGAGAACTCTATTCTCGTCACTGCTGGCAATAATCTCTTTAGTTTCTGGATTATAAATAACGTAGGCTCTTGCTTCTAGGTTTAGATTAGTTAGGAACCTTTTCTTGGCAATGGCTATTTTATCTTGCTCTGTTATAAGGTTTTCTTCTGCTTGGTCTGGATTATTTAGATAGGAAGCTAGCTTAAGGGGGTCATTTTGTTTAGTTAAAAAAAGGCTAATCCCCATAAAAGAGAAAGAAAGAATTAACACTATTATGACTTCTTTATTCCTGTTCATTTTTATTATTTTCTAAGAAATTATTTATTTCTTGTTGGACGTTGGTGTATTCGGGAATATTTTCAATTTTCTCAACTCCAAGGTATTGGAGAAGATCCATTGTTGGCTTATAAAGGAAACGACGAGAATCTTTGCCATCAGTAACTCTCTCGACAAGTCCTCGGACCATTAAGTTGCGCAGGATAAAACTAGAATTAACTCCCCTTACCTGGTCGATCTCGGGACGGCTAATGGGTCCTTGGTAAATTATTAGAGTGAGAGTTTCTAAAGCCGCCTTGCCGAGTTCTCGTGATAACTCTTCTTTTGCTATTTGTTCTATAAGAGAAGAGGCTTCGGGGGCGGTGCCTAATTCTACTTCGTTTTCTAATTCAAGAAGGCAGAGACCTTGTCCTGAGAGACGCTCTTTCAACTCTCTTAATGCGCCTTCTAGTGTCTCGGTATCAACAGCTAAGAGCTTCGCCAATTCAGTTTTTTTGACTGGTTCGGCGCGGTAAAATAAAACAGCTTCGATTTTCGCAGCTAAATCCATCCCGTTAGAAGCTTAAAATATTTAATAATCTATGCATAATATTACTACCCGTTCTTGGCCTAAGGGGCTTCTAACGGGATCCATACTTGTGTATTATAACTCTAATATCTTGGAATTCCAACTGTCTTGGTTTCCATGTCGATATCGGCAAAATGGGCTTTTTGCTCAATCTCGATAGCTCCCTGCTTGACCAATTCAAGCATGCCTAAGAAGCTCACGATAACGTTTACTTTTTCGGCTTTGTCCTTCACAAAATCGTTGAAAGACATCTTCATTGCCCGGCTTACTCGATTAGCTAGATCACCGATAACTTCCTCTAGGCTGATAACCTTCTTAATTATTTTTTCGGGGATGATTTCGGGCTTGGGTAAATTTTTCAATAGTTCCCTTATTGAATTTACTAGGTTCGGAACGGTTATTTCTTTGGTTGGAGAGAAGACAATAGTCTCCTTTTTTCTTTCCCTTGGGGTGAAGATTGGGTCTCGTCCGAAAAGCTCTTTTATGTGACGGCTTAGTTCTCGTATCCTTTGCAACTGTTTTAATCGTTCTTCTAGATTCGAGATGTCACTTTTCTCTTCCTCATTGATCTGTAGTCCAGGTAATAGAGCCAGAGATTTTATCAGCATTAGTGTTGAGGCAACCATAATAAAATTAGCCATGGCCTCCATTGATTCGCCCTGCTCTCCTCCTTGCAGATAACTAATATAATCATCGGCAACTTGGGCGAGCGATACCTGCGAGATGTGAAGTTTTCTTTTTTCGATCAAGTTTAAGAGCAAGTCCAAAGGACCTTCAAACTCACCAACTTTTACTTGGAAATTTTCTGTCATTTAGTTAATTTTACCGATTAACTACTGAGAGAGCAAATTATCGATACGATTTAGGTCACGAGGGAAGAGGGTGGCCTCTTTTACATTATCAATTCCGAGTAACTTAGCCGTGAGGCGTTCTAAACCGAGACCAAATCCGCCGTGTGGAGGGATACCATATTTGAAGGCTTGGAGATAATAACTAAATTTATCTGGGTCGAGATTCTTCTTTTTCATCGAGGCAACCAAGGTGTCATAATCGTGGATACGTTGAGCGAGCGTGGTAATCTCTATCCCGCGGAAGAGTAGGTCCGCACCCTTGGTAAAGCCGGGGTCGGCTTCATCTTCGTAGGTATAGAAGGGACGCTTAGCGACAGGGAAATGAGTAATAAAGATAAAGTCAGAGTCATATTTTCTCTTCGCATATTCGCACAACCAGCGTTCATGTTGGGGTTCGAGGTCAGGCTCGTTGGTACAATCTTCACCGGTCTCAGTCTTAATAATTTCTTGAGCCTCGCGCAGTTTTAGAGAAGGGATTTTCTCGGGGACTTTGGGAATGTCTGAATCAAGAAGAGCGAATTCCTTCTGACAGTTCTTCTTTAATTCCTCCATAATATATTGCATCATTTTGTTCTCCATATTCATGACGTCGGTGTGATCAGTGATGAAGCCCATCTCAATATCAAGACTGGTGTACTCATTGATGTGGCGAGTGGTGCTATGCTTCTCGGCACGATAGACATTACCGGTAGCAAAGACTCGCTCGAAAACTCCCACCATAATTTGCTTGTAGAGTTGAGGACTCTGAGCTAAGTGGGCGGTGTGGCCAAAATACTCAATGTCGAAGGAGTTCGCTCCCCCTTCGGCGTCATCCCCAATCAATTTTGGAGCCTGAATTTCGGTGAAGCCTTCTTGATTGTAGAAGGCTCGGAAAGCCTTAATAATTTGCGCCTGAACGCGAAAAATGGCTCGAGGGCGCTCTTCCCGCAAGGTTAGCGGCAAATGATCTAGGTAGGTGTCTAAGTTTAATTCAGCCCCTTTATCGAATGGTAATTCTTTGGCCTCACCCAAGATCTCAATCTCCTTGACCTCTATTTCAATATTTCCGTTTTCTTGTCCCTCCTTAATCATCTTGTCAGGGCGTTTGTTGACCGCACCGGTTACGCGGATAATCCACTCTGGTCGTAACTTTTGGGCGGTCTCTTGGGCTTCTTCGTAATTAGGAAGGACAACCATCTGGACCTTACTCGAGACGTCGCGCAAATCAATGAAGATCAATTTGCCATGGTCACGTCGCACATCGACGGACCCGGCGATACTTACCTCTTTACCAATATGTTGACCTAGTTCACTTATTTTAATTCTGTTTATCATATTTTTTTATTAAATCTTATATTGTGATAACTTTTCAATTCTTTAAGTTGATCTTGAGCTTCTATCTTTGCTTTATCTAATACTTTCTCAACTAGCTTATTAATTTTTTCTTCAATTCTTTCAGTATTTTTTCTTGAAGGAAGAAGTCGTGGAGCAGCTCGTGGATAAGGATAACTAACATTAATTTGAGGTCGTCTCGAACCTTAAGAGTTAAGGGGTTAGAGAAACTTGGTCCGGACCAGTCTATTGGATAGACAGTGATCTCTTTGCTTTGCCAAGGTTTACCAACTTCTTGGGGGATTATCTTTAATAAATTTTCAATTTCTTTGGTGTATTTTTTCTCAAAAGTTTTACCGATTTTCTTCACCTCCTCCCAACTTCGCTTGGTTGTTTTGTTTTGGTTAAGATGCCGAAAATAAACTTGCGAGTAGAAAAATTTTATCTTCATTTCTTTAGCTTTTAATTTTACTAATTTCTTCTAATATTTTTTAGTTAACTTATCCCCAATTTTGTATACTGTGCGAGACCTGTCCGACCGGTAGGCGGGTTGGATATCGCACAAATAAGGGTTTTTTGACGATTGGATACTAAAAATCGCCCCTCCAAATTCATCAACTTGGATGAATTCGCAGGGGCGATTGCGGCTTGCTCGTCCCGAGCGGAGTCGAAGGATCGCGGTGCCACCCTGATTTGTAACTCTTTGACTCGCCATAGCTTTCGCGAAGGCGGGTAGCCTTGAGTTTTTTGCCCGGTTGTTAATCGGCTCAAGAGCTTAATCTAATAATAACACTTATCTACTTTTGGTCAATTGTTTTTCTATCACAACGATTCTCTTTTCGTGATCTTCGATCTTGCCATCTTGGGGTTCTATCGCCGACAGATAGTTAAAGACTGTTTCGAACTTGCTATCTACTTCATCAAATCTTTTATCTACTTCGTTAAATCTCTTATCTACCTCATCAAATCTTTTATCTATTTCGTTAAGTTTTTCATCCACTCTATCGAATCTCTTTGTCAGAGCAGAATGACCCTCAAGAATCAATCCAAGCTTGCTGTTAATATCCTCAGCAAGAATTCCTTGCTGATTTCTTTTTTTGATTGTGTCTTTGGTCATGGTTTATTAATTATAACAAGGTAGGATTACAAATCAATTCCCACTTTAGCTCGGACATCAGTCATCTTGGCTTGAGCTTTGGCTCGGGCGAGCTCGGCCCCTTGCTTAAGAATTTGGATAACGCGGTTTGGATTTTTGGCTATCTCGACTCGTTTCTCTCTGAGTGGAGCGAGATATTTATTCATATTGTCAATTAAGAGATCCTTAGCTTCTTTGTAACCAATCCCCCCTTCAACATAACGTCTCTTAATCTCCGCGAGCTGGTCAGCTGGGGTGAAGAGTTTATGCAAGGCGTAGACATTACATTCTTCAGGATTCTTTGGTTCCTCGACTCCCTTAGAGTCAGTCTTGATCGTCATCACGAGGCGCTTGATCTCGGATTCGTCGGCGAAGAGCGGAATAGTGTTCCCGTAACTCTTGCTCATCTTTTGTCCATCAAGACCTACGACTGTCTTAACTGTCTCCAAGATGACAGGTTCTGGCAATTTAAAAGTTTCGCCATAATGATAATTAAATTTCTCGGCAGTATCGCGAGCAATCTCGACATGCTGTTTCTGATCGGCACCAACTGGCACGACATCGGCATCATAGAGAAGGATGTCGGCCGCCATGAGGATGGGGTAATCGAAGAGGCCAACGTTAACCCCGCTATCAGCTTCAGCGGGGTGAACCTCCTTATTTTTGGCCTCGGCTGCCTTATAAGCATGGGCTCGTGCGAGATAAGGCATAGTAGTAAGACAATTAAAGATCCAAGCCAAGTTCGCATGCTCTAAGACGTCAGATTGTTTATAGAAAATTACTTTCTCAGGATCAAGGCCAATGGCTAGGTAGTCAATGGCGAGATCAAGTGTGTCTTGTTTAAGTTGCTTAGCATCGCGAGCGGTGGTAAGAGAGTGGAGATCGGCAATGAAGACATAACTCTCGTATTTATCTTGGAGCTCGACGAATTGCTTCATCGCACCAAAATAATTACCGATGTGTGGTCGCCCGGTTGGCTTAACTCCTGATAATAAGATTTTTTTATTGTTTTCTGTCATGCCTTAATAGTAGCAGAAAAGCGGTCCGAGGTGAAGATTTAGGCTTTAACCTTTATTTCCATCTCCATTTCGGGGATGCAGTCGCCACTCACGGGCATTTTATGTTTTTCGTCAGTAAATCTTTTACCGGTATCGACAAAACCCAGTTTCTGATAGAAAGCGATAGCTTTGTCATTGTAGTCAGCGACCTGGACGATGGTTCTTTTGTCTCTTGCGAAAAATTCTTGGATTTTGGTCCAAAACATTTGCCCTACTCCCCTCCCTTGATATTCAGGTAACACGTAGATAGCTTGGAGTTGGTTAATGTCCGCCTCTTTTACAGCAATACAAGCTCCTATAACCTTATCCCTGTCTTTGGCAACAAGAAAAAACTTGTTTTCTGGAGCATCTAAAATTTGGGTCTCTCTCTTTCTAATATTTTTTTCAGAAAAGCGATTTTTGAAGCGCTCCTCGATGTCTTCTATTGTTATTCCCGCTTTTTTATTAGGGTAGGTTGCTAGCCATGTTTTATAAAAAACATCTTGAATTTCCTTTACATCCTCAATTTTCGCTTTTTGTATAGTGACCATCTTCCTTGGACTATTTGCCCTTTTTAGCTTTTTGGGATCAATTTCTATTTAATTACTGTTGAGAAATATTTTTTAAAAAGTCATTTTCAGCTTCCAACAATGAGACACCAAAAATTTTTTTAAACTTAAGATCAAAAGACTTTCGGGAATAATTTTTATTTAAGGACTTTAGCAAGTCAAGGGATTTTTTTAATGAATACTCTTTTATTAGGTAGTTTAAAAAAAGAGCTGAGAATCTGTAAGCTTCGCCATTGGCGTACTTATTCCAACCATTTTGTGTTGCTATTTTGTGCAAAAAATCTTTTTCTACTTGCAACCCTTCTTTTTTGTAATTTTTTACTTGGTTGGCAAAATGCATGGCCAACCCCTCGTTCAACCATAACGGAATATCTTTATTTGGAGCGGAAATTCTAATAAAAATATGAGTTAACTCATGCTTTAGAATAGGAGTAAAGTCGCTTTTTGGATGAGAACTTTCTTTTTCGAAGGCATTGGGATCAAGTATGTCTATGACGTTTTTATTGGTATTCCCCACAAGCCAGTCGGGAGTCTTCCTGCCTAGTTGTCGGTCAAAATTTTTTCTTGATGAATGGAGCCTGACGAGTAGTTTATTGTTAAAATTACTTTCAAACTTTTCTTCCAAAGATAAAATCGTGCTCGTCAACTCTTTTTTCGTAGAATTGAGATATTTTTTTGTGCTTTTTACCGTTAAGTTTTTCATGTTTGGTAAACTTTTGGTAAGGTTTATTTTCCTTTAGTTTTCTTTAGATCAGCTTTGGTGTAAGCTTCAACTTTGGTTTTGGTAGTGGTAGCTTTGCCGTCAGAGTGAGGGAATTCGACAATAAATTGGGAACCCTTGCCCTTGCCTTCGGACTCAGCCCAGATCTTACCGCCGAGACCTTCTACAATTTGCTTGGCGACATAGAGACCAAGGCCGGTGCCGGTGATGTTGGTCTTGCCGGCGTCAGTAGCGCGGACGAATTTGTTGAAGAGTTTCTTTAGAGTAGCTGGTTCTAATCCCACTCCACTGTCGGCAATTGTGAGACGTACCACTTCCTTGCCTTTGGACCCTTTGCCTCGCTTCATATTCTCTAGCTTAATCTTAATCCAGCCAGTAGGCCCGCCCTGGCCCCCGGTTCGGGCGGGCGTATATTTAATACTGTTATCAATAACATTAGAGATAACTTGAGTCACTTTGCCACTATCAGCGGATATCTGATAGTCACCAGGGGTGGCCTCGAGGCTAATTGCTAAACCTTTTTTCTCAACATTGGGTCTCTGGTCAGTCATTACCGTCTCAGCTAGTTTGCTAAGGTCGAAGACGGACACCTCATACTTCATCCGTCCCAACTCAATGCGAGTTATATTCAAGAAATCTTCAATAACATTGACCAACTTCTGACTGGAGTCAAAAATGCGGTCGATTGCTCCGCGAGCCTTGTCTTCTATTGGTCCAAAAGATCCTTCTAAGAGCATTGAAGAGTAACCCTTAATAGCTGTAAGTGGACTTCGGAGTTGATGCGAAGCAATAGAGACGAACTCTGTTTTTTGCCGATCTAACTCCTTCAACTTATCGTTAGCGAATTTCAACTGATTATTTGTTAACGCCAAATTCCCCGCTAATGTCTCAATTTCTTCTCGCTGCTTGACCTCTTTAGATACTGAATTCATAAGGAATATTCCGATTACAAAGGTTGAAATTAACAGGATTGCATTGACAATAATATCTTGAGTATTGTTGGAAATGAGGAGTCTGATAAATAAGAATATCCACAAAAGGAAGACAAACAATTGAGTAGCGATAACTTTAATATTAAATAATTTATATTTGAGAATAGAGATCGTCGAGAAGATAACAAAAGTCGTGACAAAAAGAGAACTAAAATTAACAAAAAAAGTGTAATTAAAAATGATGACAGGGAGAAATATTAATGAAATCATTAGTCCGAACATCAAACCCGTTCCTATTAGAAGATATTTAAGTTGGAGTTTTTCTGGGCCTTGAGTTTTTATATATCTGTTAATCATTATATATAAGCCAGACAAGACAAAGTAGAGCACCGGTATTGCAAAAATAAATATACCGTTCCCAATTATCGGCGTTGGTACACCGGGGGCATCTATATTTTTTATGTCCCTAAATACAGTATTTGTTAGCGTGGCAATTCCTGCGATTAAGAAAAGAGAAACAGGTAAAATAATTTTTATTGAAAATGATTTTATTTTTTCTTGAGGAAAAATTTTGATAAAAGAATAAAAGAGGAAACTTTGAACCACAGCAAAAAACATCACCATTCTTACCCAAAAGAGTTTTTCGTTGTGGCTAGCTAAATAAGTCCCTAGGAAGTTGGATATTGTCCACAAAGCTAAAGAAAAACTTAGGAGGGAAAATATAATATTTGTCGTACTCTTTCTGTTATTTATTAAAATAATTACTGATAGAAGCACACAAACAAAGATCGATATTGCTGATACATAAAAAAGGATCTGTAGGTTATTTGTTGTTTCCATTGCGATATTTTAAATAGGTCCCTAATTGAATCTTTGTCTTCCAATCCGTAAGGTAATCTCTCTTGAGTGCTCTTTTTTCTGTCGATCTCAAGCAACTGAAGATTGCTCCATTATTTAAGATTGGTTTATTCCAGTTTATTATAGCGGAAAACATAATTATAAAAAAGCTCTTATAGTTATCAAATTCAATAACCATAGGACAGATTTTCAATAACAAATTGTCGAATCTTTCCCACTGGTCTTTTGGGATGTGATGTTTTAGTTTCGAATGAAATATCAAGTCTGGTTTTATTCCCGTGTTTTCTAAAGTTAGGGCTTCGGCTTTGCAAACTGCTATTGTTCTTATTTCTTTTTTTTCTTTTAGTTTTTCTATTTCATTATCTTGTATATTTATTTGTTTAAGTTCTATCCCGTCTGCTTTTAAGTTTTCTCTGGCAAAAGAAATAGAGGCCTCTGAACTATCTACTCCAAGAAAGACAATTTTTTGTTGGGACCCTTTATCCTCCAGCTCTCGTATAAGTTGTCTTTCTATTTCCATAGATCCTGAACCGATGTTAATTATTAAGAGGTTTTCCTCTTTGTTTTCATTGCTTTCAACGAAGTCTATAATTTCCTGTCTGAGTGGTTTTAAAATATCGAAGAACTTATTTGATTCTAGTTCTTTTAGTTCTTTTTGTAATATTGTCTCCCACTTTCCCTTTGATAAATGGAAATCTGATAGTTCTAGTAGTTTATCTCCTTCTAACTTTGGCATCCTGAATATTAACCAAGCAATAAAACTTGGCATATTTTTTAATGATGAGAAGAACTTGATATTTTCATCTAAGGCATAGTTATAAGAGGAAAAATTTTTCTCTTTTCCCGTTTTCAAATCAGAAACAACCTCTTCTATTATTAATCTTTTCTTTTTCATTATTATGTGAGCACCTTTTCAACAGGTAATCTTGGGCTATGATGAACTTTCTTTTCTGTGTGACCAAGGCGGCAGAAGAATTGGGGGCGGAAGTCTGTCTGGAGGATTTCTTGTAAATTTTGGTAGTAATTTCCTATCTGAATAATTCCTGCCATGGGTGAAGTGAATAGGTCTCTACTAAGAGCTCCAAGTGAAATTTCTTGATATATTTTTCCGGTTATTATCCAGTTAGGGATATCATCAACTTTAGAACTAATTATCAAAAGGGCTTGTGTTTGGTTCTCTAACAAATTCCGATCAGATTTCTCTGACAGCTTATTCATATTAAGTAGTTTTATCATTACTGGGGCAAAATAAGATATTGGGGTAGGTATACCCATTCCAAAACAAGGCATACCGGTGTAAGCTTTTGTTGTATTATTTTTTACATATTGAGACAACTCTTGTCTGAAGCCTGCATCTTCCATTGCCTTAATCCCCGCCTGGATAGACAAATCGGCAATTTTTAGTAATCGAGGTTTATCCTCTACCAACTCTAACTTAAAGTTTGGTCCATATTTTTCGGCGATTTCTCTAATAAAGGAAGAATCTATTTCCTCAATTTTTGTATGTTTATTTCTGTTTGTGACTCTTTCGGTAATTAATTTAATAAGTTTGTCTGGTTTTTCTTCGGAATTTTCTCTCTTAAGTTTAATTATAATTTGGTAATTTTCGCTTGAGGCCTTCTCAATATTAAATGATGTTTGGTAATTGTAATATTCGGCGGCCACAAGCAGGTTTGCCAAAGCACAGCCTAAACTAATATAGAGTTGCCGGTTGTTTGCGTCGCTTGATTTTAAAGCTCTAGAAAAATCTGGTTTGATGATAATGTCGCCATCTTTTATTAAAAATTGCCAAGGCTGGCTGTTGTGACTAGAGGGCGCCAAGACGGCAAATCTTAGTAAGAACCCGAGACGTTTGGAATCGTCCTCGAGTTGCTCAAAGTCTCCAAGGTCTATCCCCCAAGCTTTATAATTATCTCTCATTCTGCCAATTTTAGCATTATTATGGCTGGTTCTCAATTGGGGTCTGTTATCAAAAAAGGTTTTTCTTAAGATAGATAAGCAAAAGGGTCTGCTCAGAATAAATCCCTGCAGACCCTGTGTTAGATAGTTCTAAGCAATTTGCGAGCCTTTTGCTCGGCTAGAGCGATATACTTGTGGAAGTCGTCAATCTTGGTTAACTGACCATCAGTGACAAGATAAGCAAAATCGATATTAGCTTTCTCAAGAAAGTCGCGATCGTGAGAGACTAAGATTATAGTCCCACGGTAACTACTCAAGACTTCTTCAAGCGCGTCGATTGCTTCGGCGTCAAGATGATTCGTTGGCTCATCAAGCACTAAAGCATTGACTGATAATAGAGAGAACAGGCTGAGCAACAAGCGAGCGCGACCACCGGGGCTAATCTCGGAGATCTTACCTCGGATGTCTTTTTCGACAAAGCCGAACTTCACCAACGTTGCGAAAACTTCTTGGTCGATTCGGTCCGTCCGATCCTTGATGAAAGCAAGCAGAGTTTCTTCACGAGGAAGCGTCTCGTGCTCTTGCATCATGTTACCAATCTTAAGACCAGAACCAATTGAGACTTGGCCAGATATTGGAGCGAGTTTGCCCGTGATCGTCTTGAGGATCGTTGATTTGCCACTGCCATTGAGTCCGAGAAAACCAACTCGATTGCCATAGCTGATAGCCAAGCTAATCGGTCCTATTTCAAACCGACCAGGATAACCAGCGACCACTTGGTCAAGCGAGATATCAATTGGGCTACCGTTACTGTGAGCTTCAAGTGAAATAGAGAGGGGTTCACGATCGATAACTCGTTCAACTTTATCCATTTGCTCAATTCGCTTCTCAAGAACTTTGGCCACTTTGCCGGACTTTGATGCTCGGTCACGCTTGAACCCGCGAAGATACTTGTCGCTGTCGCTTCCTTGCCAATTTGACCCACGCAGAGCGGAAGCTTTTTTCTCCTTAGCTTGTTCGGTGAGTCGCCCAATCTCCTCTTGTTGTTGACGGTACTGTTCTTTCTGTCGATCGCGTTCTTTGACTCGACGAGTGAGATATTCACTGTATGAGCCATTGCTCACATTAAGCGAATGAGTTTGCCGATCAAGTTCGAAAACTTGATCAGTTACTCGATCCAAGAAGCGTCGATCGTGCGAGACAATGATACAAGCCACGTCAGACTTCAACAGAAAATCTTCCAACCAAATCAAAGCGGGAAGATCCAAGTTATTCGTTGGCTCGTCAAGTAAAAGTAAGTCAATGCCGGTGAGCAAGATGCCGATTAGAGCGACCTTGCTTTTCTGACCGCTGGATAGATCGGATAACGGCCGATCAAGTCCAATATTATCCATACTAAAACCAGACATCATCACTTCGGCACGATGCTTGAGTGAGTAGCCATCGAGATGGTCATAGTGTTCACGGATGCTGGCATAGCGATCGCCTGTCGCTTTATTGCTCAAACCAGTCTCCAATTGAACCAATTCTTCTTCCAACGTAGCAATACCTGTTACTCGGTGCAGATATTGCCAAATTGTCTCGCCCCCAGCCAAACTAGTGTCTTGAGGCATGTAGCCAAGACAGGTGCCTCGACTAATTTCAACTTGGCCACCTTCTGTTTCGTCCAAACCAGCGATAATCTTGAGTAAGGTCGTCTTGCCAACTCCATTACTACCAACCAAAGCTGCTCTCTGTCCACGTTCCAAGCTAAAAGAGACGTCAGAGAAAATGACTTTAGTACCGTAACTTTTGCTGATTCTTTTGACTTTTAGCATACTCCTTAGTCTCCTTTCTATTGTTGTTAGACTCAATTGCCTAGAATTATAGCATTTTCGAAGACTTAATGTTGATTGAACCTGTTTCTCTCTCGTTTTTCTCATTTCTTCGTTACCCTCACTGGTTACTGCAGGCTTGTCTATTGCAGTCTTCATGATCAATCACCTCCTTTCTAAGGGGGGTTTAAAGCTAAAAAACAAAGAACAACAAGGTTGAGGATATACTGCCTTAATAAAATCTCATATGTAAAAACATTGACATTGTTTAATAAATGTTCAATAATTGGTCAGTTTGAACATTGAAAGGAGATGTATATGCAAAGAGAAAAAACGCTTAAATCTGTCATTATCCCTTCCTCGTGGAAAGACGATATTGATGCCACAATCGAGAGAGAGCTGGTAGGAGCAAACCGTTATTTTGCCGAAGCCAACCCACATCTCAGCGAGATCGTTGAAAGACGCTCTCTTCTATTGCCACAGGAATTTTTTCAAGAGCTTTGTGCTAGGTGGAACTGGCACAACGAATTCTATGAGAATCTTCTTGAACCGGCTCTCCCATTATTGCTTGAGCCAAACGTCTTTCGTTTAACACCAAGACAGATTGCCATCCTTCGAGATGCATACATGGCAGGTTCACTTGTTGATCAGGCAACCTTAGTGGTCTCAGCCGCGATAAAGAAACATGTTTCGTACTGGATGGGATGTCTACCGGAATGTAAGTACCTGAGCAATGAGGATCTTGGAGTCTTTCTTAGTCTTCCTGCAACTCCGTACCCTGTTCAGTACGTCATCGATCATATTTCTTATCTCATTTCGATGAGAGAGAACGATGACGCGAAATTTAAAAAGGAACAACTGATCAGACAATATCACGCGGGTGATGAAGAAATCTTCGGTGGTCGAATGAGACGTTTTGCTTATCTGGCTAAATATGATGTCTCTGTCCTGAAAAAGAGCATCGAGGAATTGAGGTACGAAGATACTCGATGGGTCAAGCATTTTTACCTTGGGATAGAGAGACCGAGAATTAAAGCGATGATGCAAAGCCTCGGTTACGACAATAACGAGGAAAAACAGATTGCCCGAGAACTTATTGGAATTTCTGGTTTTGTCCTAAGGAAAGAGGTGCTCCGATACTTGGTAGAGACGAAGATTTTGCCGGCAGGTAGCGGTATCTACCAATACCAAGACGCTGACATTGAAGTGGCATTGAACAAACTTATCGCGTGCAGAAAGGATGTTATGGACAGACAAGTGACTCCGTTCAGTCAACACGGGCTAACCTGTAGTGCGGCTTGCCTAACAATGGTCGCTGCACACTTTGGTCTCGTAGAACTGAGCGAGGAGTTCGAAGAAGAAGTGGTCGAGGCCAGCAAGTCGAACTTAACCATTGGCCAACATTACTCAGGAGTAGCCGCAAAAGCCGTTTCGCTGGGTTTGGAGACAATTCTGGTTCACTCAGCACCGCAAATGTTCGATAATTCCCAACACTGGTTACCCTCAGGGCTCTTCGAATCATTGATGGCCGAATATCGAACCTACCTAGGGAAGATTGAAGGCCACAGATTGGCGAGAGTCGAATATGGAAAGAGGTTGACTCCTGAAGATCTCAGGAAGTACCTTGAAGACGGCTACTTGGTAATAGTGGCTGGGGTTATTAGTGGCGAAATACTGCACTCGATTCTTCTGACGGGCTATAACTCAGAAGGCTCTCTGGTTATTGACCCTATTGGTGGACGGAAACGACAAATGAGAGATCGGGAATTGGAGTCATTTATGGACACCAAGATCGGTCGCTGGATTATGGCCTTACGCCCAGATCAAGGAGCCGTCCTCCGGTTGGAAGAGAGTTTGCCCGCATACAAGGAAGATGCCAATAAACTCCTTGCCTAGACACCCTTGAGACAGGCCCTGTTGATCTTAATCGATTCACGGGGCCTTTATTTATTGACTAATAAAAATAAATCTGTACTATAAGAAAAAGGTCGGCCATGTAATTAGCCTTCTAATGATCCTAATAAAATGAAATTTATCAAGAAATTCGATAAGAAATACGACCTACTTTGTACTTCGTAGATCTAAAATAAGAGCCATCCCGACGAGGGGTGGTTTTTATTTCAATCGGCAGCAATGGCTTTAATAAATCTCAAAGATTTTATAGAAAAAGAAGAAATAACTCTGACCCCAGGGGATATTTTTGTTGCAAGAGTGGGTAAAAGATCACTAGTAGGTCCTAAGGTCTCCCCATCTTTTTGTTCTGTTTGCCTTAAAAAAAGAATTTTGTCTTCTGAATTTAAAGAATTTATTGATTACCTTAATTTTACTGAAGGTGGTAGCGCAATACATTATTTCAATAAAAAAGGTTTAGAAAATCTAATGTTAGAAATTACCAAAAATAAACAGGTGACAGAACACCATTTTATCTTAATACCAGGCTGTAATCATTTTTACTAAAATGGCAAATAAACAGTTAATTAAAAACCTGAACGAGATTACTGAACTAACCGCATCTAACAGAAAACAATACTCAAAGATTTTTAGTGATAAGATTGGAATAGTCAATGCACTGCTTCGTCGTAATGATCTTTCACGTTATGGCTATTCAATGTTCCAATCTTTGTCCGCCAAAACTACTGTCATTTTTAATAGATCACGAGAGGTATCAAGTGGAGGTCTAGGAATAAATAAAGATAGTCGCTTCGCTCTTCATGCCTGTATGGGTGAATCATTGGAAAGGTACTGCATGTCTTACTACGACAAAGAGGCATTATTTTGGGGTAGTTATAAAGAGCTGCCAAAAGGAATGAGACTTGATGACTTTTCTTTATATTCAAAAGAACAATACAGTAAAAACAAAACTTTTGCCGACCCCTTAAAGGAGAAAATATACTGGGATAAAATTGAGTCTTTCCTAACCCCTGGAAAATTTAAGTATTGGCCAGCCAGCCTTATTTATCTACCGTTTGACGGAGGGAAATTGTCCGCTGAAACGACTTCAACCGGAATGGCGGCCGGAACTAATAAAAATAGGATAATAACGAGTGGATTAATGGAGTTGATAGAACGAGATGCCCTAATGACTAATTTCCTGCAAAGATTAAATCCACCAGAAGTATTAATTAACTCGATAAATGACTCCAACAAGTTTCTTATAAAAAAATTACTTAAAGATGGCTACAAGATTAAAATTTATAGACTTTATAGTGACATCAATTTACCAATTTTTGTCGGTTTAGTTTGGAAAGGTAAAGGTAAAAATATTCATTACGGTATCGGGGCCTGTGCTTCTCTTGATTCAGAAATAGCTATCAATAAAACTTTAGAAGAATGCCTTTTTACCTTTCTCTACTCGAAAAATATTATGGACGCGAAGCCTAAAAATAAAGAATCGATAAAGGCCCTCTACGAGCATTTTCTCTATTATCAAGATGAGAAATTTAACCAACTTATCTTTACTGGTGAGACAATAAAATATTTAAAAGAAAAATATTCTTTTAATCACCTTCTAAAAAACTTAAAAAAGCTGGGATTAGAAATCTTCTTTAAAGAATTAACTACGAAAGATATCGAATCGACAAAAGTTAGAGTTTTTCGTGTTATCGCTCCAGGGTTAGTTGACCTAAATAAATCCCATTTATTGCCAAGGGAAGGAGCGAAAAGGCTCTGGAACACACCTCTCAAATTAGGTTTAAAGACAGAAAAAAACTTAAGCTCTCTACCGCACCCTTTCCCATAATCATTCATGGTGATAATATTTAACCTATGGAAATAAAAACATTAGCCAATGGTAAAACTAAGGTTGTTCTTGATAAGGGCGTTGAGGAATCTAACACTGCTGTTATTTTTATCCCCGGTGTTAGTGGTAAGGCTTTTAGTGATAAATATAAATATCTCAGTGATGGGTGTTTGGCTAAAGGCATATATTTTTTACGTGTCCAAAGTTGGGACAATGTTGAAGAATTAGAACAGAAAAATATTAAACAAATCCAAGAGGATATTGATCAGGCTATAAGATTTTTAAAGTCTAAAGGATATACCAAAATATTTGCTATTGGTAAAAGTTTGGGTGGCGGAATTCTTCTGACCCGTAATTACCCTAAGATTACCAAGATGGTCCTCTGGGCACCGGCTATTGGTGTCGCGGACAGCAAAGGTAATTTAGATGACAAAATTGATGTCGTTTTTTCTGAGATTAACTCTTTGCTAGAGGTAACTGTCGATAAAGATTTGCTGTCTAATATAAAAGTGCCAGTGAAAATTATCCAAGGAACTGATGACAAGAATGTGCCAATGGAAAATTCTCTTAAGATCGCTAGTGTTCTGCCCCATTCTAGCGTGATAAAAATAAAAGACATGGGCCACTCAGCTGAGACTCCAGAACAAGAAAAAGAGTTAATTGATGATACGATCAATTTCTTGAGCCCATCCCCTAGTAGTTATCTCCGATCAAAATAGTCCTACACCTTTTTATTTGTTTAATTAGACATTAGTTATACAATGTATTAATGGAAAATGATCGAGAAACAATCTTTGGTGTTGATAAAAAGGGTGGCCTAACTCTTATCGAGTTAGAAGAGTTACTAAAAAAATGGCAAGAAAAGTTAGAAATGAAAGATTGGAATCTATCAGTGAGGATTGTTGAATTTCGTCGCAAAGATGGTTATCGCCAGAGTGGTGACTTTGTCGCTGATGTAGACAAAAAAGATGCTCAGATCTTAATGACCAATAATCCGTGGCGTGGTGATGAAGAATATACTCTAGTTCACGAGATGCTCCATGTCTTATTCTATGATTATGATAAATACAGCGAAGACCTTATCTTGAGTAAGTTTGAAAAATTTGGCGATGAGCATAACAAATACATGGATAAGTTAGAAGAAACTGTCCATAAGATGACGAGAGTAATTTTAGGTAGAAGTGATCGATAGATAAAATACCACAAGCATAGTTATTTTCAATGGTATTTGCAGGAGAAGATTGAGGAGAAAATTAAGTCTAACAGCTTAATATATATTGGTTCCATTTTTCATCCTCTCTTTTTAATTTGGGAAATATGTGTTAATATTCAGACCATGAATAAATTCAAAAAGGAGACGCAGTTTGTTTTTTTGCCGGGGGTTCCCGGCAAAAAAAAAGACTTCGGCTTTGTAACTGATTTAAGGAGTAAGGGTTTGTCAGTGATAGAATATAGACACCCTGGCCTTTACGAAGAAAAGGGAGAGTTTTCAGTAGTAAACACAATAAAAAAAATGGGGATATTGTTCGATAGGTTAGAGAAAGCAAAAACGCCTTATGTAATTATCGCTTATTCCTTTTCGTCACTTATTATACAAAAGATAAATATTAGTAAATATAAATATTTAAGAGGGGTTGTCATGTTCTCCCCTATCTTAGGGCTTGGCCTAGACTGGATAAATGAAAATTTCAATGAAACCTTAAAACAATTAACCGCAGAAGGAAATTGTTGGCCTGCTAAAGATTTAGGGGTTGAAATAAATGATTTAAAAAAGAAAAATTACGACTTTGATATATTAGAAAAGTTAGTTAGCCATCGCGTGCCAGTTGGACTCTTTTTTTCGAAAAACGACAATGTCGTCAATGTTAAAAGACTGGCCGAGTCAACTAGACAATTCCGCGACTTGTTTGGGCAAGGTAGTTTATTTGTTATGGGAGAATCCAAGGGCGATCATCGAATTGATACTTACTATGGTGAATGTGCACGGAATTTATTGCTAAGTTTTGTCGCCAGAGAACAGGTACGAAATATTATCGGCGATGAGTCACACATTCTTGTGTGGGGAAGCTCTCAAAGTACTAATTTTTTTAAAGATCGATATTCTGATATAGATTTGTATGTCCTTGGCGAGAATTATCTCGATTATTTTTCAGAATTAAGCGATCTGCAATTATCGTTTCAATCACGTTTTGGAGTGAAGTTAGATTTGAGTATAAACAAGACGAAAGATCTTTTGAGTGAAAGAATTTCTCGTTTCAATCGGGGGCCTCTTCTTGCCCATGCCCTAAATCACCTGTACTTTAATTTGGGGCGTAAAGGGGTAGCGATCGACGTTAATTTTGAGGATGTAAAACGCGATTGTTATAAGGCAACTCTTAGTATCTATCGTGAATGTGAAAAACAAATCTCTCGGATAAATGGTTCAGAGGAACAGGTGCGTTGGTTCGCTAAACTTTTTACTGTCGCGATTTTCTATTTACTACACGTTCGTGATAATAGAAATGTTGATATGAATAACTTAGAACGCTGGCTTGATGAGAAGAAGGATAAAAGTTTGATTAAGCTCCTTGGCATGTCTTCATTAATATTGACTGACAAGCAAAAAGAACTAAGGAAAAGGGATTGGGTAAGCTTACTTGATGCGATGGGTATGATGGTTGAGGAGGAAGAAGAAAGGCTAGGTGTTGTTTATAAGGCCTATCCCTTAAAAACTAAAGAACAAACCTGGGTTGCTGACACCCCGGGAAGAAGCAAGGTAGTAATTTCTGGTCTAACCAAAAAAGTGTTTAAAACATACTTTCTCGATTCAGAAGAAAAAATAAGGGATATTAAACGCGTAACTCAACATATTGAGCAATTAAAATTTATGCGTGATCATGCGGTCAATGTTCCGTCGGGCGTTGAGCTTATTGAAAGTAATTCTGCAATATTAATGGATTATGTAGAAGGAGTATCTCTCGACATCCTCATCAGAGAGAAAAATCCTGCCTTATCTTCTATTTTTATGAAATTAGGCAATTTTATTTCTGATCTTCATAAAACTTTAGCCCTTATTCCTCCTAATAAAAAGATCTTAATTAAAGATGATGAACTTAATTACCATTGTGCAAGAAATTTTCAATCCATATCCTTGTCCAACTTCTTGGCTTTAGGAAATACTGGATCAGAGAAAATTCTTAAGTCGTTGGCCCGAACGGCAGTTGAAGTTATAGAAAAATACCCCGAGATCTTAACTAATAATGATGTTATCTATGGCGATTTTAAACCAGAAAATATCTTTTGGTCTTTTAAGAGCCAAGATGTGTATGTGATCGATCCAATGATTGCTTTGGGTCGAGTAAGTTGCGACATTGGGAAAATGATTTCGAGGATAATACTGGCAAATCCGAAAATTGTAGACGATGAACTCTTTGGATTTGTTAGGACAGTTCGATCAAATTATGGCGCAAAAGTTATGGTAGAAGCACAAATTATGGCGGCCCTAGACATCTTGAATTTCATATCTAGAGAACTATCCATAAAAGGAAAAGAGAATGAACATAAAAAAATTAATGTATACACAACTCAGTTAGCAGAGACCATAACAAGATTATTAAAAGGTAAATTGTGGAACAATTAAAAGAAACCTCGGTAATAATAATGGCAGCTGGGAGAGGAACTCGGTTGGGAAATGTTGTTCCTAAACCGTTATCAATCATTGCTAATAAAGAATCGATTCTTTCGAGGATTGTGGGTACTGTTTTAATTACAAAACCTGCTAGGCTTATTATTGTGGTTGGCCACAAAGCAAAGGAAGTAACAAATCATCTTAGCTGTCACTACAAATACGCTGGTAATATTAATTTCATATTGCAGGAACGTCTAGATGGTACACTGGGAGCAGTAGAAGTCGGAATGAGTCTTGTTCCCGACGAACTTTCACCCGTGTTGATTTTACCAGCTGATAACGGATGGTTTTTAAAGGCTAAAACTTTACAATCTCTTGTGAGGAATCATCTCGTGAATTATGCCACAATTAGTATTTTATTGTCCGGCGAATTTAATAAGGAACTTCATAAAGTCAGGTATCGGGTTTCAGAGGGAAAAGTTCGAGAGGTACAATTAATAGGAAATGGCAATGATTCTAGCCAAACATATTTGGCCGGCACCGGAGTCATTTGTCTTGAAAAGAAATATTTTAACAAAAATAAACACTTGATCAAGCCATTGCTAAATGGTGAGTATACTATCAGCAGAATTATCGAAATCGCCCTTGCTCAAGGAGAAACTGTTGGTTATGTAATTGCTGACAAAGATGAAGTTATAACAATAAATACGAAAGAGGATCTGGAGAGACTCAGGTCTTTAGTAAAAAGTTAGATTGACGATGAAGATGATTATTTACCAAATGTCGGAGTTAAAATACTTTGGATATGATACAAGAGTTCCGGGTCAGGCTCTGAGTTTGCTGTTTTGCATTGATTTATGTAAACACGTGATATCCAGTCAAAAATAAAATTTTGCATCGCATCTATTGCGTGACGGAATTCTCCATCCCTAAGGTCCAATTGAAGGACGTCATTTAAACGATTTATCTCCTCTTTTGCCGACAAAACGTTCCCTCCGGCATATTTTTCTGTGGAAATTTTTAGTGCTTGGAGGCAAGAAGAAAGTTTCGTTCTTGTTTTTTCAAATTGTTTGAAGAGAGTCTGAATCTCATCCCCACTCATTTTTTTAGTTTTACCAGCTATAACCATTGCGAGATAAGGGAAAAAGAACAGAGACCCATATTTTTCGAGTTCTGGGGTTGAAATTGTAGGGACCATCCCTATGTTTAAAAATTTTGTTTTTGTCTCAGGGTCAAGTAATAATGTAAAAGGGACATTATTCTTAAGAGAATCAATACCTTGTATTGAAATTGCTATTTCTCCAATACCTGCCTCGCGTGCGACAGCCCCAGAAAGAGCAATTGCGATTTTTGGGTCAAGTTTAAATTCAGAGCTTACCCCAAAATCTGTTAAGTCCACCCCATGTATTCGGTGTTTGGCAGTACTAACAACTAATGGCATGGTAAGCATGGCTGATTTTACTCTATTTCGTCCTTCTTTAGAAAGGACATCGTAATCCCTAGTCTCAAATTCAGACATTTTTCCGCTATCAACATTTAAAAACATTCCGTTCATCTTTGCAGCTCCTAAATTTTTCGATTGGCAGTCAGGGCAAGTTGTTATTTGTGCGTCCTTGGGGGCAATTACAAAGGAACAATCTTTACAAATATGAAAATCGGCAGGTTGGACAACGAGGGTGCCCTCCTTGATTAATCGGGAAATAATACCTTTCAATACTTCAATATAATTTTCTTTGTCATCTCGTATGACTAGACGATCATCACGTTCAATACGATAATGTTCTGAAAGTATAGAGTAACGGGTATCAAGAAGCTCTGTAACAAAAATATCTCTTTCATTCTCAGAGAGATTATCAAATTGTGGGTGTTTTAAAAAAGTATTCCAAACATCAAGTCTGACTCTATCTCGCTCAGTCAAGGCTTCAAGGAGACGGTTAGCTGATTCAGCAGAGAGAACGCTCATAAGTCGTTCATGAGTTAGGTTCACTCCCGGTCGTAACTGTATTGGTGAATGTGTGATTATTTCTTCCATGCCGATATTATAACAATAAAATGTTTTGAGTAAAAGGTCAGAAAAAATACAAAGGCTATTTCAGTGGTATTTGCGGGAGAAGATTGAGGATCTAATTATTCGTCTCTTGGGTTCTATTTAATCACCCATTTTTGTTTACCTTTGAGGGCGAAGTAGTGAGGGTCGTCTTGGGGCCAGAATTTTAGATTAGGGATAGCCCTTTTTTTATCATAATTGTATTGATCTCGGTATTCAGAATTTTCTGATAAGAGCATCGATCTTTTTTTAATTTCCGAGTTATTTTCTCTAAGAAGGAGTCTGGCTGTTTGGTCTATTTTTACCGCGAGTTTTATTTCTTTTTTTAAAGCACTAACCATGGATATAGTATAAAAATATTTAGGCAGTTTTTTGTCTTGCTTAGGACTGATCGCTGTCACCTCGAGATAATTATCTTATTATTAATACCGTTGTTAGTCAACAGAAAACAATCAAAAAAACGAGGCGGGACATCGTATGTTTTTACCCAATAACTGAGATTTGGGCAATGATTTTTTCTATATTAGGGAAATTTTCTTCGAATATCTTTTCAATAAGAGCACCCTCCTCTAATAAAGTTTGTTTTTTTAACATAGGGAAAGCCCTCGCTGTTATAAGATTAACTACCTCTTCTTTCTGTTTGTGAGATAGGTGATATTTTATTATCAGTGTTTCAATAGATAGATGAAATATCTCATGAATTATTGTGTTCACCATCTGACCTGTTGTGCGGTTGGATATATTAACCATTATCTCATTTGGTAACTCGTAACTCCCAACAAATCCATATTTTGTCAAATAAATATTATAAGTGTCTTCTAATTGGCGTTTCATCTCCGATACCTTTTTTTGCAGTATATCGGACTTATTAGTCCATTGAGAAAGTATATCTTTTGATATTTGTTCATAATCGGTCTGATTGTATTCTTTTTCTACCACTTTAGTTATTGTTTCTGATGACTGATCGGCTAAGGTATTGATATCTAAAGATTTTGGCAAAATTACCTTGTAATTATGCTTTTTTATCCAGTTAAGATCTTTTTTAACCCCATTAATACTTTCTTCCTCTTGTTTTTGGGAATATTTTAAAATCAATTTAATCATAATCTTAATGATAGTTATTTTATATAAAAATCGCTCCTTTGGCTAGGCCTCGGGAGCGATCGCTCGGACTCTTGCTGTTTGTCTACCAGCAATCGTCACATTTTCCAGAGCACGCGCAATCAATCGTTGCTGATTGGTTTCTATATGGCCGGATACCCTCTGGATATACATCGGGTTTTTCACTGGTCATTTTGAGCATTTCAATCAATCTTTGCATATTAACACCTCCTTTCTTGTCTTGTTCGGACTATTACTTGCTGTTCAAAAACCCTTGATTACCTCTTCTGGATTATACACTAGCCACATCAAAGGGCAACCTCCAGCACATTTCCCGTACCACTTGCAAGACTTGCATTTCTCCGAAGGGTAAGAGCGTAGGGCATCATAATAAGAGGAAGTCTGCTCATTGTTCAGAAGTGTCAGTAACTCTTCTCCATTGGAGAAATCTTTCCTGTATTTCCCTAATAGATAGTTGAACAGGCCATTGCACATCATTATGCTTCCGTCGCAATCAAAGACTATGCCACTTCGTTTTTGTAATTGACAGACCGTCATGAGTTGGTTTTTTAATTCCAGCTCTTTGACGAAGTCTTCTGGCCAATTGCATAATGGCGTTCTCATTGAGAAAACAATGTGTCCATCTGTCGCCCGACAAAGATCTTCGTAATCCCTGATTACGTTGGAGGCAATGACATGTGGAGGTAACATGTATTCAATATCTACTCCGTTCCCTTTAAAAGTTGGGGAACAGAAATTTACATTAAGAGATTTGGCCCCACAGTCCATGGCGTAACGAGCAATGTCAACCAGCGAATTCTCGCATAACTTATTGTAGGTAACACTGGCCCCACTTTTGAAAAAGTCTGTTGCTCTTTTGATTCCTTTTGTCACTAAACCAAAAGAGGTTACTCCCGTGTCTCTTTTTAAACTTTCAGCGCTGTAGGACTTTAGGGATACCCCGCAATCGGTATTCGGATGATTTTTATATTCTTCCCAATATCGATTATTTCCAAAGCGCATTGCATTTGTCACAATGACAGTTTCTATCCCTTTCTCGTTACAGAAACAGTTAAACTCTATTAGCCATGGCCACAGTGTGGGTTCTCCACCCAACAATAAAATACTTTTTACCCCAATTGAGATAAGAAGCTCAACGATGTCTTGTGCCTGATCCAAACTAAGTTGTTCATCGGAATTGTAGTCTGTTTCTTGAGCGTAACACCACTTGCAACGAAAGTTGCATGCACGATTTAGTGTTAGCCAAGCAGCTTTTGGTATAACCAAGTCATTTCTCATTTCAAAACTCCTTTCCCTTTCGAGGGTGTTTAAGTCGGTTTATTTTACTTAGTGGTTTAGCCACCTTCAACAGTCCGTTGTCAAACAGCAGACAAGATCCATGTGGATTACTAACAGATTTTGGGCTATCTGTCAATGTTTCTAGGCTGAATGAATCATAACGAGCGTTTAAGGTGGTAAGAGAAGGCACTAATCATCGAGATAATATAAAAAATATTTAGGCAGTTTTTTGTCTTGCCTAGGACTAGTTATTGGTACCCTTTATGACTTTACTAACTAGGAAAGTCAGTAGTGAACTATAGGGCTTTCACTGATTTCTTTCTCTAATTCCTCGAGTTCTATCCGGGCAGTACTCATTTTCTCACCTCCCCTCAGGATTGTTAGTTAAAAGTTCTGTTTAATTGACCTCACATTAAGATCTTTATACCTAATAACTATCTTATTATCAATAACATTATTAGTCAACATAAAACAGCCCAAAAAAACGAGGTCGAACCTCGTTTTGAGGGGTCAGTGTGTTTATAGAAAAATAATTTTATTTAATCACCCATTTTTGTTTGCCTTTGAGGGCGAAGTAGTGAGGGTCGTCTTGGGGCCAGAATTTTAGATTCGGGATAGCCCTTTTTTTGTCATAATTGTATTGGTCTCGGTATTCGGAATTTTCTGATAAGAGTGTCTTTAGAATTGTTTCTTTTAGATCTTTCTCGTAAGCTTTGTCTATTTTTGCTTTGTCCTTAAGTTCAAAATGGATAACAAGGTGAGGGTCTTGCTTCTTGTCTCTCTCTATTATCATCGTGAACTTGCCTGTCAGTTTGGCGTTGAATTTCGGCTCAACAATTATCCTCTTGATTGGTTCTGGATAGACATTGGCACCAGACAAACAGACACTGAGGTCCGCTCTCTCATAGACGAAGACGAAGGGCAGGTTCATTATTGTATCTTTTATTTTAGCCTTCTTGATTTCGTCGTCGAGGTCGATGTCGAACTTTTTTGATTTTTCTTTGATCTCGGCGAGAGTGAAGATTCCCCCATTATCCTTTAGATCATAACGGACAAGGGGTATACCACTAAAGGTGGAGCAAATAATCTTGCCCTTGTCTTCTTCGAAGTAGAACATTTCTGGTAGATATTGTGCGAGGGTGGGGACCTTGATTGTCTGACCAAAGACTTCTTGGAAGATTTCTGACTGGCCAATTGCTAGCCGACGAATTAAGACCGAGAGAGGTGTCTCGTGAGCAATAGTCCCTTGGTCCACAGTGCCATAGTGGTTGAGAGTAAGAGAATAGATATTCTCTAGATCAATACGTTCGGCGATATAATCGCGGAATTTCTCACTGAAGGCCTCAGCTGAGAAGATGATGCGTAGATTATAATCAGACCACTTGATCCCTTGAGCAATCCCCTCGTCGATAACATCTTTTACAAAAGGTGGGTAGCCACCAAGAATTACCTGCTCGTAATTGGGTCCAAGATTGCGGATAGCCTTAATGATCTCTTGCTTGTTGATACCCGGAGTAATGATACTTAGATTATAATTGCCTCGCTCAGCTACGTTCTTGACAGCTTGATAAGTGAAGAGGCCTCCAATCCAAGCTCCCATGGCAAAACCATCGACATAGAGAGTTGTCTTTTTGTCGATATGGAAATTGTTGATTAAGTACATCTCGGCCGTTACAGAATACTGTTGGTCTTGGAAGTTGCTTCGTGGGAAGTAGAAGGGCTCACCGGTCGAACCAGAGGTGGAGGAATAGACGTGCCAACCTTTAGATAGCTTGCCATCCCAGCACAGATCGGTCAGAGGGTACTTCCTTAGATAGTTATCTTTATCAATAGTGGGAATTTTCTTAAGATCTTCTATTGTCTTAATTTTCTTAGGGTCAATCTTTTTTTTCTTAAGCCAATCTTTATAGGCTGGAACTTTCTGGGCCATAAGGTGAAAGAGTTCTAGAGACATTTCCTCGCCTCGAGCTAGCCAGAATTTTTCTGGTTTTGACTTTAGTTTATTAAGCAGTTTAACAGGATCCTTGTAATCCTTGGCCAAGCTGGTTATTTTTTCATTAGTATCAGGCATCTCGGTATTTAGAATTTTGGCATATTAATGTATTCTCGAACAAAGAAAGTTTTGTTCTCACCACAGACAATCTCCTTTACCGCCCAGTTGGCAACAACCCCACCGAGGATTGCTGAACTACCTAATTGTGACCAAGAGACTAATTCTTTTTTCATAACCCGGCCAACAGACGCCACCATCTTAGGGTTGACTTGTTGGATCCCCCCGACAATATCATTAATGATAATATCTCCGGCGAGCTCTTTTGTCATTTCGCCCTGGACACGTTCTTGCCAATAGGCCTCATCTTTTTCGAAGATTTTGTCATAACCAAGATCATAACGCTCGATGTGCAAGACGACGCCATCACCATTGTCGGTAATCATTATTACGGGCACCTTATATTTCATAGCAAGTTTCCGGGTTTCGATTTTCATTCCCACATCGTCAATTTCTTCGATGATGCAGTCTATCTCCTTGTCTATGAGCAACTTCTCTAGAGTTGGAGTGTCAATACCTTTGTCTAGAGCGGTAACCTCAGCATAAGGGTTGTCCTCGTAGATGTGACGAGCAGCAATTGTCGTCTTGTTGATCCCTACCTGGTGGAGGCCAGCTAGAATACGGTTGAGGTTGGTGGTATCAAGCTCGTCAAAGTCGGCAATGGTTATCTTATTAGAAATACCCGCCTGGGTAATAACGAAGGCAATGTTGCTACCCACACTCATGCCAAAGACCCCGATCTTATAATTGCGGAGTTTGTTTTGTTCTTCAGCAGTGATCAGGTCCTGATTGCGGTTGGTCTTAAGTTTGAGATAGTCATCTTTCTTAACTGTCTTTACCACCGTATCTAGCCAAGGGTAGTAGATGTAATTAAAATCTTCTTTTTTCTCTTCTATGTATTTAGCAAAATCGGCTGTCGCATAGGCTTCAGGCTTGGGCATACCAATAAATTGGTGGTCGTCGATATAGAAAAGCTCTTTAAGCTGTGGAGCGAAGGCGTCAGTAAAAGTAAGACAACTTTTTTCTGACTTTAGTTTATTAAAATCGGCCTCACTAATAATTTCAGGGGCAATCATTTGCTTTTTTTCCATCTTTATATTATAACATATAAATAATAATAATTCAATACCTAAACCCGAGCACTTAAATATATGCTTATTTTATCACAGATAAGTGTTATAATAAAACAAATAAGAAGAAATGAAGAAAAAAGATATTTTGCGTCTAGATCTTAACGAGAGGCTAGCTCCACCTGAGGTGGCGGTTGTCGAGGCCTTGCACAAGCAGACTGAGAGAGTCAATCATTATGTCCGGGCCGAAGATTGTCAGCCTGTAAAGAAGCTTATTGCCCAAGCTCATAAAGTTAAGCCAGAGAACATTGTCCTCTTCAATGGTTCTTGGCATGGATTGATGACTGTCGCTTCCTTCCTCTTCCATGAGAAAGATGAGGTGGTTGTTCCTGTTCCAACTTTCCCCTTCTATCTCGAATTTGCTCGGCAAAAACAGTTTAAAGTTAAGAAGGTTTCTGGTCTGCCCCAAAACTTGACCGCCGACAAAATTATAAAAAGTTTTACCCCTAAGACTAGGGGCCTCTATCTTGTTAATCCGACGAACCCTTTTGGTGAGTTGATCTCCGAAGGGGAGATCAAGAATATCTTAGACGAAGCTTCTCGACGTCAGATTCTGGTTATTCTTGACGAGGCTTATGGTGATCTAATTGAGGCAGACAATGCGGTCTTGATCAAAAAATATCACAATCTCATTATCTCACGATCTGGCTCTAAGACTTACGGCCTTGGTGGTATCCGGGCTGGTTATCTAATCGCTGAGAAAAAGTTGGCCGAGACCCTTCGTTCTTGTCGTGGTCCTAGTTATACTCTGTCTGTACTGTCTCTAGCTTCGTTAGAAGCTTTCTATACGCAGAAAGAGCCTCTTGCCTCTTATGTTGCCGAAATTAAATTTGTTCGAGAGGAGTTAAAGAAACTATTGCGAGAAAAAGGCTTAGCCTATTTCGACTCGCAGGCTAACTTCTTAACTTTCCGAGTACTTGATGCTGAGAAATTTTGCCGAGATTTAGAAAAAGACAGTATCTTAGTAAAAGATCTTAGCGATTATCCCGACGGTGGTAAGACGACAAAAAATTTAGTAAGAATAACAATCCCCCACAAGAAACACTGGCCTCGTCTGAAGCGATCTGTTGCTTCGGCTATTGGTTAATTATTCGCAATTATTAAAATGTCTATACCTAAAAAATATTTAGATCGAATTTTGGTTCTCAAGAAGCAGTTCGATTTTTTGGCTGAGGAGAATTTTGTTCGAGCGCAATCGGGCACACGTTTTTTTGTTTTACTTTCAGAAAATTACGTTCTTCGTTTTAGGGATGATGATCCATCTCTGCTTGTTCGTGAAGCTGAATTGCTTGGTAAATTAGAAAATCCTCTTATTCCAGAAGTTGTCTGGTCTGGGAAAGTTCTAGAGGAAGCTGTGATGATAGAAAGGCGTCTGCCTGGAGAGCCCTTAGATACATTATGGAGTAAACTTAGTTTGAAGGAAAAGGATCGTGTTGTTGAAGATATTTATCAATTTCTTCTTTGGTTAAAAACTCAAGGCTCCAATAAAGTTTCTTCCGTCAATACGGGTCTAATTTACTCAGATTTTTATTCATTTCTAATAGAAAACTTAGAAACTAAGATAAAAGATATTTCTGTTTATCCTGAATCTCACGATATGGTTGTAGCAATTAGGGAAATACTTACAGATAAATCATCTTTGAAAAAAAATTTTACCACTGAATCAATTTTGGTCCACGGAGATCTAATTATTCATAATTTACTATTTCACGAAGGTAAACTCTCGGGAGTTTTGGACTGGGAGTTTTCTCTTTATGGAGACACTGATTATGATATTTCTCGTATTTATTATTACCACGAGTGTGCCAAAGCTTATTGGGAGACCGGAGAGGATGAGACTTACGAAGCAGATTTTACTCAGATGTTAATTAGCAAAATTAATGAGGGTCTTTCAGACACTGCTATTTTTGAGTTTGATAAAAAATATAAAGTGATGAGGGCCTTCTTCTATTTAAATGCGTTATTTTGGGCTTCTCATTCATTAGACCCGGTAAAAAATATCGAAGAGCTTAGTAATAAGTGGTTTTCTTCTCCGGCAAAATAAAAAAGGAGGACGAAGACTAATATCTTTCGCCCTCCGGCTGACGCTGGTTATTTACAACCAGTCCTCTTCCCTGCCATCGCGATGCTTGGTGTCATTGGTTTGACTTCGGCAATCGTTATGGATTGGATGTCTATTCTCTTCATAATCTTCACCTCCTCTCTTTGTGTTTTGTCTCTGCACAGTTTTGCGAGCTAGATTGAGCAACAACCTCTCTCTTTGGTGAGAGAATCTGGGAACCGAGTGTGTTCATAAGCTAGTGCCCTTGTTACTTCTCTGTAAAAAGAACACATATCTTTGAATGTTTCTGCTTGTTTTCCTTCGTCTACTTCTCTTGTTACATGACATTGACCTCCGCAAGGGCCTTCAATTTCACAGCCGTAGCAGAAGCTATCATTACCTGGTAAACGTCTTTCGACGAGCTTGGTTAATCCACCATTTTCTCCAAAGACTTCTTCCACTCTGTCGATGTGACCGACTTTGGTTCGAGAATGACCACAAACTTTTATGCTACCATCAACATTGAATTCCATTGAATGACCACCTATAGCAGCACAGAAGAATTGTTTGCCTGTTTCCAATTCCCCACAGGTTAAGTTACGGAAAGGACTATCCCATGTCCCGAAGAAATCTATACCACAACGATTTGCATATTGCCGAAGCCTCATTAGCTTAGCAACTCGTTCTTTTATTGGGATTTTCACTAAACCGATAAGGTCATAATCAAAAGCTAGGTTCACCATTTGTCGGCTCGCGGCTAAGTCAACTATCTCTTCGTCAACAAGATCAAAGTTATCCTTTGTCACTGTAATGCTAAAACCATCTAAGGGGTAGTCGATTTCGGCAAGGAGATCAAACTTTTCAATAATGGAGTGATAAGTGGGTTCTCCTTTTCTTGTCTGGCGAATGGCATCATTGCCTTGCTCCGTCCCGTCTAAGGACGTCGCGATTGTGACCTTGAATCGCTTGAGAATTTCTGCCATCTCTCTGGTCAGGATACTCAGATTGGTGTTAATGGTAAACTGGAAACTTATATCTTTTTGAGATTCGCAATATCTTAGTACTTTTTCAATAACTTTCCAGTTAAATAATGGTTCAGCATTGCCGAAATGGATCTTCCCAGATCTAAGTTCTTGATTACGTAATACTGACAAATAACTATCGACACAACGGCGAGCCACATCCCAGCTCATTAGCAGGGCTTTGGTATTTTTTGTACCCGGATTATTCCCCTCTTTTTGGAAATGAAGGCAGTGTTTGCATCCAAAATTGCAAGTTTCGCTAATCGCTAATCCCATACGATCTATTGTTTTTTTCTCTGCAACAGACCGTAAATGTTTACCTTGCATATTTCTCAACAACGATCTTTCGTCGACATCTGGCTCACAGAGAAATCTTCTTTGTTTGAAATTCTCGACCAAGTCGGAAGGATCTCCACTGCAAATGGTTGAGATATCACTTTCTTTCTTTGGTTCTCGAAACATATTTAGGAAGCGAACCCCTTCCTCATTGATTATTAATGGTTTACCAAAGAGTGAATGATAAACCATTGAATCCTTAAGACCTGAAGCCTTAATCATTTGGACAAAGGGAGACAGTTGTAGTACTCTCATCTGGAATTTTCCTTTCTTTTTGCCCTACTTTTCAAAGTGGGAGGTTGTGTTTTGTATCTGTTTTCTAAACTAACACAAAAGATGTTTTTAGTCAAAACAGATGAGTGTAAGTTGCTTACTTTACTCTTGCAAAGAAGCGCTTCCCTTTTTGGATGATATCGCCGGGTTTGGTTTGTGTTTGGGGGTCGGTAATTACTTTTTCGTTTATCTTAACTCCCTTTTGCTCGATAGCTCTTTTGGCTTCGGACTTGGTTTCTACCAGCTTGGCGTCTAAGAGGACAGTTACAATATCGTAAGACGTTGGCTTTATCTCTAGCATATCGGTTGGCATTTCTTTCTGGCTAAAAGTTTTCTCCCAATTGGCTTGGGCTGTCTTCGCTTCGTCTTCGCCGTGATACATTCTCACTATCTCGTGGGCTAATTCTAACTTTATATCGCGTGGATTCTCCCCTGTCTCGAGACGTTTCTTCTTCTCTTCGATCTCTGCCATCGGTAAGCGAGTACAGTCGATAAAGACTTGAATAATTCCTTCATCAGCTAAGGTCATGGTCTTGCCGAACATATTGTCGGCGGTTTCTTTGAGACTAACTCCAGTGCCGAGACTTTTGCTCATTAGCTTCTCGCCAGTGACAGGATTGGTTAGCAAAGTTGTCGCCATAACGAGTTTCTCTTTGTTGAGGTAGCGCTTAGCGAGAGTTCGGCCGGCGAGCATGTTGAATGTCTGATCATTGCCTCCAATCTCTAAGTCAACATTAAGCTCGACTGAATCATATCCTTGCATTAGCGGGTAGAAGAATTCTTGAACATAGAGAGGCTTGTTCTCTTTTAGTCTTTTCTCGAACATATCACGTTCAAGCATTTGTTGAACGGTAAAGTTAGAAGCAAGGTCGATAAGTTTCTCGAAGTTGAGGTTGGCCAACCACTCGCTGTTGAAGCGGAATTCAATTGGGTTTTCTTTATCTTCGAAATTTAGGACTTTACCAATTTGGTCCTTGAATGATTCTAGATTTTTCAAAACATCTTCTCTATTTAGTTGGGTGCGAGCTGAGGTCTTGTCGCTAGGGTCGCCAATCATGGCCGTGAAGTCGCCAACTAAGACAATAATCTTGTGGCCTAGTTGGTGAAGTCTCTCAAGAATTAGATAATTAGTAGTATGACCAAGATGAACATAATCGGCAGTAGGATCGATCCCCATAAAGATTCGAAGTTGTCGGCCGGAGCTTAGTAACTCTCCTAAGGCCTCTTTGGTCGGGTAAATTGTCTGGACCGAACGAGTCAAGATCTCCTCTATTTTTTGCGGATCAGTGTTTATTTTCATATTAAGTTAATCTTACTATTTTTCGACTCCCTTGCCAATTGCCTCACTAATGTTCCTGTACCCGTCTTCCTTGAGCAACTTGACGAGGCCTTGGTTGATCTCGCTGATAACTTGTGGTCCTTCGAAGATCATCCCAGTGATCATTTGCAAGAGTGAGGCTCCAGCCTTAATTTTGTCGTAAGCATCTTGGGCGGAGAAGATTCCCCCACAGCCAATGATGACGAATTCCCCACCGGTTTGTTGGTAGAGATATTTAATCTGAGCCGTAGCTAAGTCACCAACTATCTTGCCCGAGAGACCACCAACGTTTGTCGGCAAATCTTTTTCGATAATTTTATTTTTAATAAAATCGTTGTTGCGGTCTTTTGTTAGGTTCGAACAGATAAAACCGCTGATATTATACTTCTTAGCTAATTCGATAATATCGTTGAGTTGTTCTGGTCTTAGATCTGGTGGTAATTTTATAAAAATTGGCTTCGGTCGATAGAGTTGGTAGAGGGCCGAGAGTAGTTTGTCTAATTTCTCTTTCTCGATAAAAGGTTCTCCGCCAAAGGTGTTGGGGCAACTGATGTTGATGGTGTAATAATCACCAACGCCCGCTTCGACAAAAGTCTTGTAAGCGAATAAATAATCAGCAATCCCCGCTTCAGTCGTGGTAGTTTTGTCGTCATTTGTCTTAGCGATACTTACTCCAATAGGGAAATTGCGTAAATTCCCGAGGTGAGTCCTCGAGGAGCCCGAGGTCTCTTCTCGGGGATTTTTTAACCTTTTGGCAATCTCCTCGGCCCCATCATTTTTGAGCCCGTAGTAGACAATCAAGCTTCGTGACTTAGGTAGACGCCAGAGTCGAGGCTTGGAGTTGCCAAGACAAGGTCGGCCGGTAACTGAGCCCACTTCAGTAAAGCCAAAACCAACTGATGGTATAATTTTTGTTAACTCAGCATTTTTGTCGAAGCCCGCCGCAAGACCGATGGGATTCTTGAATCTAAGCCCAAGTATCTCTTGTTCTAAAGCCTTGTTCTCATAATAAAAATAAAATTTTGTGATCCAACGAGTTGCTGACGTTGCGCCAAGTAATTTCCCAACTTTGATAAACAAGTCGTGGACATCTTCGGGATCAAAACGAAAGAGGATCGGTTTTAGAAACCAGCGATATTTCCAACTGGCAATAGTGTTTCTTATTTTTACCCAGATTTCCATTTTGTTTATTTAATTTAACTTATCCCCACTTTTGTATACTGTGCGAGATTGGATATCGCACAAATAAGGGTTTTTTGGGGGTTATAACCCTTCGGATTGTAGGTCTTCAATTAGTTTTTTTGTCTGTTTGGAGAGTTTGGTAGGAGTTGGGAAGATTACTCTGATGAGCAAATCCCCTCGCCTATTTGTCCCTCTCACTGGGACTCCTTTGCCCTTAACTCTCAGGATATCACCATAAGCAAGTCCGGCTGGTATCTTAAGAGTGAGCGGTCCATCTAAAGTTTCTAATTTATATTCAGAACCTAGGATTGCCTCGGTTAATTTAATTTTTATCTCAGTCGCGAGGTCATAACCAGCTCTCTTCCAGACAGTATCTTTCTCAATATGAACCTTGATATAGAGATCTCCGGCTTGGCCGCCTGCTACCGCCTCACCTTGTCCCGAGAGACGGATCATCTCCCCGGCTTCTAAGCCAGCGGGAACCTTCACCTTAATACTTTCTTGTTTGTTTAAGACACCGGCGCCACCGCAAGTCTTGCATTTCTTCTCGGGTACTTCGCCTCGGCCCTGGCAGACTTCGCACTCGCGAGTAGTTTGGAAGACGCCGAAGATGGAACGGCGAGTTTCGTTAACTTTACCTTTGCCTCCGCAGGTAGCACACTTTTTCATTTGCGAGCCACTCTCAGCTCCAGAGCCTTTACAAGTATCACATTGGCTAACCTTGTTGATTAGAATTTGTCGTTCGACACCAAAAACGGCTTCTTTGAAACTAATTTGGATATCGACAGAGATGTCACGACCTCTTCTTGTTTTACCACGGCCACTGCCACCGCCAAACATTTCGCCGAAGATATCACCCAGGTCGAACTCGAAGCTCTGGCCACCATTTGCATTTTGGAAGCCAGAGAAATCAAAACCGCCGAAGCCACCACCTTGCCCACCGCCAAAACCGCCATTAGCTCCCGCTTCGCCGAATTGGTCATATTGTGAACGCTTGGTGTCGTCAGAGAGAATCTGGTAGGCCTCGTTAATTTCCTTGAACTTAGCCTCGTCGCCAGTTTGCTTATCTGGGTGATATTTGTGAGCGAGTTTGTGGAAGGCCTTCTTCACCTCATCTTTAGAGGCCCCCTTCTCTACTCCGAGAGTTTTATAATAATCTTTAGCCATTTATTTAGTTTTTTCGATAATTACAGCTTTTATGCTTGGAGGTACGAAGGCTAAGGCTTCTTCTGAGACGCTCTTAATCTCTTCTTGTATTTGTTCGAGCCGTTCTGTCTTACTTGGGTCAATTTTTTGACTTAAACTGATTATTCCTCCTATCATTTTCTCTAACTCTTCTGTGTAAGGTAGTTTGGGGCGAGAAAATTTTTCACTGCTTACTTCATAATCTTTGTCCTTTATTTTTTCTAAAACAGCTTTTACTTCAGTTTCTAATTTCGCTCCATAATAAGGATCCGAGACTTTTCCGAGTAGTTCAATGGCAATATTTTTTATTTCTCCTATTAGGCCGAGAGCTTCGAAGTCGTTCCAATCATATTCGAGAAAAACAGCTTTCTCTTTTGCAACACGTAAGGCCTCTTCAATTATCCTTATCCTGTCGCTGAGTGCGGGGAAATGCATTAAGACGAATCTAAGGTGTGAGACGTCAACAGATTCGTCCTCAAGTGGTAAGTCTTTGCAATCAGCACGGACCACTTCTTCCAACTTTGCTTTCTTAAGTTCTCCAAGAAAAGGAGGGTTTGTATCTAAAGCAACATATTCTCCACCTCCTTTTTCTACCCATTGGCCAAGAGTTGGGTTCGGGCCACTACCTATATCGACTAAACTTTTATCGTTTGGATCCCCTATAACCTTTTCTGACACTTCTAAAGGGAAATCAAGTTTCTTGAGTCTCTCAATTTCTGCTGGGCTAGAGAAGCCTTTTTCGTAAATATTTCCCATATTTTATTTGGTTTCTGCATCGTGGACGTTGCCTTCATCGGATGGGTTGTCTCCTTCTGGCTTTGCTTCGTCAGGATTTGGATTTGCACTAGCTTCAGGATTAGCTCCGGCTTTGGCTTGTTGCGCTTTCATCAGAGCTTCGCCAATCTTCTGCATTTCGGCTGAGAGAGCTTCGGTGGCTGTCTTGATGGCCTCAAGATCCTCGCCATCTTTTACACCCTTAAGGGCTGTGACCTTGTCCTCTACTCCTCGCTTAATTTCTTCGGGGACTTTTGCTTCTCCTTCGGGGATACCGTCAGCATCTTTGAGCGCTTTCTCGGCTTGGTAGATAAGTTGGTCGGCCATATTGCGGGTCTCAATGACTTCTTTCTTCTTCTTATCTTCTTCGGCATGAAGTTCGGCATCTTTCTTCATTCTTTCAACATCTTCCTTGGAGAGACTGGTCTTGGCTTCGATACGGATCGATTGCTCTTTGTTAGTGGTCTTCTCTTTGGCCTTCACCGATAGTATGCCGTTGGCATCAAGATCGAAGGTAACTTCAACTTGAGGGAGTCCTCGTGGCGCTGGCGGGATACCATCTAAGATAAAGCGTCCGAGAGTTTTGTTATCAGCCACGAGTTCACGTTCACCTTGCACGATATGAATCTCTACAGACGGTTGATTATCAGCCGCGGTGGAGAAAACTTGTGAACGCGATGTGGGGATAGTTGTGTTGCGATCGATGATCTTAGTGGCGATACCACCCATTGTCTCAATTCCGAGAGAGAGTGGGGTGACATCTAGCAAGAGGACATCTTTTACATCACCAGCAAAGATGCCTCCTTGGATAGCGGCTCCTAGCGCCACAACTTCGTCCGGGTTAATGGAGTGATTGGGTTCTTTGCCAAAGAGGGCCTTAACAGCCTCTGTAATTGCTGGCATGCGGGTCTGGCCTCCTACCATAATAATCTCGTTAATATCGCCTGTAGCGAAGCCTGAGGCCGTCATAGCGCGTTTGGTGATCTCTATAGAGCGGTCTACGAACTCACGAGCCAGATCCTCAAGTGTCGCCTTAGACATGCTCATATTAAGGTGGACGGGTCCTGAGGCGTCAGAAGTGATAAACGGGATATTAATCTCAGTCTGGTTCATTGTGGAGAGCTCATGCTTAGCTTTCTCGGCAGCTTCTTTGAGGCGCTGGAGAGCTAGCTCGTCTTTAGTGATATCAATACCATTTTGTTTTTTAAATTCACCACCAATCCATTCGATAATTTTCTGGTCAATATCTTCCCCACCCATGTGAGAGTCACCATCGGTAGATTTAACTTGGATACTTTGCTCTTCTTCACCCCCGATGATTTCTAACACTGAGACGTCGAAAGTTCCACCACCGAAGTCATAGACGACAACTTTCTCATCCTTCTTTTTGTCGAGACCATAGGCCAAGGCGGCGGCAGTTGGTTCGTTGATAATACGGCGAACCTTGAAGCCGGCAATTTCGCCAGCATCTTTTGTAGCTTTACGTTGGGAGTCGTCGAAGTAGGCGGGTACAGTAATTACCGCTTCTTCAATTTTCTCACCGAGTTTCGCCTCGGCATCATGTTTTAATTTCTGAAGAATCTGAGCCGAGACCTCTTCTGGTCTTAGATTTTTATCACCAAGCTTAACTTGCACGCCTCCATCAGTAGATTGCTCCATAGTGAAAGAAACAAGACCTTTATCTTTCTGGATATTGGGATCGTTGAATTTATGACCCATCAAGCGCTTTACCCCAAAAATGGTGTTCTTGGGGTTAGTGATAGCTTGGCGCTTGGCCAATTGCCCCACTAGCCGTTCGCCCGCTTTAGAAACTGCTACAATTGACGGGGTGGTGCGCATACCTTCAACATTCTCGACGATTCGAGGAGAACCGCCTTCTACCACGGCCATAGCCGAATTTGTTGTACCTAAGTCAATTCCTAAAATTTTTGCCATAATATTTTTTATAAAATTAAATTAATAATTTGCTTTTAATTTTGTGACCAATGTTTAACCTTCACGCTCGCTGGTCTTACTATTTTTTTGTGCAAGCGATAACCCTTTTTAATTACTTCAACGATCTCGTCATCCTCCTCCTCTGTACTTGCTTCGATCGTTGCAGCGGGCTCTTGCTCTGAAGGATTAAATTTATCTCCAATTTTGGGGCTAATTTCTTCGACCCCGTGATCGCGAAGAATTGTTTGGAGTTGGCTGTAGATGTACTCGATTCCTTTGCGCCAATTTTCCGGAGCTTGTTCCCAGGCTTCTTTATTCCCGAAGGCAATCTCGAAGCTGTCAGCAAGGGTGAAGAGGTCTGTTAGTACTCCTTCTTTGGCCCATTTGCTGATTTCGTGTTTATTTTCTTCGTTCTCTTTTTTAAGATTCAAGTAGTCGGCCTTAGCCCGTTGCCATCCGTCTAGATATTCACTTCTCTCAGCTTGGCAAGCCTTAAGCTCGATCTTGATCTTCTTTGTCTTGTCAGAGATATCAGCCATTTCTGGGGCTCGATCTTCAAAGTTCTCTTCAAGCTCAAAATCCTCATCTTTTTTAATATTTTTACTCATATTTGTAATTAAACCGTTATTTATTAAGGTTATTATCAAATTTATGTTCGAACTACGATGAAATTATAACAAAAAACCCATTTTATGCAACATTGTGCGAGATTGGATATCGCACAAATAAGAGTTTTTGGGTTATTCTATCCACAGATTTGTATAGTTGCTTGAGTCTATTTCTTCTAACCAATCATATATTTCTTTCTCTAGATTTACCGATTCCTCTAGGTAGTTTTCGAGGATGTTCTTGTCGATCAGTTTTGAGTAGGTATCATTCCCCAGATAATCAGATAAACTTGACCATTTATAAGATCTTAGGAAATCTACAACCCTGTCTTTGTCTCTAATTTTCTTTTCTTTCCATTCAGATTCTATTAATTCGATAGGGTTAAAGTGAATATAAAAAGGAATGTAATTTAATTGTTCCTCGCTCTCAATTCTTGTGAATTTATATTTCCCTTGAAAAAGGCTCCCGGACCTATCGTTTTTTATATTGAAGTAGTGCGTGTAGCCTATCCCAATTTTTTTCATAAATTCAGAAACACCGTTCTCGACAACTGGTTTTATCAAAAGGTGAAAGTGATTTGGCATTAAGACAAAGGCTAAAATTTCTACCAATTTGTCCCTATTGTCTTCAGTTTGAGCTTGAATATCGCAAAGTCGGTCGATGTTTTTTGCCTGGTTTGTGTCATTAAAATGGTAAACGCAAGCTAAGAAACGGCGACGGTCGTTATCGCAACTAAAGATATCTCTCTTATCAACCCCCCTGTTATAGATGTGATAAATATAATCTTCTGTTGGTTTTTCCCTCATAATAGTCTGGATATTACCATAAAACCCTTATTTGTGCGAGATTGGATATCGCACAGTATACAAAAGTGGGGATAAGTTATTTTAAACTTTAGCCAATAACAAAAACCACCCTCGCTAAGCGGGGGTGGTTGGTAATAAGTAGTAAGTCGTAGGAAGCAGTAGATTTTATCGCTTAGACCATTGTGGGGCTTTGCGGGCTTTCTTGAGGCCGAACTTGCGACGCTCTTTCTCACGAGCATCACGAGTGAGCATCTTCTCTTTTTTTATTTCCGGCTTAATCTCTGGCTTGATCTTGATGATGGCACGGCCCAAGCCCATAATTAAGGCATCAGCATGAGCGCTAATTCCCCCACCAGCAATCTTAACAGTAATATCATAGGCTCCGTGTTCGCCAATCTTGGCTAAAGCTTTTTTAACTCTCTCACGCATCTCGGCAGTTGGGAAATAGTCGTCTAGAGACTTACCGTTAACAACAAAGCTGTCCTTGCCAGCCTTGGTTAGGCGGACACGAGCGGTGGCAGTCTTGCGTCGACCGACGCCTTCAAAATATTTTTCTTTAGTAGTGGTAGTAGTCATAATTATTCAGTAATTATTAAATTATTCATCATTACTGCTCTCAAGCGGTTGTCTGGTAACATACCATAAACAGCCTTTCTTATTGGCTCGGACCAACCCTTCTTCTCAACCATTCGGTTAAGGGGGGTCTCACGCAAACCACCAGGGTGGCCAGTATAATGATGATAAATCTTTTCCTTCATCTTCTTCTGGGTAACATCTAACTTACCAGCATTGATAACCTTAACGATAACATTTGGAGTTAAGTGCTTAACAAAGGTGACTTCGTTTTTGCCACGCAAAAACTTAACCACTTCTGTTGCGACTCGACCAAGAGCCTTACCTTGGGCGTCAATTACATATTCTTTTTTCTCGTTTTTCTTTTCCATTTTTTTATACAAATTCAATTATAGCCATAGGACTTCCATCACTAACTCGACGGCCAAGCTTGGTAATACGGGTGTAACCTCCGCGTCGCTCAGTAAAACGTGGTCCAAGTTCGGTAAACAGTTTGGTAATAACTTTCTTGTTCTGGCCAACTTTCTCGATAACAAGACGTCGATTTGCAAGGGTGTCTTTTTTAGCTTTAGTCACCATTTTCTCGACGTAAGGTCTAGTTTCTTTAGCCTTCGCTTCTGTTGTAGTGATCTTTTCTTTGAGAATTAGGTTGCTCGCCAAAGAACGTACTAGGGCAGTACGGACTTTCTTAACACGGTTGAATTTTCGGCCTTTTGCTTGGTGACGCATGATATTTTATTTAAGGTTTAGGTCATAATCTTCTAACACTTTTTTGATTTCCTGTAAACCCTTATCACCAAGCCCTTCGATTTCTTTAACATCAGATTCTTTCTTGCGGGAGAGACCTCCAACAGTACGAACGCTGGCATTGGTTAGAGCTTTTTGTGTTCGGACAGAGAGGCCGAGGTCTTCAATCTTGGTTTTAAGGATATCTTCTTCCTCTTCAGATTTGGCTTCGTCCTTGATTTCTTCAGCGGAAGGAGAGATTTCCTCTTCTTCCTCTTCTTTGAATCCAACAACAGCCTTGAGTTGATTAATCATTATCTTAATACTGCTTTCTAGGGCCTCTCGTGGAGTAATTGTCCCATCTGTCTCAATATGAATGATCAATTTGTTAAAGTCTGTCCTGTTGCCAACTCGCATGTTCTCAACCTCATAACTAACTTTCTTAACTGGGGTAAAGGCGGCATCAAGGGCGATATTTCCAACCTCAACTCGGTCTTTCTTGAGAATCTCACTAGGGATATAACCTAGGCCTTTCTCTAAAACGATTTCTGCTTCAAGAGAGGTACTCTTATCAGTGACAGTCGCGATAGGTTGCTCTGGATTAATGACAGTAACTTGTCCAGGGAGAGTAAGGTCTTTGGCGGTGACATCTTTAGGCCCTTTAACTGAAAGTTTGACAGTTTGGCTCTCGTCGCCAACGACTTGGAAACGAACACGCTTAAGATTAAGAATGATATTTATAACATCCTCCTTAACTCCCGCGATAGTAGAAAATTCATGATTGACACCGTCAATCTTAAGAGAGGTAATGGCAAAACCGGGAAGAGATGATAAGATAATTCGGCGTAGCGAATTACCTAAAGTGTGGCCGTAGCCTGGGTAGAGACCTTCAATCTCATAAACACCAGAGAAATCTTTTTCGCTAGTGACACGAGGCTTCGATGGTAAAATTATATTAAAATCCGGCATATTTTTTTAAAAGCTATTAATAATAAGTTATTTTAACGACTATAAAATTCGAGAATAACGCTAAAGTTGATATTGCTCTCGTTCTGACCAAAAACCGGTTCACCCTTGATAGTGGCCTCACTCTTCTGTATATCGAAGCTCAACCATTCTGGAGTTGTTTTTCCAGCTAACTTCTCAGTGAGCTCAGCAAAAGGACCCTTATTACGACTACCTTCGCGAATACCAATTTTGTCACCAATCTTTACGAGGTAAGACGGGACACGGATGCGCTTGCCATTGACAGTCATGTGTCCATGAGAGACAAGTTGACGAGCTGCTTGGCGAGAATTAGTAAGACCCAAACGGTAGATAACATTATCGATACGTGACTCTAGACGCTTGTAGAGTTCAGTTGCGGCATTGCTACCAGATTTATTTTTTGCCTCGTTGACATAATTAGAAAATTGCCTCTCTGTCATACCATAAGTATAACGAGCTTTCTGCTTCTCTGTTAACTGGAGAGAGTACTCGGATGGAGCGCCTTTAGGGTGTTTACCTCCGCGACGGATACGATCAGTTCCAGAAACAGTAAATTTAGTGCCTTCACACTTTCCGAAGACACGATCTCCAACTCGACGACAAATTTTAAATTTTGGTCCTAATTTCATATTTTATACTCGGCGTGGTTTCGGCGCCTTAGGGCCATTAAATGGCACCGGGGTCCGATCTTTAATTGATAAAATGTTAATTCCTTTAGCAGCAAAGGCTCTCATTGCCGATTCTCTACCAGCCCCAACTCCCTTAATTACGACATCCACATCCTTAAGACCCATCGCAATACCCTTATCTGCAATTAAATCACCGACTTTGCCGGCGGCGAAGGGTGTCCCCTTCTTGGAACCAGAAAATCCTAGGGAACCACTTGAAGACCAGACAAAGATATTACCACTGGTGTCAGCCAGAGCAACCTTGGTATTGTTATAAGTGGCTTCGATATTTAGAATACCGTGATCAATTTTTTTCTTAGGTACACGAGAGCCACTAGCGGTTTTGCCCACATTTTGGCCTGATTTTTTAATTACTCTTTTCTTTCCCATAACTCAATATTTTTTGCTATATTTTATTTCTTCTCAGTCTTTCTCTTGCCGGAACCCATTGTCTTGCGGACATTGCCACGGCGGGTACGAGAATTAGTCTTAGTTCGTTGCCCTCGACTTGGCAAACCATGAAGGTGTCGGGTTCCACGGTAACATTTAATATCTTTTAGGCGCTTGATATTGCCAGATACTTCACGCTTTAGATCCCCTTCTATCTTAAAACTTTCAACTGCTTTACGGATCCTATTCTCTTCGTCGGCATCAACCTCTGAGCCTTTCTTGCTGTGAGCAATTTTAGCGATATCGAGAATTCGACGAGAACGAACAAGCCCAACACCATAGATTGCTGTCAAGGCATATTCTAACCGTTTATTATCGGGGATAGTGATACCAGATATACGCATAATTTAGGCTTGCTTCTGCTTGTGGCGAGGCTTATTAGGGCAAATAATATAAAGATGACCCCGGCGTTTTACCATCTTGCATTGGGAACATCTTTTTTTGATCGTCGACTTGATTTTCATCTTTTTATTAAAAACGTCTAGTGATACGTCCTCGGCCACCGTAATCATCCAAGACCATCTCAACTTTGTCTCCTACTAGGACCCTAATGCGATGTATACGCATACGGCCGGCCAAATAGGCCAGAACCTCTTGGTCGGTGCCAACTTTCACTCTAAATTGGGTATTGGGCAAAGCTTCGGTGACCACACCGGTAACCGTTTCTTTTTTTTCTTCTTCTTTATCCATTCCCAAAATGACTTGCTTATCTTAGCAGATTAGATGGTTAATCGTCAAGGCTTATTAATATTAGTCTCGACAAGGATTCGTCCTTGGTCAGATGGGATGCTTCTTATCCATGGTGGAGTGAAGACAATATTGGCTACCTGGATCATTGGGAAATGTTCGTCGAAAACAAGCTTATAGTTACTTGAACCAGCGGATTGGAGCTTATCTTTTAGATCTTTGGTGTCAAAAATCCAGACCAAATGACCAGTTCCTTCTAGTTTAAAGTTAATTTTCTCAAGGCTACTAGGGTCGACATCTTCTTTTTCTACTAGACTAAATTTAAACGTTGACCAATTGGTAATATCGACAACTTCGTTGTTGTAATCAGCTACTTGTTGCTTGGCAAGGTAGCTAGCAAGTTCATTTTTGTTGAAGAGAAGACCGGTGGCTTTAGCCTTTAGAGTTAATTCAGCTTCTTTCGGGTTGGCTGGATTCTTAGAAATCTCTGGGATAAAGTTTGCCAAAATTGCTCCATCAAAAAGGACATAATCTTCTGGCACCTGCGGAGCAAGCTTGCCTGCCAACGTCTCAAGAATCTTCTGTTCTAGAGTGGCTCTAGCCTCAGCCATATCAGACTCAGAGACTTTTGGTTGTTCTCCTTCTTCTCCTCCTGTCATTGCAGTTTTGCTACGAGCGTAGAATTGGGTAAATTTAGTCGAACCTTTAAACCCTGGGATAGTAAAGTCCGTAATATCAATATTGTATTTTGGACCTGTTTTGTCTGCGAAGACTGTGACTTCAAGTTGCCCTGGCGGTACTGTAACCCCTTTTTCTATGCGATAAATTAAGCCTTCTGGAGTCTCGAAACGGGTAGTTGCCACGAGAGCCTGGCTACTTTTTGTTGTATTATAGATAATTATCTGACCTCGGGCTTTGGTCTTGACCATTTCTGTACCACTGGCCGGGACGCTAATTTTGTCTTCGGCCTCAATATTGGAGGCAAGGGAGAACTTAAGACCTGTCTCACTACTCTTGCTGGCTTCGTAAGTGTTACTGATCATCAAGCGCCCCTGTTTGGGTGTCACTTTGACAGTGACTTTGGCAAAGCGGTTAGACAAAGCAAAACCTCCGGCCAGAATAATGGCAAGGACAAGAATTGCAGCAAAAATCTTAGCAGTGAGACTTATCCCACCGGGATTGCAACAAGTCTTGGCTGGCTTATAACTCGACGTTTTAAAAGTAACTTCCTCGCTATCAGATTTGTTAACATCTGAAGTTTTATTACCAACTTTATTGTCGGGAAAAATATCGCGCAAACTTTTTTTGTTTTTTATTATATCACTCATAGTTATTGATAATTGATTAAAAGGCCAAAGATTTAATTTACTGTCTTTTATCATAGCACAGAAGAGAGACTCTGCCAAAAGGAAGCTGTTGGTAATTGTGGGAGATTTCTTCCCTTCAAGATGGGATAAAGCTTGATGTAGGGGTTTATCAACATAATAGACTTGGGGAGGCTTGTGGCTAATAGAAATAGCCGAAAAATCACCCTCTTTAATAAAATCAGAAAAGATCTTATCGCTTGGTTCATCGCCGAAAATATAGAAGGTTTCTGGCAAAATCGTCGTTTCTAGGGCTCTACTAAGGGATTCGTTGAGATTAGCTATCCAGTCTGAGGCAATTGGTTCAAGGGTTGACTCAAGACGAGACTTAAGAATTTTGTTGATCCGACCGGAAGCATAACGATTAAGAGTACTCTCTGTCTCTGCTGGAACTGTCCCTAAGGTCTTGGCTACCAAGCGAATTAGTGTATTTTTGCCAATGGGGAAAGATAAGTGTTCAGCCAGATAACCGTCTTTAATTACAATTATATCTGTCAGCTCGTTGCCGGTATCAATAAGGATCCAGTTTTTTTCAGGGAGTAATTCGTTAAAAACGGCGTAAGTCGCGTAGGCAAAAGAATGAAAATTAATTTTAATCTCAGGAAATTCGGCTTCGATAATCTCTTGGAGCCTATCCATAATAGAGACGTGTCCCTCACTTTGCCAATGAGAGAGATCAACTTCGCTGGCCATCTGACCGAGAGGCTCTCCGACAGGGTAACCGTCTAACTTAATAGTCATTATCTCGTTCTCAATTCTGACAAGGTTGCCCTTTTGGCCTCGGTCGAATTTAAAAATATCTTTCTTAACCAAACCAGCTAAGAAGGGCGGGGTAATCTCAAAAGGATTCTTATCTTTTGTTTTAATTAACCTCGTATTGCCAACAAAAAAAGGAGCCGAGAGGAAAACAAAAATTTCTTTAGGCTTCTTGTGTCGGCCTTTGGCCAATTTCTTAACCACCGCTTTTAGAGACTGTTCTATCCCAGCTTGAAATCTATCCCAGTCTGGAATTTCTTGCCACTCCACAGACTCACTGTTTTCGTGTGTTATTTTGGGCCAATCGACAATCAAAGCACCACTAACCCGCGCGCTACCAATATCGATAACGCCAATAACCTCACTCTCAACCTTTTTCTTAGATGAGAACATTACCCTTTTATTATATCACTAACCAAGTTCAAGTGTTAAGAAAAAACTGTGCAAAACCCCAAAACCCCCACCAGACCTCAAGTGAGCCCCGCCTACCTTGCATTGCAAAGCATTGCGGGCAGGCCGAGGTGTGGTGGGGGTTTTCTTTAATTTTATTCCAAAATTGCCTTAATGCGACGGACACCAGCCGAGACGGATTCTTCTTTGGTAATTTTGAAGTGACCAAGATTGCCGGTGTGCTCGACATGAGGGCCACCGCAGAATTCTTTAGAGACGGCATCTTCGATACCGTCGCCAATATAATAAATCGAGACTTTGTCGCCATATTTCTCTCCGAAGAAGTGCAGAGCCCCCGTTTTCTCAGCTTCTTCTTTGCTTAATTCTATCTGGCAGACAGGCAAATTGGCCGAAATGTTGTCATTAACGACTTTTTCTACCCCTCTTTTTTGCTCCTCGGTTAGTTTAACTGGATAAGCGAAGTCGAAACGTAGGCGCTCGTCGGTAATATTGCTCCCCTTCTGTTGGACTTCTTCGCCCAAGACCTGACGCAGGGCTGAGTGCAAGAGATGAGTGGCCGTGTGATACTTCACCACTTGTTCGCTATCACTAGCGAGGCCCCCTTTAAATTTTTGCTCAGAACCAACTTTGGAAACAGTTTGATGTTCTTTCATTTTCTTATCGAACTCTTCTCTGTCAATGGCAATACCTTTTTCTTTGGCTAATTCTTCAGTTAATTCAATTGGAAAGCCGAAGGTTTGATAGAGATCGAAAGGATCTCCCCCTTTCTCAAACTCTTTTAGACCTTGAGCAAGTGTCCTTCTAAATTTCTCTTCCTCTTTGTCTAATTCGGCAAAAATTTGTTCACGATTTTTCTCTAACTCGGGATAAACTTTTTTATATTTCTCAATTACAATCTCGGCTAACTTCCGAGTAATATCACTACCAGCTTGCATAATGTCTATGTGGCGAACGAGACGACGAATAATTCGTCTTAAGATATATCCTCGATCAGTGTTTGAAGGGATAACATTCTCTGTAATCATAAAAACAGCAGTTCGTATGTGGTCGGCGACGATACGAGCAGACTTCTCATTATAATTTGCCACCTGCTGTCTGATTTCGTTCAGAATAGGAGCAAGAAGGTCTGTTTCGAAGATATTGTCCTTATTATTGACGACAGCCGTTATACGCTCTAATCCCATGCCGGTGTCCACATTTTTGGCCCCCAGAGGCTCATATTTGCCCTCTAGCGTCTTATTAAACTCCATGAAGACGTTGTTCCAGACCTCGATAATTCGGAAGGAATCTACGAGGTCGTTAAATTTGCCTTCGGGTTTTGCCCGCCCAGCTTCGCCGTTCGGGTAAACCAGCCCATTTTCAATGTTCGGGTAAACATCATAAAAAATCTCGGTATCGCCACCACAAGGTCCGGTATTACCGGCAATCCAGAAGTTGTCATCTACTCCTAGAGGTATAATTCGCACTCCCTCTTTAACCATCTCATCTTCGCCAGCGACCCCATTCGAGATTCCATATTTAGTAAAAACTTCTTGCCAAATTTTAATTGATTCTTCGTCACGAGGGATTTCCTTTGTTCCGGCAAAAACGGTAACGTAAAAACGAGCTGGATCTAGGCCTAAGCCATAATCTTTATTAGTTAGGAAATCGAAACTCCAAGGAATGGATTCTTTTTTAAAATAACCTGTCCCGATCCCATCTTGGGCGTCGGGGTCCCCAAGGGACCAGTTCCCCATCATTTCGAAAAAGGTATTATGGCGATTGTCGCCAACGTCATCGATATCTCCGGTGCGCACACATTTCTGGACATCAGCAATTCTCCGCCCTTCTGGGTGCGGTTCGCCCAAAAGATAGGGAATCATTGGTTGCATCCCCGCGGTGGTAAAGAGGGTCCCGTTATCACCATAATCTGTCGGAACCAAAGAAGCCGAAGGGGTAATCTTATGTCCCCTTTGCTCAAAAAAAGCTAAAAATTTCTGTCTAATTTCTTCAGAAGTCATCGTCTATAATCTTAGCAAAAAACCATTAAAAACAAAAACTTCACAGAAGGCTAATTAATTTATCCACATTTTACCATACTGTGCGATATCCAATCTCGCACAAATAAGCCTGCCTGCTGGTAGGGTAGGCAGGGGTTTTTAGGTAATTACACCACCACCGAGGCAAATTAAGTCTTTGTGTGCTAAGTCGGACTTAGCACAGTAGAGGACAAGGGATTGGCCGGGGACGGCGAGTTGGGGAGTGGCGAAGGTGATAATCGCCTCCCCTTTTTTGTGATCAAGCTTGGTGATTTGGCATTTTTGTAGAGGTTGGCGATACCTGACACGACCAAGGAGGTTGAACCTCTGGGTGGCCTCTCGAGGTTCAACCTCCTTGGTCGAGAACAGTCCTTGAGAGGCCCCCAAAGGACTGTCCTCAGGGCTCTGATTTCCAATCCAATTTGTTTTTTCTATCTTTACTTCTGATATCAAGGCACGCCCTTGATGAGAATTCTGAGAGACTGTTAGGGTATTTTTCTTAATATCTTTGGCGATAATGTAATAAGGTTTCTCGTCCGGTGTCTTGGTTGTAATCTCGAAGCCATGACGTTCGCCTAAGGTAAAAAAGGTCACACCATCGTGATAGCCAATTACCTCTCCTCTCTCATTAAGAACATCACCTCTTTTTTCCTTTATTTCTCTTTTTAAGAAATCTTTGAAGTCGATCTTGCCAACAAAGCAGAGGCCTTGAGAATCTTTTTTATTAGCTGTGGGTAATTTAAACTTCTTGGCCAAGGCTCGCACCTGCGGTTTGGTATATTTGCCGATGGGGAACAAAATTTTTGGTAATTGCTCGGTCTTGAGATTCCAGAGAAAGTAAGTTTGATCTTTATCTTGGTCTTTGGAAGTGGAGAAGGCAAACCCCTCTTGAGGTGAGACCTCGGCCTGCCCGCAATGCTTTGCAACGCAAGGCAGGCGGGGCTCACTTGAGGACTCACCTCGAGAAATCGGGGCTTGAGAAATTTGTGCGTAGTGCCCAGTCGCGACAAAATCAGCTCCATGAGTCATGGCCCAATCATAAAAGACGCCAAATTTGATATGTTTATTGCACATCACATCGGGGTTTGGGGTGCGACCAGACCTGTATTCGGCGATAAAATAATCAACGACCTTCTTCTTATATTCTCGACTAAGGTCAAGGGTAATAAGGGGAATGTCTAAATGAGCGGCCACTCGCCTCGCCCAGCGTCGCTCTTCGCGCCAACTACAGACAAAACCGGAGGGCTCCCAAACACGGATAAAAACACCGACTACTTCGTAACCAGCCTTTTTAAGCAACGCGGCCGAAACAGAGCTATCAACTCCGCCACTCATCCCAACAAAAACCCGTCGCTGGGCCGGGTAAACTTTTTTCATTAGTCCAAATATAGACGACGATTCTTCTTGTGTCCAGCGAAGTCTTCGGCATAGTACATTATGCCGTCACGACCAGTGAGATAGTATAAGTAAGGCGAAGCTGTTGGAGTAAGAGCCGCCTTGATAGAATCTATCCCTGGATTTGCAATTGGGGTGGGTGGTAAGCCTTTGTTGGTGTAAGTATTATAAGGATTATCTTGTTTAAGCACCTCTTTGGTCACCGTATAGGTATTGTAATTGGTATAGTACTCAAAAGTGGCATCAACTTGCATCGGCATACCAATCTCAATTCGCTTCCAAAGAATACCACTTACTAATCGCCTGTCTTCAGCCGTATTTGTCTCCCTCTCGATAATTGAAGCCATTATCAGAATATCGTCTAGTGACTTGCCAGCTAGCATTATTTCTTTCCTAAGCTCAGCTGTTTGCTCTTCCCAGTTTTGGCTCATCTCGAAAATGACATCATCAACAGTATCTAGCGGAGAGAAGAAGTAGGTGTCGGGGAAGAGTCTCCCCTCAAGATCTACTGTTTTCTCTAAAAATTCTTCTTTGTTGAAGTTGGGGATCTGCTTAACTAGACGATTGGCAATTTTCTCATTCGACATACCTTCGGTTATAACAACTCGATAAGGCTTGATACCAAGGAAACGATTGGTGATTTTAAGAGCAACATTGATAACTGAGGTGGGTTGCTTAAAGAAGTATGTGCCAACTTGCATTCTCTTCTCGCCACCAGAAATTTTTACAAAGATTTTGAAGGCTTCAACTGATCGAATCAGATTCTTGTCTTTTAATTCCTCGCCAATAACCGTTACGCTCTTACCTCGGTCAACATGAATAAAAGAATTAGGAGGAAAGTCTCGTGGAGGGAAAATAGCGAAAACAATAATCAAAGCAAGACAGCTAAAACCGGCAATCATGCCGGCTAAGCTTAACTTCTTCTTTAGTGATAAAGGTTTATGATCTTCGTCCATAATTATATTAAATCGGCAAATTCTCTGGCGGTTCACCTCGCTTAGATGGGATACGACTCAGGCTTGGAGTAGTTGCTACACTACCTGGGAAGTGGTAAATAGTAGCTAATTCTTCGGTTGTCAGGCCAAAAGGTGTCCGACCGGCTGGTGGATAGAAATAAGATCGATTGCAGTAATATTTGAAATTATCTATCTTTCTCTTTCTTGTTCGCCAACCAAGAGGATCTTGCCAAGGGTTATCAAATCCTGATAGATGCTTATTTTTGAAACTATTTAAATTATCAGAACCAAATTGTTGTAAGGCCGAATTGAGACCTACACCGACAGCCGGCTTAATGCCTTCAGAAGCCGAATAAATTGCCCGAATACCAACATCAAAACCAATTTTGCCTAAGTTACGCTGGACAGCCGTAACAACGTCTCGTTCTGTCTCGGTTAGCATGGTTTTGGTCCAAGCGGTACCGAGATCTTGAGTGTCGGCATTTCTTTTTGTTAATTCATCAATTAGAGCTTGGCCCTTCTTCTTCCAGTCGACCATCTCAGTCTTACCTTTTTTAACAAGGGGGAATCTCTTTTTCGCCGCCATAATCATGATCTGGATCCAGATTCGCTCGGTTGGTTTAATCGACGCGAGGAATTCTAGCATCGGCGTCATTGGCTCAATCTTGAATTCTTCTTTAGGGTCTTTATCCATCCCATAATCGACATAAGTCTTGATCGGATAAGCATCGTCCTTGGCCAACTTGTATTCCCAAATCTTCACATCCCACGGCGAACCCGGTTGGCCAAAAGTTACTTCTTTGGTGTAGTCAATATCTACAAGCGAAACTTCTACTTCGGGGTATTGCGAGTAGAGTCTGGCTTCAACAATATTTTGGAAGAATTTAGGAATCTGCAAATAAAAATGAATCTGCCCTCCAATAGAGACAATCTCTAAGGAGAACCAACCCCGGATACTCCCCATAATAAAACGGTCGATTAATTCTCCTTCATAACCTTGGTTCATTACCTCTAAGAAGAGTTCCATCGCTTTGGGCGATTTGTTAATCTCTTTAGGGATCTTTACTTCTAAGAGGACTCGAGGTTCGTCGTTAATATACTTGCTCCTAATATAAAGGAGGTAAGATTGCCATAATAAAAAAGCGAAGAAAAAAGGAGCAAAATAGACAAAATAAATAAGGGAGGGGGTGAGAATATCCGCACCCTTGAAAATTACCCCATTGAGATTGTTAAAAAAAGATAGGGTTCCTTGCATCGCCCTTTATTATACCTTTTTTAGTTTTTATTTAGCAAGGACAAACTTGCCGTCAGAATTCTTTTTGAAGAATTTAGGATTCTGGAGGTTGACAAGGATAGTATTATTTTTAACCTGGCGCTTCTTTAAGACTTTTTCGATAACTTCTTCACGAGTAAGAGGGCCCTTCTCTTTAAGTAGGCGCTGGATAACCTCTATAACAGTACCCTTAGAATAGCCCCATTCGGTTAGAGCGTAGAGACCACGGCCAACAAGAACAAAGCGGGCGTCCTTAATAAGCTCATTATGGCAAGTGGCCGGGTGAGCAGAACGGTCGAAAGTCTGATTAATTTTCTTAGCAACATCAGCAAAGTGTAGAGGTTCCTTGTTTTGGCGTAAGACCAAGTAAGCATAGTCGCGAATGCCACGCATGCGAATATTAGGAGAAACAGCTAAGCCCCATTCACCAAGAGGATTCTTGGCTAGATTCTTAGACAAAAGCAACCACTTGTCAGCAAATTGGTCTACTTGAGGGTCGTCAGAGACATCTTTAATATTTTTTAACTCAACCAAGAATTTGTTGACAAGCTCTGGTTCAGAGATAAGATCGCCTTCTGAGAAATTGGAGCAAAGATTCTTTAGAGACTGGTGGACTTTGGTTGCCAACTCAGAATTAGTTGTCCAGCGATAGTGGAAGTTCTCATCTTCTTTAAGCTTAGTAAAAGCTTCGGCAACGACCAGAATAAAGTGGATATGGTTCTGGGTAGATTTGTCTTTAGCTAGAGACTCAAGAAAAACCTGCTCGTGCACAACGCCACCAAAATCATCCATTGATTGCTTTAGTTGGGCGAAAGATGGCTCCGCATTGGTATAAGCCTCTGACTTCTTAATAAGATTAAGGGCAAAAGCCTCAATCTGACGAACTCGTTCGCGGGTAATTTTGTATTCACCACCAATAGCTTCGAGAGTTTCTCGTTTAGAGACCTTGCCCAAGCCGTAACGCTTAATAAGCACGTCTCGACTGCGTACAGGGAGCTCGGCCAAAAGCTTCTTGGTTATGTCTTTATATGGCATATTCATATTAATATAGTTGTATCATTAAAGAAGGAATAAGTCAAATGTTTCTAGATGACTATATTTAGCAAGCGATTTGGTAGATAAATAACCTTTTTGGGGGCTTTATCCCCTACCCATTTTTTAATCTTATCTTTAGAGAGAGCAAGAGCTAAGGCCTCTTTCTCTGCTATATCAGCTGGGACAGTAAAAGAATCTCTCGTCTTACCGTTAATCTGAACAACCAAGGTAACGGTATCGCTCTTCAGTTTGGACTCATTATACTTAGGCCATTTGGCTAAGTGGATAGATCCCTTCTCTCCTATTGATGACCATAATTCTTCGGCCAGGTGTGGTGTAAAGGGGGCTACTAACTTAAGAAAAATCTTCCAATCTGCTTCGAGAATAGACTCATTCTTCTCCCATTCGTTGGTAAGTATCATTAGGGCCGAGACTGCCGTATTGTAACTAAAGCTGTCGATATCAGCCGTAACTTGCTTAATTGTCTTATGAAGAAGGGTCTCGATTCTCTTGTTGTCGCTAACAATCTTAGATTCGATCTTAGTCTTAACCTTGGAAGAGAGGCGCCAGATTTTCTCGACAAAACGTCTTGCCCCCATCAAGTTATCGGTACTCCAGGATGCTCCTTGTTCGAAGGGGCCCATAAACATCTCGTAGACACGCAAGGTGTCAGCCCCAAAATCACGAACAATATCATCGGGGTTAATAACATTACCCCAGCGCTTGCTCATTTTGCGATTATCGGATCCGAGGATCATCCCCTGATTTTTCAATTGAGTAAAAGGTTCAATCTGGCTAACAACTCCAATATCAAAAAGGAATTTATGCCAAAAACGAGCATAGATAAGGTGTCTTGTCGCATGCTCTGTTCCTCCCACATACATGTCGACTGGTGACCAATATCGTTCCTTTTTCTTGTCGACAAGTTTCTTGGAATTTTTAGGGTCAATATAACGTAGATAATACCAAGAGGAACCGGCCCATTGGGGCATGGTATTCGTCTCTCTTTTAGCCTTCTCGCCACAAACCGGACACTTAACATTAACCCATTTATCTATAGCCGAGAGCGGTGACTCACCTGTCCCTGTCGGCTCGTAACTCTTAACCTTCGGTAAGACGACAGGCAAATCTTTCTCCGGCACAGGAACTACTCCACATTTAGGACAATGGATAAGAGGAATAGGTTCGCCCCAATAACGCTGACGTGAGAAAACCCAATCTCGCAACTTATACTTCACAACCAATTCCCCATCTACCATTTTGGTGATTTCGGATTTAGCCTCTTCGCTTTCTGTATCAGTAAAGGTTCCGGAATTAATCAGCTTACCAAGACCAGTATAAGCTGCCCCCCAATGATCCAATTTTGTTGGTAAGTCCTCAGAAATAACTTGGATGATGGGCAGTTTAAACTTCTTCGCAAATTGGTGGTCTCTTAAGTCGTGGGCCGGTACGGCCATAATAGCCCCCGTCCCATAATCAGGCAGGACATAATCGGCCACCCAAATAGTGATCTCTCTTCCGTCGGCTGGATTGATAGCCACGAGACCTTGAAGTTCTACCCCCGTCTTCTCTTTGCCTTCGGCGGTTCTCTCCATTTCGCTACGTTTGCTGGCCTTCTTGATATATTTATCAACCTCCTTAGTATTATTTATTTGGTGAGATAGAATCTCAATTAGAGGATGTTCTGGAGCTAGAACAAGATAAGTGGCACCAAACAAAGTATCAGCCCGAGTGGTAAAGACCTTGATTTGGTCTAAGCAAAACTCTAAGACTTTTGGCTCAGTCAGGCTACAGAAATGAGCTTTGTTTGCTTCTAGACGATGGATAGTACCGCCCAAAACCTTCTGAATTACAGAGGATTCACCATCGAAGATGATCGAATCATTGTTATCTTCGAGAATTACGATTTCTCTTGTATTTTTCTTTATCTTATCAAAGTTGAATTTCCAATTGATGAGATATTTTGCCAGCGGCCTTTCTTTGTCTCGGAATTTTGGCTCAACTAGGCCGGCGACAAGAATCAATTTGCGGATAGGAGTATTTAATCTTTCTAGAATTCTATAAGAAACTACCGAGCCAAGACTATGCCCGATAATGATAGTATTCTCGTCAAACTTCACTTTAGACAAAACATAATCGGCCTGCTCAATAACGTCTGGCAAGAAAGGATTCGGTAAGTCGAGGGCTATGACCTCATGGCCTTTAGACTCGAGCTCCTTTTTGAGCCAAGGGATGAAGCAACTCTGAGAATTACTCCGCCAGCCATGAAGAATGACATATTTATACTTAATTTTAAAAGGAAAAGAGATCTCTGCTCCCTCACTTCGGCCAATCCAATTACGCTGAGATTCTTTTATAGACTCCGGCCAGTTCAAGGCATCGAGGTCTGTTAGTAGACGCTCGGCATAATCAGTAATCTTCAGCACCCATTGACGAATCGGTTTTTTCTCAATCTCCGAACTACAACGTTCGCATTTGCCATCCTCCAAATCCTCATTGGCAAGACCCGTCTTGCAAGAGGGGCACCAATTAATAGGCTCTGATGATTCGTAAGCTAGACCCTTCTTGTAAAGTTGTAAGAAGATCCATTGCGTCCATTTATAAAATTTTGGATCAGTCGTGTTAATTTCTCGTGACCAGTCGTAATCGAAGCCAATTTTTGCTAATTGTTCTTTGAAATGTTTAATATTCTGTTTGACAGCTATCTCAGGGTTAATTTTATTTTTTATCGCATAGTTCTCTGCCGGTAAACCAAAAGCATCCCAACCCATAGGATGCAGGACGTTGAAACCGTTCATCCGCTTGAAACGAGAATAGATATCGGTCGCAATATAACCCTTCGGGTGACCAACATGAAGACCGTCCCCCGACGGATAAGGGAACATATCAAGAACGAAGGCCTTAGGTTTGCTCTTCCCCTCTTTGGTCTCGTAAATTTTATCCTTGCGCCACTTGGCTTGCCATTTTTTCTCTAACTTAGAATGTTCGTACTTAGGAGGTTTTTTTACTCCTTTAGATTTTTTTTCCATTCTCAAATTCTAACACGAAACGTAAGAATTTCAATTCTCTTCAATCTTGGTTATCTGGCCATCGTCGATGCGGATAATCTTTTGCGCTAATTTACCATAAGGTTCTTCGTGGGTGACCATGACAATGGTTTGGCCAGCTTGATGAAGAGTTAAAAAGATATCCATAATTACCCGAGAAGACTCATTGTCGAGATTTGCTGTTGGCTCATCAGCAAAGAGAATATTGGGCTTATGGGCAATCGCTCGCGCAATACTCGCTCGCTGTTGCTCGCCACCAGAAAGCTGGCTTTGTAATTGATGAAGATGATCGCCTAGATCTACCTTGACCAGAGCCTCCGTAGCAATCTTATAAGCCGATTTCTTGCTCATGCCGGTCATTAAGAGAGGCACGGCAACATTTTCAATCGCTGTTAGGTCGGGGATTAGAGCATAATCTTGGAAAACATAACCAAGTTTCTCGAGACGGAACTTAGTCTTAGCTTCAGCGCCCATGTCATGCACATTTTTCTCGTCAATGTAGATCTCTCCCGAGGTTGGTTCATCAAGTAAGCTCATCTGATACATCAAAGTACTCTTACCAGCCCCCGAGCGCCCCATAATAGCGACAAACTCTCCTGTCTCTACTCGCAGGTCAATACCCTTCAGAACGGTGACTTCTCGCTCTCCATCTTGAAAATTTCTTTTTAAATTTTTTACTTCAATCATAATTTTATTTTAATTCCTACCAAGGATAGAATCCAAAGTGTTCTTGCGCACAATCATTCGGGCTGGCAAGTAACCGGCGATAATTGTCGAGACAACCAGCAAAGATAAGCGAAGAAGCGACGACATTATTGGGGCAACCAAAATCCCATCACTAAAAGGAAAATTAATTGGGTGAGCGTCAAGGTACGGGACTAACCCACCATAGACAATCGCCAAACCAAGGGCAGAGCCAATGATCGCATAGAAGACAGACTGGAAGATGTAAGATAGCTCAATCGCCCGGCCAGAAATACCAATCCCCTTCAATATCCCAATAAACTTGCGTCGAGTAATAGCATTGATAAAAATAACAATAAAGATGGTGATAGCCGCCACAATTAAGCCTAGTGAACTAAAGATATTGCCAAGGATAGAAAAAGTGGTAATCATATCTTTAATAAACTTTGGCTCTGCATCGACAAAAGTCTGGACTCGAGCGACTTGTCCAATCCCTTGAGCGACAAGAGAATCACGGAAGTTGTCGGGGTTAATCCCCGGCTTCAACTTAATTGCAATCTCATTGACGTTGTAATCATCACGGCCAATAAGTGTCCGTAATTGAGTGTCGTTCATATAGACTCTCATGTTGGTCTCATCTACCTTGCTCTTGGTAATACCCTTAACGATAACTTCTCTAACATTGCCGTTAATCGTCATCCTTATCTTCGTTCCTGCCGAGACATTGTCTAGGGTATTAAAGACAGAACTCTCAATTGGGAAGTATTGTTTCGTTAGATAGGAACCTAAGAGGACTTGATCGTAATCACCTGGTTCTAGATAGGATCCTTCAATTAGAATATCAGAGATACCAGAGACATTATCTTCGGCAATAGGGTTAATTCCCGCCACTGAGGCGGAGATAGCATTCTTGTTTTCTTTGTCTTCGTGTTGCAACTTGTAATCTGCCTCAAGCCTAGCACTCTGAAGATAACGCGGACTAAAGGCCTCGATTCTAGAGTCTTTGTCTAAGATGGAGATAACGTCCGGACTGTTCTCAATATAATTCTCACCCTTAAGAGTAGAGATAAAGATATCACTGGTATATTCAACCTTCACCGCATCAACGGCCCCCTGGATTAAACCGACCAAAATTCCCGAGACAACCACGAGATTAAGGAAGGTTAGAGTCATAACCACTATAATAAGCGCGTTGGTCCAGAGACTCGCCCGTCTTACTTGTCGGATGGCGAGAAATAAACCTAGGCGATAATTAATGAAGGAAAACATTTTTATTTTGCTTCGGGATTAAGGATAACTTCGTCCCCAACTTTAAGTCCACTTATTATTTCTGTCGAGCCCAAGGCGCCAGTTTCTCCTAGCTCGACAGGCTGGTCCACCACTTCTTCGCCAACTTTAAGTTTCACTATTTTTTGTCCATCAAGAGTAATAATAGCGCTAAGAGGCACAGCAATAGTGTCAGGTTTCTGCAAAGAAATAATTAGAAGATTCGCCGTCATTCCAGACTTAATCCTTGAATTCTCGGCAACAAATTGCAATTTTGTTTTGTAAGTAGAGATACCGTCTCGGATAGTCTCGGCTGGGTCAATAGAAATAATTTTAGCGGAGAAGCCGACAGTTGAACCATAAGCGTCTAGGGTCACCTCAGCCGGATTCCCCACTTTAAGATTCGCAATGTATACCTCAGGGATGAAGCTCTCGATCTGGAAGAGACCCACGCCATCCATGGCGACATTGGCCTGCCCGGCTGTTGCTATTTCCCCAACTTTGACATCAAGCCGAGTGATAACACCAGTAAAAGGGGCTCGTAAGAAATGGTTCTCGTAGTCGTGCTCCTTCTGCGAGACGACCAATTTCTGAGCCTCAATATTGAAGGAAGAGCTCTTAAGAGCATCACGACTCGAAGTAATACTAATTAGATTATTGTTAACACTCTGCAACCAAGTACTAAGGCTAGCCTTGTCTCTAATAAGATTAGTGTCAGTAACAGACCCACTTGCCGTCACGGCCTCATCATAGACATAATTAATATATAAGTTTGTATCTTTGGTCACCTGAGTTAAGGTCTGCAACATTAAGTAAGTCTCCTCAACTAGCAACTTGGCCTTCTCTTCAGAAATAGGTCTATCAGCTCCTTGATAGTTGGCTAAGGCCTTCTTGTACTCTCCGAGAGCCTTATAATAACCAGCATTGGCTTTATTGTAATAATCCTTGGCTTTATCGTCTGGTAAATTTAGAAGATAAGGTGACATCTGATAATTACCAAGAACGTCCTCAAGACCATTCACAACCGCCGGCAAATCTAGGAAAATTTGATTCAGATTATTTAGGCCGTCCTCAGCATCTTTGGTCAGGCCAGAAAGGTTGGCTGGACTCTCGTTCTCGATAATCTCCTTCAGGTCAATTTTTGCCTTCTCAAGGGCAAGTAAGGCCTCAGTAGAATCAATCTCGGCAATTAGTTGCCCAGCGGCAACCCTTTGCCCGACAGACACCGGTACTTGAGTAACTTTGCCACTCTTATTGAACCCAAGCTCCACACTCTTGGCTGGGATAACCTTACCCGAGACAGAGATAGTTTGGGCAAAATCCCCTTTTTCTACAACCAAAATTTCTTCATGGCCATTACCATTCCTGGACCAGACAAAATATCCAGCGACAAGAGCGACAATAATAACGACAGAGATAATAATCCAATAACTTTTTACTTTTATAACTAAATTTCTCATATTTTTTAATCTTTAAACTTCTTCACTCCTAACCCAATCAAGACAACGAGAGTTAGCCCGAGAATAATAACTCGCAAATAATCATCCATGGCTGACCAATAACGGATAGTTCCAATAATAAAGGAGAGAATACCGCCATAGGATAAGCCGATAGAGATAACAGCGTTAAAGGCGAGAAGCAACCCCGCAACAAGAGAGATAATACCAAGGCCTATTAAGACTAAGAAAACGTTACGATTGTATAAATCACGAGCAGTCGAAAATTCCTTCTGGCAAGTATAGTTCACATCACAATAACCCTGAGGGGCGACAACTGGTCTAGATTCAACACCAGCATTAACAGGGACGGGGGCAAATTTCTCATTCGGATTGGCATTCCAAGATCCACCAGCTTCCACACAAGCTTCTTCGCCTTCAGGCTGAATGTTAACTTGTTTAGTCTGGCAGAAGTCGTCAAAATTTGGTTCGTCATAAACCAACTTTATAGCAAAGTAGAAAAAGAGGTTAAGAACAATAACAATACCAATAATTAGAGCCCATTTGAGCAAAAGGTTATTTTTCATATATCGTGATTATAGCCTAAATCTGGCAAGACCGCCATCCTTCTCATAGTAAGCAATTCTTGCCTCCAGCAACCTTCCGACTTCCCTTTTGCTAAAGTCAGTCATAAGGCGTGGGATCCTTCGCCTGGCAACAGACTCCATATATCTCTTGTTAGACTCGTGGTCGAAGGTAGATTTGTCTCCGGTAACGTCCAAACCACTAAGAACGTCGGCCTCGGCCAAGATAAGTTCGTCGTCATCTTCTAGCTCTGGGACCTTGTCGTGGACAGAGACAAGGTGAATAATCCTCTCCTTCTGCTTACTTGTTAAGTAAGAGAATATCTCATTCTCTAATAAATTCCTGATCTTCTCTGCTCCAATCTCCATGTGGAGAGGCTTAGCCTTGGCGACATCGCTCAATTTCAAATTTTTCTTGTCTCCAAACAGTCCCGAATAGCCCCAATCGTGAGCATAAGCAGAAATAATCATCACATCTTGATCTAGCTCAAGCTCTGGGTGTTCCTCGATGATTTTCTTGACCCAGGCGACCACTTCTAAGGTATGCGGTGCATCAAAATTTGCCCGGCCTCTCTCAAGGTCGGGAATTATCGCATCTCGCAAAAATTGTTCAATCTGTTTCGTCAATAATCCTAGTTTACACTAATTTCTGGCCTCATGCGACCCAGATAGCCCAAATTCCGACCAAACCCAAACGGCTCAAGTCGTTGAGCCGTTCAGCCTAAATCATGTTATTTTAGAATATAATAAACACCCTTCCCGGTGTTGCCAACTTGAGTGATCTTTTGCTCTTGTTCTAACTCCTCTAAGTACCTCGTGGCGGTGCTGTCAGAGACCCCGAGCAATTCCTCAATATCATTATTCGTCACTTTTTGCTTGTTTTGGATTAATTCGAGAACCTTTTTCTTGTTCTCTACCTTCTTCTCCTTCTGCCCCGAGAAAAAATTACTTACTTTATCCTTCTCAGACGCAACAATAATCACCCCAACGGCAACCCCCAAAGCAAATACAATTATCATCATTACCATATGTTTATTTTTTTATTATTTATAGCTTTATTTTATTACTTTAATTAATTATCAGTAAAGATATCTAGATATTTTTTATACACATAAGACTGACCGTATTTCTTGTCTTTATCTTTAGGAGTAAGAATTTCTATTTTAATAAATCTATCAATGACCATCTGTGCTCCAGCCCGAGTAAATCCGGTCCATTCTTGAATAATAGCATTATTTATAATTGGCTGACTATAGAGTTTTGGTAAAACCATTATTGCGCTTTCTGAAGCCCGTTTACTAAGTGTCTGAACTTTTTGCATATCTTTTTCGCGCAAGACCGTAATCTTACCCACAATATCTATTGCTTCATTGGCTATCTCTATAACACCATCAAGAAAAAACTCAATCCAGTCAGAAACTTCCGCCTTTTCGCTCTGATATTTTGCCAACTTTTCATAATAAAGCTTTTGATATTTTTTAAAATACGAAGACAGGAATAAGACTGGTTTTTCCAAAAATCCCTCTTTCCATAAATAAAAAGTGATCAACATCCTTCCCGTTCTTCCGTTGCCGTCCAAAAATGGATGAATAGTCTCAAATTGAGCATGGATAATACCCGCTTTTATCACCGTCGGAGTAGAGTCCTCTTTATTGAAAAATAACTCAAGCTCATTTAGAGCTTTGTGCATTTCAACTACAGGCGGAGGGACAAAACGAGCATTGTCAGGGCGAGTACCGCCTATCCAATTTTGGCTTTTTCTAAATTCTCCAGGATCAGAAAAATGTGTCGCTCGAGCTTTTTGCATAAGTTTTCCATGAAGTTCTTTGACAAATCTTAACGCCATTGGGAAATTCTCCGTTGTAATTCTTTTTATCCCATAATTAAGAGCTTTTATGTAATGCAAAATGTCATCAACATCATGGGGAATCTTATCGTTCACTTTTATTTCTGCTTCGATAGCATCAATCATTGTTGCCATCGTCCCTTCAATTTGACTAGAAGAAGTAGCGTCTTTTCTTAAATACATAAGCAAGAAAAAATCAGCGTCAGGAAGAAGTTTTGTGATGCCATCAAGCTTACCTAAAAGACGAGTTGCCTCATTATTCTTTTTTAAGATTTCGGGATTGAAGTCAAAACCATCCTTTGGCGGAAAAGGATTAGGAATAAAGGCCTTAAAACCTTCTCTTTGCTCTATATTTTTACCTATCTCTGTTGTTTTCATAGCTTTGTATCTATCTTATTCGCAATGTATACAAAGTATAGCAGTTTGTATCTATTGGGTCAAGTAATATATACAAACTATCAAATCTCTCATAAACCCCCGTTAAACGCCTTCTTCAATACCGATGTTTATTTTTTGATTTTTTATGGTTTTATTTTAACTCTTTTGCCTTACTCCGACAAACTCTCGCATGTAAGGATGTTGCCAACATGTTAGCCACCGAGTGGCTAACATTCCCTTCCCCGAAGTCGTATCTCGCGTAGCCAGATCCGACTTCTAACTTCCTTTTTCTTTAATTATTATGACACGTTTAAACCCCAAGGAAAGGTTCAACCTTTTAGATTATTTTAGAATACTGGGGATAATTTTCTTTAACTATTCTCTTCCAATTTGCAGTCTCGCTACCATGACCAAGATCATTTTTGTGGTATATGAGCAAAACCCGAACCTCATTCGCACCCTTACAAAGAGCCAGGATACATCTATTTCCTGAAGCATGCCTTGATTCTTGCGTTCCGGAAATTTTAAACTCTGTTTTGCAAATTGAAATATCCGCGTCCTTGTCAGTGATGTATTCAGCTATATTTCTAAGGAACAAAGCATCTATTTTTCCAAATTCTTGAGTAATAATGCTCAAAGTAAAGTCCCAAGCCCCCTTATATTTTTTAGCAAAAGCTCTTATGAAGTGCCTCTCAGTAAAAGGTTCAAAAAATACTTCATATCTAGTAAACTTCATGAGGGTCTTCTTGAGTAATGAGGCCGTAAGAAACAATTTCTTCGTCCTCGGCCATTAAGTATGGTAATTGATTGTGAGTAAAATTAACAATTTCCGCGGTTTTTTTGTCTTTCCACTTTTTATAGATATCCCTCATTAACTTTGCCTCCTCCACAGAGACGGAGTCCAACTTTTGTTTTTTGTTACCTTCTGATTCGCTAATAATTAGCATTTCTTTGCCATCAGAATTTTTACGGTCTATTGTTATTTTCCCCTCATCTTCAAGCTCGTCGATCACTCTAAAATAAGCATCGGGAACAGGCCCATATTTAATCTTTCTGTACTGCATGCCACTCATGCTGTTCAGGTGATCGTAAAACCAAGCAAAATCAGAAAGATAGACCAATTTTGCTAACTTAGTTTTTGTTACATTTTCTCCCATCCTCAAAAACGAGAGGATCATCTGCTTATATTTCTCATAATTAGGAGATTCTCCGCTCTCGAGCTCTTCGAAGGAAACTCCGAGAGCAGCAGAAAGCTTCTCAAATTCACCCATAGTCAACTCTCGCTTCCCTTGCTCAATAGCGGTATAGGAGGGACGAGAAAGACCTAATTTCTCGGCCAATTCAGACTGAGAAAAGCCCCTTTTATTGCGAAGGTCTTTTATGAAAGAGGAATATTTATTACCCATATGTCTATTATATTAATTTATGTAAAAAAGTCAAACATTAGATGTGTATAAATTTTACAATAACACTTTTATTCCATATTTCACTCTAACAAACAACTTCCCTTTTCTTTAATCATTATGACACATCAAAACCCAAAGGGGAGGCAAAGCCTCCCGGTGCTTTTTTCAACCTATCAATACTCTATCTACCGTTCCAATGCAATTTTTCATATTCACTCTGTTCTTGTCTGTTTTTAGGAATTGAAGCATTGCCGTTACGGACAAAAAAACTTTCATTTCCGTCGTAAGTAATGAACACTGGCTTGCCACTTTTAGAGATTTGAATCTTGCAAATTTCTTTATCATCAACTTTTGGGAAAGTTACTTTGATATATTTTTCGAAGTAATCACCTAAATATTTTTTAACAATTTGCCTCAAATGTAGTTCAAACCCATCTACATTTTGTTTTGCTAATGTTCGAATGTCTCTCTCAAGTCCGAGAGTATTGTCGTCATCATCAACACCAATTAACAAAGTTCCGCCCTCAGTATTTAAAAATGCAGAAATTGTTTTAGCAACAACATACTCTAATTTTTTATTGACAACCCCTTCCTTTAGATCAAATCTCAAGGTTGATTTCATTTCTAATGTTTCATTTTCTCCGCTGATAATCAATTCCTTAATTTCATCTTCTTTCTTATCTTCTTTATGTTTTAGCTCAATTCTGTTTTTCAATTCTTCAAAAATCATGCTTGCTCTTTTTTCCAAAAAAACAAGGTAATCGTCACTTAAGACACCGAAATTATCGAGACCATCGATCAAATGAGATTTTATTGAAGTTGGCAATTCATCGTTTTCGTCCAAAAAATCTTGAATATAAATCGATGGTGCTTTAGCTTTGATTTTTCTCTTATTCAAATCTGCACTTACTAAAGTGATATTAACAAGGCTATTTTCATTCCCAATATTCTTTTTTCTTAAATATGCTTTTGGGAAAAAGTGATGATAGTTTTTACTATTCGCAACTTTTAGCCATGAGTTATCCAAAATTACTTTTCCATTATCTTGAAAATCTTTTGGCTCGTGATATGCCAATAGACACAGGATCGCTTTACAATAACTACTTCCTGCGCTAAAACCTGTTTCAATTAAATCTTTTGGGGAACTTAAGTAAACTTTTACATCCTCATAGTTTGGCCTATCTCCGTTTAAGATTTCATCAATTCTTTTTATATCCTGTGCCAGTTTAGATTCTGTGGAACTTGAATATCTAGACGATAGAGACATCCTCCAAAAAAACTCTTCCAAGAATTTTATTTGTTCTCCCTTTGGTTTTTCTTTCTGAAAATAAAAGAAATACGAAAAAGGAACTAAGAGAGAATCATAAGGTAAAATTGCGGATACCGGGATACGATAAACGGAACGGAAATAATCAACGCTTTCCTTTAGAGCAGAGATAACATCATCCCAGATATCAATTATCGCTTGTTTATCAAGCTGCAAAATCACTTTTCTCTTACATTCTTTATTTTTACTCAAAATAAGAGATAAAACGCTAAGAACTACCGAGCTGGAAATCGTGTCGTACTTTCTTTCTTCCAATTCTTTTAGTAATTTTTGGAATCGATCCTCCATGTCAAAATCTTGTTCCTCATCATAAGTTTTGGCGGACATGATTTCAAACAAAGTTAATGTTTGTCCGCCTGTGTTTATTCTTGTAAATACCTCAATAGCTGAATCAATGTCTTCTTTACGAAGGACTATTGTTGAAAAATCATAGGTGGAAAATGTTTGAGAATATTGATGTATACTTTTAAATTGTTCGTCTGTATATTTTTCTTTTATTTCAAGCAGGCTATCATTAAAGTTTAAGACTTCATGAAGAGTGATAAATGCACCTTCTTCTGGTTTTTCTGAAATAACAATTTGATCATCATTATTTTCAACATCGCCATCTAAATCAACGTATATGTCTGCGTAATTTGTTATCTTCTTTTCGCCTTCTTTTTGAATTTTTGCGCCCAAAAAAGCGGCATAAAGCGAAGTGATTCTTTGTTGCCCGTCTAAAACATACTGGACTTTAATGTCATCTGGAATTGCTGGCAATTCCAGATTTCCAATGTTTTTTATATCGTTCAGCCTCTCGTTTGTTTCCCACAATATAAAAGTACCGATAGGATAACCTTTCAAAATGCTATCTAACAGTTTTGCTGTTTTTTCCAAACTCCAAACAAAGTTACGTTGAAACTTCGGAACCTTAATTTGTCCTTTTTGAATTTCCGAAATTAAATCAGTATATTTTTTAGAGTCTGGTTTTGGTTGCTTACTCATAATTTATTTTGTATTAAATCGTCATTAAATCAATCCGTGACAAGCACTTTAGCTAAATTCTACCACTTTTTACCCAAAAAACAAGGCCCCCAACGGCTCAAGTCGTTGAGCCGTTCGGGCAGAAGAGACTTATTTTTGGGGGGCGTATTCCCGAAGTCGTATCTCGAGAGGCCGCCCAAGAGATCCGACTTCTAACTTCCCTTTTCTTTAATTATTATGACGTATATACCTCCCACTACTTAGACTTCCCCATAATGTGCCCATTCATTTTCAGATAAAGATCTTAAATATTTTCCAATTTCTTCAATTTGGTTACTATCAGCTGCCGATTGGATATGTTCCTTAAATCTAAAATTTTTCTCAATAGGTGATGACATCTCCCAGCCATTCAAAATCAATGGAAGATCTAACTGTTCTTTATTTTTCAACATGCCAAAAAGATCGTTCCATCTCATTGGTATTGGGCATAGTCTATCGTTAGATATACAATATTTCCAAAGCGATTCGAATGTTTCTTTTGTGTTTTCTTTGTCCATAACTTTATTTTAACAATATAACAAATCTTAGATTTTAAGGAATACCCCACCCCTTTCCCCGAAGTCGTATCTCGAGAGGCTGCCCAAGAGATCCGACTTCTTAGCTCGCCTTCTTATCCAAACTTCTGTTGTGACCAGGTAATTATTTTATTAGCCATTTCGTCCCCCACCCCATCCGGTTTATCAGACAAATCATATTTTGAAACTTTATAATCTTTACCATCACTTTTAAAATCTAGTATTCCGAGGTTAAAATCATAATTTACCCCAGCTTTAAGTCCTTTTTCTCCCGTCTTAATGGCTTCCTCATATATTTCAACTAATTTTTTTATTGTTTCTTTTTTATACATGTTTTTTTATTTTTGCTCAAATGCTTCTCTGAGAACGGCCTTTTCTAAGGATTTTAGATCGTCAAGTTGGGCTTTTTGCAATTCGCGCAAGGTGCGAACTTGTTCGGACAATTTATCCAATCTGGTGACTATTTGCCTCTGCTCGGCAAGAGACGGGAGTAGAATTTTTTGGCTAGCTATTTTAAACAAAGCAAGTTTAGGTATCGTTGTTTGGCTTTTTCTTGATTTAAAATTATCTTGGACAGAGTTATCTTGTAACTGCCAATATAAAAAGTCTGGGGCAACTTTAGCATTAATATCTGTAATTTTAGCAGCGTTTTCTGTTAGATTTGCACCATCAAATTGTTGCGGAATTCGACAGATTAAACCAATTGTTCCAGCAATGGAAACAAAAACGTCTCCACAAGAAATCGTGTATCTTTTAATTTCTTCGAAAGTTTTATCGTCAATATATCTGATTTGATCATCATTTAATATTCCATTCTTGAAGTCGATAACACGAAGATAGGGATGATTTGTTTTACTGGGTAATAACTTACTACCTTTTGGCAACCGTTTCCCGCCTTTAATTTCTGCGATTTCTGATATTTTAACCTCTTCCCACCCCTTAACCTTCCCTGCCTCTTGCCCTGAGCCTATCGAATGGGCAAAAATTTCGTGGAGGGTGGAGGGTAGGAGCCGATCGGTGTCGGCGAGAGCTTCTTCGCGCAAGCGTTTAGCTTCTTTAATTTTTCCCAATTCCGCATCCAACTTCGCCACAATTTTCTTTTGTTCTGAAAGTGGAGGTAGGGGGATTTCGATCTTGCCAATGTCAGAAACTTTTAAAGATGGGTATGAAGAGTTAGCCCCAATTTTTTTGGCATCAACAGTAAGAAGAAAATCAAAAAGATAATTTTCGTCAATAATATTTTTATCAGCCCATATTGTTGCCAAGTGACTAGAGACATAGCCATCACACCCCATTATCACTCGATGATTTAAAAATGTAGAAGCCCCACTTTTAGGAAACAGTATCGTCCCCTTTTCATACAGACTCATTCCTTTTATACCATCCTCGTTCAAATAATCTCTGGTTTTACACAAATTTCTAGAAATATGGGCAGCCCCGACATCTGAGGTTCTAAAAAACGGTAAATTTCCGCCCTCAAAAAGAGCTTTTTTCTGTGGAGCAGAATTCCCAGAAGAAACATCACAGACTTCGCCTAGTTTTTTCGTTAAATATTTAGACATTTTAATCCATCTTTATCATCCTAATTTCCGTTTCGCTATTTTTTACAATGATCAAAGCTGTCGTTTTTCCTTTGACTAAAATATCTGAGGTCATATCATATGAGATATCTAAATTAAAAGGAAAAGAAACGCCATTCTCTTTTATTTTATCTAGAAGATCAGCCGCAACATTTTTATCTGGGATAGCCAAATTACCGAGGAGTTCCATGGTGATAGCCTCCCCTGGTGCTAAAGAAATATCGGCAACATCTCCTTCTGGTTTCAGAGTAATTCTCGGCTCCGCAGGAAAAAGCTCATTACTGACAATAAAATTAGAAGTTTTTATATTTTTAGCAATAGAATTCCCCTTGTTAATTAACTCGAACCTCGTCCTTATCTCAACCCCATTGGGGTTAATTTTTGCGGAGATATAATCTTTAGATTCATCAAATTTTTTTGCACTAATAGTGACATAGGGCCTTTGCCCGATAATCAAAGCTTGTTTCGCGAGATTATTACTTGACATTGACTGGTAAAGCGAGAAAATCGATATTACGACTGGTACAAACCAAACAATTATGGATATAGCTTTTTTATTTTTCATAAATTAAAAAGGGATATCATCTATATCAATATCATCAATAACATTCTTTGCCTTTGGATCATCAATAACATACCTTATACTTTTATCTATTTTATATTTTTCTATATAATCACTTTTTATCTTTTCCCAGTTATCACCCAAAACATAATCATCCTTAAGGGTAGTTAGTACCAATTCAACGATGGACATATTATGGAAAGATATCAATTTGTAAATATTTTCATTTGTAACCTGGATAGTAGACTTTTCTGTATGTCGAACATCATAAATATCGTTACTCAAAGACTTTGAAGATTTTAGAAGATCGTCAACATACTGATTAAAGCGAACAATTTTCTCATCCTTCTTTGCTGTTGGCTTTAATATTTTTTGACCTAATTTATTCTTAATACTTTCGATATCCTGAAGTTTATTGTTTTTTATGTATCCAGAAAAAATAATGTTCAAAATATCTGCAGATAATTTAGCAGAATTTATATAATCACTTTTGTCAATCAAATCAAAATAACTCCTAATTTTTTCTCTTAACGAATCGTCCTTAAGAAGGCCTATTAAAGTTTTCAGAGTTTCTCCTGACCTTCGAGTTATTAAATGTTCAACAATTTGGAAATCAGCGCCTTCTTCCTGGAAAATTGCATTGAATCTTTTTATTATCTCTTGTCTCTTTTGATCTTTCGAAAATAAAATAACGATCTCAGCCAAATCAAAAAGCTTGTAATCATCAAAAAAAGAAACGGTTTTCTCTTCTCTATTACTCAACCCTTGAGGTAAAACGAATTCCTGTCGAATTATTTTAAAATCCTCAAATTCAAAGAAGGAAGTCATTTGATAACCAAGTTCCGAAAGAGAAAAATTGTCTATCTTATTCTTATCAAAAAATATTTTATTTTTTTTCTTATTTTCAAACAAAATAAACCACTCGAGAAAATCATCGCTGGATGTAACAAATTTTATTTCCGAACATATTCTATTTCTCGTCTCAGAAGAGATGAGCTCCTGTTCACGGCGAAAAAATCTCGATGAATATCTCGTTTCGTCATCTCTTGATCGTTGATGATTATTATTTCTCTTAGAAAATAACTTCATTGCAATATTTTTCCCAAAATTCCTTTGATTTCCTCCTCACCTTTTAAAATCTTCTTCACTAGCTCTTTAGACCCCAATTCTTCCTCAACATCACTACTCCTAGGATTCTTGAAATCTAGATTATAATTTCGTCTTTTTATAGCAGAAATAGGTATACACCAAGAATTCTCTCCGATGTCTCTATTCCCCCACCATTCTTTAACCGGTTCGAATTCTTTATCAGTAATCGGCTTACCTTTAGTAAATTGCTTCAGTCCAGCGGGCAGGGGCATCTGATAATACCAAATCTCCTTGGTCGGCTCGCCTTTAGTAAAGAAAACTAGGTTAGTATTAACTCCAGCATAAGGATTAAACACGCCTTGCGGTAAGCGGATAATGGTATGAACATTACAAGTGGAGAGCAAGTGCTCTTTGATCTTAGACTTAACTCCTTCGCCAAAGAGTGAGCCATCAGGCAAGACTATCCCCGCTCGGCCCCCATCTTTAAGCAAATGAGCAAAAAGAATGAGGAAGAGGTCGGCCGTTTCTTTTGTACGAAATTGAGCCGGGAAATTTAATTCGGTGCCGTCTACCACCCGTGCGCCAAAAGGCGGATTGGCTAAGATAACATCCACGCGAGAGCTTGGACCATACTCGGTATAAGAATGGGAAAGCATGTCATCGAGAGTAATGAGATCGCGACGTTCGGCCCCATGAAGCATCAGATTGGTAACGGCGAGCATGTGCGGGAGCGGTTTGAACTCGACACCATGGATATTGACTTGAAGCTTTTTCTCATCAGCTTGGGTCTTCACCTCTCCTCGCATGTGTTCTAAGGCATTAACCAAGAAGCCACCCGTGCCACAAGCCGGGTCAAGCACTTTCTCGCCAAGCTTAGGGTCAACCATCTCAACGATAAATTTGGTCAAGGGACGGGGGGTGTAGAACTCCCCCGCTTTACCAGCGGTTTGCAGATCTTTCAGAAGACCCTCATAAATATCATTGAACTCATGACGGTCATCTTTTTTATTAAAATCGATTTCGTTAATTTTATTGAAGACCTTGCGAATAAGGGTCCCATTCTTCATGTAGTTGTTGGTATCGGAGAAAATACTTTTGACAATGAAACCGGTATTATCTTCGGGCGAGACCTCAAGATTCTTAAGAGCGGGGAAAAGTTCTTTGTCGATAAAGTTAAATAATTCTTCACCCGTAATACCCTCGGCATCGGTCGCCCAATTGCGATAACGGAAGCGCTCGGGGATAGAAGACTTATATTTCGGATCAATTAGCTCTAAACCCTTTTCGCGGTCATCAAAAATCTTAAGAAAGAGCATCCAAACTAATTGCTCAATACGAATAGCGTCGCCATTAACGCCCTTGTCTTGCCACATGATGTCGCGAATATTTTTGATAGTGTTTTGGATGGTGGACATGGTTTAATCAGCGTATAAAGTGCTTTCAATGTTTCTAATAACTTCGAGATAATTATCACGGCCACCAAAAATACCTTCGACAATCTCAAGTGGAGTGCCGTAATCGGAAAAAGGAGAGACAATCAAGTCGCCAATATCATCAATAGCGGTAATGCCTTGATCGGCGTATTTAGCCAGTAATAGATCAATGATCTCACGAGCTTGCCCCTCATACTTGGCAAAATAATCATTGGCCTTGATTTTCTTAATTCGCTCACTACGAGACAAAGGCTTCTTACCATAGGCTACATGAAGAATCAGATCGAAGACATCTAGCTCCTTACCCACATCTTGACGCAACTCGTCGAAAGCAATACCCCGCTCAAGCAATTCATTGACGATGATATCTTTGCGCTCTACATCCTTCCAGCGAGCGAGAAAATCGTCTAGTGAAGAATACTCGGCCAAAATAGTTTTTTTAGAATAATCAATGAGAGATTCGGCTGTGAGTTTGCCTGTCTTAGGGTCAATATATTGAACGGTGCGATGGATAGGGTAAAAATCAACCCCGTCTTTGATGCGAATTTTCTTCGGCTTCTCTTCGGTCGTGGTGCCATCGATAAGAACATCGGCTAAGGGATCTCGTTCTTTTACTTCTTTCTCAGAGATTGTTTCTTTCTCTATGTATTCGGTAACATCAATAGTCTGGTTGCCGTCACTCTCATAAACCTTAACTGGGTCACCATCGAAGGCGGGGTCGGCAAAAAGACGCGTGACATTACGGAAATCCATAATAGTAAAATAGTATTTGCCATACTGTTCTTCTACTCGGGTCCCGCGACCAATAATTTGTTTGAATTCCGTCATCGAGTTCATGGGGGCATCCAAGACAATAAGCTTGACTGTCTTAGTATCAACACCGGTCGAAAGAAGTTTGGAAGTAGTAGCAATAACCGGATAACGCGATTCAGGATTAGTAAAATTCTCAATCTCTAATTTGCCATAAAGATCATCGCCAGTGATCTTAACAATGAACTTAGAATTTTCTTGAACCTTATCGCTAAATTCCTTTACCAAAGCCAAACGCATACGCTCGGCATGGGCGATATCAACACAGAAGACAATAGCCTTCTGATAAGGGTCTGTCTCACGCATAAAATCGGCCATACATTTAGCCACGGCTTGATTACGAGAATCAATGATAATATTACGGTCGAACATTGATTCGTTGTAAATTTCATCAGGAACAAGCTGGCCATAAATATCACGAAAGCCATCCGCCGGGCGCCACTCATCATTATTGAAACGATAACGAATAACTTTATAAGGGGCGAGATAACCATCTTCAATCCCCTGTTTTAATGAATAGGTATAAACAGGCTTGCCGAAATATCCTTCGGTGCTGATGTCGGTCGTCTCTTTGGGTGTCGCGGTCATACCGATCTGAGTCGCACTAGAATAATGCTCGAGAATTTCGCGCCAAGCACTATTTTCCTTAGAACTACCACGATGACACTCATCGACAATGATTAAATCAAAGAAAGTTGGAGAAAATTCTTGAAAGAGTTTTTTCTTCTCTTCTTCAGCCTCATTTTGATCATTTTGCGAACCTCCAGTAAGTCCCTGATAGAGGGCAATATAAATTTCATAGGCTTTGTCAGCTTGGCCGTTACCAACCTTGGTCATGGCTTCACCAAAATAACGGAAGTCTCCTTGCATAGTTTGCTGAGCCAAGGCGGTGCGATCAACGAGGAAGAGGATGCGTTTCTTGGTGAGAGACTTCCATAAACGCCAGATGATTTGGAAAGCGGTGTAAGTTTTGCCCGTACCCGTCGCCATAACAAGAAGTAGGCGATCTTTGCCCTTAGCAACGGCTTCCGTCACTTTATTAATAGCATTTTCCTGATAGTATCTCGGACCCTTGCCAGATGGGTCATCGTAATAATCTTGAAGGACTATTTCTCTTTGTTCTTCGTTGTAATCCTTAGCATGAGAATAGCGCCGGAATAATTCTTCTGGTGAAGGAAATTCTTCTATCTTTATCTCGGTCTCTGTCCCAGTAAGAAAATCGTGCTCGATAAAAAAATCACCATTTGAACTATAAGCAAAAGGAATTTCTAAAGTCTTAGCATAATCAAGAGCCTGTTCGAGACCGGCACTGACACTATGTTTGTTATCTTTAGCCTCAACAATCGCGATTGGTAAGTGATTTTTATAATACAAAATAAAATCAGCACGTTTTTTGTCACCTCGAAAAATAGTCCGGCCACTAACATTAATGCGCCCCGCTGTAAAAGTAACCTGCTCACGAACCTGAGTTTGTAAATTCCAACCAGCTTCAATGATGGCAGGTAAAATAAACTTCGAGCAGATATCCTGCTCGGACAGTTGTTTCTTGTCTATATCAGTCATAAACCCCCCTATTCTACCCCTTTTCCCACTAAAATTAAAGCATTTCCCAACGGCTCAACCGGTTGAGCCGTTGGGGGCTGTCAAGGTGACACCTTGACATCAACAACAAAAATTAAGTCAGCTAGAAGTCCGACTTCGGGCTCCTTGAAGTCGGACTTCGGGGAAAAGGGGCATCAAAAAACCCGCTTTTTCGTTCAACAGGCTTAGGCTAAAAACTGGCCGATTTTGGGTTTTGGGAGGGGGGGGTTGTGGATAAAGATTTGACTTTTTATTTTTTTACTCCAAATCTCGGCTCAGTTTCCCCTTCTTTGAGTTCGTTTCCTGACCATCGCCCAATACGAACACTACAATCAAGGCACCTGATCTCGCTGACACCGTCATAATGATCGAGGTTTATTGGTTCATATTCAACCATAACAATATTTTTACTGCCACATTTTTTACATTGTTCCATATTATTAGTTCTTAATTTTTAATTATTTTTGTTTAATGATTGTGGGATAAAGCCGTTAAATTCTAGCATTGAGATAACACTTCGCAAAAGATAGTTATTATTAAAAACTATTTTATAAATACGCCCATTCTTACTTAATGGTTCAAGCATTTTTTTATCCCTTAATCTCCTAATAATTCGAGAGCGTTGGACAGAAGATTCTTGCCCGATTATTTTCTCCAGATCCGAAGATCTTATCACCATACTTTCAGAACTAACGATGGCATTAAGAATATCATGCTCGCGATCAGTGATTAGTTTTTGTTTAAAGGCAAGAGAAAGAGAAGGGGTCAAAATCTTTTCTACCACATAAGAAACATTTTGCAGACGATCTATTTTTTCTATTTCTTCTTTGAGACCACTCAAGACGTACGTGCACCAGGCCAAAACATTTTCTTTTAATCCCGTGTCAGCAAGAGCCAGCATTTCATAATACTTTTCTCTATCCATACAGAAAATTGCTGTGGGATTAAGTATTCGGCCAGTCTTTACCTGAAAATTTTGTTTAATAAGCATGGCATAAGTGAACATCCTAATCATGCGACCGTTACCATTGTCAAAAGGGTGGACCCAAGTCATACGGTGATGAGCCAAAGCGGTAACAAGGAGATCATTCTGCGGAGAGACCGGGGTATTAACAAAATTAAGAAGCTCATCTAAATATTCGGGAACTTTAACAGGGTCGGGAAGAACAACAGATGACCCCTCAATCGACACGGGGATAGGGCGCAAATCACCTGGATGGTGAGACCCCTCACCAGAGGGTGGAGGAGTTAGCCCATCAACAACAATTTTATGAATCTCAGATAGGTGAGCTCGCGTTATCTTTGTTCCATTTTTAATACTGTTATCAATAAAATCAATGGCCCTATCAATGTTAAAAATTTCTCTGATCTTTTCTTCCTTTGTATTTTTAGGAACTTGGTCAATAATTTTCTCAACAAATTCAGCCAAAGTAGTGTGATTCCCTTCAATGCGAGCAGAACCAAGACTTTCCATCCATTGAAAAATTTCCTTTAATTGAGAAAAAATATAGCCAGGAACATTACCACTAGGCCTCCTGACTCTAAGTTTTTCAAGTTCAACAATAATACCTGCTAAATCTGACCCCCAATCTGGCTCATAAATAGCGAGTTTCAAATCTTTAAATTTAACATTACCCTCTTTCATCATTTAACATCTTATCATAATTAACTATATAATACAAGATATAAACATAGGTGCTGTAAAATATTATTTAACATTAGAGATAGCTATCATTTAACAGTCTCGTAACAAGCTTTTTTATCTTTAACTCCTACTATTCTACCACCTTCCCCGCCTTTTACGAGCCCCCAAACCCACTTTTTCGTTCAACAGGCTTAGGCTAAAAATTGTTGACAAAATTACCATAATATGTCAGTAATTTAATTGTATTTGCTGTTTGTTGTATCTAGTAAAAACCCAAAAAGGAAAGGAAACGAAAGCATGTCATTAGAACTATTGGGCAAGATAGAAGCGCTAGCGGAGGAACTCAGACAAAGTCAAATCGCCCAAAAAAGAATCGCTCATTGGGGAAAAAGAAACCTTGAAGACATTCAGGACTCGGACACGAGACTGGGAGTCATAAGCTTGGACCTCCAAAAAATCATTGTCGGCGCGAAGGAACGATATGAACTACTGGAGAGTATCGAAGATCCAAGCGAGAAGGAAAAAGAAGAAATGTTGGTCTTGGAGGGACTTTCCTCTATCTTCGGGAGTCTCCTCAAGTATGAGATTCCAGAGGCTCGCGATTTCAAAGACAGTCCACTATTAACTCTCCGAAAGGGTTTCGTCGCCGTCGGAATAAAAAAACGTGCCCCCCTAGTTGGACGCATCATTATCGTAGAATAACCCCCCCGAACTCCCTCTTCCGACCCAACCCCGACCAATTTATGTGGCCGGGGTTTTTAATTTGCTAATTTTTTACAACAAAAAATCGGGTACTTCTACCCGATTTTGGAGATGGAAACTTTGGTGAAAGGTTGGCAATAAGGAAGCCCCTCCTAACGGCTCAACCGGTTGAGCCTTTCAAATTCCAGAGAAAAGGGAGCACCCGCCAGACCTCGGGGAACTAGAGGTCTGGCGGGGAAAGGGAGGGTGCCCTACTCCGCCAAGGCTACGAAGGGCAAAGCAAAAAACCCTGCCCGCAATGCTTCGCAACGCGAGGCAGGCGGGCATTATTCTTGACCGTAACGAACGGCTCAAGTCGTTGAGCCGTTCAGGGAATTAAAGTTAGATTTTAAATTCTATAACCCTCCTTCGCTAAAGCTACGGACGGGCAGGCATCCCCATCTTTACTTTAAGGTTCCCTATATCTTAAACTCTATAACGTCGCCGTCTTTGACGACATACTCTTTGCCCTCAGTACGGACCAAACCTTGTTCGCGGGCTTTGCCATAACTACCAGCCTTAATAAGATCTTGCCAATTTATCACCTCGGCCTTGATAAATTTATCATAGAAGTCGGTATGGATAGCGGTACCGGCCACCGGCGCGGTCGAATCCTTCTTAATAGTCCAGGCCCTCGTCTCGTCGGTACCAGTAGTGAGGAAGGTGATAAGCCCAAGCATCTTGTAGCTCTCTTTAATCAAGTCATTGGTCCCGTCATCCTCTACTCCCAACTCTTTTTTGAAAACTTCTTTGTCATCCTTTTCTAACTCCGACAACTCCCCCTCTATCTTCGCATCGACAATTACATAATTCGCCCCCAACTTCTCTAAATATTCAACAACTGGCAACTTGGAGGTTTCACCTCCAAGTGAATTACTGGGGCCAGAATGTTTGAAATTGAGAACATATAGAATAGGTTTAGAAGAGATAAGATGAAGAGCCTTAAGAATCTTGTTCTCATCCTCGGTCAGATAAATTGAACTGGCCAATTGCCCCGCTTTTAGCACTTCCTCAACCTTAAGCAAGACCTTGTTCTCGGCCACCTCTTCTTTGTCGCCCCGCTTCACCTCACGGGCAATATTATTGATCCTCTTCACTACTGTCTGGAGATCAGCAAGTATCAACTCAAGGTTGATTGTCTCAATGTCGTCTATTGGGTTCAGCTCGTCTGAGACATGGGTAATATTAGAATCTTCATAGATCCGTACGACTTCGGCAATAGCGTCTACTTCGCGGATATGAGAGAGGAACTTGTTGCCAAGACCCTCGCCGTCCGAAGCTCCCTTGACCAAACCAGCAATATCGACGAACTCGATCGCCGCCGGGATCCTCTTCTCTGATTTAGAAAAATCCGCCAGAATATCTACTCGCTCGTCAGGCACAGCCACAATCCCCACCGCTGGGTCAATAGTACAAAAAGGGTAATTCTCCGCCGGCACTCCCTTCTGCGTGAGCGCATTAAAAAGCGTCGATTTCCCGACGTTTGGCAGCCCAACGATTCCGATACTTAAAGACATCTTAGGATTTTAACTAAAAAGAAGAAAAAAGGGAAATTATTTAATATTTTTAGCATTTATCTTTGCTTCGGCCAATGTTGGAACATTTAAAGCAATCCGTTCTTTATCGGTTGTCTTAGGGTCGACGGGGAGAAGTTTAAAACCCTTTCCATTCTTCAACCAGTGATATTGAGTTCCATACTTTTGAGGTTTTTTATTTAGCGTCAAAAGTCTGTCAGTCGCAGCAGCGTATAACCAGCGTGTTCGATTGCAAATCTTTGTTTTTTTCTCACCACAAATTTTTACTCCTTCTTTCGTCAGAGACCGAGCTTTTTGAGTCGCTTTCTTTGTTCCTTGATGATGAAAAATAAAACTCGAGTAATATAGATCCTGAAGCTCTAAGGCCTCCTTGTCTTTAATAATCTCTATTACTTTCTTTACACGGGCCTTGTCTCTTTTTTTAATCTCAGGAAAACGTTCTTGGAAATTAGGAGCCTTCCTGTCAGCAATATCTTCTTGAAACAAAAGTTTTAGTATTTTATTCATATCATTAAAATAACAAAAAAGAGGAGGTTTTACTAGAACATAAATAAAAAACCGCCCGCAGAGCTTTTGCTCTTGCGGGCGGGGTGTCCTAGGATCAAATTCACGGCTCTGAGAATCTCACTGGAATTGCCAGCAAGAAGCCCCATATTGATTGTTCCCCTAGTAGGAACTTATCGCGGAGTCGAGAATAATAGATGTTGTGATGCCATCCATTTATTCCAAAAGTTCCAACACAATCCTCTTTTCCCACTTCGTAGAGATAGACCATTGAGCGCTTGGACCAATGATAGACAAAGGCGATGTGCTGATTATCATCCGACCAAGCTATGGCCTTGAGATCATTGTCGGGGATACCGAGATCCCAACGCCAGACTTCTTCATCGGTCTCACCGTCAAAAATGCCAAAAACATTTGGGAGCTCCTCAGGATCAACAAGCTGGACATAGCTCTCGTGATCGAAAGAAAAAAGTCTAGCAGTGTCAGACAACGGCCAATCCGAAGAACCGACACTGTGAGCCAAACACCCTGAAAGAAATGGCAACTCAACCAAAAGAAACACGAATCTACCGAGCACCTTCTTTTTCATAATCTTACTCCTTTGTCTTGCTGTCTTCACAGCGGGTTGAATTCAATTGTCAAAGAATATCCTTCCTAAACCACTCTTTATCTTAGACTTCTAAGTCGCTTTGTCAAACTATTGCCATTTAGGGGGATTTATGTCAATCTTGGGGCAGAAGGGCTCTAATTCGGAGCTTGATTGGTTGTTTAAAAACAGAAGAAAGGAAGAAGTATGGAATTAACAACAATTATTCCACGGACAGGAGAGGATCTCCTGGAACTCGGGAAGCGTTGCAACGCTGTCTATGTCTGTCCGAAACTCGGTTCTATACGCGGTGGAGACCTTGTCGCTTATGCGGGAAAAGATGCCAAAGGAAGAAATCTTGTTGGAGACATTTACTTCAACTTCCGGCGGATCGAAGTTCACCCCAAAGTAGTCGAGGCCTTTGCCGAGGCAGCCTGCCAGAAACTCCGTGATCAGAATTTGCTCGGTACGTTCGACACTGTCTGCGGAATTCCGCAAGGTGGACGGACTTTTGGTCAGATGCTCGCGCTCGTCGCCGGCAAACGGTTCGCATATGCGGACAAGAAACCAAAGCCGACGGAAGCTGGCAAAAAACAGGAATACTCCTGGGACCTCTCGCAGTTCGATTTCGAGTCAGGCGAACGTGTCGCTATGGCAGAAGATGTTTTCAACAACTTCCAAAATACCGACAACACCCTAGCCGAGATCGCCGTCACTGGAGCGGAAATCGTGCTTCTCGTTGGAGCGCTGAATCGTTCACCGATTTATAGTACGACCTACAAGGGTCTACCGGTCATCGCTTCTATTCGTGAGGCGTATCCTGAATACGAACAGGACGATCCTGCGGTTGCTGCCGACATCGCTGCCGGCAAACTCGAACTCGAAGTGAAAAAGAACTGGGAGCGTCTCTGCGCTCTCATGCAACAGTAACTCTCAAAAAAAGAAAGGAGTAGATTATGGACAGAAAACTGACATTAGCCGAGAGACTTATTGTCCCGGCAGACTTTAGTTCGGGAGGAGAATACGGCGTAGCCAGAATCACCGACAAAGTGATGGCCTTAGCTATGAGATTGGAAGGAACCGGGGTGACCATCAAGATCAACTCAGCGGCCCGAACTTGTGGACATTCCCTCGTTAAGGTACTACACAACCTTGGCGTTAAAGTAATGCATGATCTGAAGCTGAACGATATCCCCCAGACGATGCAGACCGACGCGGAGATTATTGCCGAATTCAAACCGGAGTTACTCACCGTGATGTGCAGTGCCGGAGTTGAAGGGATGAGTCGAGTCCAAAAGACTCTCGAAGGGATAACCGAGGTTCTTGGAGTAACAGTGCTGACAAGTCTGGACGAAGAAGGATGCTCAAGTATTTATGGTGCTTCGCCAGAAGTTGTAGTTGGACGCCTTGCTCTTTTGGCCTATAAAGCCAATCTTGGTGGCTTGGTTGCATCAGGAGCAGAACTCAAGACGCTCAGGAACACAGAATGGCTAGATGATTTGTCCCTTAACATCCCCGGAATTCGTCCCACCTGGTCGGTAGTACCCGGAGACGACCAGAGCCGAGTCATGACCCCCAGAGCAGCTATCATGGCTGGAGCTGACCGCATTATTGTCGGCCGGCCAATCCTCAACGCCAAGCCTAATGATGATGGCCTGCCCAACAATCCGCGTGAAGCAGTCGAAAGGACATTGACCGAAATCGAAGAGGCTCTGGCCAGTCTGGCGACTGCGCCCGTTTCATTTCCTGAAGACAAAGATCAGTCAGCCAGTTGGAGATTTTTTAGTAGTGGCCAACCCACAAAGTAACCCTTCTTACTTCCCCGCCCCGCAGGAGATTTTTTCTCTCCTACGGGGTTTTGTTTTTTAACCTTGCCTAAATACCTAAATTATGGCAGAAATTAGAGTGGAATAATTGTGTGAATTTTGTTGTTTGGAAAAAAGAACCCCTAACCCCTTAAAAGGAGCAGCTTTATGGCAGAAATCACTATCGTTGAAGAAGAACCTGTTCTCGTCATCTCGGTGTGTCTATCTGATGGTGTTACCGAAGGCCGTTTTGAAGCAGTTGAAGACTGGGCGGAAGGAATTGCGTCTCTTAAAAAGAGGTACCCCGGACGTCAATTCCAATTTGTTCCCGAACTTTACAAGACGGTTGGGGGAGAAAATCCCGCACTGGTGTCCATGCTGGCTATTAGTTTCTAATCGTAACTTATTCAAGAAAGGAGATGATTTTATGGAAGAGGATCCTTGCAAAAAAGAAGAGGGAAACATTTTGTCCAGAGAGGAAAAAGATGCCATCGCAGAAAAAAACTACGTATATGGCGAATTCTGCCTTCTCTTCTTTCTTTTGCTTCTGTTTTATATTCTTTTGTACTAACAGCAAAAAATATAACAAAAAAAGTTCAATCCCCGCCCAAGACACAACAGCCCGTCAGCAATTTGCCTGACGGGTTTTCTTTTTCTTGCCTAAACATCTGAATTATGGCAGAAATAAGGGTGGTATTGTTGTTTGGAAAATTAAACCAAAACCTTTCGAAAGGAGGTGATTTTATGACTATCGAACGTATAGAAAGTACTGAAATACTAGACGGGAAAGGTAATAAGGTGACAGTTAGGCCAGGTTGTCTAATAGATTTACTGCCTGTCGATCCGAACCTCCATCAGTTTGAAGAGAGAGAAGGTTTTTTTGAAGCCTCTGCTCGAAGAAATCTTCTTAGCATGATTGGCTTAGTTGGCCCGTACACCATCAAATGGATTGGTCAATGGCCATGTGGGGGGATAAATATCTATTTGGCCGAAAATGGATTCGGTACTTCAAAATCGGATTTTATTGCTGTGGATAAAAATGGCTCTACTGAAAATTTTATGGACATCCCCAAAGACAAGAATTACCCCAAGGATGCCGTGCAATGCGATGATTGCGGAGGACATGGATGCGCAACTTGTGATGATAAGGGATGGCTCCCGGCCAATCACCCTAAAGGGCGCAAATGTCATCGTCCAGGATGTGGTAATCCCATTCCTCCAGACCAAGTTGCGGTGTACTGCTCTAATCAGTGCGCCCATGACGACGCCTAATCCCCGCCCACAACACAACAGCCCGTCAGCAATTTGCCTGACGGGTTTTCTTTTTCTTGCCTAAATACCTAAATTATGGCAGAAATGGAGGTGGAATTGTAAAATTTTGTTGTTTGGAAAATTAAAACTAAAACCTTTCGAAAGGAGGTGGTGAAATGGAAGCTCCAACCCGAGGACTAAGTCCCAATGCTTTCTTTTCTGCAGTCGAAGCTCATGAGGAAGCTCATTATGAGAAAAAGGGTGATGGGTACGTGTGCAAAAAGTGTGGGTCTGAAATTCTACAAGAAACTTGCTACGTATCGCTTCATGACGCCCGTTTTGGTGGTAAATGTGCTGGTTCTGGCGAAGTTAAACAAATACCCTTACCATTTTGTCCGAAGTGTGAGGGAAGGCCCAAAAGAACTCACACCTGTACCCACTAATAAACTCGTCCCTTGCCCGCAACAAAAGCCCCACTCTCACTACGGGAGTAGGGCTTTTATTTTTTTGAGAAAAATTATTTAGGGAAAATTTGTTTAAGGTCGTTTTGGTATTTTTGCATGACTTGCATGGTCACTTGCATCTGGTCGCCTCCCCCTTTTAATTTCTCTTGTACCTCTTCGGCAATTTTTTGGAAGAGGGCTGGGTTCTTCTTTACCATCTCCATTAATGGTTCGATTTGCTCATCTGTTACCCCTTTGCTCTTGAGCATCTTTTTTATAAAGAATTCTTTTAACATAATTATTTTTTGTTTATTGCAAGATAATTTTTGGCAAGTAGCCCTTGCGTCGGAGGAAGATCCAAGCAATTACTACTAGAACAATAATGATGAAAGCCGGATGAACAGGAGAATAGATCTTAGACAATTGCCATAGACTTACCCAATTGACAGAGACACTCCCTGACACTGTCTCAATGTTATCCATAAACTGATCGTCTCGCTCACTAATCTTGGTCAGATTGTCATTCTTGTTATCAATTAGGTTCTGGAGGTTCTTACTCTTGGCAGAATAATTAACATTTTCTGTGTTTAGCTTTTGTCTCTGGATAGCTTCTTGGCCGAGTAGAGAATTCTCTTGATCTCTAAGTAAGACAATTACCGAAGAGTCTGTCTCGTTGGCGATATTCAAGCGGACAGCCACCAACTCTGTCTGGATACGGGCAATCTCTTTATTTATTGCCATTACGCTCTGGGTATGACTAAGGTTAAGATCTTCTTTTTGCTCTTGCAGGTCAGCCAGAGAACTCAGGACATTCGAAGTTTGCTCCTCAATCCGTTGCTTCTGAGTAAGCAAGTTCTGAGACGAGACGTTCTCGGTATACAACTTCGCATAAGTAAGGCTCTCGATCTCGGATCTAAAGCTCTCGAACTCACTCTTAGCAATAACAAAACCGATATTACCCCTTTTCTCAGAACTATACAGGTTGTCGATTCGGCCATCGGCTCCGGCTACAGCATTCTTGACATCCCTGATCATGCTGGCGACATTACGAGTCTTGATTGTCGCTGAGTAATTCGTCTTCAAGAATTCGCGGGTATCAGATATAGTTGGTTGACTACCTCTACCAGGATATGACTCTGACGTCATTTTATTAGAGACAACATTATCCTCATAAGCCATATCTGGAGCCTGCATGGCTACCTCTCCTGAGCCCATTTTGTATCTCGCCGAATTGAGCGAAGATACGACAACTGCCCCCACTAGTATTAAAATAACGACGATAACAGTGACGATTATTAACTTCTTTTTCGAAATAACAATAGTTTTCATAAAATTAAGTGTTAATTAATAATTTGGTGGACCGTAGCGGACTTGAACCGCTCACCTCCTGCTTGCAAAGCAGGCGCTCTACCAGATGAGCTAACGGCCCAAAATTATTGTTACATGAGCCCCGACGATACTGTCGGGATCCCGACTTCCAATTTCCTAATCGGAACGTCGGGGCTAAGGGCCCCTAATAACAGCTAAATTCTAGCATAAATCTGCTTCATGTGAAATAAAAAAGAATCCACAGTAAGATTGCTTAATCTCCCCTCCTGTGCTAAAAAATAGCTAGACCTAGTTACTTTTACCTCAACCCTAACCTAAAAGGAGAACAATCATGAGAGGTAGCACACCGATAACGAAAGAAGATTTTGAAAACCTCAAGGTCTTAGACACCGTCTGCGGTAGAGAAGGAAGAAATGGTCCCTTTTGGACAGTTTTAGCGGAATTCGAAGATAGCCGAGGGAAAATAGTCGCGCTACGTAATTCTAGTAGTCGCACAGCATTTTTTTGTCATTGGGATGACGAAAAAAACCAAATTGTGGACGCCTCAAGTGGCGAAACCCTAGCCATCTTCCAAGGTCATGCCTACGTCCAAAAAGAAAGCGTCAACCAAGTTGTCGAAGAGATGCTGCACAAAGGAGAGCTCTCTGCGAGACAAGCGGATCGTCTATTAGAAGCCTGCAAAAATGATACTTCTTCAGCAATCGGCGACAGCCATTGTGACTAGGTGTACCCCTTCCCCTCCCGCCAACGAGAAAGCTCGTTTCGGCGGGTTTTCTTTTTGGGAATAAAAAAGCCCCCTGGTCCGAACTTGAACAATTACAGATAATGTGCTATAAAATAGTCGGATCTAACTAACCCCGCGACAAAGGAGGATAGTATATGAAATTGAGTTCAATAATGGATATGCCATTAAGATTGGTACAAGCAGAGATAGTCGAGGTTAATAAATATCTCCCTGCATCAGAACAGCGCCGCGGAGGATTCCTCTGTGTCTTGCCTAACATCCCCTATTACGCTGAGCCTGTACCCCTGATGATTGCTATGGTCGGCAAACCTACTGCCAGCAAAGAGAGAAAATATCTCGAACTTTGCCAAGAGAAGGCGATCCGTCTAATGGCTAATGAGAAGCACCTCAGTAGCTGGCAGACACGTCATCTCGACCACCAACAGTACGGCGGAGCCATCAGGGCCGGAGACTTCATCTTTGGGTTCTCTGGTCTGATCGAACTGGCCGATGAAGCGGTTCTCTTGATGATGGCTCTAGAAATTGGGCTTCTGTCCAAAGAAGAAGTCGTAGCCATCGCTCAAATAAGTGGAAACAATTTGATCTCTGTCTGAACACCCGTTCCGAAGACAGGCAACACTCTCGTTGTCGTCGCGGAGCGGGTTTGTTGTTTTCCCCGAACGGCTCAAGTCGTTGAGCCGTTCATTGTTCCTTGTGGTGCTTGTACCGCGAAGCTCCGAGTGTCGACGAGGAGCGAAGTGGTGGACCTACGGGGAGTCGAACCCCGACCTGTTCCATGCCATGGAACCGTTCTACCGCTATACTATAGGCCCTAACGTCTGATAATATAACAAATTCTATAAGTTTTGTGAAGTAAAAAAACCGCTAAGCCCCAAGGCCTAGCGGTTTTTTATTATATCAATTTCTCTACCTTACCCCTACCAAAACTTCCACCACGGTTTGTCTTCAGTTTGGTCGTCTTGAGATTCAGTAGTTGAAGCAGGAGAAACAGCTTCAGAAACAGTGGCTGTCCCTGTCGTCTTGAATAATTCTCTTAATTCAGGATGCTGAAGGAAGATCAAATGTCCCCTTATCTCGATAAGTCTGGCTCTAATATAATTAAGTCGTCTCAATCTAATAGGGTCAGTAATAACACGACTAGTGCTCGTCCCTAAAACTAAGCCTTCAGTAAGAACAGGAGAGGGAGTCGCCAACAAATAGGAAATATTTTGGACATAACCGGTTCCTCCACTGCTATGAGAGACAACAGGGTCAGCGACAGGCGCAACAACTGGAGCCGGGTCGCTAATATTAATGGTTCGAGTTGAAGAGGCCGAATTAGAAGAAGAGTCAGTAGCAGTATAGATAACATACTGAGTACTGCTAGCACTAGTATCAATAGGTAAACCAGTCACGACAATACTTGTAGTACTTGCAGTCAAAACACCATCGACATCATCCATAACGGTTACTCCGGCATCAGTGTAAGTATCACCAACAGTTAAATTAACAACGGCATCGCCAAGCAGAGTGATAACGGGAGCAGTGGTGTCAGGAGTACTGGTTGCATTAATTATAATCGTTTTAGAAGATGAGGCTAAAACACCTACTGAATCAGAAACTGTTATCGTAAAAGTTCCAGGAGTGTAATCTTTATAGCAAAAACTCTTACGAGCAGAGGACGAAGCTATAGTTATTTGTGTCTTAGTCCAATCAGTACCGCACTCACTAGCAGATTTTGAAGAAAAAACACCCGTAGCAGAATCAGAAACTAAATTAACATAGGTAGTAGAAATAACGTTCGCAGGGTTATTCAAGGAGTCCTGAGCCTCCACAGTAATGACAGTGGAAGTGGCATCTACGTCAAGAGTCTGAGGGAGACCAGAAATTATCGTTAATTGAGTAGGAATTGTTACTGCTTGGACAAAACAAACCGGCAGAAGCAAAAACAAAGACAGAACAAGAGCTTTTTTAAACATAATATTAAAATTTTATTTAGTAAATAATAGGGACTGATTAAAGACCTCTAGATAAAATAACGCGATTAGGATTAAAGTCAAGAAAAAAAGCCCCTTGACAGAGGGACTAATAATAAGGACTGTTTTAACGTCGGTTCAACGCTTGAGTAATGATATGGTCGAGAAAATGGTCGTAAGGGATACCCGAAGCCTTAAGTGACTTAGGGATAAGAGACTCCTCGGTCATACCTGGTAGAGTGTTAACCTCCAAAACATAGATTCCGCGAGGCGAAATGATAAAATCTGATCGCGAATAATGACGAAGACCTAGAGCCTTGTGGACTTCTGAAGCGAGACGTTCTAATTCGGCTTTCTCTTCTCTGGTAAAGCGTCCAGGGCATATCTCTGAGGTCTCTCCACCGTACTTGGCCTCATAGTCAAACAATTTCTTATTAGGGGCTGTGACAATCTCTATAGGCAAAAGGGCGTAGTGATCTTTGTTGCGAAAATTTTCTACCACTCCACAAGTAGCTTCTTTACCCTTAATATATTCCTCAACAAGGACCCGGTCGCTAATATTGAAGCAGGCTTCTAAGGCTTGCACGAGCTCAGGGAAGGTCCGAGCCAGATACAAACCGACCGATGATCCACTCCCGGCTGGCTTAATAATCCACGGCGGAGCTATTTTTTGGAAAGCGTCATAAGCAATAGCCTCAACATCAGCCTGACGCTCTCGCTTTATCACGACGCCATTGGGAACCTTGAATCCAGCTTTTCTAAAAATTTCTTTAGCCTTATGCTTATCCATCCCCAACGCCGAAGCCACCGCCCCTGAGCCGGTATAAGGAGACTTAATAGCTTCTAAGAGTTGCTGAACCTGACCATCTTCGCCGAATTCGCCGTGCAGAGCATTGAAGACAACGTCCACTCCTCGAATAGCCCGCTCGGGCGAGACAGGCCTACCACCAACATGCCAAGTGCCATCTCGAGTAATAAGAATATCTACCGGTTGATATTTATCAGCTGGCAAATTCTTAATTATACTGGCACCAGTCTTAAGAGACACTTCATATTCGTGCCCAATTCCGCCACGCAAAATGCCAACTCGAGTTAATGCCATTAACTATTTTATTTTAAAATTTCTTTAATTTTTAAGATTACGTCGTCAAGAGTGAAGTTTGCCTTAACGAGAAAATCTTCTGCTCCCAAACTTTTTGCTTTCTCAATATCTTCCTTCTGACCTAAGTTAGAGAAGACAATAACGGGGATATTCTTGGTCTTCTCGTCGGCCTTGATAGCCGTAAGAACATCGAAACCATCTTTGCCCCCAGGAAGAAGTAGGTCCAAGAAAATTAGATCTGGAGCATTCTCAGGAATGGAGCTAATAGCATTGGGGCCATCAACAGCCACAATGACTTCGTAACCTTCGCCTTCGAGTTTCTTGGCGGTGAGAGAACGCAAGAACTCGTCGTCTTCAACAATAAGAACTTTCTTTTTGTCTGCCATAAAATTTATATTATTAATGAATAATTTGTTTTACCCTATAGAGTAAAAATTCTTTAGAATTTTATGACATTGAAATGTCATACTCCATAGGGTTAATTATACTTTTTTCTGATGCAAAGGTAAAGTAAAGGAAAAAGTAGTCCCCTGACTACCTCCAGACCCCTCCTTGCCAGAATTTGTCTTAAACCAGATAGAACCGTTGTGCTTCTCGATGATGTCATGAGCAATAAAGAGGCCCAGGCCAGATCCGTCGGGCTCATTCTTGATAGCATTCGCCGCTCGGAAGAACTTCTGGAAAACTTTGTTTGTTTCCTCTGGAGGAATACCGATACCAGAATCACTCACAGATATCTCCAAGGCTCCCTCTACGCTATTGATACGAGAATCTAATAGACGGACAGTCACTTGCCCACCGATCGGAGTATATTTGATAGCGTTGTCTATCAGATTTTCTAAGACCATTCTTATTTTATCAGCATCGAGATCTATATAAGGGATAGCGGTCTTGGGCTTCTCAACGACTAAGCTTATCTTCTTAACCGATGCTTGATTGTTGAACTCGAAGAAGACATCGTCAATTAATTTTACGATATCAGTGGGCTTGAAGTCATACTCTTCGCGAGCCGAGTCAATAGAATCAATCTTGAGAAGGTCGTTGACAATAGAGATAACTCTATTGACACTTGTGAGCCCTTTGCCGAGGAATTCCTTTTGTTCTTCGTCAATTATTCCCAACTCTCCCTTGGTAGCCATATCTAATGTCCACTTCACTGCGGCTAGTGGGGTTCGTAATTGGTGAGTGGTAACTGAGACAAACTTAGATTTGGCCTGCTCTAGTGTCTGCAAGTGCTTGTTGGCCATGGTGAGTTCTAGCTCCTTGGAATAAAGTTCACGATTTTTCTTCTCAAGCTCTTGATTAACTTTCTCAAGCTCGGCGATCTGAGTTGTCTTTAGATTGGCCTCTTCGATAAGGATCTTAACTCGACTCTCTTTGCCCTGCCAATAATAACCAAGACAAAAAGCTCCTGTAAAAAAGAGTACGAAAAAAACCCAAAAGCTAGGCTCTGTAATGAAGACAAAAGATAGCCACGACATAGTGTCTATATTTTACCATAATTAGATAATTTGGCGCATCTTTTTCCGGTGATAACTTATTGCGAGGCGGTGAGCTTCGGCATTGACCTCAATAATTGCCGAGTGGTAGTCATGTATGATTTTAGAATCTCCTATAATTTTACTCGCCTTATGATTGGCATCTTTAACAACCCCAACCACTGTTGGAACCCGAGGACTTTCCTTGAGAGGCTGCCCAAAGGAGAGTCCTCGGGTTGTGATTGGAGGACTCACCTCGAACTCACTAGAGGAGAGACCTCCAATCACCCCTTCCGCAACATTTACCTGCACTTGATTCCCATCAACGACAATAAGATCAGGCTGACCCCACTCAGGGTGATGGAAACGACGTTCGAGAATCTCTCGCAAGTTAGCTGGATCATTAGCTCTTTGAGAATATTCCCCTTTTAATTCAAATTTGCGACCTTCGCCTCTGTCAATCTCACCACCCTGCCAGACAGCCATCGCGCCCACTGTCTTCTTGCCACTTAAGTGGGCAATGTCATAAGCTTCGATTCTGATTGAGATCGCACCCCGAGGACTACCCTTCGCTTTTGGATGTGAGTCCTCAAGTGAGCCCGAGGTCTCTCCTCGAAAAGCGTTATTATTTTTCAATAGCGCAACATCTCGAATATGATTAAGGGCAAAGATCTGATCTCGAATCTTACTTGCCTTCTCGAATTCTTGCTTCTTAGCAAAAGTTTTCATCTCTTTTTCTAAATTAGCAACAACTTGCTTCTTCTTGCCAGAAAAAAGTAACTTTATATTTCTAATATTTTTTAGATAATCTCTCTTAGATATTTCGCCCGTGCAGACCCCAGGACAGAGACCAATCTGTCTATTAAAGCAAGCTTTACAAAGCGGAGGGAGGTGAAGATTGCAAGGCTTACACTTGTCCCTATAAGGAAAAATTCTCCGGATAATCTTAAGAGCCTCCTTGATCTCACTAGCATAAGGAAAAGGCCCATATTGTGCGATATCCAATCTCGCACAATTAAGGGTTTTTGGGGATTTTATCCCCAGATTGTGGAGTTCGCGACCGCGGATAGGTAGGACGCGGGGGTAATCTTCTTTGGTAATTACTACATACCAGTAACTCTTGTCGTCCTTCTCGCGCGAATTATATCTAGGTTGATACTTCTTAATTAGGCTCGATTCTAAGAGAAGAGCTTCTAAGACAGAGTCGGTCTCTTGCCATTCTACTTCGTTGGCGATTTTCAACATTTGTTCGATCTTCGGGCCTCGTGTCTCACCCAAATCACCAGCAAAATAGCTCCGCACTCGGTCCTTGAGCGAAGTTGCCTTGCCAATATAGAGAAGCTTCTGCCCTTGGTAGAACTTGTAGACTCCAGGGATATCTGGCAACTTAAATTTCTTCAAATCTTGACTAATCATGTTTTATATAATATAACATTAAAGGATAAATTCAACCCAAACCAAGAAGGAGGAAGATTATGCCTATTTCGTTCGAAGACTTGGCCGGCAAAAGCGATAGGTCAAACAAAAAAAAGGCAAGGAAGCCAACGGAGAACCAAAAGAGGTTGCTTAACTCGGGACTGTTTAAGAAAGACAGGGCCGAGGAAGCACTCGACCAGCAAGGCCGTCTGAGGGATCAATTGGTCGCAGCAATGGCCAGAAAAAGAAAAAAGAGGGGGTAAAGCGAACCCCTACACACAAGCCAAGACCTCCACCGCCAAGCGGTCGAGGTCTTTTACTTTTATCTCTTCGGGTATTGACTAATCTTTGTTTCTGTAATATAACAAGTAAGGAAACAGTTCAACTCATCGGCCTCAACACCCCAGAAAGGAGGTAACCATGGCCACCAAAACTCAGGCACCGCCTGGGAAAAAACGTCGGCATCAATATTTGACGGGAGAAATCTTTTCTCTCAAAGAGCTGGCCCGTCTCGAGTTCACCAGCCCGGACGGTGGTCGAAAAGGAATTTTCGAAAAAAAGGGCCCATTCTGTGTCACCGGGATGTGTATGGACCGAGCAAGGAAAGAAGATGAGTCCTACTACGTTGTCCTGACAGACCATGATCATCCAGGATGGACGACGGAGATCCCGATGGACATGATCGTCGAGAAGGATGTAGCCCTTCGAAAGCCACGATGTCTTGGTCGGATCTTCTCTTTTTTGGGAGGAAATAGCAGTTGAAGCCCCAGGCGCCCACGCACAGAGCCCCGTGAGATCGTTACTAACGATCTAACGGGGCTTTATTTTTCTAGACAGAACTCGCTTGAGATATTTGGCAGTATGAGAACCAGGGGCATAAGCCACCTCTTCTGGTGTACCCTTGGCGACAATATTACCGCCACCCAGACCACCCTCGGGGCCCATATCAATAATATAATCAGAACTCTTAATTACCTCCATATTATGCTCAATCACCACCACCGTATTCCCCTTCTCCACTAATTTTTGCAATATCTCATTGAGATTCTTAACATCTTCGTAATGCAGACCAACAGTTGGCTCGTCTAAAATATATATAGTTCTCTGAGTAAAAGGGCGATACAGCTCTGAAGAAATCTTAACCCGCTGAGCCTCGCCACCAGACAAAGTTGTGGCCGATTGACCCAGTTGCAAATAACCCAAACCAACTTCATTGAGAGTCTTGAGTCGATCGTAGATAGCGGGAATGTCGTCGAAGAAGTCTAAGGCCTCCTCGACCGTCATTTTCAAAACATCATAAATACTTTTTTTCTTATACAGAACCTCTAGGGTCTCTTTCTCATAACGCTTCCCGCTACAGACATCGCAAGGAACAAAAATGGTTGGGAGGAAGTGCATCTCCACGGCCACCTCACCGTTGCCCTGACAGGCCTCACAGCGTCCACCGGCAACATTAAAAGAGAAGCGACTCGCCTTCCAGCCACGAGCTCGAGCCAGAGACGTCGAAGCGAACAATTCACGGATAAAGGTGAAGGCACCAGTATAAGTAGCCGGATTAGATCGTGGAGTACGACCAATGGGAGACTGATCAATCATTACTACCCGCCCAAGATATTCTGAACCTCCGAATTCTTTACAATTAAAAATTTCATTGGTTCGATAACGACGTTCCAATCGCGCTTGCAAATTCTTGTAGAGAATCTCATAGACAAAAGAGGACTTGCCCGAACCCGAGACGCCAGTAATCGCCACCATCTTACCAAGAGGAATATCGATGTTAAGATTCTTAATATTAAAAATTTTTCCGCCACGGACTTTTATTACCCCTTTCTCACTCGTTCGTCTTTTCTCAGGAATAGCAATCTCCTGATCACCGCGCAAATAATCAACAGTCAGAGAGTTGTAATCGTTCTTCTTGCTCGTCAGGAGTTTCTCGGTCTCGCCCGCCACCACCACGTGTCCACCATGGATACCCGCACCCGGACCAATATCAACAAGGTAATCCGAGGCAAAAATGGTGTCTTCGTCATGCTCCACCACGACGATCGTGTTACCAAGATCCCGTAACTCTTCGAGAGTCTTGATTAATTTGTCATTATCACGAGCATGCAGACCAATGGTTGGCTCATCAAGCACGTAGAGAGTCCCCACCAGACGTGAGCCAAGTTGCGAAGCCAGACGGATACGTTGAGCTTCGCCACCACTAAGAGTATCGGCCCGACGATTAAGCTCAATATAATCTAGACCAACATTGAGCAAGAACTTGAGACGAGACTCAACCTCACGAAGAAGGACTTCAGAGATAGCCTTCTCTTTGGCTGTTAATTTAAGCTTAGTGAAAAAATCGTAAGCATCTCCGATAGAAAGATTAGTGACCTCAACAATATTCTTTTGGCCAATTCTCACTTCTAGCGCTTCCCGACGCAAGCGGGCGCCCTGACACTCCTCACAGACCTCGTCGCCAAAGAGATGCTTGGTCCCAAGTCCATGACAAGCAGGACACGCTCCATAAGGAGAGTTAAAAGAAAAAAGACGTGGCTCGATCTCTGGGAAAGAGAAGCCGTCGTTCGGACAAGCAAATTTAGAGGAAAGGATGAAAGTCTCACCAGCAATAGAAATTTTTACTAACCCTTCGGCTTCCTTGAGAGCTCGCTCTACCCCTTCAGTAAGACGCTCGTTGGCGGAATCAATCTTGGCGGCCAAGACGGCATCTTTAAGCCCTTTCCCTTTTCCCGAGGTTAAACCTCTTGAGGCTGTTTGAGGTTTAACCTCTGAGTTCCCAAGATCAGCCAAAGATATCTCATCAATAACAACATCAATATCATGCTTCTTGGTCTTAGTTAAGACTATTCGCTCACGCAACTTATAACGCTTGCCATCTACTAAGACTTCTGAGTAGCCCTTATCAATTAGATCATAAAGTAGTTGATAGTACTCACCCTTGCGACCACGAACAACAGGTGCCAACAAAGTGACTTCTTTATCATTTTTAACTCCAGAAATTTTCTCCTTAATAAAATTAATGATCTCCTCATGCGAAAGCTTCTCGATCTTGGTCCCACAAACCGGACAATAAGGTTGACCTATTCGCGCATAGAGAACACGCAAATAATCATAGATCTCCGTGATCGTTGCCACGGTTGAGCGCGGATTATGCGAACGCGACTTCTGATCAATAGAGATAGCCGGCGAGAGACCGGTAATCTCATCAATATCTGGCTTGGGTAATTGCTTCAGAAATTGCCGAGCATAAGCACTCAAGGACTCGACATAACGACGCTGACCCTCAGCAAAAATAGTATCGAAGGCGAGACTTGATTTGCCCGAACCCGAAAGACCAGTAAAGACCACGAGCTTGTTCCTCGGGATCTCCAGACTAATATTCTTAAGGTTATGCGTACGCGCCCCTCTTATTTTAATTTTGTTCTCTTCCATAATCGAAATGCCCCGTGGTTTGCCCATAGGGTGATAGAGCGATTATAACACAAAGGTTAAAGATTGAAAACTAAGCGATAAAACCGCCGGCTTGGAGCTGCCAAAGTTTAGCGTAAATTCCTTTTTTCTTCTTTATCAACTCTTCGTGTTTTCCTGATTCGATTATCCCACCATCTTCTATCACCAAGATTCGATCAGCCTTACGAATAGTAGAGAGGCGGTGAGCAATCATTAAGACGGTCTTCCCTTTCATCAATTCGTCTAAAGCTTCTTGAATGAGACTCTCTGACTCAGAATCCAGACTAGAAGTAGCCTCGTCCAAAACCAAGATCGGAGCATTACGCAGGATAGCCCGAGCGATAGCCACTCGCTGGCGCTCACCACCAGAAAGTTTTATTCCTCGTTCGCCCACAAGAGTATCGTAACCATTTTCTTGTTTTATAATAAAATCATGGCAACGAGCTTTCTTAGATGCCTCGATTATTTCCTTATCTGTCGCCTCTGGTCGGCCGTAACGGATATTCTCCTTTAAGGATCGGTGAAAGAGTATCGGATCCTGAGGAACCAAACTTATATTGCGCCACAAACTCTCTTGGGTCACTTGTGAAATATCTTGCCCATCAATCAAAATTCGACCACCCGAGAGATTATGCATTCTGAGAAGCAATTTTATAAGAGTACTCTTCCCGGCACCAGACGAACCAATAAAGGCAAGTTTCTCGCCAGAAGAGATAGTAAAATTCAAACTCTTAAAAATATCGCACTTGTCAATGTAGCAAAAAGAGACATCGTCGTAATCAATAACACCTTCTGTTATTTTTAATTCTTTAGCCCCAGGAGTATCTTCTATCTCAAGGCTGGTCAAGAAAGTTTCGGTCATTTCATTTGCATCAGAGACAGCTTCATAAGCTTGCCTGATAACACGACCGAAGCCCCAAATTTCGTCCATAATCTTCAAAAGATAAGCCTGAATTAAAACAAAATCACCAATCGAAAAAGTCCCTTGTTTCCAAAGAACAACTGAAAAATAAAAAATCCCAACCTCCAAAACCGAAGCCAAAAAACCTTGAAAGAAATCAAAACCAGTACCAACCAGCCAAGAATTACGACGACGCCTGGCAACTAAAGAACTCGCTCGACCGAAATTGTGAACCTCTGGCCAATAACCATTAAAAAGTTTAACACTTGAATTGTTCGTAATAGTATCAGCCAAGAGAGCTGTTTGCTCACTCTCCGCCTCATTACGAGCCAAGTCATAAGGATATTTAAAGAAGACAAAGATAAGATTAACCAGAAGAAAGACAACAACCCAAATGACAACTCCCACACTCAGATACCAACTAATCCCAGACAAAATATAAACAACGATAGCGAGATATATAGGGAAAGATAAAATCCGATACAAAAGACGATCAATAACAGACTCGAAGCCTTGAGTAAACCAATTAACCCTCTTAACTAAAGTACCAGTAAAGTTATTATTAAAATAAGAAAAAGAATGACGATGAAGAATATTGAAACAATCATTACTGAGGTCGCGCAAACTTTTAATCAAAAAGAAAATAAAAGAGAGATCATTAACCCGCCCAAAAACCCAACGTCCAAAAATAAAAAGACCTAGAACAAAAATAATCGAAACAGCTTCTTGGAAGATTGTATTCTTATCTCCACCACTAGACAAAAGATTGAGCAAATCTTTAAGATAAATAGGGAAAACAGCGTCGATAATTAAAACCGCCAGAAGAGAAAGAACCATCCCAAGAAGTAAGGCAGGGTAACGCCAAGCCTGCCGCCAATAAATCTGGAGAGTTTGCCAGGAATAATTTTTACTTTCTTTTTTCTTGTCCATAAGGAAATAAAGCCCGTAAGGACTTAGTATCAAAATTATACCACAAAGATGCCCGAAAAATAAAAACAGCCTCGCACCGCGGTAGGGGTACGAGGCTTAGAACATAGCGGGAACAAGGAGAAGGAAGAACCTTGGTCCCAACCGTGCAAGGGGCAATATTACCTAATAAGGAGTATGTCACTTGCTGACTCTCTTGTCAAGTTTCTGACTTGTTTCGAGGGCCCTAATCTCGTCTCGCAAGATGGCGGCCGTCTCGAAGTCTAGATTTTTAACAGCTTCACTCATTTGCTTATTTTTCTCCTTCAACACCTTCTTAAGATTACCGCCATAAAGTTGTTCGTCGAGAAGAACCAATTCCCCCACTGCCTGCCGTCTATCTTTAGCAATACTGTCAGTAATATCATGAATGTTCTTAACAATAGATTTGGGAGTAATCTTATGCTTCTTATTATAAGCTAGTTGGATAGTCCAACGACGATTGGTCTCATCGATAGCCTTCTTCATTGATCCGGTCACCACATCAGCATAGAGAATAACTCGTCCAGCTAAGTTACGGGCTGCTCGGCCAATAGTTTGGATCAGTGCTACCTCCGACCGCAAGAAACCCTCTTTATCAGCATCAAGGATCCCAATAAAAGAAACTTCAGGTAAGTCCAGACCCTCACGCAAGAGGTTAACACCAACAAGACAATCAAAAGTCCCACGACGAAATTCGGTGAGAATTTTAATACGCTCAAGGGTCTTCACCTCACTGTGCAGATATTCAGACTTCACTCCCTCAGCCTTGAGATACTCGGCTAAGTCCTCAGCCATCTTCTTGGTCAGGGTGGTCGCAATCACTCGATTACCATTCTTAATTTCTTTTTGGGCTTCTTTTATAAAGTCTTTAATCTGGCCTTGATATGTGCTCAGAAAAAAAGTAGGCTCTTCAAAAAGTCCTCGGATCTCCTCGCGATGCTCGGCCAGACGTTTTTTCACAGCCTCTTTCTTCTCTGAATGGCCAATTATCGGCCTCACCTCAATCATCGGATCAATCAGGCCAGTTGGGCGGATGATCTGTTCAACGGTTCCCACTTTACCACTTTTCTCAAGTTCATATTCAGCCGGAGTGGCACTCGTATATAAGACTTTATCAACTCGCACTTCAAATTCGGGAAAGCGTAACGGACGATTATCAAGCGCCGATGGGAGGCGGAAGCCGTATTCAACCAAATTCTTCTTACGACTCTCGTCACCGGCAAACATCCCGCGAATTTGCGGTACGGCCACATGAGACTCATCAATAATAGTTAAGAAATCTGGCGAGCCGTCTTCATTATGAGGGAAGTAATCTAAGAGCGTCGCTGGCGCCTCCCCCTTCTTGCGACCCGACAGGTGACGAGAATAATTCTCAATACCATTACAATAACCAACTTCCTTAACCATGGCGAGGTCATAATTGGTACGACGCTTGAGACGCTCGGCTTCTAACAACTTGCCTTCTTTATTCAACTCTTTTAGTCTTTGCTCTAACTCTAACTTTATAGATTTAATCGCGCGGTTTCGATCATCTTCGCTCGTAATAAAATGTTTAGCGGGATAAATAAAAGTTTCGTTGGGTGTACTAATAATCCGACGAGAGATAGCGTCAATAATTAAAATCTCGGATATGGAGTCACTCACCATCTTGAGGTTCACAATCTCGCGACTACCTGGCAACATGATCTCGATCGAGTTACCGATAGCGCGGAAGGTGCCTGGGGTCAGATCAGCATTCGTCCTATCGAAATAGACACTAATTAGTTTCTCAATTATTTCTTGACGCGTATATTTATCACCAACCAACAGACGCACGAAACTCTTGGCATATTCCTCTGGACTGCCAAGACCATAAATACAAGAAACCGAGGCGACAATAATCACATCACGACGAGTAAGCAGAGCCTCGGTCGAGGCGTGACGCAAACGCTCGATCTCTTCGTTGATACTAGCGTCCTTCTCAATGTAAGTATCGGAGTGAGCGATATAAGCCTCAGGCTGATAATAATCATAGTAGGAGACAAAATAATGTACTGCGTGGTCGGGGAAGAAATCACGATACTCCTGCGCCAATTGAGCGGCGAGAGTTTTGTTGTGAGCGATTACCAAGGTTGGCTTATTGTACTCGGAAATTACATTGGCCATGGTAAAAGTTTTGCCCGAACCTGTAACACCCAAGAGTGTCTGATGTTTGAGACCTTTCTTAAGCCCCTTCACCAAAGCCAAAATAGCCTTGGGCTGGTCCCCGGCTGGCTTAAATTTAGATTGTAAATTAAAGATTTTTTTAGACATAATAAATTCTTACGCGTCAAGTTTAGCAAATTTCTAACAAAAAAACAAAAAACCGTTACTTGCCTCAACTGAGACAAGCAACAGAGTAAAAATTCGGCTCAAAAGTTTACTGACCCTCACCAAAGAAAGCGGAGTCGAGGAAATAATCGTCATTGCGTCTCACAGCAACTTTAGCCAAAACTAAATCATCTTCACTAATCTTCCCTTTCTCCATCCAATATTCAAGCAAAGGTATAATATCGGCAGGAGGCTCTTCTTCGTCAATAAGAGAGGTCTGGAAGGTCTTCTTCACTCCATCCCCATTAGAACAAGCTCGAGCAGATTCTACGGCTTTTTGCTCTGATTCCTTGATTAGCCTCTCAAGATAATCTGGGTCACTCAGTGTATTCATAACACGGAAACCCTTGAGCAACAATTCCAAATCTTTTGTCACGGTGACGATCCTTTCTTCCCTCTCGGGTGTTAAGTTTTTTTGTTTAGAACACTTCTCCCCTTAGTATGCTATTTCTAATCTCTTCGGTCAAATGGATGAGGAAATAAAGATTATGAACAGAAGCGAGGGTGCCGGCGAGCATTTCCTTAGCGCGGAAGAGGTGGGCGAGGTAAGCGCGAGTGTAATGATTACAAGTATAACAACCACAACCCTCCTCGATCGGAGTGAAGTCCTCGCGATACTTAGCGTTCAAGATATTTAATCTTCCTTCTTTAGTAATTAAAGTACCATTGCGAGCCATCCGTGTCGGTGTGACACAGTCGAAGGTGTCGGCTCCATTCTTAATCCCCTCCACAATATCCTCCGGCTCACCAATACCGAGCAAGTGACGAGGTTTGTCTTCAGGGAGAATAGCCGAGACCCAACCCACGGCGGTACCCATATCTTCTTTATTAAACGAACCGCCGATACCAAACCCGTCGAAGTCCATCGCGCCAATCACGCGTGCGCTCTCTTCGCGCAGATCCTGATGACGCCCGCCTTGGACGATACCAAAAAGAGCAGGGTAACTTCGAGGAGAGACCTCTGGCTCACTTGAGGACTCACCTCGAAGTTCGGCAGCCAGAGGCGAAGCTGGATTTTCAAAAATGTCTGGCCGAGCGGAGCGAGGAGATCCGAGGACTTTTTGAAAAGCTTGCTTTTCCTCGGCTGTTAGCCTCTGGTGTTCCTTTAAACTTCTCTTCGCCCAGCGATGAGTACGCTCCATGGCTTGTTTCTGATAATCATAATCAGCTGAAGGTGAAGTGCATTCGTCGAAGGCAAAAATAATATCCGCGCCCAAGTTATGTTGAATCTGCATTGAGCGCTCGGGGGTGAAGCGGTGCTCACTACCATCAATATGCGATTTAAAAGTAACACCATCTTCATCTATTTTGGCCAATTTTACCGAGACCTCCTCAGGCTCGATTTTCTGCACACCCTCCTTGGCAAACTTAGACACGCCACCTTCGCCGAAGGCCGCGCCAAGAGAGAAGACTTGGAAACCACCTGAGTCGGTCATCATCGGTCCGTCCCAATTCATAAATTTATGCAGACCACCAGCTTTCTTCACCAATTCATCGCCAGGTTGGAGGTATAAGTGGTAGGTATTGGCCAAAACCACTTGAGCCCCTAGACTATTGACCATCTCAGGAGTCAGAGCCTTCACCGTGGCCTTAGTACCCACCGTCACAAAAGCGGGCGTCTTGATATCGCCATGCGGAGTATGGATAATGCCGGCCCGACCCAAGCCCTTCTTCATCTTCTTCTCAATTTCAAAACTAAATTCTGACATTACGATTATCTTAGCAAAACGACAACTAAATTGCACTCGTCTTAAGACATAGACATTAAACAAAAAAGGTGTATAAATTAGATTAGAAAAATCTAAACATTGCCCTTTGGCAAAAGGAGGTCGTATGTCAGCACAATTCGAATTGTTGATTTTGCTGTCGTACGGGGAAAAAGAAAACATGATAGCTCTGGGAGAGAAACTTGAATCTTTAATGGGTAGATTCACGAGAATATCTCTTATCTGCTCAGATGACGAGAAGGTGGTAGAATATTGCCAACCGTTAGGAGAAATTATCTTCTGCCAACTTGAAACTTCTGAATACTTGAACGAGAAGAAAGAAAGTTTCAACCCAACAAAAATTCAAGGACTTTTCCAAAAGAAAGACGACCAAGCTATGAAGGTCGTTATCATGGTGACTCACAGAGATACCGTGGTAAAGATAGCCCGCAAGTATCTCTATGATTACTTCGCTAAAGATGACGAAGAGAAACTCTCTCGATTAGAGCCCGGCCAAGGCCTAGTTGTAGCGAGAACTGGCACCGTCTGGAGCCTCAAACCTTATTTTCCCGATTCCCGTCCCCGTCAGCACTAAGAACAAACCCGCCTCTTAGTCTGACGGGTTTGTTTTTTGCTAAAAATTATTTTACGAGATTTGCCGGCTGACCAGCAACGAAACCTTTGATATTCTCAATTGTCGTATTAAGAATTCGTTGCATAGCCTCCCAAGTATTGAAGGCGTTGTGTGGGGTAACAATAACATTCGGTAGATCAATCAAGACATGGTTCTCTAAGACCGTTTTAATATCATGCTCGCCTGGATGAGCGGAACTAGTCAAGAAATTAAGTTCATCCTTCACCACCCCCTCTTCTTCCAAAACATCAAGACCTGCTCCAGCAAGGCTTCCCTCCTTCAAACTTTTAAGCAATGCTTCGGTATCAACTAAAGCACCACGAGCGGTGTTGATAAGATAGGCACCCTTTTTCATCTTAGCAATCGCCTCAGAATTTATGAGGTGGTGATTTTCTTCAACGTATGGCACATGGAGGGTAAGAATATCAGCTTGAGCCAACACTTCATCGAAAGTGAGATATTTGTAATTCATCTTCTCGGCATATTCTTCGTTAGGGAATTTATCATAAGCAATAATATTCATATTGAAACCAGTCGCTATCTCAATAACATTCTTCCCAATCTTACCAGTGCCAACCACACCCAAGGTCTTGCCCTTAAGGTCGAAGCCCCTAAGACCGTCAAGATCGAAGCTCCCCGTCTCTCGCACGCGATCGTAACTCTCCGCCACTTTGCGCGAGAGGTTAAGAAGAAGAGCGAAGGTGTACTCGGCCACCGTGTCTTCGCCATAGCTCGGTACGTTGGCCACCGCCACTCCACGCGCCTGACAAGCCTTAAGGTCAATGTGATCATAACCCGTCGAGCGAGTCGCAATTAGCTTGAGCTTAGGGAAGCTAGCGAGAACTTGCTCGTTAATTACTGAGTCAACAAAAATTGAGACCACCTCCACTTCGGCACCCTGCTCGCTAAAAGCTAGGGCGGTTTCTTCATTCAACCCTCCGTCTATCATTAGAACTTCACCCTCCCCTACTTCACCAAGGCTTCGCAGGGCAAGCTGTGCTTGAATGTACTCCTTCTCCCACGCTTCTAATTCAAAAAATATAGTTTTCATAATTCATATTCCTAGGTTTGTGGATATTTTTTCTCAGCTTCTTCGATAATAGACAGGGTTTTGATAACAGAGTCTGGGGAGAGGGAGATACTGCCAATACCAGCCTTGACCAAGAACTCGGCGAACTCGGGATAGTCAGATGGGGCCTGACCACAGATACCGATATACTTGTTTTGTTCACGACAAGCACGAATGGCAACCTCAATCATTTTCTTCACAGCTGGGTGATTCTCATTGGCAATATGATTGATGAGATTAGAATCTCGGTCAAGACCCAAGGTAAGTTGAGCCAAGTCGTTCGATCCGATAGACATCCCGTCGAAGACCTCCAAGAATTCTTTGGCCTCGACAACATTAGAAGGAATCTCACACATCACATAGATCTTAAGAGTTGGGTCAGCGCGACGGTCTAGACCATTCTCCTCCATAATGGCGACAACCTCCTTGGCTTCTTCAACAGTGCGACAGAAGGGAATCATTGGCACAATATTGGTTAGGCCCATCTCGGTGCGCACTTTATACAAGGCGCGGCATTCAAGAGCGAAGGCGCGACGGAACTTAGGATCATAATAACGAGAAGCTCCACGCCAACCAATCATTGGGTTCTCCTCCTCTGGTTCATAGAGATCACCACCAATCAAGGTGCTATATTCGTTGGTCTTGAAATCAGAAAAACGGATAATAACCTCTCCCGGATAGAAAGTAGAGGCAATCATAGCAATACCTTCGGCCAACTCACCAACATAATAATCAGTCTTATTCTTATACTCAATGGTTAGGTCGTCAATCGCTTTTACCGTCTTCTTGACCTTAGGATCTCGACTCTTCTTGAGAGTCTTGTAATCGAGCAGGGCGTTGGGGTGAACCTTGATATAAGAACTAATGATGAATTCCAAGCGACCAAGACCAACCCCCGAGACAGGTAAGTAAAAATTACGGAAAGCCTCATCAGGCGAACCGATATTCAACATCACCTTCGTCTTCGTCTGTGGTAAGTGATCTAAATGATGTTCTTTCTTCTCGAAAGGTAGCTTCCCTTCATAAACCACACCCTCTTTGCTGGAGGCACAATCAATGGTTACGAGTTGACCATTCTTAAGAACCTTAGTCGCGTTACCGGTACCAACAATACAAGGAACACCAAGCTCACGAGAGACAATAGCAGCATGGCTAGTACGACCACCCTTCTCGGTGATAATAGCTGAAGCAATCTTCATAATCGGTTCCCAATCTGGATCGGTGATCTCGGTGACAAGAATCTCACCCTCCTTGAAGGTGCTCATTTGTTTGGCCTCTTTAATAATACGAACTCGTCCCGAGGCAATCTTAGCACCAACGGCTGTACCTTTGGTCAATTCGGTCCCCTTCTCACCAAGAACATATTCTTCGTAAAGAATTTTGCTCTGGTTGGCATGAACTGTCTCTGGTCGAGCCTGAACAATATATAATTCGCCAGTCTTACCATCCTTGGCCCACTCCATGTCCATTGGCTGATAACGTCCCTTCTTATTAGAGAAGTATTTCTCAATTGTCACACCCCAAATAGCAAGTTTGCTGATCTCATCATCCTTGAGACAGAACTTATTGACGTCCGCTTTAGGAACATTAACTTTCTTAGTCCCCTTCTTGTCATAAATTAATTTTATATCTTTATTCCCCAGTGTCTTAGAGAGTATAGCGTTATAACCTCGCTCGAGCGACGGCTTGAAGACATAGAACTCGTCAGGGGTAACCCGGCCAAGAACAATCATCTCACCTAGACCATAGGCTCCATTGATAACGACAACTTTGTCGAAGCCGGTTTCGGTATCAAGAGTGAACATAACACCAGAACTACCGATGTCGCTACGCACCATCTTCTGCACACCGACAGAGAGAAGAACATCGAACATCGAGAAGCCCTTATCAACACGATAAGATATAGCCCGGTTGGTAAAGAGGGAAGCAAAACATTTGCGGACAGAGAGCATCAACTCCTTGTCGTTATTGATATTAAGAAAAGTTTCTTGCTGACCAGCAAAAGAAGCTCCCGGCAAGTCCTCCGCCGTCGCAGAAGAACGAACAGCAACATCTGTCGCCTTGGTGTGATACTTTAGACTTAACTTATGATAGGCCTCGATAATCTCCGCCTTGAGCTCGTCGGGTAACTCCTCCTTGATAATCATCGCGCGAACCATGGCTCCTCGTTTCTGTAAGTCCTTAATATTGTGAGTGTTAAGATCTGTAAGGACATCTTCTATTTTTTGTTTGAGACCAGTCTTCTCGAGGAAATAAGAGTAAGCATACGCAGTAATAGCAAAACCGTTGGGGATATTCACACCAAGAGGAACAAGATTATTGTACATCTCACCAAGTGAAGCATTCTTACCTCCAACCAGAGGAATCTCTTCGATAGAGAGATCATTGAACCAGAGAATGAAGGCTTTCTTTTTTTCTATTTTTTCCATATATTTTTAAAATTTACTTATATGGTTATATTGTAACATCTGAGGCCAAAAGAGGCCAAGTTGTAACTAAGAAGTTATTGCTACCCAACGCCATTTGCCAAATTGGTCTTTGTGAAATTCCCAGTTTTTATACTTATTTTGTCTTAACAATTTCTCAATAGCACCCTTCTGGCCATAGCCGAATTCTAAGTAAATTTTACCTTCAAGGTTGAGGTACTTTTTTGCTTCGTGTAAAAACTTTTTTATTATCATTAGACCGTCAACTCCAGAATAAAGAGCCTGATGTGGTTCCCAATCCTTCACCGATTTCTGCACCTTCTGTCTCTTGATGGGAATATAGGGTGGATTAGCAAAAATAATATCGAATTTCTTAAGGGCTTTTGGAGGACAGTCCTTGAGAGGTCGTTCAAAGGACTGTCCTCGGGAAGCCACGAGATTAAAAACGTCACTCTGGATAACCTCGAATCTACCCGACGACCCTTTGGGCGGCCTCTCAAGGGTCGTCGGGATAAGAATGCTCAAATTTTTCTTTATCTGCTTCAAACTATTTTCTTCTTTATCAGCAAAAGTTACTTCTACATTCTGGCAATTCTTCAAGACCGCTAGCCCAATACAACCCGACCCCGCAAAAAGATCCAAAACTTTTAGTGGCGCATTGTTGTGAGAGATCGTATCTCTAGGAGCCCGAGATCCGATCTCGCACAACCTGTCGACCACCCCCCCCACCCAAAACTCCGTTTCTTCGCGCGGGATAAGCGGTCGATAAGACAAATCGATCTTGCAACCGAGAAAGTCCTTCCAACCAATAACATAATCCAACGGCTCACCCCTCTTGAGCCGTTCAATATCCTTCGCCAATCCAGCCTTATTTGTGCGATATCCAATCTCGCACAATCCATACTTATCGCGCTTGAGCCAAGCTATCTCTTTATTTAAATTTTTTTCTTTCTCCTTCACCCCTCAACCTTACCATAAGCCTCAATTTTTAGTAACAAAAAAAATCCCCGCCGGCGTGCGCTAGCGAGGATAAAGTAAAAACACAAAGGGCCTGTTATTTCCTATTGTTCCGACTTTGGAAGTGACACCCGAGCAAACTTTTCTCCAAGAACTGGGGCGACGAGATCTCGCTCGAGTAAAATATCCATCACCTTCTTCCTGTCTTCCTCAAGACGAGCAGACTCCCTCTCGCAACGTTCAAGCTCCGACTGACCCCACTCAACAATCTTCTTCTTCATCAGCCCTTCAAGCTCAGACCGAGTAATCCCGAACTCTTCGAGCTGGAATCCAAAGGCTTCGCAATGAGCCAAAATCTCAACAAAACGTCCGTCTACGGAGTCGGGATGAAGAATGTTCTTTGAGTCTTTAATAGCTTCAATAGAACCCTTCGTCCGGGCTCTATAAACAGAAGTTTTAAGCCAATGACGAAAAGCCGAACAATCAATTTGCCCCTCTTCAATACCAAAGAGGCCGTCTAACCCGAGACCTACCTTAAGCCAGGAAATAACTTGTTCATCACCGAAACAAGCTCGTTTCTTCTCGGCCTGAAACTCCTCGATCAGAGAGCAAACTATCTGCCTACGTCTTTCCCCCGTCTCCTGTTCCCTTTTCTTTTTTTGTTTCAATTCATAGCTGTCCTTGAGGACAAAGAAAAAATAGTAGCAAAATAAAAGCATAGAAGCAAAAATCAAAAAATACAACGGCGACCAATTACTCATAATACGACTCCTTCTCTTACCCCCTTAAGGGCATTGTTTGTTTTACTTTTTACCTGACAAAATAACAAAAGCCTACCCATACTTATACCTTCTAAACATTGCTCTGTCAATTTTGGAGAGAAACTAAAAAATTGTTATAATCTTGGTATTATTAGTTTAAATATTTTTTAAAATGTCCGAAAAAAATTATTATCTTGTCGCCCTCGTCCTTATTGTCCTTGTTCTCTTAGCCGGTGGTCTCCTCTATCAACAAAGTCGAGACACAACCGAAAGTTTAACGGCCACTTCAACAATTCTCGATAATCTAGGTAACTCCGTAACCACAAACCCTGACAGTGCCACTAGTTCACCGCAAATTAATCAAGATAACCAAAATAAAAAAATGTCTAATCTTATCACTCTTGAGACCTCGCTCGGGCAAATCCAATTCGAGACCTACAACGATGACGCACCCAACACGGTCGCTAATTTTATAAAGTTAGCGAACGAAAAATATTATGATGGACTCATCTTCCACCGCGCGATCTCCGGCTTCATGATCCAAGGCGGTGATCCAAATTGTGTCAAAGGTGGCCCTTGTGGCGCTGGTGGTCCGGGTTACCAATTTGCTGACGAACTTAATCCTGAGACCCCATCTTATAAGGCAGGTTACCAAAAAGGTGTCGTGGCCATGGCCAACGCTGGCCCCAACACCAACGGCTCACAATTCTTCATTATGTTAGAAGACTACCCTCTCCCAAACAATTACACTATCTTCGGTAAAGTAGTGAAGGGACAAGAAATTGTCGACCAAATCGGTCAAGTCGCCACTGGCGAAGCCGACCGACCAACAACGGACGTTGTGATTAAAACAGCAACAGTTGAATAGCTAAAAAAGGGGCCTTAGGCCCCTTTTTTCTTTGAGGGCTAACGCGGGCTTATTAAAAATGTCTGGCCGAAGTCGCAGACTGAGGAGATCCGAGGACTTTTTAAGAAGCCCGCGGTGGGCCGATAATAATTAGGCTCCCGGTTTAAAAGTTGAACGTTTATTGCGATTACGGTCATTCTCTGTTAAGAGCGCTTTACGCAAACGAACAGATTGCGGAGTAATCTCAAGATATTCATCTTCGGCCATAACTTCAAGGCCACGTTCAATACTAAGGATAAAGGGTGGGGCCAACATTACATTGTCATCAGTACCGGCAGCGCGCATGTTCGTCAATTGTTTACCCTTAACAGGATTCACTACCATCTCTTCACCCTTAGAAGTATTGCCAACAACCATCCCCTCATAGACCTCGGTACCTGGGCCCACATAGAGAACCCCTCGTGTCTGGAGATTATCAAGGGCATAAGCAAGAACCTTACCTCCTATCATTGAGACCATAGAACCATAAGTTGTTTTCTTAATTTCTCCAGCATAAGGCCTGAAACCAATAACTCGACTAGACATGATACCCTCACCACGAGTGTCGACAATAAATTGATTACGGTAACCCAAGAGACCTCGAGTTGGCCCTTCGAAGACAAGGCGAACGGTATTACCATGACCAGTTGGCTTAAGATTAGACATTACCGCACCTCGGCCACCAAGTCGTTCAATAACAGCTCCTTGATACTCAGAAGGTATATCGATAGTTACCTCTTCGAATGGTTCTAACTTCTCACCATTCTCTTCTTTAATAATAACTTGAGGCTGAGAGACAGATAATTCGTAGCCCTCACGGCGCATATTCTCAAGCAAAATAGAAATATGTAATTCTCCTCGGCCAAAGACCTTGAACTTATCCCCACTAGAGAAAACAACCCGAAGACCAACATTAACCTCTAGCTCTCTCTCTAGGCGATCGCGAATCTGTCGGCTTGTCACATACTTACTCTCACGACCTCCAAAGGGAGAATCGTTGATCATAAAATCGAGGGCAATGGTTGGTTCGTCAACAGAGATAGCTGGCAGAGGTTCACTCTTAGGGTCAAGACAAATGGTCTCACCGATATAAATATTAGGGATACCAGAAATAATAATAATATCTCCAGCCACAGCCTCCTTAACCTCCTCTCGCTCTAAGCCACGAAAAGTGAAGATCTTGGTAATCTTGCCAGTATAGTCAGCCGCGCCCAATTTCTTGACGAGCACAGTTTCTCCAACCTTAACTTTGCCCTCATAGACACGACAAATAGCCAAACGGCCAAGATAATTGTCGTAAGCAAGGTTGAAGGGTTGAGCTCTAAAAGGGGCATCTAAGTCTGACTTGGCTGGTGGCACCTTCTCTAAAATAGTTTCGAGAAGAGGAGTAATATCCTTGCTCTCATCCTCCAACTTCAGCTTGGCAATACCATCACGGCCAATAGCGTAGACAACAGAGAAATCAAGTTGCTCATCGTGAGCCCCAAGATCCATAAAAAGTTCTAATACATCTTCTTCTGCTTGGTGAGGATTCGCGGCTGGTTTATCTATCTTATTGATAACGACAATAGGCTTAAGACCAAGTTCAAGAGACTTCTTCAAGACAAAACGGGTCTGAGGCATTGGACCCTCTTGAGCATCAACAACTAAGACAACGTCATCGATAGAGCGCAAAACCCGCTCAACCTCCGAACCGAAGTCGGCGTGTCCAGGAGTATCAACAATATTTATCTTGGTATCTTTATAAAAAAGTGAAGCATTCTTAGAATAGATAGTAATACCCCGCTCTTGTTCGAGAGCGTTAGAATCCATACTGAAGCCCTCAGCCACCATCCCCGTCTGACGCAAAAGAGCGTCGGTCAACTTGGTCTTGCCGTGGTCTACGTGAGCGATAATTGCAATGTTTCTAATTTCCATGTTTTATTGAAAAAAGCTCCCCCTTGGAGAACTATTTATATTCTACAATATTCATAAGTTATTAGCAAATAAATACCAACAGGAGGTATTGCTAAAGGAATCACTTTACTTTATTATTGAGTGATTATAAGCCAGGTTCCCGCCTTGCGGGATAAAATTAAATTAATATGGACGACGACAAAAAATGTCTTTGCACCGATGAATGTGATTGTCAGTGCAATGATTGCTCTTGCGATTGTTGCGAGAAGCAAACTGCCGACGACGATATGGATACGGGAGCCGACGCTGAATAGCTAGTAAAATAAAAAGAGTCCTACATCTCGCAGGACTCTTTTTATTTTGTCTTAAATTAATTACTGAGCAAAAGCGGTCTTCAACTCAGCGACAGCCTTGTCATAACCAGCCTTAAATTCGGCTTGGATCTTATTCATCGCTTCTCGACGAATTTTGGAGGCTTCGGTTACATTATCTTTTGTCTTCTCTAGACTCTTAACTGCCTCGGCAAATTGTTGACGAGCAGTCTTGATGCCATTATTAGTATTCGTCCTAACGGCTTGGATCTCTACACCGTTAGTGCAATCAGTCTTGGCTTGAGAAAGGACAGAATCAATAGCACTTCTTAGGGTTGTTCGAGCTGTCTCGGAAGTAGTCTTCCTAGTGGCAATAGACCCATCAACACTACCACGATAAGTACTAATAGCAGAATCTACGGCCTGACGACGAGTCTCGGTCAAGGAAGCTAAAGTGTTACGAAAAGTGGCTACCGCCGCCTTCTGCTCGTCTGTTGTTGCTCGAGCCTCTAATTGACCAAAGCGAGTCTCGCGATTGGTCTCAGCCTTGGTTCGAACCTCCAAACGCTTCTCATCACGGTTTAAACGATTTTGGCCCACCCTCTGGAGTTGCTCTGTTCTCCTCTCTTCAAAACGGCCAAGTTGACCAGCCATCTTCTGGTTTCGAGTCTGCAGTCTCTCAACCAAATTGGCACAAAGATCAGACCCCGCACCAGCTTGCCCTGGAGTAGCTGTTGCTGATTTGCCAAGACGGGGAGCAGTAAAGGCAAAAGAGGTTATTGGCAAAATCAAACCAAGAACAAAGGCTGCTAAAAGAAATTTTGTTGTTTTCTTATAATTCATCTTGATATGTGTTATTTATTTCAGCTAATAATAGATCTTCTTCGGCGAGGAAAGAATCATCAATATCGCTAGTTAAGAGATTGACCTCTTCGGCATTCTCCCTCTCAAAGGAAGCTAGCAAACTATTAATGTCTCCGTCCACAGTATCGGCGAAAACTTGGTCCTCTTGAGTAGTAGCATCGTCCTTGCCAGTAAGCATCCCTAACTTAACCCCACCATCATTGGAGAGATTAAAATAAGCAACACCACCAACTAAAAGGGCGACAACGACTAGAGAAACGAGAACTTTCATTGTGTTAGTCATGTATTGATAAAATGGGCTAATAATATTGACCTCTTGATAACTATAACGGTTATCCCAAGAATCTGTGACGGACAAATCAGCCAAGACTTTCTCTAAGCCAGACTTATCGGGCTCAACCAAAAAGTTCTGTTCTTTGAACAGCTTAAGGAATTCTCTGATTTTTTCTTCTTTAGGATCCATATTTTTCTAATTTTTTATTCATTGCTCTGAGGGCTCGGACCAAACTCTGCCTAATCGCCTCCTCGCTCTTACCAAGAAGTTCCGAGATCTCTCGAGTAGACAACTCGTTGAGATACTTAAGAGTTAGAACTTCTCGCTGAGCTGGGGTTAGGGCACTCAGGCCTATTTTTATTATTTCTTCTTTCTCCCTCTCTAGAGACAAATTATCTGTCTTCATTGAAAGATCAGGGAGAGACACTAATTGATCTCCACTTAGCAATTCGGGAGATTCCCGTCGCCAATAATCAATCAGGCTGTTGCGAGCGATTGTATAGAAATAAGCTAAGGGAGATTTATCAGTAACAGAAAAAGTACTAACAGACTTGAAGCCTCTAACAAAGACATCTTGTGTCAGATCCTGAGACAATTCCTTATCTCCCGTCCGCCCATAAAGGTAACGGAAAATAGGTGTATAGAACTGTTCATAGATTGTAGCAAAAGAGTCCTTATCACCGGCCTTAGCCTGACTAATAATCTCCTTCAGTTCTTCTATAGTGTACGCTCTAATCATAATAACGGACGACAAGATATTCTGTGACGAATTAAATTAGGAAGCTTTCTTTTTGTTAAACTTATTAGATCTTAGCCAATTAGAATTTCCTTTGCCTTGAGACACCCTCTTTTGGGCTTCCCGATATTTCTGATAAACGGCCTTTCCCCTTTCACAATATTGGCAACCAAGAGGAGAATTTGTGTCACTAGCTAGTAGCCCACAAACAGGGCACTCCTGTTCAAACTTTTCCCGTTCAGGAATTATGGGGGTTATTTTCTCTTCCCCAAAATTAACCTCTTCTTCCTTCTCAGGCTCTTCGAGAAATTCCGGAATATCCATCTGTACACCAAATTCTTTCATGAGTCTATTCTAACATATTGAAAAATAAGGTAAAAGAAGCTAATATAAGACTACCAATATTGCCGGATCGTCTAATGGTAGGACATCGCTCTTTGGAGGCGAGTATCTTGGTTCGAATCCAAGTCCGGCAGCAGCCAATTTTTAACAAGCGAAGCGACTATAAAAATTGAGCTTCCTGAGCTTTTTAGCGAAGGACAAATTTTTAAGCGTAAAAATCACGTCGTAAAAGAGCACATTTCGACGAGAAAAAATACGAAGCGACTATAAAATATGCATTTTGTCTACATCCTCGAATGTGCCGATAAGACCCTATATGTTGGCAGCACGAATAATTTAGAAAGGAGGTTAGAGCAACATAATAATTCAAAACAGGGAGCTCATTATACGAAGATTCGCCGACCAGTGATCCTTAAATATAAGGAAACTTTCAAGACCCTAAAAGAAGCTCGGCAAAGAGAAGCTGAAATAAAGAGCTGGAAGAGGGAGAGAAAATTAAATTTATTTAATTAAAAAACAAAAAAGGCTAGAGATGAGTAGAAAACTACTACCTCTGGCCTGAGTTAAAATAGGTTGTCTCTCAATGAGACGGGCGGGTACGAGAGAAATGACCGGAATTCACTTTTTTCTCGATTCCTTTTATCACTCGCTGGTGTTCTTCTTCAAGGACAAAGACAATTTGCCTGCTCTTAAAAAATCGTTTCTGACCACGCGATAATCCTGACACACAATGAGCGTTCCTCTTGACTCGCCTATTTCTCGGAGTATCTCTCACGTAAACCGACGACCCTGCTTTTTCAGACAAGGTAAACTTTGTTCCCGGAAAAACATCTCGGAAAAGACTCATCACGATTTTCTTCCTTTGAGTCATAATAGACCCTCCTTTTTTTGTTTTTTTTGGTAACTACCCTAAAATCCAAATTTACTCTACCCCAAGATTTTAATTATGGCAAGCTCAAGAGGAACCTGCGGTAACGAGGAATTACCAAGTTGGAGATAAGTATCTAAGAATTCTCGCAGAGCTGGAGCTAAATTTTTGGCTCCAGTTTTGGCCTTAAGACTCGCAAAAAATTCTTGTTCTTTCTCTCCTGCTTCATTAAGAATCTTATTTTCGAGCGACGGAGCCAGAGAAAGAAGCAAAGCTAAGCGAATTTCTCGCATTACTAATTTTAAGAAAATTTTGAAGTCGACAGAGGCCTCTACAGCCTGATCGACAACGGACAAAGCTTGATCTAAATTATTATCGGCTATCGCCCCAATTAAATTATAAACCAAACTAATAGCAGGAGCGCCGGTAATCTTCTCGACTTCTTCTAAAGATATTTTTTTATCAGCCGAAGAGCCAATAATTTTTTGCAAAATTCCAATAGTATCGCGGAAGGATCCATCTCCCATGAAGGCTAACAAGTCGGCCACATCATCAGTAATAGCGAAACCTTCCTGCTTGGCAATATCCTTAGCTACCTTCTTGAGAATCTCAATGCTTGGCTTTTTGAAAGTATAGGTCTGACAACGCGAAACAATAGTCTCTATGATCTTGTGTTGCTCGGTCGTCGCTAAAACGAAGATAACATGAGCTGGTGGTTCTTCTAAGGTCTTCAGCAGGGCATTGAAGGCATCTTTAGTTAGCATGTGCACTTCATCGATAATATAGACCTTGTATCGAGACTCAAATGGTAATGTTCTTACAGCATCACGCAGAGCTCTTATCTCATCGATTCCCCGGTTGGAAGCACCATCAATCTCAATTAGATCATTATCGCTCGTTCCTAGAGCCTTGGCCAAAATACGAGCAACACTCGTTTTGCCAGTACCTCGGGGGCCAGCAAAGAGATAGGCATGGACAATATTGTCTTGTTTTATTGCTGAAGCCAAAACACTGGTTACTTGGTCTTGACCAATAACCTCAGCAAACTTGCTCGGTCGATATTTGCGATAGAGGGCTAATTCAGACATAAAGAGATTATAGCAAGGAGTGCGAAGGAAAACAAAAAACCGCCAAAGTCTTGGCGGTTTTTAGAAACTTAATTTAAACGGTAGTAGGATTCTTAGGATTGGGGCCATAGACATTGGCCTCAGGCTGACTATCCATGACCAACAAGACAATAATCCAGATAGTTCCAATAATCGGAATTAAACCAAGGAGAAGCCACCAGCCACTCTTGCCAATGTCATGAAGTCTTCTAATCCCGACAGCAATACTTGGGATCATTACGGCAAGTAAATAAACCATCCCAAGGATGCTCATTTTATCACTAATAATTCCACTCACAATACTAAGCAAGATGGAGATAATAAAATTAAAGAGAACAAAATACCAATACTCAGCCCTTGGGGCTCGACCGGTAAAAACTGCGTACTTTTTTAAAACATCAGTATAATAATGCATAATAAAAAAATTACCTTTTAATAGTTTAATTATAGCAAGAATTTAGAAAATTTTCGACAATATTCCCAACATCCTTAGAATTCTGAGTCTCCATTAGTCTGGTTCGCAAAGCCATCGCCCTCTTAAAACCAGTGACATAAGCCTTGAAGTGTTTGCGCATCACAGAGAAGTTCTTAGTATGACCAGCGAACAATTTATCATTAGTCGGGCCCGGTAAATAGAGTTCCTCGAAGAGCTGGGCGTGCTCGACAACTGTGAGAAGTCGTTTTTCAAGTGAGCCCGAAATGCGACTTCGCACAGTTTCGTCAGCGAACAACCATGGTTTACCAAAAGCGCCTCGGCCGATCATAACTCCATCTATTTTATATTTTTTAGCTAATTCCTTACCCTCCTCGACATTTGCCACATCACCATTACAAATTACTGGAATATTATATTCCTTCCCCAGCTGGCCAAGAATCTCAGCTTCCTCCCAATGAGCCTCAACTTTAGACAACTCTTTTCTTGTGCGTAAATGGAAGGTGACCGCCGACGGTCGGGTCTCCAAAATAATTCGAGCCCAATTCTCCGTATCGATCTTACTATAACCAATCCTCGTCTTAACCGAGACAGGCATATCTCCTGCCACTTCTTTAGCAGCGAGAATTATCTCCCTAGCCAATTGAGGGTTCTTAATCAGAGCCGAGCCAGACCCCTGCTTCTCTACTGCTCGGTCGGGACAACCCATATTAATATCTACCCCAGCAAAGCCAAGCTCCTTGATTATTTTGACAGCCTCCCTAATCGTTTCTGGTTTACTGCCAAAGATCTGCGCCACAATCGGTTGTTCTGCTGGTACAAAATAAAGCTCCCGGAGAAGTTTTGCTCGGCCCCCGTCACTAGCCAAACCATCGGCCGAGACAAATTCAGTAAAAAGGACGAAGGGCGTGCGAAAAACGACTTCGGGCCTGCCTACCGGACAGGCAGGCTCATTTGAAGTCGCATTTCTCACACCCTCTCCTCGGCTACATTTTATAAACATCTGCCGAAAAGCCGAATCAGTGACATCATACATCGGAGCCAAAGCAAAAAACGGCCGTGGCAATTCCTCCCAAAAATTCTTTTTATTCTCCATCTTTAACAAGATATATGTTATCAGTGAGATAGTCTAGTATTTTCTCAGTATCACCATCGCGATCGTCACTACGTAAGACAATAACAACAATTCGCCTTGATTCAGACAAAGAAGAATCCTCTAACGGTATCTCCACTTCGAACAAGTTAAGAGCTGTTTGTTTGGCTGCTTCAGTTTGCCCCGTCTTACCACCCAAGAAGCCCTGGCGAGAGACAAAAGAATTAACATTCTGCCAAGTATGGCTAGCTAATTTAATTTTATCTCTGCGAGACACTTCAAAGATATACCCTTTCTCGAAGAAAATATGTTTAGTCAGACGGAACAGATCTTCCGTCGTTGAAATGTTCCCAGCCTCAATCCCCGCAGGATCCTCGAAGGTTGAGTGAGACAAGCCAATAGTCCGAGCTCGCTTATCCATCTCCAAGACGAAGCGCTTTTCTCCAAGAGCTGAGGCGAGAACATCAGCAGCCTTATTGCTTGATTCTAAAAGTAAAGGCCAAAGCAAATCTTTTGACACAAAGATCTCTCCCTCTTCAAGACCACCAACTTCACGATAAGGGACAAATTTACTATCTTTACCGACAGTCACCTTAACAATGGGGTTGACCTGGTCGAGAAAGACGAGGGCAGTCATAAGTTTTGTCAGAGAGGCAATGGGATAGATTTTCTGACTATTTTTCTTGACAATAGTAGCTCCACTATCAAGATCGGCAACAAGATAACTCTCGGCTGTGACTTGAGGAAAAATATTTTTAGTCCGAGCCAGATAATGGCCAGAGGTATCACCAATTAAATTATTGCCTGTCACAACAAGCGGTGTTCCTCGTTCAGCAAAAGAAAAAACTTCTTCAGCATCAGTTGTCTCAAGCCTAATACATCCGCCCGAGTAACCGAGGCCCACTGGAGTTAAGTCGTCATAATAAGGCCAGCCATGGATAAAGTAATTACCAAGAAATTGCATACTGTAGGGCATCCAGACATCAGTAATAGAAGAACGATGATTCTCTTCCTTGGTTAGAATCCGAAATTGACCCCGAGGTGTCTCCCAAGGCAGACCAGTCTTGCCAATAGAGACAATAGGTAGACTCTTTATAAGTACTTTGTTCTGGTAAAGATCAATAGTCATATTCTTGAGATCAGCGACAATTGCCTTGTCGTCATCTGGCAAATCAAGAGAACCCTTACCGAGAAAATAAACTGTTCCCGAAACTTCTGGTAAATCATGATAAGTTGAATTTTTTCCTTCAGAATATTCCTCAGAACGATACTCCACCAAGCCCAGATCCGCCCAGTCTGTCTGACAAGCAAAATAAATGACAATGGTCGCAACAAAAAAGATAGTTAGGAAAATGGCAGTAAAGCGCTTTATCATTGATTGTTTTCTTCAGTTGAGACGATAGGAATGAAACCATTCTTACTCGTAGTACTGTCGTAAGAAACATAATGAGCAAGAAAATCTATTAAATTGTGAGTATCTTTGTTCTTATCTTCACTCTGGAGAAGTACCACCGATAAGAGATGACTTTTTTTACCCTCAGACCCAGAGTCCGAACTAGAAGAGTTATTTATCGGAACTTCAAAAAGGGAGACTAGAGTACGATTAGCTTCATCGGTGTAGCCATTTTTCCCGCCAACATAATATTTCATCAGGGAAACATTGTTGTAATTAGACCAAGTATGACCACGATAACGATAAGACTCCTCTCTTGTAAGGGCAAGAAGGTCAGGCTTATTCTCGTACAAGTAACCGGCAAGTCTAGATAAATCAGCCGGGGTAGATAGATTATCTGGAGACAAACCACTAGGATCAGCAAAATGAGTATTGGTCATACCGATCTGCTTAGCAAAAGCATTCATCCGAGAGAGAAACTTTTCTCTTCCAACCGTCAGAGCAATAGCTTCGGCAGCATCATTGCTCGATGTCAGGAGTAGAGGATAAAGTATAATTTCAAAAGGAATCTTCTCTCCCACTCTTAGTTGCCCAGTATTGCCGTAAGTCTCCCAAGCTTCAGTCGTAATTATTATATCTTGTTCGGGATCTAAAAATTCTTGAGCAACGCTTGCTGTTACAAGTTTTGTAACCGAGGCAATAGGTAAAACCCTATTCTCATTTTTCCTAACTACAACCTCCTTAGAACTCAAGTCACTAACCAAGTAAGCGCTAGCAGATAAAACCAAACCATCAATTGGTTTTTCTAAAAGATACGAGGATATCGCCTGTTCGATTTCAGACGAATTATCTAAACTCGTCGAACGATAAACCAAGGGATGCCCCTCGTCAAAAGTATAATAAGTCACTTTTGCTACCGCCCAAGTGGCAAAACAGAAAATAGAGATAATCGCAAAAAAAATAAGGCTAAAAATTGCCAAGCGGAAGTGGTAGCTTTTAATCAAAGATTTTCTCATTATTTTTTATTACGAATCACCAATTCTGGCTCGTCATCGTCAGCTCCAATCTCAGGTTCAAAGCTAACAACATCTCCGCTCTTTACTGAGCCCTTAATCATATTATCAGCAATCTGTTGCTCAATATGATCTTGGATAAAGCGTTGCATAGGGCGAGCCCCAAAAACTTCGTTGGCTCCTAATTTGGCGACAATACTGGCAAGATAATCGTTAATTATAAGAGTAATACCCTGATTCATTAAGCGTTTCGCCAGTCGGCCAAGCATAAGACGAGATATTAGCTTGAGCTCATCTTCCGATAAGGGGCGGTAAACAACCACAGAATCAAAACGGTTTAAAAGTTCTGGTTTAAAAATAGCCTTAGTCACCAAACTGTTGATAATCAGATCAGCTTCAGCCTCTGGCCTCTTCCCCTCTCTCACCATTTGCCAAATAAAGTCTGCTCCGGCGTTAGAGGTCGCAATAATAATCATATTGCGCAAACTAATTTGTCGTCCACTCTTATCAGAAAAATATCCCTCGTCAAAAATTGTTAAGAATAAATTATGAACATCAGGATGTGCCTTCTCGAACTCGTCAAGAAGAAGGACACCGTAAGAATTCTCTCTCACAAGTTTGGCCAACAAACCAGGTCGACCATCAGCAGCTGACCCAATGAGATTATTAGATCCTTCAATTGTTTGGAACTCAGACATATCTAGACGAAGGAGAGCCTTTTCCTCGCCAAACATTGTTTCTGCTAGAGCCTTCGCAGTCTCTGTCTTGCCTACACCTGTCGGCCCTAAGAATAAGAAGGAGCCAATCGGCTTCTTCTCGTTACGTATGCCAGATCGGGCTCGACGTAAAGCGTTGCTAACTTGAGTCAAGGCTTCGCTCTGACCGATAACTCTCTCGGCTAGACTCTTTTCTAATCCTAATAATTTTTCTTTCTCACCTTCCTTAATCTTGCCAATAGGTATGCCAGTTTTGCTCTGTAATAATTCCTGAACTATATCCTCATCAATAATCTTATAACCCTTCTGTTTAGCCCAAGGGATAATTTCGGTTAAGAGATCTCCAGCCTTGTCGCTAGAATCAGAAACCGAGAAATATTTACCAGCTCCTTCAACTATCGTCAGTAGAGCGGGATAAGTAAAGAATAGTCGGTGTTGCTCTTCAATAGACCAAACTGTTTGCTCAAGGTTATGAATAATCGATTCCACAGGCAGAGGCCGGACAAAGACTCGGTCGAAGAGGGCCATTAGGCTGATATTGCTCTCAATCTCCTGGTGAAAGTCATTGTTACCAACAAGACCAATAATTTGAACTGAATCAGAATTAAGAAAAGGATAAAGAAGTTCAACGAAATTAGAGCCAAGAGCTCCAAAGCCTTGCATTAAATATGTAAAATTATCGAAAATAAGGAGGATATTGCCAGCTCTTTCCACTTCTTTAAAGATTTTAAACAATTCTGTCTCTAATTCTGACTTCTCTTTAAACCGAGAGACAAAAACAGCGGAATTAAGAAGGACGGGGCGTTTATATTCCAAAGATGGGGGGATAACTCCATCTTTAATTCGTCGGACCAAATTCCAAACAACATCCATTCTCTCGCTACTTGTATCGGCAACAATAAAGATGTTTGCTTCTTTTTGTTTGGCCAGAACATTCTCAATCTGATTGATCTCATCCAGACGAGAAGAGTACCCGTACAAATCAGAGGAAAACTCAATGCCATAGAGCAGATCCCAACTATACTTATTTAGGGTCCCAGTGTTACCAAAACCCCAATCCTTAGCAATCCCCGGCAACCGAGAAAGATTGGAGGAACTCCACCATCGCTTCCGATATTCGTTAAACTCAATCTCATATATAACCCAATTGACAGCTCCAATAAGCCTAGCCTCATTGATGTTGTGATCAGCTAAAAACTGAGAAAAGGACACATCGTTCTGAAACAAAAAAGTGACTAGCTCCCTAAATTTAAGGACCTTATCTGGACTAATAGGCAATTTATAGAATTGGCCAGCTGGTCGTAATTCTAAAAATTTAGCAACTTCTTGGGCTGAGATACCGCAACGTCGCAGAACCTTACCCCCCACAATAGAGGTTAAGAAACCATAGAGAACATCGTTATTTTTGGTAGCCAAAAGTACTCGCCCAACAGTAAAAGTAAAGAGATCTCCTGGTTGATAGCGATTAAGGGCGACATTGTCGAAGTAATAAGAAGAATTAAAATACCATTCGGTCATCTTGGCGACTAAATAGAAGGCAAGACTCAAGCAAACCAAACCCCAAACTCGAGGCGCAAGATGTGATAAACCAAGATTACTAGCAGAGAAAAAGGTTGCCAGAGCAAATAAAACTAATAGTAGCCCCCCGGCGAGATTGATTAGAAGGCGCCGTAAGTGCGAAGAAAAAACAGATTCAATTACTAAAACTGGGTAGAGGGGGCTATTTTTTAATAACTCTTTAATATCCATAAAACTATTTAAACAATAAACCAATGCCCAACATAACCAAAACGACAAGAATTAGTGGCAATAGTAACCAAAAAATGAGAAAAATGGGGAAAAGTAGAGCAACCACAAAAATAAAGACAGACCCAAAGACGATAATTAAGGTTCTCATAAAGATACCGACCAACCGCATAATAAGATTAATAACAAAGACTGAAGCAACAGCCTCAAAGTCGTCAACAATATTCTTCTTATACTCCTCCCCCATCCTTCGCCAAGGAGCAAAATAAGATTGCACTAAGATAGGAATTGAGAAAAAGTTAAAAAGGAAAACAAGAATATTTTTATAAATATTACTGAATTCTAAAATCGCTCGACCATAATGCCAACCAAAATAATGAAGACTAATCACCAAAAAACGCATGAGTTAATTATACTATAAATATAAAATTACCTAAACCGATAAAAGACTTTCCCAGGGAAACGAAGATCTAGATACTCAAGGCGTCCGTTGCTCGCCCGCCAGTCTTCTATAAACTTATCATTCTTGAGAATAGAATTATAGTTAGTGATTAGATTGTTGGCCGATTGATCAGTATTAAACAGAATCAGCCCCCTCCAGAGAGGGTCACTTTTTTGAGTTAAAGTAGCAATAAGATCATTTTGGGCATAGACCTCGGCTTTCAGCAAAATAAGATCATTTACCGGCCACAGAGACAAAGAACTTTTTACAAAATTTAGAAAAGCGGTAGAGCGAAGAAGGGATCGCGGTTCAATAACTTTATTGCCAATTCTCTTAAGCGGGGTCTTACCATGAAGCTCGATGTAGAGAGAATCAGAAAAATTAGGTGCCGCTTGGTAAGCGACGCCAGTAGGGGCAAGATAATAACATTTCTTCTGGTCTGATTCTTTAAGACACCAGAGGATCTTGGACTCTCGATCAACAACTAAAATAGACAGGGTGTTGAGATTGGGCCAAGTAATAGTGACCTTAGCTAGACCGGGGAAATTGTTTATTAACTTGCCAATAAGAATTTTTTTATAAACAAAAAAAATGCTGTTTCGAGGGACAAGATAAAGATAACGGCCAGTGAGTTGGCCTCCAACAAATTGCTCTATCTCTGCCTTATCCGCACTCGTCTCCCCGGCAATTTCTAAATCTGTCACTCTCAAGAAAGAAAGGTTAACTAGTGTTAAAAAAGAACCCACAATTAAAAGAGAGATGAAAAAACCAACAAAACGAGCAATTCGTCTCTTGCGCTTGTCGTGCTCTCTGCTCGCTCGCAATATTTCTGCTTTAGATGAAGCCATTTATTTGATAACCGTTCGCCCACCCAGATAAGGTTGTAGAACCTTAGGGATAGCAATTGAACCATCAGCCTGTTGGTAGTTCTCGATAATGGAAACAAGAATCCTAGGCGAAGCCAGAGCGGTACCATTCAGAGAGTGGGCAAATTTTGTTTTGCCATCTACATCTTTATAACGAGTATTAGAACGGCGAGTTTGGAAATCATGAAAATAGGAAATAGAATGAGTCTCCCGATATTTGCTCTCACCCGGAACCCAAGCTTCAATGTCATATTTCTTGACCTGTCCTTGACCAAGATCACCAGTGCAATTGATGACGACACGATAAGGTATCTCCAAGCCCTGCATAATCTTCTCGGCGTTAGCCAAAATTTGCTCATGATACTTAACACTCTCGGCATGGCTAGCCTCACAGAGAACAACTTGCTCAACTTTATAGAATTCATGAACCCGGATCAGCCCTTTAGTATCCTTCCCGTGGCTCCCCGCCTCCCGTCGATAACAAGGAGAAAAGGCTGCGAACTTGATCGGTAGATTTTCTTGAGGGATAACCTCGTTGAAATAGTAGCCCATCGTCGGAACTTCAGCTGTACCAGCTAGATAATCTCCATCTTGAGTCTTGTAGAGATCTTCTTCGCCTTGAGGAAGGTAACCCGTCCCCATAAACATCTCGGGGCGATCAATAATAGGAGTAATCAACGGAGAGAAACCATCATCAAGAGCGACCTTCATTGAATACTGCCAGAGAGCGAAACATAATTCTACTGCTTCATTCTTCAAGAAATAACCACGGAAACCAGCAACTTTTGTCCCCCGGTCAAAATCGGCCAAATTCAAATCAACCATTAGATCAACATGACTCTTCGGCGAGAAATCGAATTGAGGCTTATTGCCCCAAGCCTTGAACTCTTGATTGAAATTATCGTCATCACCCTCGGGCACACTCATGTCAGGGATGTTGGGGACAAGAAGCATTAAGGACTGCCAAGACTTCATTATAACTTTGAGTTCTTCTTCTTTTTTTTGTAAATTTGCCTTAACCGAACTAACTTTATCTATCAAACGAAGTTTCTCGGTACCAGTTGCCATCGCTATACCATCGCTAGCCTCATTCTGTTGACGGCGAAGATCGTCGATGGATGTGACCAACTTAATTCTCTCATCATCAAGTTTAAGAAGTTCCTCGACATTAAAGTCAATACGCTTCTTGCGAGCGGCTTCCGCCACGAGTTCTTTGTTTTCTCGAATAAATTTTATATCCAACATAATTTTATAGTAAATTAATTGACTTATTTCAATTGTAGCAGATTTACTGATAAAATAAAGCTGATGTTTAAAAAAATAACCCCAGAGAACTTCCCTTCTCTGCTTAAAGAAATCAACGATCCCCCTAAGGAATTATATCTAGAAGGGGATTTCCCTTCTGAGAACGAATACAAGTTCTTGGCCGTTGTAGGCTCACGCAAATATTCGCGCTATGGGAAAGAAGCTTGCGAGGAATTAATTGCCGGTCTCGCTGGTTACCCCATCGTCATTGTCTCCGGACTGGCTCTCGGGATAGACACTATCGCCCATCAGAGCGCCTTAAAAAATAATTTACTCACGATCGCTATCCCCGGCTCTGGTCTTGATCGGCAAGTCTTACATCCTTTCTCTAACCACCGTCTGGCCGATGAGATTGTCGAGAGAGGTGGTTGCCTTTTGTCAGAGCTTGAGCCAGAGTGTCCAGCCGGACTCCACACCTTCCCTCGGCGCAATCGCATAATGGCGGGACTGTCACACGCCACTCTAATAATAGAAGCAGGAGAAAGATCAGGGACATTAATCACCTCTCGCCTAGCAATGGAATATAATCGTGATGTCCTTGTCGTCCCTGGATCCATTTTCTCCCCCGGTTCTCGTGGGGCCAATAACTTAATCCGCCATGGTGCCATGCCTATTAATAAGAGCGAAGATCTCTTGCAAGCCCTCGGTTTTAACACTGACGAGGAAGAAAAAGAAAAACAAGGACGCCTCTTTGTTGATCTCTCGCCTATCGAACAAAAAATTGTTGAAATTCTAGAAAGTGATAGCTTCCCCCGTGACGAATTAATCGAGATCGCCGAACTCACCGCCAGTGAAGCCAATATTGTCCTCTCGACAATGGAAATCAAAGGTATAATTAAAGAGGCTATGGGCGAAGTAAGGTTAGCCTAATCATTTGACAGATGTGCAAATCACGACTTACAGGAAAAGTCCTGTCAATATCGTGCGGGGCTTTTCTTTTTATCTATTTTTTATCTAACGCTCATCCCACTTTTCTTTACGACCGTGAATAAAAGTGGGGAACAACAAAGAAACTCTTAATTATAATTTGAACACTTTTTTCAGATGAACCTCGTTATCAACCTTATCCGCGACAATATATATCACCCCCCGACCAAGTCCAACATCAGTTTTTAACAAACCAACATAGTCCTCACAATCATAAGGGGTTATCCATACACTATTCTGAAGTTTAATAAAACCAAAATCCGCTAACTCACGACGTAAAAAATCTCTTTTCTTGCGACTTTTTTCCCAGATATCGAAAATTACAATCCGCCATTTACCGTCCCACTTTTTCTTCTTCTTTTTCTTTAATTTTAATTCTTCTTGATATCTCAATAATCTTAATTCCCCTTTGGGGGTTAATGACAAATGGCCGGTTTTATCTTTAGAAATAAAACCGTTCTTTATTAGACCAGACAAGCAATTCTCAATGCGAGATTTACAATAATATTTTTTCTTTTTAAACATTCGCAAAATTTGCAAAGAATTAGGAGCAATCATGGCGACAGTTAAAAAACCTGTCACGGCAACCACGGATAAAACAGCCAAAGGAATACTTATTTCATCAATATCTAATTCACTCGGCTTGAGTTTTAGATTAAATTTCATTATTTATATTGTATCACAAATGTTCACGGTCGTAAGTAAAAGTGAGACCTATATTATAAGATGTATTATAGAAATGACAGATATAATGATTATGATTTTAGTAATTTTATTTGAAAGCTGAAGTGATTTTAAAAATTAAAATAAAAAAAATGGCGTTGGCCTACTACTAGTAGACCAGCGCCGGTGATGGGAGAAAAATCTCCCAGTAGTTGGACCGCATTTCGTCAGGCCAAACCGAGGCTTACCCCGGACCCGTCCTTCGAGACGGGCGAACTTTGTTCTTCGAGTTCTAAGTGACGAAAACGGCCGCTGCGATTACAATACTCTTCATGGCAAGATCTCCTTTTGGGTTGCCATTTATCTAACTAGCCATCCAGTATCACAAACTGGACTCCGTTTATAATGTTATCACTAAACCACAAAAAGACAATCCCCAGTTGACAAGAGATTACAAAAGAGATAATACTTGCTACACTACAAAAGAATAAAATTACATGAAGTTACTTATAGTAGAGTCTCCGGCTAAAGCTAAGACCATTGAAAAATATTTAGACAACGCCTACACCGTGCGCGCGAGTGTGGGGCATATTCGTGATCTCCCAAAGTCTAATAAGAATGCTATTGATATTGAAGGAGGCTTCATCCCCCATTATGAAATTAGTAAGGGCAAAGAACATGTCATTACTGAATTAACTAAGCTAACAAAAAAGGCCGATGAAGTCTTGCTGGCCACTGACCCCGACCGCGAAGGCGAGGCTATTGCTTGGCACTTACAGCAAGCTCTTAAATTAAAAAAACCAAAGAGAATAGTCTTCCACGAAATTACTAAGGAAGCAGTACGAGAAGCCATGAAGCACCCACGTGAGATTGATACCAATCTCCGGGTCGCCCAAGAAGCCAGACGAGTTTTAGATCGTCTCTTCGGTTATGACTTATCTGCTCTCATCTGGCAGAAGGTGCGTTACGGCTTGTCGGCTGGTCGTGTACAGTCTCCCGCTCTTCGCCTCATTGTCGAGAAAGAAAAAGAAATAAGAGCTTTCGTACCTGAAGCCTATTGGGTGATTGAGTCCTTGTTTGAGAATAAAAATAATAAAATCCCCTTCCATTGCTCAATCGAACCTAAAACTGAGAAAGAAGCCAACGAAATTGTAGAGAGCTCTCAGAAAGCGAGTTGGCAAGTAGACTCTATTGAAGAGACTAAGGCCAAGCGTTCGGCTCGGGCGCCCTTTACCACCTCGACCTTACAACAGACCGCTTCGTCCCGTCTCGGCTATGCTCCAAGTATCACTATGCGTCTAGCTCAGAAACTCTATGAAGCGGGTCATATTAGTTATATGCGTACCGACAGTACAACTCTAAGCCAACAAGCCGTCACCGAAATCACCGAGGTTATTAAAAAGAAATTTGGGGATAAATATTCAGATCCCAAACAATTCAAAACTAAAAGTAAGAATGCCCAAGAAGCTCACGAGGCTATCCGTCCAACTCATGCAACTACTGAAGGAGCTGGGACTAGCCCCCAAGAAAAAAAACTTTATCAACTTATCTGGCAACGCACCGTCGCTAGTCAGATGACCGGAGCCGAAAGTTTGAGAACAAAGATTACAGCCATCGCAAGCGATAAGAAAATTCCTGTTTTTGAAACTTCCGGTTCTCACATTCTCTTCGATGGTTGGCTTAAGGCTGACCCAGACGCTCGAGGTGAAGAGATAGATTTACCAAAATTGGCTAAAGGCGATAACCTCAAGCTCTTAGAAATTACTTCTACGGGCAAAGAGACTGAACCACCTCATCGTTATACCGAAGCGGGTCTTGTCAAAGAATTAGAAAAAAGAGGGATTGGTCGCCCAAGTACTTATGCCGCAATTATCAAAACGATCCAAGATCGCGACTATGTGATTAAAGAAAATAAATCTCTCATGCCAACCGACACTGGCGAAGTGGTCAGTGACTTTCTTAGCCAATATTTTGCCGACTACATCAGCGATACCTTCACTGCCGAAATGGAAGACAAGCTAGACGAAATCGCCGAAGGCAAAAGAGATTATGTAAAAACACTTAAAGATTTCTACGGACCCTTCACTAAAGACATCAAGGCAAAAAAGAAAATTGAAAAAATAACGAACCTCGGTGAGACCCCCGAAGATATAAAATGTCCCAAGTGTAAGGCCTCAATGATTATAAAACTCTCGAAGAATGGAAAATTCTATAGTTGTTCCAAATTCCCCGATTGTGACGGAGCCTTAACTCTCGATGGCAAAGAACTGGCTGGCCCCAAGATCTTAGACGAGGAGTGTCCGAAGTGTAAGGGGAAATTAGTCGAGCGCGAAGGTAAATTTGGGAAATTCGTCGCCTGTTCTAATTATCCTAAATGTCGCTATATCAAGAAAGACGCTGTGATAGAAGGCCAAGAGAGACAAGGTGATACGGGTGTTGAATGTCCTCTCTGTCACAAGGGTACAATGGTAGAGAAGCGGGGACGCTTTGGCGTCTTCTACGGCTGTTCTAATTACCCTGACTGCAAGAATATTATAAAGTCCAAACCAACGGGCCGAACTTGCCCCGAGTGTGGAAGCTTGATGATGGAGGGGACCAAGACTATCCCTGAACGTTGTTCAAACAAAGCCTGCCCCAATCACAACCCCCACCGGATGAAATAAAATCCTATTTATGCTATTTTAGAGGCAATGGATCCTAAGGAGATTATTGCCTTAATGAGAGAGCCAAGTAAGGAGGACAAGAAACTTGTCGAGAAGGCTTACTCTTTTGCCGAGAAGGCACATGCCGGGCAGTTGCGAGCCTCAGGCGAACCTTACATTATCCACCCCTACAACACCGCCTTAATTTTAGCCGAGTTCAAGGCTGATGCCGAAACTATTGCTGGCGGACTACTCCACGACACAGTCGAAGATACAGAAGTCGACCTACACGATATTGAGAGAGAGTTCGGTGAAGATATTACCTTCATGGTGGACGGGGTTACTAAATTAGGCACCCTAAAGTATCGTGGAGCCAAGCGCCACACCGAAAGTCTGCGTCGCCTCTTCGTCGCGATGGCTGAAGATATAAGAATCATTATGATTCGCCTCGCCGACCGTCTTCACAATGTGAGAACTCTTGAGCATCTACCTCCCGAGAAACAAAAACGGATTGCCCTAGAGACCTTAGAGATATATGCTCCCCTCGCCAACAGACTTGGTGTCTGGCGTCTAAAAGGCATGCTTGAGGACGCTAGCTTCCCCTACGCTTACCCCGAGGAATACAAGAAAGTTGTCGCTATTAGGAAGACTAAGGGTAAGGAAACGATTAAGCGCTTAGAGAGAATCTACCGAACTCTCCAGAAAGAATTAGCCGCTCGCGGTCTTAAAAATTTCGAAATAGATTATCGCATCAAGTATCTCTACAGTCTCTATACTAAACTCTTACTGAAGAATATGAACATTGATGAGATCTATGATATCTCCGCTTTGCGGGTAATCGTAAGAACCATTGATGAGTGCTACCAGGTCTTAGGGATCATCCACAACCTCTGGAGACCTATCCCGGGCCGGCTAAAAGATTACATCGCCAATCCGAAACCGAACGGTTACCAGAGTATCCACACCTCAATCTTTGTGGGTGACGGTAACGCTGTCGAAATACAAATTCGCACCGAACAAATGCAACACGAGGCTGAATATGGTATCGCCTCCCATGTTATCTATGATGAGGTCAGTAAAAAAAATAAAAAGAAAACTTCTCGTCAAGACAAGATTACTAAAGATATGTGTTGGATCGAGGATCTTATTGAATGGCAGAAGCAAACCAAGGGAGGAGGCGACTTCATGTCTCATGTCAAAGATCATTTAATCCAAGAGCGAATCTTCGTCTTCACTCCGAAGGGTGAAGTGGTAGAACTACCGAAGGATGCTACCCCAATCGATTTTGCCTATTCTATTCACTCGGATATTGGTAATCACGCCTCGGGAGCAAAAATAAACAAAAAAATGTCTAGTCTTGATACCAAGCTAAACAATGGCGACACAGTAGAGATCGCTACAAGCAAAAATAGTAAACCAAATAAAAAATGGCTAGGGTTCGTCAAAACAAATGACGCCAAGAGAGGCGTCCGCATCTTCTTCCAAAATAAAAAAGATTAGAGAGAAAAATTCTCAATAAAATAGAGATCTTCTGGCTCTTCAAGTTCGGTCTCTTGATTGGGCCTGGTCTCGGCAATCCTAATTTCTTGCCCTACTTCCTCTGGGGCTAAATCACTAAGGGGGACGTCAATAACACTTGCTGGTCCCACCTGCTGGAGCATCGATAAGATACGCTGAAGCTCGTCATCAGAACCAAAATCGATCATAATCCTTCCTCCAATCTCCCCCTTAGCCTCCACCTTGACCCGATTGCCATACTTCTCAGATAATTTTCCTTCTAACTCGATAATCTCCGGCTGGACAAAATTCTCCTTCCTTCGAACTTTGTCATAAGCTATTCGGCGAGCAATAGACTCGGCATCACGAACAGTTAAGCGCTTAATTAAAATCTCTTTAAAAAGAGTATCCTGTTCCTCCGTCTTATCAATTAGCATCAAGAGTGGCTTGGTATGACCCTCGGCAATCTGACCAGCCACAAGAGCATCGAGGATCCCCTGAGGCAGATTGAGAATTCGGATAGTATTGGAAACGTACTCACGACTACGGCCGACGCGCTTACCCACTTCCTGATGAGTAAGATTAAATTCCTTGACCAAACGAGAGAAGGCTTGAGCGCGATCGACGGAGTTAAGGTCTTCACGCTGAAGGTTCTCAATAATCGCTAATTCCAACTTCTCCTTATCGCTCTGCTCACCGGTACGAATGATAGCCGGGACTTGAGGTAGCCCAGCCAAGCATGAAGCGCGCCAACGACGCTCCCCTGCAATAATCTCATATTCCGAGTACATACTGCCATCGTCTCGCTCGAACTCCTTACGAGTAACGACGAGAGGCTGGAGAACACCATATTGCTTAATAGAGTCAGCTAAATCACGAAGACGATCTTCGTTGAATTCACGCCGAGGCTGATAAGGATTTGGTTTTATCTTGTCAACTTCGATTAAAAAAATATGATCTTCGTAATTACTGGACATAAGATTATTTTAGCATAGATTGCTTTTTAGCAAAAATCGGGTAAAATACAGGCTAGTATTCAAATAAGAATAGAAGCCGAAGTGGCGGAATTGGTAGACGCGCACGACTCAAAATCGTGTACCGCAAGGTGTGAGAGTTCGATTCTCTCCTTCGGCACCAGAATTAATAAAAGCCGTTAACCTTATTGGGGGTTAACGGCCTTTTGTTCACAAGCAGAAAATCAAACAACTTGCCAAGTCTGATCTTCAAGCATCACAATGATGTTCTGTCTTTCTAAAGCAGTGAGAGCATTGGCCGACATCTCTTCGAAGTCGGTCTCATCAAGGTCAGTGCTAATACCCCAATTCTTGGTCCCACCCTCTTCTCGAAAACGATCTAGGAGTTGCTCGAGGGAAAAAACCTTAGTATCACCCTCATCACATATCTCTAATATCGCTTCAAAGATGGCCTCTGACCAATTCTCTGCAGAGGAGTCATCGACAAGGATCTTCTTTCTTTCCTCCGCTTTTTTAGAGAGAGAAGAAGAAATAGACAAGGGATTCTCCGGCACTTCCTCTTCGTCAGAATCCGAACCTTCGAATACATCTTCAATATTCTCATCTCCAATGTCTACCACTGACTCTGTCTTGGTAACAAGGTCAATAACTTCTCCAATGACAACCAGACCCTTGTCTCCCAATGATAATAAAGCAGTCCGGACCTGATTCTCGAGGAAAGCATCCGCGGCCATAACATTAACGCCGAAATTCTTGCCATAAGTTCTCACCGACGGCCAAAATTCATCAAAGGTTGGCGGGTCAACTAATTCACGAAGCAGAGACAAGATAAGTTCCTCCCAATTAGTTGAGGAGTCTAGCGACTTAACCTTCTTTGGTCTCTCCTTCTCTGGACATTTAAGTCTTGGAGGAGAACGTTTAGGCAAGCCCTTACTGTCACCCTCCGAGACATCACTGGCTCCCTTTTCTAACATCTTCTTACCGGTCTTGGTGACTTGCCACAGAAAACCATCACCATCTCCGCCCTTGTGCTTGACAATCAAGTCAGCCTTGCCAAGCAAGTAAAGATGGTTGGATATCTTGGCGGAAGAAAAACCACACAATTCTGGATAATCAAGAGCCCGAACATGCAAGTCCTTACTCAAGATACCGTCATTCTCTCCGACAAGTCTCAATAACGCCAGCTTGAAAGGACTAAGACTTTTTTTCTTCTTCTTTCCTTTCCTAACTTCAGACGCCACCACTTCTTTCCCCGCTGGCGCTTTGGCCAGAGACCAAATATTCTCTTCGCCCACAACTTTACTCTCGACAAGGCCTTGCTCCTGCAATTTTTCCAGATAATGCAAAACTTTGAGAGTAAGGTTACCAGACCTCTCACACTGAGTGTTAAACCGCTTATCAACACAGAGAATGGCTGCCAATTTGGACAAACCTATTCCCGACAGATGCCGACGAAGAACACTAAGAACAATTTGCTGATTATCATCATCAGTGACTCGAGCCGAAGTTCGAGGAGATGTCTCGCCCTGATCAGAGGTCCCATCAAGAGCAAACCAGCGAGCGGTCGTCGTCTTTCCACGGTTCTCAACTAATCCAGCTTCCTTCAGTTTCTTCAAATAGAAGGTTACCCGCGCAACAAGATTTGGGACGACGGAATTCTTCGGATTAAAAACCGAATTGTGGCGTAAACTTTCGGCCAAATCGGCCCGGCTGATACCCGTAGAGCCAGCCCTCTGAACTAGTGACAGAACGCAGGCAGACTTAGAGTCAACCACTGTATCTTCGCCAACAGAGTTCGCCGACAGATTACGCGGCCTTGTCGTCTTCACCTCAATCTTCTCGGGCGTATTATGCCCGTTGTCGTTGTCGCCCAACAAGCCAGTGATTGCTTCTCTGGCCGAAGCAAGTGACGCCTCGGCTGACGCAATATTAGACAGAGCCAAGCGACCATATTCGTCGGTTATAGCCCGCAACTCGGACTGAAGCCGAGCCTTCTCGTCTGGATTAAGAAAAATATCCAGCCGAGCTTGAGGTGGGGCACCGTCGCCCCCATCTCCAAGCAAAAAAGTTGGCATCAAGTCGAAGATGCTTTGACTTGAGCCCAAGACCATATCAGTACCGTTCATATTCTCTCTCCTTCGTGTTTTGCCAATAAAATTGGCATTTCTTTTTTCAACGACCACAAACAAAAAGAACAAATACTCCTTCATATTTGCTCTTTTTGGGCTGGATGTCAATTTATGATAATTTCTCAACCAAAACCAACATATTATTTTCTTCCATATTTTATTTTTTAAATTAATTTATTCGTTCTAAAATTATATTCATTTGATCAATTTCTTCCTGCTGGGTCTTGACGATATTACGACACAAGACGATAAGTTCTGGATCAGTAATATTAGCCTCCTCGCACATCGTAATGGCTGCCGAATGGTGCGGAATCATAGATTTTATAAAATTTTCGTTCCCGACAAAAGTCTGAGTACGGATAGCAAAGAAGCCAAGAACAAAAATTAAAACACTCGCAAGATAAAGTAACCTGTTTTTATTTTTATCCTGATACATATTTTGCATGAAGGCGAGCATTAGAATTACCATCGGGGCAACCATAATAACTGCCATGTAAAAATTGCGAAGATTAAAAATTTTTACATCGGCCCAGATATTCACAGGAGCAAATACTAATGAATACATAATGAAGAAATGCACACCGATGGTGACAAAGAGTGTTTTGTATGGTTTTTGCATCATAATTTTTTTAAAAGCTAATAATTAAATATTTTTTGAATTATTGTAAGAAGCGGAAATAATGTATATGATTGTAACACAGAAATTGAGATGAAAAAAGACCAGCCAAAACCAAAAGTTTATGTAATTGTGGGGCCGACGGCCAGTGGCAAGACGGCCTACTCCATTAAACTCGCCAAGAAAGTGGGCGGGGAGATTATTAGTGCTGACTCACGACAGGTCTATAAGGGCTTAGATATTGGCAGTGGCAAGGTCACTAAGAAGGAGATGGCGGGTATCCCCCATCATCTGCTCGATGTGGCGAGCCCGAAAAAAGTCTTCACCGTCTCTGATTTTAAGAAACTCGCTGACAAGAAGATTAAAGAAATTATCGCTCGAGGCAAAACCCCGATAATCGTTGGTGGCACCGGCTTCTACATCCAAGCCGTAGTGGATGATCTGGTTTTGCCCGAAGTCCCACCCGACAAGAAATTACGCGCCAACTTGGAGGCTAAACCTCCAAGTGAACTGTTTGCGATGTTAAAAAAACTAGACCCAATTCGAGCGCAAGAAATTGATAGTAAGAATCCAAGACGGTTGATTAGAGCAATTGAGATTGCGAAAGCGTTGGGTAAAGTTCCCCCACTTAATTCTCCTCGAGATCCCATCTCTCTACGCGAGAAACGATCTCTTCCCGAATTAAGTGAGTATAACTTTGAATTCATTGGTATCAAGATGGATCAAGAAAAATTAAACAAAAAAATCTACCAACGACTGGTAGAGAGATTGAGAAAAGGGATGGTGGCCGAAGTAAAGAAATTGCACGAAGGAGGGGTAAGCTGGAGGCGTCTAGAAGAATTGGGATTGGAGTATCGTTACATCGCCCTTTTTCTCCAAAACAAAATCACTAAGCCCGAGATGGTAGAGCAGTTGTATAGACAAATTATAAAATATTCTAAAAGGCAGTTGACTTGGTTTAAGAGAGATAAGAGAATTATCTGGCAATAATAGAATCCAAATCACCAACATTCCCCTCTAAAGAGACGATGATCTCATCAATCTTCTTCTCTGAGAGATCCTTGAGCTGGCCAAGAACTTGCATCTTTTGGTCAAGGCTAACAATTGTCGAGTTAGCTAACAGTTGACCTAATTTTTGTGCTTTAACTTTTAATTCTTCTGACATATAAACTAAGTCTCAAGGGGATTAATATCCTCGTTACTTAGAGCATTTTCATAGGCCTCTCCGACCTCAATAGCAAATTCTTCCCCGACTGGCTCGCCGTCTTTATTTTCTTTTTTCCAAAAAGTCTCAAACATTAATCTTATTATAATCCAACTTTATAAATAAGCAACTAGCAGGCGGGCCCACGAGGACTCGAACCTCGATCGATGGTTTTGGAGACCATTGTTCTACCATTGAACTATAGGCCCGTAAAATAAGGCTCTTATATACTAGCATAACAAGAGAACCAAGAAAACTGGGAGGAAACAAAAACCAAGAATTTTACTTCTTGGTTTCGATGTGGGTGGTGTTCTTTTTGCACCACTTACAATACTTCTTGAGCTCAATTTTGCGCTCAACTTTTTTCTTGTTTTTGCGAGACCAGTAGTTGACCCGCTTGCAGGTCTTACAACTTAGTCTGATGAGAAAATCCTGTGACATAATTTATTATTTTTAGCCCTCTAAATATAACCTAATTCGCAAAAAAAAGCAATTTTTAGACAAAAGAATCCCCCGCAAGGCTCTGCCTAACGGGGGGGGGTTGTAACTAAAAGAAAAAAGGAGGGGGGGTCAGCCTTTGCCACCCGGGCCCTTGTAGGCCCAGAGGTTAAAGTAACCCCAGCTGTTTTGGTCGGCGATCACCTCGACAACGAGACGGTCGTAACCGGCCGGTACAGAGAGCTGTTCCGGAATCCAACCTCCCTTGCCAACAACTGGCAAAGTGGGTAGGAAATCCTTCGTCGCGACGAGCACGCGCTCTCCACTGTCTACCGAGTAAACCTCAATCCGTCGGGCAGAGCCACTTGGCTCCAAGACCAAGGAACTGCCATAGGTTCTTGCCACATAGACCTGGACAGGGAACATTACCCCGTCTCGCTCTATGGTCGAGGCGAACCATTGGTCTCGCCAGTAGACGGAATCTCTACCAACTGGGAAAAGTTCCCGAACACCAGCCGGCAAAGACAAATTGACAACGTTAGCCTCGGTCACACCGTCGTCAATGCTCCCACGAGCCAAGATCTGACCTGTTGCAGAATCCACAATCTCATAGGAGCTGTCTGTCGCCGGATCGTACCAGACAAGGAAACCACCCGCCGATTGATCATAAACAAACTCCGAGCCGTTCATCCTCAGAACAAGGCGCGAGGTGTCAAGGTTATCGGCGTCAAAAGCAACGAATTGTTCCTGATAAGCCAGTGCCAATATGACAACGATAGTGTCGTCGGGCAAGAGCAACTCATCAGAGAACCACCCGTAAGTGGCATAACTACCAGTATTCCAATCCCAGCCGTTAAGCTGAAGCCAGTAGTTAGTGGCGCTACCCAATTTGTTCACCGGTAAGCCTCCGAGAGGCTCGTCGTCCCAATCAACTACCTGCACCCCGTCGATGACGAGGCGAGGGATTGTACCATCAAGCAAGAGGGTAAAATCCCCTCCCACTTGCCGGGCACTGCCATCAGCGAGGACTCGGGTGAATCCAAACTGACCCTCATACTGACTTACGTCAATACCAGCGAAGCCGTCCGCGACCCGCTCGGGATCTACCGCGCCACCCACCCATGACAGGCAAGGAACCAACACCAACGATGCAACCAACAAAAAACTCGTCTTCATAACACAGATCTCCTTCTCTTTTTGAGGCTCTCTGGCCTCGGTTTGTTATTTCACTACAAGATTGTGAGTTTCAGCAGAAGTGCCAAAACCCAAGTCATTCAGTTTCTGGTCAACCTCGGACACTGGCGCTACAAGCGCCGGTTCCTGAGATGAGACGATCTCAACCTTAAGTTCTTCCAGACCAGCCTCATCAACAGAGATGGCCGGTTCCGAAGAAACCGAGGCTTCTGGTTCTTGGATCGTAGTAGAAGGGATGCAGGACGGGCAAATCTGCCAGCCAAGAAGCCCCGCAACGGCCAAAAACAAGACAACAATAACAAGATTCTTCTTCATTTCTTCCTTCCTTCTTTTATTTTCAAATAGCAACAAAAAATAGGCCCTATGCCTACCTTCGGCTATCTCCCCTAATTATATACTATATTAACCAATCTGTCAAGGTGTTCAACATCGGATGTTGAACACCTTGACATTCTTAACAAAAAAACACCCCAGGCTCGTGACGACGCACGACCCCGGGGTAATTCCCAGCTAAACATGTTCTTTCGTGGGAAGGTCGGCTCTCCCCTCAAGCCAGCGACTCACCTGATCCCGCACAAACCAGTGTTCGCACAGGTAATCGAAAACTTCTTCGATCGTTACTCTCTCTGAAATCTCTTCGATATGGACAGTGGAGACGAGATAATCTCCTTCGTCACTCGGTCGAACTTCAGAAATGATAAAAGAGAAATATCCTCCACTGGGCAAAACTACTTGATTGGATACGAATAATTCACGACTTCCCTCTTCAGGGAGAAGGAACTCTCGATGACCCTCGTGGAGGCTAAGCTCCCAAAGAGCTTCGTCGAAATGACTCAGAGATCCAACCTCCAATCTATAACGCAGAAGAAACTTACGACCCTTCATACAAAACACCTCCTTTCTAATTAAAGTTAAATATCAACACCTAATTAATTAGTAGCACTTCTCGGGAAAAAAGCAACGAGGGGGGGGATTCGCTCGCGAGCAGTTGGCTTGATCCTGAGCATACGCAAAAAGCGACTTTCGTCGCTTTATTTTGTGCGCAGGGAGGGATTCGAACCCCCGTAGACCAAAGTCGTCTGATTTACAGTCAGATGCGATTGACCACTCCGCCACCTGCGCAATAACCATTAGATAATAGCTTAAAAAAGCTTTTTCGGCAACAAAAGGGATGGTGTCTATTTAGCAATACGAGAACGCGGCCTGATCTTAGACTTGAGAGCTTTGGTCAATTCAACAGACGGAGCGCCATCTTTGAGCGAGACAGTGACAATCCCCCCACCATCAATCTTGCGACCGATAATAAATTGGGCCACAGCATTGAGGATCTTACTCTGAATCAAGCGTCTAAGAGGGCGAGCGCCATATTCTGGATTATAGCCTTCACTTGCGAGGAAGGTCATTACCTCTTCAGAAATCTCCAACTTAATCCCCTTCTTCGCGAGACGGTCACGAACAATATCTAACTGAAGGTCAACAATTTCTCGCAAGATCTCTTTAGACAGAGGATTGAAGACGACAATCTCATCAAGACGATTGAGAAATTCTGGTCGGAAGTGGTCACGCAAACTATCTTGAATTTTATCCTTCACCTCGCCATAAGCAAGATCGCTAGAACCATTGGCAAAACCAATGCGCTGGTAATTCTTGATAAACTGACTACCGATATTAGAAGTCATAATAATAATAGTATTCTTGAAGTTAACTGTTCTCCCTTTCGCATCTGTTAGGCGACCATTATCAAGAACCTGAAGCAAAATGTTGAATACCTCAGGATGTGCCTTCTCCACCTCATCGAAGAGAAGGATAGAGTAAGGTCGATGTCTGACCATCTCCGTCAGATTACCTCCCTCCTCGTAGCCAACATAGCCAGCTGGGGCACCAATCAACTTAGATACCGAGAACTTCTCCATATACTCCGACATATCTACCCGAATCAAGGCTCTCTCATCGTTGAAGAGAAAACCAGCCAGAGCCCGAGCCAACTCCGTCTTACCCACGCCCGAAGGCCCAAGGAACATGAAGGAACCGATTGGTCGATCAGGATCAGACACCCCCGCACGCGAACGCTTAACAGCTTCGCCCACCCTGTCGACAGCCTCATCTTGTCCTCGCACGCGCTTCTTAAGCTCTTCTTCGATACGCGCCAATTTATCATTCTCTTCTTCAAGCATCTTCATTACTGGGATACCGGTCCAACGTGAGACAACACGAGCTATCTCTTCGTCACTTACCTCCTCCTTAAGAATCTTGCGAGCACTTTGGAGTTTCTTAAGTTTTTGGGCTTTAGTCTTCAGAGCCTTATTTATCTCGGGGATACGTCCATAGAGAATCTCCGCCGCTCGAGACAAATCAGAATCCATCTCGGCATG
>Ga0265297_10000182_pt1 | contig 209177 bp, 163 predicted proteins | sample Munlanlwell13791_FD_192502 | JGI IMG/M metagenome (GOLD analysis project Ga0265297, IMG submission 192502) | Leachate microbial communities from a municipal landfill in Southern Ontario, Canada - Leachate well 137-91 | ecosystem: Engineered > Solid waste > Landfill > Unclassified | place... | reverse complement strand
CGGTTATACTTATTCATGACTCCTCCTGGAACTCGCCTTTCAGGTGGAGTCTTTTATTTTACTACAACGGTAGAACCGTTATGAGATCTCACCGCCAGAGGCGGTGGATATCCTTTGATTATACCATGCACCGCGTCAAACGCGACTGCCATATTCAAAGTTACCCTTCTATTTTTTACTTCTCGCCTTTTCACTTATAGAGCCCGCCTTCATTCATGTTCATCCCGAGGCCTACGGCCACGCGGATGAAATATTCATTGTGGAGGGCATTGAAATCTCTAACTTCTCTTTCGTTCAGTAAGATATTTCAATGCGCTCCTGTGCAGAGTCGAACTGCAATCACACCCTTCGGAGGGGCGTATTCTATCCATTAAACTACAGGAGCTTTAATTATTTTCTTAATGTGCGCGGCGGGCAGGTATCCATTAAACTACAGGTGCATTCCATTTAATATTGTACCTGAAAGAAGGCTGTTATACTATTCCATCCATCAAACACCTCTTTGTTTCCTTACAAAGACCACACACTCTTTCAAAGGCAAATGTCATATTACATTCAGCCTCTTGAGCATTTCTCCCAAACCCAACGACTCGCGCTTCTAAACACGGGTGCCAAACATCAGATCTATTTGGAAAATCTCTGTTCCAATCATTTCTCCATTTTTGAGGATCTATTTGAAGACTATATTCACACTCCATGTAGAAAATTATTTGGCAGTATGTTGTTCATCATCGTATTCTTCCTAAATCACTATCAATGATAGTAGGTTTCATAGAATACATTTCAACAGAATAATTCATATCCGGTACCGGATTCATAAGGAATATCTTCTTACCGAGTCCAAACGCATATCCCATCTCTAAAAACGTGTTTCCGCCGATATATCCCGGTATTCCATTCTTTTCAAAATTAAGAATCAATATAGCTTCTGATACCTGAATTTTAAAAAAGTGCTCGCGTATAAAATCATATTCGATTTTTGCACTGATTTTTTCTTCATCAGTAACATCGGGACGGGCATCAATGGGTACTTGGTCGTTTTCTACCTCTATTGGAACGAGTACGTCATGTCCTAGTACCTCCAATCCTTCTTTCACTGCATTCATTTCAATGTAAAATTTCATTGATCCGCAAATCGTTATTTTCATAGTTTCCCCTTTCTAAAAAAATCTCGCTTCACTTTTTGCCAATATGGTAATTGACGGCAAAGAAGATCATGCGCTTTCGTCTTCTCTTTCATAAGGACCGCGACAACTGTTTCCAAAAAAATGGTATTTTGCGATCCTTTCACCAGAATAACATCATCCTTTTTCAAAATCGTATCTATAATAAATTGTCCGACGTGTTCTGCTGTATCAAATTGAAAAACAGCGTCTTTGGAAAATCCAATCCGCAATAATTCTGGTAATGCATACTGTTTCATGAGCGGTCCAACAAAAATAACAATATCAGCAGACTGCCCTGCGTAAACCGCAATTTCTTTGTGTTTTTCCTCTGCCAATACTCCTAACTCCCGCATGTCACCGAGTACTACAATCTTTTTCCCTTTTGTTTTCACTAATTTAAGCAGTTGCAGTGCTGCTTTGACTGCAGAAGGGGAGGCATTGTAACTGGAGTCAATAATCATTGATTGTTTTTCGCCTTTGAGAATCGACAGTCTCCCTGGTGGCAAATGGTAGGATTGTTCCAACCGAAGAATTCCTTCTTCAATGGAAATGCCCAGCTGAAGACCAGCAAGAAGCGATGCTGCAAAAATATATCCATATTGTTCAAAAAAAACCTGTTTTGGAAAATTTAGTTTGTATTGTTTTTCTTTGTATTCAAAAACAAACGTCGTTGACCAATTATGGAATATATACTCTTTTATCTGGACAGTTGCATTTTTTCCTTTTCCAAACGTCTCAACTGTTGCTTTGGTTTGTTTCTCAAGAGGCGCAATAAGCGGATCGTCACTATTGTGTATTGCTGTCCCAGATGTGTCCATGGTTGTCACCAATAACCCCTTTTCTTTAGCAATCGCTTCGAGATTTCCTCCAAATTGCTGGGTATGAACAGAAGAAATATTGAGGATGATCCCAATATTGGGTTTGACAATCTTGAGAAGATACCCCATGTTTTTTGGCTCTATCGGTTCATCAATACCCATCTCGACAACAAGTACATCAAATTTTTCATCATCAAATGCTTTTAATGGTGCTTGAATGAATGCTTGAAGCCAACTATTGAAAGAAAAATCTTTGAGCTTGATGTTGAGAATTTCCAGAGGAATCCCAGATTCAGAATTCCCTTTTACTGTAATTTTCGTTTTGAAACTTGGAGAAATGATTGTCGCGAGCGCATGCATGGCGCTCGTTTTTCCCATGCTCCCGGTGACACCAATGATTTTTGGCTTAACGCGTGAAAGTTTGATATGGGTAAAAAACCGGAGATATTCTAGTAATACTCTTCCAAAGACATACTTCATAAACATATTTGTCATCCCCGATCTAACCCGCTTCGCCGAATCGAGACGCGTCGGGGATCCAAGGTATAATTACCTAGATTCCCGCCTTCGCAGGAATGACAAGATAACCTCTATACTGATGTTACCAGTTTTTGCTTCTCTTTCCACCTCTCAATCCCCAATTGAATTAGTTTATCAATAAGATCCGAGTATGAAAGTCCGGTTGCCTCCCAAAGTTTGGGATACATACTGACATTGGTAAATCCTGGGATAGTATTGAGCTCATTAAGCCATATTTTATTCGTTTTTTTCTCAAGAAAAAAATCAACCCGGCTAAATCCGCAGCAATCAAGCGCTGTGAACGCTTTTTTCGCTATCTCCTGTATGGTAGATAACGTTGCTTTTGATATTTTTGCAGGAATATAGAGTCGTGTATCTTCATTGAAATATTTCGCGTCGTAGTCATAAAACTCATTTGACGGAAGGATTTCTCCGGCAACGGACGCTTGAGGATCATCATTTCCAAGGACAGAGACCTCTACTTCACGTACCGCCTCAATTCCTTTTTCAACAACAATTTTTCTATCATATTCCCCTGCAAAATTAATTGCCTTAATAAGTTCTTTTTCGTTATGCGCTTTCGAAATCCCGACGCTTGAACCAAGATTTGCGGGTTTGACGAAGTAGGGGAATGACCTGTTCATGATAGAAATCTTTTTCAAAATACTCTTTTTGTCTCTCTCCCAATCTTTTCTTAAAAACCAGACAAACGGAACAACCGGAAGACTATATTGGAGATACACTTGTTTTTGGAGCACCTTATCCATGCCAAGCGCTGATCCCAATACCCCGCTTCCAACATACGGAACATTCATCATTTCCAGCATCCCTTGGATTGTGCCATCTTCGCCGTATGGACCATGAAGGACAGGAAATACGACCGGAGGAGTCTCTTTATCTTTAATTAATGTTGCAAGTTCTTGGCTCGTTGCTGCTGGAGGAAGTGCTTCAATTGTTTTTCCTTTGTCCAACTTTGTCCTGGTTGTCAAAGTTTTGACTGCTTCGGATCCCCGAAGCCATGTCCCATTTTTCCCAATACCAAGAAGGTTCACGTCGTATTTTTTAGTATCAATTGCAGCTACTACGCTTCGTGCAGATCGAATGGAAACTTCGTGTTCTCCTGACTTCCCGCCGAAGATGATAAATACTTTTGTCTTTTTCATAATAGAGGGACTGTAGTTATCTCAAATTCACACTCTTTTGTCAAAACAGAGTGAATTTAAGTGAAAAGTCACCCAAATTCACGATGTTCTCTGAATTCAAGGCCCGGCCTTGAGGTCAGAGCTCCATATTTTTTTGGAAAAAATTCACTGTCTCGTCCAACGCTCTCCTCGTTTCCCACTCTTTATGAAATCCATGCTCTGCACCTTCCATAATGATCAATTGACCATTCTTCAAAAAATGAACATAGCTTTTTGAATCCTTATACGAAACTTTTGTGTCTTTGGTACCGTGAATAATAAGGGTGGGAACTTTAATTTTTTTCAGTGCTTCAAAAGGTTTGAGTTTCGCCATATCGTCAAACAGCGCTTTTCCGATCACAAATTTTCTGCTTCCCAGTGTCGTCCAGCCTTTCTCCTCTATATCTTTTTTCATATGTTCTTTTTGCTCTCTGACCCATGGGGAAGTAGGGTTGAGGAATGTATGATCATAGTTCAGAGCTGGATTCCAAAGACAGAGACAGGTGATTTCTTGCTGATGCGCTACGGTATAGAGTGTACAAGTTCCTCCTCCGACACTGGCTCCCAACAACCCGATCTCCTGATATCCTTTCCTTTTCACTTCCTGCATAGCTGCCTCTAAGTCCTTTAGCTCTCCTGAAATCGTTACATCTACGGATTTCCCATCACTCTCTCCATGTCCGCGGAAATCAAATCGAAACACTGCAAATCCTACCTTCACAAGCTGATCAGCAAGCTGGATAAATATGCCTTTCTCATCCTTATCAGCTGTTATGCCATGAGCTAAAACAATTGCTTTGGTTGTTAGCTTATCCGGTATTTCCCATACGCCTGCAAAATCTAACCCGTCAGTCGATGAAAATATGATCTTTTGTGTCATAGAACAATAATTCTAAATTTAAAAAAGTGTATAGAATCATTAACTACTAATTGTCTACTAATAATTACTAAATTAGTAATAATTAGCTTCAAAAAACGCCTTAAAAGGCTAACTTAGTATCACTCTATTTAGTAATTTCCAAACTGATATCCAACGCTTTCACCGAATGTGTCAACCGGCCGATGGAAATATAATCAACGCCAGTTTGCGCAATGGCAGTGACGCTCTCAAGATCAACGCCACCGGACACTTCCAAAGGAATCCTCCCGTGTACTATACCCACTGCATTTCTGATTGCAGCAAGATCCATGTTGTCCAGCATAATCCTATCAGGATGTGTTTCAATTGCTTCAAGCAACTCTCTTTTGTTTGTGACTTCAACTTCAATAAGAAGATTCTTTCTATTAACCTTTCGGATAGCATGCATCGCTTTCGTGATCGATCCGGCAGCAGCGATATGATTGTCTTTCACCAGATACATATCAAACAGACCGAACCGGTGGTTTTTTCCTCCTCCATCCCGCACTGCTTGTTTATCAAAATACCGGAGTCCCGGGACTGTTTTCCGTGTATCAAGAATAATAGCTTTTGTCCCTTTTACTGCCTCGACATAATATCTCGTCACTGTCGCAATGCCGGACATGCGCTGGAGGAAATTAAGCGCTGTCCGTTCACCGGAAAGAATTGCCCTCCCTTTTCCAGTAATTTCAGCAATCGTTTGACCTTTCTGTACACTCGCGCCATCCTTAATATACGCATGAAACAGACTCTGCTTATCTAGCATTAAAAATATTTGTTTAACAACAGAAAGTCCGCTGATGATTCCAGATTCTTTTACAAGAAATGTCCCGCGGAGAATTTTTGATTGAGGAATTGTTGCGCGTGTGGTTACATCTCCATCTTGTATATCTTCATGAAGTGCCTGAACTAATACTTGTTGCTCATCCATAAAATTTTTAACTTTGCAAGACGCCGAAAAAATTTCCCCTAATGGAAAACACCACTTAATATGAGAACCAATTACTTCCCGGTAGTCTGAAAACTAACTATACATTTTATGTATGTCTCCTTCGGTAATTACCATATATGGTTTCAACTTTTTACTTGTTCAAACATGATAAAAATTTCCTTAAACGAGTCCGGTATCATGAGCGCATCAATGTATTCCTTGTCATAGTCTACTATGAGCATGACATTGTTTTTTTGTAAAATTTGGAGAAACTTTTCAGTTTTGTCCTTATCTTTGAAAATAAAATTCTTCATGCAAAACTCCGAATTACAAAGATGCCCATCGAATAGCACCCTTTGTTTCGCATCTTTTTCCAGGATAACCACATTATATCTATAAGAACACGCAGTGGCGGTATCGGTAATAAAAGGACATGCGCCTGATCCCTGTTCTGGTTCAATAATAGTAATTTTTACCGAATAAATATCTTTTATATCTGCAACATAAGCGTTACCGGATATCCTATCGGTTTGAATATAATCAAGGCTTCTCGTCGTTACATATATTGCAGGGATAATATTACAAAGAACTGCTATAAACACGATACCAGCGGCGATAACTGATAATCTCCGAATTCCTTTTCTCACTTTCAAATAATCAATAGTATCGCTGTTTTCCAATGAAGCTTTTATAATTGTAAAAATAAAAGCAAGCACAGATAGTCCCACTATCAATAATCCAAGTGGACCGTATAAAAAATCTTCATTGATAACGTACACGATCGTCCGGGGACTGAGCACTATGGGAAGGATAAAAACAATAATGCTCATCACATTTATCAACGATGGGAGGCTGAAAAATAACAAAAAAGGCAAGTAATATTTAAAAATAGAAAATCCAATGGAAAACCCCTGAATATTCAGCTCGATAGACACTTTCTGTTTGAATGTAAAAAACCTGTTATATTCTGTTAAAATGGCGGCAAGTTCGGGAAGCCTATATTCTCTATATCCGTTCATACAAACTTCATATACTTTTTTAAAATTTCTTAATTCAACGAAATAGTACCCTAATACACTATATCCGACAGGGGGCATATTTCTCCTTGTTGATATGCTCAATTCCAATTCTTTTAATTGTTCTCTTACTTCTTTGTACTGCTTTGCTTCATGTAAAAGCATCTCTAAAGCGATAAGTAATTCAACGTCATTTTGCATATCAAAATCATACTCATGAATAATAGTTGTAATAATATGAGGTTGAAGGTATGTATTTCTATGGTAATTTAAAAGAAGATATGTATAGAATTTTTTAAGATAGGGTGTTTTTATTAAACAAATTCTTTCCAAAAGTTTTGGTAATTTGCTTGTAGCAGCAGCGGGATTTATTTGCGTTAACGCAATAACCTGATAAATGCTTTTGTCAGCGTTCACACGTGTTTCTTTTAGGAACCCATCGATGAGATCGCGATAGTCTTGGGCATATTTCTGAACTGAATCTCTTAAGAGGTTGACATTGTTAATTTCTTTTTCTTTCCAAACATCCAAAATACACCAAGAACTATCTGCTGCACAGAGACCAACAACTACGGTTGAAAATTTACGTAACAATTCTACGTTTTTAAAAACTGAAATGTCATCAATATGTAAAACGATAAAATCTATATATCTTCCGCTGTGGGAATAAAAAATCTCAAAAGAAAATAAAATTTCATCATCTTTTTCAGGATTAAAATATTCGATCGAAGAGATATATCTCTTTCTAGAGAAAGCGTAATTTGATTTGATCAGGAACTCTTCTTGAGTACTGGATACATGTTCCGTGAGCATCTCAATCGTTAATTCACTTTTTTGCGGTTTGAAAAGATATATCATAGTATATGTATGAAATGGACGTTCCTTAGTTATGTACGCCAACTGACGGTTCGCCAGTCTCTTGAGCAAACGTATAGTCAAGAGTCTCCCATTTGGGATCACGGTGATCTTTTTCGGTTGGCTTTTTTATAAAATAACCGTTGGTACCAAGTTTTGGATCAGATACACCATACTTTTTTACATTTTTTTTAGCCTGCTTAAGTGTAACATTATTTGCTTCATCATCACTATCAGAATCTTCCCATCCACAGATTTCACAAATATCATAGGTTCCAGGAGGCTGTTCGCTTAATGTTTTATATCCACAACAGATGCAGGAATATTTCACTTTTTCTTTCCGTGAAAAAAATTTTCTCCTCCCGAGAATCATGACAACACTTAATGTGTTAATGCAAAAAATGTATATAGGAAATACGAGATTTTCCATGGAATACATTTGTATAGAAAGAATGCTGAAAAAACTAGCAACAACGTCAGACATATAAAATTTCCATTCCTCTGTATGGGGCAACTGCCAGGTTTTAATGATCGTCGGAGTAAACGCAATGATATCGGTAAAAATTGACATGAATAATCCCAGCGTTGGATTATCTGTTGTTTTCCAGACTACAAGTGACGCGATAGTCAAAAACAATACGATAAAATCCAATTTTCCGTACCCGCCGATCCCTTTTTTTATGGAAAGGAGAAAAATAATACCTCCCCCGAAGAGTTGAGCAAGCGCAATAAATATTCCATTTCTGTCTCCTTGTGCAAATAACGTCCCTACGAAAAGGAGAGTAATAAGGAATATGAGAAACCGTGTCATCCGCTGAGGACGGAAGTCACCTTTTACAATGCTATAGATGCCAATCATTGGCGAGATAAAACCTGCGATAATAGAGATGATGAGAAAGATATCTTTCATAAGCGGAGGATGCAGGATTCGAACCTGCGCCTCCCTTACGGGAGAACAGTTTTCGAGACTGTCGCCTTGAACCACTCGGCCAATCCTCCTTCGCTAGAACTTCCGCCTTCACTAAAGTTACAGCGGACAAGTCGGAGGACATAGTCCTCCCAATGCGTCGCGTCAAACGAGACAGCCACGTTCGACGTGGCGTCCCCGGACAGAGTCGGACTGTCATCAGAGGTTCCGCAAACCCCTATTTTATCCGTTAAACTACGGGGACAATAAGTATACCGCTATTATGCCGATCAAATCGGCACCATCGGTATAGATCCATCTAATCCGCTTTTCTTCCATTTGACTGAAAGAAAAAAACCGGAATAAGATAGATCTATTTTACTCTATCGGGACGGGAAAAACTATTGTGCAGAGGAGTGGTCGAGTGGAATTTTGGAAGAAAGCCACTGCGAGGCATTATCCATCCATGTCCGGTCCGGCGTTTCCCGGAATGGGATGTGCTTGGCAAGAAGTTCCCGAACTTTATCTTTTTTCTGATCAGATAGAAGTATCACAATCCGTGGTCCCATAATAGGACGAAGCACTAATAATTCCTGTTTCCACTGACTATCAAACCAAAACTCAAAGAGCTCTTCCCACCGGTAATAATGTCCAGCACTCTCTATACCCAAATTAGTAATCCGATGTTCAACATTTTCCGGAGGCACTGTGGAAAGGACGTACACAAGAAACACAATGGAAAGCATTGCTAAGACAAGGACAAATTCACTGGCAAATATGAGGATAATGGTAAGAAGAAACACAATGGCGCCGATGGTTTTGTAAAACTCCATATCCCGCTTTTTGAAAAGCCGTGAAGGAGAACTCCATGTGAGATAAACCTCGGGCTCGCGTATAGATTCCACATCAGAAGTTATGTTCATAGATTTAGTATTACATACTAGAAGAAAAAGGGGAAGAGGAGAGGAACAGCTTTTAGTCATCAGTTATCAGCTTTCAGAGAATAAATACAATCTAATTATTTTTCTGATGACTGATGACTGATAGCTGAAAGCTCTTTTAAGGCATCGCTCCCAATCCATCGCGCTGATTTACTCTCGGAATTTTTCAGTTTTTCTGACAATTTTAACGCATATTCTCTGAATTTATTCCAAACCGTGCCATGCTAGCAACATTTTTGAGATGAAAAAGGGATTGAAGAATTGTAATGATTTCCTCAATATCCATATATTTATTCGTCATTCTGGTAAGTCCGTCAACTGACGGACGCATCCAGAATCAGATTCTGGACAAGCCAGAATGACAAAACTAATTTATTGTCCGACGTTATATTCTTTGTGAAATATTTTCTCGTTTTTAAATCGTATTAACGCTAAAATCACCGCGTGTGCATAATATTCAGTTCTATTAATAATTCCATTGGTTAATAATCCGACAGCTCCCATTTTCTGTTTGGAATTTTTCTCTCCAAAGACCATATCATCGGCCACTCCTAACTCTGTCCCCTGTTTGACAAGAGCAACAATTTTTGGCGGCAAGCTGAATGTACCGGTTTTCCCCCTCCCCACCTCGCCATTTTTCGAAAGAATGACCACCCAGGCAAAGGCTTCCATTTCTTGTTTATCAGTTTTTGACTCCCCCTCCGCATAAGATGTGCCGCCTTCAATCCCTACCCAAAAATCAGCGTCAGGTCGCTCTCCTCGTGCATTTTCCGCCCGAGTCAACGCTCCCTTTTCCGTCTCCTTACTCGTCATCGGCTGATGAGACACACCCGATGGAACACTAACCCCTTTAACAACAAGGTTATCATTAGGAAACATGCTGGTAAATCCATTTCTTGCTGCAGCAATCTTTACCGGATTAGTCGAGGCAACGATGATGGTTTTCATACATTAATTATATACTCCCTGCCGATGAGCAATAATAGAACTTCAACCCGTTTCATTTTCTTATTTATCTCATACAGAATCCGGTATGGCCAAACGCGGAGTGACTGTACACCTTCAAACTCGCCAGTAAGCTTTTTTCCTAGAAGCGAGTCTTGTTCTAATACGGCAAGTTTTTTTCGGACTTTTTTCTGATCTGATTGAGGAAGACGGTTATGCTGCCTTTTCGCGTCCTTTGAGAGAATCACGTCCATACCGGTAATTTAAGATAATTTGGATAATGAAGTATATTGACCTTTTTGTATCTGTTCCCTGCTTTTTTTTATACTTTCTTTAATATTGGGAATCATCATCACTTCTGCTGTTTCTTCAAGAGATTCAAGTTCATCAATACTGACCATAACAACCTTTGGCTGTCCATTAACCGTAATCACAGCCCTATCCATGTTGGTATGAATATTGGTCACAAGTTCGGGTAAATTCATCCGTGCGTCTGATATAGCAACGAGATTGGTCATATATTTTCTTTGTACAATATCTTGTACAAAGAGTCAAGAGAGAAAATGGACATATATATCTGATATAATCAAACGGATTCATCAATCTGGAGGAGTCGCATAGTTGGTCCATTGCGAGGGTTCGCTAAACCCTTGAGCCGAAAGGCTCGCGCGAGTTCGAATCTCGCCTCCTCCGCTTTCACCCGACGAAGCCTTGGAGAAGTCGGGCTTCTTCGGGTTTCAGCGGACACGATCCGCTATCTTAAAAGATATTATCTATGAAAAAAAAGGAAGACACACAGATATCTACTCCGCAGGGACAGAATGGAATATTAGAAACAAAAAAGTCTTCCTTTTATCCGATTCTGCTTCTTGTTGTAAGTCTCATTTTGGTAGGTAGTATAACCGGTTACATAATCGGCTCTAAACGGCGTGTCGTTATTCCCACGACACCTTCATTTGTAACCACTCCTTCTCTTTTTCAACCCAATACATTAAACACAACGAACGCATTCATACGGGAAATTCCTAATTTTAGTGCTCTTCAGGCAACAGATTTACCATATATGGAAGATACGCGAGGCATATATAAATACAATGATAATTATATTATTACTTCCGTAGACAGAATTATTGAATTTAATCCAATCTCCAAACAGATAGTCAGAATGAATAACCCAAGCGTTTTAGGATGTGTGTTTAGCACCGCGAAAGTAGATACATATTTATATGTGACATGTAACGATGGTGATTTAGTTGGAAACAATGTTGGAAAGTCGAAGATGGCAAAGATAGATTTAGAAACAGGAAAAATAGTAAAAGTATATTTTACTGATGACGCTTTAAAACGGATAAATTTATGGATTACTGCTTTAGGGTCGATTGTTTGGGGGAGCTCTTGGGATGGTATTTTTGTCCTAGACACAGCGACAGATCAAATCCAGAATATTTCTGTAGCAGATATTGGATATCCTGGGTGTTATCCTGATAAAATTTACGTCAAAAACAATAAAATTGTCGAACTTATCACAGATGATCCTCACTGCCCTGGAGGGGGTATTGCGCAGTACGACGAGCAAAACAAAAAGTGGATAAAAGGTCCATATACGAACGAATCGGTGAATGAAACAAACCAAATTCCAACTGTTGGGGGTTATACGATGCCCCGATATTTAGCTGTATCCAACCTCGTTGACAATACATATATATTGCTATCTGAGATGGAGCTTTTTACCTTACAAAAAAATGAATTTCCTAAACCAGAACTTGTCTTTCCAAAACCAATGTTAGCAAATGGGTCTGTCCGGGTGTATGTAGAACCAAAGGCGCGTTTTGTTGTGGCGGTGGGGGCATATCAAGGGATGGAAGAACCATCTACGTTGGCGTCTGCGGTGACTATCATGGTTATTGATCGAACAACAAAACAGATCTCTTATCTGACAGATCAATCTACGCTACCATCAGATATTTCGCTCTCTCAATTATGGACTTTATTTCAAGAAAATACTGCGTTTGTTCCGTCTGATAATGGGGTTCAAATTACTCATGAAAACGCAACCATAGCCACTATTGATTTTTCCCCTGCTGGAGTTGTCTTTACAGATAAGTAATGTCTATAGGCGTATAAAATAATATACAGTAATAAAAATGATTGGTTAACACCGAGAGTAGATGAATCACTATCAGATATTTTTTAGCCATGTATAACAGGTCTGTACAAATACTATGAAACACACCGTCAAACGCATCCTCATCACCGGCGATGACGGATACCAATCTCCAGGGACCCGACTCCTTGCCCGACTTCTCAAACCATATTTTGAGTGCATGATAGTCGCTACCAAACATGGAATGTCCGGAGTAGGTGGGGCGCTGAGCATTAGAAACGGCGGAACATTCGGAACCGATACGGTCGAAGGAGTACCCGCTCTCTGGATAGACGGATACCCCTGTGATGCAATGGAATTTCTTGTTGAACGTGGATATGGAACATTTGATCTTGTTCTTTCCGGAATCAATTGGGGCATGAATATTAGCGGAGCTATCGTGTCTTCCGGCACATATTCCGCTGCTATCCGGGCTCTTCACCTCGGACATGCACCGCATGCTATCGCAATCAGCTGGTTTATCCCAGCCAAAGAACTCACCAAACACCATGCACAAAAAAACCGGAATGACGACACTATTGAAGATTTACTTGTATATCCCGGCCAAACAGCAGTCGATACCATTCTTCTTGCAATACGTAACAACTTTTGGGACGCAGACATTCTCAACATCAACCTTCCTCAAATGCCTTCAAAAACAATCAGGTTTACCAAGGGACTCGAGAAACTCACGTCATTTTTTAACTACCCACTCGTGGCTGATGAGTCCACCGGACATTTTTCCTATCCAATAGGAGAATTTAAGACTCACTCAAAAATCGCACCTGATACAGATACCGGAGCACTCCTTTCCGGCTATATTTCCATCTCACCCCACCGGAAATCTAATCTCGATGAAGCACTTTTTGAGAAACTTAAAAGTTCCGCCATTACCCTTCCCTGACCTCCATACGGTATAATAGGACAGGATTTCTATAAATCTGGAGGGTGGGCAGGACGGTAATGCGCCAGTCTTGAAAACTGGTGGGAGCAATCCCTAAGAGGTTCGACCCCTCTACCCTCCGCAACGTAAGAAATCGCGAGAGCGATTTCAACGTTGCTGGAGCGTTGAAATTCACGAAGTGAATTTCTTACGCTGCCGCCAAACGTATGTTTTATTATGTGTATATCTTGCAAAGTCAAAAAAATAATAGTTTATATATTGGATATACATCAGATTTACGAAAAAGATTTAAACAACATAATAATGGAGAGAGTCAGGCAACAAAACCATTTCGACCTTATAAACTCATTTTTTATGAAGCATTTTTAAATAGAATTGACGCTAAAAACCGGGAAGAATATCTTAAAGGTGGCTATGGAAGAAAAACAATAAACGGAATGTTGAAGAAATATTTAGCTTGAATATGTTAAAACTTGACAAATAGTTCTCTGCAAGATTAATCACGAAAAATATTATTTAGCTTATGTCACCAACTCCAATACCCAACCCAATTCATCTCATTCCACTTTCAGAATACATCCAAAAAATAGGAAATTATGATATAAAACAGATGACTAGAGAGAATCTTCCGGATCTGGCTGGTTGGGCAAGTGAGGCATTTACTGCCGGCGACCCAAATCTCACATGGACAAAAGAAAAAATGCTCACCCACCTCAATGCTGATTTTCATCCTGAATTTTCTTTCGTTATCTGCGATGGGAGTACGCTATTGGGTGGCATCATGGCATACCCATGCCAATATGATAAAGGGAAAGAACTGTTTCTCCATACCATCGTCATTAGGAATGATATGCAATCCAAAGGCATTGGAAAACTATTTCTCCAGTGGTTTATCGACTATGCGAAAACACAAGGTTTGACCGGTATTCGACTGGATGCAAATTCCCATCTTCCGTCGTATCAATGGTATAAACAATTCGGTTTCAAACCCAGCGGATGGGAACAACAAATTCTTAAATTTTAATCTATGCTTTCAATTCCCACATCAAACCAAACACGACGTCCCCTCCACCAAACCTATACCGTTATAATTCTCGCGCTGTTTGCTATAATCAGCTTCTTTATATATATATTTTTATATACTTCTCACGCGTCTGTCGTCCCAAAAACATATCCCGAAAGTTCTCCGTTTCCTCTCCACACTATCTCCGACCTCTATGCAAAAAATATTTCAACAGGAACATACAACACAGAAGGATATATCGTATTTATTTATAATTGTCCGCCATGCCCGAAACGCGTAACCTGTAAACCTTGCTTTGACGACCATATTGTCCTATCAGAGAACAATCAGCCCATTGAAACTATTGGGGCGTCTGAGACAAAACTTATATTACCGGTAAAGAGTCCGAAGCAATTTCACCTCGGTCAAAAATACCGGTTTTCCATACAACTAATGAGCAATGAATGGAAGAAAAAAATGAACGCAATAAAAATACTCGGATATACAAGTGTCCCATAACACTCTATGATTAAAAATAATAAATTTACCAAAAACCCATACTTTCTTTCGATCATCATTCTTTTTTTGGGTGTCGTAATCACCATCGCCACCTCGTTCTATACAGGGCATACAAATTATCAAAGAATCTGCAACCAGTTTTTGTCTGACACAAGTGAGCGGAACACCTATGTTGGACTGGAAAAATGCGACCCAAACTCAACCGAGTTATTTTTTAACGACCCACTCTCTGGTTTCTATATCACCATATTCATGGTGACACTCCTTCTTCTTGTCACGCAACAAAAAAATAAAAAAAGGGTATGGATGCTTTCTCTTCTTACATTTTATATCCTACTGGTCATTGCTCAGCTCCTCCTCAACACGTTCCCTCGTGTGGCTTATGAAGGATGGCAGGATGCAGGGTGGACACTCATGAAAACTACAAATATAGCGAGGGTTCTGATAAATTTTTCTTCTGGATCTCAAAGTTATTTTTCATTCCTTCTCCCAATAATATGCATACTTTTCCCTATGCTTTCCCTAAGCGGTCCTTTTATCGCTTCAAAGATATGTTTACGAAATACAAAAATTCGATCGATCATCATTTTTATTCTCCTATCATTAATTATACAAACGATCTGTTTTCTCATCACTTTCCCAACAATACCTTTATGGTTTCTTCTTAGCTGGGGATAAAAACGAATTCGTATGCACAAGCAACACGCTCTTATGACGGATCCCAATAATACCAGCACTGAAAAAAATCCGGTCGGGAGGTTTATGGTGGCAGCAGGAGCGATTATCGAACTCAACGATTCCGGAAAAATCCTCATTCTTCAACAAAGTAGCAAGCTGGATTGGCAACCGTCAGAATGGGAAATCCCTTATGGAAGACTTGACCAATTTGAAGATGCTGAAACCGGACTCAGACGGGAAATGAAAGAAGAACTTGGAATTAGAAGTATTGAAATAGTTAAAGTCATAAGAGTCTGGCATATTTTCCGCGGCTCCAAAAAAGCGGACAATGAACTCATCGGCATCACCTACCACTGCCGAACGAAAACAGAAAAAATGCATCTATCCGACGAACATGAAGAATATCAATGGGTTGCGCCGGAAGAAGCGCTTACCCTAGTAAAAGTCAAAGGAATCAGACGGGATATCGAACAATTTATACGCTTTCAAAATTTAGATTGAAAAGGGGATGTCCCTGCTTGCCGGCAGACAGATTGCGAAGCAAATTTATTTGTCTCTTGAAGAGATACAATACGCACTTCCCTTATGAACAGTAATCTCAGCAGAATCGGAAATAATTTCATTGCTCACTCCCCGCGTTGTCCCCTTTCGCATCGTGAATTTATGTAGTCCATATTGGCACCCAGTGATACTCACCACTATTTCTTCGGTAAATGGCAAAACTGACATATAGGAAAATTGATTGGTCTTGGGTATCCGGTATTTCCCGCTCACCAACACCATATTGTTCTGTTCGTCTTTCATCACAACCCGGCAGTGTTGTTTATGAATTTTTTGGAGAAGATGGATAGCGGAGAGAGATTGATCAAGTCTGCCTCCGGTCACACCGAATAATGCTATTTCTTCTGGGTTTTGTTTGAGAGCATAGGTAACCGCAAGTTCTAAATCCGTTTGGTCTTTGTCTGTAGAGTATTGTTCGACTACATCAATATTCGTTTGTATTTCTTTCATTTCCTCTTTCGTAACAGAATCAAAATCTCCGATGGCCGCATCCGGTACAATCCCTTTTTGTAAAAGTACGAACGCTCCCCGGTCCACACCGATAATAAGCGAATATGGTTTTAAATCAGCTTTCGAAACCCACTCAACGTGACTATGTGCGACAATGGCAATTTCTAAATTCTTCATAAAGATAATTTTATCCGTATTGTATCAATCTTTCATATAGCATCCTTGAATTCCCTCAGTTGAAGCTTCCAATTTTGTATAATTCATATGCACGTGCATATGAATTATACAAAATTCAAATATATATTATTGTGCCAGGGTGATACCCCAGACAAAGGGAAAACCGGCGTGTTTGAGGACTGAGGCGGCGGAATTGAGAGTGGCACCGGTGGTAAAGACATCGTCGACGAGAAGAATACTGGAGTAACGAGTTGCGAGTTGCCTGCCCGAAGTTGCTGCATCGCTGCAGGCGGGCGAGTTATCGAGAGAAAATACATTTTTCATGTTTTCGAGGCGCTTGGAGCGGTCCTTCATTTCAACCTGTGGAGTAGTCTTTCGTATGCGTTTCAAGATGTCGTTTCTTACAGGAATATTGAGTCGTTTTCCAAGTGCCTGAGCAATCACTTCTGCTTGGTTAAATCCGCGGTGTCGAAAACGGGAGGAATGGAGCGGGATGGGAACGAGGCAAAAAGTTGCGAGTAGTCCTCCTTCGTTAAAACTTCGGCGGGTAAACGCATTACGCCCTGCCTGCCGGCAGGGAGAAGCGGCAAGTTGTGTGATGATTGAGAAAGAGGAAGGAGGAATGCAGTCGATGAGTTCATGGGTAATATCAAACGCATGGCCATATTTAATTTTCTTAATTGCTTTCCGGATAATCCCATCATACTGGAAAAAACTTGTGAGACCATCCATTGAATACTTCGTCTTACAACCCGGGTGAGTCATGCCATCAATTGCCGGCTTTTCACAAACAGGGCATTTGAGATACCGAAGGAATTTGATGGTTTGCTGGCACGTTGGACAGATATATCTCCCAAACTTCCCACAACCAAGACAGAGTTTAGGGAAAAAGAGGTCAAGAGGATTCATACACCCAGCATACCACAAGAAAATTTTAAGGGAATTTAAAGGAGATTAGAGGAATTTACCCGCCTTCGTCAGGCGCCATACGATACCTGACTACGGCGAGGCGAGGGAGGAATTTTTCAATGTGGCGAGTCACGTCAACTATGGCTCGCTTTCAAACTCGTCTTCACGAAAAGCGAAGCCACGTTTGACACGGTGGAGACGGAGAGTATTGAGCTCTCGTCCAATATAAAACATTCAACAAATCTACAGGTTTAGTCAATCAATAATTGTCGTCTTTTCCTGATCCGATTGACAGGAAAGAAAAAACCAAGGTGTATTGTGCTTCGGACTATTGGAACACCAAACCAATAAAGCTGCATCTCAGCTAAGTTTACACTGCACGCCGTCACTGAGAAAACAGAACGTACAATGTCCTTTAAGCTGTTGCGTAGAGATACGCGCGATACTTATTGGCAGCTAAAATTTCTTTAATTTCAGCATTTATTGTTTTGATACTTTATTTACGACCACGTATCAACGGTCGACCTGCATATGTCAAAGTGCTCCATACTGTCGAACTGATTCGTCCCCAATTAAACTTGTTCTTTAAAAGATATGCTCTCTATTTCTAATTATTCAGTGTACTAGCCCATTTATCCAAATTTTCTTCATCTTTAGCTTCCTGCAATAATCCATCAATATCTTCTTGAGGTTGATTTCTCTCTTCTTTATATTTAGCCAAATCTCGTTTTAACCTCGCTTGTAATTCGCCTGAGAGAGGTAAATGCTGTCTTGTCCGTATAGCATTTATCATATTTCTCCGAGCTATCTCACCTAAATCGGGTATCTCTGGCATACTATTTATTTTACCTTTCCCCGGAACTCGCGTTCCAGGTCGCGTTTCATATCTTCACGCCGGATCTTTTCTCGTTTTTCGTATTCTTTCTTTCCGCGGGCAAGTCCAACTTCCAGCTTCACCCTAGGCCCGTTAGTATACCAAGAAAGGGGTACCAACGTCAACTTCTGGGCTTCAAGTTTTGAGGCTAAACTCACAATTTCCCGCTTATGGAGAAGGAGCCTCCGGGTGCGTTTCGGGTCATACCCCTCCGGACGGCTGAATTTATAGATAGGAATTTCGGCGTTAATGAGGTACGGCTGACCACTCAGAAGCTTCACAAACGCCCCATCCAGCTTACCAAAGCCAGCCCGCAAAGATTTGACTTCAGAGCCCATGAGAGCTACACCTGCCTCCAGGCGCTCGAGAATCGTGTAATCATAGAATGCTTTTTTGTTGGTAATTTTCATAGGGTAGTAACATGAATTCTATCTCTCCTGTACCATAACGGGATCCCGGGTCAAGCCCGGGATGACTCGCTCCGCTCGTCACTTGAGAGCCGTAGTATAGAGCTTTCCTTCGGAAAAGAAAAAGAGCTTCCCGAGCTTTTCCGATGCAGCGATTGACGTCGGAGTAAATGCGGAAGGATACCTGTATTGCGCCCGGTACATCCCGTCTTTTTCCAGAGAAACCACACGTTTGTTATCCCGGTCCAGAACGTAAATATACGCGCAGGTATCATCAGTAAATACATTCACGTTTTTCCCAAACTCCGGCTCAACACCGTTTATGATGAACGGATCATCCCTGCCTTGGGTAAATTTCTTGATCGTTCCGTCTGATAAACTCACCCACACCGATCCATCGATAGCCATAGTTGTGGCTTTGGATAAATCCGGAAAAAAATCCGGCAGGAGATATTCCCGAAGCGGTGAAAACGCACTCCCGGTTGCCACATATTTCCAAATCCTGCTGGGACCCGTATCGAGCAGATAGATATTTCCGCCAAATGAAGTCATCGCTTTGATGGACACCCACTCCACCGCCTTCTTTATGACCAAGGGCTGTACTGTCTTATCCCGTATACTCACCGTATTGATACCGTTAGGCGTAAACACGTAGACCGTATCCCCGTGAACCGCGACCGTCTCTGACCCATCAAACGCGCTTCCACCGCCCACCACTTGCCCGTTTTTGGCAGACAATTGGAGTGAATACACGGTTTTGGCGTGGGTATCCAGAAATACCATCGTATCTTCATAGAGAGCGAACGATTCAATAGCGCTCCCGTTTTTGAGGAGTGATACGTCAAAAAACAATTCCGGCGCTGCCTCATATTCCTGAGTTGCCTTAGGAAGCACTTCTTTCAGCTTTTGTTCTAAATCCCGAAGCTCTCTACCCTCTTTACTTTTTTGAGAGACACCGGGTTTCATAGTATCCACCAGGTGTTTTGCTTCCGTCAGCCGCTCCCTGCTTTTCACCAGATTGAGGTCCAGAAGCGCCACACCCTCATCATACAACCGTTGTATTTCCTGAATGGATTTCGTGGTCTCAGTTGTTTTCCGACCTGAACTTTCTTTCAAAATTCCTATGGTAATACTGATAAAAAACAATGTGAACAATAAAACACTTATCCTTGTGTCAACGGTGCGGAGCGCGTGTACCCATGGTTTCACACGCTCTCTCCCTATATGCCATGCATTCCAGTTGTGTGATTTTGATACAGCTATTTTTTCTTCTTTTTGTTCCAATGCGAGATATTCTTTTGATCTGGCTGGCTGGGGTGTGTCTCCGTGTGCTTCGATAAACAATCCGGCATACCCACAGTTTTCATTTTTCGTGTGCAAATGAAGCGTCAATTTCTCTGCCACATCCTCAATACTCAAGTGGTCAAAAAAGGAAAAAAATTCTTCTTCCGAAACACCGTTCAGACATGTTTTAGAAGCAAGAAACAGAATATCGTTGGGATACACAGCTCCTGACACTATCCCTTCGCTGGAACGGAGACGCGCCATGTGGCCATCGCGTTTCAGATAAACTGTCCCAACGCCACGCACAATGACCGTCATCGTGCTTCCCAAAGGAACACACAAAATGAGAGCTTGGATCGTTGGCTGCCAGACTGAGTCAATCAACGCGGATACATCTGATATCTGGTGAATGGGTTCTGATAGCGCGTTCGTAATCTCATGGATTAGCGCCATGCCTGCCGTCTGTGCATTCCCAGTTTCATCTCCCACCTCAATCACACCATAGGCATACGGTGTTTTGATAACCTGCGCCCATTTCGTGTCTGATTTTTTTCCGATAACTGAACCGGTAGAGAAAGCTGCATCCATCACTTTCTATCGTAGCATAAATAACTATCAACGAATAACGAATCTATACGAATAAGCGAATGCATACATCAATAATTCGTATATTCGTCGTACTTATTCGTCATTTGTTGAATGACAAGGTTCGATCGATTAAAGAATGAGAAGTGCAAGGAAAAAAACAACCACTGCTGCTCCTAGATGAAGCAATGTAAGGATGCGCAGAATAGCTTCGGATGCTGCTTCAAGCGTCTTTGACATCAGTTGTTCCTGCCGTACCATGACAAAAGCAAAAATAATATAAATCCCTAATCCTATAAGCGTCATGAGCTTCATACCGAACCACATCATCATATTCACATCACCGTTCATCATACATTCCTCCCGTTTCTCTTCCGTTCCGTCAGGTCGCTGATGACATCAACTACTTCCGATGGTTTTGGGACCTTCTCAAACACAAAATTCGGCAACTCGCTTGCAGTTTGTATCAGTACATCACCATAATTAAACATCGTCGCCATAATACCGCCGGTCCGCAATGAAATATCCTGTACCTTCTCAATCCTCGTTTCAGCAAATTTTTTGTACAAAAGATACAGGAAATCTATATCAATAATCCGTTCATTCGTGACGATAAAAATATTAAAATACCAGTGTATAAATACCGTGAGGAGATATCCGACGGTCGCCAGATACCAAAAAAGGACGCCGATGATCATATATCCGGTTGGAATCTCAATAATATCCTGAAAAGAAACACTGAGAATCGGAAAAAGAACTGTGGGGACAAAAAGGAGAAAAAAACCGAGGATAATCTTCGGAATCAAAACTATAATATGTTGACGGAGAAATAAAATAACTTCTTCGTCTTTGTCCTGCGTCTCAAAATGAATATCTTTTGGATTGGCAATATAAGCTGTGAGTGGTGTTGTATTCATCTTTGGAGGAATCGTTTTACCAGGAGATTTACTCTTCTTCGGAGGTTTTTTAGGAGCGGATATTGGCGCTTCAAAAAGAACTGGCATGGATACAAGTATACAAAATGAAAGATCCTTCGGCAAGCTCAGGATGACAAGCTATGTGAGATCCTTCGGCAAGCTCAGGATGACAAGCTATGTGAGATCCTTCGGCAAGCCTGCCTCGCCCAGTCCGCTTCGCCGAATCGAGACGAGCAGGCAGGCTCAGGATGACAGAACCCCTCAGGATGACAAAGTGGGGAAGATCCCTCGACTGCGCCATGTCAAACGTGGCTCCGCTCAGGATGACAAACTAATACTATTAGTATCTTCTTTCAACATTATACAAAGGACCGACGATCTGGATATTGGATGGGGCGCGAAGATTAAAATAGGTTTTAAAATTTTCTCCGCTGATCGGCGTCGATTTCCCATTCCCCGACACGTTCACCGTTGTTGTTTTCCCTGATCCGAAATCCGCATTTACAGAAATAGCGTCAATCGTTGTATAGGCGCTGTCCCCAAGTTTTGACCGGACAGTCTCCGCATTCCATGTGTCAACACCATCTGGATTGGACTTATCAACTTGGGTGAGATGCTTTTGTGTCGAACTGTCTTGTTGAGCGAGAAGATAGATGTTCACAATATCCGCCACCTCTTCAGACTTGAGCCATGCAGTACCACCATAACTGCTCCTCCCTCCCCAATCACAATAAAACCACGGACTGTCTTTATCAAACGCTGAATTTCTCAAATCCCCAAAGTTTGACACAGATCCGTTCGTGGTATCGATCATCCGCTTGGTATAGGAAGTTTGAGACCACCCCTGCAAATCACCGGTATTGTACGCGTACCCGCCGTGAGTTGAGGAAAAAAATGCCTTGATAGGTTTACCGCCTTGCTTCATAACCAGACCGGAAGTCGCATCCACTGCTTTGCTCCAGTTTCCACCCTTTTCCCCGGGTTTAAACACCTGGCATTGTTGTGTCGTACAAATCGATCCCTGACCGTTATTCGTGTACGCAAGCGCATATGACCGGACTGCTATCGCCTGCGCCTTCAGCGCCGCTAAATCATTCTCTGTCCACGAATCCGGAACTTCATATACCCGTTTGACATAATTATCCAACGAATACGTCTCATATCCATCCACACGGATTTGAGCGTCTGATCTGGAGATTTCATCAAAATTGTAGTACGCCCGAAGAATTGTTTCGTAATTTTGTCCTGCTTTTGCCCGTCCCCATGCTCCATATTGATTTAGTCCAACCCTGTTAGGAACGCCAAAGCTAAAAAATCCAAACCCACCGGAAAATCCCGGGTTCTTCCCATTGGTCAAATCACTGGAGCATCCGCCGCCGCTTATGGCAAAAAGAGGAATACCAAGACCAGCTAGCTTAGCAGCCAAAAACGATTGCTGGGCAGCGGTGAGTGATGCAATAATACTGGACAATTTCGTTTGATAGGCTGTAGCATCAGCAACGAGCTTCCGCACGGATACTGCTTTGGTATCCAAATCTGCTTTCAAAGAAGAAAGCGTCCCCTCTTCTTTCTCCAATTTTGCCTTCCTCTCTTCAAGATCTTTGACGGAAAGCGCAATCTGTGTAATCACTTTTTTATCCTCATTGGTCACCGCCTGCTGATACGCGTATTCTCGGAGAGCTGATCCTACATTGGTTGAGGAAAAAAGAGTCAGCATGGGAACAGCGGTTGAAGAACGGATATAGAACTGCCTGATTCGGGCTCCTGCTAAAACAAATGACGCTTCTAACTCCTTTTCTCCTTCTTTGATTGCTGCAGCTTTTTTGACCAACTCTTTTTCTATACCCTTGATCCTACTCTGAAATGCGGTAATGTCCGATTCCATTTTTTTCAGGGAATCCGCATGAGGCTTTTTGGCCTTTTCCATCGTATCCCATGCTTCCTGACATTTGGCAATTTTATCCCGGCACTCATCAGGATTACCGCACGACGGATCGCAGGACTGGGCATAAACTACAGAGAACGGAGAAATCAGAAAACAGAGAAATAAGGCGATTGAAAAAAAGAAAAAAAAGCATCGTTTCATAGTGCGTGTCTCCATTGTATCATCACGACGTATTTCTATCCTGCTCTTCTGACCGCATTTGCTTTTTTCTCCTTTGTCTCAATTTTCGTATTTGAATCTCCTCCAATCTCTTCCTTCTCCTCTTTCCTTTCTCTCCCCTCTTTGCTACACTTAAAGAACCATGAAACAAAGAGTGATAATGTTGTTATTATCCGCCATACTCCTCTTTTCTCTCCCGCAGATTGCCTTTGCAGCAGATAAATCCCCGTGTGATTCCCTCGGGGATTATAAAGGCAAATGTGAAGCCTGCATGGGAAAAGGGACAGAAAAAGTGTGGACTGCGTTTGGATGCCTTCCGACAAATTCCGGCGATTTCATCACGACGCTCCTCAAATTCGGGTCAGGAATATCCGGGGGTATCGCGTTTATGCTCATCATCATCGGCGGATTCCAGATCGTCATGAGTACGGGAAACCCTGAAAAACTCAATGAGGGGAAAGAATTGGTAACGTCGGCTATCGTCGGGCTAATTTTTATCATTTTTTCAGTGTTTATACTCAGACTTATTGGTGTCGATATCCTTGGTATACCGGGATTTGAATAGTCCTTCTGTCATCCACGATCTAGCCCGCTTCGACTCAGCGAGGCGAGTCGGGGATCCAGAGTTGTCCTCATATGGATTCCCGCCTCCGCGGGAATGACAAAAAGACTATAATACTACATACTATATCGCCTATGGAACATATCTATGCTCAAACACTGAAAATCGGCGACAAAGGGAACGAATATGTCGTAACCAGCGGATTTACCGGAATCCCCAAAGATATAAGCGGAATAGTAAAAAATGCATTTCCATTCATCTTTGCCATTGCCGGCGTGGGGTTATTGCTGATGATTGTTAGCGCTGGTTTCAGCCTCATGACGAGTGCTGGAGACGCTAAAAAAATGGAATCCGGGAAGCAAAGGCTTACCTATGCAATCGTGGGGTTTATTGTCATTTTTTGTGCCTACTGGATCACCCAACTCTTTGGCATGATGTTTGGCGTGGAGCCAATTCAACAGCTGTTTAGCAAATAGAATTTTTTTTATTAGAAAGATTGCTTCGTCTCCCCGCCATGGCGGGGTTCCTCGCAACGACAGACTCTATTTTATACTCCAAATCTACGCTTCCGCTTTTGATATTCCTCAATCGCTTCATCGAGTTTTTCCGAGGTAAAGTCAGGCATGTAAAATTGGGGGAAATACAGTTCGCTGTACTCGGACTGCCACAGAAGAAACCCACTCAGACGCTGTTCTCCACCAGTTCTAATGATCAACTCTGGATCGGGAATATCTGCGGTATCTAGATGACTCGAGAATATTTGTTCAGTTATCTGACTTCTGACTTCTGACTTCTCATTATATCTACTCGAGGTCGGAGGACGGAAGACGGAAGACGGAAACATTTTATTAATAGCACGAATTATTTCGTCCCTTCCTCCATAGTTGAGGGCAAAAATTGCAGTGATTTTTGTATTATTCTTCGTTTCTTCGACAACCTTGTTCAAGGATTCCTGCAAATCTTGTGGAAATCTAAAAATATCACCAATAAGCCGAATCCGTACACCATTTTCCGCGAGCCGTTTCCACCGCCTCTTTACGACTTCACGGAACAAATTCATAATCCCCTCAACTTCTTCCTGCTTTCTCTTCCAGTTTTCCGTTGACCACGCCCAAAACGTCATATAGTTGACACCAAGTTTTGCTCCGTGCTCAATGAGGGGTTCTAAAATATCATCTGTTACCCGCTTATGCCCCATAAGCTCCGGCAGGTGGTGCTCCCGCGCCCATCTCCTGTTTCCATCCATAATGATGGCGATGTGTGTAGGAATAGCAGATTGTTTATCGTTCATAGTTTATCATTGAGTGTTAAAACAAGTGTGTAGTAATACAATGTGCACCTGGTGCAGACGTGTTGATAATAACATTTTTTACCTCTTCGATTTCATCTAGTTTTTTCTTTATTCTTACCACGGTTGGTTGTTCACAGATCAAGTGAACATTTGGACCGGCATCAATAGTAAAATACACTGATATTCCTTCGTTTCTCCATTCTTTAACAGATGACATGAGTTTCTTCGTTGCTTCATTCCAATAATAAAGTGAGGGGGTTTGCGTTTGCATCACCGCATGCATAGAGAGGCACTCTTCTTCAATCATTGTTCCGAGTTTCAAAAAATCCTTTTTTGCTAGCATTGTTTTCATCTGTTCCATTTTTTTTGGGATTCCATCAACCCGTTCTTTCCATAAGGGACTGGTCTTGACTGCTTCCATTCCTTCGGTTGTGGGAACTTTTTTCATCCCAATATCGACAATCACCAATACATCGCAAAGATTCCAATAGGTATAAGGATATAAGGAATATGCATATGAAGAATCAGAATCAATTCCTTCTTCCCACACCACAAACCCGTCAGGAATCGACCGGCAGGCAGACCCAGATCCCATACGGGCAAACACAGTCAACTCTTTTTCAGATAACTCAACACCCAACGCAGCAAACGCAGATACGGTTAGCGCAGCAAACCCTGAAGCAGATGCTGCAGATCCAGCACCTTTTGGGAATGTATTTTTAGTCATCACTTTAGCAAATAAGCCGGTTCCGCCATGCTCTCTGATCCGATCAAGAGCTTTTATTACACGCTGAATTTCTTTGTCACTCAATGTTCCATCAAGAAGAGATATATCATCATGTTGATACTTGTTAGAAAATTCAACCGTCGTTGTGGTAAATGCTGCGCTCATATTCATTGATAACGAACTATTGAGGGGCAACCGAAGATTATCATCTTTCTTTCCCCAGTATTTAATGAATGCTATATTTGCTGGTGCGACGGCTGTTGCTTTCATAATTTTAAAATCAATTTTGTATAATTCGTATGCACGTGCATCGATGGGATACAAAATTGGCGGGTCAATTTTCCACTTTCACTCCTTCTGTATTCACGGAGACGTTGATCACCTGACCACCTACATTCGTAATTGCGTCATTTACTGCTTTTCGTTCTTCCTGAGGAACAAGAGCAATCATACAATCCCCACCTCCGGCGCCTGAGAGTTTCGCTCCATAAGCGCCTGCACGTTTGGCAGCAGTAATCATTGCCTCCAATTTTTCTGTCGAAACGCCAAGATCACGTAAATATTCTTGATTGAAATCCATAAGGAGACCGACACGCTCCCAATCTTTTTCCTTCATTTCCTTCTTCGCATCCAAAACTATCTTGGTAATTGCCTGAAAAATCCGGTCAATTTTTTCTGGTTCTCTTTCTTTTTTCTTTCGAACCTCTCCAACAAGAGCGACAGTATCCGCTTTCACTCCACTGTACCCAACAATAAATGAAGTGCTATCAAATACGAGTGGTTCAATGATTTTTCCAAACTGTTCATAGTAAAGAGTACCTCCATACACTGCAGCTGCTACATCAAATCCCGAACCAGCTTTTTGTATGTCAGACACTATGTGGTATGCAAGATCAAATACATCCTTTTTCTCTATGGGTTTTCCAAAAAGTTGCGTCAGTGCAAACACGGTTGCCACTGTCACTGCAGATGATGCACCGAATCCAAAAACTCCTGAAAATGAACATGACGTGTGGATGGATAGTCCTGTATGAGTAATGTTCAATGCTTCACATGTTTTTTTTACTGCTTGTTCAACAAATTGAGTGTTTTTGGCTTGCGGAGCATGAATCGCAACTTTTTCATCCATCGTTTTATCTATCGAAACGACCATCCGTTCAGAAACCGCGGTGACAATACACGGATAACCGTAGACCGCGGCGTGTTCTCCAAAAAGCATGAGTTTCCCGGGCGCACTAATCTTCATAGAGTTTATTCTAAACGAATTCCTTCACCACCCAAATGTATTGGTTCGCTTCCTTTTGGCGGATGACGAGAATAACAAAGAAGATATCCGACTCCTCCTGTTCGTCCTCCTCCTCCTAAAATTTTTACTGCTCCTCCTGTTTGTTCAACGTGACGAATAATTGGGAGCACCTGTTTACTCACTACTCCCATTGCTTCAAGCGTTTGTTCTCCTTGTTTTAATGCATCAATGAGAATCTGTTCATCTGAGTCTTTTAACGCACAGGCAATACGTTTTGTTTGTACTTCATTCTCTTCAAATAATTTCAGGTATTTTGTCTTTTGACTTTTATATTTTGCGCCTATGTATGCAACCATTTCCCCAGTAGATTCCTTTGGTTTTCCAGTGTTCATAAGGTAAAAATTAGTAAGGAGTTGTGATGAAACAACTGAAAGAGGTGTTATGCAACGGAGGAAGTCTAGTTCTTTTCTATACCATAAAAATCCGCCATTCACTACAGAGGCTGGATCAACACCAGATGAATGTATATGCATAAACTGTTCTGCTTGAAACGTGAGCTCGTTTATGAGTGTCTTATCCCATGGATGATGATAATAACGAAGAAGTGCTCCAATAATACCGGCTGCGACAGCCGCAGATGAGCCGAGATGATATCCAATAGGGATATCGGATGTGATAGTTAAACGTATTTTTGGTTTTACTCTTTTTTTTAGATAAGACAAACAACAGTTAATAATGTGAGCAATATATTCTTTCCCTTCAGGAGCAATAATAGATAACGCAGATGCGGAACGTATTGTTGCTGTCAATCGCTTGTTTATAACAGCAATAAAAGCGGGTTTTCCATAGACAACAGCATGTTCACCCATAAGAATAATTTTTCCTGGTACAGATACGGTAATCATACGGATTTTACTTTTATCCCATATGGGATGACGCCTTCTTCCGTTGGTTCTGCGATCTTGCGGAGAACAACTTGTACGCGTTGTCCGATACTGCAGTGCGCCATTTCCCAATCCACCATCTGGGCTGTAATCCGTTTTTTGTCTTCCAATTCTACGACTACTACCGGATAGGGCGCTTGATTACCAAATCCTTCCGGCGGGACATGAATAAGCGTCCATGACACAACAATACCTTTCTTCCCGAGAAGGGTTTGTGTTTTTTTCTGATTCCGCCACTGTTTAACCGGTGAATACATAAAATATGTTTCAATCAGACCAATCAGACCAATCAGACCAATTTACCAATGAATGTATTAATTGCTCAATTTATAAATTAATTTTTTATTGGTCGGATTTAATCATTTTTTAATATGTGTACGACACATGTTGCTCCTGAACCTCCTACATTCTGAGTCAAACCAACACGCGCATCTTTAACCTGCCGCTTCCCGGCTGATCCCCGCAGTTGCTGGGTAATTTCAACAATCTGTTTAACCCCAGTAGCACCCACCGGGTGACCGCATCCTTTGAGTCCTCCTGATGTGTTCACTACAAGCTTTTTAGACTGTCCCAACGTAACCTTTCCATCAACAATAGCTGGGGCTGCTTTTCCTTTTTCATAAAATCCTAGATCTTCGAGGGCCATAATTTCCGCAATCGTAAAACAATCATGTACTTCTGCCACATCTATGTCTTTCGCTTTCACATCCGCTTGTTTATACGCTTTTTGCACTGCAATCTTTGTCGCTTTCAGGGTTGTCAAATCTTCCCTATCCGCAACCCCTAACGTATCTGTCGCAACTTGTGACGCTACTATTTGTACATCTGTCTTCTGTCTTCCCTGCCTCGCCGGCAGGCAGGTGTCTTCTGTCTTCTCAAGAATAATTGCTGCAGCGCCGTCTGTAACAGGCGAACAATCAAGGAGTTTTAATGGATCAGCTACACATGCGCTTTTCATCACTTTTTCAATAGTTAATGAAGAATGATATTGCGCTTGAGGATTGAGTGTAGCATGAAAATGATTTTTCACTGCAACTGCTGCCATTTCTTCCTCAGTTGTTTTATATTTTTGCATATGCGCTTGAGCAAGAAGCGCATAAACACCAGGAAACGAAAGGCCAGCAAGCCGTTCTTCGTTGGTTCCAGCACCAATAAGGGCAGAGGCAATATGCTCTGGTTTGTGGTCCGTCATTTTCTCAATACCCAACACCATAATCCGCTTATATTGTCCTGATAATAAACTGTTGACTGCACTATGAACCGCTAATCCGCCCGATGCGCACGCACCTTCTACTTTATATGCAGGAATATGAGCAAATCCCAATTCTTCAGCAAATAACGCACCTAAATGTTCCTGGCTTCCAAGCATCCCTGAAAGCATATTGGCAACGATAAGTGCATCAATATCTTTGAGGACAAGGCCAGCATCAACAAGCGCTTTTCCGCTGGCTTCTCCGGCAAGCGTCCTTGGAGAAACTCCCCACAGCTCGCCAAATTTCGTTATACCAACGCCAGATACAATTATGTTCATATTTTATGTGTTTTTTTCAAATACTCCGTATAGTCGATGTATTGTTTTTGTGCGATCATTTGAGTAACAAGCAGTCCTTGTTGTTTCTTTTTTTGTTGCATAGTCAACAAGTCTTTTGTTGTTTGAAATATAAACCCATCGCTTCCTGCTCCAGATCCATAGGAAACCATAAATATTTTTTGTCCTGGTTTTGCCTGATCCAGCACAGCTGAAAACCCAAGCATGGATGAGGCGGAATAAGGATTACCAATTTTTGCAACTGTTAATGACGGAGCCAGTTGAATATCAGTAAACCCTAACCGTTTAGCAACCTCCCGGGGAAATCGTCCGTTTGGCATATGAAAGACGCAAAAATCAAAATCTCCCGGGTTTGTTTTTGTTTGATGAAACAATTGCTCGGCTGCTCCCACAACATGAGCAAAATACGCAGGCTCGCCGGTAAACCGTCCTGCGTGTGAGGGGTATTTGATACCATCCCTACGCCAAAAATCAGGAGTGTCAGAGGAATATGAGGTATAGGAACATAATTCTGCAATTCCATTATTCTTCCCCAACAACAACGCAACACCCGCGCAAGCCGATGTATATTCCAACACGTCATGTGGTTTACTTTGTGCAGTATCAGCCCCAATTGCCATACCAACGCTTATGTGTCCTGAACCAATAAGGCCGGCAACTGCCTGCGCCCCCGCGGTACCTGCTTTACAGGCAAACTCCATATCAGCAGCCAGATATGTATGACCAATACCTAAAAATTCACCGACAATCGTTGATGTTGGATTGACTGCGTACGGATGACTTTCTGATCCTACAAACAATGCTTCAATATCCTGAGGACTGATTAAGGAACTATCAACACAGCGTTTGGCTGCTTCAAAGGCAACTGTTACTGCGTCCTCATCAACACCGGGCACGGACTTTTCCTCAACACCTAATCCGCTCACAATTTCTCCTGCATCTTTTTTCCACACGCGGGCAATATCCGTAAGTTTTATACGGTACTCTGGAACATAGGTGCCATAACTAATGAGATGAACCATAATATTTCAAATCACAAACTACAAATCGCAATTTCCAAACACATTCCAATCTCCAAAATACAAACGTTTGAAATTTATTTTTTTAAATTTGAAAATTGTTTGGAATTTGGATTTTGAGATTTGAGATTTCCTTGACCCCTGGCCAAGGCTTGGTGCGCCTGAGCAAGCGTTCCTTCGCTGAGTGATGCAAGTAATGAAATTTCTCCTGCTAAAACCGCTCCCCCAATAATTTCAGCAAATTTCTGCGCGTTCTTTCCATCATTTCCACCCGCCACCCCAAGAAGTTCCAATGCTTCTTTTTGTGTTGCCAGTCCGGTCCCGCCACCAACTGTGCCAACCATTAAGTCTGGTAAATATACACTCACAAATAAATCACCTTTTTCTGTCACCTCTGCCGTTGTCATGCCGATTGCGCACTCTGCTACATGCGCCGGATCCTGACCAGTTGCGATAAAAAGCGCAGCTAATATATTTGCGTGGTGCGCGTTAAATCCTAATGACCCGCTCATAGCGCTCCCCACCATACACTTTGACAACCATGTTTCCACAAATGCTTTGGGAGTGGTCTTAAGAACTGATGATACAAGAGAGGTTGGAATAGTAACATCTGCCCATACCTCATGTCCGCGTCCTAATTGAAAATTTAACTGCGATGCTTTTTTATCAACACAAAAATTGCCCGAGAGACTCACACAACGAGCGCCAGTATGTTCTTCTATAAAACGCACTATCACACTTGTTGCAATCGTTATCATGTTTAAGCCCATGGCATCTTTGGTATCAAAAACAAATCGTGCAAAACAATAGAGTCCTGTTGTTTTAGCATCATATGAAAGAAGTTGTAAATGATGTGAGGTTGACGCAACAATTGTTTTCAGCTCCTGTTCATGCTCCATTATAAATGTATATAACGCGCTGTTTTCTTCTGAAGTTTTCACTTTAAAAACCGGACCGCGGGAAGCGCCAATAGTAAAACTCGTAACGTGCGCTCCTCCGCTTTCTGTGATTGCTAAACACCCGCGGTTTACCGAGGCAACGAGTGCACCTTCTGTTGTGGCAAGAGGAAGAAAGTATTCCTCTGCGATTCCCGGAATTGGAACTTCTTTAATTCCGGGAATCAAATTGCTTTTCATTTTTAACGGTCCGGCAATGCCAAGAGGAATTTGAGTGATCCCAATCATGTTTTCACAGTTTCTTATTGAAGCAACTGATTCATCAAGAGAATAGCTGCCTGTGTGGGATAAAGATACCCTGCATTCTTTTTCTATAGTCTTTCTTCTTTCTTGAATGGTTTTACACGATCGTAAATTCATATCTTTATTGTTCTATTGTTTCATTGTTAACAGACAACAATACAGCAATGTAACAATGAAACAGTTTTTATATAAACGGTACCCGGAATATCCCCAAACGGTACATACCAACGCTGTATAAAGCAAAAATCGGGCTGGAAATCAGCAGTATACCAAAAATACGTTTCAGGTCCAATTTGAGTCCAAACCGAAGCGCGAGATACGAAAGGATAATTTTCCAAAATAAAAGTATAGTGGAGAGTGTCAAAAACACGAGTGAAAATGCGATCCCGGTAGGGTTCGTTGTCCGTGGCGGAGGCAAAACGACGTAAAGAAGTGAAGTAAGGAAAAACCAGCACACTGTGGGAACAAGTGTATATGCCCATCCCACCGCAAATCGCCTATACTCCCCTTTCCCGCCAAGTACCTTTCCTATACCCCACAAAACTATTGAAACAATACATGCAGTCACAAATGCAGCAACGGACGTTTTGACAAAATGCCTCGTCATGGTAAACGGCCGAAACGCTGCAGTCTTCACAACCGCATTGACGGCAAAATAAAGAGAGAGTAATACCCCTATCGGGAGAAGCTCATAGAGCGTTCCGTGGTGAATAATTTTCCGGTAGGTCTCATATGGACGGACAATAATCCCGATTAAAGATCGGACAAAAGAATAAAAAGCAATTATGCAAACATTGATCATAGCGCTATTCTGATTGCCAGCTGCTGAATGAAAAATGTATATCCAGTATCAAAAACGACTCTGGACAAGCCAGAGTGACGGTTGTTATCGATACCATATACAGGAGACATTGAGGCCTCTCTATTATTAGTCGCAGAAATATTCTAAAACCCTCGCCCTCCTCACGTCGACAAGCGAGCGCGAGTTGAGGCGGGCTCTGGAGATTAAAATCCTTTTTGCAGTAAAGAAACAATGCGGGTAATTGCGGATCCTAGGAGAAAAAATAAACCCACAACACACACAACGCTGAGTATAAAAAGGAGTGGCAAAGGCATGACTTTCAGGCGTTTCGTCACCATTTTGTAGTACGGGGTGAACGGTCCCACGGTTTGAGGAGGAAGCTCCGTCACCTCATCCCATTTTTTTTGAAACCGCTGGTAAAATGCATCTGTCATAACGCCAAAAACACATGAACAAATGCCTTCCTTGCCCGGGACAGGAGGCATTCCGTTTTTTTTATAGTCCATGAATAATACCGGGCAATCTCGGAAACCGGTTGATTTTCAATATATTTCAACTGTAAAACGATTTTATATCTGGGTAAAATGAGGGAAAATGCGGTCTTTAATTTTTCTTTCAGGAGTGTTGCGTCCAGCGCTTCCTCCGGATTGAGAAGCGGCGAAATAATATCTCCAAAATTCGGCGCTTGAGAAAAAACAAAAGATGTGAGTTTTTTCCTCCGGTAATAGTCCAGGATTTTATGTCTCCCTATGGAAAACAAAAACGTCGATAAAGAACAGTTCCCCTGAAAATCACGGAGCGCCTCAAGAAATGCAAACAGTGTATCCTGAACGATTTCCTCAGCATCGTGCGGGTTCCCCACTTTCCTGCTTATAAAAGACTGGAGTCTTGGCGCATACATGCAATAAAATTCATGAAGCGCGTGCCTGTCGCGGCGGAGAATCAGATCAACGAGAGTTGCATCTTCCATGAAGGTAGTATACCAAGATCAATTGATAATTGAAAATTATATTTCCTTCCCGTACACTAAGAATATGGAACACGTGCTTGCAGAGTCCATCCCTCTCCAACAACTTTCTCCGGCAAAAGGGATAACTGATATCGGGACATTGGTGAACATTATCCTCAGGAACAGCTTCACCATCGCAGGTATTATTACGCTTTTTTTATTGATTTTTGGGGGATTTGGCTTTATCATGGCAGCAGGGAGCGGAGATGCCAAGGGCATGCAAAAGGGCAAGCAGGCCATCACCGGCGCCCTGATCGGACTTGCCTTAATTGTTTTATCTGCGTCGATCGTGACGTTGATTGGAATCGTGACAGGACAAACATCATTGTTAGGCAATTAACTTACATCATATGAGATTTTTAGCGGCAGCAACGACAAAATCCATCATCGGGACCAAGATATCCCCGCCAACCGGCGGATACGGAAGCGCTGAGACCGGCATTGTTATGCTCCTGAGCAACGTCTTACGGCTTGTTTTTGCAGCGGCTGGGATTTTTGCATTCATCAACTTCATCATTGCCGGCTACCAGTATATGAGTGCCGGAGGAGACTCCAAAGCGCTGAACGCTGCTTGGGGACGCATCTGGCAATCACTCTTGGGACTCCTCATCGTTGTTCTGTCATTTGCTTTGGCATCACTCGTCAGCTATCTTATGTTTGGAAGAGCAGATGCCATTCTGAATCCAAAAGTATACGGGCCGGGAAACTAAATGAGGATGCCGTCATTCCGAACGAGGTGAGAAATCCAGAACGGGATCCCTCGCAAAGCCTCGGGATGACAATATTTTATGCATACAATTTTTGCAGCGGGAAAATCATTAGGAAACATCGGCGGAGAGGGGTTAGGCCCGTTTGCCAAAAATACAAAAAATCCTGCTCAGGCCATCACATCCGCAATTTCCGGAGTCATTGGATTTATGACGATTCTTGCGGCTCTCTGGTTTTTTTTCCAAATAACACTTGCCGGCATCTCCTGGATTTCTGCAGCGGGTGATAAAAACAAACTCAATGAAGCCAGAGACCGGCTCACCAATGCATTTATTGGATTAACAGTCGTTGTTGCAGGCTGGGCGATCCTGGCTCTTGCCGGTCAATTTTTCGGCTGGAGCGAAATCCTGGCACCGGCAAGTCTTTTTGAAAAAATAAAATTTAAATAAAAATATTGTCATTTCGAATCCGCCAACTGACGGGGAGAAATCCCATGGGATCCTTCTCCGCCAAAGGCGGATCAGGATGACACACATGATTATGGAAAAAATATACGCACAAGTATGTAACCCTGCGCTCCCCAAACAACTGGGCGGATGTGGGAGCAAAGTGGAACAAGGCGGTAAAGTAGTTGGAGGACTCATAAGCAGCATCGTCGGACTGGTCTTTATCCTCGGATTCTGTCTCACGTTCCTCTATCTCCTCACCGGAGGACTGCAATGGATTACGTCCCAAGGAGACAAAGGAGCACTTGAATCCGCGCGCAATAAAATTACCCATGCGATCATCGGGCTTGTTATCGTTGCATCAGCGTATGCAATTTTTAAACTCGTCGGGTCTTTTTTCGGTATCGATATTCTCAATATAAAAATACCGACCGTTGGAGGAAATTAAAGCGTTTGACCGTTGACAACCCAACTCTTTTGCATCACACTGAAAAGTACGGTATAATACAAGTATTACAGGAGGTGATCCTATGTTTGAAATTATTCGCGCGGCTGATATAACCATAAATCAACCATCAAATGTTAAAATTACTGAACTTGGAACACTCATCAGTGCTGCTGTCGGGACACTTCTTATCGTGGCCGCACTCATTACGTTTGTTTACCTCATTTTAGGCGGTATCCAATGGATCACGTCCGGAGGAGATAAAGCTGGTATGGAAGCAGCACGGAATAAAATCACCCACGCGATCGTTGGACTGGTCATTGTTGGCTCCGCATGGGCTATTATGGCACTCGTACAAAACTTCCTTGGTATCAGTATTGTTGGTTCCGGAGGTATTACACTTCCAAAACCATATACTCAATAACAGCAGATCGTAGCGAGTGAATCATAGAAATAAAAAGTAAAAAAACAAATCCGTGGCAATCCCGCGGATTTGTGGTATATATAGGTATATGAGAGAACTTTTCTTCCCCATGGTCTACGCAGCAGAATCATGGAAAAACACGCTTGAAGGCCCGGATAAAGACGTCGCAACCATCCAGTCACTTATCCCGCTTTTCAAAAACACCATCAATGGCATCACGGCATTTGCGGGTGTCGTCCTCTTTGCCATCGTGGTCATGTCCGGATTTACTTTTCTTTTCTCAGGGGGTGATGCAAAAAAACTCGAAAAAGCAAAAAACTCGTTCACATCTGCAATCATCGGACTCCTCGTCATCGTTTGCGCGTATCTCATCCTCAAACTCATCGAGACATTCACCGGAGCTAAAGTGACTGAATTTAATCTCAATCTTCCATCAGGAAACTAAAGAAATTCAGGATAATCTGCTCCACCAGCTCCCCGAGGCGTCCCTGAGACAGGACTTGACTCCCCCGTCTCTCCCTTGCGATAATAGAAGCATCTCTATGAGGAAATTGTTCCTTCTTGTTTTCATTGTTTTCACATTCTTCATCATTCCTGCGTTCCAATGGTTGGGGAATAGTCCGGCATACGCCTATGTTGACGATGGATTTGCTGACGCTATCGATGCTGCACTCAATCCCGCAACATCAGATATGAACTCCGGAGGGAGTACCGCAGAATATAACACAAATAATTTTTCCGATTTTGCCCGCCGGGCCATCGGGGACATACCCGGAGTTACCACAAATTCCAAAGATAAAGCCTATCTCCAAGAAATGCGTCAAAAAAGCTTTGTCTATGGAGCAGATACCGTACTTTCCCAACTCTACACCAATCCTCCTGCCAGCACCTATGCATTTATCATAGATACCGGAATGTCGCTCGGATTTATCCCTAAAAAAGCCTATGCCCAAGGTATTGGATTTGGAGGGCTTTCCCCGCTCCTTCCCCTTTGGAAAGCATTCCGGAACATCGCATACCTCATCGTTGCCATATTTATGATTATGGTAGGATTTCTCATCATGTTCCGGAAAAAAATAGATCCCAAGACCGTCATCACCGTCCAAAACGCACTTCCCAATATCATTGTGACCCTCCTTCTCATCACGTTTTCCTATGCAATCGTCGGAATCCTTATCGACTTCATGTACCTCGTCATCATGCTCGCATTTTCCATCCTTCAGCCGATCAGCCAGGGCGCGATCGCCAAAGACCAGCTGCAGATTTTTATTGCCGGTAACTTTTGGGATACATCAAAATTTCTTATGGGAAAAAGTGCAGACGCTACCATCAACGGCATTGTCCAGATGATGGGACCATGGGCAGTCGGCACGGAAGCAGCTACGACAACAGTCGGACTGTTGAGCTCGCTTTTCACCGGAGGACCGGGAGTATTGGTTGGAATGGGATTACCACCGCTTCTTTTGATCGTCATTGTTTGTCTTGCTCTCATTATCGCCATCATCCGGCTCTTTTTCCTCCTCATCAGCGCATATATCCAAGTCATTATCAGCCTCCTCACTGCCCCATTCCAGCTTCTCATGGGTGCATTCCCCGGAAGCCATGCGTTTGACGGTTGGATCAAAAACCTGATTTCTAACCTTGCCGTGTTCCCCATCACCGCAGTTCTCCTCCTCATCGGCGCAATTCTCGTCAAATTTGACTCGGGAGCCACGAAGCTTTGGGGACCGCCGATGCTCAACCCGACGGGCAATAACGGCATGGCTGCAATCATCGGGTTGGGAGTACTTTTTGCCATACCGTCTGTAGCAGGTTCACTCAAAGAGATATTGAAATCAAAACCCATGATCAATGCAGGTCCAAGCACCATTATCGGTCCGGTCGGAGGGGCTGTCGGCCAAACCCTACAATATGCGACACAGATATCAATGCTCCGGGGCGTGGGGGCAAACATTTTTCCACAAAAGGATAAGAAGGCCTCATAGCAAAAACACACTGAAAATTCTCTTCGTCTAAAATTCCTTTGGGAGCTATATCACCGTTTCTTTTCTTCTTCCAATCCTTCTTTAGCCCCGTATGCAGCAGTCAGAAGCGGGAGAACCCACCAATATTTCCGTACCAATCCGACGGCCTGGTCTCCGAGAGTCGCGTGCATCTCACGACGAAGCTGATGGTAAAGTTTCTCGTCTGCATTGAAAATACCCATCTGCAACATCTGGTCTAAAATTTCGTCCAATTGTTTTTCCTCAAACGCATTTCCTTTTGCTCCCGTAAACCGGACGGCAAACGAGATATCCTCGGCAATTTTCCGCGGCATAAGATCAAGTCTTTTGGCAAATTTCTCTCCTGCATCCCCAAACACCTTCCGCTTACTGCCTTTTTTCCCTACTTCCAAAGTAGCAATTTGCCTCATCCACCCTCTTGAAGTATCCATCTCACTGAGACTTTTCTGTAAAGGATGCCAAAGCGGTATCCAGCCGGTCACAGTCCGGAGCCTGCCTTTCACTGCACCCAAAAAATTTCCTTCCCTGTTTTCATAGAAAATATGGCGGTTCCTGTTGAAATTCAGCCACTGTTTCGCCACCTGGTAGGCCACCTGTTCAGCGGATTTCGCATCCGTATGTGCGTTCATGGTGTCCCGAATTTGTTTGAGGACTTTCAGCGGTTCTTTAGTGTCTTTCGTACACAAAAGTACGGGATCTGTCGAAAACTTTAATACCGCTTCCCTCACTCCTGCTTGTGCGCCCATATCGCGGGCACGCCTGTCCATACCGGCAGTACCGATTTTAAACATCTCAGAATCCTTGAAGTCCAAATCCGAAAGCGTAAACGTGATAGGAACATTGTTTTTAACCAGTTCATTTTTCTTGAGATCCAAATGGTCTTTTGCTTTTCCCAAAAACGCAAAAAAACCATCTATCTGGCCTTCGGAAAATCCTTCTTTTTGGAAAAACGGACTCAGGATCTCATCAAAGTCAGTTCGAGTTCCAACAAAATCAAAATCCCTAAACGGACGGTCTTTCGAATCTTTGGATTGGTTCCTGTCCCATGTATTGATCTGCGCCACAGATAAGGCGCGCCGGAACCGGTCGCGGACGGTTTTCTCTCCCAATCCGAACTGATGATAGAGGGCGTCCATATCTCTTCCGCCCAAAAACTGGAGGATGACATTGGGGGTCCGTTTCATCATGGTGTCAAGAATTGCCTTTTTCCGTTCCGGCGTACCTGCCATAGCATACTGGATGCCGAGCGCCTGATTTTCGAACTTCGCGTCAGGAGGCAATTGTCCCTGCTCCTGCATGTTGAGATATTTTTTCTTTAGCTCGTCCAGCATGCCTATTTCCGCCCGCCAATTACTTGCATCAAAATTGCCTCCGGTTTTGAGGTACCCCTGGATCACCATTTCCGTATATGGCATCCCTGTCTCGTCGCACACCTGGCGGATAAATTCCTTGGTCTCCCGGATAACCGGATCCACCCCTTTATCAATTTCTTCCTGTACCCGATACTTCTCCGAATGTTTAAATACATGTCCCTGCGCCTCAAGGAGGCTTCTGTTAAGTTTTGCCCTGAACAGATCTCCCATTTCGCTTCCCATGCCAAACCGGTCAGCAAAAAGATCCGGATTGAGAACACGCTGGATATCCTCAAACGCCGGGGCTTTCATAATAAACTTACCCCAGTTAATCTCATCAATCGCCCGGACATATTCAAACGCAGGCCGTATCGCCATCTCAGAGTTCATTGAGACGAGCCTGCTGGAGCCCATCATGTACTGGCGCGCTGCCCAGACCGCAGCATTGAGCTCCCATTCGCCGACTTTTTTCGTGGGATCACGGTCCTGGAGGATGAGACGCAAACGCCTCTTCACTTCCAAATCCACCTTGGAGAGCCCCATGTCTTCGCTGTGTTCTTTGTGAAGGCTTTTTTCCTCTGCCTTAATGTCTTGGGATTCTTTGCGTTTATATGCAATCTCCTTGTTCAACCGCTCCATCCGTTCGATTTCCAATTCGCTTAAATTCTCTCCTTTTTCCCGAAGTGCGTCTTGTTTAAGAAGGAGACTGTCCAGCTCATGGCTCATCTCATTGACCTCAAGATCCAATTCTGCATAATTTTGGATGTCCTCATCATAGAGCATGACTCCATACCCAACCGGATCAATCGTCTCCTTCTTCACCCGCGCAAGCCACTGCTGTTCTTCGGAGTTGAGCGTTTCCCCCTTATTCTGTCTTTGCATGAGTTCGCGGTACCGTTTAAGAAGACCAGGGTCGGTTTTTATCCTTTGGAGTGCGGACTCGTAATCCATCCTACGCTCCGTAAGAAGATCCCGGACAACATCCTCATAAAGAGATATGGCATAGTTTCCGCCGCGAAACGTCTTGGCATAGAAATCAAGATCAGCACCTGACAGGCGCCTCAAATTTTTCAGCTTATCCGTGACGTCGCCGGGCATGAAGAGGAGTTCTTTGATAAGCTGGTAGTGTCTGGGAAGCTCTTTCCATCTAATGTCGTACTGATTAAGGTAATATTCTGTGTTTTCCGGATGCAGCCAACTGATGAATTTTTTAAACTGGTCAAACTGCATTTCTTCCGGTAAACCGGGTCTATCAAATGTCTTACCCATAGTAAAAATTTCCGTCACGAATTTGCTGAAATACTCCCTCTGTCCTGCTTCGCCACTGGTAAGAAGTAAAATATCATCTTTGGAAAAGTTCCGCCGGTCAAAAGGAAAAGGTTCTTTTCTTGCTAGCCGTTCTCCGGTCAGCCGATCAGCCTCAGGAATCGTCTGCATAACATCTTCATACCGCACTAAATAATCTCCATACCGATCCGATGCGTCTTCTGCACGCATCGCCTTTTCTACATCGTTCTTTTTTTCTATAAGCCGGCTCAATGCTTCTCTTACCTGATTTTCCGGCACTCCGCGTTCATTAGCTTTTTGCTGAAGTTCAAGGATGTCTTTTTCCAGATATTTTGAGTCGCTCAAATACTCGGGGTTTGTACGGATTTTTTTGTTAATCTCCCTAAGAAGCCGGATGATCTCAGGATCCGTGACGGTTTCCTCTTCGGGTTTATCTTCTTTAAACACGTTTTCCGCTAAAGGGAGAATGCCCGCCATAGAACCCCCATACATTGCTTCATGAAACGATGACGCTTCTATTCCCTGACCGGCATAGAGATCCGGCTGGGACTGCATGATTGCTTCCAACCTCTGTCCTACGCGGGCAATAGCAGCGTTCACTTCTCTGCGCGCTTCAGGAGTTGCATCTGCTCTGATGCTATAGGCTAGTTCAATCGTCTCAGAGAGTAACCAGCGGGGGTCGTCTTTCAAATCTCCGGCGCCGGCTATTTTTGCAGCAAATACGGCCACCTCCGGAGAATGCTGGATATCATCGGGTTTCACCAGCCACTCAACTTCTTTCATCGGAGCGGTTGCTAAATCTGCTTTAGCAATTTCCAGGCTCTTTAGCGTAGGATTGCGAAGGTTTTCAATGGCCTTTAACCGCACTTCTTCCTTTTTCGAAGTAATCTCCTCAATTCTTCTTTTGGCTTTTATGATCTCCGGATTTTCTCCTTTGCCGGGTGCAACCTTCTCTGGAGGCTTAACTGATTCCGGTGGGGGTGGCGGCGCCATTTCTACTTTTGGAGGCATATGCTACTTATTATAGCACAGGAAATTCTTAAGGAAATTTAGAGAAGTCTATAGGGAGTCTTTTGTTTAAAGCTATTTTTTGAAACGCGGGACTGAATTTTTTCGATTATTTCTTTTTGAAAACCGAGCCCAATAATTTCTTCAACAGGTTTCTTTTCATCATACAGAAGCGAAAGAATCTGATCCGCGTCTTTGTAGGTAAACCCGAAATCTTTTTCATCAGTCTGTTCCGGCCAGAGGCCGGCTGATGGAGGCTTATCAAGAATCGTTTGGGGGATGGAAAGAAGCTTTGCCAGCTCAATCACTTGGGTTTTATAGAGGTGACTCATGGGTTCCACATCGCTTGCGCTATCGCCAAACCGGGTAAAGTACCCAAGCATCTCCTCGGTTCTGTTTTCCGTTCCAACGACAAGCGCATTCCGTTTCTTTGCCTGGTCAAAAAGGTGAATCATGCGGACGCGTACCATGACATTTCCTTTTCGCACATTATCCATGGTAAACACATCTTTTCCGATAATCACATCAACAGAAGGTTTAATGTCAATCCTCACCACATGAGGAAACGGGATTTGTAATGTATTTATTAACTCCATTGCATCGAGAACTCCCTGAGTATTGAGCGCTCCGTATGGGAGCAACAGCGGATACACATTCTCTTTTCCCAACGCCCGTACGGCAAGTGCCAACGATACAGCGGAGTCAATCCCTCCTGAAACCGCAATCACTCCTTGGGAAAAACCATGCTCATGAAAAGTGGTTTTAAGAAATTGTATAATCCGATCAGACTCCTGCTTTGCATCTATTGGCTTCATGATGCCTATTATCCACCAATTCGAAGTTTAAAGAAAGGAGATTACCTGCCTTCGCATGAAACTACGGCGAGGTAAAGAAGGATTATAGAGGAGCCTAGAAAATATTCATCTCACTGTCTTGTCTCCGGTTTTCCCCGTACTCCTTCCAGATACAACTCATGTTCACGGATATAAGAAGCCACACCGGGGAGGACAAATCCTTCCATAGGTAGTTTTGTCTGTATACGCTGCCGAATTTTCGTAGACGAAATATCTGTTGTAATAAGCATGCCGCCGCCATCAACCACCTGCATCCCTTCATAGAGCGGTTCAACCGTAAATCCATGTCTGGGAAAAACCAAAAAATGCATCGTTGAAAGTAACTCCTTCCACCCGCTCCACAAATGAAATGTTGGAAGTTGGTCAGAACCAATGATAAAAGAAAATGTGTGTTCACTGGGTAAATGCGGAAGAAGACGAATTGTTTGGCCGTCAAGCTGATGTTCAATTTCGAGTGTTGAAACCTTTATCCTCGGCGTTTCCATGGTTCGGAGCATCGAAACCCTATCTTCTGCCGGAGCCACGATTTTTGATGACTCTTGCCCAAAATATTTCTGACCGTAATTTGGTAAAAACCACACCTCATCTATCCTTCGACCGTGCTCAGGACGGGCGTAATCCAACACCTGTTGGGCGATAAGAAAGTGACCGATGTGAGGCGGGTTAAAGGCTCCGCCGAGTAAAGCAATGTGCATATCTAATGTAAAATGTAAAATGTAAAATTTACAATTTGAAATCACTTCGTATTAAACGTTTGAATTGCATATAGATTCTGGATGCGCCCGGCAGAGCCGGGCTTACCAGAATGACACATATCCATTTTGTTGTTCTGGTTAATTAGAATTTCAAATTTTCTTTGTGAACCGTTCCCTGCTTGAACGGATTACTTTTTCCCTGTTTTGGTTGTGTGAGCGGGGAAGAGGAAGCGTGGTTGCTGAAAACGGCGGGGAGGTATGATTGTTTATAGAAAGCTTCAGCACGATCTGATAATTCCCAAGCCCTACCAATTCTTCTTCTTTATATTTCAGTCCAAACTCCCGCGCCAAGGGTCTGGCATCTGTGGCTCCCACGCCGAAAGAAACAATTGATCCGGCATTCCCAAATATTGCATCCTGTACTTCTTCTTCAATTTGCCCAATATACTGATTGGCAAGCGTCAAATTTAACCGGTATTTCCGTGCTTCTGATAGAATTTTAACAAACGAAGAGGTGGCAAAATTTTGAAACTCATCGACATACAGATAAAAATCACGGCGCTCTTCTTCAGTCTGATACACTCTTCCCATAGCAGAGAGTTGAATTTTAGTAATCATCATGGCTCCTAAGAGGGCGCTGTTATCTTCTCCAAGCTTCCCCTGAGACAAATTCATAAGGACAATCTTCCCTTCGTTCATCATGGTTTCAAGATGAATCGTCGACTTAGGGTGCCCGACAATATTCCTGATAGTTTGGGACGAAAGAAACTGTCCGACTTTGTTTAAGATCGGTGAAATTGCTTCACTCCGAAGTTGTGGCGACATTTTACCGAACTCATTAATCCAAAAATTTCTAAGCACGTGGTCTGATAATTTTTCAACAGTTTTTTTACGGAACACATCATTGGTCAAAAGCTCCGGAACCTGAAGAAGCGTCGATTGGGGCACATAAAGAAGCGTTAAAATGGTGTTTCTCAGAATATACTCAAGCCGGGGACCCCACGAGTGTGCGTATAATTTATAAAATATAGACACGATGCCCGAGGCAACAATTTCCCGCTGCGCTACATTCTCTACTTCTAGCGGATTCAAATGAAAAGGGTGTTCTGCATCAGAGGGGTCCAGGTACGCAACATCGTTAATCCTGTGAGACGGAATAAAATCCAGAAGCACGTTGGTCAAATCGCCGTGCGGATCAATAACCGCCACTCCTTCGCCGTTTCTCATGTCGTTAATCGCCATATTGGCAATCATCGTTGATTTCCCTGTGCCGGTTTTTCCCACAATATACAGGTGCTTCCTTCTGTCCTCTTTCCGGATGCCAAATATCGAGGTTGTATTTTTAAATTCAGTTTTGGCAAAAAAATTTATATCCCTTTTTTCCTCCTCTGTGCCGGTGTGAATTGGCAGATTTTCCGGCGCTTCTCCCACAAGCTTCGTGCCCCATGAAATGTTCCGGATGGAAGAAAGAGCAATGCCCGGCGGATGCCAAAGAGACGCAAGTTCGCTTGATCCAAATACCTGAAACCGGGGGATGAGATCGCCTCTCCGGTACACACACGCCTCTTCAAATTTTTTCTTATTCCACTTGTGTGGACCGGACAACACCAATCCGTTCCCGTCTCCGGCAGCAAACACGCCAAATGACCCGGCTAAATTATGAAGCAGATGCTCGTGCTGCTCCGGCGTTTTTCCCGAAACAACAAGCCGTAACCCCACCTTAAACCCGACCTGATTCAGCTTCCTTTCTATGACCCGGGCCTGGGGGTGAGCTTTTGTACGCCCGGCAACAACAGGGTCAGGAATCCCTCTGGCCACCACTCCGGCTGCAGTTCTCTTCCATGCATTTCCAGCCGGGGTTACCCACATCTGAACCGCTGCCGATTCGCCTTCGCGTAATTTGGCCAGCTGACCGAGAGGCCCGGATAACAAATCAATGTCCTTGATGTCAGCATGTGTTTTTATGGGCAAATAGAATGGTTCAGCAAAAACCAACTGGGACGAGAGGTGGGGGGAAGAAAAAACTTTTACCAATCCATCGCTCCCCGGTGAAAGGATCACTTTCGGATACTGTGTCGTAAGCTGGCTCTCTAAATAAGACAGTTCCCCTGCGGGGGCAACAATATAAAAGTGGATTATACCGGACAACGAAACTATTTCAAAAGAATAAAAACGTGACGGATCTGACGCCCCAAAAATCGATGAGAAAAACCCGCGGCTTTTCCCCCCCATCCCCAGAACCGCAAACACCTGTTCCATCGCGGAGGGTGTTTCTTCACTATCCCTGCTGTTTTTTACTTCCCGAAGAACTAAAGCGGTCATATAACGATGATACCATAAATATTCTGCATATTGTGAGACCCGTGAAATGCAAAAATTACAAGTTTTCACGATTCTAACGCGCTTTTCCTTCTTGCGAACCATAGTTCGGGTCGCTACTATATTATTAGGTACATCTTATTTCAAACCATTGATCTATTAACAGACCGAATGATAAACACGTGACTGAAGAACGTGATTAGCGCGTGAAAATTTTCAAGTGCTCATCATGTGTTTTTAATCATGTGCTCATCATATGGAACAACACCCTGTCCCGCAAAACATCACATCGTTTCAGTTTCGCCTAATTGGCGACATGACCATCAAGCAGTTTGGATATCTGGCCGGAGGCATCATCCTTGCGTTTATTTCCTACAAACTTCCTCTTCCGTTCTTTTTTACCTGGCCGATGGCAGTTGTTTTCGCGCTCACCGGATTTGGCTTCGCGTTTGTTCCTGTCGAAGAACGGCCTATGGACGTCTGGGTCACGTCTTTTTTACGAAACGTGTATAACCCGACACTCTTCCATTGGGAACACACTGAAGCTGCTCCCGAGCCGCCCAAGTCGCTTGTCCCGCCATTGCCAAAAATTCCGACCTTCCGTCCGGCCCCTGCCCGCCCTGCCCCAGTGGTACAGCAAAAAACCCAGGCTCCCGAACCAACGACAAAAAAAACCGAGACACCAAAACCGCAACCCCCAAAGACGACCCTGCGCTCTCCTTTTGATTCTTTTTTCGTTTTTATTGATACCCTTTTTACTATGAAACCCAAATCACAACCTGCATACGTTGTTGCCAGACAAACACTGCCCGCCCAGATTCCTCCTCGCCCCGGACCCTTCTCTGCGGGCAACCAATACCAAGCCAAAACAGCACAACAGGGCACAGTCGTCCCAACGCCGTCCATAACCGGCAAAAAAATTGAACCGATGCCGGAGACCGCCCGGCCCGCAGCACCCGGACAATCACCATCGGTCGTTGATCCTGCTCAACAAAAAACCGAGGACCGCATCAACCAGCTAAAAACAGAGCTTGAACAAACCAAGCAACAGCTTGCCGGAAAAGCAAGCGAGGATAAACGGTTTCTTGAACTCCAAGAACAGCTCAACGCATTTTTACGGGAACGCCAGGCAATGGAGGCTGAGCTTACGGCGCTCCGGTCAAAAATCCAATCAAACCAAGGAGAACAACCCCAACTACAGCGTCCTGCGGGCGTCGTACAAAAACAACCAAACGAACCGACCGTCAAAACCATGTCGCCGGATGTGGCCACACGTGCAGGATTGCCGCGCCTTACGACGTTTCCCAACGTAGTAACCGGCATCATCAAAGACTATGACAACAATCTCCTGCCGGGCGTCCTGGTCACTGTGAAGGATAAAGAGGGTGTTCCGCTCCGGGCTCTCAAAACCAATAAACTTGGGCAGTTTGCTGCCTCAACGCAACTCACCAACGGCACCTATGTCGTAGAGGTAGAAGACCCGCGGGGACGCTTCCTCTTTGATCGGGTGCAGATAACCATAAACGGGACCGTACTCCCCGCACTCCAGGTTATTGCAAAAAGCAAACGGTCTCTTGAACGGGAACAGCTGGAAAAGCAAATTTTCGGAACACCAAACGCCAGCACATGAACGCTGGCTGATCAGCACATGACAAAGAAACTTGATGAGCACATGACCACGTGCTAATCATGTCATTTTTTTCATCACGCGCTCATCACATATGGACCAAATCACGCCAATCAGGTCGACAACACAAAAATTTACGGAAATTGAAGAGATACAAAACGACATTGCCCTTTTTGGCGACGGGTCGTGTGCTGCAATCCTCACTGTGTCTGCTGTCAATTTCAGCCTTTTGTCGCAACGGGAACAGGAGGCGATGATTTATGCGTATGCGGGCGTATTAAATTCCCTTTCTTTTCCTGTCCAACTCATAATCCGTTCTCAACACAAGGACATACGGGCATATCTCAAACTTCTTGAGGACCAAGAGGCTATCCAAAAAAATCCCAAACTCCAAAAAAGCATTCATGGATACCGAAGCTTCATAGCGGCAACCGTTAAAGAAAAAGAGGTGCTTGATAAAAAATTTTATCTCGTCATCCCGTTTTCCAGTTTAGAGCTTGGGGTGTCAACCAGTGTATTATTTGGAAACAAAAAACGCGGACTCCCATACAAAAAAACCTATATTTATGAACGCGCGCTTGCAGTCCTTACGCCAAAAATAGACAATTTAATCCGGCTTTTAGTAAAAGTCGGACTTCACGCAAAACAACTCACGGGAGAACAAATTGCCCAACTCTATTTTTCTTACTATAACCCCGACGTGGCGCCTCCTTTTATCAAACTAAAACCAAAAGAGAGTGAAGAGGTGGTTCAAACAAAAGGCTAACCGTAACATAATTCATAATTCGTTAATTCTATGTCAGTACCATTGCCAAATTTCATCAAAACCTTTGTCAATCTCCAACCCCCCAATCAGGTGCGGGGAGGCAAACCGTCGAAAAGCCCTCTTTCGGTGACAGACATCATCGCTCCCCCGCTTATCGAAGTTGATTTCGACAACATCAAAATGGGGAATTATTATTTCCGGACGCTTTTTGTCGCCGGTTACCCGCGGTTTGTAAACGCAAACTGGCTCGAGCCGCTTGTTTCTTTCAATCACACACTCGATGTTTCTATGTACATTTATCCGCAGCGATCTGAGGAGATACTCGAAAACATGAAGCGGAAAATCGGAGAAATGGAAGCAACTATCCAGTCGGACATCAAACGCGGACACGTCGTCGAACCGTCGGTCCAGGTAGCCCTCGAAGATGCGTTGTCGCTCCAGCAGGAAATTGCAAAAGGGGCGCAGCGGTTTTTCCAGTTTGCCCTCTATGTCACCATCCCCTCTCCAACCATTGAAGGACTTAATAAAACCACGCGGCAGGTGGAGGCGACGCTCGGATCCCTCATGATTGTGACCAAAAAGGCAGTGCTTCAGATGGAAGAAGGATTTAAAACCACCATGCCCATGGGACAAGACCGCATCATGGTCACGCGCAACATGGACACCACGTCTTTGGCAACCACCTTTCCTTTTACCACCTCAGTTCTTACTGCAAACGAAGGCATTCTCTATGGACTCAACGAGGGGAACGGGAGCTTGGTTATTTTTGACCGGTTTTCGCTTGAAAACGCAAACACGGTTGTGTTTGGAAAATCAGGCGCAGGAAAATCCTATATGGTAAAGCTCGAAGTTATCCGTTCTCTCATGTTTGGAACCGAGGTCATCATCCTTGATCCGGAAAATGAATACGAGACGCTCACACGCGCGCTCGGCGGAGAGTACATCAGATTCCAATTTGGAGCCGGCACCAAAATCAACCCGTTTGACCTCGGACTCCTCCGGGTTGAAGAGGGCGATGAAGAAAACGAGCTCAACCAAAAAATTCTTTCCCTTCATGGATTTTTGCGCGTTATCATGGGAAAACTCTCTTCCGCGGAAGATGCTACGCTGGACCGCGCACTCGTCCTTACATACAAACAAAAAGGCATAACACCAGACCCCTCGACACAGACCAAAGAATCTCCTCTTATGGAAGATCTATACAAAACCCTCATCGGCATGGAGAACCAAGTTGCCATCGGACTTGCTGACCGCCTGGAAAAATTTGTGAAGGGCAGCCTGGTGGGCATTTTTGACCAGCAAACCAACGTGGAAATCACCAACCCCCTCACGGTGTTTTCCATCCGCGACCTTGAAGACGAACTCCGGCCTATTGCGATGTATCTTATCCTTGATTATATCTGGACCAAGGTCAGAAGAAGCATAAAACGGCGCGTCCTCATCGTGGACGAAGGGTGGTACCTCATGAAGCACCCGGATTCAGCCCAATTCCTCTACTCCATTGCGAAACGCAGCCGAAAATATTACCTCGGGCTCACCACCATCACTCAGGATGTTGAAGATTTTCTGGACGTCGATCTGGGAAAGGCAATTATCCAAAACAGCTCTCTCCAAATCCTCCTGAAACAATCCTCTGCTGCCATAGAACGCGTAGCAAAAGTGTTTTACCTCTCCGAGGGAGAACAACATCTCCTTCTCTCATGTGAAACAGGACAGGGTCTGTTTTTTGCAGGTCCTGCACACGCTGCCATCCGCGTCATCGCAAGCCCCGAAGAACACAACCTGGTCACCACAAAACCGCAGGAGTTGGAGGCGATGAAGCAAAAAGAAAAAACTGAAAAACTCCAGTTGGCAGCAACAGACCAAAGAACTCCTGTTCCTCCGCAGTCAAATCTCCCGCGGCCAGAAAAAGCGACTATGGAAACCGTTGTTATCCAGGAGAAGCAGGAGGCCGAGCCTCCTCTTGCTCCCCCCGTGCCTCCCTCTCAAACCAACTCTCAAACCAACCGGCCGCTTTTTACTGTCGAACCAATTAAGGAGGAAGCACCATGAGTGCGGACACTCAGGGAGCACCGCCGTCATTTAAAGAAGTCGTGTCCGTCCTCTATCTGGCCCAACACAGCCCGGAGGCCGAGACCGACTACGTCCATTTCTGCGCCCTTCTTTCCGAAAAAAACATTCCGTGGGACATTGAAGACAAACGGTTTTTGAAAGAATTTCAAACGCTCAAAGAGAATCTCGCAGTGAGGCTCGGACTCAACAACGAAGAGGGTGTCGCCAGGGGAGCTGACGCTGCCTACTCAAGCGCGTTATCCAAAGAAGAATTAGACGGAATGGTAGCGGGCCTGGAAGGGGCAAAGCGGCACATACAAGAAAACAGACAAAAAACGTTTGATCACACAAAGGAACGTGTAGACGCGTATGTTGCGCGCCTTAAAAAACAGCAGGCCCCTCTTTCTTCTGAACAGGAAACAGCTCTCCGTTCCTTTGCCGATGAAGCAGTACAAAAAGCCGTGCGCGAGGGTTCAACCATTGAGCTGTCTGCCCGGCTCAACGAACTCCTCAAAGAAGAAGTCTTCCTCCCCGCAGAAATTCAGGCGGCGGTACAGCAGGCGCCCGAATTATCAAACAGGCTTTCCAAAATTACGGAGGTTGCGCTTCTAAGCCCGGACACCCTAAGCAAGGCGTCTCTGATTGAACATTGCCTCCAAACACCGGAGCTTGATCCGGCCCTGGTGGCAGACAGGCTGAAAGGAGAACTCGAGATAGAAAAGGCGATTGCTCTTCCCGAAGAAACCGCACAAACTTTTCTCAGCAGATTTGAAAGCCTTAACACACAAGAAAAACAACTCATACTGAAACAGGCAATGGAAAGCATGCAACAGGGGGCGGGCAAACCTATTGATGACATTGTCAACGCTATCGGCGGACCGCAGGGAAAAGACGCGCTTGGAAACATCGCCGATGCCCTTCTGGGAAGAGTTGCTCAGGAATACCAAGAAAAAGGATCTGTGGGGGGAAGGCCCGTCTCCTCAACGCCCCAGCTCAAAGAAAAAATTAGGCAAATGGAGGCCGAACTGACCAAAAAAAGCGGGGGGGTGATCAATCCGGAAGAAAGAACCCGGGTGTTTTTCCGTAAAGCTGCCGAAAGCGCGGGGATCAATGAAAAACGAATCCAGGAGGTTGTTGACCAGGATAACCAGCTGCGATCCCGGCTTCTCCAGGGGGCGCGGATTTACCTTGAGTCGTCATCTGCTAAGATCTCTGCTTCTGCTCCGGAATATTGGCGCATGGTGGTTTTATCAGGATCGGAGGTGTGGGGCACCTTTCTGAGAGGAGAGGCGTGGAAAAAAACGGGGGGGGCAATTAAGGACTTTGCCCGGATAATTTTTAGCGGGGCAGGACAAGCAGCGACGGGAGCTGCAACCCAAACTGCTGTAAAAACCGCGGTTGGGATTGGAGCAAAAACCGCTGTCGGAGGGCCGATTGGATTTTTTATTGGCGCCGGCGGGGCCATTTTGGAAGGAATAAAAAAACTTTTTTCATTTTTCCAATCCGGCGGGATATTGCGGAGAACACCCGGGCAAGCTCGGGCTCCGGGAGGGCCCAGGCCTTTTTATGAAGATGAGAGCTGGATGATTCCTTTGGCAATTGCCGGAGGAATCCTGTGTTTGCTCTACGTTAATGTTATGAGAGGAGCATATGTCCGCACCTCGTTTGTGGTTGAGAAAAAAACATTCGGCTCCTCAGGAGCGCTCTCTGAGGAAAACACCGGAAGAGGCGAACCTCACGGAGACACAGATGCAGACTCCTACTGGAGAGACGCTCTCTCAAAAGGACAACCATCTGTGCCGCAAGAGCCACCTGTTGATTACTGCAGCAAATATCCCGACGACCCCTTGTGCCACCCCACAGCCAATCCCAACGCTGTGTGGCCCGTTGTCTCTTCAAAAGACTCTGTTTCTCCTTATATCACCCAAGGCCCTGGCGGGTCCTGGTCACACGCCGGTTCCATAGCAAACTCTGTTGATATTGGCACTCCCCTTCAGTCGCTTATTCTGTCTCCTGTCAACGGAACCGTCGCCAAGGTGTTTAATGGCTGTACAGACAACAAGGGTTTTGCAGGAAACTCGTGTGGAGGCGGATACGGAAACTTTATTGATATCCTAATAAAAAATGACGCGGCGGTACCGGACGGGAACACTCTCCGAATTGCCCATCTTGCTTACAACAGCATGCCCCCTTTGGACAAGCAGGTTTCCAAAGGAGATGTGGTTGGGAGAGTAGGAAACACAGGAAACTCTACCGGTCCCCATATTCATTTTGGCTTTATAAATACGGACACCAACACTCCGAGCATCAACGTGTTATTCCCGACGGTCATCCCCCCAGGATGTTCCAACGCCCAGGACTGTGGGTATATAAAGGCGGTAAATCCATAAAGGTTACGGTGTGTTATTTTAAAGATTGCTTCGTTCTCTGAATGTTACGCCGGAGTCCTCGCAACGACAATTTGAAGTGCCTTTTTTATTTTTGTTCCTGTACCCGAACCGGCATAATGATGTGGAGGAAAGACTCATCTCCTTTAATTTTAAAAACTCCGGGGTTGAGCGAGCCGGTCATTTCAAAAACAAGCTTTTCGGCGCTTACGTTATTTAAAAAATCCAGCAAAAACCTGCTGTTAAACGCTATATCTCCTCCATCTCCCTCCATCTCTGTCTCCACGTCAACTTTGCTCTCTCCTATCTGGGGCGTATTTGCGGACACTGTCATGGTCTTGTCTTCAAAATGGAACCGCACGATGTTTGCATTGTCTTTGGCAAAAATTGCGGCTGTTTTCACTGCTTTTACCAGCGTTTCTTTTTCAACTTCAACAGACGTCGTGTTTGATTTGGGGATAATCCGGTCAAAAGCGGGGTATTCTCCTTCAATCGCACGGGTAAACACCTCAAATTCTTTTATAAAAAACCCTATTTGTCCCTCATCCACCTCTTCAAATTCCAGCTCTCCTTCACTTCCGGTTTGAAGAACATGGGAAAGAGCTTTGGCGGGAATAACCCTGTCAAACTCTCCCTTCAGAGGAAGGGTTGTTCTTTTGAGAGACAGTCTATACCCGTCGGTAGCTACAAACAATGTTTCGTCCCCGGTTTTTCTGATTTTTATCCCCGTAAGGAGCGGCCGCCCTTCGTCTGTTGCTGCAGAAAAGAGAACGCTCTTCACCGCCTCGGAAAAATCCTTTGCATTTATAAAAACGCCCTTCTTTTCCCGTGTTGGAACCGGAGGAAACTCTCCTTTCGCAACTCCCGGAAGGGTTGCTTTATATCCTTTGCTTGTTATGGTTAATAGCTGCTCTTTTACTTCCAATTCTATTTTTCCGTTTGGAAGAGACGAAATAAATTCAATAAAGAGCTTTGAGGGGACACAGATTCCTCCCTCTTTTTCTTCTTTGACAGGAACTGTTGTTGCCGTTGTCGTTTCGATGCTTGTTGTTGCCAGTCTGAGAAAGCCTTTTTCTACAACAAGAAGAACATGCTGGGTAATAGGAATTTGAGTTTTAAAGGAAACGTTTTTTCCGACAAACAAAAGAGACGGCAAAAGGTTTTCCTGTAAGAGAGACGCTTTCATAAAGAAAAATTTAGTATATTCTTATTAGTAATAGTAATAATAACCGCGTGGAAAAGTGTATGAGTTTGGGAAAGGTTTGTCAACGGGGCGAAGACAGAGGACGGAGGACTAAGGACAGAAAACAGAAAACGGGAAAAAGAGGGTGGATAACTGTGTGGATAAAAAGAGGAAAAAGAAAATGATTGTGGAAAACTCATATAGTTACCCCCAGAGAGCTTTTTTTATCCCCTCAACTGATTCCCTGAGGCGGACGTTTGTGGATATTTCGTTGGTAATAAGATCCGCCCCGTGCATAACCGTTGTGTGGTCGCGGCCGCCCAGAAGCCCCCCAACATCGTCTAAGGTCATGCCAAGCTCGGTTTTGCAGAGATACATAACAACCTGACGGGGCCGGGCAATGGGCCTGTCCCGCTTGGGTCCCTTGAGAGCAGTGGGTTTGACATCAAAATAAAGACCAACCGCCTCCAGCACCTCCTGGGGAGTTATTTGTTTTTTTGTTTTTTGATCGGGGTTGGCTGATGCGACCCCATTTTTCATTTTGGTTCCCAAAAGAGAAGAAATAAACTCAGGGGTAAGGCTGGTTGACGGACGCGCTGAAATTTCTGTTTGGATGCGTTTGAGAAAGCCTTCAATAGACCGCGTGTCCGTGAGGTTTGCCGCGACCACACGGCTTGCCTCGGGAGACAGCTCAAATCCAACCCCCATCGCCTTAATGTTTACTATTGCAGTTCTTAGCTCAAAGTCCGGGGGAGAGATGTCGACGGTAAGGCCTCCTTCAAAGCGTGAGCGGAGACGGTCTTCGAGCCGCGCTATTTCCTCCGGCGCCCGATCGCTTGTGAGAATGATTTGTCCCCCGTCCCGGTGAACCGCATTAAATGTGTGAAAAAATTCTTCCTGAGCGGTTGTTTTTCCTGCAATGAATTGGACATCATCAACCAGAAGAAGGTCTGCGGTTCTGTATTTTTGTTTAAATTGGCGGGCTGTTTTTGTCTGAATTGCCTCGACAATTTCATTGAGGAATTCCTCTCCCATGCAATACACAATTCTTGCGTTTGGCCGGTCTTTGAGGAGTTGGTTGGCCACCGCGTGCATGAGGTGGGTTTTTCCCACTCCAACCCCTCCATAGAAAAAAAGAGGGTTGTATGCGGCTCCCGGAGTTTTCGCAACAGCAGTTGCTGCTGCATAGGCTATTTGATTGCTTGTGGATACTGCAAATGAACCAAACGTATATTCCGGGCGGATATGAAGCCTGCGGGCTGTCCTGTCTGTGTCCCCTTTTGTGTTTTCATGAGGGTCGGAAAATAATGGTCCTGCTTCCCGGGGAGTTAATTTTTGTTTGTGAGAGGAAACAACAAACACAACGCTTGTGTTTTGTTTGGTGTGCTGGTCGAGAATGCTTTTAATGAGAGAATAGTGACGCATCTCAGCCAGATTTTTTATCATGGTGTTGGGAAATCCAACAGATGCCACGTTGTTTTCCAAAGACAAAAGTTCGCTTTGGGAAAACTGCGTCTGAAAAATAGGCTTGGATACCAAAAGTTCGATTTCAACAAGGACTGTTTTCCAAAGTTTTTGCGTATCCATACATTGATTAACACATGAATTTATGCTTTGATGAGCACGTGAACAAGAAAAAATGATACCGGGCAAGGGTGTGGAAAAGTTATCCACATCGTAGTAAAAGAAAGATTTTCTGTCAACTATATCTTTGAAGATCAATTCAAGAAAATTCTAATTTCTAAGCACAAAATTCTAAATAATATCAAAATATACATGATGCAATTTTACATTCTAATATTTGAATTTTGGTTTTTGTTTAGGGTTTAGATGTTAGGATTTAGAATTTGTGTTGTTATGCGCGTTCAAGGTATGCGCCGGATTCCGGATCAATGGCGATTGTTTCTCCCTGTTTAATAAAAAGAGGAACGTTTACTTCGGCGCCCGTTTCTACAACAACCACTTTTGTGGCTCCTGACACGGTGTTCCCTTTTGCCCCTTCGTCTGCTTCGGTTACCCGCAGCCGTACTTTTTTCGGGATCCTGATACCCACCGCTTCCCCTTCATGGAGCAAGACCTGATAGGTATCGTTGGGTTTGAGAAATTTTACGAAATTACCAATTAGTTGTTTTGAAACGCTCGCCTGTTCGAACGTAAAATTATCCATGAACACAAACGCGTCCCCTTCAGGATAGAGATATTGCATTTCGTGGGTTTCGACCGGAAGTTCTTCCACAGAGTCCCCTGCTTTGTAGGTAAACTCCTGGACTTTGCCGGTTTTGAGGGCCTTTACCCGCGTTCTCACAAAGGCAGACCCTTTGCCCGGGTTGACGTGCTGGAATTCGACGATTTGATGCGGTTCGTTTTTGAAAACAATAAAAATTCCTTTGGAAAAATCAGCGGTGGTAATGGTTGCCATAATAGAAGGTATTATCCCACGAAAGAAGCTGATTATCAATGTGTTTGTGATACAATAAAACAATGAGCGACGAACAACTGGCGGGCCTTCGAGCAATCGTACAAAGCCACCCAACCATTCTTTGGTATGTTGCAGACTATAATGTCCTTGACGAAGATGCGATTTGCGAAGCGGTCTTTAATTATGGTTCATGGAAAGATGTTCGCAGTCTTCATTCTGTTGTCGGCACACAAAAAGCAAAAGAGATATTTACGAGGCTTGTTCAGAAGCCAAGATGCAACCTGCGACCGATTGTACGGAATTATTTCCAACAGTATTATAATTTCCATGCATAATGACATATTAACTCCAAAGCAAACAACGCTTTTGCCAGCGGTTAAGAAATTTAGCAAATCTTTTTATTTGGTTGGAGGAACAGCGCTCGCTCTTCAACTTGGACATAGACGATCTGTTGATTTTGATCTTTTTTCGGATAATGAATTTAAAAACCAAACCATCCGAGCCTCCCTTCGAAAACACTATCCCATTGAAGAAACTTTTGTTAACCAAGAAGGTGAATTTACTATAACCGTTAATACTGTTCGGTGTACTTTTTTTCATTTCCCCTACCCCGTTCCGCATCCTGTTGAATTTTTACCAGGTTTGTTTATGCCGGAACCATTGGTCATTGGAGCCATGAAGGCGTTTGCTTTAGGGGGGTGCGCAAAATGGAAAGATTATGTAGACCTTTATTTTATCTTTCAACACCATTCTCTGTCAGAGCTTGTGGATACCGCAAAGTCCATTTTTCAGGGAGAATTTGAAGAGAAATTGTTCCGCGAACAACTGGCGTATTTCCAGGACATAAACTATTCCGAGGAAGTTGACTTTATGCCGGGGCTTGAAGTACCGAAAGAAAAAATCCTCGATACGCTCCTTACAATTAGCGTGTCCTAAGTTGTTGTTCTATGGAATTTTTTGCCCCGTTTGTCGCGTCTCCATGATGTAGGTATCGTGTGAAACACCCCGAGGTCTTCAGACCCGGCTTGTTAGATCTGGAAATTTTTATCTTAGCTTGAGTTACGAAATGGGTATTGCTCGACCCCGACGAACTCGAAACTGCGCTCCAAGATGTGGAAAATCCCCAAAGACCTCTCGTAGTATTGTCATTCCGAGCGATCCGCCAGCCGGCGGAGAGTCGAGGAATCTTCCATCTATATCTTGGAAGATCCCTCGACAAGCTCGGGATGACAGAACCCCTTGGGATGACACAACCCCTCGGGATGACAAGGTGAGGTGGAAGTTACGTGGGTTTACCCAGGTTAAACCGTCCAATATTGTCAGCGCCAGAAAGGACCATGGCCAGGCGGTCAACGCCAAGGCCGACGCCGCAAACGCGATGTTGTTCAAGGTTTATTAAAGAAGCAAGAAAATCATTATCAAGCGGAGGGCATGGAAGGCTGTTCTTTTGCCGGAACGTTTGTTCTTCAAGAAAAAGACGACGGACACTATCCGCGTCTGAGCTTTCCGCATTTCCATTGGCAATTTCGATGCCGTTTATGTAGAGTTCAAAGCGGTCAGCAATATCAGGATTGTTATTTTTTGGTTTACACAAAGGAGAAATTATTGAGGGATAGTCGGTGATAAACAAAGGAGTTTTTTCCAGATGCGGTTCGATTTCATTAAGGAATAACTGGTTAAACAACTGTTCCCACGACGCGCCTTTGGTTTGGTAGTCTTTTTGAACTGCTAACTTGAGTAATTCTGAATTACAACGGGATTCCTCTCCGCCAGCCGGCGGGTCGGAATGACAATTATTAATAAGGCGCTTTAGGGAAATGCCGAGGTGTTTTTGGAATAATTCATCCATGGGTATTTTCGGCCACGGGTTGTCGTTTATTTCCAAGAATGCTTCTTTATCAGCTGACAAAGCGCTTGCGTTAGATCCCTGCCTATCGGCCCGCTTCACCCTAGCTTTAGCGAGGCGAGCAGGCAGGCTTCGCTGGCGCTCAGGACGACAATGCGGTATTTGTTTGCTAACAAATCCAATGAGTTTTTGTACGTCATCCATAATTTCATCTGTTGAAGAATTGGTTCTGTACCATTCTGCCATGGTAAACCCCGGGGACCTGATGGGGCTTGGTTCCTCTAGGTTCCGAAATGTTGGAGAGACGGCGAAACAATTTTTTGGAGTTTTGTGAAGGAACTTCTTTAATACAGATTCCGGAGACGTAGGGCGATAGAGCGTTTTTTGCTTTCCTTGAACAGTTTCAATAACAGGAAACGGATAGATGTTTGGTTCCAAGGGAACCGATTCCTGGAGAAGCGGAACCGTCACCTCACGGAAGTCCTGACCACAGAAATACTCCCGAACGGTTTTTATTATTTGTTCCCGAAATTGGATAGGTTGGATAGACATAGAGTTATTTCATGTCATTCTGAGGCGCAGCCGAAGAATCTATTGTTGGTGTCCGCCAATCAGTTGATTAGATCCTTCACTGGCGTTCAGGATGACAAAAATGCATTACGTACGTAAATCATGATACATACTCCTTCATACCGCACAGAAAATCCGGTTCGCTGCAACCCAAACACGGACCTGCAACTCTTTTTTTCAGATTGTCGATGAGTGTTTGCGGATTATCATAAATCGTCCCGATTGGCACTATCCCCTCACAACATCCATAGACGACACCGCTAGATATAAGCGAAACTTGATAACAGCCCAGTTTTTTTGGCGGGAACGTTTTTTTGGTTTCCAACAGTCTCTTCATTTCTTGTTTTCCCAAAAAATCAAACCCTTTTGTCCGCCCTTTGATATTTGAGATTGGGTGGTTGGCAAGATAAGCCAACGGTTTCCTCGGGTGGTACGTAATGCTACATTCCCGGAATTTGGGCATCTTTGATTTCGGGAACGAAGAATCTTGACTGCTTAATTTGTCTTGTATGAACGATTCAAACTCTGTCATGTGAACATAATTTTGTTTGGTTACTATAGAGAAAATTTCCGTATGGAAACCAAGGGATTTTGCTTTTTTTAGGAAGGCAACACTCTTTTGAAACATCCCCTTCCCCCTATTTGCATCGTGATATTTTTCTAACCCATCGATAGACACAATCATGTTTATAGCGTTGGGACTTTTCAATTCCCCCAACCGATCAATGGTCCCATTGGTAATAATTTGGACGAAAACATCTCGTTTTGTAAGCGTATTAACAAGGCGCGGAAACCACGGAAGCGAAAATACTTCTCCTCCGCAAAATGTTACTGTCTCAAGCGGGGTGCTTTTTTTGTATTTTTTAATAAATTGAAGAATTGTGTCCTCAGACAAAACCAACGGTGTTTTTCGCGTATAACACATGGCGCAATGGAGGTTGCACGCCTCAAGAGGGTTGATGTAGAGATGGCGGAGCGTCTGCCGGACATGAGCGGAATAACGATTCTTCATGGAGCGTATTGTATACCGACACGAGCCTTCATTGCATCTGGATTCTTTACTATTGTCCAGAATCAAACGAATTGTTTCATGTTAGCCTTGAATCAATGAACGGAAAACAGATTCTGGATGCGTCCTTCGGCAAGCTCAGGACTTACCAGAATGACACAAGCCCAATTTCGTAATTCAGGATAATCTAGATTTATAGGAATTTATAGGGGTTTAAAGGAAATTAGCGAAATACACCGCGTTGTTATTTTTTGCGATGTTCGTGCGGCGATTCGAAAGAGACATTGTTTTTTTTATGAAAAAGTCGGACCACGAACAAAAGATAGGCTATTTCCAGTATGCCTATTGTATTGACCACCATAAGGATGGCAAACCACACCTTTTCCCCTCTTCGTGCTGCGTGCCAGAGAGCTATCCCCTTCCACAGAATAAACCATACCAAGAGGATGAAAATATACCACATCATAATAATGGATTCCCGCCTTCGCGGGAATGACAAGCGCGTTAGAAAAACTTAAAGATTTTTGCCTTGTTTTTCAACTCCGTGAACCACGGTTGGATCTTTTCATTGATTTTCTGTTCCGTAAGCGTCTTTCTTACCTCTTCATTTAACGCAGCTTCATCAGTTGAAACGAGTGTCGCCTTGTTTGTTTCCTTGTAGTTGGCCACCTCTTCTTCTGTTATAGACACGTCTTTTTCCAACATTTTGTTCACTACTAATTGAAGTTTGATTTGGCCGTCAAACTCTGTTTTTGTCGTTCCCTGGAATTTCAAGAGTTCCTCCAAAGTCACTTTCCCTCCAAAACTTTTTAACACTTCCTCTTCCTGCGCATCGATTTCTTCTTGCGTTATCGAAATATTCAGTCTCCGAGCCTCATCAGCAATAAGGGTTTCGCTGATCATGCTTTCCAGCGTTTGCTTTCCATACCGCGCCATCATGGTGGAGTTAATTTGAAAACGGAAAATGGGTTTATTGTTCACAATAGCAGCTATTACATATCCCTTGCTGAAGGCAAAAGCAAAAAGAAGGACAATGGCAAGAACTCCAACAATAATAGGGGTCCTGTTTCGGGGATTTTTACAAAAACACGGCGTCCCGAAACAAGAGGTATTGTCACAAAGAGGATTGGTTTCGACTATAGAAACATCTTTTTTGACAGATTTTTTTACTGTTTTTTTTGCGGATTTTTTGGTTGGCATACCGGGTAGTGAAATTTCGACCTTTGCCTTTTACGCTTTTTGAAACCTCACATTCCTTTCTTTATACATCAATATTATGAGTCAAGTGAATTCTATCGACACCGGCAAAGTGAAAAGCGTGTCGAAATTCTACTACCCGGCTCCTTTTATTAATACATTATACATTGGACAGAATGGTATAAGAGTATCACAAGAGGAGCGGGAAAAACAAGAGCAACGCCCGATTATTTGTATAGTTGACTATGCGTGCCAAGCGCGATGAATATAATTCTATTGGAAGAATATTGTTGATAAAGCGCACGCCAATCTCCCGTTATGTTGATGCTCCGTTTCCCTTCATAAGAACCATGGAGCGCGTGGTTGTGGAGAAACGGATGGGTTGGGTCTTTCAAAAATAAATAAAATCGTTCGTTCCATGCGCTACGAATGTTTAGAGGTGCTTTTTTATACTGTTTTTGGAAACGTTCGTTAAAGGTCGCGTACATATTTCCGTTTTGGATTATTCAGCCATGCAATTGCATCGTCGGCGTTATCAAACGACGGGGAAATATTTCCGTTTTCTATGTCTTTATCAGCCTCACGAAACAGTCTTTTCAGATACGGCGTGGGTTCCAATTGGACGTCATCGGCAAAATGGACACGCTTGGTACGGATGAGATTCCTGAGATACGCATTGATCAGCGTGCTCAAAGAAAAGCCAAGACGAGAGGCAACCTTCATGGCTTCTGCTTTAATTTTTTTATCTGTCCGGACGGTAAGCATGGTTGTGTTCATATGGCTATAGTATAGACATTGTCTATACAGCGGTCAAGATCTTTTTATCTTTTTACCGGACACACAAAAGATAAGGGGCACGTCAAACAGTGCGGATTTTGGGCTTTACATATGGCTCTTCCATGGTCTATGAGCTGATACGTGAGCGTAAACCAACGGGACTTTGGGATGGTTTTCATGAGTTCTTCCTCGATTTTGAGAGGAGAGGCGTCTTTGATGTAATCAACGGGATGAGCACGTGACGGAAGAACATGATGAGCACAAGACGGGATGGCTGGCGTCATTCTGATCCCGACTGAGTCGGGAGAAGAATCTAGTGTAAGCGCTTCGCTAGGTACCAGACGGCACCCGGCTTCGCTAGATCCTTCGCTCCGCTCAGGATGATAGCGTAGTGATCGAGTATTAGACTCAACAAAAACAGCGTGTTTTCCGCCAATATTATTAAGTGGTACTAAACGCAACCGCTGGGAGAGACGCAGAACGTGGGTATCAACCGCAATCCCCTCTACTACTCCATACGCATTCCCTAAAACCACATTGGCGGTTTTACGCGCTACACCGGGAAGTTTTAATATTTGTTCCATGGTTTTTGGAACATTACCGCTGAATTGAGACTGAATTATTTTGGCTGAGGCGAGAATGTTTTTTGCTTTATTGTGGTAAAACCCTGTGGATTTGATACCTTCCTCAAATTTTTTCGGATCCGCGCGGATGTAAGCAGTAAGGTTTTGGTATTTCTTGAACAAGTTTTTTGTGACTTTATTGACCATAACATCCGTACACTGTGCCGAGAGGATTACAGCAACTAAAAGCTCCCAAGGAGACGAGTATGATAAAGCGATTTTTGCATCCGGATAGACGCGGTCAAGGATGGAAAGGATGTTTTGTCGTCTTGTCTTGTCATTCATAGCATGGTTAGATGGATATAGTATAGCAAGTTGATGAGCACATGAGAAAGAACATGATGAGCACATGATATGAAAAAACGCCCTTTTTTTAGCATTAAAAGGTCATATTTACCGCAGATTTCCCGATTATTCACCGTACGCACATTGATCTGGGTGGTTTTAGGGTGTTTAAGCGGGTTTTTAGCTTCAATTTTGATTTGGAAACCGGCGTTACCCACGAGTCTTTTCCTTAAGGCGGAGCGCAGTTTTTCAGAGATGAGGAAGGACACTCACAGCCTCAATCAAGGCTATTCTCAGTGGAAACAGCTTATTGGAGAAAAACCAGAATACCGCGACGGCTACATCATGCTTGCCTGGTATGCCAGGGAGCTGGGAAAAACGGAGGAGGCTGATGGGTATATCCAAAAAGCGCTCGCGCTTGATCCAAACTACAAGATTCCAGAAATAATGATGGTAGGAATGGAGCCGTGAATATAGACTATATTGGAGTGTTAGGCTGCAGCCAGAGGATTTTTTTAGAGGAATCGAAAGGAATTTAAAGGAAATTATATATCGAGCGCTGCTTACTCTTTTTTTGGAGATTCTGCGGATTTTTCCGGAGAAGCTGATGTCCCCTTTTCTTCTGTCCCTTCAGCCGGCGCTTCTCCTGTCGGTGCGGCTTCTCCTTCGGCTGGTGCTGCTACCGGTTCCGGTTCAGGAGCGACCAGTTCGCCGATTTTAACGACCATAATATCAGGATCCGTAAGAAGTGTGACGTTTTGAGGGATCACGAGTTCTTTGACTGTCGCATGATCATTTACCTGGGCTAGTTTAGAAATATCCACCTCGATGTGTTCCGGCAAATCAGTTGGAAGCGCTTCTACCTCTACTTCATTGAGCAGTTGGAGAAGGGTTCCGGATTTTTCTTTCACCGCCTGCGATTCGCCAATGACAACCACAGGAATATTTGCTTTGATTTTCTCCTTGAGGTTTACCTGTTGGAATTCTACATGGATGGGAGACATGGTGACCGGATTGAGCTGGACATTTTTCACAAGCACAGGATGGTTTGTCCCGTCAATCATAAGAGCAATAAGACCTGTTTCTCCTGATTGTTTGAAAGCACGGGAAAATTCATCTAATCCTACCTGGATAGTCATAGGTTCTGTTGTTTTTCCGTAAATAGTCGCAGGAATAACACCTTCATTCCGAAGGGTTTTAACCTTTTGACCTGTTACTGTCCGTTTTTTTGCATCTAATTGTAGTGTTTTCATACGAGGGAGTGAAATTTCGACCTTTGCCTTTTTCTGTTTTTTTCGAAACATCACAAATTTTTTATACGCAATTTATCAAGCCAAGAGAGATATTGACACAGGCAAAGAAAAAACGTGTCGAAATTCTACTCCCTGGCATAGGATTATCGCATGAGACGGAAAGAAAATTCACTATCCGTCTGTAGATTGGTATTGTACTGGAGATGGCCTTTATTTGCAATAACATCTCCTTGGTTTGTGGACGGATATACCACCGCTTCCCACGAGGGCGGGAACGTCACTGATGTGGTTGAGGGGATCAGATCAACGCCCGGCTGCTTTTGTTCAAAGAGCGTCATGCGGCCTTCTTTTGCATCTTCCAATATAGTCTCCTGATGTGAGAGGGATAACGCGATAATCCGTTCCCGACCTGGCTCCACATCAAAGGCAAGTGCAGCGCCGGTGAGGCCAGGCATAGTCATATCCAGTTCCCCGTACGGAAGCGGATGGTGTTTTTCAGTTTCTTCTTTGAGAGGAATGGATTTCCCGTCGATGGTAAGACCGGTGAGTGTGGCGGTCGAAGGAAAAAAGAGACGGATGTATGTTGTGTAGACTCCGCTCCCCGACTCTCCCTGGGAAAGATTGCGGATTTTCCGGACGATTGTTTCACTGATTTTTCCAGTTTCTGAAATCTGTACGGTTCGCGTCTGGCTCCGGTCAATAAACGCATTTACTTTGTTGACGCTCATATTGGCCTCATTAATATGAAGATAAGCAAAGATACAGGGTCCCTGATCTTTTGCAGAGAGGCACGTCGTCCCAGCCGGCACAATCCCGCCCCACCCGAATTGTTCAAATATGCGCTGTTCGTCGCTGCCGGTCATATACCATTGGATATCGCGGGAAGCGAGACTGTCGTATATGGTGGACATCAATGTGACGCCGGACTGCGTGTTTGTTTGCATTTTTGTGAGGAGCGCTTCCATGAGTGCGCCAAGAAAATCCTTTTTTTGTGTGGAGCCAGGGAAAAAATTTGCCTGCGTATAGTACAGTGATTTGAGATAGAAATTATCAGCGGTGATACGGTCGTTGTAGAGAGGCAGGTCAACCGGCCCTACGATGCGAAGTATTTTGACGATGAATGACGAGGTAAGTCCAACAATGGCATCGACGGGCTTCCCTGTTTCCTTTTCATAAAAAAACTGAACATTTTTGGCAGTTTCTTTAAAATTCGGATTCCAATTGCTGTCCCGTAAATACCAATGTTCTTGAGCAAGGAGTTCTTTGATGGGTGCCGGAGGATTTACGTGTCCTTTCAGTTGTCCGTCCAGCGTATAGACATCATCAATGTGGATTTCTTCAAGCACTCCGTCAGAAAGCGTCAAGTGTGCAACCGACCCGATGAATCCGCCGGTCGGGCGAAGCTCTCCACTGTTTTGTAAGAGCATGATAATTGTTTGCTTGTCTTTAAATCCACCGATAAACGGGAATATTTGGGATACCCGTTCCCCCACCTCCGCAATATGGCGGAGCCTCTCAAGTTTTTTTGACGCCCGGCGCATTTGTCCGTTCACCAGCGGAAAAGAAAAAGGAAACACCCGGCTTTCTTCAAGTGTTTGCATATATGCAGCTATGAGGTCTAATTTTGCTTTGACATGGGGCATTGATTTGCGGATACTTTCAGCAGCAACGATTGGCGACACACGGCTTACCGTTTTTTGCTCCAAGAGGAACGATGAACCAATAGAAAGAATTGCATCGTTGAGGGTGAGAAGTTCATGCTCAACGTCAGCTACCGCATCAAGCAGCGCGTCAAACCGTTCATAAGACTGAATGGCTTTGTCTCCCGTCATAGTGCGAAGGATGGGATGGACTACCATCATGGAGAGATGTGTATAGGCTGCCCATAGTTCTTCGTTTTGCACGGTTTTTGATACAAAGTCGCGTTTCCCATTTTGGAAATACGAATATGCACGATATAAGGAAAGACCGCGGAAAAAGAAACTGGTCACATACAAAATACAGGGCGTCAAAATGATAAAGAGTACGGCCAAAACCAGGAACAGAACATAGGAAAGTGATTTTTTGGGTTTCACCGCCGACGAGGCGCCATCATTTTGGATGTCAAACATATCCTTCATTGTTTTCTCAACCCGTTTTTTTTGGATGGCCTCATACATCTCAGTCGCCGGTGCTGTAAAATGTTCACCAGTCTCATACTCAGTTTCATCTGCTATATCTTTTTTGGGATTTTGATCATATTCATCATTTTCATTGTGTTTTTTGCCGTACTGCGTTTGAAGGTCCAATTCTCTGCCTTTGGTAGTAAAGAGGAACATAAAGACACTGGAAAGCGTTATTGGATCAAGCGGGGCGGAATTAACATAAATCGTTTTCGTATTTACTCCAAAAAATTGCTGCAAAGACTCATGGTCTTCCGTGTCCCAACAAAGAATACATTGTTTTTTCCCGAGATTATGCCTGAATGCGAGAGTTTTTTTCACAAAATTACTATCACCGACTACAAAAAAATATGTGACATTTTCCGTAGGACCGCTATTCACGAATACCTGACAGCCGTTTGTAAAAAGATATTCCCGTAATGGAAGACTATATGTTTCGTCCATCGTTTCAATACGGGCTATAGGAAGCGCAGCAAGTTCTTTTTTCAAAGCAGACGTCGGAAGTTTGGTCATAAGAGAGACGGGAAAAGTCTTATGTAATTATCGCAAAGACAAGGAACGAACACAATCACCCACTCTCCCCCACCTAAGGGCTTCACATAGAAAACCACATGAGCCGGGAGAAGTGTTTATGATATATAGGTACAACGGATCCGTAAGAAGAAAGTAGTTATTAGAAAATAGAAAATAGGAATGGGAAATGGAAAGTAGAGAATGGAATATATTTGCTTACTTATTTCTAATATCCATTTCCTATTAACCTGAGTTACGAAATGAATGAGGTTATTGTGTGTCATCCTGGACTTGACTCGGGATCCAGATTTCTATAACCTAGATTCCCGCCTGCGCGGGAATGACAAGTCAGTACAATTTTAACAGTCATTCCCCATTTCGTAATTCAGATTATTACTATATCCCATTTTCAAAAAGGCCACTATCTAATTATCGAGGGCTTGGTTAACAAGGAAATCAGCGCGCTTGTTTTGCTCGCGAGGAATTGATGTATATGTAACCACTCCCCCAACCTGCTGTTCCAGTATTCGGATTTTTAGAGAAAGTTCGCGAAGTTTTGGATTTTTAATTTTATAATTTCCATTGAGTTGTTCGACGACCAGTTGTGAATCGAGAAAAAAATGAAAAGATTCTGTCGCGGGTTTTCCCCTGTCCGACGTCCTCGTTCCGCTGATCGATGATACGTCTATCATGGTTTCACGACCACATAAACAACGCTCGTTGTTATGTGTATGGTTATTTTGGCACAGCGCGGAACTCCAGTCGCTCGACAGGGGTTCCCCTACCCGCTTCACCCCTTTATGTATGAGATATTGAAGTGCCTCTATAACGGCGGTGTACTCAGCAACATTGTTTGTTGCCTCCCCTATCTTTTTCCCAAACTCATGAATTGTTTCCCCATTCTGTCCAATGACCACGCCGATCGCCGCCGGACCAGGGTTTCCTCTGGCTCCCCCGTCGGTGTGAATTGTCAGTGTAGTGTTCATAAGAGGAATAGTACTGGATAGAACCATTTGAAGTCAATTAATAGTAAAAAGATAATAGTAATTTAGAAAATGGAAAATAGTAATGGATAATGGAAACTAGACTACATATTTTCTCCATTACTACTCCCCTATATCTATACTCTATTTTCTGATTTAAAATTAACATTTCGTTGGATTGATAGAAAAGACAATATAAGAACTATTGCCTCAGAAACAACAGTAATCCACGCAGCTGCAATATATCCGTGTCGCGGAACCAAAAGAATATTCAGTCCAATGTTGATGCACATAGAGAAAAAGTAAATAAAGAAAAGAACACTACGTTTCTTTAGCGCAATCAATACCCACATCGTTATGCTCGTGAGATAAAAAATCGGTAAACTTAGAAGAAGAATCCGCAACGGAAGAATGCTTGCTATAAAGTCTGATTTTATGAAAGGAAGAAGCGGTGAGGCGATCAGCCCTCCAAGCGTGAGAAACAAAGACAAAATAAAAAGAGAAAAAAACGATTGCTTTAATTGACGGAGAAACGCTTTCATGTCCTGCGTACTAATCGATTGCAATAAAAGTGGATATACGGCGTTCATGAAAAATGTCGGGACTACAAGAAAAAATTCAAACACCTTATATGCAAGACCATATATACCTACATCAGCGGTCGACTTGGTAACCGTGAGGATGATGCTATCTGTCCGAAAGTAAACAAGATTACACAGGAGCGTAAGTCCCAAAGGAAAAGCGATACGAAGGTATTTTTTTATAAGAGAGCGGTCGAAGGAAAAAGACAATGTTGGCGTCGTTTTCTTAGCCAAAAAAAGAGAGACTCCTGCAATGATGCCGTATGAAAACAAGCCGATGAGAGTAAATACAACAAGATTTGATGAGCCACGAAGAAAGAAGAACATCGTGAATGCAAATGTGAATATTGAGCCAGCAAAAGAAGCAAGCGTAGAAAGATCATACCGGAGTTTCTTCTGAAAAAAAGCATTTCCCGTCGTGATGAGTGATTGAAACAAAATGCTTCCTGAGAAAAGGATAATACAGAGTTTGACCAGCGGAGTATATCCATCAGTCGATGTCCCAGGAAGAAAGGAGAGGATAGAAATACAGAGAAACATGAGAGCAAGACCGATGAACATACGAAGAGCAAGAAGAGAGCCTTCTGATTTTTTTTGATCTGATAATTCGAGATACGCTGTGTTTAATCCGAAGTCTGAGAGAAGGTAGAAGAATGCAACAAACGTAGAGATCTTTATATAATCCCCATACCCCTGGGCCCCTAATGCCCGAGCGATAATAATGCTCACCAGAAACATCGTTCCACTCGTAATAATCTTACCGACGATTTGACTCAGAGTATTGAGGACGATGATTTTGCGATTGGACATAAGAGTATTGTAACAGAAACCAGAATTCCATTCTGTACCTCCGAAGTTGAAAATTGGAGAATCTGTTTTCGGATAGATCGAAGAAATAAATCACATGTATATCATTAAGGAAGATTCAGAAAAAAAATAAAAAACGCATTAATGTTTATCCGGAACATTTTCTGAGGTGTATATCTCAACCTGACTACCGTCGCCATTATGTCTTTGAGAATGATTCTTAGCAAATTCTATTTCTCCAGCTAGACCACTGCCTACGTGAATTTGGTTTGAACCGGCAAAACCGTCTGCGCTCCAATATGTATCACAATACGTTGCCGAGACCTTTGTGGGAGAATTGATAAGCGGATGTATTGTTATCTTATCTGTCATATCTATTGTGTTGAGTATATATCATATTGTTTGAATTGTTAAGGGAATTTAGAGGAAGTTACAGGAATTTATATTCTCCTTTAAAGTTTCGGTGTGCGTAAGATGAGATTAAAGGAAATTAGTAAAGTCAACAACAACTGTCCCTGCTGGAGTGTAAGGGGATAGTGGTCGACGAGACCAAGAAAGAGAAGAATGAACAATGCGTAAGTCGTCATTCTGGGGAGCGCAGCGACACCAGAATCTTCCTTGATGTTATTAGGATAGACGGATTCTGGACGCGTTCGGTGACTCACTTGCCAGAATGACGAAAGAAGGAAGGTTTTTAAAATATACCATAGAAAAAAAAGCAGTCCCACAATTCCGGTTTCTGATAACATAAGGAGATAAATATTGTGAACCGGTTGTAAAAAAAAGATTTCCCTATGAGGGTAATATTTTGGAAGTTCGACAAGGAAGTTGCCAAGACCAACACCAATAAAAAGACGAGAGAAAACAGAAGTCAGAGGCCGGAGAACGGAAGACGGAAGAAGAAAATTTGGAACAATCATTTGGAATGCGGAAGAGTTGAGTTCATTGCGGACGAAGACGGATTCACTATCAGGGGTAAGGGTTTGGAAATAGGGGAGGAGAAATAATCCGACTACTAACACAAATCCAACAGACAAAAAAAATGAAATCAAACTGAGTTTACACACTGACAGATTGAACACCTTTTCATTGCGAGCCGAATCCGCCAACCGACGGAGAAGCGAAGTAATCTTCGTGGTAGAGATTGCTTCGTCACTTCGTTCCTCGCAATAACAAACCACTTTACTCCAAATGACATTACCTTGTTTCAATTTTAAAATGACTAGAAAAACAACACATGAGATCCAGGCGGAGCGGGAGAAGGTGAGGAAGAGGGCGAGGGAACCGATGAAAAGAATTATCCAGATGAATGGAATTTTTAGGTTCATTTGTGTCATTCTAATCCCGACTGAGTCGGGAGAAGACTCCAGCGAAGCGTTCCGACGTACGACGGAACTAGATCCTTCGCTCTGCTCAGGATGACAATCCTTGTTGTTTTGTTCTATTCGAAAAAGTAGTAAAGGTAGCATTATCGCTAAAAATCCGCCGAGGACGTTGGGGTGAGGGAAGGTGGCATATGATCGAAGTAACTCAGAAGTCGGAAAACGGAGAACTGATGAGAAAAAATTGAAAAAGGAATTTGGTAGAATTTGGATGCGGGCGATGCCGGGAGTAGTAACGTCAAATGACCGCTCGCCGAGAAACCAACATAGTCCGCCGATGGAATGTTGGAGGAAAAATTGGGTTATCGCAATGATAGAAGAATAGAAAACTGCAACGGACAAACACCAGAGGGAACGTGAGAACGACGGTTTGGTTTTAACGATATAGAGACCAAAAAGAAATAATTCCAAAACCTTAAGCCATTTGGAAAAAGCAATGATGGGGGAAGAAGCAAGAAGAATGTTTAATATCGTGAATATGACCAGTACCCAACAATACCAATGTTTACTAAAAAAGTAACGGCATTTTTGTAGATAATAATCATTTCTAGTGTCATTCCGGCCTACGAGCCGGAATCTTAAAAATGAACCAAGATGCCGGATCAAGTCCGGCATGACAAATAAACCATTACCATATGGTAATGAAGAAGTAAACCAAAAAAATAATGTACTGATTATTGTTATATCTGTCAGAAAAATAGTTGGAGAGAGATAGTCGAGCCGTCTCCCAAGAACCATCGCCCAATCCGGCCAGAAATGAAACCCGAGCTGGGTGGGGAGAAGGATGAGCGTGAGATAAAAAAATACTCTATGCACCATATCACCATAGAGTATATAGATTTTTTGTTAAGAAGAAAAATGTGTACTCTAAAGAGATGGTTAACTCAAATGTAAAAATTCTATTTGCTGTTTTCCATCTAATCCAATGGAAATCCAATCAGGAGGTACATCACTTGATTCTCTGCCTTGACCATCAGGACTTATTCGAACGATAAATTCAGCAGTGTCCCGCGCGAATTCCGGATCTGATGGGTCACCCAAATGGAAAGATTTTCCGAGAGCTACAAACAGCTCGTTTTGTAGCAGGCATGCTAATTGTTCATCAGTAACAAGATCTCCTTCTTTATTTTGTAGTGTCATAATTTACCCTCCTTTATATAATTGTAAAATTATACTGCCCTGTGTGAATAAAAAGCAAATTATTATAAAAAACTTATACTATTTTTGGAGAAATGATGAGTCTTCGATCCATGCCTTCGCCTTGGGATTCGGTTTGGACGCGCTCATCACCGGATAATGTTAGATGGATGACGCGACGTTCGGATGCTGAGAGATGAGTAAGTTCTACCGGGTTGCCCGTGGTAAGAGCTCGCTCCGCCGCTCGCTGTGCCATATACATAAGCGCTTCTTCGCGCTTTTCCCGGTAATCACCAATATTTACATACACACGTTCCCATTTTCCGAGTTTTTTGCCTAACATCATGGCAAGAATCATCTGAAAACTTTCGAGTGTCCTTCCATGAAAACCAATCAGAAGTCCTGTTTCTTCAGTTTCGATATGGACTCTATAGGCACCGGATTCATCCGTATCAACAGAAACAACTCCGACTATCTCAAGTTTTGCTAATAATTCTTCAGCGATTTGTTTGACGGTTTGTAGTGGATCCATATGATTTAATTAAACTAATTTAACCAATTTGACCAATAAATAATGCAATATAATTATTCCGTAATCAACACATGAATTGGTAAATTGGTCTGATTGGTAAATTTTATCATTTTGCAGACTTGTTTACCTGCAATTGCTGCATAATACCAAAAATTCCAAAAACATTCCAATAGAGAGCAAGTCCAAGAGGAAATTGCAGGGCAAAAAATCCAAACATGACCGGAGTAATAAGTGCCATCTGTTTCTGCATATCAGCCATATCATCCTTGGAATTAGTTGCGGGTTGTGAGTTGCGAGTTGCGAGTTTTTGTGAATTTTTATCAGTATCAAATCGTTGAGAATCCTTCTTATTTTCTGAGTTCGGTAGCATTAATTTTGTCTGATACCATTGTAAGAGTCCTGTGATAACAGGGATAGCCAAAAGCCACCATCCATGTGTCTGCCACTGGCTCGGTTTAATTCCGAGATTTATCCCAAAAAAAGAAAAATCAAGACCAGTTAAGCGGAGAGAAGGAAGATAGAGAATTTTGTTCACGTCAGTGACAAATGCTGAAATATTCGTGCTTCCTAATATTTGATAAAAGACATTGTAGAGGGCAATGAGAATGGGGAATTGCACAAGCGTTGGAAGGCATCCTGCAGCAGGATTGACACCATGATCTTTATATAATTGAAGTTGAGCTTGCTGGAGTGCCTGTTTGTTATCTTTATGTTTGGCGTTGAGAGCATCCAGATGCGGCTTGAGGTCATTCATTTTTTTAGCGGATTTGAGTTGTGCCTGCATGAGAGGGTAGAGGACAAGACGGATGGTGATCGTCATAAAAATAATGGCAAATCCTAAGGGTCCCGGGAGATGGAGAAACTCACAGAGTTTGTAAAACGCCACCAAAATATTTGTTATTGGCCATATAAGAAGTTGGTTCCAGAGATTTGGTGATGTCATAAAAGTATCTCAACGCTCCGGTCGTAAATGAAAATTTTTATCCGTCTTCAATTGCACGCGCAATCTCACCATTATCTGCCACAGTCTAAATCAAGTGAAGCCGGAAAAAATTTTATTTACTCCCTCCGTGTATCGTTTTTTTAGCAGGTACTGGATCGTATCCGCCCTTGTTCCATGGGTGACAACGAAGAATTCGCCTCACACCTAAATTTATACCTCGTAGTATACCATACCTTTTGATGGCTTGGTACATGTACTCACTGCAGGTGGGGGTAAAACGGCATGCGGAATCCGTTAACCATAATGTTTTCAGAATTCCGGTGTCAGGAGAGAGATATTTTTGATAAATACGAATTGAGCGTAATACTATTCTTTTCATAGTAAAGTTTACGAGTCCTGCCACTCGCGTATCCCTCAAAGATCCTCGTCCCGCAAACCAAAAATTTCTTCTGTGGGTCTTTTGACCACACAACTATCTTTTCTTATTCATTCAAGGCTCTTCGTTGCATTTGCGGGATTCCGGTCGTTTGTGGGATCCTTCGCTCGTGTCACCCGTTTATTATTAGATGATACAGATTGTTTTATCAATTCGTTTTTAATGTCTTGTTGTTTCGTGTCTGCAAAATTGGTTTTAGCAATGATGATGCAGTCAATACCTGGTTTTATGGTTGGGAGGAGATGGTGAAGGGATTCGCTCACCAGGCGCTTCATGCGGTTCCGGTCAACAGCGCGTTTGGCAACTTTTTTCGGGACAACGACGGCGAAACGGGAAAGCGGTTGGGTAACGCTGGATTTATGTACCATTCCCGGAATTAGGGATTCTTCAATTTTGGGAACAGGAGAGACAATAAGAGAAAAATTGTTTCCATGAATCCGTTTGCCGGATTTATAAACCATCTGAAAGCAAGAACGGGGAATACGATGTGATTTGGGAAGCATATTGTAATTATACAGTAAAGAGGGTTAATTGGTGAGAATGGTTATTCTGGCTTGTCCAGAATCAGATTCTGGAGTCGTCCTTCGGCAAGCTCAGGACTCCCCAGAATGACAGTATACAAATGTCTTTGACTATATTGTCAATTTCTTTCGTCCAATGAAGCGTCGTCGTTTGAGGACTTTGCGACCGCCAACGGTTTTCATACGTTCACGAAATCCGTGTGTGCGGATACGCTTCTTCTTCTTCGGCTGGTAGGTGTGCTTCATGGCCATAAATACAGTAAGTATAATGCTATTTTTAAATCATTCTAGTATAGACAACGCCAATAGTAATAAAGTTCTATGTCCTATCGGGATCAACTGTTTCTAGTATTGGTTGCCCTTCTGTTAACACGTTATCAAATAAAGGAGGAACACCTGACCATGAAATTTTTGCTACTTCACCCTGTCCTCTCTCGTTCGTTATGACTGCATGTAGTTGATCTGTTGTAGCCGATAAAAATTCTGCTGTTTTTAACAGGAAATCCAGTTTAATCCCTTTGGTACTAACAGGAATATGTGTTTCCATATTTGATTTATTCTATAAGTATACCACATTATACTCATGTTACAATATGGACATGCAAATGCATGCGTTATCTCTCCAACAATTCCGTTCATATACAAAGGAAACATTTCAATTTTCTCCGTCCGTTACCCTTGTCATCGGCCCTAATACCGCAGGTAAAACAAATATTTTGGAAGCTATCTTTTGTTTGGCAACCGGAAAAAGTTTCCGGGCAGAGAGAGAAAGCGACATGGTGCAGTGGGGAGAGGAGATCGCACGAATACGTGCAACCGCGAATCAGACCAATCCGACCAATTTAACCAATCAGACCAATAAATTAGACAAATTAGAAAATGATGAAATGCTTCTTGAATTAGTGATAACGACGGGGGAGGTGAATGGGGAAAAGACACCGACAAAAAAATATTTGGTTAACGGTGTCCCCCGGCGGCAGATTGATTTTGTGGGCAATCTCCGCGCTGTCCTTTTTTCGCCGGAAGATTTAGACCTCATTACCGATAGCCCGTCACTGCGGCGAAATTTTCTTAATTCAATTCTTATCCAAACCGACCGGGAATATAGGAGAAACCTGTACTCCTATGAGCGAGGACTCCGGCAAAGGAATAAATTGTTGGACCTTATCAATGAAGGAAAAGCACATAGATCGCAACTCCTGTTTTGGAACCAACTGCTTATCGCCTCGGGAACGTATATAACCCAAAAGAGACAGGAGTTAATTGAATATATTAACAACCAGAAGACAGAAGACGGAAGACGGAAGACAGAAGACGGAAGACAGAAGACGGAAGACAGAGAACGGAAGACAGAGAACGGAAAAGAGAAAATAAAGTTTGATTACCAGATTGTTTATGATAAAAGTGTGATTTCTGAGAGTAGATTGGAACAATATAAGGATGAAGAAGTGGCTGCGAAAACGACGCTGGTCGGACCGCAACGCGACGACTTCGTCGTCACGAAATCTCAAAACTCAAATCTCAATGACCAACAAGGAATGTGTCGGGATGTGAGTCGGTTTGGCTCGAGAGGTGAACAGCGGTTGGCAGTCCTTTGGCTCAAATTAGCGGAATTAAGTTATATAGAATCACAAACAGGGGAGAGACCAATCCTTCTTCTTGATGATATTTTTTCCGAACTTGATAGCGAAAGCCGGGAGCTTGTCCTTTCCATTATATATATGCAACAAACGATAATTACATCGGCAGAGGAGATCATTGTTGAGATATTTGAGAAAAAGGAGAATATTAAGGTGATTCGATTGCCGATACTATAATGTCACCCCCGCGCCCGCCCGCCGGCGAGGCAGGAAAGCGGGGGTCCAGATTCAAATAATACTAGATTCCCGCCTACGCGGGAATGACAAGTCTGTACAATCTAAACAGTCAATACTCATCTGTCATTCACGTACACGTTGTACTGTCATCCCGAGCTTGTCGAGCGATCTTCCAAGCAGAAAGTATGGAAGATTCCTCGACTTCACTTCGTTCGCTCGGAATGACAATGAGGCTATGTGTCATCCCAGCAAGTTCTGTCATCCCGAGCTTGTCGAGGCCTGCCTGCCGGCAGGCAGGGATCTTCTATGAATCCCTCAAAGATCTCTCCACTCTCCCGACGTACCGTCGGGATCGGTCGAGATGACCAATATAGTAAAGTGGTATACAATAAGCCTATGAACGAAGAAATGTTGGATATAATAGAAAAGTTGAACCTGCCCAGCCCTGATTCCCATAAGGGGCAAAACGGACGGCTTCTCGTCATCGGCGGATCAACATTATTCCATGCTGCAAGCATATGGTCACTTACGGTTGCATCACGAATTGTTGATCTTGTTCATTATTGCTCGGTTAAAGAAAACAACAAAATTGTCCATGAATTGAAAAAGGAATTTAGGAACGGAATAGTAATACCACGGAATCATGTAGAGGAATATATTCAGGAGGATGATGTTATCCTCATAGGACCTGGTATGGTAAGAGTAACAAATCCTAAATCCGAATATCGAAATCCTAAACAATTTAAAAATACTAATTTTCAAATTAAAAACATTAAACAAATTAATGAAATTCAGGATGAAGGGGAACAGACATATTACCTTACTAATTATCTCACCCGCAAATATCCGGAGAAGCAGTGGGTGATTGATGCAGGAGCGCTGCAGATGGTGGAATTGGAAAACATTCCAAAAAATGCAATATTGACGCCGCATCATCAAGAGTTTGAGTTACTTTTATCAAAATCTCAAATCACAAATCACAATGTCCAAACAAAACACAATAATCAAAATTCTAAAAAAATTCAAAGTGAAGTTGGAAAAAATTTTGTTTACCCCCTTAGCAAAAGCGTTGAACAATTTGCAAAAACATATAGTTGCACAGTTTTGTTAAAAGGCAAAGAAGATGTTGCAAGTAACGGAAAAGAAACAACGATTATCGAAGGCGGAAATGCCGGGATGACCAAAGGGGGAACTGGTGATGTGCTGGCAGGACTCATTGCAGCACTCGCTTGTAAAAACGATCCATGGACAGCGACACTGGCCGGATCATATATCAACAAGCGGGCAGGCGATGAACTCTATGAAAAAGTCGGACCGTTTTTTAATGCCACAGATCTTGCCAACCAAATTCCCGTTGTTATGAAAGAATTGATGAGCACGAGATTAAAAACAAGATGAGCACGTGAAAAAGTTATCAGACCGTTTTTCAATGCAAGTGATTTAGCGAGTCAGATACCAGTGACCATGAAACAACTCATATTTACATAAAAATATATGCCGGATGTCATGCCACCTCAAGACGGAATTCTTCCTTTAGCAGATCAAATCATACTGGAACCTCCTACCTATGACGGCATAAAGGATTCTGTCCTTTCAAATCAATTTTTATTTGGATCGCACAAACCGTCTCCCGAAATGCTTCGCCAGCATACAGAGTTAAGAACAAAATTTGAACAAGCATATGATGATCTAAAAGAGAAAACACCTCCAACCCAAGCTGATTTTTCCGAACGAGTGAATGCACTATACGTTACCTATTTATTAGAATCTACAGATCTTATCTCTCCTTTAGTAACAGATAATTTTGCAGATTATGTAACTGATCCTTTACCAGGAGAAACATTTATCAGGCAGGGTTTTTTAGGGAAAGAAATGAATGGTCAACCCGTTAATTCCTGTGTCATTGCCTCGACACTGAACGCTCTTACTGCTTTGGGAATTCCACTGAACAATCTGGGAGGAGCGTCTCAGATAGAAAAGGAATTTATCGAGACAGTTGTGCAGTACCCGCAGGAGTTACGAGATACCCTTTTTGATTCTCGAACCGGAAATTTTACACAAGGCGCACCCATAGTTATGGTTGAGTACTTGTTAGATAAACATTTTGTCAATGCAAAAGCCCAAGGGAATTCATTCGCTCTTTATGACATGATGATTGATTTAGCAAAAGGGAATGCGTTGGTTTTTGGAAGAGGATATGAGAGAGTGTTAGTTGGATATGCCAAGCCAGAAATTATTGTCGGGAAACACTCTCTCTTGGATTATTCTATTTACTATATTGATCCATTAGACAATCCTCCAAAACCAACCCCAATAACTATACGAAAGGCTATACAACAGGGTTTTTTTAATTTTGCTGATTCTGCCTATATCCGGATCCGTGAATTAACATCCCCAACACAACAGATGGAAGTACCAGATTTTAACGTGGGAGCAGACACCGCTCATGATGCTGATTCGCCTGGATTGCGGATAACGAGGGAAGATGTTCCCATAGAACAATCAGAAAAACCAGCATTGATTATAACCCCAGAGACTATATCAAAAGAACCACAAAGAGGAGTATTGAAACTAACTCCTGAAGACATCGAGGGGTCGTCATCGAATGCAGCACCATTAAAGGTAACGCACGGTGATGTTGCCAGAGAAGATTTGAAGAGGTTGAGTCGAGAAATATCCCGATTATTTATTCCAGATGAACTAGCTATCTTAATAAGAAGATTGATAAAGTAAATAAGTTGGGGGAATTTAAAGGAGATTAAAGGAACTTAGAGGAGATTACCCGCCTTCGTCCTTCAACGGGCTCAGGACTACGGCGAGGCGAGGGAGGAATTTATCTATTCCAGCGAGTATTACCCCGAACTCTTGCCTTTTCCACTTGATAAAATTTTTGGTCATTATTGAGTTTGTCTTCTAAAGAAGAGACAAGTCTCCGAAGATGCCAATCTGTTTTGTTGATAAGTTCAATAAAGACTTCATAGGTAAGTTGAGTTACCTGAAGATTATCCACAGGAGGATATAGGAATGTACCCGCCTTCACTGAGCCTGCCTGCCGGCGAGGCAGGGCTTCGGCGGGTGAGAAAGAAGTTGAGTGTGTTTGGTGTTGGGCATCAGTAGAGTAGTAAAGGATTTTAGAGGAATTTAAAGGAATTTGAGGGTGGGAATAGGATTCGTTTGTTATAGGTTCCCCTAGATTCCTGTAATTTCCTCTATTTTTTTGAGGTTTTGAGATCACGGACTGTTTGACTGCTTCATGCCAGTCCATGAGATTCATATGTAATGATGACAAAGATGATCCGGAAATGGATTTCAAAAATTTATCCTGTAGACTCCGCTGGATATCTCCTTTTACTTCAGTCAAACTTGCCTGCGAGTAGCCTAAAAACGTGATGTACTCCATGGTTGTTGGTCGTCTATACCCTTCTTCAATGTTTGCGATGACGGATCTAGCAGCATCATCGAGTTGAGCTTTTAACCGATGTTCTGACCCCGGAAGATTTACTGTGAACAAACGAATGAGGATTCGAAGGAGTTGTGCGTTTGACCACCCAATAAGAAAGATATATACGTTGGTGGTTTTGGCGATTCGGGAGCGCTGTTGTGGCTTTTTTGATTCCTCTAGCTCTCGAAAGGTTTTGTCAATTGCCTGCTGGATAACGGTTTGTTGATCCATGAGTTCAGTGTAGAAATTTTTAAAGGAATTGTAAAGGTTTTTTTAGAGGAAATGAAAGGAATTTAAAGGATTTTTATAAAGGATAAAAAAATGTTGTTATTTATCGAGTTTCTCGATGAGGGAGGTGAGCTGGTAGGAGACGGTGACAGCAAAGATAGTAATAACGACAGCGTAGAGAAAGAGGGAAACGAGTCCGTATCCAAGAGGCAGATAAGGCTTCACAACCGTGTTAACAAATTCCTGGATGACGTTGTTCCACACGAGCGCTGCGACCAGTCCGAGGCCGGAGGTGGCAAGCGTGAGCATCTGGGAAAGGATGATGCGATGGAGGCGGTGTTTTCCTGTATGGTTTTGGTGTGTTTTGTATGGCATAGGCATCTATTATACACTCGTCGTTGATTATAAAGGAAAAGTTATTATATAATGCAAAAAAATATGAATAAAGCTTGTCATATTTGTGAAGAGGCATTCCGATCACAAACTCCTCCAGAAGATGAAGCTATTGGTAAAGTCCCGGAGGGTGACGTTTCTAATAAAGTTATATATGTACTTTATTGTGATAAAGATGAAAGAGTAGAAAGAGGAAAAGATAAGTGTCGTAGACTATCAAAATTTGTGCGACTTATTCCTTAAATACGGAAGAAGATTCTAGTATTTTTTCTATTGTGCGACGGGAGCCTCAGTATTCCCCGCGTAATTGTTGCAAATTCTCCGCAAGAAGGATATTATACAGTATAGATGATTCAGTTATTTATATAGATTGGATTTATGTCATTCTGGCTTATCCAGAATCGGATTCTGGAGTCGTCCTTCGGCAAGCTCAGGACTCCCCAGAATGACGCAAGCGTATTGTATGTACTCTCCTCAATACTCAATCACCAATAAAATCCTCAAATATACAGGTACGATTGAGGCTGCCAAGGAAATGATTGAAAACGCACCTTTAGTCCCCGCGTGGGAAGCGAAATTCCGGGAAGAGGCAATCGTACGCACTGTCCACCACGGGACGCACATTGAAGGCAACGAACTCAACTTCACTGAAGCGGAAAAAGTACTGGCTGGCGCGCAAATCGTGGGGAGAGAACGGGATATCCAGGAAGTTCTTAATTACCGGAATGTCCTCAAATATATCGAGAGTTTCCAGGCACCGGAACTTACCGAAGAAACGATAAAACATATCCACAGCCTCATAACTGACCGTATCATGCCTGAGGAAGTCTCCGGAGAATATCGGAAATCTCAAGTTGTGGTTAAAAATTCTCAAACCGGCGAAATTACATTTCGTCCTCCGCCATCGGTCGAAATTCCGTATCTCATCACTGATTTTCTCCAATGGTTTAACACGCTCAAACTCGAGGAAATGCATCCAGCGATGAAAGCAGGGATTGTCCACTATGAACTCGTCCGCATCCATCCGTTCCTTGATGGTAACGGAAGAGTAGCGCGTGCTATCGCGACGCTTTCACTTTTCCGTGACGGATATGACATCAAACGGTTTTTTTCACTTGAGGAGTACTATGACCGGGAGCCGATGCACTACTATGAAGCACTCCAGAGCGTTGGAAAGCTGGAAGGAAACCTCACCTATTGGCTAGAGTATTTTATCGAAGGACTGGCGATCGAACTATCGCGCATTAAGGAAAAAGTAAAATCCCTTTCAACGGATCTGAAAATTAAAAAATCCATGGGCGGACAGCAGCTTGCTCTTTCGGAGCGCCAAATCAAGATCGTTGAGTTTATACAGGAAAATAGCTTCCTCCAAAACAAGGCATTTTTTGAATTGTTTCCGACTATTTCCGAAGATACGGTCCTTCGGGAGATTAAAGACCTGATCAATAAAGGGATCATCCAAAAGACCGGATCAACTAAGGGAGTGAGGTATGTGCTCCGAAGCGGGAACTAGGTGGGGAGAGATAGAGGACGGAAGACAGAGGACGGAAGACAGAAGATGGAAGACAGAGGATAGAGGATAGAAGATGGAAGACAGAGGACAGAGGACGGAAAGAAGGGGAAAGCGTCATCTCGAGCCCCGACAGTTGTCGGGGTAAATTCCGCGAGAGATCTTCCATTTAATAGTTGGTAGATCCCTGCCTGCCGGCCCGCTTCGCTCTAGCTTTAGCGAGGCGAGCAGGCAGGCCTCGACAGGCTCGGGATGACTGAGGGATACGCTCATGAGCGTGCTCTGTCATTCATCTCCCGAATTTCCCTCTTGCGTGAGGAAGTATTATAGGATATTATAAAAATATATTTAGGAGGATAATATTATGTCGTTATTAAACCTAGCAAAAGAACAGGGTGTATCACATCCAACAACTGGTAAATTGATGCCTAAATCATCAACTGTGGGTTTAGACTCCGGATCAGAAGTGATACCTAATCCAGCGCAAGAACGGATCACCCACGCCAATCAAAGTAAAAGAGTCGGGCAGATTGGTGGAGTAGTAGATCTGGATTATGCCGCATTTGCAAGAGGAGATATAGATGAAGAGGAATATAATAGAAGAATTAATGCTCGTTCTAAAATAGAAACAGTTATTTCTAAATCAGTTTAATTTAAAGGAAGCTAAAGGAATTTAGAGGAATTTAAGGGAAATAACAGGAATGTAGGAAACTGCAAATTCGTTACTACTCGTGTACAATAGGGTCAGTATGACCTTTTCGGAACTCTCCCAGTACTTCAAAAAACTCGAAGAAACACCGTCCAGAATTGCGATGACGAAAATCCTCGTTGAACTTTTCGAGCACGCCTCCAAAGATGAAATCGGTGAGATTTGCTATCTCCTTCAGGGCCGTGTGGCGCCCCTTTATGAAGCCACGGAGTTTGGCATTGCGGATAAACTGATGATACGGGCGATCGGGAAGGCGCTGGCGGTCGAAGATAAAACAGTGTTAGCAGAATTTAAGAGAGAAGGAGATTTGGGGAGTGCAGCGCAAAATCTCAAATCACAAATCTCAATGTCCAAACAAACTCAAAATTCAAACAAACACTTAAAAAGCATTTCGATTCGCGAAGTTTTTGGACACTTAATGACGTTGGCTCAATCCGGCGGGGAAGGGTCACAGGAGAAGAAAATACAGATACTTGCCGACCTTATTTTCTCACTTGATCCATTGTCCGTCCGCTATGTTGTGCGGATACCACTCGATAAACTCCGTTTGGGATTTTCTGACATGACAATACTGGATGCGTTTTCATGGATGCTTGTTGGCGATAAATCACTCCATTCTCAACTTGAGGATGCGTATAATGTCCGGCCGGATATGGCCTATATTGGACGGCAATTGAAGGAACATGGAGTTAAGGGAGTAGAACATGTCCATGCTGTAGTGGGCGCGCCGATTTTGGCTTCGCTTTGTTCGCGACTCCCTGATGCCATTGAGATGATTAAAAAGATGGGAGAAGTGGATGTGGAGCCGAAGTATGATGGAGTGAGAACTCAGGTACATTTTAAATCACAAATCACAAATCACAATGACCAACAAGGAAAAGAATATTGGGTGAGAGCATTTTCGAGGAATTTGGAAAATACGACGGCGATGTATCCGGAGCTGGAACATATTGCGAAACAGATCAAAGCTGATGAGGTGATTTTGGATAGTGAAGCCATCGGATACGACGTTAAAACAGATAAACTCATTCCATTTCAGGAAACGATGACCCGGAAACGGAAACACAATATCGGACACGTGAGCGGGGCTGTGCCACTGCGGTTTTTTGTATTTGATATCCTCTATAAAGACGGGAAAGACCTGATGGGAGAACCATTATCCAAACGGAGAAAAATACTTGAAGAAACAATTACCAATGGTGCGGTGCTTGAACTTTCTCCTCATATTGTTACTTCTGATGTAGGAGAGCTCCGGAAGTATCACGATTTGCAATTGAAAAAAGGACTGGAAGGAGCGGTCGTCAAAAAATGGGAAAGCCCCTACACCCCGGGCAGGAAAGGATTTCACTGGGTGAAATTTAAGGAAGAAGAGGGAAAGACCGGAAAGCTCACTGACACGATTGATGCAGTCGTCATGGGATATTACAAAGGAGAGGGGAAACGGGCTGGGTTTGGAATCGGAGCGTTTTTGGTGGGCGTCAAAAAAGGAGAGCAGTTTGTAACGCTTACTAAAATCGGAACCGGAGTGAGTGATGAATTATGGAGAGTATTGGAGAAAGAATTTCGAGGTCGGAAAACCGAGAACCAGCCAAAAGAATATGCAAAAATTGAAAAGACGCTGGAACCGGATGTGTGGATTGAGCCTTCGATTGTTGTAGAAATAGCTGCGGATGACATAACTATCTCTCCGATTCACGGAGCAGGGTATGCGCTTCGGTTCCCCCGCCTTGTGCGGGTGCGGGAAGACAAGGGACCGGAACAAGCTACTACGACGAAAGAAATAGAACAGATGTATGGGAATCAGAAGGGAATTAAAAAGTAGGGGGATTAGGGAGGTTGGGAAAATAGGGGAGATAAATAATTCATGATTTTTCAGAATATAGTTGTTCTTATTATTCTTGGTATTATTTTGGCAACCTCGGCCAATTGGGTTGTCAAGGCCACGGCGTATTTTTCCAAACGGCTTGGCATACAGAGTTTCCTTTTAGGATTTCTTGTTTTAGGATTTGCGACAACCATCCCTGAGATGTTTGTCGCGTACCAGGCGGTGACAGACGGAATCCCGCAAATGGCGGTCGGGAATCTCCTGGGAGGATCCATCCTCCTTCTCTCGTTCATCATGGGCGGAAGCGCACTTTTCCTCAAACGCATCATTCTTGACCACGGGATGACAAAACGGGATATTGGTTTGTCCACCCTCGTTGTGGCCATGCCAGCAATTGCCCTCTGGGACGGGCGGCTTACGCGGTTTGAAGGATTAATCCTCATCATTGCATACATTATCCATATCCTCGTCATAAACCGGGAACAGCATGTCATGAGCCATATTGAGCATCATGCGAAAAATATAAAACACCCGATGCACGCCATCCTTCTTGGAATCGGGGGGATTCTTGGTTTGGCGTTTTCGTCGCGCCTCATAGTTACCATTGCTGAAGGATTAGCTCGGCAGTTCAGTATTTCTCCGTTTGTCATAGGACTTTTCCTCATCACATTTGGGACAAATTTACCGGAATTTACCTTGGCAGTGGAAGCCATCATTAGAAAGAAACGGGATGTGGCGTTCGGCGATGTCCTGGGAAGCGCGGTCATCAACACGCCGATCCTCGGGGTCATCTGTATGATTGCGCCTTTTTCCGTACCGGATCACCTCAGGATGCGGGCGACCCTCATCCTCCTTTTCGGCACATCACTTTTTTTCTGGTGGGCAGCAAGCTCCAAACGGGATATTACCAGACGGGAGGGGATGGCGCTTCTCATCATCTACATCCTGTTTGTGGGGTTTGAGATGATGCAACTATAAGAAGGGAGATAAGGAAAATAAGGATGATAAGGAAGAATCAGGGAAAAGAAATCTACTTTTACTACAACTTCACCGAAGTAAGATGATATAATCCTTGGTATGGCTACACCATTTCTTTCCATCATCATCCCGGCGCTCAACGAAGAGCATTTTTTGCCAAAGTTGTTGGAATCATTAACGACACAAACAGATAAAAACTTCGAGGTGATTGTCGTGGACGGGAAATCAAAAGATAAAACAGTTGAGGCGGCCAAACAATTTGAAAAACGGCTTCCAAAATTTTCTGTTGTTGTTGCTGATCACGCAAGTCTTCCGTATCAACGGAATTATGGTGCTCATATTGCTAAAAGCCAATGGTTTGTATTCCTCGATTCGGATGATATCGTTTATCCATATACTGTTTCCCGGATCCATGCATATATTGATAGCCACAATCCGCCATTTTTTACTGCATGGTGCAGTCCTGACAGCGAGGTGTATGGAGACGCGCTTTTTACGCTTCTTACCAACATGTTCTATGCAGCCTCCAATATGCTGAAACGCCCAATTGCTCCCGGTCCATTTACCGGAGTCCGGCGGGATATATTTGAACGGGTAGGCGGATATGATGAAAATCATCCTTTTTTGGAAGACCAGGACTTATCCCAGCGGATTGCAAAGCTAGGGTTTCTCCCTGATATCATACGGGAGACGCTTTTTGTCCTTTCTCTCAGGCGGTACAGGAAGCAAGGGACGCTTAAAGTGCTCCAGGCATATGCGAAAGCGGTTGTACCGATTTTTATATTTAAACAAACTCCAAAAAATATGACCGGGTATGTCATGGGAGGACATGTCTTTGATACGAAGAGCAAGGTAAAACCATCCGCGCTCAAGCGGTTTTCAAAAACACTGAAACATCTTGTAAAAGAAGTGTTTGAATAAATGATGAGCACATGATGAAGAGCAATCTGCCTGGCCTGCCGGCGAGGCAGGGATGAGCACGTGATACCTATCTATAGAGGTTGGAGAAGAGGGAGGGGAGAAGGAAGAGACCTAAGAGAATTCCTACAATGATTGTCCATGTTTTTTTCCACGGCTTTTTGACTTTTTGATCCTTACGCAGCGCCATCATTGCGGGCGTTAACCACAAAACATACACAAACGTGTGCATCCAGGAGATATCAAGAGGATTTTTTATGGGAATTTTTGCAATGCTCCATATAAATCCAATAAGCGTCATAAGAATAAGAAGGGTAGAGGAAAGGAGAAGTTTTTTATTAAACGGCAACTTGACCAGACTCAGCCATGCCATAATAGCTACGATGATGCCGGTCAAAAGAACAGAAAAGAAAGCTCCCAGCGTGCTGCCTACGAGGATGCCAAAAGTTGCAATCACAATAACCAGAAGATTAAAAAATTTGGTTATATATACGGTGATATCACCAATAATTTTTAATACATCGGTTTGCGTTATAGTCAATTCTTCTTTCCCCATTTGGGAAAATGGAATGACACGGAGTTGGTTATCGCTATACACAGCAAGCGCCTTTTTTGTGACCAACACATAGGTTTCATAGGAATCAAAATCGTCAACTGTGGCCGTCGTATCTATCACAAGAATATTTTTTCGTACACCCCCAGATTTTTCATCGGAAGGAACAGCAAACGGTTGTTTGATGGTGGTTGTAAATTCTCCGTCTTTGATCGTTATCTTGGCATCTTTTGGAATATTTGACGCAACAGAGGTAATAACGGTTGTTATTGCTGTGCGGGTTTCATTGAGTTTGGGAAGCTGGAAGAGTGCTGGAATAGCAAGGGAGGCAAAAATAATAAGGAAATAGTACCAAAGGACGGTACGGGTGCGGAATTTCTTCACCAGTACCGGATATTTGTACGGCTGAACTGCAAGCTGGAAAAATGTGAGAAAAGACTGCATTCCTTTTAGTATATACAGATAAAAATGAGATATGCAAGAAGGAATTTTTAGAGGAGTTTAAAGGATTTTAGGGGAATTTAGATAATGGCACAAGTGTCTACTTACTTCATTGGATTTCTGGTATATAATGGTAAAAATCTATGCAGATTATTGCCGACCTCCATATCCATTCCCGATTTTCGCGCGCCGTGTCGCCACAGATGACTATTGACGGCATTGCCGGGTGGGCACGGAAGAAAGGTATTGACTTGGTGGCAACAGGGGACTGGACACACCCGATGTGGCTTAGGGAGATTTGCGAGAAACTAGAAGAGGATGGAAGCGGATTGTTAAAACTGAAGACAGAAGACGGAAGACAGAAAACTGAAGACAGAAGAGAGAAGGCGGAAAACAGAGAGCAGAAAACAGATAATCTGTCTTCTGTCATCCGCCCTCCGTCCTCAGTCTCATTTCTCCTTTCCACCGAGATTTCCTGTATTTATTCCCAAGGGGGGAAAACCAGGAGAGTGCATGTCCTCGTATGGGTACCGGCGATTGCATCGGCTGTCAAGATTAACAAAGAATTAACAAAACGCGGGTGTAACCTCCTTAGCGACGGCCGGCCTATCATTGGCCTTACCCTTATCAACCTTGCAGAACTCGTATTGACTGCTGAACCAAACGCCCTCATCGTACCAGCTCACATCTGGACACCATGGTTTTCGGTGTATGGGAAAATGGGAGGGTTTGAATCACTGGAGGAAGCATTCGGACCGTATGCCAAACAGATTTATGCAGTCGAAACAGGGCTATCCAGCTCTCCTGATATGAATTGGCGGATTAAAGAGCTTGATACCCGCGCTATCATTTCTTCATCGGACGCGCACTCGGGAGCAAAGCTGGGGAGGGAGGTTACCATCTTTGAACTTGAACAATCAACGTTTGAAAATTTACGGAAAGCAATCAAACAACAGAAGACAGAAGATAGAAGACAGAAAGCGGAAGACAGAAGACAGAAGACAGAAAAAATTAATCCGCCTTCCGTCTTCCGTCCTCTGTCATCAAATAGTATTTCTTACACCATCGAATTCTATCCCGAGGAGGGGAAGTATCATTATACAGGTCACCGCGACTGCAATGTCCGGCTGACGCCTGAGGAAGTGGTAAAAAAGGGAACGACGTGCTCGGTATGCGGGAAGCCATTGACACAGGGAGTATGTCAACGAATAGAAGAGTTAGCTTCGCGCGTAGAAAACAGAATACAGAAAACAGAAAACGGATTAAACACGATACACACCGAACAACAAAAAAACCGTCCGCCGTTTGTGATGCTGGTACCGCTTCAGGAAATTATCGCTGAGGCAATCGGGAGTCCGGTTGCAAGTATAAAAACACAGGCACACTATGAAACGCTCGTTTCGCATTTTGACGGGGAATTTACTGTTCTACTCCATGCTGATCTCAAAGAAATTACCAAGGTGGGAACGGTTGAAATTGCAGATGGGGTGAGGAAGGTGAGAAGCGGAGATATTGTGATTGATCCGGGATATGACGGCGTGTTTGGCGTCGTCAAAATTTGGAAATCCGACCACGAGAAGTCGTTGGTCGATGGGTCAAAGGAGCAGTTAGGATTGTTTTGATAAGTAAGGCAGGTAATATTTTCACGGAACTTGACAAATGTAAGGAAAAAACTTAGAATAATAGTCTATGACTTACCTTGTAACACTTACTTCTAAGAATCAAGTAACGCTTCCTGCAGCTCTTGCCAGAGCATTGAAGCTCATTCGCGGATCGCAGTTAACGATTACCTTAGAGCAAACCGGGTTGCGTATGCAACCCATACCACACTCGCCTCGTGATTTGCAGGGGATTGTTCAGAAGTATGGTCAAAATAAGAATTTGTCGGTTGAAGATGCAATACGTTTGGCCAGTAGAAAAGAAGCTCAACGACTCACACAATCATGACGAGAGCATTTGTCGATACAAATATTTTTTTAGAAGTATTTGCTCGAAAAGGAGAGAAGTCCGATCGATGTCTGTCTTTTTTGGAATCTCAAAAGGGATTATGGACCACTTCAATGGTTTTTTCGGAGGTTGAATGGGTATTGCGGTCTGCATACAATCTGCCAAAGCCAGCTATTATTCAATGTCTTCGATTTATGCTTTCAAAAAAATCCATTTCTATTCTTCATAGAAACGATCTTGTGGAGGCAGTTCAACTTTATGAGTCGTTTTCCATGGATTTTACTGATTGTATACATGCGCTGGAATGTAAACGCAATCATGCCTCAAAAATATATTCTTATGATCACCATTTTGATCGCTTTTCCTGGGTGAAGCGTATAGAGCCTTAACAAAAGCATATGAAAAAGCTAAAGAATGTACCGGTTTTTTAAGAATGAAGATGAAGAGCGTGATTTTTGGGATACGCATGATTTCACTGATTATTTTGATATGAACAAGGCAGAACGAGTGTCTTTTCCAAATCTTCAAATGACAGACGATCCGAAATGGATGCAAGAGGCGATTAAGGAAGCTGAGATTGCAGCAACAGAGGGAAATTGGGCTATGGGATGCATCATCGTCCTGAATGGAAAAATTATCGGCAGGGGGCATAACGAAGGGTATACCAGGAATAACCGGTTAGCTCACGCGGAAACGATTGCATTAGAACGAGCAAAAGATGAATTAGAGAAACACCGGCATGAGGCAATCCTATATACCACCTATGATCCCTGCCCTATGTGCCTGGGCGCGTGTCTGGTTTATAAGATTAAACGTATCGTGACTGGTGTTGATTTAGATGAGAGCGGGGCAACAGGACTCCTTAAACATCTCCCGAAATTTTATCAGCAGAAAAAGTTTCATATCGATGTGACACGGGGCGTTTTGGCAAAAGAATGTAAAGAGGTATATCTCAAAGGAAAACCGGCGGAAAAACATATCAAACAACATGAGATTACCATACACTAATATACCCTGAATTACGAAATGAAATTTTTATCCTTCGATCCGACGGCTCGTCTCGCTGAAGCTAGAGCGAAGCGGGCTGATAGGCAGGAGTCTTCCAGACAAATAGCATGGAAGATTCCTCGACTCTCCGCCAGCTGGCGGATCGCTCGGAATGACAACGAGGCACGAAGTCAACAATTGTGTCGTCCCCGAGCCTGTCGATGAGTTTTTAAGATAGAGAATGTATGGAAGATTCCTCGACTCTCCGCCAGCTGGCGGATCGCTCGGAATGACAATACTCGGTGACGATACTCGGAATGACAATGAGGCTATGTGTCATCCTGAGCGAATATGTCATCCCAGCAAGATATGTCATCCCAAGAGATTGTGTCATCCCAACCTGTTCTGTCATCCCGAGCTTGTCGAGGGATATTCCAAACAAATAGCATGGAAGATTCCTCGACTTCACTTCGTTCGCTCGGAATGACAATGCTCGGAATGACAATGAGGCTATGTGTCATCCCGAGCAATACGCATCTCGTACCCCAAGCTTATTTATGGAAATTTGAACATCGGGAGAGAAGAAGGAAAATCATGTGGATTGGTTGTTGCGAGTGTGGCTTTGTAGACTTGACATTGCGCAGCAATGAGGCAATCAGGGAGATGAAGCTTCATTTTTCGGTGCAGTTCTTGTTTCCTGATCATTGCGGCGCGTTTGGCAATAAGGATGTCAATAGGACAGACGGTGGTTTGTTCAATAAGCGCATCCAGATAGTGTGACTCTTCTTCAGATGCTCCTACAAAGAATTCAGCAACGACAATAATTGATAGTATGAGTCTCTTTTGGACAATCCACGATTTCATATTTCCGGCATATGGCTCTTTTCCCCCGAAGAAGTAGATAAGGACATTGGTGTCTGGTAACATTAGCGCTTGTTCCATTCGTTTCGAATATTGCGAACAAATGTTTTAATAGCTCTGTCGGATTTCCATACAGGGTGTTTTGAAAGGTCAATACTTCCCGAAAGCCTATCTACTAATGTCTGCAATGTGTCTGTTGCAGTGGATGTAGTTTTATCTGCCATTGATTTGTTTCGATCCGTACGCTGAAACTCATTGATCTCTTTGTCCGTATATGAGTGAGTTGGAAAGGGAGTTATCTGGACCGGCTCAATAATAATCCGTTGATTTTCAGCGCGTACCCGTACCATAGCAGATTCCTGCAGACCTGTTAGAGTACGCAATTTTTTAGGAATCGTGATAAGGCCTTTGGGTTGGAGTTTGATAATGTCTTCGATGGGCAGCGTGTTCATATTTTCCTACTTTCTAACTTTCTATATTATAGAAAAAAAGATGATATATGTCAAGAAGAGCTTGTTTTTAGAGCATTTTCCTCATTGACTGTGAAAAGTGAAGGATGATAGGCTGGATGAAGAGAGTTTTTCAATTGATTAACCCACCTGTGCTTCCTTCAAGCCTTCACGTACTATCCGTACACGGCTTGAAGAGCGCACTTAGGTGGGTCTCCGCCGACGCTGAAGCTTTGGCGGACAAGCAAGAAACAGTAATTACTCGTACTTTATAATAAAAGGATTAACCCACCTGAACTAGTATACTAAACTAGTAAAAGGTGAGCGAAGAGTGACCCTCCGCAACTTTCTTTTCGCCTTAGTTCATTTGAACTGCGGCTCGAAGAGCGTTTGCTGGAGGGCTACAAACACTAAACTCATTTTATTCGTTACGTGTTTGTACGAAGGGTGGTGAGAAAGTATGGCAACAACAAAAGCAGCAGGAAATGAGAATCTGATGGGTGCAGCATCCTATATTTTAGGATTTATTACCGGCATCATATTCCTTCTTGTAGAAAAAGAGAGTAAATTTGTCCGGTTTCATGCGATGCAATCAACAATACTGTTCGGCGGTGTGTTTATCGCCAACATTGCACTTGGATTTGTCCCGATTCTCGGATGGATTGTAGGACTTCTCCTTTCTATTGGATCATTTGTTCTGTGGATCCTCTGTATGTGGAAAGCATTTCAGGGAGAGACCTATAAAGTCCCGTATGTAGGAGATATTGCAGAACAGCAATTGGCTAAAATGAAATAATTGTACATCGGCCGATGTACAACAAAACACCACTAGCTTCTTGAGAAGTTGGTGGTGTTTGTAGTATGTGAGAGCAATGTATAATGTATAATGTATAATGAATAATGCATAATAATAAATTACGAATAAACAATGACGAATGACGAATTACGAATTATGGATTTAAATGCGGAAAACGTATACGCATATTGCGTCATTCTGGCAAGCCGAAGGCGCGTCCAGAATCAATAAAACACTAAAAGACTCTGGGCAAGCCAGAGTGACGGGTTGAGGAAAGGAGATGTGGTATGAAATTAATAGTCGGACTTGGGAATCCCGGGGGAGAGTATAAAGACACCCGGCATAATATCGGGTTCATGACGGTCGAGAAACTTTCAAAAGAATTGGGAGATAAAACCGGCGTATGGGAAGAAAAAGACAAATTCAAATCAGCGGTCTGCAAAATCGGCGACGTGCTCCTCGTCAAACCCATCATTTTCATGAATAATTCAGGGATCGCCGTCGCTTCCATCGTCAATTTTTATAAGATCAAACCGGAAGATGTGATTGTGATCCACGATGATATCGACCTTCCGCTGGGGAAAATCCGGATCCGGAATGGCGGGGGCAGTGCCGGGCATAATGGGGTCGATTCCATCATAAAAGAACTCAAAACGGATAAATTTTTACGAATACGCCTTGGAGTCGGGAGAGGGAAACAGTTCGGCCATGTTTCCAAGGACCAGGAAGAAGAGGGGGATAAAGAGAAACGTATGTTTCTCGATAAACGGCTGTTTCACCGGTCAGTCGTGGACTTCGTTCTTTCCCGGTTTACGCAAAGTGAGGCAGGAACTCTCAAGCACCTTATCAAAAACGGGAGTGAAGCAGTCAGGATGGTACTTGAAGATGGCGTGGATAAGGCGATGGGGAGGTTTAATTGAAGAGAGATTTGAGAAAAATGAGAGGTCAGATACAATGACAAAACAACAGGTTTTTTCTCTCTTGCGCATGCTGGTTTTTGGTAGTTATGGTAGTGCTTTAGCCATTGTCTTTCTCACACACGGATATCCTTGGTCTGATTGGTTGTTAGTAATTCCTTTTTTATTATTAGTTTCTGCGATATATCTATATTGGACTCATAGAGATTTTTTTATACCAGTTCAAAATAGCAAACATACGAGTTCGTTATGGACCGAAGATCTGTCATGGAGAAATAGTCTTCTCGTTGGATCAGTGATTGTACTCAGCGGGCTTCTCTTTGGTTTTGGGTTTGTATATCTTTCTCAATTCTATGATTTTTCGAGATTCGCGTTTCTTAATACATTGATTCCCTAATCTGAATAACGAAATGAATAAAGCTATTTTATGTCATCCCGGGCTTGACCCGGGATCCAGATTTATAAAACCTAGATTCCCGCCTGCGCGGGAATGACAAGTCAGTACAATCTAAACAGTCATTTCCCATTTCGTAATTCAGATTACCTAGCATATGCAGAAACTTGGCGATATTCTCACATTATTTAATCCTGTTGAGGATAAATATATTTCCCGTGAGTTTCAGAAATACGGGATATATCTCTCTGAAACATTGGGAGATTACAAACATAAATCCCTCTATATCCGGCTTGCTAAGACCGTCCCGCGGGCAATACTTGAGAAAGCGCTCACATTTACTAAAGACGCCAACGCACGGAGCAAAGGACGGTTGTTTATGTGGAAAATGAAAGAGCTCCGCATGAGCGGAGCTCCTGATGAGCACATGATAAAGAAAACATGATGAGCACATGAAAAAACAATACTATTTGATCATCACCGGTGATGTGCAGGGGATTGGATACCGCTCGTGGATGAAACAGGAGGCGCAGAATCTTGGCGTCATGGGATGGGTGAAGAACCGGGAGGACAAAACTGTTGAGGCAGTAGTTCAGGGAGAGGAAGAGACGGTTGCGGAGATGCTTGAGAAAGCAAAGAAAGGACCGGAGGTGGCGTGGGTAGAGAGAGTGGAGATCCGTGAACAGCCAGTTGATAAAGAATTGATGATGTTTGAGGTGGTATACTGAGAATAACGGGAAAGATGGTTGGATAGAAAATGGATAATGGTTATGGAAAATAGAAAATAGAAAATAGAATATCTACTGTCAAATTTCAATAACTAATTTCCAATTTCTAAACAGCTAATTTCTAGTTTTAGCTATGGATAAACTCAAACAAATTATCAAAGCTAAGCCTCAATGGGTAGTCCTTCTTATTTTTTCTTATATTCTCATTCTTGGCGTGCTCAAATGGAGGATCACACCGGATTTGACGACTGTTTACTATCTCATTGGCGGACTGTTTGGCGTGTACTTCATGGATATTGCTGAGGTCGTCTTTGATATCCATCCTTCACCGTTCCGTTCAATTCTTTTTGTCCTATTGTTTGGCGTTGTTTCATTTTTTGTTGTTACCAGTTCAGGCAGTACATTCGCTATTGGTTTGGTTTTGTCTTTGTATTTTACCCTCTTTCTGATGGCTGCTGAGGAATGGCAGGAAAAAGGAAATTTGAATGGATGGTATACGTTGTTTAAAGTTTCACCTCAAAAACATATGCAATTGGGAATAATGCTTGGTAATGTACTGGTTTTGGTTTTTGAGACATTGATATTTATGAGATAACTGGTTCTTGAAACGTAAAAAGTGTGGTACTATAAAATTATGCCGAAGAAAAAGACAAACCAGTCAGGAAAGATTGACAGGAAAAATTCGATTGAGTGGGTGTTCCAGTTTTGGGCATGGCAACTCCTGGTGTGGAGCCTGTACCGCTATTTTTTCAAATTCAGCGAACCTATTGATGAGTTTGTCGTTAAACCTCTGGTTTTCATCATACCTGTCCTCTGGTTCGTTCTAAGGATTGAGAAACGGACGTTGGAAACCGTTGGACTTACCATAAAAAATTTTTTCCACAGCGCATTTATCGGTTTGGGATTCGGGCTGCTTTTTAGCGGAGAGGCAATACTGGCTAATACCTTGAAAAACGGAAGTCTCATCATTACGCCGCTTGAAACGCTTTCCAGCTACGGGATTTGGATGATCATTTTCCTTTCTTTGGCAACCGCATTCTCTGAGGAGATTCTTTCCCGGGGATTTTTCTTTTCGCGGATTTTTGAGGTTTCGAAAAACCTTCTCCACGCATCACTCATGTCAACATTTCTTTTTGTCGTGTTTCACATCCCTATCCTCGTTACCTCCCTCAAGTTTCAAGGAACAACTCTGGTCCTCTTTCTCGTCACCTCCTTCGTCCTGGGGCTTACGAACTCCATGGTGTACTACAAGACCAAATCTCTTGTGGGCCCGGTCCTCATCCATTTCTTCTGGAATGTGACGGTGGCGGTGTTTTTATAAAACTTCTCGGATAGAGATGAGTCTTAAAGAATTGTAAGAGATTTAAAGAGGGATTGAAGGGAAAAGTTCGAAGGGTCGTATGTATATGTCCTGATACCAGTACCACATAATTTCGCATATGCGAAATTATGTGGTAAAGAGATACAGAACAATAGAAGGATGGATGAGAGGAGAGGAAGGAAAAATCTCGTTTTAACTATTATTGGCTGAAAGTATTGAGCATTTCCTGAATATTCGGATTGGCGTTGTCCCTTACCTCTTCTTTTTGTGGGAGAGATTGTAAGTAGTTGAGGATATTTGGTTTATCTTTCATTGTTTTACACTCAATATCCAGGGATTCCGGTAATATGTCCGGAGAGATTGATTCTTTGAACAAGGGATCATCGTTGTTGAGTTTTATGAATAGATCATACGCCTCTTGTTTTGTCGTGCGTTTGATATTAGAAACAGCATCTAATGTACTGAGGTGATTGACAACCTCTAAAATCTGTTCCGGCGTGGTCTCGTATTTGAAATAGATTGTAAGACTGCGCTGTGCTTTTTCCATTTTTTCTTTTTCTGTCTCTGTCAGCGATTGTTCAAATGTGGCAGCAAGCTTTTCTTTTATAAGTTCTTCAACGTATCCTGGACTTTGTTTGGGATAGAATTTCCAAAAAATAAGGTGGTATCCATAGGATAGTTTTGTCCAGTTGGTGAAAAGTAATAAGAGAAGAGAAAGCCCAAGAAGAAGAGAAAGGAACATAATCACTTTTGTTTGATGGGAATGGTTCTGTTTCTGTTTCATGATTCTATTATAACATCGTGCTTTTTTAAAAAGATCTAGAGGAATTTAGTGGAGTTTAAGGGAATTTATCCCACCTACGCTGGGAAGCTACGGCGAGGCGAGAAGTTAAAGGACTCTAGAGGGCTTGAGAGGAGATTCCTTGTATTTATATGGTTGACTTGACGATTTGTAGGACATACTCCTATACTCATACCCATGATTTACACAGGTCTCCTTCTTCTTGTAACGATTATCTGGGGATCGACGTTTGTCATTATCAAAGATACTGTTACCTCTATCAACCCGTTTTTCATTGTCTTTTCAAGAACATTTATCGCTGCAATAAGCATGCTGTTGATTGTTTTTCTTAAAAACAAACAAGCGCTTTTCCATAGACACACGATATTTCAAGGATCTCTTTTGGGTTTGCTTTTGGCAACGACATATGCGTCGCAGACGTATGGATTGAAATTTACCAGCAGTGGGCATAGCGGATTTATTACAGGATCCGCAGTTATTCTTGTACCGCTCATATTGTATTTATTTTTGAAAGAAACAATAACCCGAGCAACTCTTTTTTCTGTTTGTATCGTCTTTTGTGGATTATTTTTTCTTGCCTTTGATACCAAGACAGCGATAAATATTGGTGACATAATCACACTATTAACGGCTTGTTCGTATGCTATACATATCATCCTCAGCGGTAGGTTTGTAAAGAAAACAGACGCTTTATCCCTGATAGCCTATCAGTTTGTTTTCGCATGTCTTTTTAGTTTTATCGCTTTGTTGTTTACCAAGAATTTTCCTCAGTCTATAAGTATAAAGTCATATACTTCGATTCTCTATCTGGGATTTGTTGGGACGTTATTTTGCTATTTCATTTCTGTTTGGTCGCAAAAATATGTAGATTCAATTAAGGTTATCGTTATTTTTTCTTTGGAATCGGTTTTCGCTGCCCTGTTTGGATACTTGGTATATAAAGAAGTTTTAGTGGGAAGAGAATTGTTGGGTGCAGGCATGATCTTGAGTGGAGTTCTCTTTTATCAGCTCCAAAAGTATTTCAAATTTTTTAACAATAGTAGTATTTCTTCTGGAACATGACGGCTGCCGTGTTTTTATAGAACTTCGGATGGGTCTCATGAGTCTGATGGGTCCAATAGGTTTTTAAGGGATTTTAAGGGGAAGCGAGGGGAAATTTTTACGGTCTTGACATAGTTCATAGTTTAGTGTAAACTATAAACTATGAAGACAAAAACAGCTTCAAATATCCTTGACTATATCCGAAAAAACGGAAAAGCCAGGCCGTACGACCTGGTGCGGTTCTTAGACATCAGCCAGGTAGCGCTCCATAAACAACTCCTGGGGTTGATAGAAAAGGGACTCCTCGTTAAGCAGGGAACGTCACCACGTGTGTATTATGAACTTCCGGAACAAACCAAAAAAGTATCTTCATTGCCCTATCCTGTAGTCGAAAACGCTCTTGAACAGCGATTGATAGATTTAGACTATTTGTCTGTGAGTCCAACAGGTGTGTTGCGGGAAGGGTATCGTGGATTTGTCGAGTGGGTACGGGACATTGGGGAAGAAAAACGATTAGATGCATTGACCGATGAATATATCCATGTACGAAAAGAAGCCGATCGTCATATTGTAGAAGGAAGGATTGATGCGACAGAAAAGATTCAAAAAACATTTGATTCCTGTTTTTTGGACCGCTTGTTTTATCGGGATTTTTACAGCCTGCCAAAGTTCGGCAAAACAAAACTTGGTAGTCTCATGCTCTATGCAAAACAATCACAACAACGCGCATTGATAACCCGTATAGTCGCAGAAACAAAAAAGACAATCGAAACGCTTATTCTTGAATTCAAGATCCAAGCGATTGCATACATACCACCTACTGTTCCGCGCGCAATTCAATTTTTGAAGGAATACCGCTATGGATTATCTCTTCCTCTTCCTGAAGTCCATTTAAGAAAAATTCAAGGAGATATCATTGTGCCCCAGAAAACTCTTACTCGATTGGAGGAGAGGATTATCAATGCTCGTTCCACTATTATTATCGATAATACTATTTTTCATTTTAAGAACGTGCTTCTCATCGATGATGCTGTAGGATCCGGGGCGACTCTCAACGAAACAGCGAGGAAACTGAAAGAAGAAGGTGTAGCAAAAAAGGTCATTGGTTTTGCGGTCGTGGGAAGCTATAAGGGATTTGATGTCGTGCGGGAAGCATGAGGGATTATAAGGGAGATAAGGGAGATAAGGGTGTTTAGGGGGATTTAGAGGAGGTTATAAAAAAGATATACTGGAAGAGTGAAGAAAAAAGATCAAAAACCTCCATGGTCGTTTACGACGCTTCTTGCTTTAGGAATTCCTATGATTCTTATTCCCGGACTTCTCTATGCACATCAACTTGGATGGAATCCGGATATTACCACGGTTTTCCAACAACAGGCACGGTTTCCCAAAAGCGGGATCGTAACTGCTGTGGAAGATGGAGACACGTTTACCGTTACAAACGGTATGCGGGTGCGGATGATTGGCATCAACACAGCAGAACGGGGAGCGGAGGGGTTTGATGCGTCAAAAAATGCGTTATCCGCGCTCATCCAGGGGAAAACCATCTATCTTGAGTACGACCGGTATCAGGATGATAAGTATGGACGGATCTTGGCCTGGGTGTGGGTGGAGTGCGAGGCTGAACCTGTATTCCTTCCCTTTGACTACATGTATGTCTCAAACAATGAATCCCGGCCGGGACTCGTGGAGAATCCGGAAGGATGTAAAGACGGGACGCTGGTGAACGAAGAGATGGTACGGTCGGGGTTTTCTGCATTTACTACGTATAAAGACCGGGGTGAGTTGAAGTATGAGAAAAGAATTGAAAGGGATTGAGATATACAGACAAGAACAGAGAGGAGAAACAAGAATTGAGAAGAATAGATGTTGAAGGAATCTAGAGGAGATTAGAGGAAGTTAAGGGAATTTAATACTTCGGCAAGCTCAGCATGTAAATTACTGGATTCCCGCCTGCGCGGGAATGACAATGTAAAAGATTCCTTAAAGGATTTAACTCGCTGTCCAGACGTCCTCTTTTGCTCGGAAGCTACGGCGGGCGAAGGGGGAGGTTAAAGGAAGTTATGATGCTGTCCAGCCGCCGTCGATGTAGAGCGTGGTTCCTGTCGTATAGGCTGCTTCATCGCTGGCAAAATAGACAACGCCTGCTGCGATTTCTTCGGGTGTGCCGATGCGTTTGACGGCTAACCGTCCAAAATACGGGGTCATATCAGAGCCTTTTGTCATTTCCGTATCAATAGCTCCCGGAGCAATCGCGTTGACGAGAATTCCCATAGAACCCAATTCGACTGCCATGGCTTCCGTGAGGCCAATGACACCGCCTTTACTGGCGGTATAGTGCGTGAGCATGGCCATACCGACACCCACACCACCTGAGGCAATGGAGGCAATATTGATAATCCGTCCCCATTTATTTTTTGCCATTTCTTTGCCTGCTGCCTGGGATGTGTAATAATACCCTTTGAGGTTTGTGTCGATGATGAGATCCCATTTCTCCTCCGTCATCTCAAGAAACGGGGAATAATCCAAGGCTCCTGCACAGTTGGCAAGGATATCGAGCCGGCCGAATGTTTTCACCGTCATTGCGACTGCCTGGTCTACGGATTCCCGTTTCGTTACATCCATCGCTACGGCAATAGCAGATCCGCCTTTCCCGGTAATCTCTGTAACGAGCGTTTCTAATTTATCTAAACGGCGCGCACATACTGCAACACGTGCTCCTTGACCGGCAAGAGCAAGAGCGGAGGCGCGTCCGATACCAGAGGAGGCGCCGGTAATTAAGGCTACTTTTCCTGTGAGATTAAACATGTTGCTCCTTATTTCAGTTTACGCTTCGGTTGCAAACGAAAATTTTGACGCGTCTTCAGTTGCAAGCTCTTTCTCTCCATTGGCTCCTGATGTCGAATCAAGTGAAGCCGCGCAAAATTTTGTTTGCTCCCTGCGCTCACTTTGTATTTTTATTTACTATTTCTTCAACTTTTTTCTTGAGATCCTCGGGTGTTCCCACATCCAGTTTAACACCATTTAAGAAAAACGTTGGAGTGACGGTAAGTTGAAGTTGTTCCCCATATGTTTTATCTGCCTCCACCCGTGTTTTCAGTGCAGAATCTTTGATATCGTTGGAAAATTGTTCCATATTAAGCGTAAGAGATGCTGCGAGACTTGCCACCAGCGTGTCAGAAAGATCGTTTTGGTTGTTAAACAGAAGATCCCCCATCTCCCAAAACTTTTCTTGTTTCCCTGCTGCTTCTGCTGCTAATCCTGCTTTCGTCGCATAAGTGTGCTGGGGGAGCGGGAAGTGACGGTAGGCAACAAACAGATTGTCTTTATGAGCCTGCGCCAATTCATTCACCGTATGGGCAAATGCATGACAGGCCGGACACTGGAAATCGGAAAATTCGACCAGCCATACGTTGGCATCTTTGTTGCCTAGCGTATGCGTTGTGGGGAGGATCAGTTGATCTTTTGCGATGGGTTTAGGGGGTTGAGATAATAGTGTCACGGCAATGCCAATAATAGCAAGCGTGCCGATGACGATACCGAGGAAAAATTTGGATTCGGAGGTGAGTTTCATAGGTTAGGTTGATAAGGGCGATTGGGGTGATTAGGGTGATAGGTAAAAGAAAATACAACCAGTCCAAAGATAACAACCATATTTACTGCTGAGACCGCACACCAGGTGCAGGTGCCTCGGATGACAAAGAGTTCCATGATGGTGAACCAGGAGACAAAACACACGCCGAAGACGGCGATGCCGAGCATTATTTTGAGAAGACGGAGGTCGGAAGACGGAGAGCGGAGAGAGGTGCGGAGAAAGGCAAGGATGGTTAATCCTGTATAACCGATCAGACCGATAGCGGGCACCGGGATGCCGAAAGGATAGGAGATTGGACTTTTCCGGACCAGCTCACATCCGCCGCCGGTTAAACACAAAATTCCGGTGTTTCTCACAAAACTTTGGAGGACATAGATGGCCATGACGACACCGGCGATAGATAAAATGAAGATGATACGGTTGAGGGTTTTGAGTTTGGCGTTCATAGATCATCGTTCATAGCACATTAGTACGCTTCCGCTAGATTCTTCACCCGCCTTTGGCGGGTTCAGAATGACAGAGAGGCGCTCAGGATGACAAAATGAAATTAAATGCTGCCCCGGCGGGTGCGGGCGAAAAATTTTCCCCGGTTGTCCTGCTTGAGTTTCAATCCTTTGGCAAACGGACTGGTAAACACTGATTTATTAAATACAAAAGGCTGAGCCGGTTTGTGGGCCTTGTCAGATTGGACAGGCTGCATAGACGGAGTTGGTTGGCCCGCCTTCGCTAAAGCTTCGGTGGACAGGTCAGCGGGTAAAGATGGTTTGGTTTCTTTTTGTTTTTTCATAGTTGAGAAATAGTATAGCATATGAAATGGGGAAATGGGGAGAGGGGGAGAAGAAGGAGATTGCCGAGATAATTGAGAGGAAAGAGAAAAGGGAGAGGAATAAAAATGATGAGAATACTAAAAAGAAAGAGATATATGAGACTAGTGAGAAGAAGGAGATAATTGAGAGGAAGCAAGGTATGCGGTGAGTTGCCTGATCGCGTCGTCTTCTGATTCATAGGCAATTTCTTTTTTAACGGCCGGACAACCCCGGAGCATGCGGGACACCTTTTTGGTTTTTTCATAAAGTATAATAATAGGTTTTCCGGTTTCATTGGCGTGTTCAATTTCGATGCCCGTCCCTGTGGACGGCTCACCCATATACGCCACCATGAGATCACTTTTGTCCAGTTCCATAATATCGCGTTTGTAGACTTCTATCGGAAGAACATCCGGATTTTTGATCGGGTCAGTGCCACTGAGGAATGCCCAGAAATACTCAAACCCAAGCGTTTTTGCGCATTCAGCGAGTTTGACGTAAAACGCTTTGGTCTGCTCCGGATTTGGTAAATTGGTCAAAGGGCCTGCAAAGAAAATACGCATATAAGCTTTCAGTCATCAGCCATCAGCTTTCAGACAGTAAAAAAAGTATAGAGGGAATTGATATAGTTTGCAATGTTGTCAGAAAAAAACCGGGTGGTATACTTGGAAAGCAAAGATTTCAAGTATAAATCTCGTTTGTTATCGCGAGCCTCGCATGACGGAGTCCATCATAAAGATTGCTTCGTCGCTTCGTTCCTCGCAATGACAAAAATACTATTACATTATGAGTGATATTATATTGACTGATGCAAATTTTGATAGTGAAGTTCTGAAAGCGACCATGCCGGTCCTTGTGGATTTTTGGGCTGTCTGGTGCGGACCATGCCAGATGCAGGGACCGATTGTTGAGGAAGTGGCTAAAGCCATGGAGGGGAAAGCAAAGGTAGGGAAAGTCAATGTGGATGAAAATCCCGAGCGGGCGGGTATGTATAACGTGATGTCAATCCCGACCCTCATGATTTTCAACAAAGGACAACTTGTCAAACAGTGGAGCGGAGTACAGAGCAAAGAGACACTCATTGGGGAATTAAATAAAATAATGTTGTAATCAGACCAATAAGCCAATCCGACCAATAAATGAATCAATTACTTGGTAATTTAATAATTGCATAATTAATTGGTAAATTGGTCTGATTGGTAAATTGAAACATTATGTATGATGTCATTATCATTGGGTCGGGTTCCCGTACAATGCTTACTTTCTCGCGAGGACTACGACTTCGCCTCGAAAGGGCGCACCTGCCTGCCGGCGAGGCAGGTATACGGGACTATTCCGCTTTTATCATATGGTTTATGATGTAATCATAGTTGGTTCCGGACCTGCCGGTTATACTGCCGGGATTTATACTTCGCGGGCGTTTCTCAAAACGCTTATTCTCACCGGTACACAGCCCGGGGGACAACTCACTACGACCACTCAGGTTGATAATTTTCCCGGGTTTCCGGAGGGGATTTTAGGAATGGAATTACTGGAACGGATGAGGAAACAGGCGGAGAAGTTTGGAACGACGGTGATAACAGATACCGTCGTAAATCTCAAATCACAAATCACAATGACCAAACAAGCTCCAAATTCCAAAACACAAACGTTTATTGTTAAAGGGCAAAGTGGAGAATATGAGGCCCGGAGTGTTATTATCGCAACGGGGGCGAGCGCAAAGATGTTGGGGATTGCCTCTGAGGAGAAGTTTCGCGGAAAGGGCGTGAGCTACTGCGCCACCTGCGATGGATTTTTTTTCCGGGGGAAACATATTGCAGTCTTGGGAGGCGGCGATACGGCGATGGAGGAAGCGACATTTCTTACCAAATTTGCCTCGCATGTAACCATAATCCACAGACGAGGCGAGTTCCGGGCAAGCCCAATTATGGTGGAGAAAGCGAAAAAAGATCCGAAGATTTCGTTTTTACTCAATACCGTTGTGGAAGAATTCTATGGAGATGAGGTGCTAAAAGGAGTGAGGGTTCGGGTTGATGGGGGAGATAAGGGGGATAAGGGAAATCAGGGGGAAGTAAAAGACATGCCGTTTGATGGGGCGTTTGTGGCAATCGGACACAATCCGGCGACGGAGTTCCTCAAAGGAACAGTCGAACTTGATGGAAAAGGATATGTTGTTGTTCAACAGAGGTCAGAGGTCAGAGGTCAGAGGTCAGAAATTGCAAAAACAGCGACATCGGTTGAGGGAATATTTGCAGCCGGGGATTGTGTGGACCCCACGTACCGCCAGGGCATTGTGGCAGCCGGGATGGGAGCAATGGTTGCTATAGATGTGGAGAAATATTTAGAGGATTTTAAAGGAATTTAGAGGAGTTTAGACAACAGAACGTATTACTTTCCGGCGGGGGGAAGACCATGTTGGCGAGTGAGTAATGCAACCATATTCTGCGCCCGCTCTCTTAAGGATGTTAATCCTCTTTTTTCGTGATCAGATCGAAATCTGTTTTTACTGGTTTATTATAGAGGGGAGATATGGGGGATGAGGGAGATTTGGTGTGATGAGGGTGATGGAGATTTGGGGGATTTGAAAGATTGCTTCTCTCTCGACAAGCTCGGGATTGCGATGATAGAGGATGGTTATCTGATAGATTGCTTCGTCGCAGACTCCTCGCAATGACAAGACTTGTTGACCTTGACATACCATTCATACTATAGTATGATTCATACTAGAACGTTAGACGTTCTATATGTATGAACACTATTATAACTACTAATTTGCGGATTCCAGAGGATGTATTAAAGCAAATCCGGGCTGCTGCAATTCAAGCTGGGATAAGCACAAATGAATATATTAAGCGAGTTTTGAAAAAGACTATTCTAGAAGAACAGTTAGGTATTACGCGATTTGCGTTGCGACAGGAAAGAAAAGAATTTTACCGTTCGTTGTTGGAGTTGGGGCATATTGCTGAAGGCATAGAGTACCATCCAGAGGAAATGTCCGACGATGATAAGGTAATATATGACCTCTAAACCAGTATTTATTGATTCAAGTTTTTTTAAAGCGCTTATAGATGTTAAAGATGAGTTTCATGTTCGAGCTCTTCTCTGGTGGGAAGACAAGACGAGAGTGTCACGCTTATATATTACATCAAACTTCATCCTCGATGAAACATTTACACTCGTTCGCAATCACTGCTCTAAAGCGATTGCGCTTGCAGTTCGAGATCTATTGGTACAGGCAGAACCATCTATTGATATCGTACGAGTGATATTAAAAGACGAGAAAGATGCTTGGCAATGGTTTGAGAAGGGTTGGAGTAAACTTTCCTTTACTGACTGCGTATCATTTGCACAGATGAAGCGGTTGGGGATCACGGAGGTGGCGACGTTTGATGAACACTTCAAACGGGCGGGGTTTCATATGATGAGCACGTGATTGAAAACACGTGATGAGCACGTGACTTGGGGAGATTGGGGAGATTCGTGGTGATATAATCGGATTATGGAGATACAAAAACCCCAGCAATATACCGGAATTATTACTAAAAAGCTGCAGCTTACGAAAACTGTTTATCACTTCGTTATTCAAAACGAAAACCCCAAGGAACTTCTCTTTACTCCCGGACAGTATGCGACATTTCTCATTGATGAAAAAATACGGAGGCTGTATTCATTTTGCAGTGCGCCGGATCTACACCAATTTGAGTTGGTTGTCGACGTATCTCCGATGGGACCCGGGTCTCTGTATTTCTTAAACAAGAAAGTGGGGGATACAGTGGAGTATCTGGCACCATTTGGAAATTTTCAACTTACTGATAGTCCTTTGAAAAAAATCTTTATTGCAACCGGCACCGGAATAGCACCATTTCGTTCCATGCTATGGAACGAAATGGAAATCCTAAATTCTAAATCCGAAATCCTAAACAATGTTCAAAATTTCAATAACCAAAATATAAAAAATAATCTTAAATCTCCGTCCTCCGTCCTCCGTCCTCCGTCCATCTCCCTATATTGGGGTCTTCGGTACGAGGATGACGTGTACTGGGATGAGGAATTGAGAGCCCTTAGCGGGCAATACACGGGCTTCCAGTATTTCCTTGTTTTGAGTAAACCCGGAGAAAAGTGGCAAGGATTACGCGGACACGTTACTGATTATGTCTTTGAAATACCCGCCTTCGCCAAGGCTTCGGCGGGTAAAGAAAAAGATCTCCAATATTGTGAATTTTATCTCTGCGGGAATAGTGCGATGATTTCTGAGATGAAACAACGACTATCGGATATAAATGTTCCAGAAGAACGAGTGAAGATAGATATATTTTACTAAGTAAAAAGTAGTTATTGAATACATAAGGTTTTTATTTACTATAGAACCTATAGCAAAGTTGAAATCACTAGTATTTTAGTAAAGATAGAGTTTGAAAAACTTTTTCTTGTCATCGCTGCTCCGCAATGAATACGTGGTAAATTCCAGAGGAAATTTAGAAATTAAAACCTAGACCCCCGCCTTCGCGGGGGTGACACAACACAACGCGGGGGTGACACTGAGAAAATTTAAGTGTTTATAAACTGCATTCTTGCAAATTCTAATTACAAGTACTAGAGTATAGCTCTATGAAAAATACAACCGTTAATCCTTTTGAAAGTGCGATGGTACAACTCAAAAAAGCAGGGGAGAAATTGAATACAGAAGACAGAAAGCCCACCTTCGTCAAGACTACGGCGGGCAAGCAGAAGAAAGAAATATATAAAAACTTGATGCTTCTCGAACAACCACAGAGGATTGTGAATGTGACAATTCCGGTCAAAATGGATAATGGAGAATGGAAAATATTTCAGGGATACCGCGTACAATTTAATAATTTCCTCGGCGCATACAAAGGGGGTATCCGATTCCATCCAAATGTAAGTTTAGATGAAGTGAAAGCTCTCTCCTTTTGGATGACCATGAAGTGTGCGGTTGCTGATCTCCCCTTGGGAGGCAGTAAAGGCGGGATTATCGTTGACCCCAAAACACTTTCTCCGGGAGAATTGGAACGGTTGAGCCGGGGGTACGCACGGGCAATAGCAGACGTTATTGGGCCGGATATTGATGTGCCGGCACCGGATGTGAACACAAATGGCATCATCATGGGTTATATGGTCGACGAATTCATAAAAGTAAAGCGCGCTGCGGTCGCCAATGAAAATTTTGATCCGTCTTCAGTTGCACGCGCTGTCTCTCCATCGGGTCGTGTTGCCAAATCAAGTGAAGCCGGACAAAATTTTATTGGCTCCCTCCGCGATCCGGATCATTTTTTACGGTCGACATTTACGGGGAAACTAATAAAAGATGGGGGGAGCGAGGGACGGGAAGAAGCGACGGGACAGGGAGGACTCTATGTTTTGCAAGCGATGCTTGCTAAACAGAGGTCAGAGGTTAGAGGTCAGAAGTCAGAGAGAAAAACTGTCGCGGGACGTCAAACGTCCCAGCCGCGTTTGACAGCGGCGGTGCAGGGGTTTGGGAATGTTGGCTATAACGTGGCGCGACTCTTAAAAGATGCAGGCTTTACGATTGTTGCCGTATCGGATAGTAAAGGCGGGATCTATGTACCAGAGGGATTAGATCCAAAACAAACACTGGAGTGTAAAAAGAAAACTGGAATGCTTGCTGGATGTTACTGTGATGGTTCAGTATGTGATGTGAAGAGGGGTAAGAAAATTACAAACGATGAGTTGTTGACTCTTCCTGTCGATATCCTTGTCCCATCAGCACTCGAAAATGTCATTACGAAAGAGAATGCGCCGAAAATAGAAGCAAAACTTGTTTTGGAAATGGCGAACGGCCCGACGACGCCAGAGGCAGATGATATTCTCTACAAACGCGGAATACCGGTTGTGCCGGATGTTTTGTCAAATTCCGGAGGTGTGACCGTATCGTGTTTTGAATGGATGCAGAACCGGAAAGGTGAGCATTGGAGTAAAGAAGAGGTGAATAGAAAATTGAAAAAGAAAATGGAAGATGCAGTGGACGCGATCTGGGAGACATCGATAAAATTAAAAACAGATCTCCGTACCGCAGCGTTTGTGGTGGCGATTGGGAGGGTGTTGGAAAAGAGAACATAATCACCACACACCGGGTGCGGGAGAATTTCCTTTTACTTAGAGGCGTTCTTTGGTATTTGGGGTTCCTGCAATGGTCTTTACTACCTGACGATATCCGCCAATAAGACTTTGAAATAATGGTTGTTCTTGGCATCCGAGTCTCCCACTTTCTTCTTTTATACTGTCAAGAAATAATTGCTCGCTTTCTTGCGTGGGCCAGGAGAGGAATTTTCCTTCATCGTGGTGTACGAGCGTATGAGTAACTAGTCCTTCACGCTCTATCATTTTGCGTAGAGGACATTCACCAAAATCAAAGAGTATGACGTGTGTACACCCTTTACAGGGATGCATGCTTTGGATTCCTTGTTTAGGTTTGGGATTTGGTTTCGGCATAGAGTATATGTTGTATCCTAACGGTTTATACTGACTACATAGTAAGGAAAATATTTATAAGGAGCTATGCAGCGCATCAACACATTGAATGCTTCTCATAAACACGATATACTCATATGTTAACCGCTGAGAGTTTCAGAAAGGTGATCATTTCATGAAACAATCCTCTTTACCGGATGAACCCATCTCTTCTGTTTCATCTCCACAACGATTAATCCCATTGTGGATGATCGGCCTTGTCCTCGTTTTATTTTCATTGGTTGTCGGGATGGGGATTTACATCGGTATTCAGACGAATTTTTTTAAGACAAAACCCTCTGTATCACAAATAATGCCTTCCGCAAGCCCATCACCATCGAAAAATGCGACGAGCCGGATGCTCCGGCAGACGATGAAACCAGACGCGAGTTGGCTCACCTATACTAATGTGGATGCGGGATTTACTTTACAATATCCGCCGAGCGTGAGGTTAGATAAGGGAGATGGGGGAGATACGGTGGATCAGGGAGATACGCTCACTATTTCTGTCGAGAAGATGACAGATATTCCTGAAGAGTATCCATTAGGCATGGATAGAAAAACGGCGGTAGCTGACCGGGAGGCGCTGGAAAAAGGGAAAGCGCAGACAATCGGGGATTTTGCCTCCTCAGACGCGCTTATTCCTCTCTCAGGAGGATCATCTGCACCTCAATGGAGACTCAACGGCAGGATGAACAGTATCCTGTCACGGTTTGAAGTGTGCAGTGTTCTTTTTAGCAGGACTCTCACATTTTATCCCGGTGAGTACCGGGTGAGAATAATCTTGAACGGAGATGAAAAAACCATAGTTGAAAGCATGCCGGAGTTTTTTACCTTAGACGCGAAAAATTGCGGAGAGCAGAAGATGTGGGTACGGACGGCCGATAAAATGGGACAATTTTTGCCAACTCTTGCCAAAGGAGAGGGGAAGGGGGCAGGGCAATCATGGTACGACACGTTTGACGGGATAGTCCAGACTATTACTTGGATGCCATCGGGAACAGGAACTGCATCTGCGGTTTCTCCTTTAATTCTTTCATCAACGCAAGCGTGCGAAGTAGGAGATAGCGCGTTTTGTAATGTCCTTAACGATATCAAAACTTCAATGGCTATAAAAAATTATTCCGGCGTTATTGCATATCAAAATACGACGACTGTCACGTGTGATCCTGACGGAATGGCGATAACAATTTGCGACGGTATGGCAAAAGGAGTGGAGAAGGTTGGATATGCCATCGGCTACAACCAGAGCGAGGGAGGGGTGCATACCCGAGAAGAGCATCTTGCCTCCATTGCTTCCTATATTAATGAGAATGGACCGTTTCTCTATAAAGGAAGCCTGCAACAGGCGGACAAAGGGGTGATTGTGTACCTCAATGGTGATGGGTCGAAGCTCTTTGTTTTGCATATGAAGAGGGCTGGAGCAACGTGGCGGTTTGATATTGTGTTGGTAGGAGGGACATGGGGAGATACGTCATTTACAAATTTGGATCCATCATTACTCCAATAACCTTTAAGGGAATCTAGGGGAGTTTAGAGGAATTTACTTTCAACATGCTTCTCCGCGCCAGGTTGATTTGTCATTTTAGAGTTTTCATATAGCCTATAAGTTGACAAATCTCTCTCTCTTATACTACGTATGTTTTTATTGTGAAAGGAGTTTATATGAGCGAAAAAGACAATTTTTTTGGGAGACCAGATGTGTTGAATGAAGTATGTCCCAAGGAAACAGCACGGGCAATAGAAGATGCGGTTAGCAGTGTATCAGGAATGCAGTTTAAACGCATAGCAGAAGCAGGACAACCATACACTACTCAAGCTGGTTATACTTACATACTTAATGAAGGAACGGCAGGTATTATGGTTACTGCTCAACATCCAGATGATTTTACACAGATGTGGAAAAAAGTAGAGCAATCCAAAGCTAAATCACAAGGATAATTTCTTCATATTGGCGATATAGGTTATTTGTTGATCGTCGATTGAGTCGTTATTTCATGTGATACGATTACTTTGCTAATGCCGGGTTGAGTCTAGTATGACAACTTGATAATACTCCTTGTATATAGTTTTTGAGGGATCTTTGTGCTTCACCGATGTCGAGGTAGGAGTTATAATTAAACACTCCTTTCGATTTATTTTACGACGATTTCCCATATATTATGATGCTAATCAGTTGTTCTTTGTTTTTCCCGGTTGACACTGAATGGAAACATCTATAGAATATATTTCTGCTCTTGCGGGAGCACTCTTTTTTATTCATTTCTCATTCCCGGCATGAAGTCGGGATCCATATCTCTAAGCACTTTTGAGAAGACTCAACATTGCAAGAGCTATGGAGTTTCCAAGGGAAACGAGTAAAAAATACTCATTCATGAAACAACACCATCCATATACTCAAAACGCCTTTGGCGATATTTTGTGTGTTTGGCAGTAGATCCGTGTTTCTTATGGATGATTTTATGTCCCGCGAAAGCGGGATTTTTGATGGCAACTTGCTGATCCGCTTCTTAGCGTAGAAGCTAGACGCCGATCAATCCCGTACTTGCGCCCCTCCGACGAGTAGCCGTCAGGCCTCGGGAGGAGGTAAGCATAGTACTGGGATAGTGACGAGAGAAGAGAGTTGAGGATGTGATTTTGCACTTTTTAACATAAAGGACCAAGAAGATAGAATCGGGCCTGTAGCTTAGCTGGTACCTGCCTGCCGGCAGGCAGGGAGCGCTAGCCAGGTGTTTAGCCCGCAAGGGCCCGAAGTTTACCTGGTTGAACGCTTCATTTGCAATGAAGAGGTAGGGGGTTCGACTCCCCCCGGGTCCACACTCCGCTCTTTGTTATTACTAAGAGCTACGCGTGGCAGGCCACATGAACATTGTTCTCGTTTCGGAAATAGCCACTAAATTTTAGTAGTTATTTTCGCGACAAGAGCGCGAACTGGCTCTTTAACATAGGAAAACAAATAGTATCTCCATTAGTATAGGACAATATGGAGATACGGGTTTTTTGAAAATAATGAGTAGTTGCATCGTAAGGGGTAATCCTCTTATGAAGCACAATTCGTTGGGTAACAAATGCTGTTAGCATAAAAAGAACAAGGTAAAGATGTGCCATCCGGCACGTCTCCTTTGTTCTCCGTAAGAATTAAAGCTGATAATGGATGCCCAGGGCGTGTTTGCCGAGGAAGGACGCATATGACAGCGATATTCGTCGGGGAGGAGTCATAATCCACATGATCCGGCGGTTTCCGAATGGAGAAATCCAGCCATGTATAATGGCGAATTCATCGTAAAGACAGTTGAAAAATTGGAATAGCGATGGATGGGGCACCATCTGAACTGAAACATCTCAGTAGGGTGAGGAAAAGAAATCAAGAGAGATTCCGTCAGTAGCGGCGAGCGAAAGCGGAACAGCCTAAACTCAATCGCAAGGTTGAGGGTTGCAGGGCTTCTGATATGGGATGTGAATGATGATAGAAGAACATTTTGGAATAAGTGGCCAAAGAGCGTGAAAGCCGTGTATTTAAAATCATCATTCCCCCTAAGGAGTACCTAAGTACCATGGGACATGACTGTCCTGTGGGAATCCGGGTCTACCACGATCCAAGGCTAAATACAAACATGCACCGATAGTGAACTAGTACCGTGAGGGAAAGGTGAAAAGCACCCCGGAAGGGGAATGAAATAGTACCTGAAATTATCAGCTAACAAACAGACGAAGTCTTAATTTATTAGGATAACGTCGTGCCTATCGAAGAATGAACCGGTGAGTTACCGTGCAAAGCAAGCCTAACCAAGTCTAACTTGGGGAAGCGTAGTGAAAGCGAGGCCTAATCGGCCGATTAGTTTTGAACGGTAGACCCGAAACCAGGTGAGCTAACCATGAGCAGGGTGAATTCCGTCGAAGGGCGGGAAGAGGCCCGAACTCTTCAGAGCTGCAAATCTGTGAGATGACTTGTGGTTAGGGGTAATATGCCAATCGAACCTGGAGATAGCTGGTTCTCCCCGAAATATATTTTGGTATAGCGGTGAGTTATGCGGCGAAGGGGTAGAGCACTGAATGATTTGCGTTTCGCAAGGAATTCTTATCAATCAAACTCCGAATACTTTCGTCGTTATCTCATTAGTCAGACATGCGGGGCTAAGCTCGTGTGTCAAAAGGGAAACAACCCAGACTCTCATCTAAGGTCTCTAAACAATACTTAGTGGTTAAGGAAGTCGTGATTTTAAGACACCCAGGAAGTTGGCTCAGAAGCAGCCATCTTTTAAAGAACGCGTAACAGCGCACTGGATGAAAATCGTGGCGCCGAAAATGAACGAGGCTCAAGTATTGTACCGAAGATAGAGATTTTCGCCTTTGGCGAAAGTGGTAGGGGAGCGTTCTGTCTGCAGTGAAGGTCACGGGATAACCCGGGCTGGAGCGGCCAGAAGTGAGAATGCCGGTATGAGTAGCGTTTGGAAGTGAGAATCTTCCATGCCGAATGCGCAAGGTTTCCGAAGCAACGTTCGTCGACTTCGGGTTAGTCGGATCTAAGGTGAGTCCCACTATTGTGGGGGTAGCTCGATGTATAAACGGTTTATATTCCGTTACTTGTGATGTGTCGATTAAGACTCAAAGGGGTGACAATGGAAGATGTGTCTGTGTCAGCCACTCGGCTGATCTAAGCGTTAAGACAGTGAAGATCGGTAAATCCGTTTTCATGTTTAAATCAAGACGTAGGGAAGTCCAAGTCGAAAGATGCGGGCAATACAGATAGTTTTCTATTCGAGAAAAGTCTCGTTGAGGAGCATATCCAATCCGTACCGCAAACCGACACTGGTGCGCTGGTAGAGTATACCAAGGCAAGCGGGCGACAGCAGTTTAAGGAACTCGGCAACAAAAACTAGGCGTAACCTTTGGGAGATGCCTTACCTCGAGCAATCGAGGTCACAGTAAAAGACACTATGCAACTGTTTAACTAAAACACAGGTCTCTGCGAAGCAGAAATGCAACGTATAGGGGCTGACACCTGCCCAGTGCCGGTAAGTTAAAAATGGTTGGTGACCATCGCAAGATGGAAGCTAGCTTTTTAAGCTCCGGTGAACGGCAGCAGTAACTATAACTGTTCTATGGTAGCGAAATTCCTTGTCGGGCAAGTTCCGACCTGCACGAAAGGTAGAATGACATAGTGACTGTCTTAAACTGCTACCCGGCGAAATTGAAATGGCTGTGAAGATGCGGCCTACTCACACATGGACAAAAAGACCCCGTGAAGCTTTACTGCAACTTGGCACTGAGGACTTTATTTTAACTGTCGAGCATAGGTGGGAGTCCGTCGCAAGACGGGCGCAACATGAAATACCACTCTTTAACATGAAGGAATCTTACTTACTCCTGCATAAAAATCCAGGAGGAGGACACTGTCTGGTGGGCAGTTTAACTGGGGAGGTTGCCTCCTAAATTGTAACGGAGGCGTACAAAGGTCAGCTAACCCTGAATGGAAACCAGGGCCCGTCGTGCAAACGCGAAAAGCTGGCTTGACTGCGAGACGTACAGGTCGAGCAGATACGAAAGTAGGTGTTAGTGATCCTCGGTTCCCTCGTGGGAGGGACCGGGCTTAACGGATAAAAGCTACTCCGGGGATAACAGGCTGATCGCTTCCGAGAGTCCATATCGACGAGGCGGTTTGGCACCTCGATGTCGGCTCATCCTATCCTGGGGGGGTAGAACCTCCCAAGGGTCCGGCTGTTCGCCGGTTAAAAGGGTACGCGAGCTGGGTTCAGAACGTCGTGAGACAGTAGACCTTGATGGAATAGACTCCATTAATATGAGCTGTCCGCTTTCAGATGTTCTTTGGAAACCACATCGAGATATGATTACTGTTATATTTTTTGAAAGCACCCCGCCATCATTATATAAATGATATAGGCGGGGAAAATCTGACTATTTGCTGGAATAACTCTGAATCTGACGGTACCCCGCCATCTATTGAAATAGATGTGGCGGTGGGGTGAAAATTCGTTCAGTGGAGTCAATCAGCAGGGAAGGTCCGCCTTTGGCGGAAACCCTCAGAGACTACATGTCAGACCCAGATATCATCCCGCTAAGCGGGACCATCCGGGAAGATATAGTCCGAACTGCATGGCGACATACAGATTAACAAATTTGTCGGTCTCTATCCTGTGTGAGCGTTTTGATTCTTGAGGGGAGCTCTCTCTAGTACGAGAGGACCGAGAGGGACAGATCCCTGGTGTGTCTGTTGTCAGCCTGAGCGCTGGCATCGCAGAGTAGCTAGATCTGGAAGGGATAAGTGCTGAAAGCATCTCAAGTACCAAGCCCACCCCAAGATGAAGAATCAGTATGAGGTTCGTTGTAGATGACAACGTTGATAGGCGAGGAGTGTACGCACTGTAAGGTGTTTAGCTTACTCGTACTAATAAACCCATCATATGGAGAACAAAGGGTTCCGCTTTGGCGGGACTGAAACCTTTGTTTGTATCTAACGATTGTGTATAGTACTGTGTCCCACTTCGTCCCGACGTACCGTCGGGGCTACGCGGGACACATCTGCCTAAGCCTCGCGCGGTGATAAACCGCGCATCAGCAAGGCAGAATGTGGATTATCCCTTACGTGTAATTACTCATAAAAAGCTATCAGTCGTCAGTTGTCAGCAATCAGACACTTTTTGTCTGAAGACTGAAAGCTGTCAGCTGAAAGCTTATTTAACAAACCGCTTTACTGTTTTCCAGCTTTTCAAGCGACGTGGCACCACCTGATCCCATACCGAACTCAGAAGTGAAACGCGTCAGCGGAGACAATACTTAGCTCTAAAGGGCTCGGGAAGATATCTCGAGGCTGGGAAACACTGGAGCGGTTTTTTTATTTATACACTCCCTGCCGATGTTCGATGATAACTACTTGGATAGTCGTATTACGGTTAATGAAATAAATAATTCGGTATGGCCATGCGCGGATAGCATAGTAGTCTCTGAGTTTACCTTCAAGTTTTTTTCCTATATAGGGCGTTGTTTCGAGAATAAGAAGTTTTCGGGCAATTTTTCTAACGTCCGACTTTGGTAATTTATTCAATTGTTTTTTTGAAGTAGGGGTAAGTTCAATCTTCATGGATTCCCATTTCTTCAAGTACTTGCTTCAGAGGATAAACTTTGCCGGCTTTTCTTTCTTTTTCAGACTGACGGAGATCAGCCATGAGTTTTTTATTAGACATAATATCCAGCGTCTCTTCCCAGCTTTCCAAGTCTTCAATGGGCATAAGGACTGCCTGCGGTTTTCCGTGGTGAGTGATAACAAAACGCCGGAGGTACTTTTGCACCTCCTCCATCATGTCATAGAGGTTTATTCGTGCATCACTAACTGTGAGAGTTGTAGGAATGGTTTGATTCATGTATTCATATCGTACGCTTTATCGTACGTGTTGTCAAGATAATAGAAACAACAGAGTGGAATTAGAAATTGACTTCAAACACTTTCTGTTTTGATTTCGATCCGCGGAGAAGAGTAACGCTCCCTTTTTTCGTATGAAAATAGTCTACTAAGGCCAAAATGACTGCGTTATTTGCTTTCCCCTCAAGCGGTGGTTCGTGGACATAGACATGGATTGTTCCTAACAAATCCTTTTCAATCCGCGAATCTTTGGCATTTGGATGGACGATGACCAAGATATTCATACGGTGGTACGTCCAGATGGGACGGCATTAGGTTCCGTTGGATTCGTTGATCCGACGGCAATGAGCATATACTTTCCAAGTAATTGTGGGCTTGTGTTCACACACAGTAACACCAATAGTGGGAGTTTTCAAGGTATCCTTGACAGACCTATACCAAACCAATACAATACCCATATATGAATACACAACGCGTCATCATGCAGGTGCCTTTGTCAAAAACATTAAAAGTCTCCTCGGAGGCGGTTGCCCGTGATATGGGATTTTCTTCGCTTCAGGAGGCGATCCGCGTATTTTTACAGAAATTATCCAACAAAGAACTCACCTTTACATTCCGGGAGCCGGTCGAACGGTTATCGCCCAAGGTTGAGAAACGGTATCTCAGGATGTTGAAAGAAATAAAGGAAGGAAAGGGAATTACCCATACGAATAATGTAAAAGAATTGATGGCCTATCTTGATGCATGAAAGTTGAATTCAAGGACGCATTTATTAAAACATTTAGGAAGCTATTTTTTAAGCAGGACCCCGTGCTAAAGGCGTTTCTGCTATGTTATAATATCCTCTGAACAGTCGCTTGATTTCTCTATATATCACTAGTACATAAGATTGTTCATATAAAAATTTATGGTTATGTCACCAGAATCATATAAGTCTGTAGATACAAGCGTTTTGGATGTATCTACTATAGTATTGAAAGATCCGCAGACCGCGATTATTGATAGAAACCACCCAATTTACAATGGACTTTCAAAAATATATCCAGCTCATATGCAAAGTACTGTTGGACTGGTCGATGCAGTATATAAAGTGCCAGACTCTTCTATGGCAGAAGAACACATGCAAGCAGAAATAGAGTGTTTAAGGAAAATACGTAATGCAGATAAGTATTCTAATCAGTATTTAGTCCCATCTATTGCTGGAGAGCACTCTTTATTCATGCTTAATATGAAGCAGGCAGGATATTGCCCTTTAGAGGATTTTTTATCCACAACAACGCCAGAAGAACAGCGAATTTTATTTGTGCAAGCTATGAATAACGCAACTCAACTATCGGACTACACCTTGATTTGCGGATTACGAGGTAGTGATATTTTAACAGATGGTAAAGGAGTGTGGGTTCGTGGGCCTCGAACACAATCACAATATCCATCAGTTATGTTTTCGGATTTTGGCCTGTGTGTTCCTCACAAACCAAGCGATGTGAGTCAAACCAACGCAAAACTTCTTTTCATAGGCGATCGCGCTCGAAATTTGAGAGGGTTAGCAACCATGTTTCCTTTAGTTCAGATTGAAGGCGATGGCACCATATCGGTCAAAGACCCTGTTTTAGAAGGATATGTAGATCCTGATACAGGGTGGACTTTAACAGGTGTATTAACTGAGGTAAAAGACGGATTATATGAGGCAAATTTTCATAATGGAAGATTATGGCATTTTTTTGCCTGTTTGAAAAATAACTTGTCTCTTGAAGTACTGCGTAGTAAACAAGAAGAGCGTGTATATTCATTGCCAGATTTTTTGGACGCGCTTCAAGATTTAGATCAACATAGCTGGAGAGTTCTGGCTAATCATTTAAGGACAACAGCAGATAAATTAAAAAACCAAGTTAAAGAGTGGTCTGAGAAATCATATGATGATCACACAGAAGGATAAACTGTAGTCCTTATAGATGTTAGTTATGCTGTTTTAATTCTACCCTTGAGCTTCGTTTCTCATTCCGCTATAATACTCTCATCCTAACAAAGAAAGGCGGAAAACGTGAATGACAAACAAAAAAAAGATATCAGCTAACAGCAATCAGTCATCAGACGATAAGAAAGTAAGATTGGAAGATAATAAGACAGAAAAAACAGAAACTTCAAAACCCTCAAAAATATCTCCCCAAACCATGGAAGAGCTTCTTGCTTCTACAGGCTATGTTATTAAAGGCTTTAAAAAGGGTGAAGTAATTGAAGGAACTATTACCAGAGTCAGCCCGAAAGAAATTCTCATCAACATCGGCGGGAAAACAGATGGCGTTGTCATCGACCGCGAGCTTGAAAGTTACCGCGAGACTCTTCAGGCGCTTAAACCCGGGGATAAAGTGACAGCTCAGGTGATTGTGGCGGAAAATGACCGTGGACAGGCAGTCCTTTCGCTTCGCCAAAGTATTTTTGAGAAACGGTGGACAGAGTTATCTGATTGTCAAAAAAGCGGAGAATCTGTTGAGGTTGTTTTGAAAGATGCGGTCCGTGGCGGGATGCTCGTTGAGTATTCTGGACTTCGTGGATATATCCCGCAATCCCAGTTTGATGGATCCATGGGTAAACAATTGGATAAAATTGTGGGCCGGAGAATGCACGTCAAAGTGATGGAGGTGGATCAGGCGACCAATCGTTTGATTTTTTCCCAGAGAGCGGTCGTTGAGGGTGAAGCACTGGTTAAACAAAAAGAACTTCTCTCAACGATCACTATCGGTGATACCGTGCAAGCTACTATTACCGGTATTGTACCGTTTGGCGCATTTGCCAAATTTACTGTTGAAAAAGAGGGGAAGAAACATGAAATCGAGGGTCTTATCCATATTTCGGAAATTGCCTGGGAAAAAGTAGAAGACACGAGTCAGTATCTCAAGCAGGGTGATACGCCGAAAGTGAAAATTATCGGCATTGACGAGAAAACCGGTAAAGTGACGCTTTCTCTGAAGCAATTATTACCGGATCCATGGGAGAATGTCCTGGATATGTTTGAGAAAGATACACAGGTCAAAGGCAAAGTATCCCGCGTGTCTCCCTATGGCATTTTTGTCAATCTATCACCTGGTATTGACGGGCTTATCCATGTATCCAAAATGACTCCGGGTGAGGAACCAAAAATCGGGGAAGAAATTACGGTGACTATTGAAGATATCCAGCCGGACAAACGGAAAATCGGCCTCTCTATGAGCCTCACCGAGAAACCGATTGGATACAGATAAGATTAGTGACCAATGTACAATTACGAATTACGAATAAGTAATTCATGGAATAAATTGATATGCCTGAAGCACCTAATGAAAGTCCGATTTCACCAACTTATAAAGAACTTCCATCTACACCTGAAGTTACTATTCGACATTTAGATAAGGAAAACCCAGAAGATTTTGCGATAGCCCGAACTCTCGATTTGGTTTCTCTTGGAGCAATCAACCCTTTTTCTCATGAGCTGGAAAATGAAGAAGCTCTTCATGATGCGATGACCGATGAGTAATTAAAGAGATGGATGACGGAGAGGGAAAATGGGATGTTGAGGGTTGTTGAGGTGTTGGATTCAGCAACAAAAATCAAAAAGCAAGTTGGGTTTGTTTATTTTTACGACGATGCATTCCCTGGAAAAGATGGAACGAAGGCGGATAAGGCATTCGTTCGAAGAATAAAAAAGATTCGAAAAGAGAATAATATTGGAGATGAGTATCCAGTATGGGAATTCAATTTTTGGTTCAATCCTGATGTATCAGATATTGTTGCGTGTAAAGGAGTTCAAGAAGCACTTGATGAATTTACTCGTGGACAAATGAATGATCGAGCGCTTGTTATGTTTGTGGATCCTGATGATATAGGTATAGCCGTACAAGAGATCCTACAAGGAGAAGAGTATAAAGGTAAATCAACTGTAGATCTTTTACAAATGATTATAGATCAAAAAATTAAACATGAGGATATAGAAGAACGAATTCAGGATATCCGGATATTAAAGCTGTTTGGATTTCAATTTAAAGGGGAGATGAAGTACGAACAAAATGATAAATTACCTAGTTGGTTGTATATCCGTGGTATGTTTCAGCATCTGAAATCTTCTATTCCTCCATCTTCTTCTCCTGCAGTGAAATGACTTCACAAGGTATTGCTGTATAATGGGGGTTATGAAACAGCATACGGTTTTTACATGTCAGCAGTGCGGGGCGGAAAGCCCTCAGTGGTATGGGAAATGCCCGGGATGCGGGGAGTGGAATTCAATGGTTGAAACAATGAAAGAAGACAGAAGACAGACGGCAGAAAGCGGAAATACCCGCCTTCGCCAAGGCTTCGGCGGGCAAGCAAGACCACAAAAACTTTCGGATGTAAAACATATTGAGAAAAATAGGCTGAAGAGCGGGTTTGAGGAGTTTGACAGGGTCGTAGGCGGGGGGATTGTGCCGGGATCAGTCACGCTTCTGGCTGGCGATCCTGGGATTGGGAAGTCGACACTTCTTCTTCACATTATTTCCCGAATAGGCGGGTTGTATGTATCCGGTGAGGAATCCGTAGAACAGATAAAGTTGAGAGCTAAGAGAATGGGCGTGGGGGGAGAGAATATAACAGTGTTGGCAGAAAATAATGTAGAGGGGATTGTGGGGGCGATACAAAATGTCATTGCGAGGAACGGAGTGACGAAGCAATCATTACAATTATCTGAAACCCGCCTGCCGGCAGGGCAGGGATTGCCACGTCCCGCTTCCAGCGGGACTCGCAATGACAATAAGATCCCGGATCAAGTCCGGGATGACATAAGAGGAATAGTAGTTATTGATTCTATTCAAACCCTCCGTTCTGATGAGCTGACGGGCGTGTCAGGATCAGTTGGTCAAATACGGTATTGTGCAGAGCAATTGGTTAATCAGGCAAAAACAACGGGCGTACCGGTTATTATTATTGGCCATGTGACCAAAGAAGGGGAGATTGCCGGACCGAAAATCCTTGAACATATGGTCGATACGGTTTTATACCTCGAAGGAGAACGGTATCAGGATGCCAGAATTCTGCGGACTCTCAAAAACCGGTTTGGGGCAGTTGAGGAAGTCGGAATATTTGAAATGCGGGAAAATGGACTGTTGGAAATATCAAATCCCAGCGAGATATTTTTGAAAGATAGGGTAAAAAATGTTCCCGGGTCTGTCGTGACGGTGATTATGGAGGGAAGCAGACCACTTCTTATAGAAATCCAGGCGCTGGTCGTATCTTCACAGTTGGCGATACCCCGGCGCGTGGGAAATGGTATCGATTACAACAGGCTACAACTCCTGACTGCAGTGTTATCGAAGCGGTTGGGAGTGCCCCTAGGCACATATGATATTTTTGTGAACGTGTCCGGAGGATTGAAAATAGCAGAGCCTGCTGCAGACCTCGCGGTTTGTTTAGCAATAGTATCTTCATTTAAAGATAAACCGTTGGATCCTAAAACCGCAGCGTTTGGCGAAGTCGGACTTCTCGGAGAAATTAGAGGTGTTGGGTATGAGGAACGACGTATAAAAGAAGCCAAGCGGTTGGGGTTCACCACAATTTTTGCGTCCGGATCGGGAAAAAGTCTCTCAGCGTTTGCAAAACTCCTATCGTAATTTGATACAATGGGAAAGAAGAGGCTGTAGTGATTTTTTACTCAGGGAATTTAGTATAAAACGTATGCACGTACATATGAATGATACTAAATTGGATGCTCATGTATGAACATTGTTATTACCACGGAGACATATTTGCCGTTTATAGCAGGTGTTTCCACGTCGACGGACAATATCGCACGATTCATGGCAAAGCACGGCCATATTATTCAAGTTATTTGTCCAAAACCGGTCCTGAAAGATACAGTCCAGCTTGAAAAAAACCTTTCCGTCATCCATGTCCCATCATTTCCTGATCCGTTTTTCAGCGGGAAGTCGTTTTCTCCCATGCCGATGCCATTTCGGACACTTAGAACTGTACTTCAGGGACGGGTTCTCACTGGCGTTCGAACAATACAACCTATTGACCTTATTCATGTTCAGGAACCTGGTGCCATTGGGTATACTGCTTTGTATCTTGCGCGGAAACGACATATTCCTGTGGTCGGAGCACTTCATTTCACTCCAGAGCAGATTTTCCGAATTCTTTTTTTCCCAAAAATTCCCTTGTTTATTGCCTTTGTCCGGCGGTACATCCGTTGGTTTTACAATCAGTGCGACGGCATCATGGTACCGACTCAGACGTTTGCAAAATTTTTACAGGAAAGCGGTGTAAAGAAGCCGATTCAGGTAGTTTCCAACGGAGTGGATACGAAGGACTTCGTGCCGACGAAAGACCGGATGGAAAAACGAGTGATATATCAACTTCCACAGGACAAAATTCTCTTTTTCTTTTTAGGGAGGCTGGATATTGATAAGCACGCAGACACGATTATTCGAGCGCTTCCGTATACTGATCCGTCTGTTCATCTGGTGATTGCCGGAGAAGGGAAAGAAGAAGAAAATTTCCGGTCACTGGCTCAATCACTTGGTGTAGCTGACCGCATCACCTGGCTTGGCTATTTAAACGCAGAACAAATGAAAGAGGTATACCACAGTGTCGATGTATTTGTTCTTATGAGTCCCTACGAAGTACAATCTATTGTCACTCTCCAGGCTATTGCTTCCGGAATTCCAATACTTGCGTGTAAAGAAGGTGCGCTTCCCGAGCTATGCCATGATGGAGAAAACGGCTATACGATCGCGACGGGTGATTTTCAGACACTCGCAGAAAAAATGAATACGCTTGCTTCAAATAAATCACTCAGGAAAAAGATGGGAAAAGAAAGCAGAATAATGAGTTTACCGCATGATAGGGAAACAGCGTTAACTAAGCTCGAGGAATTTTATCAGAAAATCGCCTCATAATTGTTTGTATTTCTTCAGACATTCATCAATGGTACAATGGGGAAGATGAAGAAAATAGTATCTCCTAAAGGAGAAAAACCAGTTAATGCAAAACCGGTTGAAAAGCAGCCAGTAAAGCCTATGGTTGCTGCCACACCGGCGTTTACCAAGGCGCTTGCCCGGGAGATTGTGAAAAACCTTACTGCCTTTGGCCGGTTTACCACGAAACCATTCCAGCGGGAACCGAAAGTTGAACCCCAAAAAACTGAAGCAAAACCCACGGCAGAGTTTCCGATCTTGGTTGACACGAGTGTATTGGTAGACGGACGGATTATTCCGATCGTCAATTCCGGATTTTTCAGCGGGACGCTTGTTATTTTGCAGTCAGTTCTTGGAGAGCTCCAGCATATCGCAGACAGTGATGACAGCTTGCGGCGCGCCAAAGGGAGGCGGGGTTTGGAAGTGGTGAATACGTTAAAAAGACAACGGGTCAATCCGCGGGTAACCATGATAGTCTCTTCTGCTGATGTTGAGGAAAAAGAAGTAGACCAAAAGTTGGTCCACTTAGGAAAATTGTGGAATGTTCCTATTCTGACGGTTGATTTTAACCTTGCTCAAGTAGCGCGGGCTAGGAGTGTCAAAATATTCAACATTAATGATCTTGGGCAAGCGCTCAAACTTGCCCTCATTCCCGGAGAGGAGTTGACAGTGAAAATAACCCATCCGGGAAAAGAACGCATGCAGGGTGTCGGATATCTGACGGATGGTACGATGGTGGTTGTAGAGGAGACTAAAGAGCGGATTGGGCAGGATGTTGTAGCAATTATTACGAAAGTCCACCAATCTCCGGGCGGACAGTTGTTTTTTGCAAGACTGAAGTAATCTATCGCTCTATCCCCCGAATTTTTGGCGTGATGACAGGAGTGCTGGTTGTTTTAAGTTTACCGGTCGGTGTGAGTGTAGGAGTGATTTTTGGGGTCATGGTTATTTTCGGGGTCGATACGCCTTTTGTCGTTGGAGTAGCAGTATTACGGATTTTCATCGTGGGTGTGGCCGTTGCGCTGGTCTGTGCTGTGGGAGAGAGTGTTGTCACCACTCTTGCCCTCTGGGTCGAGAGTGTTATCTCCGCTGGGGTTGAAATCGCAGCAATATTGACAGAGCATGTTTTTGGGTTGTTTGTGTCACATACAGTATAATCAGCACTTCGTACGTTCGTTAATTGGACTTTTCCATTTCCGGTGGTTTTTTGGGTAAAATGAAAGGTGACGAGTGTTTGAAATGGAGAATTTCCTTGTTGCGGATAACATTGTTTTGCTGTCATCGCACAAAATGCTCCGGAAGCCAATACTATCTGTCCATTCTCATTGGCTTGAGCGAGGGGGGTACTCCATTCAAAATTTTGTTTCTCGGGATCAGCCGGGGCAGCAGCACTAAAAAAATCTCCAAGCGTGTATCCTGTGAGATTTAGTACGTCCTTTGAGAACTGGAGGTTTACCTCCACCGCAGCAATTGATTTCCTATCTGTATTATTTGCCAGTACCAAGACGTGAAAAACAGGGGCGTCTGACGCGCTGCTCAAAGACACTTTGAGAGATTCTGCTGCTTTTACTCTCGTTTCCAGGGGCGTGCTCCTTCGTGTGATGTGGGTGATAGAGACCGAGATTCCAATGATGATGAGGAGCACTATTGGTGTTCCGATAGCCAACATTCGGGGACGAAACAACGGTTTCTTCGTATTGTCTGGAGTCTGATCTGTTTCTGGAAGCGGATGATAAAAGAGAGGGTTTTTAACCCCGGAGAGTTCCTTGGATAGGATATTTTCCTTCTTTTGTACCATAATTGTTTCCTTCGTCAAAGTATACTACTATGATACTATCATATGGGTTCATGATCCATATGGTTCAGCTTTTCCATTACAACTGACTATGCGTCATATTATAACAGTCATTGGTATTCTCGCAGTAAGTTCCCTTTTTCCGTTCCGGGTATATGCCGCTGACGTTGATATTATTAAACAACGGATACGCGACGATTTGAAATTTCCCTCAACAACAGCCAATAGCAGGGTGAATGTACAAGCGCTCCGTAAAACGAAACAAATGCTGACAATCCACGACAATGTTGATTGGTCAGATATCCACGATGAAGACCCCGAACGGTCTTTGGTGTCTTCAGGCGATGCCGACGGACAAGCGTACATGGATTCCATTCAGGACGACGGTTCTTGGGCAGATATTCACGATGTAACAGCCCCGAATATGAACAAGCATATCCAACGGATGCTTCTTATCGCACGGTATTGGAAAGATTTTGATACCCCTGAATATAAGATAAAGGTTGAAAACGCTCTGAGATATTTTAATACCGCCATGAAAGATCATGATGTTGAAGGTCATTGGCTGGCCGGACAATGGGCTCTTCATGATTGGGGGATTCCTATCCGGGGTTTAGGACCAACACTCCTTCTTTTACAGGAACATCCATCCCAAGATGTGGCTCAGGAATCGGATGTGTATAAAGAAGCACTGAGCAACCTTGCTCATATGGTGGGCACATCGAATCCACCGCTTACTAGTAATGAAACAACGACGGGGGCCAATGGGATTTGGCGGGGACTCGCGTACTTATATTACGGTCTTCTTTCTGGGAAAACAGAATATTTGGATACGGCTAAAAAGATCATTGATCTCAATAGCACTATCAAATCAGCATATAACGATCCGGGTATAAAACCGGATCTCAGCTATCAGCAACATGGACCTCTCCTTATGACCGCAGCGTATGGGAAAGCACCGGTCATAGAAGGATTCCTGTATTATGAATATACGAAAGATACGGCGTATGCGCCAAATTCACTCTATTTCCAAAACGCGTACGTGTATTTATTGAATGGTTTTCGGTGGATATGGTTTAAAGGATATGAAGATCCATCAGCACAAAGCCGAGGTTTTTCATTCATGCCTGTCATTGCCACAAACAATGTTGAAGCCCTGTTACGGATGCTCCCATATTCTTCATCTGAAGATGAGAAAGATAAAAATGAGAGGAGGCTGAAATCTTATCTGCCATATGTCCGTGATGTGTTGAATCCAAAATGGCAGTCAGCAATCAACCAGGTCGATGCCAACCCAAAACCGGCTATTGATGTCATTGGCCACAAATTCTATCGCTATTCAGACTATACCATCCATAGAACTCTGAATTATTATGTTTCATTAAAAATGATATCAGACCGTACGGTTGGTTGGCAGGAAATCAAGGGAGTCGGCAAACAAGGATGGCATCTGTCTGATGGATTTACGTATGTATCGTTTACTGGAGATGAATGGGCCGGTACAACTAGGCCAACCATTGATTGGTCCATGCTTCCGGGAACGACAGTTGAAAAGAAAAACCGTGATCCGAAAGAAGGGAGTACGGCGTATGGAAAAAGATCATTCGTCGGAGGTATTTCGATAGGGGTTGCTCACGGCGTGTCAGCAATGGATTTTGCAGCATATAATTCATGCCTGACAGCAAAAAAAAGCTGGTTTTTCTTTGAAAACCAAATAATAGCACTTGGCAGTAACATCACCTGTGATTCAGGAAATCCAGTGGAGACGGTTATCAACCAATGGCCGATTACGAATGATCCAACAACGCCTTTTGTGGTTGACGGACAACAGAAGCCGATTTTTTTGGGTTGGTCAGAAACATTGTCAGATGTTCGCTGGTTTCACCACAATACTATTGGCTATGTATTGCCGACAGCCCAAACCGTGAAAGCGAAACGGATGAATCAATCGGGGAAATGGACGGATATCAATGCAGGGAATGTAAATAATTCAGAATATACGAATCCCTTCTTTACCTTCTGGTTTGACCACGGGGTCCGTCCGCAAAACCAAGAGTATAGCTACATCCTCCTTCCGAACGTATCAGCTGATCAAACGCGCGAGTATGCTGAAACGTCTCCCATCACGGTTATTCAAAATAATGCGAAAGTTCATGCGGTCAGTGATGCTGCGACAGGGCTTCTCGGTATCGTATTTTGGGAACCGGGTTCAGTGAGAGGCATTACCGTTGATAAACCGGCGATCGTCATCGTACGGGATAAAACAATTTCAATCTCTGATCCAACACAAAAACTAAAGACAATCCGCGTAACTTACAAAGGAAAGACGAAAGATGTCACTCTCACCGAAGGAAGGGGAGAAATGACCATTGAATCTGATATTTTTACGCTTCGTTGTACATCCTTCACGAACTTCAGCATGAACGCGTGCGCGAAAGGTACACTATTTAATAAAAAACCCCGCTCGCCAGCGTGTATTTCTGACCGGTCCGTCATCATGCATTTTACTCAACCTAATGCCATACAAATGCGCTATAAACAAGCACTTGATACAAAAACATACTGCGATGATCCGAAAGAGGAGAAATTTACCACTCCTTCAGCGTGGTCTCCGTATACCAAATCTTCGGTCTATGTTTTTGATGTTCCGGGCCCAAAAAAATTTTGTGTTCAATATAAGAATAATGAAGGGGAAAGCCCCTGGTGCGGGTCTGTTATAGAAATAACACAAAATCCTTTTGGAGATATTAACAAGAATAATACAGTAGACTCTGATGATATCAAGCAATGGAAAAATGTCTACCGATCATCAGCTGTTACTCTCCAGAACGATTTAAATCATGACAAAGCTATTGACCTCTATGATCTCATGATCATTATGAAAAACTTCGGAAAGGAATCTGGAGAATGAATAATCTACTAATTTGCTAATCTACTAATTTGCTAATCTACTAATTTGCTAATCTACTAATTTGCTAATCTACTAACGAATGCTAGGGTGTATCATAATAGAATGAATAGGTATCAGAATACAGATAAGGATATTCATAAGCTAATTTACCTTTTTGTATTAGGTTGTTTTCGTGATGTAGTGAAAAAGATTCCTAAAACAACGGAAAATATTTCTATTATTGGTCAAATAGCATCATCGTTGACATCAATGGGGGCAAATGACAGAGAAGCAGATGCTTGTGGTTCCCAGCGTGATTTTATAGCCAAGTACATGATTGTTCGGAAGGAAACGAATGAAACACATTACTGGCTTTCTCTTATTCATGATCTTCTTTTAGTTGAGCTCATATGCGTGGAATCATATCAGAAAGAGAGTATAGAAATATTGCGGATTGTGAGTTCTATTGTCTCGAATGCTAAACATAACTCCTTATAATCTTCATTTTTCATTTGTAGATTAGCAGATTAGTAGATTATTTATTATTCCTCAAGTTATCCACATATTTTTTCAAAGGGGAGAGGGGAGCGTTGTAATAGTCTGTTTAATTATAATAATACTATAAGATAAACCTATAGTTTATACAAAAAAACTATGGGACTTGACAAGAGTTTCGAAAAGGTTTTGAATAGGGATATGACATGGCAACTACTTCTAGCAAAAATTGGTTTGGGACATCCGCTCCGCCAACTGGCGGACGGGGCAAGCGGAGGAGCTATCCGAATCAAGCGGATATCTCCCATGACAGCAGAGCGTATACGCTTTGAGGACGATGCCAAAGCGCAGTTTCAGGCGCTCAAGAGAAAAGGATTGAGTATACCCGTCTTCACTTTATAAAAGGTTTCGACGAGGTAAACTTTATGAATATTGTTCGAATGCAAGTGAGAGTTTCTCGCTATTGCTCGAAGAATATATCTGAAACGTCATGTTCAGGGAAAATTCAGCTGGTAGGAAGAGGATGAAAGAAGAGTAAGGTAGATCCACCTGCTCTTACTTCAGAGTTTTTCAGTACTATTCGTACACGCTTTGAAGAGCGAGTTTAGGTGGATAGTTGGCAGTAAACTCGAAGACTCGTTAACTGCCAACTAAAAAAGCATCACTACCGCTAGCTCAAATTAGGTTTGGGATCCTACTTTTTATGGCAGGACAAGCTACGTATAGTAATGCTTTTTCTTTAAGTATCGCACTTATCAAGTGAGTGCAAATACCTTAGTGGTAACAATACCAGTGAGTATATTCTTCTGTCAAATTTTTTTTTGAAGCTAAAAAATTACTTCCAGCAGATTAGAACTTGATTATTTCATGTTCATTATATAGATTGCTTCGTCTCCCGATTGAGTCGGGATCCTCGCAATGATAGACCGCAGCAGTGTCACTTTTTTCCAATTGTTTTATACGCGTCATGAGAGCCGACGCAGAAAAATATCGCCGTGTCGGGAAATCCACCTTCGCGTAAAGCTTCGGCGGACAAGTCGGAAGGGCGCAGTAGTTTATAGTGGAAAAATGCGGAAACAGTCTCAATGGGAGATAGTTTGCCTGCCCAACAGACTATCCCCCAGAAAAACTATTTAGTATTTTTCCACCATAAACCTGCCTTCACCCCGTACACACGCTCTTTCGAGGCGAGGATGTAAACCTCGCGAGAAAGTAAGTGTTGTACTGGGGCAACAGACTATTCCCCTGCAAGAACACAATGTGACGTACGCTTTTAAAAAAATTTTTTTCGAATAAATCTTATAACTCTCCGATTGTAGCGCTGGCGCGGGACGGTGTCAAATAGAAGGTAGCTTATAGAATGCGGAATCCTGAAGACGGAAGACAGAATTAAGAAAACGTCAATGGTTATTCCTTTTATTTCTGATTTTCCGAACATCTTGATGGATCTTTTGTTCTGATTTCCAGAGAGGATGGTTGAGAAGATCAATACATACGGCTGATTATATTGATGACACTATCGATAGCGCCTTCATAACTCCCTGTGGTTCAAAGATGGGGAAGTCGTGATTGCCTTCAATTTCCATTACCTGGACAGCATGAGACGCGTTGAGGATCTGTTTTGCCTGAGCATACCGGACTAATTCATCTGTTGAACCGATGATGACGCATGTGTTTACATGCGTAGCATTTGGAATGGTCGAATATACAAAGTGTATATGTTTATAATATCGGCGGGGATGTCTCAAATATCGTGCAATATTCTTTACTGCAGTTTTCATAAAGCGTTTAAACGCAGGGGTGTGACGATAGAGTTTCATTTCATGGAATGTTTTTATCATTCCGGTCAAGATATAGTTTAGGGCAATAAATTTGGCAGTTGGCTTGACCGGAGCGGTCAAGATTTGATTGATAATTGCAGAATTTTTTCCAATAGCAAGCGCTATCGCACATCCATAGGAATGGGCAATAAGGGTAGCGTTTCGTATCTTTTTGTGTTTAATAAAAGCCTGAAACCATCTGCTATAGTCGTTTGCATGCCATGGTTGTTCTGGAAAATCGGATTTTCCAAATCCCGGGAGATCCATTGCGATAACGTGATTGTGTTGTCTCAGAAGTTCCAGAAGCGGGAGATAAGTTGATGCTTCCATAAATACTCCATGGAGAAAGAGAATCGTTGGTCCGCGTCCTCCTTCAAGATAGGAAAAGCGCAGACGGTTATGGGTAAAAAATTTCCGTTGAAACAACATGGAGACATTGTAGCCAGATGTACACAATCAACTTCGTAAGGTGTTGCCTTACGAAGTTGGATTTTTTATTATGGTTCGTGCGGCCTGTTGTCCGAGTTCGACTGCGTAATTCGTGCCACGATCCCAGGGGTAGATGCTATCGAGGTTAGCAAGATAGATCCCTTCAATCGGCGTTTTGATTGGTGGAGCTTTTTTAGAATAGTTGAGGGTGTGGATGGGCTGGGCGGAGGGAGCAGTGAAGAGTTGCGAGTTGCGAGTTACGAGTTGCGAGTTCATAGATGGGTTAATTTTTTTGAGATAGGGGAGGAAGAGCTTGAATAATTGTTGTTTATTCATTTTTAGATACGGATGCCCTTCGGGGAGGTAGTTGCCGATGTAGGTGATATGATTGCCGCCATAAAATTTTTTATCAACCATATTGGTGTGCGCGACGACTGCAAGAAATGGAAACGACCGGTCGTTGATGTTGAGCCAATAGACAGTATCGAGTACCGGGTCACGAGTTTCGAGGATTAAAGTTTGAGCATATAAATGATTGATTACACCCAGTCTGGTTTCATATGGTTTTGGAAATTGAATGAGTTTAACAGCTTGTCTAGAAGGAATAGTGATAAGAACTGTGTTAAAAATTATTTTAGGTGCTTTTTCTGTCATTCCGGACGAGCGGAGCGAGATCCGGAATCTTATATGTTGTTCTGGAAGATCCCGGATAGCCCTTCGGGCTTCCGGGATGACAGAAATACCAAGGTCTACGACGACAGGAATAATAGATTGCACCTGTGCATTTTTTATTATTGTTCCTTTTTGCTGAATAATTGCTTTTTCCAGCGCATCAATAAATGTTTGAAATCCTCCGCGGAAATAGCCGAGGTTCATCGTCCGTTTATGGAACCGCGCCCAGAGCCAACTGGCTGGCACTTGTTTTGCATAGTCCCCGAATTTTCCGTACATTAATGGTTCCCATAATGTATTCCATGCGTGTATTCCGCCAATTGTTTTAAAAAATTGTTCTGCTGTCATTTTTTCCAAGGGTTGCCAAAAGGGATTGAGTTTACAAAAACCAAGAAGTGCTGCAGTCCGCAATTTATCTATAGGAGAGAGAAGTGGAAAGGTGAGGAGACTCATAGGAGAATCGAGTTGAAAAATAGTCGGAGAAGATGTTGAAGTTTTGCGGAATGCGTCGGTCGCAAATGAAAATTTAGACGCGTTTTCAGTTCCGTGCTTTTCTCTCCATGAGCGTACTGGCAGAGAGGAAGTGAAACCGCGCAAAATTTTATTTGCTCCCTGGCATCCTTCTGTTTTCTGTTTTCCGTCTTCTGTCCTTTGTATGAGCGTTGCCGTTATTGGCCGGAGTGTGAGTAGTTCTTTTTCCAACCCCAACTCTTTGGATAGATCAATGATTGCCGAGTCATTGGTAAAAAAATGATGGTAAAAATATTCGAGAGACCACTTCCAATTATTCTGTTTAAGACCACCAGCTAGTCCTCCGAGGGTTTTTTCCTTTTCAAACAACGTTACCTGGTGTCCTTCTTTCAAAAGTTCATAGGCAGCAGTCAGGCCCGTGAGTCCACCGCCGATAATTGCGATAGTCATAGAAGGAATTGTATCACAGGAGTATAATATCCCCATACTATTCCTATTTTGGGGAGTATAAGTCCCCATACTTGACTAATTACGGGGAATAGTGTATACTTCCGGTATGTACACCCGAATATATGGAGACGTGCAAAAATTACTAAAAAAAGGGAAAGTTATTATTATCTATGGACCGAGGAGAGTGGGAAAAACAACGTTAATTCAGAATTTTATCCAGAATACAAAGATCAGATGCAAATTTGTCTCCGGCGACACTATTCAAACGAAAAACGTTTTTTCTTCACAATCCCTTGAAACAATCGGGAAATTCATTGAAGGATATGATTTGCTTGCAATTGATGAAGCGCAAAGAATTCCCAATGTTGGAATAGGCCTTAAAATCCTCGTCGATGCTTTTCCTGAAATGTATGTCATTATTACGGGTTCTGCATCGTTGGAGTTGTCGTATAAAGTCGGCGAACCTCTCGTCGGACGGGCATTTACGTATCGATTATACCCGCTTTGGATCGGAGAATTATCAGAAGGGAAGAACGCGTATGAATTGTCGAACGAAAAAGAAGCGCGGATGATTTATGGTTCATATCCAGAAGTGTTAGGTGCAAAAACCGATCGCGAGAGGACGCAGATTCTTGAGGAATATGTTTCATCCTATTTATTTAAGGAAATAATTGATATTGAACAGATACACAATACAAAATTGATTTTGGATTTACTCAAACTCATTGCATTTCAAATAGGTAATGAAGTGTCGCTTACCGAACTTGGGAGATCGTTAGGAATTGACAGAAAGACTGTACAGCGATATTTAACGCTTTTTGAACAGTCATTTATTCTGTACAACGTGAGAGGATACAGCCGGAATCTTCGAAAGGAAGTTATAAAAAAAAGTAAATACTATTTTTTAGATACCGGCATCAGGAATGCTGTGATAAGAAATTTCAATGCTCTTGATACCCGAAATGACGTTGGACAGATATGGGAAAACTATCTACTGAGTGAACGGCTGAAAAAGCAGGAATACAGGAGGATATATTCAAGCAATTATTTTTGGCGGACATGGGAAGGTCAAGAAATCGACTGGGTGGAAGAAAGGGACGGAACACAGTTTGGTTTCGGGTTGAAATGGGGTGATAAAAAAGTGAACGTTCCAACGCAATGGGCTGATACGTACAAAAATTCCCATTTTCAAGTAGTGAATCAACAGAATTATCTAGAGTTCATCCGTTAACATATACCCTCCGTCTTGCAGGTAGAACGAAAAGGATGTGTTTTGTCTTACAAATAAATCACACTTTTACGGTAGTAAGGCCGGTCAAGCCCCCGCCGATGATAGTCACATGCATAGAACACTATTCTATCGCAGGTTTGTACAAAGACGTAATGATGCCAATAGAGTACGCAGGAGAACCATCAGGATAAAAAAGCGTCTTTTGTATACTCATGCGGTCGAGGATGTCCCGTGTCTCTTTATCATCTTTTATCTGAACCGTAAATAATTGCCGTTTGGTTGGATCAAACTGTTCCTCCGGTGTACCAATCCGGCATTTATCTTCACACAGGTTCGTCGGGTCATAAAATTTGATAAATATTTCTCCTCCGTTAAAGACGCCCGGGAAATACATTTCATCATAGGTTTCCTTGTTGGTGAGAAAATACTGCATAATGTCCCGCGGTCCGTATTGCCACCCCCAAAAATTCTGGGAAGTCTGTGGATTGGTGATGTAATACAGAAAGAGGTAGCGTGAGAGGCAGATGTCATATCCAATGATGACCAATATGACCAGGAGTTTTTGTATGCGTTTCTCTTTCACGAAAGCCAACATATGGACAAACCCGATAGCGCTAAGAGAAGGGAATGCAATACTTCCCAGTATGGATCGGAACGCAAGAGGGCCGCCGCCATCCGTCCCTGTGACACTACCGCCGATAGGGTAGAAAATGAGAAAGAGGAGCGGGAAAAAGATCACGGGATGTTTCCAGCACGTGACCAGACACCAGATGACGCCTAAAAACGCGAGGATAGCATCCAGCGCATAGATTTGTCCCTGGTTATGAGTTCCAAACCGTGTGATGAAATGACCGGGATATCCCACATCTCCTTTGGTAATGAGAAACGTAGGAGAGAAATGGGCTGTGTACCGGGTAACAAATTCATGGATCGATGACGAAAGCGTTTGCTGCTCTTCTATCCCGACGTTATTCCATCGGGTCCTAAGTGTCCCATCATGCCACGCTCTGATGACAGGGAGAAAGAGAATGCCTGCTATGCATATACCAATGAGAGCATGACGCCAGAGTTTCTTCATATAGGGGAGAAGGATGCAGACGCTACAAAGAAAGAATTCCGGTCCGAGGATGACGCCAGGCAGATAGGTATAACACGCTCCGATAGAAAAGAAAGCACCGGGGATGAAGTACCATGGTTTTTGGATACTCCGTACAAAACACCACGCAGCGCAGAGAATAAAAAGAGGGAGGTAAATATTTTCCGTGCCAAAACGGGAAAAATGGATGTGCCACGGGCTGATGGCAAGCATGCCTGCGCCGATGAGTCCGGTAAGACCGGCATATTGTTTTTGGTCGGTTGCCCATAGGAGATTTTTGAGAAAGAGATACATCACAAATACAGTCAGCGTTCCAATAACGGCTGAGGCGAGGCGTACAGACCATTCAGTGAGTCCAAATACGGCAACGAATGGAACCGCAGCATAAAAGGGAAGAGGAGGACGGTAATCGCCGAATGATTCAAAAAAAATCGGAAATGATTTTCCGTGTTCATCTTTCCCTGTTGTCGTCAGTGTATATGCGTTGTACCCGATGCTCGCTTCATCACAAAAAAAACCAGCTGGTATCGTCCCCAAGTGCCATATGCGGAGGACGAAAGCAACTCCGATGAGAAAGAGACAAAAAGAGGTTTCTCCGTGGCGTCTGATATACGGTTCTCTTTTTAGAAGAAGGTTATTTGACTTCATACTCTGGACAGAGTGCTTGTTTTGTATAGATATCGTAGGTATTTTTCGTATCCGTAAACACTGGTTTGGTGATCGAGCGGAAATAGGACGGATCAATGGTCGGTAAATCCGGATCATTGACAATTTTTTCTACAGTGATATGTGTGATCGCATATTTTTTTATAAGACTGCAAAATACTGTCACATCGCGCGTCTCATACATTTTTTTCAGAATCGGCATACGGTCTTCTTCGTAGCCTGCTGACCAGGCGAAATACGGCCACCCTAAAAATATTGACCGTCCGGCGATGGATGCCGGGTTATAGAGATAGGATGTATTGAGGATGATTGCGTTTTTCGGTGTATTTGTCGCAAACCATGTCGCGATCTCGTGTTTCGGGATATCATTCATTTGAATTTTATTATCATTGGCTACTGCAAAAAAGTCGATGATGCCGGAGAGAGTGAGAATCAGACAACAGCAGATAGCTATCAGCTTCCAGACTTTTTGCATTATCTGATAGCTGAAGGCTGAAAGCTGACGGCCGGTTGATAGAAATGGAAGCGTAGGTTTTTTTACACTAAACAAAGAAACGATTGTATATGCACTCAGCATGTTGCCGAAAACCATGAAGAAGTTAAAAAATTTATGATTGGCGGCAATTTCGACGGAAAATTTGAAACAGTTGGCGATTATAAAGAGAAAAAACATGGGAATGAATACTTTTTTTATCTTCCATGGAACCAGGAAAAATCCGATGGGGATGAGCATCATGTGGAGGCCGAGATTGTGAAACCAATACTGTACAAAAGAGAGCGGGGTGAGTTGCCCATGGATGAGATACCCCGGATACCACGCGAATTGTGATTGGGCATGGGTCACAAGAAAAAGTTGTGCCAGGACTGGTCCTTCGGAAAGGACGGCAGTGAGAAAGAGAAAAACCCGCAGCGTTGGGAAGACGAGGAAATACCATCCCAAGAAAAGCCCGAGAACCAGGAGCATGGGTTGGTGGAGGAATGGCAGAAAGCACAGGAGAGGAACGGTGATGAAAAGGTATGGCAGTTGTTTTTTCCATGGTTTATTTCTGATACAAAGGACAAGGGTTAAACATCCGAGAACGAGGGCAAAGCCGAGGGCGAGGTGCCGTTGGTTGGTATAAATATTCAGGTTCCAAAAAGCAGATACCAATCCATTGTCCCACGGACCAAATGATGGAAATTCCGTGTTTTTTATGATATCTAAAGGAGTCGTCAGAGAGAGTGGATGTTTTTCGAAAAACCGGAGGAACGAGAGAGAACCATTGAAAAGAAAAAAAATGACAGAGAGAAGTGGGATTGCCCATGATGTACGCGCGTTGTCATCGCGAATCCTGAAAGGATGTGGCGATCCCTGCCTGCCGGCAGGCAGGTTTATCATAGAGATTGCTTCGTTGTTACACTCCTCGCAATGACAGCCTTTATAAAGTGTTCTTGCTAAATAATAAATGAGGAGCAGGAGGGCAGTGAAACTGAGAATGGACGGGATGTTGAGCGCCCAATCAATCCGGATTCCAATTTTTTCCATGATGCCGACTATCATGTAAAACAGAAAATGGTACCGGATGGGAGCACCCGGATAGATTGGGTATTCAGGAAGTTGGAAATGTATGACGCGGTCAAAATTTCCACCCAGGGAAAACGATCGGATGAGGGGAATATGGGCACCGAAATCACTCCAGCATTTTCCGGCAATCTCAATTGCCTGATTTTCTCCATCGTAGGAAAATGTCCGGAACATGAGCCAGGTGGAAAAGAGAAGACAGAAGAGGAAAAAAAGAAGAGGGAAGATGGAAGAGGATGAAAGATGAGAGAAAAGAAATGCGATGCGTTTTTTCATATAAGTTTCTTATTATTACTATACCAGAGAAAAAGATGCGGATGAATGGCAGAGATATGAACAATTGAATTTAGTATACGCGATATGCACGTGCATCGCTGGGATACAAAAATAGCTTCATTTTTTAAGATTTAAAAAGCGAGGGAGGAGGATGAGTTCAAGGAGGAGAAATATTGAGAGCGTCATTCCGAGATACCATGCAAAATTATTTGGCGATGCACGGTCGATATATCCGCCAATCGTCCAGGCAAGGAACGCGTAGGGGAGTTGAGAGAGAAGGACAACGGTTGAAATTGCTGTTGCTCTATTTTTTGATTCGATATATCGATTCAGAAGGATGGAACGAATGTTTCTAAATGTGGTAGAACTTGAAATACGGAGAATGATAAGGAGTGAACCAAGAGCGATTCCAACATATTTAGCTGCCAGAAAACTTAAAAGAAGGCACCCGGTGGCGATAATAAAAAGTATTTTTGGACCAAAAAGGGATTTAAGTTTTGGAAAACCATACGAGGCAAGTGCTGAAAGGATGTACCCTAGAGCAAAGAGGATACCGACACCACGGGAATCCATACCATACTGCCGGGCTTGGGAGATACCAAGAATTTGAGCTGCGATAAAATAACCAGAACCAACAGTGATAAGGATGATGGAAATCCATGCTACTTTTTTTGATTTTGTAATTTCCAAAAAACCAGCGATATTTTGTTTTAGAAATTGATTGAGGTGATATTTTTTCGTGTCAATACGCGGTTCTACCAGGAGAAGCGTGAGACCTGCTGCTACCACATAGATTCCTGCTTGGATGATGTAGGGGAGATTTGGATGGATAAAGTAGAGAAACCCGCCGGTAATGGATGCAATGAATAATCCAATCCAGACAACGGTTTCCATACGGGAGATGACATGATCGAATGCTGATTCTTCTCGGTGTTCTTTGAGGGTATCATACGCGAGCGCTTCAAGGCTTCCGGAATACAGGGAATTGGCGAGTTCCCGGAATATTTCCAATAAACAAAATATCCAAAATGATTGCGTGAGTGTCATTCCTATCATCACCAGGGCAAAGAGGGAAAAGGAGAGGAAGACAGATGTTTTTCTACCAACAATATCCGCAAATGCACCAGTGGGGATTTCGAAACAAGTTGTTACAATAACCCTGATTGCTGTTATAGCAGCAATTTCTTGGATAGTTAAGAATCGAAGGTAAAAGAAGAACCATACTGCTATAGGCAGCCAACATTCGTTAAGAAATGAAAGAACATAGGCGATGCGGATAGTTCGAAGGTATTGTGATGGCTTGTTCATACACATTATTCTATCATAAGGAAAATCACTACCACAGCTATGCACGTGCATCTCCAGTGTAGTGGTTTTTGAAAAATATGGTATGTTACTCTGCAGTACTGAGTTTAGTGCTAGTTATTTCTGCAGTCTGAAGCGGATGGAGAGGGCAACAAGTGCAAGAATCCCGAAAATGGTGAGTAGGATTGAATAGTCTGGCACTGTGATAGCGAGTGGAAAAAGACCAAGAGAGATGATGAGTGTTGGAATGACGGTATTTACTGCGTGTTTCCACCCATATACAGCAGTATAAAGCCAGAAGATAAGGAGTGAGATCAGCATCCATGCTCCAAAGAATCCATGGTAGAGTGTGAGAGAGAAGTAGGGGACACTTTTCCATGATGCGAAAAATTCCATGGTGGGATCGATGGTAAAACTTGTCATATAATGCCACAGCGGGAAGTATACGGCAAAAAGAACAGTTGTTAGGATGAGATCCCGGATGAGCAGTTGTTTCTTGTTTCTCATCCCAAGCCATATGAGCATACCAGCAAAAAGAAGATACAAAGGGGTCATAAGGACATATACTTTGGCAACCTGTGTACTTGGGGCAAGTTTTTTCCCAATATTGACCCGAATACTTGGTGTTGAAAATAAACTTTTTTTATCCCAGACGAGAGCAACTGACGAATCACCGAATGATCTTTTGTTGATACTCAATCCACTTACCAGATTATAATCACGTGTCCCCCTAATGGTCATTTCCATCATGAAATCCTGAGCACCGGTTGGATTTTCAAAACCTTGGTAATTGAGATCAGAAATACCGACGGTTTCATATCTCACTCGGATGATTGCCTGGCCATCGGCAGGGAGTTTCCCTTCCCATTTGAGACCATCAATACTGTTTCCTTGAAAAGAAATACGGGATTTGGCTTTTCGTATCTCTTTCCCATCAACGATGAGTGTAGCGTTGCTTATTTCACTTTTATTGATTTCTGCAGGGAATGGGAATTCAAAGGAGACTACTGCTTCTTTATCGAGTGTATTTTTTAGCATATATTCAGCTTCAAATTGTGTCTTAAACGTCGGCTCGTATTCTAATCCTTTTTTTACAAAATCAGCAGTCAAATCGATGGTTCCTTTGGTGCTGATGATGCCGGAGTTTTTAATAAATTCTTCGAGTTGTTTATCGTCGTATTTCTTTTCGTTAAAAAGTTCGGTATCTTTGGAAATTTTATTGAGAAGTGGGGCACTTTGAACAACTGCTCCCCGGTAGACATTGGAGATTTCTGTTTTTCGGATCACATTCACGGCATTTCTCGTTTGAACGACTGAGGCCATGACCATGCTAAAGAGAAAAATGAGTCCAGTGCACAATCCCACGATCAGGCCATACTTGATAACCGTTGCATGTACTGTAAACCGGGAAAAGAATGTGGGAGAGGATTTTGGTGATTGTATTGCCATAGAACAGAAAAAGTATACCAAACTCTGACATAGGATGGCAAGAGATAGCTATGATATTGATTTTTGGCGTCAGCGATATGTATGTACTGGGGATGCATGCTCCAAATAGGACTAACGGAGTGATACCGTATCATTTTTTCCATGTGTTACAATGGGTAATATGCTTTTTTCGATGCCTGTCTCAGATTTTTTTCTTGTCTTTCAATGGTGGAGTGCATTGTTTCTGGTTGGTGTGGCTGCGTATCCGCTCACGAAAAAGATATTCTTGGATTGGTTTGACCGCGGATATTTATTCAGTAAAGCGGTTGGGATGGCGGTGGTGACGTACCTCATTTTTCTCTTTGGAACAATCCATATAGTACCGTTTACATTTCCGTCAATCCTTCTTTGTATCGGAGTTGTGTTTGCAGGAGGAATACTTATCAATGCTAAATGCCAAATGCGACATGCTAAATCAATAACAAATTTGAAATTTACTATTTTTAATTTGAATTCATCCGCCAGTCGGCGGATCAAATTTCAAATTTCAAATTGGAAAAATATACAGTGGAAGTATATTGTTCTGGTCATTTTTGAAGAGCTTGTTTTTTTCCTCGCACTCTTATTCTGGAGTTGGGTAAAGGCACATGAACCGAATATTGAAGGATTGGAAAAATTCATGGACTACGGATTCATGCAGTCCTTGTATAACAGTCAGTATTTTCCGGCGCCTGATATGTGGTGGGCGGGGGGATCGATCAACTACTATTTTTTTGGCCATCTGGTCACCGCAGTTCTCACTAAGCTTTCAGGATTGGATCTTTCTACGACCTTTAATTTGATGCTGGCAACACTGTTTGCTCTCACGCTGACAATGAGTTTTAGTATTGGGTATCAGCTATCAGCTATCAGCCATCAGCTATCAGACAGTCTGAAGACTGAAAGCAGAAAGCTGAAAGCTCTTTTTGTTGGCATTCTCACTGCTTTCCTCGTCACTTTATCCGGAAACATGCAGACATTGTATGCGTTTACGAAAGGATACACCGGGGAAGATGTTGTCCCGTTTTGGACAGTGCTGTGGGGGATACAGGACATTGGGGGGATTAGTGGGATATGGGACGGGACGTTTCTGGGAAAACTTGGGGAGGGGATGAACCGTTATTGGTATGCCAACGCGACGCGGTTTATTCCGTTTACAATCCATGAATTTCCCAGTTATTCGTTTGTGGTTTCAGACATTCACGGACATGTACTGGCAATCCCGTTTGCTTTATTGGCTATAGCGTTGTTGATTGTTGTTTTTTCTCAATCCATACAGACTCGAAGCACGAAATCCGAAGCACCAAATCCTAAACAATATCAAAATACAAAAACTCAAAATGTAAAACATTTCCTTTTTGGAATTTTAGATTTGCGTTCGTTTGTTTCGGATTTTGGATTTAGAGTTTCGGATTTTTACCATCTTGTATTTTTTGGTTTTCTTCTCGGTATCCTCCTCATGACCAACGCGTTGTCCGGGCCGATTTATGGAGCATTATTTGTTCTTTTGGTCGGTATGCAGGTTGTTCTGCCGTTTCTTTTGAGGAAAAACCATGATTACTTTGAGCTCTTTAAGCAAATTATGATACCTATTGATATCGTTGGCATTGTGGCGTTTGTTACCGCTCTCCCGTTTCTTCTTCATTTTTCCTCATTTGCGACCGGGATTGGCGTGAACTGCCCCCCAAGTTTTCTGGCAAATACAAAAATTGGCCCCTTCCTCTTTGAGGGGGTGGAGAAATGCCAGAAATCACCGCTCTGGATGATGACCCTTCTCTGGGGATTTTTTTGGTTTACCGGCGCTTGGCTTTTTATCAAACAAATATGGACGAAAGATCAATGGGACAGTGTAATCCATAGAATACTAAAAGTATTCTTTTTTTGGGCTCTCATACTCATCATCATTCCTGAGTTTTTCTACGTTAAAGATATCTACCCAGCGCATTTCCGGAGCAATACGATGTTCAAGCTCGGGTATGAAGCGTTTATATTGTGGTCCATAGTGTCAGGGTATGTGATAGTACATTTTCTTTTTTGGAGAAAAGAGAAGTCAGAGGTCAGAGGCCAGAAATTTCAGACATCGTCTTTTTATCTCCGTCTTCTCTTTTTTCTCTTAGTGCTTCCTCAGCTGTTTCTCATCTCCATTTATCCTATTTTTGCCGTGCGGTCCTATTTTGGAGAACTGAGAACATATAAGGGAATCTATGGGTTAGGGTGGCTGGAAAAAGAGTTGCCGGGCGGATTTGACGCAATTGTTTGGTTCAAGAGTACGATCAAGGATCAACGATCAACGATACACTTTTCTCTCGTCGAGGCGCCGGGAGACAGCTATACGCATTATAACCATGTGTCCGCATTTAGCGGGATCCCTACGGTTGTTGGGTGGGGCGTCCATGAATGGCTCTGGCGGGGAAGCTATGATCTCGTAGGACCGCGGGTGGAGGAAGTGAAAGTCATCTATACTTCAGACGATCAGGAGGAAGTTCGGGCAATTTTAGAGAAATATGCTGTCCGGTATATTATAGTTGGAAGTCTGGAGCGGAAAAAATACCCGGAGCTGCGGGAAGACATCATCAGTCAGATCGCTACTCCGGTATTTGAATCAGGGGATACGGTGGTCTATGAGGTGAATAAATAGGCAGCCTTCCTGCGACTTCGCTCAGGATAAACTGGCCTTGTGAAGTTAGTTTTTTTCATACCTTTTGAAAATGACTCTGTGGGGACATACACGTGTATGTCCGGTATAGTCATTTTTGTGGTTCATAGTGTTGATAAGTTTTTTTCTCTCCTTGACAAACAACACGGAACGTACGTACAATACGTTTATAACTCGCGTTTCCTCTTTGACGAAACTTGATGTTTCCATGATATTTTCCATCATTTCATACTGATAGTCATTTTTAGGGGATATAGTAGAAACATATATACTACCGGAACGCAGTTTTTATTTGAATCAATATAAATTTATTAATAAACGTGTCATCTCGATTCCAATGGGATTCCTCGCAAAAGCCTCGGGATGACGAATGAATATGGCTTATAGAGCTTCTACAAAACGGTCTTCAGTGACGAAATCAGAACCAACGGAAACAAAAGCACCTGTTCAGACAGAAAAACAGGATGTTCTTGAAGTGCCTCCTACAAAAGCAGACGAGTTGTCTATTGATGCCTTGATTGGAGGCCCCATTTCTTTCGGAGATGCATCAAGAGGGAGTGAAGAGAAGAGAGAGAAGTCTGATACAGCCATGCTGACTCCATCGACACCAGCCGCCACACCAACCGCTCCAGCTTCCGGACCTGTTCCTACTGGATATCCATCGTATGAACCGCGGGATCAGGGTACTAGCCAGTATTCGGCTATGTCAGGTGCCGGTCGGTATCCGTCTTCTCAAGGCGGGTATCAGAGATACAATAGACCGGGGGGCGGGTATCAAGGCGGACAGAGTCAGGGCGGATATGGCGGTGGATACCGACAGCAGCGGTTTGGTGCTCCTTACCGACGACCGCAGAGGGATTTTTCCCAAGGAGAAAACGGGACGCTCCAAGATATTGCCGTACCGACGGAAACGGTAAAAGGGATTCTGGATATCATGCCGGAAGGCCATGGATTTTTGCGCCCGAAATTTACCCCAAGCGATAAAGATGTGTATATTTCCCAGTCCCAAATCCGGAGATTTCTTCTCCGAAATGGGGATGAGGTCACCGGACAAGCCCGGCAGCCCAAAGATAACGAACGCTATTGGGGGCTTTTGAAAGTAGAAAAAATTAATGACATTGAAGCAGAGGGTATGAAGGAGCGTCCGCGATTTGATGATTTGGTTCCTGTTTACCCGAGCGTCCATTTAAAATTGGAAACCGGACCACTCCCTTTGTCCACAAGAATTATCGACCTCTTGTCTCCTATCGGATTTGGCCAGCGGGGACTCATTGTTTCTCCGCCAAAAGCCGGGAAAACGACGATTTTGAAAGAAATTGCTACAGGCATTACGGCGAACTATCCCAACGTCCATCTCATGGCAGCCCTCATCGGTGAGAGGCCGGAAGAGGTGACGGATCTCACGAGAAGTATTAAAGGTGAAGTATTGTCCAGTAATTTTGACCAGTCTCCGCAGGAGCAGGTACGGGTCGCCGAAGTAGCGCTGGATCGCGCCAAGCGCTTGGTCGAAAACGGATTAGACGTTGTTATTCTCCTGGATTCCGTGACCCGGTTAGCCCGCGCATACAATATGGTGGTCAATCCATCCGGCCGGACGCTTTCCGGAGGATTTGATCCGGCAGCTCTCTACCCGGCCAAGAAATTTTTAGGAGCAGCCCGCTGTATTGAATCACCCATTGATGCGACAAAAACGAATGGATCATTGACCGTTATTGGTACGTGTTTGGTCGAAACCGGAAGCCGTATGGATGACCTTATCTACGAAGAATTTAAAGGAACCGGCAATATGGAGCTTCACCTGTCCCGAAAATTGCAGGAACGGCGGATTTTTCCGGCCATTGATATTTCTTCCTCAGGTACCCGCCATGATGAGCTTATGCTCGGCGAGGAAGCCATGAAAAAAGTTGTAACGCTGCGCCACATGCTGGCACTTCTTTCTGACGACGAGCAGACCGCGATGATGATAGAGCGCCTTGGGAAAACCAAATCCAACGAAGAGTTCATCGAGAGCCTCACACAGGGATAGGATGCTCTACTATTTTAAGATACCTTCGGATTTACAAAATTGTTCTACTGATGTAGTCCATTTGTGTTCTGAGTAGGCATTTTCTAGAATATGAGATAACGGTTTCCCTTCTACCATTTCACCTAGTGGTGTACGAACGAGACGTATTGGAAGACCAAATCCTGCGAGCACCTGTGCTGAACTTGTTACTAATCCCCATACAGTAGGAAGCTGCGCATTATCATATGCTTCCCAAAAAAGTTTTCCACTAAGTGACAAGAGTGTAGTTAGTTCGATTAAAGCCAGAGACCCTCTTAATTGTGGAGATTCATATTGTATATAGCTGTCTACTAATTTTTCTGTAAGTTCATTTTTTTCACCGGGATTGAGTTTGTTTAGACTATCTTGAATTGGTAGTGGCAGTTCTGGTGTTTTCATAAGACTTATATTTTATCAAATAGATAAGGCAATGTCAAGTTATAGGATAGTTTTTGAGGCTAAATTTTTGGCACAGAAGGAGACTGCGGTGATAGAGGAATAGGGAGGTATACCGCTTTCAATGGTTTTTTGCCAAATGGTTCCCATGTTTGGGTGTTTACTGTGGTTTTTAATGTGTCCAGTGTTTTGAGTTCAGGAGTGGCAATAGTAGGCGAAAGTCCCACAAGTCTATTCATCGCTTGTCTCTCTTCTTGACTTGTTGGATTCCCATCATGTGTTTTTTGGTATAGTTCTGCCATAGATCGGATTTTTGTTTGAAGTGTTTCTGGACACTCTGTTGCTACGTTTATTCCTACAGAATCATTCGGTCTGATTACGGTTTTGCCGGAAGGGTCTTGTGAAAGAAAAATAAGACGGTCGACGGTGTGTTGATCACCTGGTTTTGCTGGGTTAACATCAAACGTAGCAGTTACTTGTCGTAATCCTGTTTCCGGGTGTTCTGTAGGTTTATAGTAGCGTACTTCTCTTGCGGTTTGGGCAGATTCTACTGTCAACAAAGGGTGGGCTGCGGTCATATATATTGCTCCCTTTTTACTTTGCGACTCACCTAGTGCAGGCGGAGCATCACCAACAAGAAGAAAAGGACCATCGGAAATCGTAAGTCCTTCCTCAGGGATTTCAACCCGTTCTAACTGTTCTCCGTTCGGACTATGAAGCATATCAGGGAGATTGGGTTTATTAAGGAGCTGACTTGTGGTTTCAGCCCACTGATGCATAGGAGTTGTATGTTCTTGTGGAGCTGGAGGTTGCGGTAAATCGAGCGATTGGTTTGCCATTGTTTATAGTATATATCAATCTTAGTAGATTGCAACAGGATGTCAGGAAATTATTGCCCTTTTTAGTGATCGTTATTTTGAAGCGGCAAGGCAAAAAAATCCCTTTGAGGATATCTCACTTGCGTTCGAGATGACGATGGTGATGAAAAAGACTGAATAGTTATTTTTTTTAGTTGAATTGACAAGATTATAGAATCATTATATGATTCTGTCATATGATATACCCACAGCTTATTAAGAATGAAAAATTTACGAACATTCAGCGGGCACAGGCTGGTCTTACCAAGCTTCTTGAAGATGCCCATAAAACGGATTCGTTTTACCGTGTCATGAAGAACGATACCCCACTAGGAGTTCTCATCCCTAACGCCATGTGGGAAGATTTTGTGGAGGATATGGAGGCACTTGCATCTTCAACATATATTGGTTCAATTAAGAAGGCACGGAAGGAAAAGCGAAGATATACGCTGGAGGAAGTAAAGAAAAAATTAAAACTATGATATGTATTCCTGCCTGTTTGCCCCATATGCGCTCAAAGACCTGAAAAAGCTTCCTGATTATGTCCAATCGGCAATTCTTCAGAAAATAGATCATATTGTTTCCTCAGATCGACCTTTGAATTTTGCTAAGAAACTGACTCATTCAGAGCTTGGGTCATATAGGTTCCGGATTGGGGATTATCGAGCTGTTTTTGATGTGCAGGGAGTAACTATTATTATTCTGCGTATCGGGCACCGAAAAGATATTTATCGATAAAACCACATCCAATGAAGAATTCCTCGAAAGCCTGAGTCAGGGATAAGATAATCTACGAATCTACGAATTTACTAAAAGAGGTGAAGTTTTGAAAATTTCACTTAGCAAAATATGTACATATATTGTAAAGTGCATATTTTCATCCTCCAGTTACCGGCTTTTACTCTGTCGTACAACACCCCAGTGAAACAAATAAACCGTCATAACGTCATTGATTTTCTGCTTCACTAGATCCTTCTCCCGATTGAATCTGGATCAGGATGACACAAAACCATAGATTTTGAGATGAGTTCTAGTTGATCACCCACCAGTTGAAGGAGACGGGGATTGAGGTTGGAGAGGAGATAGAGACAGTAAATGCGTTGTCTGACGTATCTGTCACTGACAACGTCCTATCTGTATATGTTGTGGGTGTGATAAAGACCAGTGAGTTTTTTGTGACCTGCGAAGACTGGATCACAATAGATGCATTCCCACTCAAAAGCGTGCTTTGACCAACAGAAGACGAGCTCACTTCTGTTTCTTCTTGTGTATTTGCCCGTACGAGTGTCAATTTTTCGGTTTTTAGATCTTTTGCTGTTAAATTTCCTGACATACTTGCATGGCCATCTTCATCAAAAGAGACCACTGTTTTCCCGTCAGCTCCTTTGATGAGAAGTTTGCCAAATGACGTTGTCCCTTGGTTCTGGGAATCTAGAGAGAGATTTCCGGAATCCGGCGCAGGAAGATTACCGGAATCTGTGCTTTCTGACTGAATATTTACCAGGTTGATAGCCAGATCTCCGGCAAGCGGTGAGAGTGTGTTGGTTTTTATTGCCCCATCAACGAAAAGGTTGTTTCGTATAGTCACATCGCCTTGTTCATTGAGAACGAGGAGTCCATCCATCATATCTATGCCGTAGAGTCCGGATTTTTGGAACATAATGGGACCGCCCAGAGATTGGATGCCGTCAACATCCATTTTGATGGTTGCATCCACCAGGAGTGATCCGGCGATCATGGTTTCTCCAAGCGTTGCTCCGCCGAATGCGGTAATGTTTCCGAGAGTTTTTAAAGCGTTGATGGTTATTTGTTTGCCTGAGAGATTGACATCCACCGGTGTCTCCGGAGTGGTATCAAAAATGGAAGCGATAAGGGCACTGGCTGAAGCAGAGAGAGGAGAGATGAGGAGATCGGGAGATGGAGAGACGAAGTCAGAAGAAAGAGACGGTTGAGTGGCTTGAGATTGAGATGAAGAGAGAAGAGAGAGGTCGGAGGAAAGAGATGAGACAGAGGATTGGAGGCTGGAGAGTGTGTTATTGAGATCACCAAAACTTGTTTTAATCGTATTGGCAACAAGCGTGCCTGAGACTGTTGAATCGCCGGATACCGTGAGATTGCCGGCAATTGTTGCACTGCCATCAACGTCAAGGAGAACTTGGTCAGGGGATCCCTCGACTTCGCTCGGGATGACAACGGAAGAAGCAATAACTGATTGAGCGGAAATCGTGGCAGCGCTCGAAATAGTACCAAGGGTTGAAATGTTTCCTTCGACGTCCATAGCGGTCACTACAGTGCCTTCGTCATTTTTTACTCTGATTGCAGGAAGAGGAGAGATAATGCTATTACTTGATAGATTATTATTGTTCGCATCAGTAAGTAATAGATCGATATTGTCAGAACTAAGCGGAGAGAGCGTGTCTGTTTTGAGATGCTCAATAGACCCATTCGTGATATGAAATGATATTTTATTATCTTCAAATGCAGTATTAATAGTGTTTACTACATATTCTGAGATATTTGTTCCGCCAATGGCAAGAGTATCGGTAGAGATGGTTCCGGCTGAGAGGATTGTTGTTTTCAGTGTGTCGATAACAGCACTGGCAAAGATGCCAAACATACTGGTAAAAGAAAGTTTTTGGGATTGCAATGTTGATTGTTGATTGACGACGGTTGTTGCGAGTTCTTCAATGGTTTCTATGAGCGGTTCAAAAGGGAACGAGTCAGAAGCGGAGGTTTCAGATATGGTATCAGACTCATCATCCATAGGCGTTGGCGTCAATTCCTGTTTTTCTGAAAGCTCCGGTGTAGTTTGAGGAGGAATGGGTGTTGGCTTGTTGGTTTCGGTTTCCATCCCGAGTATTGAGCCTGTAGGGATGATCCGTTGCCGGAGTGATGCGTGTTCTTTTTGCCCTATGACATGGATTTGCGTGAAAATAGCACCGGATCCTAGGAAGAGGAGGAGAAGGGCAAGCCCGAGAGGAAAGAGCGGAGAATGGGGAGCAGATGGCAGATCGCAGATGGCAGATCGCAGAGGGTAGATTTTGGATCGCAGTACTGCGAGCGGAGTCTGTATAAGGGATCGTATTGGCAGAGAGGGAAGACCGCGGATTGTTAACCGTTGACCTGTTTCGTTCAAGTCCCAGTGAGGTGAGTCGTTGATTACGGATTTTGGAAGCGGCGGCTCCGGTATATCAATGAGTTCCTGTTGCATATCGGTGAGGCGAGGGGATGCCGGCTCAGAGTTTGCGGAGCGGAAGAGTGCGGCGACAACTGCTCTTGTTTCCGGTCTGAGAGGTTCTTTGCGTTGGGTTTCTATTTTTTGAGGTTCGGTGTGTGTGGCTGTCTTTTTCAACATTTGCTTCTCAATGACCTCTGTGGTGAGAATCGGTTTGTTGGATTGAGCAATAAAGACAGAGGGATTTGGTCTTGGCAGTCTTTGGTATGGAGTGCGATGTGCTAAAAGGGTTGCTAAATCGTGTGGATAATACCGTCTAGCACCTCCCGGGGTACGAGTGCTTACGATGATCCCTGCCTGTTCCCATCGAAGGAGAGTGTTTTTGGATATCCTAAGGAATTTGGATGCTTTGTCCAAGGCTAACGGGTATTGGGGAATCTTGATGCTGTGTGATGTATTTTCCGGTTTTTTCAATGTTCGTTTTGATATAGTAAAATATGTTTTGATAGCATCCAATCCTTCGTTTGGAATATGGTGAATTCCATGAGCATCGAGGCTGGATTGGAGTTTTCCTTCATGAATCCACGCACGAATGGTACTTTTTGAAACACCAAGTATCTTTGCTGATTGGCCGATAGTGTATAGATTTTTCTTTTCCATAGGTGTTTAGAAAGTGAATTCGTTAATTAAATTACCGCATATGTGTAATTCCCAAGGAATGAATCGGGAATTATAGCCCGATTGTAGGTGGGTTTTGGAAGCTAGGGTAGGGTGCATATATCTATTACATCGGATGAATGTTTCTTTGTCAAATAGCCTTGCGCGGAATAGGGGCATCGAGGCTATGCTATAGGATATTGCGGGAATAAAATACGGGGAAAATAGAGTATATTTAATTATAGGATTATAAAATATTTTCCTTTTCTATTTTTATATTTAGATTGTTAGAAAGCCAAAATTCATACAAAATGCGGATGTTACTTATTGAAACACAGAGTTTTAAATGAAAAAATGCGGTAGAGAATGCTGAAAACCTATAATTATAGTTATTACATCTGTGATCTATGATTCACGGTCTACAATCTACGGTGATTTGCTTCCTTTTCTCATTTCTGCTACCCTTTTGGGTACCATGAATAGAGAATGGCAGGAATTCTTTTTTGATATCCGATCCTGGTGGCGCGGGTGGTATCTCTACGGAGAACGCCACGCAACGAAGTTCGGCATCGGGTTCGAAGCGCGAAAAGACAGTATCGTTGATTTCCTCCTTGCCCGTCGTGGTACGTACCAATGGCCGTTTCTTCATCTTTCCCTTATTATTCTTCTTCTTACCGGTGTACTGGCTGCGCCCATCGTGGCTTCATCATATCCGGGCAGCGCTAATGACCTCACGAGCGAGACACCGCCTTCAGCAGTATTGTCTACCCTCGACCTTTCTCAGACCGTACAGACACAGATTTCTGAAAAACCACGGGATAAAGTGGAGATATATATAGTAAAGGAAGGGGATACGATATCCAGCGTTGCTGAGAGTAAAGGAATATCCTCCGATACGATCAAATGGGCAAATGATCTCAAAAAAGACGCTCTTGCTATCGGTCAACAGTTAAAGATTCCTCCGGTGACGGGTATGATGCATAAAGTCCGTGAAGGGGAGACGATCTACACGATTGCAAAGAAGTATCGGACGGACGCGCAAAACATCGTTAACTTTCCGTTCAATGACTTTGCTGATCAGGATACGTTTGCTTTGAACGTCGGGCAGGATCTTGTCGTACCGAACGGTATCCAGCCTGAGGCTCCACCGGTTGTCATACCCAAAGCTCCGATGTTTGCTGTTGGCCAGGGAACGGGACGGTTGTTGTGGCCAACCAGCGGCGGTATTACCCAGTATCCTTCCTGGTATCACACGGCTATTGATATAGCAGATAACGCTGCTCCGGGAATTGCTGCAGCTGACAGCGGAACAGTGGTGCTCGTTGAGTACCTGCGGTATGGCTATGGATTCCACATCATTATTGATCATGGAAATGGCCTTTCAACGCTTTATGGCCATATGCAGGCGATGTATGTCAAGCCCGGAGACCGTGTTGCCCGAGGCCAGATTATCGGTAAAATGGGATCTACCGGCCGGTCCACGGGAACCCATCTTCACTTCGAAGTCCGGAATGGCGGGGTAACGGTAAATCCACTTCCTTATATTAAGTAACTTTTCTTTGGAAAAAAGCTTGATAGATTGCTATAAATTTTTATTAGCACTCACAGTATTTTATTGCTAATATTTTATTTCTTCGTTGATGTGACAATATAGCCTGGATATTTTTTGAAGCTGGATATTTTTTCCCGAGTATTCTATTAGGGAAAAGTGTTTATTGCATTTTTACCGCTTCTTGCGCTTAGATTGTTATAGCAACCCTTCGGGAATAAAAAAAGAGATCAATTTCTTTCCGGAGCGTTTTTGAAGGAGAGGAGATATTTCATGAGAGTGAGTGGACCCGAAGAGACTCGAACTCTCCACCTCTGCAATGCGAATGCAGCGCTCTACCAGATGAGCTACGGGCCCCGTACTATCCATTAGTTCTATTTTAGTGGACCCGAGGGGAATCGAACCCCTTTCCTCTCCATGCCATGGAGATATACTACCGGTATACGACGGGCCCTTTTTACATAATTCATGACTATTATATCAGCTTTTTATTTTCTAAAGTATCTTGAAAATTCAGATGTGTGGATTGGCGAGAATATATAAAATCATTTTAGTTTTTTTGACACGTACGTACGTGTGTTTCTTACTAAAATAGTCTGAATTACGAAATGGGAAATGACTGTTTAGATTGTACTGACTTGTCATTCCCGCGCAGGCGGGAATCTAGGTTATAGAAATCTGGATCCCGGGTCAAGCCCGGGGTGACATAAAATAGCTTTATTCATTTCGTAATTCAGATTAAAATAAGAAAGAATAGTTTTGTAAAAAACCAATAGAATACGTATTGGCTTTCAGACACTGTCTGATTGGTGATGACGAGAGGTAGAGAGGAAGTTGCTCCGCTTTTTGCCGGAGTACAGGCTAGTACTCTGCTTCGAGAAGTATCATCTGATACTCCTCTTTAAGCAGGGTGCTGACTAGTACCCTACTTCTATTTGAACGCCGGCAACCTGCGGATTGTTCACACTCATTTCCTGATTGATGAAGGTACCAAGAATGGCACCAACGCCCAGCATGAGAGCAAACACGACCACAAACATCCAGCTTTTCAGAAGAAGCAAATAATTCTTCTGGCCGGGTGCGGCAGAAACGTGCCGAGTCGCGCGCGCAGTCTTTGACCGACGCACAGTTTTTTTCTTCATATATATCCAGAGTTGCATATTGAGAGACGTGCTGTCAAGGGGTGAGTTGCGGGTTGCGAGGAATTATTGAGGTTTTTTTGGAAAAAAGTCAAGTACTTGACAATGAGTACGAAATACCCCCATATTATTATTATATATAGAAAAAGACTTCTTTTGTGATAACGCGTTCCGGAACAAAAAAAAAGGGAAAACGTGTGTGTTTTTTGTGGTTTGGAAAACATATCCGTACTTCCTCTGAATGAGAGCATTTTTTCAAAGTCCGTGGCACATCAATGAAGAAAAAAAACATACCGCACACCGCGCAGGGTCTTCTACCCCTACAAATGATTTAGTAGTTGATAGTTTGAATCAGTCTGATCCATGGGTTATTCATGCTGATACAGGAAAACGGCCGACTCTTCGAAGCGTCCTTATGTTTATCGTGTTTGCCACGATGACTATAAGTACTGCGACTGTGGTGGTGGTCATGCAACGCAACAGTTCGGAAGATGTACGAAGTAAAGCTGCCGGTTCCGCATATCCTCAACCGGTGATTAATGCATCCGGACAGTGTGTTGCAAACTGTACCGGTATCCCGTCCAATGTTTTCGTTCCTGCCCAACCTACGGTTCAGCCTCAAATCACTCAGGGAACAGGTGGACCGAAAGTGAGGCCTATGCCGGCCGCTATAACCGCTCCACCGCCATACACCACTACTACGGTCAACCCCGCCAGCATGGCGCTTACCGGTGCTCCCGCCCAGACTGCAGCTGCGGGTGCGCCACAAGCGTCTGATACGAAACCCCAAGCAGGCGCACCCACGATTATTTCCTCCCGGGAAGATAATTGCGAGTCCGATGCCCAGACGCAGACCGGGTATTGCACATGGACACAATACACCTGGGCAGCCAATGAAAATGCACGGCTCAACCTCAACCTCAAAGCACAAGGTAAGGCGACGCGGTCGCTGCGCAAAGGCAATGAAACCATCAAAGATGCCAGCGGAAATGACACTGGGGTGACTGTCAGTTCGCGGGTTTTTGATATTTATAGCAAGCAAAATACGCCCGGATATAATGCTCAGAGCCAATATGATGGATTGGTCGCTGCAATCTATGGAGAAGAGAAAACGGTCATGGGTACTGCCGAGGCAGAACAAGCACGTACTCAGATTCTCAATCCGACTCTCTCTGGTGGAAAGCCTTTGACAAAGCTTGAAGAAGCGAAGAATAAAGCAGCACAACTGGAGCAATCCGCACAGAAAGCGTGTAGTACCGGACAATATCCTGCGTGTCTGCAACTCACTCAATCTGCCGAGGATGCACAAAAAGATGTTACCACCCTCACGACGGCAAATTTCAATGACGCGGTCAAAAAAGCAACCGATTTTCAGCAGTCTGCAGATGTAGCATGTCAAAGAGATCATGGATCACCTGATTGTCTTCAAAAAACTCAACAGGCTGCCGATGCGCGGAAAGAAGTGGCAGCTCTTTCCGGCGGGGGATATACAGCTGATGAGGTAAAGAAAAGTATCGATGAAGGGAAGCCTATTCCCGTTGTGACACCGGCTCTCACTTCAGCAGAGCAGTGGCAGCAGGCGGTGAAGGATGCGTATGACGCGTACTATAAAGCGCAGGAAAATGCTGACAACCGGGAAGGGTCATTGGGAGCAGACGCAGCACAAAAAGCAGCAGATGTAGAAAAAGATAAACTGGTGCAGCTCCTCAAACAATCCCAGGAACCCAAAACTGGAGCACAGTTGGAAGCAGAGTATTATGACCAACAACTCGCAAACGAACAGTACAACACGGCGTTTCAACGGTATTATGAAGATCAACAAGCAGCTGATGCTGCCTGCGGAGGGCAGGGGTATAAACCAAATTGTTCTGAGTTGATGCATGCAGCAGAACTCTCCAGTCAGCGGGTCATTGCTGCATCTAAGACACTTAATCCTACACAACCCATGACCGACGATGAGGTACGGGCGAAATATCAAGAGGGCGTTGCTGCCCAGTCCGCAGCGGAAATGGCGTATTACAAGATGGTCGGCGTGGATCAGCAGTTGGATGCGTGTAAAAAAACTGGAGCAAATTGTCCACTCACCACGCGGTTCTCTTTAGAAACTCAGTTAAGAACTGCACAAGTGACATACGCGATTACTTCAAAGCAAGGAATGAATGATGTTATTGAGGGATATAAGGTACAAAAAGCAAAGCGGTTGGAAGATGAGGCAAAGTACGCAAAAGCCCAGGAAGAGATAAAAAAAGCACAAGCTGATTTTAAAAAAACAAATGCGATATACGAAAATGCGATGGGTCTTTATGAGAAAAATAAGTCTGCTCTCAACCCGCTTCTTGATACCCGGGAAGTGCTCCAGTTAACTGCTCAACGAGCAGCAGCTCAAAAAGCGCTTCTTGATGCCACGAATGCCTATATCGCATTAAATAATTTTAAAGAGAAACCGGCTCCACTCACATTTGATCAAGCAAAAGAACAAGTGATGGCTATTGCGGATGCTCGAGTAGAATATACACAAGCCTCGGATACATACGGTCAAGCAGTTTTCGCTCTTTCCGATCCGACTCTCTATGATGAACGGTATAGAAATGACGTGAACAAAAGAGAAGCGTATACGAAAGCAAGTGATGCAGCAGCAAAGGCATTGGAAGTATTGGGAGCAGCATGGTTAAAGCTCCATCCGGAAATCTTGGATGACCCGTTAGTTGGTGGTGACAAAGACAAGGCGTTTAATACAGCACGAACCCAAGCTTCTCAAAACATCCGCGCGCAAATACTGTTTAGTCGGGCAATGGACACGTTGACCGATACGTCATTGCGTTTGCTCCAGATACAGACAGATTCCACCATGGATGTGCCGGAAAAGCTTGCTCTAATAAAGTCAACCTCCCAAACGATAGAAGATGCGAAAGATGAAGCTGCAACCAACCGTATGATTATAGATCCCTCGGTAAAAACCATGAATGAAGCACGCAACTTGATTACCCGCGATCTAGAGACAACGCTTGCGATGATGACCTTTAATCAATTGGTTGTTGATCAAAAAACCTGTCTAGACGGTGGATTGATATGTGTGCCAGTCGTTGATAAGGTAGAGAACTTCCGAGAGAATAATCCTTATTATAACTACGTTGATGCCACGACCGGAGAATCCAATAAATTGAAATTTGAGCAGGCAGCAGAACAGTATTACAAAGGTGCATACACAGTAGGATTATTGGCATCCGGAGATGCTTCAAAAAAATCCCTGGAAAATGCACAAGCAAACTATGATGCATGTATAGGCAGGACCAATAATACAAGTGCGTGCGCTACTCAAGAACAAAATCTCCTTCAAGCGAAAGTCCATTACAGTCAATACTATGCACAACCTCTCTATGCAAATCGGGAAAAAATGAAGGAGATTGAAAAAAAGTATAACGAAACCCGGCTTGCCTTTGATATCTGTGTTCGTGAGGGAAGTCCATTGGAATGTTCAGAGCGGAGAAAGGAAATGGAGGCTGCTCAGAGTGATCCTGATTTTGACAGGTATGCTGATCTTCTCCAAGACGGATATGCAGCGTATCAAAAAACGACATTGAGTCAAAATTATGAATATGCGAAAACTTCCTATGAAGGCAATTGTACTCCCGGGATTAACTATGCAGATACAGGGACATCATACTGTTCTGATATGGAAAAGCAGATGGAACAAGCGCAAACACGCGCGGGACTATTTGGTCTTACGGTCAATACCTTGGAGGAACAGTTAGCATGGAATACGATACAAACCACCATATATAACCTTTATGGTCCGGATGATTACCAAACCATAGCAGAACAAGTCTCCAAAGGCGAAAAAAGCGCGGTGGCCATGAAAAAGCAGTTGACCACGGTGAGGTACTCCAGTTTTTCCAATTGGGCTCTCATGGGACTCAATGACCTTTCCTCCGGAGCTACGAAGCGGGGCAATGATCTCCTTATGCAGAATTTTAGAAATTGTACAGGGAACTCACTTTGGTCTTGTACTCCCAGCAATAACTATAACGCATGGAATGTCACGCGCGGAGCTCTCATGCAGGGAGCGCTTCCTGCAGCACTCACGGTGGGAGCACTCGGCATCGTTTCTATTCCGGCAGCTCCTTTCATCGCAGGGAGTATTGGCGGGTTAGAAGCAGTGTTAACCAGCGGATCTTTAGCATCATACGGGGTAGGGTATGCTGCAGCAAGCCAAGTTGTATCGCTTGCCGGTATTTTAACAAGTGCAGCGACGTACGGAGGGACAGCACTTGGTGTAGTTGGGACGACGTGGACACTGCAAAATACCGCTGAGGCGTGTCCGTTTACTGCTGACATGACGACGGATGACAAGGTTAAATGCGGGTTTGCGATAGGAAATACCGTATTTGCTGCATTTTCTACGGGCTATGGAGCAGTAGCAGGCAACATAAGTTTGGTCAATGTAGCTGCTCGCAACGCACTGAGTAAGACCGGGGTAGCTCTGGCTGAAGGATCCAATATTGCTGTAAATATTACTAAACAAGCTATTATCGATAGTACATCTAAAACCGCCAGTCTCATGCCGAGGCTCAACATTGCCGTGTCAGCATCCGGTATGGGGTTATTTGGCGCGCAGGCAGGAGTTGAATGTACTAATGCAGCCAGAGGAAAAGAAGGAGCCAGGTGGGACAGCTGTGCCATGAATGCTGCCATGGCGCTTGTTTCTTTTGGGCGGTTGGTGACCATCAGTAATCTGATTCCAAGTAATGTGTTGAAAGGAGAAAGTGCGCAGAAATTGGTGAATATTGCAGATAATACCCTTCAGGATATCCAAGCAGCAGCTGCCTGTCTGGGAGGGTCTCAGAACGCAGCGGATTGTGCGCAGAATCTTGCCGGTACCTTTGTCCAACATGCCAATGATTTTGCGTTCAAAAATCCTGTTGTTGATCAAACAAATCTGAAAGATGCGCCTACGTTTAAACTGGAAGAAGCGCAGGATGCAGTGTGGAGACTCTCTGATCCGGCCAACACATCAGGGTTATCACCGGAAGAACTCACGACTGCCCAAAATACCGCTGATTTGGCACTTCGGGCAGCTATCCAGACACGGGCTCAGGAATTAGCGGTTCCTGAAATAGCCCGGTCGCTCCTCCAAAAAAGCAAATTCTTATGGATCATCCCTCTGCCGGATGCAATAGCCAGAGATATGCCTAGTACAAAATTGGAGGAGACACTGAGTCTGGAAATCCAAAACTTGAAGAAGCTTCCAGATTATCAGAAAGGGGAAGAGGAGCAACTCACGATTGACCGGCAGAATATACTCGGTTCGGTCATCCGTTTGAAAACAGCTGTCGAAGCGGAGCAAACGCTCATCCAACAACCAAAACTACCATCTGTACTTATCATTGGTACTGTAGCTCGGACGAAAACGCAGGTAGAGATAGAGTATGAAAACGCCCGTACGACTTTCTTGAATAACGCACCAACCGTAAAATCAGATGACCAGACTATGGCACCTTTGGTTGAAGCGAAGCAGAATGTTATCAATTTTTATGCAGTCCTTGCCACTCCGGATCTACCCTCCAGAAAACCTACAGATGTGGGCGGGAGGCTTGCTGATTTTCTTTCCCAAAACGTGTGGAAAAGCGACCAGCAGACCGCATACGAAAGAGCACGAAGTAATCTCCTGACGGTTGCTGAAACCCAGGGGGTTGCAAGCAGAGAGTATCAGGAAGCGTTTATCGGTGCTTTACAGAGAAAAGCGATCTACGAGCTGGCCATCAAAAATAATACTACCACACGGACCCGTGCCCAACAGACAACCCAGCCAGTCAGGACGTTTACTTCTTCAGGACAACAACTGGAACAATTGGCTCAAGCAGTCGCTGGTTTAGAGCCAGGAGGGATATCCGCTAGCCAACTTAGCGCTCGGAACGCCTTCCGTTCCATGCGGGATACATTTGCCAACGATGCCATTGCATACCTGGATAGATCGATGGCGCAAGACCAGCGGGATACGTTTGCCCACAGGATCCTTTCAGATCCAGAATCATATATCACAGACCCGATTCGGGCAAGAACACGCATACAAGAAGTTTTCGATACTCTCCAATCCCGTGTACCACCAGATGAAGCAGACCTTATCACAAAACTCCGGGAGTATGAGGCTCTTCCACTAGTACAGGATAAGGAACTCCATGAAGCAGCACGTCAACAATACTACGATGCACTGACTACGCTCCAAGATACTATTCTACAGCGGTTCCAAGGAGATGAATTGAGCGGATATAGACTTATTGCTGAAATACAGACTGGACTGAAAGAAGTTGATGTTCTGCATACTATCGATCTGCAACAAAATAGGTTAGAAACATATCAAAGAGATCCAATAAAAAATGCTGCGGATATACGGGCAACGCAAACGAAAATAAAAGATCTGGCAGAAAACAGCATGGAACTCCTGATTCCTTCGAATGGTCTGGATGCGCTCAGTCAAGCCCGACTTACGATGATTATCCGCGACACGGAGCACCGGCTCTCAATCATGGATAACGAATTCCGTACGTCCCGCCTCAATCAAATCCAAGCAAACCTTCAACTTCTCAGCTCTGACAATATTGCCCTAGAGCTTGTGACTGCCGGAGGCAAATCGACGCTCGTTGGTTCAGCTATCATGCGCATCGAACTGGAGATTTACGGCCGATTACCTATATTTGTAGCTAAACCAGGCCAGACAGAGAACATCCAACAAACAGTGAGCAGTCTGATGAACGGGAAAAAGGTGGTCATTGTCAAAGCGTCTGATCTAAACAGCGCGGACACTGATACGGTCACCCAGGCACAAGATAAGATACTCACTGCGGATGCGCTGGTTATTGAAGTGATGGATAAAAATTTTATCGCTGATGAAAGCAACAAGTCCGGCTATACCCCACAACTCCAAGCAGCACGGATGGTCAATGATTTTCTTGATAACGGAAGAAATAACAGCGGGGTAGCACTGTATATTGATGAAATGCAGCTTAACTCACGCACAGATCTGAAAGGAATCAGTCCGTTTGGAGAGGGTATGGGTGATTTGGATGCAGTCAGAGTAGAACGGGCAATGGAGAGTTTAGGATACTTTATAGACCTCGGCATTATGGAAAAAGGAAACTCTACTGCCTGGCAGAATTGGGTACCAAAAGCAGGCGATCCTCCTCGGCCTGCCATTGATAGATATATTACGAAAGCAGACGGTACAAAAGTATATGATCCGCTGTTTACCAAGGATGCACGGTCTGCATTTTTGGATCTTGTGGCTACAAAAAAAGGAATCAGTCCGAACGTACAGGAGGTGATCCTCTCTCATGCGGAAGAACTAACACTCCTTCATGGTTCTGCGCTTGAACAGAGGATGTTGGAGCTGGTGGTTGACCGGGGAAGAGCAAGTGGAGCAGATCTTGCGAGACAGGCAGAGACGCTTCTTGATTTCAACGACACCATGAACCTGTATGCGCAATCTTTGGCAAAGAATAAGGAAAATGAATATCAGTATGATAGGGATTCTGTCTTAGCCGAGCAGCAGGGTGTTGATGTAGCTGATATGCGCAGAACCGCAATCCCTGCAAACAATGGTAAAAAGAGCGAAGGTCAGGTGTATGACCAGAAGAATATGCCGGTCATGGAGTGTGTCGCTTCTACTGCGTATGGATATGACCCAGATTTTACGGGCCTCCAGGCGACGCCGGAAAGAGCGTACCAAGCCGGAGTAGCGGACTGGTTTGCTGCAACATCCAATAATAGCGCTATCAGGATGGTTTCCGGCGATAAAGCAGATGCGGGGGGCGTCATATCAAATACAATGGGTATTGTCATCATGACCTCTCCTGAGACGTATAACAAAGTGTATGGCGATCCTACAAGTAACATACCTGCACGTCTCGTTTCTGACCGGTCATACCAGGTGAAAGATATGAGCGATGCAGGGTTGGTAGCACTGGGACTTCTTCAAGGCAGGATGCAAGTGAGTAGAGGGAGCAATGCTGACGAACTTCCTGCAAAAGGAACATTTAAAGTGACGCTTGCAGACAAAAATGCTCCACCGCCGAAAGAATGGGTGGAGGCGCAGGCAAGGATCATGGTGGATGACGGGAATGGAAATATGGTGTCGATCCTTTCAGGAAAAACCATATTTATCAACGTCGGAGGAGAACAATACTATGAGGTGAAGATTGATGTTAATGGGAATTTTGTGCGCGAGTGGACTGATACAGTCAATGGACACACCAATACCTATACATCTACAGATGCAGAAGGAAATTTTCTTCTTCTCCGTAACACTCAGGATATCCAGACGCGGTTTATGGGTGGTGAAGAAAATATCGGTGTGGTGATTGGCGTCAACGGCTCTACCGGGGATTCCATCAAAACACCGACGTATACACCCGGAATTCTTGTCGTCAGCAAAGACACTCCAGAAGGGCAGGTGCTTCAGGGAGCCAGCCGGCTAGACAGAGGAGAACTGACGGAATACGCGGATCAATATTTAATTGTCGTTGATGATACAGTTGAAAAAATTACTAGCACGACAAACCCACTTGACGCGGTTCAAACTACAAAGATGGATACAAGTCAGTTTGATGCGTTTAAGGTTGCATCCAGAACTTCCCAGGATACAGTCACTGCAGAAAAAGTAACTGGAGCATTAAATGATGGCGTTAGCGGTTCCAGCGCCCGGATTCTCGTACGAGCAAAAACCATTCTTGAGAGGATTGATGACCCGAATCTCCAGGGAGTGAAGTCCCAACTCACCGAATGGCTTTCCATGAACATTCTTGATATGAATCCCAAAAGCGGGGACGGACGGGATGTCCGTTCTGGTCACTCGGAAAGCGATCTGGAGGAATCTTTGGTTCATCGAAATAACATACTTCGCGCTGAACAAGCCAAGTGGAAGGCCATCATGGATAACCCTGAAAATACGAGTTTCTTGGATGCTCTGAAAACAATTGTTCCTGACCTGTACCACGAAATGGAAGTAGCCAGTACTATTTTCCAGTTATTCCCCAAAGGATATACCTATGCAGAGCCTGGAGCGATGAGTATGTGGGAAACATTGTTCATACCGGAAAATGCTCCAGTACTAGCTGAAATTATAGCAAAGATCCCAGAGATCCAAGCATTTCGTCCTACAGCTGGCAGCGATGCCTGGAAACAATTATTTACCGACCGGGCTCATCTTGGTACTCTCGATGCTTTTGAGGCGCAATTTCCACGGTTTTTTAAGTTATTTGCCGGTGATTATGTTTCAAAAGATCAGGTGATCGGTGCAATCGGCCTCCGGGAATCCATCATCATGCATAACCGGACTATTACTCCGGATATGGAATCGAAATATGTGCCGAAAGCTAAACCTACTGAGGGATCTGCGTACGTGAATCTACGGATCCAACCCAGTGCTGGAGTAGGAACGGTACTAGCCAATGCTCTGGATGCGTTTGCAGTGCAGTCTTGGCTTGGACCGGTATCGGGATGGGTTGTGCGGCCGCTTGCAAATGTGCTCCGGCCGTTATCACGAGAAGATAAAGCAATCAATGAATCTCTTTCTATATCAGAACGTGTCGAACTTTGGGGGACTGGATATGCTCCGACGCGGATTACTGCGCAAAACCGTGCACGTCTGTACCAATCATCAGTGCTTCTGAGCGATAAACTTGCTCAAGCAAAAATACAACTCACACGAGCTGAAACTGAGTTGTTGAATGCGTCAGCGCAGACACAGATTCTTTCTGCAAATAATCTTGACGGGAACAAACTCCAGCAAGGAGACCAAATCCAAGGGCAGACCATTGACCAAATCCGAAAAGTTGCCGTCATCCGGAAGTCTGACAATACCGTCGCTCTGTCTGAGATGGGCAGCATGGATCCGTTTGATTTTACTGCAAATTCCTATTATATACTGCCCGCTGAATGGGGATTTAGCAGGAATGTTGATCTGATAAAACAGCAGGGACTTGAAGTTGCACTCGCTACTCCGGTCACCCGGGTCACCTCAGTGACTCCTCAGGAGAAAAAGTTGAAGGAATTGGTAAAAAAACAGGCAGAACAGACTGTACAAACCATTGAGGATCAAAAGAAGTTGATAACACAAGCGCTTATGAAAGATGCTTCTGCCCGGGCGCTTGCATATATCAATCCAGCGTATTGTACTGCTTTTGTACCGGGATTTTTTACCGTGTATGCACAAGGACCGGTTTGTACACCCCTCACCTATGATGATTTCACTACTGACCAAGGAAAAGCGTTTATCACTGCACTTCTTGGTTACGAAACAGCAGTAAATCAACAACAAGAACAGGATGAACAAGAACGGCTGCGGACTGCTCTGGCAGATTCCTTTAAGCTCTTTTTAGATACCAACGCCAAAACATCTGGTGCATCATTTACACAACCAGAAAAAATACTTCAGGATATTATTCATTATCAGGTGATCTACAAAAAAACGTTCTGGGATTGGCTGGATGAACGCCGGATCGCTTTCACAACGCGAAGGAAAGCAACTCCATCAACTCCCGCTCCAGCACAACCAGCTCAACCAGCTCCCGCTGCTCCAGTTGCTCCCGTTGCCCAGGCAAAGCCGGAGCTGAATGTACAACAGGTAGTTGAGGAACTGACGACCAACAACAAGACTATTGATGATGTGGGAAGAGTAAATATGGGGAAGGCGTATGTGGCGCTTCAATCGTTGAGAGGGAGTAATCAAAAGAAAAAGGAACTTGAAGAAACACAAACTCTTCTAACACAAGCCGAAAAGAAAAGAATATTATTACGAGTCGTCTCTACTTTTGTGACTTTGCCTCAAGGATCCAGCTTGTATTCTAATAATACATTTACCGATCTTTCTCTACCTTTCGTTGTGTACAAAATTATGCCATCAGGTAACGCAATACTATCCCAGAATATGATGGTTTCTACGGAACCTGAAACAATCTATGTTGTTGTTCCACAATCAGTAATAAAACAAGGCACGTTGCCAAAAGACCCTCAAGCTGATGACGTGAGAGCCGTAGCACTCGTTGAATTTGGTCCCTATGCACAAGTTGATTTAGAAGGCAGAGTCCGTAAAGAAATTGACCAATTGCAATCACAGATACAATCACTGCAAAATGAAATTACTGCCAGAGAATCGTTCATGGCAGCGAGTGGATTTACTGATTTTGCTACAGCTGAGGATGCATTGAGCGTCATTGAGGGGAAGCTTCAGGAAACTATTGCAGAAGAGTTGCAGAAGGAAATTCAAAAAACCCAGCCAACTATCACGGTTCAGCCTACAGATATACCTCCTATCCTTGCTTCAGCTTTGATTGTATATGAACAGGCAGTGGCGGATGCAATAATAGCCAATCCTGCTGTAGATATTGTAATAGATATAAATATAGTCACTCTGAGAAATACTTTATCACAAGAGATAGGTAAATTTCTGGATCAGAAAAATCAATCGCTTGGTCAAAATAACCTTATTTTGTTTCAATCTGACCAACTTCTTCCTGCACTCACAGCTCCAATTCTTGCTGAAGTGCAACCTGCTCAGCCCCAGGAAACGAGTGCACAACTGCCTCCTCCGACTAGGGGAAATACTATTACGCAACAGTTGTCTGGTCTTCGTGATCAGATAGCCCTTGAGCGAAAAACAGCGAAAGATGCTCTAGAACAAGCGATATATGAGCGTCAACAGAATGAAAGAGCACTTGACCGTTTAGAGGCAGAAAGGGTTGCATTAGAAAAACAAGAAGCACAACAACAAAAAGTGGCAAGTGAGTTTATCATCGGGAGAGCAGAGGAAAGCAATGTTCATATTATGAATCTTGAGGTCTCACGATCTCATTTTAAGATCCGTCGTACTGGAAAAACCGATGTATGGGGAAGAGCGGAGGCGGAACTCACTGATCTTAATTCGAAAAATGGGACATCAGTCCAGACTGGTTGGGGATTTTTTCGAAATGTACGGCCGTTTACCGCGAGTGCTCCACACATTCCAACAATTATTCATACAGGAGATGTAATTCGCTTAGGATCGGAAAAAAGTGCTATACGTATTAGACTCGTTGGCTTTAATGCCCAAGGAGCACCACAATTTCAATTTGTGTACCAAGGCACAGCGGTAAGTCCTGAGGTGTTGTCACCTTCAATAAATAGACTGGGAGATTGGATTGGGCGAACACTCTCAACATTGAACCAACGATTATATAATTGGCGTAGATTGAGACAAGAAAAACAAGAAATACAAAGACGTCAGATAACTCCGAAAACCCTTCAAGCTGCCACAGATCAAGCGACTCTATTTATCAAAGAAATTCAGAGAGTTTCTGGTCAATCAAATTGGCGGGATGCGCTTATGCAAGTTGATCCTTGGTTTATCGGAATATTAAAAGGGCTTGAGATCAGAGGAATAGTGGTTACTGATCCATCGAATATATCTCCGGAATTGGAGAAACGAATTATTAACGGCATGGCACGTATGTTTACCGTTATGGATAATATTCCACCTGGGACGAAAGAGGCAAGTGAACAATTATATACAGAAGTCGCTCAACGCGACCAACGAGCAGGGGTATCGTTGCCACCAATGCGTTATGATCCAACAGGAGTGGTTTCTGATCAAACAGTAGTTTTACTAGATGGAGAGCGTGGAAACCAATATGGAGGGTTTTTCGATCCACAAATAGAGAAAACCTTTCTTGTTCTTCGAGGGTATACACCTCAGATACTCGCTGATATCGATATCCATGAACAATCACATGAAGGCCAAAACCGCGGTCCAAAAATACAATCATACCGTGAATTTGGAGCGATGTATGTTGAGTATAAGGTGGTTGGAAATGATTTTAGCGGCTATCGGAGTGTTGTTGATTGGAGACCGATGTTTGATGAGTTGGAGAGGTTGGTGGGTTCAGATGTTGTTTGGAGATGGGCACGTACTGGAGATATTTCAGAAATAGAACAGATATTTATAAATAAATACGAAACAAATATTTATGTATATCTTGCTGAATATACTGATCGAAAACTTTATGCTCTTGCATATGGAGAAAATGTGGCACAGGCCCCATCGATTGCTCAACCTGTTCAGCCTCCAGTTCCTGTTCCTGCACCTATAAGACCAGTAGTCCTATCAACTGATATTCCAACGTTAATTGCCCAGAAACAAGTAGAAATGGATGCAAAGAAAAAAGAAATTGTTGTAACTCAGGAAGCAGAAAAAATAGCGCAAGCAGCATTTAATATTGTTGATGCGCGTCTGAAAGCGGTGAATCAATGGGTTGATGCGTGGAAACAATTTAGTACGCTCGATCCAAGCGCACGTCCGACCATAGTAGTATGGAAGACGTTGATTACGGAAGCGAAAGCAGATTGGACAGCTGCACTACCTGTTTGGCAACAGGTAAATACGATATTCCGAAATTCCACGGACACAGTACGCGGATATCGATTTATTGCTCCAGTTATTATTCAGGGGGTTATACAAAATCCCGGACAAGCAGTTCCGTTTGTGACAGATACACAAAAAGCACTTGAGGATCTTGAAAAAGCAGAATGGGGTGATACACAAGGCATCATTCATGCGACTTCAGTTTCTGAGTTTTTACAATCAAAAGACCGTACAAACACTCCGTATGAAATGGTTTTAGAGTTACGTTTAGAAAACAAAGTTTCTGGTCAAAGAAAATCATTATATGAGTATGGTGTTACTCCAAAAGATATTGCTCCATATTTAACCTATCGTTTACAACAGAAAGCATCTGCACAACGTTCTGTTTCTCCTCCGGTTGCTCCAGCTGAACCTGCCCCACAACCGCAACCGGCTGAATCTGCAGCACAACCTGCTCAACAAGCTCCTCCGGTAGAAGCGCCAGCTCAACCAGCGCAAGAACCTGTCAAAGCAGAGGCGGACGCAGCGTTTGAGGCTGTCGTTCAAGAACTCGCTTTAAGTCTTGCTGGTGGTGTAGAAGCTGGAGCAGCAGAAGCAGCTCAGGTATCTCAGCAGCCAGCAGCACAAGTTCAACCTCCAGCTCCAGCTGCTCCGATTGCTCCGACGGTTCTGCAGGAACCGCTTAAAGTAAATGAATCGAGAAGCTATCTATATGAAGAAGGAAAGGAAATACAATTAACTCCTACAAGTTCGTCGCTGGATGATGTCGTTGTTCCTTCTGGAAATCCAAAGGCAACCATACAAGCAATAAAAGGACAATGGGTATTAGGTATATCTCCTGATTCAGAAAGCGGGTATTTAGTTGGCGGTTTGACGAACCGAACTCAAGCAATTGCTCTACGAGATGGAGATATAATAACAAGATCGAATGGGTATAGACTTCAAGTTTCGGTTAATGCTCAAAATAAACAGATAACCCTAACTCGTCTTCCTGATAATATTTCTTTAGCACCTGGGACTGGCGGAACTGGTGGAGCACAAGTAGGGGCAGCTCTCAAGCCACAGACTAGTAGTATAGAAAATCTCCCTTCTACGGCACCGAGATTGCAGTGGACGAGTTGGATAGGGCAGAGCGATTCTATTCATGTCCCAGCACAGGATTTTCCAACTGCAGCGCGTGCACTCAAAGAAAAGCTTCAAGCTTTAGGATATCCGGATACCTATCTAGTTACGTTAACATGGGATGTAACCAATGGACGTCAAACGCGATCATTTACCCTTAAAGAACTAGACACACAAGTACAGTCACTCTATAGAAACGCTGACATTCAACAGGTAAATATTTGGCTTGGACAATCACGTATTTGGGCTGGATCTATTGATCCTCCCCTCGTTATGGGTGATTATGTATTTTCAATATCTGATAATAATTTTGCAATTAAGAACGTACGAAGCAAATTAAAGACATATATTAGAAGGGGACGAAATGATTATGATACACAGATAAATCGTCTCGAAGCAATACGTCAAGCTTCTACTGATCTTTTCGTATTATCCGGGGCATCAGAGACCTCGTATGATTGGAAAACACTGAATGGTCAAACGACCCAGACAAACGCAGCACTTCAACCTATTGTTTTGGATGTATCTCAACAGACTATACAAGCTGGCGTATTTGATAGTGAAGAGATACTTCGTCTCATTGAACAGGGTCTTTTGGATGTATCTTATAATCAAAAAATTCAAAAAGTCAGTCAAGAAACCTTCCATTATTTAACACGACAGTTAACTACTACACTGTATACCGCAGTATGGCAGACACTACGGGCTGCGCAGACATCTGCTCCAGCAAGATTAACTTCCACAGAAGAAGAGCAATTGTTAGATGACCTATTAAAAGATTGTGAAGGTACTGATAATTTCCGTTTTATCCCAGTTATCCATGCACAATCATCTTCTACAATTTGTTTTACAAAGAAAATATATGAACAATTTGTTCAAGGAGTAAACCCATCAATAAAAGACACGAAAACAGTAGATGAGTTTAGAGTGAAATATCGAGAGTATATCAATCGAGTTCTCCAGGAAAATGGGTTTGATATTAGAGATGAAGCGATTCAGCAAGCAATTGAAGGTATTATAGAGAAAGTTGTCACTCATGTCTCAAAACCTGTTCAATCTCCTCCTGCTCCAGTACCGGCAGTTGTTCAATCTCAACCTCAACCAGCCGTCCAACAACCAGTGGTAAAACCGCAAGTGAAACAACCATCAACACTGTCAGCGCGTTTGAGGAAGATTATTGGAAGTGTAAGTAAGGTTCTATTTATTGGAACAGCGATGATAGGACTTTTATTTGCCATGAGCGTTGCTCGTCTTCCGCAAACCACGCAAGCACAGCTCGAACCAACAACGATAGCAACGCAGGTTGTAGAGATGGTTCGAACTGCTCCTATTGAGCAGGTTGATTCGGTTATACAACAAATATACACACTCTCTCCTCTTGAGCAACCAGAAGAGCCGGTTCAGCAACCAGCACCAGCCAAACCAGCAGAGAAACCCGCAGAACAACCAGCTGCTCCAGTTGAGCAAGCCCCGGCTGCCACAGAGGTGGTCGTCAAACAGATCGTCATTGGTGAGGATCTCACTCCTGAGACTGCCATCACCCTGGATCAGCTTGTCTCAACAACGCTGGAAGGCCTCCTCGAAGGAAAAATATCAAAAATCCATGATGCTATGCAGGCGGAGCTCAAAGTAGATGAAGATGAAATTCAGAAGCGCTTGGTGAACGAAAATGAAGAAGCAAAAGCGTTATACAAACAAAATTTTGATACAAAGGCGTATTATACCGAACTCATGACAGAGCTTCAGAATATCAAGGAAGATGATGTACGCTATCCTGCAGCCCAGCTCATACTGGCCAAAGAAGCGGAGTACCAAAAGCTGAAAGATGCTGGACAAGAAAGTCAAACTATATTAGAAAATCTCATCGCAGAGATGCATGGAAGTCCAGGACATCCGATCGGATGTCTGGAATCAGTCAAAGTTTTTAATCTCCTCGGAGTAGAAAATAGTCCTTACAGCGTTGACCTAGAAGGACAGGCTGAACAATTAAAATATCCCCCATTATTTTTCACGAACATTGATTCTAAAGCGATTGCATGGCTTCATGAGAAAGGTCCCAGTGGAGAAGAGCGCATTCTACAGCTCCATGGTGCATCGATCACAATGGGGACTCATGTCATGTGGACACGGCTTATGAAGGCTCCTAACGGAACCTACCTCATCTCCGTCACTGACGCAGATTATGACGGGCACGGACACATGCATACGATAATTTTTGATGAAACTGGATTCCTTGACTACCTTAGAGAATTTGGTACTGGGAATCTTATGGATGTCCAATACCAGAATAATTATCGTCAGGTAAAAGGACCTATCACCCAGGCCTTCATGAGTTTTGAAGCTGCGTTTCATACAGCTGTTGAGGAGCTTCTGAATGAGCCGTGTGCTCTCCAATCTGGATTGCTTCCATCTTTCCGGTTTATCCCGGTCGTGTTTGCGCAGACACCATGTGGCAGCGCTGATATGCAGAAAATACAAGCTGCGGTTTCGACAATAGATAATGAAGTGGGTAAAGGGACACTTCTCCTTTCCCCGGTTTACCCGGATTTTTCTGACATGCTCTATCAAGAGGTGTTACGGAGAATTAAATCTGATGGGACAGATGATATTGGTAAAGCTGCAAAAGGCATTGTTGTAACACTTATCAAATTCACAATGAATAATCTTGGAGGGCCTCCGGTGTCTCTCTACCGCGAAAACGGTATGATTATGGCATTGAAATCGGATGGGACTAGGACGCTTATCAATAGCGGTGGGTCTATTGATATTGGTTATGATTATACCCTGCGCGTTGAAAAAACACCGGAAGGGCTTTTTAATGGAATCATAGTAAAAGGGACGAATATTGTCCGGACTATCCCGATCCGGATGCTGGATAGAAAAGAGGTCGCTAACAAAGAGATCACTGCATTTATTGATAGTATATTGAAAAAATATACTACCGTTGATGAGGTATCCAATACTATTTATCAGGCGTTTCTCGAATACCGGTTTTCCCTTCCTGAAGTGGTTACCGTCATACAAGGACATGCGACTGTATCTGATTGGCCAAGGATTAAACGGGATACTCTTGTTCTTCAACTTCAAGCTCTCTCTCTGCCCATACGGACTCTTGAGAAGTTAAACCTCTTTGAACGGAATGAGGTAATGCTTCAAATCCTCAATACTATCAAATCAGATAAAAATATAGCAAACCAATATATACAATATATAACTGCTCAGGATCCTCTGGCAACGACCATTCGAACGAGTTTATCCAAGGATATTCATACTCGCCTTGTGGCAATTATTAAGAATAAACTTTGGAATATTGCTGATTTTACCCAAGACGATGTATTTATAACGACGACCTTTCATTTGGTAGAACGGGAGCTTGAATATGAACAATCACCGGCTGGGAAGCGGAAGACTGTCCCTGCTCCCGCGATTCCTGCTTCAGCAGGGAAGAAGACGGCGCTTCAGGCAGTATGGGAGAGTGCACCAGTAAGAATATTCCGGGATGCAGGAATTTTAGTCGGGCTTGGTGCTTTAGCAACGACAATCGGATCAGTGTTGTATTCCTGGAGAGACTCTCTCATACAAGTAGCTACACAACCCGGGGTTACACCTGAAAGTGGAGCAGTGACTACGGCAATCAGCTCAGCCATCGGGGACTTCTTCCAACCAATTGCCGAATGGTTGAGTAGAAACGTCACCCCTGATACATTGCTCCCAACGCTCGGAGTAATCGCTGGCGTTTTGGTTGGCGGATTTGCCTTGTACCATATAGTCAGATGGCTCTTCCGGCGTATCCGGAATATTAAATTACCATCATTCACCCGTACACCCCCAACTATGGGTACTCCACCCGCGCCATCCCGTCCGCCGGGGACACCGCGTGGCCCTTGGTGGATCTGGAGCACAGGGAACTGGTTCTTGAAACTCGTGAATGCCCGTCCGGCAAACCAACCTATCCGGTATTGGATAACACGGGGTATTCCAGGGATCGTCTCATTCTTTATTCCACCTGCAATACTCATCTCCGGGCCTTTACTGCTCTACGATTTTGTTCGGATGGTTTTTACTTTTTCTCCGAGGTTTTTCTGGTCAAGATCTGAGTATGTGAAGCCGCCAGAGAGTATTGTCAAGCCAACAACGGAATTACCGAAACTTGGCAGAGTGTTGCTTGTTATCGTAAATTCTACGATTGCCTTTAGTATTTTTTATAATGCGTATAATTTTATTTCCAATCTTTCACATCTTATCTCTCAGAATCCTATTGCTCTTGCTGTTGTCGGGATTGTTGGGGTTGGATTTGTGTTATGGAAAGCAGGGGGATGGATTTTTGCCCGCATTGCTTCTATACGTTCACCAGTCGTGAAGGCAGGCATATATATTGTACTGGCTATCGTACTTATCGTTCCTTTGTTGATTGGACTTATCAATTTATCAGGCATGGCACCCCGTACCTCACAGCCGGCAGAGGAAACACAGCCAAGGGTTGAACAGCCGGCAGATGTGCCGTTCTTGGAGCGTGCCGGCCGATGGTATGAAGAAACCAAAGTGTCCATTGGCGAAGCTCTTTCTCCAGGTGTTTCAGCACCGGAACCTGCTGGCACAAAAGAGGAATCATGGTCGACCAGAGTAGGGAAATGGTTTGCGGAAAGACAAGCACAAACACCGGAAGCACCGTCTGGGCCGGTGGAGGCGGAGAAACCGGGATTCCAGTGGCCGTGGGAAAACTGGAAAACTCCGGAGTGGATGGAAAAGGTACAGGAGGGATTAGCCGGAGCAAAGGAGCTTCCAATTATTCCTGGATTTACCTATGACCGGCAAGCAGAGGGCGACCGGAATGTATATGAAAAACAGTTGTTTGCTCCTAACACAGGGCATCTCATAGAAAAGTATGGGTATTTTGGCTACGCGACACCTCTTGATGAATCAGGGATTACGCCCCAGGATGGCGATATGTTCTACTTCTTTAAAGGAGAGCAGGCGTATATTGGGTTTGCTCACTTTAGAGATGGTGCGATATGGATTGATGTATGGCTTGCAGAAGAGTCTCCCCAAACAAATGATCAATATAAAGGGTATAGAATAAAAGACAGCACAAATTCTACGGATCCCGTGAATTATCCCGGCGGATTTCCTTTTACACAAAATTTTGAGTATGGAAACCAAGGGAAAGACGGCCTGTATTTTGCCTACTACAAGTCTGCAGGAGGTGCTGCTGTCCAGACGGGGACTACTATAGGAGTTGATCAGACTAGTATGCAAGCAGTACTTCCTCAAAATGTATACCTAACTCAGGTCGCTACTCAGGATTTTCAATTAACATTGATTGATTCGGAATTTATTCCATATTTTGAACAGGCTGCGACTGTAATTGCTCCAGAAGATCCTGTATTAGTAGAACTTGCTCAAGCGCTCTATCTTCAAGAACGCGGTGTTTGGACTGGTGATTTTAACACAGATCCAGGTGTACAAAATACTCCAAATTTAGCAGGTCTTGGAGGGATGACAGCACAAGATTGGGAGTTTGATAAAGATTTGGGTAGATTAGTTACTGCTAATCAAGGATCGGTATACGGCGCTCTCTACAAGACTGAAACCGATCCATTACGACCATCTGATGAGATGTTGATGCACGGAGCAGCAATGATTGGCCTACAAACAACACCAGAAACTGTACGAAGAGATATTTTGCTTGCTTATCATCATCCAAATAAAGAAATCGCTGCACGAGCGCAGGCATTCATTGCGACGTTAAAGCTGTATAGTAACTATCGGCAATTTGGTCCATGGTTGTCAATTCTTGGCTATAATGTTGATGATTTAGCGAAAAATTTTTCTTACCCATTCAGGCAAATTGCAGGAGACACGGAGGGAATGAAGATAGCGAACGAAGTGCTAGTTTCTCTCTATAAATATCGGTATGGCATTGCATCTGGGTATGAATTTAGAAATGTACGTGGAATTGCCAGTCAATTAACACAGGAATACGGTGCAGCTTATATAGGAAATCATGTAACTGGTGAAGTATTTGTGAATGGACAATGGATATCTTTTGATCTTCCTGCGGTACAATATGTTTTTAATCTTCCAGGCGATAAGCGTTTAGGATATTTAGATCGGTTCAATAAAGTGGTTTATGATTCTGGCATGTTAGAATCCCAAGCGCAAATCCCTTCTCCGTTGATTCAGCAGCCAATTTCATTTCAAAATGTACACATACGGGGTGATTCGATTGGGGATAATGCAGCGCGGAGTCTAGGTCTGCCAAATACTGCAACACACCAGGGTGATACAGTGAGTGAATATGCAGCTAGAGTTATTGGCGGTGAGCAGGGTTTTGCGCGAGATCCTTCTTCTACTATAGAAGTCATTCAACTCGGTACAAATGATTTAACTTCAGGGAGAACATCGCGTAGAGAGCAGATTCAGGAAAATATCATTGAGCCATATGAACAGCTTATTGGCTATTTGCGCGCTACAAATCCCAATGTTGATATTATTGTTAGTCTCGTTCCTCCATATATTGGTGTTGATGAAGGACTGCTGAATGCAGTAAATGACGCATTGAGGCAGATGGCATATCGTTTGGATACGCCTGCATCCCGTGTTTTGGTTACAGCAAATACCTATAGTGTTAGTGATGTTGATTCATCAAACCATCCAGGAACAGATGGGGTTCAGAAACTGAGACAAGCGGTGATTGATGCGATAAACCAAGTAAATGCTTCGCAGGGACAATCCACCATACTACCCGGACAGCTTATTCCTAGATCAACCCGACCAACTAGTGTTACATTTATTCCTACTGGAAAAGAAGGAAAGGAAGTAGCATTTGCTCCATTTTATGATCTAAAAAGTAAATGTCCCCAGTGTTTTTTACAGGGAGAAGCACAAAACGTTCCAACAAAAAATGTTGTTTATAGTTCATTTATCGTCCATTTTGCAGATTCAGGAGGAAATACACCCACAGAATGGGGAGATGTTGATAAAACAATCAGAACATTTGTAAATGGTAAAGATGGCGTAAATTCTTCTTCTACATTTGTGATTGGGTATGACAAGAATGGGAATGTAGATAAGCGTCAGCTTGCGCATATGTATGAAAAAGGAGGGGATCAGACGAAGGCGATGACGGCACCGAAAAATGCGTATATGCATTTAGAGATTAGTATACGGTGGGAATTAATAATAAATCCGGACGGTACTATTAATGAGGAGATGTTCAATAGTCCTATTATTCAGGAAGCAGCGCAACTCGTAGCAGAGGCAACTGTATTTTATGGCATCCCGGTAGATGAAGTCATCGGTCATGGAGAGTTTGTTGATTATAAAGCGAAAGATGCACCTGAAGTGTTTATGAATCGATTCCGATTACTTGTTGATCAAAAACGGGTGCAGATGGGCGCTGTTTCGTATTTTCAAGGAGCTCAACCCATGGTTCAACCGCCAGCTCAGGTGGTACAACCAGCAGAAACACCGCTTCAAACTGAAATTTTTCCACAGCAACACACCAATGATTGCGGTCCAGCCCTTATTTTTAATCTGCTCATGCCGTGGTACCAGCAAACTTCGTCTCCTGGAACATATGCTTTGGATGAAGTGCATTACAATGGATTTGTAGAACAACTATGGAAAGGGACATATGATACGACGACAGATAAGCCAGTGACGGTTCATCAACTTCAAAATATCCTTAATCAAAAATTTGGGCTTGATGCAGAAATTTTATTTGAACCTGCAACGGTAGGGGTAGGCGGGATATATCGAGATACTAACGCTGCACTTATTGGTGCAAAAGACCTCTTAAAACCAACACAGGCGATTATCGCAGCTGGTACGGTTAATCGTGGAGGGAAATCATTCGCACATTTTGTGCGGATAACAAAAGTAAACCTTCTTGCTGATGGGGTTACCGTCGATAGTTTAGAGGTGGAAGATCCGCTCACGGGATCAGTAGAAACGTATTACTTGAAAGGTGACACACGAGGTCAGACGATTGACGTTACCTCAGCTATTGGGTTTGATATTCCTGGGGTGCAACCTGTTGCACAGCAAGAGCCTGTGGAATCAGTTCAATCTATACCAGCAGAGCCATTAGTTTCTTCTGTTAATCCAGCTGTATCTGCGACACTACCTGTGAATATTCCAGTCTATGGATTAGACGGATCATTACGAACCAGTGAAGATGTTAAGAATTTTTATGCTGCACGTGACCGTGAATTAGTCGGACATGATGTCACTACAAGAGACCCACAAGAGAGAAATATATTAAGAGCGCAATATCTTGATCAAAATATTAGATACTTGGAAGTAGTTATCACACGATCAGGGTATGATAGTTTCCTCCGAAGAAAGCAAGAAACCGGTGTATCATTTGAGGAGTGGATTCAAATACACATTGATGTATTAAATCAAACGTTAGAACAGGCCATTCCTCCAAGTCCTCTGCGGGCGCAGGTGAGACGAATTCTCGTGGTCGATGAGAGTGTGACATCGGATTTCGTAAAAAGAGATGACTATAACTATGACGCATATTGGAGAGATAGATATAATCCGTTGGATGTTGATACATCATGGGCTATCTACGATGACTACCGAAGGACTACAGACGGCGTTTTTCCCAGCAGTGATACCTCTTCGAACTTCATGTCCTTCTATCACGATACGAATGGGAATGTAATCGCTCGATATCCGCCAGGGGGAGCCGTAATACAACGCGCATATCTGCTCCAATCTGCAAATAATTCATTACAAGGGAGAGATAATGTTTGGGGTGATATGGGATTTGACCATGAAGTAACTCATTATATATTAGGGTTACCTGATAGTTATATTTTTGATATTTCTGAACCAGAAGATGTGCCTTCAAATTTCCGTTTCCAAACTTTTTATACTTCTCAACTCGGACAGTTCATTGGACAAGAAGTTAATATCTCTTCTTACGACATGATGCTTCTTGAGCGTATACGAACTACTAATACGAGATCTCCATTTACTACTCCATTTGATTGGGAAGGATATCATATGCTTCCGTCGAATATGCAAATAACCATAAATAATGGAAGAACGCAGAATACAACACAATTATTCGGAGTACGGGTTCCAAATGGGTATCTGGATAAGAAATCATTTAGTACTAATCCGACAGTCGAGGCACTTGGAGACACGCTTACTCTCCAACCCAGCACCTTAGATGTAGGTACTCGTATCCGCTCGAATACTATCTATATCCAAGTTGTTGATCAGTTTGGTACAAAATGGGGAGTATATCTTCCAATTTCTGCGTTTACCATGAGCAAGCTTGCTGGTATAGATAATCCACAATATACAATTAACTTTACCGGATATGACGATCCAGGTAAGACGAATCTCGTCATGTATTCGCTCAATACAAAAGCGGAATTTGATGAGTATGTCCGTAAACGGCAAGCGCAGGGAGATCAAATGTATGCATGGATGCAGGTCGAGGGGACAAATACATATTATGTTTGGTATCAGGATGATATTCAAAAAGCTCCCAATGAGCTTACCTGGACAACAGAGTGGAAACAGGGTCAAATCGGCCAACAGCCATCCGGAGTTGGAACTCAGCCTGTAGTTCAGCCTGCCCAACCTATCCAATCCCAGCCCCAGGCGGGGGTGTTCCAGGTGAGGGAGGTCAATGGCAGCGGGCCTGCAGCAGTGTTGGATGTCCTGACTCCGTGGTATCAACACTTTTATCCTGAAAAGGCATACGATGAGTTAAATTACAACGGATTTGTAGAACAACTCTGGAAAGGAACCTATGACAGAACGACGAATCAGCAGGTAAGCGTTCAACAGATGGCGTCTGTACTGGAAAATACGTTTACAACAGTAAATACGCTCGTCTTGTTTGAGTCAGCGCCTGATCCCAATGCAGCATTTCAAGTCATTGGAGCGTCTCTTACTAATTATCCCCAACGCGCAGTCCTTGCGTCTGAAATTATCACGCAAAATGGGGTATCTTCCACCCATTATGTACGGGTAAAAGAGGTTCATTACAAAGCGGATAATGTAACCGTTGATTCTGTTCTCGTGAAAGATCCGCTTACCGGAAAAGAAGAGACCTACTACTTGCCCGGGGATACGAGGGGGAACGTATTCAACATCAATGCAGCGCTCCGGTTTGATATTCCGCAAGTTCAAACTTCCCTTCTTTCTCCGGTAGCGGGATTACTGGAGACACCGCTTGCTCCTATCGGAACGGGAGTAGGTATCGGAGCGGGAGCCGGAGTAGGAACAATTCCTTCTCTGATGTCAGTTGGGAAACAAGAAGCACCACCCGCGTTTACTCCGGCAAAAGGGACACAAACTATCCCTCCGGCTTTCACTCCGGGGCAACAAGCACAACCGGCGGCTGAACCAGTTTCCATAGAAACCCCTGCTCCAGTTATGGCAGGAGGGGTACGTGGGTGGTTCGCTGCACAGTTTGCTAATCTCGTTGCAGGATTGAGACGACTTTTCAGACTCTCCACTCCTCAGCCGACCCCAACTCAGCCGCAACCCGAGGTTCGTATTATGGAAGCATCCGAATTTCTTATTTCAGCCGGTGTGGAGGCACATGCACGATTATTGAGTCAGGCACTTACTATGGCAGCACAAGCCCATACAGGAGAACAGACCCACCATTGGATCCAGCCGGTGTATATCTATCAACTCGTCAACGGACTGGGCGTATGGGTAGAATTCTTTCTCTATCAACCGAGAGTAGAAAATGGGCGTTCTACGTGGCGTAGTATGTCTCTGAGTGATGTTACACGGAGGGCGCAGGAAATGTGGCAAGGGACGAATGGTAAGGTTTCCGTGACGTTGTTTCCTGCTCTTGGGAGTGGAGGTGGAGTATTACCGGACGTAGTACAAGATAAACGGCGGTTATATGCGGAGAGAGCTGGCATATCATTGAGTCCTGAATCTTCCCAAACAAAAGCAGAGCAAGCGCCGGTGGCTGAACCACAGCCACAGACAGCTCCTTTGGAATCAATAGTGCCTACGTTCCCTGCCGAAATTCTTTTAAATCCGAAAATCTCAGATGATCCGATTTTAGTAAAGGAATACAGCCAACGCTATACCGAGTTTTATAATGCTGCATTCCAGCAGGTGCAAACCATTAACGTAGCAAATCAACAAACACATCTCGTACAACATGTCTATTTCCGAGTGGTGGTAAACAAAAAAGAAGCATGGCTGGATTATGTTTTTGTCCGGCCGAAGAATGGAGGGTGGAAACTCATCCGTTCGTATCAAAAAACAGAACGAGATCCAACCACAGGGAAATCCATAACAAAGACCATAGGAATAAACGAGCAGATTCAAGCAATCCAAAACAGTACTCATGATAAAAATAGGCAGCCCTATCCCATAGAGACGCTTCCCACTTTTGGAATCCAGGGGAATGAGATTACTCAACCTCAAATTCCTGTAGTTCAACAGATCATTATAAATAGAGACAAAGTTCGGGAAGCAGCTCTCCAGGCGGTGCGACAGGGAGTCCATGACGTTCACACGGGACTTGACGAGAGATATAAAGATGCGAATAATCGAGCAGAACAATTATTTAGAGAAGTCAATAGAAGGACTGGTCGGCACGGATGCGGAACATTCCTTTTAACTCCTCCTATCTATGCAGCAGACGGACAACCAGAAGGTACATGCACCATTGGACCGACTCAAAAAACGACGTCTCAAGCACCTGTACAAGTTTTTGCAGCAGCTGCCGATGATCTGCTCAATCCTCCGTCATCCGCCACGCCCCAGCAATCAATTTATGTAACGGATGAGCAAGAAATGGCTCGCGCATTTATACCTATTCAAGCGACTTTAGAAGAGCTTTTCGTGTCAGAGAACGATAGTGCAACTATTCGAACATATTTTCAAACAATCTATCCTGAGGCGCAAGCGAGAGCAAAAACAACCTATTTAACTTTAGATTATGTAAAACAACTCATTGATAATTCTTATCCAGCTTTATCACCGGAATTAAAAAGCGTGGTACAGTATGCGGTTTCTCTTTCCCTCGTCACTGAACCATTTCAAATGTTAAATGAACAAGCGCAGATAAATGAGCTGTTTAGAAACAGCATCGCAGAGTATAAACAATCACTGGAAACGACTCAAGCACAACCCTCGAGTACTCCATCAAGACAAGCTCCACGGAAGCCAGTTTTATACATCGCATTAATAACACTGATTGTTATATGCGTCCTTATTGGAACCTTAGGTATAATAACTCCTTTTCTTGTACCGTTTATACCTCAATTTACACAGCCGGTTGATATTAAACAGATTATTGAATATGAACCAACAGCGACGGAAGTGCCATATGAGCAAGCTACTGTGAATCCCATATATTTCGAAACGAAGTTACCAGTTTTAATTACACAAACTGCACAAGTTGAACAGCAAACCAAGCAAGCACAGCAGCCGACCTACACCTTGCCGCCTCAGATACCGATTCAGGAAACACCTCCGCCGACTGAACTTCCTTCTGCTACTGCTCCAGTAACAGCATTGCCTGTTGAGCAAACACAGCTTGCAACTGAACAGCAAAAGGAAACAGTCGAATTGGGTATATGGACTATTGACTATATAGATAAAAATACTGAAGAACGTATACAACAATATCAAACTGCCATGGGACAACCTGGGAAAAATCAGTTTATCTATAATCAACTAGAAAATAAACCAGTGACACTCATAGTTCGCGACACCAAAGGAGTTGAAATTAAGCGCGTCACGGTGACATTTACTGAAAATCAAGGTTTTAAAGGAGTAGTCCTTCCTTCTGATATTGTCTATGTGATACGAGCCATCCGTAGGCTTGGAGGACTTGCCCGATATTTACCGGAAAAAATTAGAATCGAAAAGCGTGGAATCGGCACGATACCTGGAGAAGAGGAGACATACGGAATGACATTTAACGGTGGAGAACAAGGGGGAATCGTTTGGCTTACTCCCGCGTATGAGTATCTTGGAACAGATAATATTTATGGAACAAGTCACGTCATGAGGGAATATAGACAAGAGTACAAAAAAACATCCAACGATCAGCTTAAAGAGCATGCAGATGCGATTACCGGAGAAGCGATAACGCATGAACTCGCTCAATTATTAGCATATAACCTTTATTATGATGAGTTTAAAGAATCAGTTGGAAGGAATCTCTACATCTACCAACGTCTCTTTTTTGATGGTGTTGCGCGTATAGATGGCGAAGAACAGTTAGTGAACGTCCCTGAAAACGCGCTCCCAAGCCCGTCACTTCTGGCTGAGAATTATAAACAAGATTACCTCAAAGGAGGAGGCGTTGATAAAACAGTGGCTTCACGCGAACGGTTTGCTGAAGCAATCAGACTCGTCGTGTATCGTCCAGCTTCTTTTGACCAGCATCCGATTGAAAGAGCCTATATAGAGTTTCTTATGGGAGGAGGAGACCCAAATGATTTTGGAGCGTATGCATTAAAACAGGGAATATTAACGCTTGCTACAGATACATCACAGGAGAGCGTATTACCAATTGAAATACAGCAGACTCCTGTTGTTCAAACGGCACAATCCACTGAACAACCCACTCAGCAAGCGGAGCAAGTAAGGAGAGAATTAAAAGTCATATATGTTGATTATGAGCAGCAAGGTGAGATAGAGATAGCAATACAAAGTTTTTTTAATCGAATTAATGGAACACCGCTTAGTTCTCTGTTTCCGCAGAGATTAACACTCCGTGATGACCCGAACCTCGTTTGGCCAAATACCGATACGGTGAATTATAACCGACTGGAAAATGGGGTTCATGTTGCGGATATTAATATTGGTGTAGACGCGGGAAAGCATTTACTACCCATATCTTTATATGCTGAGTTTCCTGATACATTTACGAACGAAAGGGATGTGTTGCTCCTTTTCCGTGAACCTCGCCAATTCTCTGAAATCGGATTATCTCATGTGTTAATGAATACCGTCGTGAGGCAGCAAGAAGGAGAAGGATTTGTTTTCTCTGAGCTTTTCCAGGCGTATCGAAAAAGATTTTTTTTGGGAGTAAATAAAAATGCAGCTGCACTTACTAGCTATGCGAATCGGTACAAAGCAGAAAATGAAACCGGCGGGACGTCGGCATCGTATGCGACCCGTATGATGCAGGATTTCCGCGATACCGGGACGTTGTATCTCCTGGCTCCTGAGGTACTCCGGAGGCTTGATATCCATAAATATGCCTTCTGGTATCTCTATATGGAAAAAGGGATACAGCCACTTAATATTACAGATCAGATGATCCGGGACATCATTCCACAACTTCAACAGATGGAACAAGCGGGTTCGGTGCAAACACCCGTTCCGGTGGAACAAATACCAAAGACTCCGGAACCACTGTATGCGCCAGACACGTCTTCCTACTCAAACGCAGACAACCAATATATACGCGTTCCTTCTGACCAGATCCAGACGGATCAAGTACGGTTTGCTATCGTGATAGGGAACATTATCAATGAATATAATACTCTATCAACGAATAGTCCTCCAATACAAAATAAATCGTGGCAGAGTACTCATCCTATAAACACATTTATAGAGCAAGAATTGAAAAAAACTGCTTTTGCTTCTCTCTTAGAAAATGATGATTTTCAAGCGGGGTTAAAAGTCATGGAAGGTGTGAGAGCCACATATCAAGGTAGGTTTCCTGATCAGGAAGTGCAGTGTCTCACATGGGTGCGCGTGCTTGCTACAGCCGGATTTCCTGACAGTCCTTTGGAATTAGGCGGGACTGGGGTTCAATCCGCGGCAGAACTGGTTCAAGAAAGTGATATAGGGGGATTTGTCACTCCACCAGGAACTACAGAGCTAGATTTTAACCTACGATATAACAATAGATTTGGATTTTATGTTGTTCACATACAGACGATCGAAGATTTCCATGCGGGAGATAATTTTGTGGTGTATAGTTCGGGGGAATATGATCTTGGCCACATTGGCACAATCGTGGGTGTTGCTCCTACTCAAGATGGGCCACGATTACTTGTTTCAGATACCAACCGTGGACGGGACGCACAAGGGGAAATTGTACTGGACGGTATTGCTCGTATCCGCTCCATGTCACTCGAAGCATTTATAGCTGAATATGGAGATTTAGACCATCTGTCTGTGATTCGAAGTAAAGAGAGACAGAATGCTATTTGGAATCAAAGAGCGTATGAGGGGTCAGGAGTGGTTGCACAGGCAGCGCTCACGCCTCTGCAGCAAACAGCGAAGCGGTTTATTGACTATCTTAACAGCGATTGTGAACAAGCCTCTGTTTTTCATTCTGTGTATGCCCAACAATTCACATCCACTCAACAGCTACCTAAGTGTGATTTGTTCCAAAACATCTATCACCGTTTGACTCGGTTTGGGTTTGTACGGTTTGTACGGAGAGTATTACGTATTCCTGAACCAAATGCAACGACGATCACAGGAGAGAGCGAACTTATACCCACTAGCGACGCGTCACTCCTAGAACGGCAAGCGTATGACGCGATTGTGAAGATGCGTTTTAATAACCAAAAAGATCATTGGATTCAACCAGTCTACGTCCATTGGACTAATCCAGCTAATGGGAAAAATTATTGGGTACGATTTGTATACATCCATCCACTTGAGTATCCTGGAGAGACATGGGAGATTGTAAAAGAATGGAATCTGCCCAAGGCTTTACAAAAAATTCAAACCGAAAATAGGATTCAGCTTCCCTCTGTTGGTATTATTGATGGAAAACGAGTGACCCTGCCACGGAGCCTACAGGAGTCGAAATCAGGAATACTAGAACGGTTACAATCTTCTCAAACTCCTTCACAAGGTATCGGAACAGCACCACAGCCAGCCCAACCTCAACCTGCGGAACAGGGGAATGTACCGCAACAAACATCAGGTTTATTTGTACTAAAAACAAGAATTATTCAATTGTTGGAAAGTTATCTGTCATATATTGATAGGATTCTTCAACCATCAGATCGTGTTATAGAAACTATAGAAGAAAAAATAACAGAGCAGACGTGTAAAATGGGCGCATATAGACTCGTTCGACCGGTATTCGCCCAAGGAAACAGGAATACGCTGAATCAAACATGTTCACTTCGAGTGCATCAAGCCGGACAAACAGTAAGAACGTCTACAAGGCCTCCAGTTGCATTTCTAGCGCGATTTGTTTTATGGATATTAGGACGAAATTATTCACAGACTCCTGTAGATGAAACCAGAATACCTGAGACTATCAAGAAACAGAAAGAAGCGACCGCTCTTTCTGTTGATGGGTTTGAATATGTGGATTTACACCATTTTGTTGCTACCCAATTCAACCTCAATGGGAGATTACTAGATAAAATTGGTACAAGTCCGGATCTTGCCAACACAGTTGCAGAACGTCTTGGGATTGGTTCTCGAGGTCAGTATGCGAGTGAAACACTCTTTTATGATGCGATCTATGCACAGTTAGCGGATGGAAATTATACAAAAGATGTTATCGATCTTATCCTGAGTGGAACCTATACTGATCCGGAGATTGAAAAAGCTGTTTCTTTTCAAAGTAAAGATGATGAAGTGAAAGCAGTTCTTGAAGCGATTTCCAACTCCATTGATGCAATCATTGATCCGCGTTTAGGAATTGGCAAATTTGGAAAAGGGATCAAGCAAGCACTTTCTCTCCTCCGAAATACTGGAGACCGGATCGTTGTTTCGACAACAAGAGACGGACAGACGTATCAACTTGTCATTATTCGGGATGAATATGGAGAGCCGTATATCAGACTGCAAAAACTTACTGAAGTACCGGAGTCTCTTGCTGGCCGGTCTTCAGGAACTGCGATTCGGATAGAAGTCGGTCAATCATTTACCGATGAATTTCAAGATATGCTTGTGTCTGATATTCAGACGCATTATCCGTTTGTGCGTCAAGCACACGTTTACTATCGTCGAGGGCAGAACACGACGTTTACGAAATTGAACGGATATGAAAACAAAGAGGTGATTGTTCCTGAGGGATCGCCACACTATGACGAAAAAGAAGCGCAAGGATCGGTCTATATCACTGTAGGTCATAATATACTAGAAGTGGTCGATGATGGTTCTGGAGTCGTGTCACGGGCGTATGATACAGGATCAGGGACTATTTCCTATGGATCTATACCACCCACGCTTTCTCGGATGTTTGTCCCAGGACTCGGAGAGAAAGAAAAGTTGGTATTAAATGAGCAAAATACTACAGAAGCACTTCAACACGTATCCGTTGTTGTCGATCCGACACTCCCTCAGGGAGTGACCTTTTCCCGGCGCGGAGAGGGAATTACGTTTCTTCCGTTCAATGCAACGAGCAAGGAAGAGGAACATATTATCCCGACTGCTGTTTACCATGCAAATAATCAGTCAGGCACTGAGTTTAGAGGTGGTATGCAAGTAGAATTGGATGTTCTCGTTGAGGTGGGTGAATCAAGGAATGCGATAAAATTTTTATCAGGAATAAATCCTCGTACTCCAGGGCCAACAGAGGTGGGACTGCAAAAAATACTTGATGAAATTCTGTCGCATCCTACGTTAAGCGATCAGGAGAAAATGATGTATGTCAATACGATTGTGACCGGTGTTGAAGAATTAGCAGGAGATAATGAAATCAATATCACGATTCTTGGAAATATCCGATCCTATGCTTCTCGTCAACTTATTGAACAAGGAATTGTTTCTCGGCTTGAGTCATCAGGTGTCATTCTTCTTCCGCATTTTCAGCAATTTGAAAAATTAGCTGTTCCAAATGGACAACGTGTTCTTTATCTTCATCCGAAATTATTTCATTGGTCAGGGTCATTTGAGGAGCGTTTAGGAAAAATGAACGGTACGTTAGTTTCCGGTATTAGGCTCACGAATGGAGAAGGAAACGACAAACATATCGTACCCCTATTTGTTGCGCCTATGATAGAAGAAGCTGATACAGGAGTATCGAAACTCGATGTGAAGCTCCTTGGAAAATCTGAAATAGACCGGTTGCCGATTATTAAAACTGATGAAGTCGTGATTGTTTCTGAAAAAGTTGGACGGCTTTTTGCAGAATTAGTTGAGACCAGAGATGTGAGAAACAAGCTTATTGCAGATATCAAGCAAAATTCAGAACATCCTCAGAAAGATCTCTTACAAAGCCTCGAAGAATTAGAAGATACGTATGAAATGCTTGTTGAACACATGGATATACTGACCGCAGAACGCGTCATGACGAGTTATGAACTTATTGAGGAACAACGGACACAAAATCTTGTTGTTACATCCGGAGAAAACGTACAAGCAGAACAACAAACAAGTCTGACTGAGAGTGTAGGGGAAGCGGAGCGTCAGCCTGACCAGAGGAGTGTCGATACGTTTCTTGTCAACCCTCCAGAACAGGAAGTACCGGTGATTCAATCACCTGTTTCTCCATCATTACCATCTGCATCGAGTGCGCCGAGTACTCCACCTGTTACCCAACCAACACGACCAACTGTAGCAGATCAAGTTCGATTGGTACTTTCAGAACTTGATAACCAATATATAGTTGCTGATGGTCGAATCATGGAAATCGGTACTGGACGTGTTATTGCTACTGATTTATTTATGATTAAGGAAATACGGCATCTTGGCGGACAGTATTATGCAGTTGAAACAGAGGATCAATTTCATCAGCGTACGATATATGTAGTAGTTATTGATGAGAACGGAATAACGACACAAACAGCAATACACATAGAACGACTAGATGACCAAGATGCTATTGTCGTTTCGGCAAATAAGAGATGGGGCTACATAACCGATGGGACACGTATAACTGCAGGACCATTTCGTCTGGATACTGACGACTTGAAACAAAGTAAGTGGTCCATACCTCAACAAGCAAACTACATATCTCCACAGCTTTCTTCCCAAGGCAGGTATATCACATACATAGATAGGGCAAGTTCAGGAAAACAATATCTTTTCATCATTGATACAGAAACAGGTATTACTCAGTCAAAGTTACTTGGCACTGATGAATTCGAGTTTTCTCTGAATCCTTTTGCAGATTTAGCATATGTAAGAAACATCAAGACACGTCAATTTCAATTGATCAACCTTAGTGATCCAGATAATAGTTTCCGTGGTGATGCCAAGGCGATGCGGACTACCGGGAATGGTGAGGTAACGGTATATATGGATAAAGACGGCACACTATTTGATTATTGGTCAGATTCTAGTACGACAAGTGCGTCTGATTATGAAAAGGAAGGGAATTTGCAATCTGTTACCGTTATCTATTCGAAGGGAGGGATATCTCGCACTTATTTGACGTATAAATACCATGGTATACGAGGTTGGCTTGGTGGAAAATTTTACGTATATAAAGTTGGAGACAATTTTAGTAAATTTCTGTCAGTGCCAACAACTAACCCAGATGATATTGGTAAAGAAGAACTTCGGTTGGTTAAAGGAGAAATACAAACGCGAGTATATAGCCGTTCGGATATGAATACTAGTTTTTTTGCGAGAATAGCGGATCAGTATATACAAGGAAGATCATCAGATAGAAAGGGATTCGTACTCGTTGCAGAAATAGATTCACATACAGCGGATCCTTATCAAAGATTCATGGAACCGGGGATTTCTATTGACCCCGAGAGAGAGCTCATTTTTGATCATACTCTTGAGAAAGATAGGAAACGTGTTTATTGGATGGGTCTGGCATATAGACAGGATGGAACCAGTTCGGTCAAAGGGAAGGTATTAGATAAGGTTACCAACGGTCTATTTGCATATAATGACCAGACGAAGGCGGTACTATATTATCCTTTAGATATTAATTCCCGTTCAGAGTACCTACAGCCACAGGAATCTCTCGGGGCGTATATCCAAAAGGATGCTGCATATTCCTATGTATATGGAAATAAAGATGGAGATCGTTATGAATGGTCGATACGAACAACAGGAGATACGAGAGGACAACTATTACAAGGTATTGATCAATACCCCTATGTCCGGGCTGATGGAGACTACTTTATTTTTTGGAATGATAGCGGTGAGGTGGCGCTAGTACGGTATGATTGGAATAGGCCATTTAGCATCCATCGGGGACAAATAACTGAGTTTCCTCGTCCGCCAACAGTACCTCCTTCCAGTGTCACACCCCCGACTCCGCCCTCTTCACCACTTAGTCCATCTATTCCTTCCGCACCGTTTACCTTGCCTCTCGAAGGTACGCTTCCGCCTGGTGTTGAACAGCGGTATATGATAGCCAAAGGCGCGGATGGGAGAGGGCAAATTATAGAAATCGGTACGGGAAAGATTGTCGAACCATCACGCAATGATATCAAATCAGTGCAGTATCTAACACAAGGATTTTATGTTGCTGAATATATTGGTATCGATAAGGTTTCTCGTAAGGCCATTATTCAAATAGATGATAAAAGAATTCATATGATTAGTTATATAGAGAGCGATGAACAGGTTATCATAACTCCGAATAAAAAAGCATTGTATTTGGATGGAAATGTGTGGTACTGGGGACCAATTCGAATGTCTGATCTCAAATCTGGAGTAAATTTTGGAGCCGGAGAAAAAAGGTCGCAGATACAACAATCGCCATCAGGAAACTATATTGCCTACAGAGATAATCAAGGATATGTTTATGTTCTCGATACAAATACTGGCAGGCAACAAGCATATGGTTGGTTGAATGATAAAGCTGAATTTGCATTTAGTCAGTATGCGGATATGTTATATGTCAAAGATTTTAATACATCTAATATTACCGTTTTTGACGTTACAAAAAGCCCGCCTGTAGCTCTCCCAACAGCTGTAAGTGTGTATACAGATTCGACTGGTGTATACACCGCAGTGGTCGATAAAAAAGATACGATGTCGTTGTATTTACCACATTCTCAATCTGCAAGTCCGCTCCTTACAGGCAAAGATTTCGGTGGAGAGATCATATCCATTGCCACCAGACATTACTATGACAAAGAGGGGAATTATCTACTCCCTCCTCAATATACCGTCGTTGTACGGACTGGACCGTTCTTCAGTAAAAAAACAAAAGAATTCTATATCACCCCAACAGGAGAGATTAATGATGTGAAACCAGATATCAAGAAACAACTACAAGGAAAGACGTATTCGGTATTTACAGAGCTGTATGGTTCAGATCCAAATAGGTATGCTCAACATCAACTTACTATGTCATACCAATATATGAATCAGGAATCAATTTTCTATAGACAGCCACAAAATCCTGATCCTTTGCGCCGACCTGATCAAACCGGCATGTATTATGATCCAAAATTCAACATGGTTTTTGGGAGGACGAACGTTGCTGGTGAATTGTATGCATATGAGCCAAGCGATACGACAAAACGACCATTGCCGTATGTACCCGGAAATGTGAAGATATTTAACGAAAAAAACAAAATCATATATACCCATGATGAATCTGCCGGTCAAATAATACATATGGGAGCAAGTGGCACTTTCCAAATACAAAATTCAGGAGCAATCATTCAAAACGTTGGTATTCGATTACAATCCGATTTTTGGTGGGTTTCAACTACTTCTTTTAAAGACCAAGTAGCATCATCTATTGATCCGAAAAAATATGTCCGTATCCGGACGGAAGGAGAGTACTTTGTCTTTGAGGCGGAAAACGGTGATGTAGTCTATCTCCACTATCAGCATCTCGATGCTCCAATGTACCGGCCGGTTGGGGGTGTGGCAGCAGGTACAGATACTTCTTCATTAGTGCCTCTTCCATTACCCCCTGTTCCTTTGGTATCAGAAGTTTCACCTCTAGGAACACCAACTGAAACAAAACCTGCATATCGCTGGTCAGAGGAAACGATTGCAGAGCGTGATGCTTTTATTAAAGAAGCACGTCAAGCATATCAGCCATATCTAGCGTTAGCAAATCGATTGCCAATTGGGATACGGGACATGGTGATGGCAAATATCCTGCAACTTATTGACCAATTGTATAAGGAACAAGAAAATGAACTTCGAAGAAGGCAGGAAGCAGGTGTGGGTTCGTATGCTGATTTGCCGATTGAACGGTTTTCCCAGAAAATGGAGGCGCTTCTTCCTGTGATGCGTGGATATATGGAAGTAATAGAGCAGGATCTCCAACAGGAAGACGGTGTGTTCCGGAGTAGGTTTTATAATCATTTGTTTACAAATGCATTTTCCTATGCGATAAATCCGGTTTTACCATTGACCATCTATGACTACCAACCTCTTGGAAGACCTACAGCAAGGACGATCAACACTGCTGATCTCTCTCTTTTCGGTTTAGGATATGAAGTACAGTCAGAAACAGAGCTGAATAACCTTTGGCTTATCCATGTTTTTCATGACGGTCTTTCTCAGCACAACGAAGGCACGCCACTCACCTTGCCTCAACAGGAGACAGTGGTCACATTCCTCTCACAGGCCGGTCAGTCAATGGAACGATATCCTATTCTCATCCATCAGCTTTCCCGTATCATGCAAATTGAGTCATTTGTTCCAGAAGATAGTGAGTATCGATATCTTGGGAGAGATAGAGTGCGGACACTTGGTCTCATGGCCAATGCATTCCGGCATGCAGACAGCACAAAACTCACAGAATTTCTCAATGATTCTACAAAACAATGGGCGCTGGGTGACGTCCGACCATATGCTGCATTCCTCATAACCGGAGGCGAAATGGTGCCGTATAAGCAAAAAGAAGCATTACCAGGTGATGTTCTGTTCCACGCAGAGGATCAAGCTCAGCGTGTTGGAATATCTCAAATAAGTCAATACGAACGGACCGTCGCAAAGCCGGAAAGTCAAAAATATATTACTGTTGAAGAATTAGTAACCGCTCTTAATGAAGGAAAACTGCCTCCAATCTCACCGCAAACAGAATCACAACTTATGAATGCGATTGTTGCCCAAGGAGAACCGGGAGCAGGGAACAGGGAAGCTGCCCAAAACGCACTCGATGCAGGAGCCCAGAATCTTGTTGTCCGGTACGCTGTAGAAACAGTTGATGACATCCCTGTTGATTTTATGAGAACCATAACCGACGATGGTCCAGGACCGAAGGAACCTTTAGCTGTTGTTGAGCCGGGTTCTACCAAGACTGAAGAAGGGCAAGAGTCAAAAGAAGGATTTTTTGGATACGGACGATACGAGTATTTTATCGGAGATAGAGTTGTCCAAATAACCAGAAGTGCCGGGGGATCCTATGTGTTTGTCTATGAATTTGATAGGAATACATTGGGACAACCCGAAGTTCTCCGGTTGGTTGAGATACGCAGAATGCCCGAAGGATGGACTCCCACTGGCGTGGAAATCCGAAATTACTTTGGTTTTTCTGATTCTCTACCGGAGCTTGAACGGATGATTGATGAAGAAAACTGGCGGAAATTTGCCGGACTTTCTCAAACTGAAAATTTTACTATATCTCTAGAAAATGAACTTGGAGAGTTGCAATCCCTTGAAGTGAAAAAGAAATCGCTTGCAAGCATGGATTTTGTCGTCCCAACCGATAAAGATGCATTTGATGAACTGTCTCGTCCAAAAAGTTGGTTGGAGCGTTTTGCTCGTTGGCTAGGGACTCGTCTCGGGTTACGACCTGACGAGAATCTCTACAGGAATTTTGGAAAAGTAGAAGCAACCATGACAGAAGGGATGGGATCGCAGGTTATCAGTAAAAATGGATTCCGGGTTGGACCAATCCCCAAAGAATTTTTAGCACTTGTTCCTGAAGAATATCATCCATATGTGGATCAATTGGGGTTGAATATCCGAATTCCACTTCCTCTTACTCCTGAACGGAACCAGTTTATTCTTCAAAATGAACGGTACTATCTCCCATGGATCCAACGGTATGTCGCAATCGTTGTGTATCAGTCACTTACCAGAAGAATTATTGAAGATCCAACGTTCACGGTGCCTGGTATATCATTCGACATACTGACCAATCAGCAGTACACCTCTCCTCTTGGAAATGTGAGTGGATCGGACAAAACATTGGTGAATTTAGCAAGGAAAATTAACCAAGCAAGCATGCTTGAGCCTCAGGATATGGATTTCCTTTTTACTGATAGGTATGGTCAATCGAATACAGCGCGATTAGGTTTGCTTCTATCGTTTTTAGAGGTACCAACAACAACAGAAGATGGTACGGAAACGTCACCGATATCTATTGTTCAACAGAGACAGCTTGTACTTTCAAAAAGCGGATCACTGATCAATTCGCTGGCAGCCAGGAGAGAAAAAAGATTTATCGATTGGATGAGCGGTTCTCCGAGATCCAATAAAACCGAATCATTAAAGTCCTCGTTGGGTAAAAAATATGAGAATGCAATAACTGCTGCAAAGTCTATTGGACGCGGAACGGTTATTTTGGATGTGGTATTTCCGATCCTCTTTTCTGCGACAATACTCGCGGTAATTATGGGGCTTTTTTATCTTCTGTTTGTTGTTCTGCATATCCCACTGATTATTACAATTCTTATAGCGACCCTTCTTGGAGTACCTGTCGGAGCTAAGATTGTTACACGATTTGTTTCTGTCCCCTGTAAAACTGCAGATTGTTCTTCATTTAAGGATCGGGCAAAGATGATCAGTCAACCGCTTGGATTTAACAATATCGTGATGATGAAGAGAAGTTTTCCTTTTGCCGGGACGTCAATTTCGATTCCGGGTGTACGGCACACATTTTTGTTTAATGAAAGCCTTCTTACTTCCAGTATACGGGAGGGGACAAATACCATGATCCATGAGTTCGGACACCAATTAGAAGGGTGGTCCCAAGGGTTGCGTGTCGTTACATCACAATTACCATCCCATCAACAGAAAGGCTTATTTGCTGATTCGATGAAATATGTCGCAGGATTATCGCTTTTCAACTATAAACTCTCTCCGCGCCTTCAAAATATTCACGATCAACTCTTAAAGGATGTGCGGGGAGGAATAACGAAGAGCGATATTAATTTTGTTGAGACAGAAGCAATCACTCTTGACTGTGTTGCGGATTCTTCCCTTGGTCTTCCCCGGGTGTATGCGCAAGGGGCGGGGGAGGTGCCAACTGGGCAAACATGTGCGCCATGGAATATGAGTGGTATCCGGATGATCCGGGAGATCCTAGCAAGAAGAGATCCGGTTCCAGCGCTTGAGGTGCGGCTTCTGCAACACGCGCGGTGGTATGAACCAGTGACGATACGGATGCAGATTGCGCTTGCTCGCCTTCTCCAGCGGTTCTTCCCAATCCAATCTCGTCAACCAGCTCAAACTATTCAGAAAGGTATTGAACCAGCGCAATCTTTGGTTCAGTCAACTGGAGTTGTAGATACGCCTGACTATACATTTGAATCTGCTCTTATTGAGAGTACACGTCGTTTATCAACTCTCTCTACCTATCAAGACGCTGTTAGTGAAATTCAAAAATTTCAGACCCTTCTTTCTAATAGTGATGCCCCATCTGAGTCGCAACTCTTTGCTCAAGCTCAACAGCTCCTGACCTCACTTAGGAATAGAGGTAGGGAATTGGGTAGAACGGAAGGATTGAGTGATGTACAGATGAATCAAGCGCTTTTCGGTCCTATTGCCGGCATGCTACCGATACCAAATAAGCCAAGCGGAAAACAAGGCACGCAGCAATCATCGGGAGCGTATCAAGTCGATGCTAAGAGAGCAAAACAAGTGTTGAAAGAAGCGTATACGGAAGCAGTGAAAGATGTTGTATACAAAGAATTTCCAGAGCGTACGACGCTCGAAATTGTACATGCAAGATTGAGGGAACGGGGAGCAGAACAAATCCTTACTCAAACACGGTTAACAGAGCAGAAATTTGCAGAATACATCCAAGACGCTGCCAAGCAGTATAGAACTGATTACTATAAAAGACTGTATACACGTCATGAGGTGATTGATGCTTTGTTTGATAAATTATACGAGTATTCACAAAGTCCTCAAACAGAATTTGTTGTAGGAAGTCAAGGTGTCCTTGCGTTTGATGTGTTTTGGACGGCATTTGTTCCGCTCGTTGATACGACCACACAACGGCACTATTGGGCAGTTGAGCGTATCGGGTCGGAAACGGTTACCCTTATTCACAATGGTCAATCAATACCTTTGACATCTGGTGGGGTGTTTGAGCTTACAGAAGGAGATACGATCCGTATAGAAACGTTAAGTGCTGTTTATACGCTTTATTACGATTCTGCACGACCATCAACGAAGTATGTATTACGGCAGGAAGATCCTCAGAAAAAGGGTTTTTCAAAAGTCCAAAGATTGGGAGAAGGAGCTGATGGAATATTGAGCATTGTCTATGATCCGGCATCCGGTACAAACATTGTGAAGAAAACATCTCAATCGCAGGCAGCTCAAAGAGTGGAGCATGAGTACAAAACGCTGGAAAAAATTCAAAAATCTGGTATAACCAGTGTTCCCCGCGTTTATGAATCGTTTGGATATGTTCTTCCAGATAGTCCAGTTTCCCAATATGCCTATAGTATGGAATATCTTGATGGGTATAAAGACCTCAATTCTTTAATGGATGGTGCCCTCTGGACTGCATTACCTGATTCATGGAAAGTACAGGTTATGTCAAATATCGTTCAAGCGTATAAACAGATTAATGCATTAGGTATATATCATAATGATGTGCAACCGCAAAACATTATGGTTGCCAGAGATGGATCAGTCAAACTTATCGATTGGGGAATAAGTTCGGCAACCGGTAACGATTTTCAAAAAGTTATGGATGGAGTGTTCGGACGGAATTTCCCAATAATTACCCAACCGGGTCAAACTGGTTTTTCTTCATGGGTTGATGTAGCACAAGCTCTTAAGAATGCTTCAAAAGATCCATCATGGAGCATTTCCCCCTCTTCATATATTCAACCGTATCACCAGATGCTTCTCGAGAAAAAATGGGACGCGCTTGAAGTACATGAGCAAGGAGAGTACATTCGTGGTTTACGGGATTGGATCATCTCAATGTTATTGAATCCAAAGAATGTTGAGTTTGATTTGCCATACGCACTCAATTGGTATTTTAGCCAAATTCCTGAGGAAGTATTTGCCTCAAGTGGATATTCACGATCCGGTTTTATTGATGAACTCAACAATACTCTTAATAATAGAATAGGAGCAGGTTCAGAATATGTTCTCCCGCAGTTTCTAGAAAGAGAGTGGGAAATGGTTGATGTTATTTTATCAGAGGACTTACAAACTCCGTTAACAACTGATCGACCCGTTGGATTATTAGAACAACCTTTTCAAGCAGATCAATCCGATGCAATAACTCGTGACTGTATTGCCGACTCATCAATTGGTCTTCCCCGGGTGTATGCGCAAGAGGCGGGGGAGGTGCTAACTGGGCAAACGTGTGCGCTATGGAATATGAGTGGTATCCGGATGATCCGGGAGATCCTGGCAAGAAGAGATCCGGTTCCAGCACTTGAGGTGCGGCTTCTGCAACACGTGCGGTGGTATGAACCAGTGACCATACGGATGCAGATAACGCTCGCTCGCCTTCTCCAGCGGTTCTTCCCAATCCAATCCAGTGAACCAGTTCAAACTCCTTCACAAGGTATCGAACCAGCACCACAGCCAGTCCAACCAACACCGGTGAGTCAGGAACCAGCTCCTGTGGAAACAACACCTGGTCCGGCAGAAGCACCGGCTATTCCTGAAGCACAACTTCCAGAGTGTGTGACGGGAGACACTCTCCTTCCGATCGTATCGGAAGGACAAATTCGAAGCACGAAATCCCTGCCTCGCCGGCAGGCAGGCGAAATCCTAAACAAAGATACATATACAAATTTGCAAATTCAAAACGATTTTGAACATTCAAATTTTGAAAATTATTTAGCCGTGCCTGCCGGCAGGCAGGGATTTAGTCCGCCAGCTGGCGGATCGGATTTAAGATTTAAGCAAATAAAGGATATTACGGGTGGTGAATACGTCCTCTCACTCGATGAAACCACCGGTCAGTTTGTTCCTGCAAAAATAAACGCATTGCTGGACAAAGGCGTCCAGCCGGTCTACAGACTGACGACCGAGGATGGGAGACAGATTAGAACTACGGAAAACCATCCATACCTGAAGAACGACCAGTTAGCGAGAGTTCTTGGAGGGTTTTCTGCCAAAAGCGATATAGAGAAGGAGAAATGCAATGACAAGCAACAGAGTGCCGATTTGAGCGGTATCGAACATAGTAGTGAAATTCATAGTTCAAGCAGTTCCTCAATTTTTACAGAAACCAATAAACATACTTTAGATGAGCAGATGTATCTTGTCAACGATACGAGCGCATGTTCTCCAGAAACAAAGCTTGGTGTGATAAATGCCACTGTTACCCATGTTGCTGATAGGTTGATAAATAATCCGGAGAGCGATCTCAACCATGGTTTTGAAAAAAATATTTCCATGAACTCTACTGTAGACACCAATCTATCCATTGTCAATCAAAAAACTCAATGGATCCAGGTTACGGATCTTTCTATGGGGGATGAAATCGCGGTAGCCGAGTTTGACTCGGCGGTTATGGGACCCAACAATCAGGTTGATGGCCAACAGCCACGTTTGACGTGGAAAAGAATTGCTTCTATTGAATATGTTGGAGAGGAGCAGGTGTATGACATAGAGGTAGAAGGGACGCATAATTTTGTAGGCAACGGCATCGTTGCCCACAACACGACGGTGTTTCCTGGTGCAAAATCAACTGGAGCACAGGCAGGAGCAGTGGGTGGGAAACAACCCTCGATGAGTCCCGCGGAACCAGTGGAACAACCCATTCGGCAAGCTCAGGGTGAACCCATTCGGCAGGCTCCCTCCTCCGTTCAAACTACGGTGGGCAAGCAGGGTGAACCAATACAGAGCTGGTGGCAGAGGGTGAGAAATTGGATTGGTCGGGGTGTCAATGGTGTGATTGAGTGGTATAGAAATCCGAAAAGCCAAATTGGGCAATTCTTTATCCCGGGACAGGCACCGGCAGAACAACCGGCAAGAGAAACAGGAGCTATAGTTCCTCGAGAACCAGAAAAGAGATCGTTTCTTGACAGGGTGTCTTTGTATCCAAGACTGCTTACAACTAATAGGCAATATCAAGTGCTCATCAAAAACAATATGCTTACTCCTGAGATTGCATCAAAATTATTGAAACTCCGATCTGATGAAACCATTGAATCCTATATCATCATCAATGAGCTTGTATCCCGTTATGATGCATATGCGAAATATGCACGGGACGGATCCATAATAAATAGAACTGCCGAGTCATTGATAGATTTCGCTTCCAGAACTCACGAGTCACCGCAACTCTCATTAAACGCGTTATTGCATACAGTTCAACAATTTGACAATTCTTCGATGATGGATGTGATTAATACATGGGTACAAGCTGAATATAAGGATGAATTGTCTTCTTTTATCCAGAACGAACTGGACTATACCAAATCGGCATTACGATTAAAAAAACCCAACACGAGTTTTGTCATGCTGGAATTGAAACTCATCAATAGAGGAATACCTGTGAGTCAGATAGAGAGAATGAGAAGCATGTTATCAGAGCGCGGGTATGACTTTTGGGAAATTCATAATCACCTGTCTGATATTAAATCCCATGTTGATGCACCGAGTTTATCTTTATGGTTTAGCTCATATCAAGAAATTCAATCTCTCGTAAACACGCAAGACAGCAAGGTAGATAATTTGTCATTCGTAACCTCAATTTGTAAAACACTCGACACTCTACCTAACGAAGAAGAAAAGCATGAATTTTTGACTACTATTAGTACACTCTTGCCTGATTTTTATCAGATACGCACTTCGGTAAATCTGTATGCATTTTTTAGCGGTATGGAAAAAATAAAGGATATAGGTGCGCTTATTAAAGGGTTTCAGCATATAATAGAGCAATGCGGTGATCAGAAGGATTGTCGGACGCTCTATACGCGCGGGTTTGTACAGTCATCAAATAAGGGGAAGTATATTCAAGCGCTTTCTCAATTCACTAGTGATGAAATAGTAGGGCTTAGCACCATCATAGCTGGATTCACCACTCTCGAGTCCAAACAGACATCTGCGTTAATCTCCGTATTGGAATCAGAAAATCCGCGTGAGACGTATGCTCATGTACGTGCGCACAAAGAGGAATACGTGTCTGCACTGAATTCACCAGCTGTATCAAACAATGCCTTCCGTATATTACTGAACCGCAGCGATATACCATCGGAAGTGAGCCGTCTGGAAGCGTATGTGAGCGTCTTGCATCCTCCTATCCAGACAGCATCAGGGATACAGAGATTCTTGCAGCGTTTATCATTGTCAGTGTGGTATCAAAGATCACAGGCATATACATCCTTGAGACGCGTATTAGACTACGCACATAGGAGCAGCGACAATCAATATGGTCGTCCTCAATCCCGGATAGCAGACTTGAAGCGCTATGTCCATATAAAAGTTGATCCACGATACGCTGTACAATTTATCAGTGATCTTTCGTATGTTTATGGGAAAGTAGCTGAAGGGCGCAGTAAAGATTGGGAGGTATTAGAACAGAGTTTATTGAACCTAGAAAATTCGCGTATTGATCCGGTGACAAGAATTCATTCGATAACACAATTACTCCGCATAATGGATAAAGCCGAAATCCCGAAGCGTTCTATAAGCCAGGCAGCGATACATCTGCTCCAGGAAAAAGCACTTGATATTGATTATTTTTCAGCATTCATGGTTAGAAATAGCGGCAATCAGGATGAACTTACCGTATTTATCCGTGTTCTCAATGAGAGTTTTGTTGCAGATACGGAAAATAATATTGTGCAAATAATCAATGTTTTATCTTCAAGCGGTGAAGCGGTATCAATACATGATTTGACAACGCTCCTTTCTGTTTTACGTACGCGGTTTATGGATCAACAAGAAATGTACAGAATTATTGTACAGGTTATTGAGAGACGGTTGAGTTCTCAGGAGATAGAACGCTATGCACGAAGCATAGCTGATGCTCCAACCGGAACAGACAGGACGCTCCTTGCATTCAGCCAACATTCGGATTTTTCAGAACAATACACCGAAATGGCTCTGTACATTGGTATATTGCAAAATGCTGGATATCGTGAAGAAACAATTGTTCAAATCATCAATCTTGTGTTGACAAGAAGTGACGATAGGATGGCGCTGTTACAGAGATTCACCACAATCCATTCCTTTTATGGCGGTACTGACTTCATTGCTCAGGTGTCATTGGTTATAAACAATGTGTCCAAATCCCCTCAGGCAGGCGAGAAATTAGAATCGATTCTTTCCGTTTTGGAAACGTATAAATTTGTCTTTGATAACGGTCAATATAGAAAGTTTAGAGATGGTATGTTCGTGCATATATCAGATCCGCAGATTATTGAGAAGATCGAGCAATTGGCAGTTGCGTATACTGCTTTGATTGGTGTTGTGAGGACTAATGCTGTTAGCTTTACATTTACTCAGGATGACCGTTTAAGTGTTTTTATAGCCTCGGATAGATTTAACGAAGTGTTATCGGTCCTGCCTGACCTATTGAATACACTGAACAAATTTTTACCATTTGATAGTGATTTGTTTATGAAATTAATAGCAGACTCCCGTATACAATTTCTTGGTTCGAGGATTTCAGCATTGATGGACCGTCTGGAAAAAACAGGTGTCTATCAGGACGATCGTAAAAAAATACTCTTATTCATCATGTCGTTGCCCAATCCTATTGACGCTATTGGGCCGGTTGGTGAAATAGTTGTCGGATTTCAAAAAAATCAAAAAATCAAAGACCAGTCTATTCTCGATCATTTGAGAACCGATTTAACCGGACCTCAATATCAGGCGATTGCCGAGCATGTGTCTTCCATCAATGATCATTTTGACAGACGTTATATATCTCAGACGGATTTTGAAGAAATTGCGTTTATCATTGCCCAAAGCGATTTATCAGTTCAGTCCCTCGCCTCCATTACGGCGTATATCAGTGCGACCGATATACGCGATCCCAAGTTTAATAAAGATGATTTTATGGCTATTCTCCATGACCTATTGAATTCAAGTGATACTGTTGTGAGAGAATTTACAGCACTTCCTAGTGCATTTATTCAATTTAATACGATGCAACATCAGGGTATTGCCAGAGCCATCATACAAAGCGGTCATCCGCAAGCTGCATATAACACATATGTACGCGTTGCCCCTCAATTTGAAGCACTTGGATTACCGCGAAACGGATATTCCATGGCTGCATTTCTCAGATCCAATAAAACCGTCGGAGAGTTAGAAAGAGCGCATGATCTGATTGTTTCCAGGATGAAAGATTGCGATAAATTTACGAAAAAATTGATTTATAGAGATCGTGCTATCGACATTGTACTGGCCGGATTTTTTGAATGGAATGATTTAAATACGTCTTTTGCTGTGACGGAAAAATTATTATCGCAAATACCCGACGGTATTTTTCTAGCAGGGACACAGCAATTTATTGACACTATTTATTTCCTCGGTCAACTTACTGATCCTCTGCAGTTCGTATCTTCTTTATACACATATAATATGAATATTCCTATCATAGGTGAGAGGTATTATATTGACAGTGGGATAACTTCTTTAGCTTACTATATAAGGCTCTATCCTCAAACACAGGATCATATTGAAAAAATCAACTACGTGTTTCTTTTACTTTTAAACCGCGGATACATATCTTCACATAGTTCAAGTCGATTGTGGGAAGTAATGGTACGTACAGATGATATCGATACATTTATAGCTACTGTTTCCACAGCCACTGAGTTGTTTGACGGGGATTTTAGTGATGTTGTCAACGACAGAAACAACCTTTTTTATCGTTTCGTTTTTGCATCAGATCCAATAAACCATATGCAAGTATTTACTGAAATTCATAGAGATCTTGTTAAACGCAAAAAACAGAGTTTAGAATCTCAGAGTTTACCGTGGGATCAAGAGAGTAAGAAGAAATATATAGAAGATTTGATAGGTCTTTCAAATACCACACTAGTTACGCATGCTGATTATGCAAGACTACTTGAAATCAGCAGGTTGATTTGGACTACTCCTCACTTGAGCTTTGAAGAAGCACGTGAACTTTATAAACTCATTTTTAGCCAAACTTCCTACACAGGAGTTTCAGAAACACTACAATATCTTTTTTCAAATGAAGCGTTATCTCAAGCAATTTCAAAACAGAGTCCTGAGATAGTAAAGGCAATATTCGTACAAGGTCATACTCCATTATCTGAAGAAACATCATTATCCAACATAAAAAAATTTATTGAAGCAACAAAGCATGCAGACGGCAGTTATCCATCGTATCCATCCGGGATATGGTCTTACATAGCTCAAGGGACGTATGTAGAAGCCGATGCTCATCTGATACTCCAATTATTTAATTCATCAGAGTATGATCTGACTGTTGCTGATAAGGTAAATTTAGTAACTGTATCTCTTCAGTCCGGGAGTACACTTCAAAAAACAATTACATCCGTTGCAGATCTGATTACCAATGGAGTCGGGGGAGAGGTATTGTCAAATATTCTTCAGAACACAACGTTTGCAATAACAGTGTTACGGAGATTAGAGAATAGTAATGACGATGTGAATGTACACGATCAAATCCAATCTCTTCAAATTTCTTTATTAAAACTGGGTGTTTTGGATGAATCAAAGATAACTCCGTTATTTTCCTATATTTTTGAGACACCTGAAGAATCAGTAAGGAATCAACGCTTATCTATTACACAGCAGTTGATTGCACATCATATATATCCCAACATATCCCGTATTGAGGACATAACAATGTTATTGCAAACAGATGTATATAAGTCTCTATCGGAAATATTTTCCGATCAAAACATGCTCATGTCAGTGCTTATAGATTATTCATGTTTTGTGAGTCGTTCGGAAAATAATAAAGTGCAATTGATCCACACGCATATCAAACGTGGTATAACGGCTTCTCCGTTAGCTTCCATGATGCAATACATGCGATGGATACCTGATGCTGATATTGATCCAACGACTGACACAAACACAAGTTTGAGAACAAAATACATGAGGAGTCTGGATCGGTATAAACAGAGTTTTTCCACAGATTTTGAAAGAGTAATTCAAACGAATCCGGAATTGACGGATTATCTGGTGCATAAACTCGATGGTTTCATCCATGATCTCGGGATAAAAACCCGTTCAGTTAGTTTGGAGAGAAAGGTATGGACTCTCCCGGAAGATTTCCTAAAACAATATCAGAAAGAACGAAGAAGTATATCTGCAAAATTTATACCTTCGCTTGTAGCTTATATGATTGATACAATCGTTAAAAACTATCCCGCTTATACGATTGAAGATGTACTGTTGTCACAAATTGGTGACACCGAAGATTCGACCGGTCGAAGGCGGGGTATCTTATCAAGCGACGAAGTGCTTGACCGTATGGAGGAAAATGTGATGGCATCTCTTAGAACATGGAATACTATTTTTTCCATGCAAAAGGAATCTCCGGATACTCCCATATTTGTCATCGCAAATGAACGTACCGGACCATCAGATGTGGCTGCAGAATATTTACCGAGCGAGTTTGCTGTTGATCATGGAATTATGCAGACGGTAGATTACAGTACATTATTTACCTGGTTTACCGAACATGGCCAACTCATCGATGATGCATACGCAAAATTAGTGGCAGGTGAAGATGTCAGTACTGTTATCCCTGATTCAGTAAAAAAATTGCTTGGTCTGTCAGACGGAAAAACAATTATTCCAATTTATCGTCTCAAAGTCCCTTCGAGTTTAAATGCAGCAACGCAAGAACCTGCAGGGATAGATCTTATCATCCGATTCCTCAAACTCGTATCGCTTTTAGGCGGGAAAACAGTATTTATGGATGAATCTACCAGATCAGCACCCCGGTCTATTGAATGTCTTTATAATGTATTGAACAAACGGCAACAAACACTTTCAGGCGTTGAATTACGGTTAGAAGGGAAAATAAAAGGGACTACGGGTCAAAATAGAACTCTGCTTTCAGAGGTTGTTCCAGCAAAAAGCGCGATACATATCACATTTATAGACCCGTGGACATCACCAAATAAACCTATCAATGATGATTCTGAAGATTTTGTTCCTACCATAACAGGATCGGGGGTCGTGGAGATAGTAAAACCCGGAAGGATGGCAATATCACCGTATGGAATCGGATCATTGCAGGATTTTTGGAAACAGGTTATTGCTGCAGAAGTAGCAAGTAGAATTACATCAGTAGGCGATCAAGATACATCAAAGGACTTTCCAAAAGGTCGGGTAGCTTCATATGTCAAACCTACGCAACAGGAATTAGTAGACGAGGCTCTTTCTCAGAGGTATAACGCCGTGTCGATCGATTTAGATGGAACAGTAGGATTATCAGGAAATTATAATGCTGATATTCTTAAACAACTGGTTTTGTTGGCGGAACGCCGAATTACAGTGATATTTAATACATCCCGTTCCATGATTGATCATCAGGAATACAGCGGATCAATAAAATCACTTATTAATGCGTTGGGAGATGTACCACAAGATGCTAAACGGAATATTTATTTTTCTACAGAAGGTGGTGCTGTATTAACCCCGATGATGGATTTGAATACACCGGTCACAATAACAAATCTTCCAGATGAACAAAAAAATATCATTCTTGAATATGTAAAGAAAACATATCCGGAATTATCAGTTTTTGAAGAAAGATCAACTATCGTTATACGGGCAACACATAAGGGGCAAATTCCGGATGTGTTGGCAAAAGTTCAAACATTTATCGAAGATAATCATCTGGATTTGCAGGCGGTTTCAGAGAGTGCTCATGGAATTCAGATTCGCCCTAAAGGAGTAACCAAACGGAATGCGCTGGATTGGCTGGAAAGTCATGAGATTAACCTTAATGCTATCGTAAAAATTGGTGATTCTCCAGAAGGAAATGACCGCGCTATGTTTCTTGGAACTGGGTCTTTTAATGTGGGATCTGATCGTGGTGGTACTGATTGGACGATACATATGAACGAACGAGGCGGAGGACCGGCAGAGACGTTGCATTTATTGGAAATATTACACTTTTTTCCGTATATGAATGCGTTAGAACGATTGGCTCAAGACCGTATTGCAGGTTTGGAGAGTCCCTGTAATCCGAGCGCATATCTTTTTACTCCAGTGTATGCTTCAGCGGGTGGATTACCAAAATGTTCATTTGCACAACGGATGTACCAGAGAGGATTATCTCCGGTTCAACGGGTGTGGATGAAACGTCATGGATGGAAAATGCCGATTCGCGTTTTGTGGGAACAACGGGTCCGCTGGTATCAGATGAGAGAACAGATTTTTCAGCAACCTCAGCAATCCTCCCCCCAGCCTGTTGAGTCTATTCAACTAGTCGGGCAACCCGCAGTTCCACAGCAATCCTTCGGGCAGAGGGCGTGGCAGGGATTCCAGGGATTTATGGAACGGATTGTTCCGGAGAGCCTGAAAACCAAATGGCCGTTTGCTCCTGGCGGGTCAGGACGACAAATTATAGAGTCAGGCCCACCGCAAGCACCAGCGCCGGCAGAACTAACAGAGAGTGCTTTTCAAAAGCCTGAGCAACAATATCCGCATATCTATGCGTATATGGTTCAAAAACAAACGATTATCCAGCGTTTACAATCACTCATACGGAGATATCAATCAACTGATGAAATTGTTTTACGTCATACATTGCAATCACTCTCATCTGAAGAGAGTGATAGGTTTCTGACTCTCATACGAGATGCAAATCTTTCCCAAGAGCAAATGTACGCTTTGAAGCGTTTATTAACAAAAATCTATAAAGAGCAGGTGCCGATATTTTATCAATTAATGGTTACTTCAGCCAATCCACCGCGTGCCCTCACACAGTTTATTCTTTTTTATCAACTCAGCCAGGAAACAGGGCAACGGTGGTATCCAACAATAAAAGATATGAGTATATGGGGAGCGGATGATATGGAAATAACCGTTGCATCGCTTTTATCCCTCTTCGAACAACTCCATAGACGCGCTATTTCTGACCCGCTTATCCAAGCGTTTATGTATACCTATGTGGGATACCAAGAGCACTCACCGGAAGCGATTGCTTCTATGGAACAAAACCTAGAACGAATACAACCAATTCTTGATCGGGCAACAGCTCTACGTATTGATAAAACTACTATTACTGAAATCATTCAAATGTTAGCATCAAGCGGATCTGCATTAGACGAGTATATTCATTATTTTTCAATGATTATGGATTATGCGGAAGAAAATCCCCAGAATATGAAAATAGTAGATTTTCTCATCGGTATACCCCTACAAGAAGGATTTACAGATATTACTCCGGTTATCCGCGGATTTAATTTACTTCGGAGTCACCTTGAGGATTTATATGAATATATGGGGGGAGACCGTTATGCAGCAGCACGGTTTATCAATGAAATGAGTGTATTGATGCAGGATGTTCCAGTGGATGAACAACCTATTGCAATTACCTATATCATTGAAGTCCTTCCATCTCTTTATACACAGGTAAACCCTTTGGCAGTATTGTATGAGGAGAGGGTAGTGGATATCACACGTCGGATGGAACAGATAGATCAAGAGCGACTAGGATCAGGACAATCACTTATCAGAGAAGATACAAGGAAAAAAGCCGTAACATACCTCACCACATATTTTGGATCTTCAGCCCAGCAAACTCCAGTTTCGATGATGGATCAATACGAACAAATCTCTCTCATTGGCGAAAATATACTGGGGTTAGAGGAAGCGGAACTATATTCAGAACAGGAAACTGAAGCACGCGCGCAGTATACAGAAGTTCGTAGGGTTCGACAGCAGATGGCCACAAGAGCGATACGAAGAACGTTTTTTACTGGATTGAGAGACAGGATCGCTATGTACATACGATTTCTCCGGTCATCAATCCCGCATCCGATTGCTACTCTCCGCTATCTTGAACGCGAGGGATCAGGGATTCTTTATGCATTTGGTATGAGAGGGAACCGAGAATTCGTTCCATCATATGCGCTCGTACGTCCAGATGCGTTTAAGGGTGTTCAAGACCCTGTTTCTTTGTTTCAGCGGATTGATGCTCTATGGAACGATGCGTTTACGAGAGCCGTACCGGAACAGAAGGCTTTTGTGGTGCATGATGCGCTTCTGAGAGTCAGTGCTATCCCTGAAGATGTCCTAAAAAAAACAGCAGAGCAGGTACAGTCATCTCCGATATTGCAGATGTATTTCTCCGGTGATATTGTCCAGGCGATCCGGCATCAGACACAAAGGGGGGAAGATCATCCATATTCATATAGAATTTCTTCTCATTTCGAATACGTATTGCGGATTTTAGAATCCGGTGGGTTTACAGAGGAACAGCTTACTACTATTCATCTTTTGGATGAGATGCGTATTCGTCTTGGAGATTTCCTCTATTATCGCGTAGAGAGAGTGTTTCCGTCTTTGGAAGATGCACTGGAGCATCCGTCATACGTATCAGATGTTGCTGTCATTATACGCCATATGCCCAGCAATATTGCAGATGATACAAGTAGACAAATGTGGATACGATATCTTATTGAGGATCTCAAAGCGATTGGTCAACACCGAGAGGGCATAGCGTATCTTGCGGGACTTTTACGCATCGGATATACCATTCCGGGTGATTTATATCATGGAGATATACCTACTATTATCGAGACGTTGATGAAATCCGGTGTGACTCCGCAAACATGGCAACGCATTGTTGGAATCCATGACATAATTCAATCTCCATTAAACCTGCGATATGCAGTGCAAGACGCTTCGTCGCTGGTTTCTTTTGATGATGCAGTTGCAGGCCTCCTGTCTGCTTCATCACATGCTGATAAGCAGTACATAGTGAGGAAACTGCTTCTTATGAAACCGACGGATACATATGATTATGTATTACGGTTATATCTCAAAGAGGTATTTCAAGGTATTGATATTGACACGTTACCGCAGTCATATATGTATAGGTTGTTTTTGGCACGGTTGTTGGTGTCTCCAGATGGAATACCCGATACAGACATGATCCTTTATGCTCTTGCGTTCCGGATAGCAGAGCATAGCGAGAGTGATACGATATCAGACGTATATCAGGCGCTGTCAAATGGATCAGGAATCGAGGTCATTCCCGGAATTCCTGAACCAATGGGCGATTATGTCACTCTGCTTCGTAAAAAGCTTTCTGTTTTAAATAAAAACGAACCCTCTTCCAGGATTGAATTACTAGGGGTGTTGTCTGAAGCGATGGAAGCGTTCCCATTTCTTGATACTCCGGAGTTATCGTTAGGGTCGGTATATATGAATACCTATATCAACGCATGGAGAGAACGAGGAGTGGATGAAGGCGTTATTGTCGACCTTCTGTATGAATTAAATAGAACTCCGAATATCACTGTTGTTGTGAATGGACGGGAAATGGCGCTTATTGAAGCATATCTCACGCATTATATTCCAATATGGACGCGTACGAATCAGGTGGCAATGATTCCGGCGCTTATCCGTTCAGTTAGTCACGCACCGGATATCACCATCTCTTATAACGGGAAACAAATGCGTGTCATTGATGTGTATCTTGAACGATTTATTCCGCCCATGCTGAAAGCATCGTCTGATTATGATGATTGGATACGATTTGCACAACGTCTTACGATAATAAACGCTACTCCTGATAGAGAACTGACAATAAGAGGCCGTACAAAACCGCTTATCCGGTGGTATCTGGAAACCTACAGAGACGAATTTGGTGTTGAGGAACTGTATTTAGAAGGAGAGCTCATGCAGGCGACAAATCAATTTATGGCATCTCCTCAAAGTAAGCCCGAGGATTTTTCGACCATAGTCCACCTCATGCGGATGTTGAAAGAGGGAGACATTTCGCAAAAAACCAGTGAGCAGTTTATAGTGAAGGCAATTAATGCAAATTCATTAGATGACGCGTATCAATTTGTAACGGAAATGAGAAAAATAGATGCGGATCGTCCTCAAGAAAACAGAGTAATTAACGAAACGCTCATGAGTTCATTTCCATTTCCTCTTCCAACTCCATTATGGGCATATCTTCGCAGGGATTTGCCATTATGGAGAGGTGGGGATCATAGTATGAGCTCAGGTGATAGCGCTAAATTAATACAATATCTTCGTGCTATCGATTTTGAAAAAGCCGTTGAACTGGATGGGGAGACGATGTTTCTTATAGGAGCGATGGTTGATAGTTATATCCCTTTCGTCCGTTCGTTAGACATAACTGAAATAGATGAGTTTATCGATGCTGTATCCTTTGTATCAACAGTGTCGCCTAATGCATATCACGTTTTAAGAACTATGTCTCGTGAAAGGTTGCTCCTTGCGATACGACGACATGTGACATGGATGCCTGAGGTTGGGAGTGTGGATTCTCCGGGAAAAATACAGCAGACTATAGATGAAATTTTAGATCAATATACAGCATTTAAAACAAAATTATTTACCACTTCCGATCCGTTTACTGATCGTGAGTATCGGTATCTGGATTATTATATTTCTTCTCTTTATATTCAACTTGGTAAATCAGATAAAAAATATGTTGATATAGATTTTCCGAATCTTGCCGAACATTTTTCTATTCCCGATTGGAAAACGAAACCCCGCTGGCAGGTGTTGAAAGAAATAAATATTCAGCTTCAGTCTGTTTCTCTTGTGCCAGGTACCGTAAATATACCATTTGAAATGAAAACTATAACGTTTAGTTTTCCGGAACATATTGCAGTGACATTACGCGAGGAATTGAAGAAAGTTCCAGAGATATCGGAGGATGAACGAAAATCCTTGCTGTTATTATTGGAAAAACGCTATGCGGTTCTCACCGATGAAACATTGCGCAGACTTCTTGATGGTGGTCAGAGTGCAGAAAAAACGATGGAACAAATCCTGTCTATGGTTGAACAAAAAGAAATTTTTAAGAGAAAGGTTACTGGCATTCTTAACTCAAACCTCTTACCCGAACAAAAAATTGAATCGATTCGCGGTGTCATTACAGGAGCATTAGCAGTTGATCCAAAAGAACTAGCTGCCGTATGGCGAACGTTATTTTCCATGGGAGATATGGATAGTCTTGTGTCTCAGTATGTTGATGGCACTATAACACCTGAATCAATGAGTCTTTTTACTCAAAAGATGCAGGAACTCGTCAATACCCGTCTTCGTGATTTTATTAGTTCTTATCCGGCGCTTGCTCCAGTACAAAAGACACTTGAATCCACTGATCTCATGAAAAATATTAAACAGGCAAATGCAAAACGAAAAGAGACAGTTGAAGAACAAATGAGGTTTACCAAAACGCTATCATTTGTTTTTACCCAGCGGACGCTTTTAGATATATTTCAGGGAAAAATATCCGGTACGTGTTTCGGAGACCATCCAGAGCACCTCTCAAAAAGAGAAAACATTATCCCCGTACGCATGGTAAAAGATGGGGAGCTTTTCGGCAATGCTCTATTTTTAATTCAACCTGGTAAATTTATCCTTGTAGGATTGGATCCTTCCGAATCGTTTGCAAGTGCGATATCTCGGGAAAAAATGCAGGAATTTGTCGATATCTCAATGGGTGCATTTGCGAAAATTGCATCGGTAAACGGTTGGGAATTTATGATCGGAGTTTCCTCTGAGATAGGCGGAATAACCAATAGAGGAAAGAATATTTCTGACCCAGTTGACCAATATTTAAAAGGAGCAACGCAAATCTCTATTACAAAAGAAGAGAAGCTTCAACCGGATTATGGGTATGTACCTGAGCATGCCAACCAGCTTACTCCAGAAGCAAAAGAACGAGTAAACAAACAAATGGAAAATCTTGATGTAAAAGAAGACACGGTATTTTCTTTAAAGAAAATAATTCCTAGCGATTGGGAACATATCCGCGCAGACGTTGTGGCTATTGAAAACGCTTCTTTCGGACAGGAAGCCATGACGGAATTTTATCTGGAAGGAGAATTTACTTCACAAAGACAGACAGCTTTGGTTGCTTTTGATAATAAAACAGGCAAAGTTGTTGGATATATCGCAGCAGGATTAGAGGAAGGTAATGTAATGTATGTCAGTAATCTCGCAGTTGATCCAAATTTTCGCGGACAATCAATTTCCCATATGCTTTTTAGGCGCATGATAACAGAAATGCAAAAGAAACATATTCAATATATGACGCTTGATGCAGCGATAACCGGAGGACTTGCTGATGGAATTACCCGAGAATACGCTCCGTATATTATTAAACAATCTGACCATGACAGTCAGTGGGGACCGCAACGGTATTTTAAAATTGATATATCTCATACAATGGTGCATGTTTTTGAACCTATTGAAAAACAACCAGTTGATAAGCCTGTAGGTTCCATTGAAGAGCTAGTTAAAAGCGTAATTTCCGATCCAGTAGGAGTATATGTCAAGGATGCTCAACAAAACTGTAATCTCGGTGCAAGCCTCATCATTCCCCTTGTGTATGCACAGGAAGAGGGAGTGATTGGAGCATCCTGTTCAGTTCCTCGAAGATTTGTTGCACGATCTGCATTCGCTCTTGATAGAATGGCTCGGAGAGAAGGCGCGACAGTTGATCTTGTGAGAAACTCATGGCGCTCGCCGAATGGGGAAGTGTGGAGACGGATACAACTGCAAATGAGAAATCGGAAAGGACAGCAACCTCCACAACCAGCTCAATCCATGCAGGATCAGTTTACTGCCCAGATCACGCCTGTGGTTGCTGAGGTGGTGAGCCTTCACCCGGAACTTACAACAACAGAACGCGTGGGGGAGTTGGTGAGTGAAATTCTGAAAAACCAAGACTATCAGAAATATTTGAGTGACACGTCTCCTCCAGATGGACAAACACTAACTCTTGACCAACAAACCCTCTCCATCCTTCAAATCCTTCATACAAACCACACCATAAAATTCACAAATGGTCAAAAGCTAACAATTGATGAAAAACTATCTAAAGTTAAAATAACTTCTGATGGAACGATTTCTCTTACTCCGATACGAACATTAAGAGCTGTTTTTAGACTTCTCCAACATATTCCAACAGATGCTAAAACATATGGACTACTTCCTGCGATCAAATTATTCATTACCCTTTATTCTCAAGATGAGGATATTGGAGAGTATCAAAGAGCAGTTGCCTATATATCTCAAACTGACAATTTAAATCAAAGGCTGGAGAGATTAACTATGTACATAGAAAAAGAGTTATGGGGATTGACTGATGATGAGAAAGTAAAGCTTTTGGATAGTCAACTGCCGTTTATTACCTCTCATATGGACACACTTACAACAAGAGACTCCCTCGATCAATTTGTTTTGCTCATGGATACTGTATACCAACATCTTGATACTATTTCTGGAAATCCGTATGAGTACCGTTCTTTTCAAGCACAACCATACTATACGAGATTGCAGGAATTTATCAATACACATATTGATCAATTTGAAAGATATATAGATAGAGCACATGATACGTATAGAGTCATTCATATCATTGCGCATGCAAGTATAGATCCATTCTCGAAAACCATCCTGTAAGGTGGCCCCGTTTGTCTAGACAGTAAAACGATAAAGTTAAGAGCTACTTTTCACCTCCCTCCGAAATAGATTTCTGCCGGTGTTTTGTACCCATGTGACTGATGACCCCGACGGTTGTTGTA